>JAABUU010000071.1_pt1 | contig 234695 bp, 372 predicted proteins | sample 5559301 | NCBI WGS metagenome assembly JAABUU01 (sample SAMN10711884, study PRJNA513360) | rock metagenome | isolation source: Antarctica rocks | place: Antarctica: Victoria Land, Richard Nunatak white | reverse complement strand
TTGCAACTGTGCATGGCCTGGGCTCGTGCTGCAAGTGGGTGCTACGCAGCCGGCGGCGCCTGCAGCTGCAAAGCGCTCGATCATTCTTTCAGCGCGCGCGAGAGTGCCGGTGCGCGTCCACGTGCCGCTGTGACCGTCTAGCTTAGAGGGTTTACTGGGGCTTCCCAAAGTGCCTGGGAGGGCATGGGCCTGTCGTGCATGCTGCACAAAAGTGTTCTGCATGCATGTGTTCAAACCAGGACATGGGGCAAGTTTGGGCTGCATGTCGAGTCTGCGACGAAAGTCTTGCCATCTGGCGTGGCGCATGTGGCCCAGTTGGTATCCAGTGAGCGTGAGAGAGGTGCACTGGAGCGCCGGCAGCCCCTGCAAGGCACGCCGCTGTGCTTTACCGCACGCTGGCCCCTGTGTCCGCTGGAGCCTGGCCAAACCCCCACACCAGGACCTACTGCACTGGCCCACGTGCGCGCCTCCCCACCCATGACGGCTGCGCCAGCCGCTGCCCCGCCCTGTGTCACATTATTGAGACCTGCAGCAGCCGTCCTGACCCAAAGCATGCCGCACACTCTGGCCTGCCTGACAGAATCAGCCTACTGCGCTGCCCAGCCGCGCTTCATTGCCCTCAGAGCACCCCTTTGCTTCTGAGCGCCAACATTTGGCACGGCGAACCTCGGGAAACTGTCATTGCCGTCACTCCCTCGTTGCCCTCCAAAAGGGCATACCCCACAGATCCCCGGAAACCAGCTGACCCAACGCCCCAAGGCCCAGGCGCATCCGCCTGCGGGCGCGCGCAGCCGCCTCCGCCGCCAGCCGCCCGCCGCTTGGCCTGCCGGCGCCTGCCGTGGGCGCGTGCGCCGCATGTTCGCCGCCGCCCCCCGCCACGCGTCACCGCGCACCCTCACGCACGCGGTGCGCTCCAACCCCTCAGCGCCCAGCCACGCGTGCCCGCCAGGCCCCCGAGCGACCCCGGGCCTGGGCGGCCGGCGCGCCGCGGCGCCCCGAGCGCGCGCGCGCTCAGTTCTTGACGCCGAGCGCGAGGCCGAACTTGGGCGCCTTGGACAGGTCGGTCGCGTCAAACTGGCTGGACAGCGCCAGCTTGGTCAGCGGCTTGAGCTCAGTCTCGTACAGCAGCGACGCGATGCCCGTGTTGTCCAGCCGCGCCTTGGCCAGCGCGCCGCTGTCGAGGCGCTTGGCGTACCTGCGCGCGCCGCGGGGCGCGGCAGGATCAGCGCCGGCCGCAGTGGCACCAGGGCACCGCTGCTCAACGCCCATGTCACCCAGCTGAGCCCTGGCCGGAGCGCCGCTGCGCGACGCCGCCTGCGGCCTGTCCCCCGCAAAGGAATGGGGGATGGCTGTGCTGGGCGGCCGCCCCCGCGGCAACGCACGCGGCTGCGGCTGGAGCCCCCGGCAGCGGCGGGCGCGCGCCCGAGCGCGAACACGGTCGCCTCCTTCTCCTCCAGCTTCTTGGTGACCTCGGCGCCGACGGAGGAGGTGGGGTCGATGTTGTGCGCGTACGACACGTTGAGCACCTTGCCCATGTCCTTGAGCAGCACGCCCACGCTGTAGTCGCGCTGCACGTACCCTGGCGCCGCCCGCCCGCTGGGGTCAGGGCCTCCCTGTGCAGCCTGGCTCAGCGCCCCTGGCGAGCTAGACGCCAGCACTGCCCGCCTCGCGCCGCCCACGCCACCGCTTGCACTCGACCTCCTGCCCTCGCCGCGCCTCCAGCGCTGCGCACGTCATTGCACGCATGTGTGCAGCCTCCGACCGCCGCTGCCTGAATTGCATCCAACAGAGCGCGCATCTATGTCTGTCGCCAGCTGCGCTTGCATTGCGACCACCGCTGTGCTCGCAGGGCAGACGTTGACGGCGCACGCCGGTGCCTGACGTACGGACAACGGCAGCCAGAGCACACTCAGCCTCCCGGGCCGGGGGGCGCGGAGGCGCGGGCGCCGCGCCTGCGCCGACGCTCCAGCGCGTGACGTTGTTCTTGGCAGTGTCGAAGCTGGTCTCGCCGCCGACAACAATGTCGCCGTGGCCGGTCGTGACCGCCAGGTCCACCTTGGGCTGGCTGGTCAGGCTGACCGTGCTCTTGGCGGTCAGGTGCGGGATAGCGTAGTCCAGGCCCAGCTGCGCGCGGCGCGGCGCAGCGCATCGGCGCCGCGCCGGGGATGACGCCGTGGGGGGTGGAGTGCAGGAGCTGACAGAGTGGCTGCCGACGCGCCTGACAGCCACGCAGCGCGCACGGTGTGCCGCGCGTAGTGCAACGCAGCGATGGCAGCGCAGCGAGGGGCTGGCGGAGATCACCTTGCTCGTGATTCACAGGCGACAGAGGCGCCGCATGCACAGACGATGGCAGTTCAGGAGCACATGTGCGTGACACGCTTGATACTATTGAGCGGTGCAGCGTGCTGCATCTGCTGCGGCAACGGCCGACCCGATGCGCTGGAAAGGAGTGAAAGCTCACCTTTGCGCTCTGGACCTCCGGCACTGTGCCGGTGAGCGTGACGTCCAGGCCGGGCGCCAGGTTGGTCAGGCTGGCGGTCGCGGTCACCTGCATGGGCGCCGCAGAGCTGCAGCGTACCCTAATGTGCACAAAAGCAGCGCTGCGCGCTGCTGATCGCCTTTTCGCGCCGCGCGGCAGGCCGGGTGCTGCCCCGGCGCCGGCACGCACGCGCGCATGCGCTGACAGGCGCGGCGCGCGACAATGTGCACGTCAGCAACTCGAGGTGAGGAATGTTCCGCACGCAAGCCCCGACCCTGCCAGGGCCGCATTGTGGCACGGGAGGCCCCCCGGGGGCGCGCCGTGCCGGCGGACGAGAATGCGCCAGCGAGGCCCCACTGCGGCGTCTTGTAAGCCGACTTGAGCACTGCGTCGATGTGCTCATCCTTCTTCACGGCCGACGCGGTGAACTCCTGCGCGGCGCCTGTCTCGTCACGCGCTGCCGCGCGCGGCCTTGCGCAAACCCAGGAGGGCCAGAACGGGGGGCGGCGCCCACCACGCCGTCTGCGGTCCTGGTGGAGACCGTGAGCAGCTGGTTGTACTGGAACACGCCGACCTTGCTCCCATACAGGAGCTCTGCGCGCCAGGGCGGCAGGTCAGCCGCTGCGCGGGGAGGGGTGTCCTGCCAAGTCCGCCCATCAGGGCCTGCCCGCACCCCGCGACGCCTTGCCAATGTCGTAGAACGCCGGGACCTTCGTCATCTTGCTGGGCGGGCGCTGGGAGGCTGGTGGGAGGGCGCTGTTGTGTGGCGATGCTCTGTGGATGGCGCTTGAAGCGGTTGACCCCCTGGCAAGCCCGAGAAATGTCACATGTACCCCCCCGCCAGGAAGCAGAGGACCTCGAGCGCTTGGCCACTGCAGCTCCGGAGGATCCTTGGCGTTGGTCGCCTGTGTGCAAGCTGCGTGGTTGTGCATTTGTGGGGCGCGCTCTGCTGCAGTCTGGCCTGGTCTGGCTCATGGGCGACTTTGACACTGCGCTGCACCTGGAGGAGCAGCACAAGGCAGAGGGCCAGGCCGATGGCTACAGGTGCTTCCATGGCGTGTGTTTGCGTGCGCTGTGATATCACACTCCACACCCATACCTGTCCACGTTGGTCCGCCCAACACCGCCCCGACTGGCTCTTGGCGTTGACCCAGAGGCTGCGCTGCAGGGACGGCCGAGCTGCAGGTCTACGGGAGGGGCGCGAGCTGGGAGTCAGGACCGGCTTTGAGGTCGGCGAAGAGGTCGGCTTCTACAGTGGCTGCACACAGGCGCGCCGCGGACCTCCCCTGCGCTGCTTCGAGGGAGCTCGACGTGCTCAGCCTCGCTCAGCCCGCGGACATGTGCTGCAATGGCCATGCGCAATTGAAATAGCAGCACAGGCCGCTCAGGCCACACTAGGCCCCCGCAAGTGCGCCACACACAAGTCAGCAGCTGAAGCAAAGTCTCCTGGCTGGTGTGCAGGTGTGGAGGCGCCAGCAGCGGGCGGCGCCGGCCGCCTTCCCGGCGCGCGCCGAGAGGAGCGTCGCGGCGATAGAGGCGCTGGTTGCGGGCTTCCCGCTCGCCGACCCGCAGGACACGCGCATACAAGAGCTCGTGGGCGAGCTGCGCGCCAAGTTCAAGGTCGCCACAGCCGCGCTGGGCTTGCGCGAGCGCTATGCGCCGGCGCAGCCCGCCGCGCAGGCGGCCTCGCTGGAGTTCTGAGCCGGAGCCCCAGCGGCCGTCGCCGGGCTTGTGCAGTGACTTGCGAGCTCGCCGCGTCTGAAACATGCGGCGTGGCCTGCCGCTCCAGGCCGCCTTGTGTTGCGCCCGCGCGCAGCTCTTCCTGCAAGGCTGCCAAGTTGCCGAGGTGAATCCCTGATCCCTGCTGCTACCGCGTTGTTTGGCGGTCACCCTGACAGCAGGTGCAGATGCATGGCGCATGCGACAGACGCCAGGCCCTTGCTTCGCATCGCCGCAGTCAGGCGTGGGTGTCTACCAATGGATTGAAGCAAGCGAAGGTGGTTTGCCGGGTTTGCAGGGAGTGAAGCTGGACCGGGGAGGAAGCGATCGGCGTGAAGCAGCTGGAGGGCCTGAAGCCGCCGCCGTTGTAACAGCATTACAAGCATATCGTACATACAGACATGCTGGAACGGTAGGACCTGACATGGCTGCAAAAGTGTTCGGATATGCAGATACACAGAAAGCGCATGCACGTGACAACACAGAACCCGCCTCACTACACCTGGCCTGGCCCAGGTGACCGGCATGCACGCGCGGCTGCTAGGCAACTGGCCAATTATGCCCACAAAGGGTTTGCGAACATGAGGTGGTAAGCCAGCACAACCACCGCTTGCCGCTGTACCCATGCCCAGAAGCACGCCGGGGCCCTGCAGCCTTTGGCACAGCGGCTAAGTACCCTCAACGACTTCCCGCTTAGGGCGTGGCAGCCACCAGCTCGTCATCCAGCAGCTCAAAGTCCTCCCCTGCATCCAGGTCTGCTGCGCTGTCTGCGAGCGGCGGCGCGCCCTCCTCGGTGCGCCCCGCCAGCGCTCCGCGCGTCTTCGCCTCGATCTCCCTGCCGTGGCCGATGCATGTGTTGGTAGCTATTCAAACAGCGCGCTGCCCAGGAGCCACCACTTGCATGGCGCCGCGTGTGCGGGGCACAGTCAATGACACGCCTGCAGCAGAACGCAGCCTAAGCCAAAGATTATGATGTGCAGTGCAGTGACATGCAGATCAGAATGCTCAACCATAAGCAGTGTGCAGCCACCGCAGCGAACTTGGCTTTTCCTTGACCTAAGCATCAGACGGTCATCACTTCAAGCATGTCAGTCCAGTAGCCAGTCCAAAGCAGCACACAGATCGGATGCGCGGGCGCGCACTCGGCAAGCGGCGCGGACGCGGCGAGCTCCGCGAGCGTCTTGTCGCGGCCCTGCGCCAGGCGCTGCTCGCCGTAGAAGTACCAGGAGCCCTTCTTGCTGACGACGCCCGTCGCCTCAGCCGCGTCCAGCAGGCAGCCCTGGCTGCTGATGCCCGACCCGAACCTGCGCGCGTTCCGGTCACAGACACGCTCACAGACACGGACACAGTGTTGCCATACAAGTGTACTATAGGAAGCAAACGCGCGCACGGACTTGCGCAAGGCATTAAAAGGAGCACTCCGTATGCAGTTGCCAAGCGGGCGCACATGATGTCAAACTCCGCCAGCTTGTACGGCGGCGCGCACTTGTTCTTAGCCACCTGCGCAGCAATGCCGGTAAATGTCAGTGCTCAGCACCCGGGGCCACTTGACCACTGCGTGACAGTCGTCTTACTGTTTTACAGCCACCAAGAAGCCGGGAATGCTGCCATGCATGGCAGGAGGCAACCCTACCCCAAACATCACCTGCCACAGCGACGACGGAGAGCTTTGGCCCCAACAGAGTCAAGGTCAACTTGCTGCGCAGGGTGCGCTTCATCAAGCGCGGGCGGGCACACGCGCCTTGGCCTTGACGCGGATGCCGATGTGCTCGCCCTTGGCGCCCTCCAGCGTCAGCTTGCGCCGCACCTCCAGCCGCACCGACGCGTAGAACTTGAGCGCGTTGCCGCCCGAGGTCACCTCCGGGTTGCCGTACATCACGCCGATCTGGTGCGGCGACCCTTGATGAGACTGACAGCAGGTTACAATGGCAGCGTGCACACAAATTGCCTCGATGGTCTATGGCACTCTAGCATATGCATGCCTGACCTCCACGACGCCCTTTGACGCCAGCAGCCTCCTGTTGATCAGGGTGCACTAGGTATGCACGCGCTCAGCGCAGATACGCAGCTGTCAGGCGACGCAGAACATGGGTCCGCGCAGACAGGTCGGCAGCCGAGCGCAAGTCCTGGCGCGGGCGCACCTTATGCCGCAGCTGGTTCAAGAACAGGACAGTGCAGTCGCACTTGGACGCGTTGCCTGCGATCTTGCGCAGCGCCTGGCTCATCAGCCGCGCCTGCGCGCCCACTGCGCACGCGCACACGCAGCCTCACACGGCGCTCCTTTCGGCGACCTTTCCCAAACAAGCATGCAGCCCGTGCTTGGCAGAGCTTCCCCCGTGCGAGCAGGCACGGCCTGCCAGTGTCGGCAACAGCAGTGCAAGCTAAACTAGGCAGAGCACATGCAAGCAAGCCTTCGACCTATACAGGGATTGACCAAAACACCCCGCAAGAATCACCAAGCTACAACACAGGCACAGGCGTCCACTGTCGTGCACGGGTGCGAGCGGCGCAGCCGTTGAGTCGCATGCGCGCCCCGCGTCAGGCACCAGCACCCAGCTGCACCTGCCGCGGGGTGCGAATTCCTGGCCATGCGCGCCCGCCGCGCTCGCTGCCCCAGCACGCCCGCCCCCGGCGCCCTGCTCGCAGGCGGGCGCCACGCACGGCGCGGCGCAGCAGGGCGCGGCGCCGCCGGGGCGCACCCTGCACCGCGCCGATCTCGCCCTCTATCTCGGCGCGCGGCACGAGCGCGGCGACCGAGTCCACCGCGATCAGGCTGATCACGCCGCTGCGCACCAGCTGGTCCACCACCTCCAGCGCCATCTCGCCGCTGTCCGGCTGGCACAGTACGATGTCCTCCACCTTGAGCCCCGTGCGCTGCGCGACGCGACCGGCCCTCAGGCGCGCCGTTAGCTGCCGGGCCAGCCTGCCCCCGTCTGCATCGCTGTATCGCAGAAACTTCTGCGGAAGCAGTGGCTCATTAGGAGACCAGCCCCGCGCGCTGATTGCCAAGACAGTGCCGCCCTCTCCTGCATCGCGCGTTAGCCATGCCCACCCAGTAGCCATGCCTTTAACCGGTCCTGGCCAGCAATGCTGGCCACCATCCATGCAGGCCACATCATAACTTTAGCATGACGTACAGAGCAACAACAAAAGAGCCAACCAGAGAGCGCGCGGCTCCCTGGGCACGCGCCCCGCGGGCAGCACCCGCGAGTACTCGGGGTCGAAAGCGTGCTCGGCGTCGATCAGCGCCGCGGTGCCGCCCTGCCGCTGCACCTCGGCGATGGCGTGCAGCGCGAGCGTGGTCTTCCCGCTGCTCTCGGGACCATACACCTGCGGCAGCGCAGACTGTTTCAACAAATACACGCGTGTATTACCCAGCTGCGGCTGTTCACCGGCGCAGCGCTTTGCAGAGCTGCGCAGCGGGCCACTCACTAAATGCCGTGCCGCCTCATGGAAAACGCAGGCACACAAGGATGCAGCAGGCCGCCGCGCAAGTGCCCTTGTGCTGGAGCGCTGCGGCGGCCAGCCCCAGGCCCTGCAAGGCCGAGGGCGGGCGGCCGGGCCGCCGGGCAGCCCACTTCGTCGGGGTAGCCGCTGCTCAATTCTGCACACCCCGCAAGGTGAAGGGTAGCAGCGCTCCGGCGCAGGGCGCGCACCTCGATGATGCGCCCCTTGGGGTAGCCGCCGCCCAGCGCGTAGTCGAGCGTCAGCGCGCCACTCGGGATGGTTCCCCTGCAAGCGCGACACGAGCGTGCTCAGCGCCGGCACCGCACAGCCTGAGCCGCTCGACCGCAGCGCGGGCCCGTACACTTTCATAGGCGTGCTGCCCAGCTTCATGATGCTGCCCTTGCCGAAGCGCGAGTTCACTTCCTTCAAGACGGTGTCAAGCGCCTTGGCCTGCAACACACAGCCTTATTTTAGCAACGCAGTTTAATGCAACAGCTTGCAGGACGCAACATCCAGGCACCTCCGCCGCAGGCACGCGCGCGCCTTGTTCGCGAGGTTGGCATCAGTGGCCGTGTCCTCCTTGGAGGCCACGGCGCGCGTGGCCAGGCCCTGGAGAGCGCAGACGGAGACGTCTGGTCGGCCCCAGACCTGCTGGCTGCGCAGACCATGCAGGCTGAGCTGCCGCATGCTGCGGCAGCAGCGACCCAGCGCGCTCATGGCAGCGGGGGACGAGGTCCTGTGCTCAACGCTGGACTCCGGACTGAGGCTGTGAGGCTTGCAGTGCCAGGCAGCCAGCATGGCACGCTGCGCACACGCGTTACGTCTGCAGCACCTGCTACCTCCTCGAAGCCTGATTGAAGCGCAAGTCAGAGCAGCCTCTGATGTATACTTTGTCCATCAAATTCCTCGGCACACAGCACACCCGTGCTGTGGCACAGCAGGGCCCTCACGGCCCTTGCAGACAGGGGCTGACGGGGTTTTTCCCTGTGCACAAGAAAAGTGGGGGAATGCGAGCGCTCTCGGCAAGACAGTGGTAACCCAGCCCGATCATAGTGCGACCTTGCACAGCGCACACAATGTCTTGGGAACCCGATAGCAAGAGGCAGAATGGGAGCTATGCCTCGGATTACACGGCCGAGGAGGCCGTGGTCGTGGACAAGGCGAAGCGCGTGCACAAGGAGACCACCGCCTCAGCACAGCGTGCGCTCAAAGTGCGCACCTTTTATGGGGGCACTTTGAACCACAGCTGCGGCGCGCTGCTCACCCAGCGCCGGGTGCCAAAACAGCTGTTGCGTGCATATCCTGGCAGCCAGTGTGTCCTGCAAGACAGGGAGGGAGACAGTGCGCACAGCCATACATGCAAGTGGGTTGCAGATGTTAAGCGGTGTGAGCCTGCAGACCGCGGAGCGGACGCGCGAGCTGGCAGCCAACACGATGGCCGAGCTGGACAAGCAGGGCCAGCAGCTGGACACCATCAACCGCGACCTGAACGAGGTGCCCAGCAACTCTGCAACCCTGCTCGCCCGCCTGGGCCGCGTCCTACAGCTGTGTTGGTGCTGCACTGAGCAGTGCATGCCCAACGCGGTGCCCCTGCGGCTGAGGCGCCTGTCGCTCGGCGCAGATTGACGCCGACGTGCACGAGTCGAAAAGCGTGCTGAGCTATATGCGGCGCTGTTGCTGCTGCTTCCTGTGCTCGTGCTGCTGCGACGGCGACAGGGACGTGGCGCGCGACAACACGCGCAAGCAGCGCGTGAAAGAGTGTGCCGTGTCCACTGTGTTTTCGCCGCGCCTTGAGTGTATGTGGGCCTGGCTGGCTGCCCTTGTAGTAAGTCAGTGCTTTGGCAAAGCATCAGCAGGGGTCACACGTTCTGCAACACTGCCTTCAAACATGGCTGCTTGACCAGCGTGGTGGTCACCATGCTATAAGGTGGCTGCGGCAAGCAGGCGGCATGGCTCAGCTTGGTGAGCGCTATGCTGAAAGGCAGCTGCGGCGAGCAGGCGCAAGGCGACGCGCAATAGTGAGAAGGCGCACACGAGCGCAGTTAATGGCACGCTGCAGCCCGCCACGCAGCCGCTGGGCGGCGCACCCGCAGCAAACGGGCACAGCGCGGTGAGCAGAGGCCTCCTGTTTCAGTGCTGGTGCGGTGTGCTTGCGTAGACCAGTGGCAAGCGGGCGTGGCACACGCCCCTACCCTGTGTATGACTTGTGGTATTGTGTCCAAGTCGCCAGTATGCACATCAAACTGTGAGACGGCCCATGCCCCTATGCAGAGCATGCACTCATGGGCCGTGGGCACCCGTGCACAGCTGAGGTTGCGTGCTTTGGTGTTACATGTGCAGCAGGGCGCAAGACTGAGCTTATCACAACTGCTTCTGCGGCAGGCAGCGGAGACAGGCGCCGCTCGCAACGAGCTGCTGGACCGCCGCGGCGATCGTGCAAGCGACGCCGCTGCACGGCGGCAGCAGCGCCGCGCGGGCAGCGGCGCCCACCGCATCGGCGAGAACCTGCAGGGTGCGCGATCCTGTGGTGCAGGGCGCTAGCGAGGCGGTGCTTCAACCGGCCTTGCACCACCGCCCCAAGTGCTTGTCCTGCGTGTTCTTGCCAATCAAGACGGGTTGCATGCAGAGAGGTGCCTGCCTGGAGGCTGATGAGTGTACATGGAAATTGCTGACTCTGGGCAGTTGGCGCCTGGGGCAGATGCGGACCGCAAGGAGGTGCAGGCAGAGACGGAGCTGCAGGAGCAGGCGCTCGATCAGATCGGCGCCGCGCTCGGCGACATGCGTCGCCTGACGCAGGCGCGGGCCCCCCCGGCAGCTGTAGAGAGGTTGTGCAGCCTGGCGTCATGACCACTCCGTGGCTGCTCTGCCTGGTCTCCAGCGGGGGCCCTTGAAAGTGAAGTATGTAAGACGCATGGGGTGCTGCGCGAAGGGGCCGCTCGCCCCTTCGCGCAGCACCCCATGCGTCTCACCGGCAGCAGTTCGGCACCCCCTGGGTTTACCCGTCTCCACACCCTTCTGGACTGACCAAGAACTGGGCAAGCCCCTACCTGGGGACAGGCTGGTGACAGCACGCCTATGCGCAGGACATGGGCGAGGAGCTGCGCAAGCAGGAGTCCAAGATCGGCCAGCTGGAGAACAAGACAGAAAACACGTCAGATAGCCTGGCCTCCCTGTCCAACAACGCCAAAAAGGACTTCCGCCTGCGTGGCAAATGTGCGGGGCCCTGCTCCCCGCTAGGCCCCGCTTGGCAGTCATGCGGCTTGGCCGTGGTGGCCTGAGACGCGTAAAGAGAGTTGATGACATCTGTGGCTCCGAGCATGCTATGGTGCCGCTTGTTGCCGTGCTTGTGTACCTGCAGCACCATGCATATGATCACAATGGATTTTGCATATGTGTTCTTCATCTGCACTATCTGCACAAGTGCACCCGCACTTTTGTTCTGGAGAGCAGCTTCACAGACGCCTGCTGCATATGTGTTGGAGCGCATCGTGCGCTTGGTAAGGGGCTTTTGCACCCCTGTGGTAGTGCTTCTGGAAGCAAGAGGCTGCAAGCAGAGAGCTGCTTGAACGGAAAAAAACCCTGGCTGCAGCTCACACTCTGGTTGTGCAGCTGACACATTGGTTGTGCTGCGCAGCGCTCAACTCGGGGCCTAGCGCGAGCAGAATGATAACAAAGGCGGCGGCGCATGCCCTGTCGTGAGATGTACAGGCAGTGTCGCGCTTCAGGGTTGAGGGATAGAAACTGTTATTGCATGCTTGGTCACTAGTGTTCTTTTACTGGGTAATTGGGCACGCCTGGGCACTCCTTGACCATTCATTGAAGTGTACGGGAAGTGTACGGGTTCCGCAGCATGCAAGTTCTGAGCTGGCATGACACAATCAGCATGCTGTCACCTGGCCAGTGGAACATGGAACAGTACCCGATACACAAGTGCAGTATTATAGTGCAGTAAAAGGTGCAGTCATCACACAGCAGCAGGACCTGCTGAGCAGGTACAGAGGACTGGTAACACTCCGTTGCTACAATACACTGACGCACTGCGTGAGCCGCACACCAGCTGACACAGCAGCTCTGCGGCGTTGCAGTCTGCACTACTGGTTCACGCTCTTTTGGAAAGCTATGCTGGGTACACTGGCCGTGGGTGCGCCCATGCTTGCAGGCCTGGCAGCCCCTATCAAGCCCGGGCTGTCACACCCTGTCGGGGCGTGGCCGAGCGGATGCGCCGCAGTGGGCCCCTCCTCAGGGCCACACAGCCCCATTTTGCTCAGCTCGTTGCTCAGCGCACCCCCTGCCACCCCCGCCATCGGCCGCGGCCGCTGCGCGCGTTGCCCCCGCGCACCCCACTCCGGTGGCTCTGGCAAGCCCTGCGCGTGCCGTCAACCACTCAAACCTCCACCTGCCGTCTCTGAAGAGCACCTGCACTTGCAAGACGGGTTGCGAAGGGTCACCTGCAGAGCAGGCGCGCCTCCCTGCAGGGGACATGGCTGCGGCCCCGGGAAACACGGGCCTCCAACGCGCACTTTGTACCGCTTTGGCAGCTCTTCCACCTGCCCCGCCATTCTGCCAGCGGCAGGTGCGGCGCGTCACATATCGCACACAGCCTCGCAAGCCCGGCGCTGCGCTCAGCAGCTGTCACGGCGCCCGACGTAGTGTCGGGAGCAGAGTTTGAGCTCAGGAGGTAGGGCTGCCTAAACCCTCGGCTGACTGGCCAACTTCGGCCTCTGGAAGGTAGCCCAAAGGCTTGGACGCGTTCAGGTTGGCTGTGACGCAGTAGCATTGGTGTAGCTCCAGTTGGAAAAATAAGTAGCTGCGCGCGTTGCGCCTGCGCTGACTGGACAAGCAATTGCTTCCATGCGCTTGTAGAAGGTGCTATTGAAAAGATATCTTTGAACGCTATTGAGCCATCCAGGGCAAACAGCACACTGCAGGGTCACCGCAAGGGTGGTCACCAGGTGCCTCGGTGCAGGAGCGCACCGGTACGCATGCGAAAGGATGTCGAGCCCTGAAGTGCAGGTGAGTTTATGGTCTGCCCTGTTGCTTGGTGCAGATCTTTGCTGGGCAACGTGTGCGCACGGGTGTCCACAGACTTGTACCGCCTTTGTCGGTTTTCGCAAGAGAGCGCGGGGCAGCCTGCGCCCCGACCGCGCTGCGTACCCGAGGCGTGCGCGCGCGCAGGTCCAGGTGTCTTGGCAGCAGACCAGCGGGAGCACAAGTGGCCTGGGGGGTGTGGTGCGGGTGATCGACCTGCGGGAGGCCGCGCCCGCGCAGCAGCCGTTCACATCCGTGCCGGCGGTGTTTGAGCCGGTCGACGACAGCAATGCCTGCTGCACCCTGTGCCTGCTGCGGCCGCCGCGCCTGGCCGGCGTCGCCCTGCTGTCCAACGTGCGGACGGTGGAGGTGTACAAGCGCGTCGGCAGCCGAGCCGCAGATGAGTACATGGGCACAGGCAAGTGGCCCCTACTGCGTGCTTCTAAGGCACAGCGTGAAGTTAGTCCGAGTCGTCCAACTGAGTGCAGCAGGAGCAGCGCAGCAGTGCCGGCAAGCCCTTGTGTGCGCTACCTCAGGCAGCTCCCAGAGGTCTGGAGTTTGCTCAGGCTGATACTGGAAACGGGTGTGCGGCGCGCGCGCGCAGCCACAGCGCAGGTGGCCAACGAGTGGAACAGCGACGGGGGCCGACGGCGATACACAACGGAGCTGTCGCTGCCGGTGCGCGCCGCGCAGCACTGAGCCGCTGTGCAGCCAGAAGCATCAGCGCGCTGGTATGCGTGCCAGGTTGCGCTGGACGGAGGCGCCCAGGACGCGCGCCTGTGCAGTCGCTCCACAAATTTCCTGTGGACTGAACGTCAGGTGCCGATGGCGCTGACGTGTGGGCCTTAGGCCCCGGGGGACCACCCGGGCGGGGCGTCTGCGCCTGCAAGCCGCCGACCAGCCCTTGCAGTGTGTGCTGGACGGCCGCCTGCAGTGCGCTGGCGGCGACTCCGCAAGACGCCAGCCCGCGCGCGCAGGAGATGGCCGAGGACGCGCCGCCAGAGATGCTGACGCTCGTGCTGCGGCGCCTGGACGCGCGCGCTCGCTTCGAGCTGTACATGCTCGCGCTCGTGCTGGCGGAGGGCGTGCGCGCCGAGGCGCTGCGGCCCGCGCTCGCCGCCGCGCTCGCGCCGGCCGTCCAGGCGCGTGCTCCGGCTCGCGACCGCGCTGCCTCGCCGGCGACTGAGTGAGCTTGCGTTGTTCAAATTGCTGAAATGTTGGGACTGGCGCGCTTGATGTATTCACTGGCTTGAGCGGGTTCAGACGGGCAGACGACCTCACCCAGGTGCAGGGTGCTCGGCGCACATGCATACAATTTGCTATTACCAGAAAGGTGTGTGGGGGTGTCTGCGGTGACTCTGGGTGCCATGCGAGGCAGTTGCTGAACATTCCTGGTGGGCGCGTGTGCTGTTGTGCCAGGACGGCAAGCTTGACAGCAAGCGTGGCATCGCCTGTGTGCACCTCTACACCTGCATTCACAGATGCACTGCAGAGTATGGTAGCGCGCGCTGTGACACGCCCTCTGCGTCCCCGCAGGCGCCGCCGGCCGCGCCGGACGCCATGCTGGTGCCGACAGGCGGGCGCTACGTTGGCCTTTCGGCCTCGCGCAGCCTGCACAGCCTGCAGGAGGAGCCGGCCGAGGCGCCCGGGTCGCCGGCCGTGGGGCCCGGCGGGGCGCCGCCGCGCGAGGGCATGGCGCTATCAGGCAATGCGGCCTCGCTGCCGCTGCTGAACGGCTACGGCAAGCTGGGCGGCAGCGGCGGCAGCGGCGGGCAGCTGGGCGCGCAGCTGGAACAGGTGCGCAGGCTGCTGCAGAGAGAGTGTCAGACAAGAAGTCAAAAGACTGGGCGATAGCTGCGCGTTGCGTGTGCTCAAGGTACTGCGTTCGCCAGGAGCTCCATGCGCATAGCGTATGCGGAAGGGCAATATTTATGGGCGATGACAATTCAGGGGCCGCCGCTGTGAGTTGTGAACCCTGCCTCTGCTGTGGCCGTTCATCTCGCCAGGTCAGAGATGGCGCTGGGCGGCAGCAGGTGACGGAGATGCTGCAGCGCGCGGCCTCGCACGGCAGCGACGGCGAACCCGTCAGCGGGTCCAAGAAGGACAGCAGCGGCGGCGGCAGCGCGCAGCCCAGCGGCGGCGGCAGCGCGCAGCCCAGCGGCGGCGGCAGCGCGCAGCCCAGCGACGGCGGCGCGCCCGCCGGGGCGCAGCAGAGCTTCATCGCCGCTGTGGCGCGCGCGGCGCTGCAGCAGCAGGTGGCCCCTCCGCCCAAGCTCACCAGGTCTGGGCTGTGCGCGCGGCGCCAGGCGGTGCTGCGCGCCTGTCCAGGTAGCCTGTCCTTGCGCTCTGCGCCGGGGCGCCCTGTTTTTTTCAGCTTGCTCGCTCGCTGCGCGCCTGGCGGCGGGCTGTCCGGGCTGTCTGCTATGTCCGCCAGGAGTGCTGCTCAGAGTGGCTGTACAGTCGTGCTCGCGAGGGTACTGCGCAGCTGGACCAGGGCGCCCAGCCCTGCTGCCGCTGGGCAGGCGCAGGAGGCGCATGAGAGCATGCTGGCGTGGCGGGTGTCCGAGGCGGTGCGGGACCTGGACGGCGCCGCAGCGTCCATCGCGGCAGGCCAGGCGGAGGTGGGCCTGCGGGCTCTGCTTCGCTTGCTTGGCGGGCGGCGGCAGGGGTCCAGCCTGCCAGGAGCGCTGTGTTTTGTTGGGGGTTGTCTATACCCATCCCAAGCCCGAGAGGTGCAGGGGTGGGGTTCCAAGCCGCGGTGCAGAGTAGCTGGTCGGATGGGCGCCCGCACGCAGCTGCGAGTGGCCGCTGTGCAGGCGCGGCGGCGCGCGGCCGGCGCCCGACCGCGCGTGTGGCGGCGCCAGGCGCGGAACATGGAGGACTCGGTGCGGACGATGGGGGGCTCCCAGGCCGCCGCGCGCCGCGCGCTCGGCCCCGGCTCGGGCGCCGAGTGGTCCACCGGCGGCTCCAGCGGCACGGGCACGGGCACGGCGCCGGGCACGCGGCGCAGCAGCCTGGACGAGGCCGCCGCGTGCGTGGAGGAGCAGCGGGCGGCGCACACGGTGCAGCGGCGCATGCACGAGAACAACAAGAAGCTGGCCGTGGACGAGCAGCGGCTGGTGGAGGAGGAGGTGCGCGCCCGCCGCGCCGCACAATAAAAACGCTGGCCGCGGCACTTGCTTGTTTGGTATACCTCAGCACGAGCCATGCGTCTGTATGCAATGCAAAACACCTCGACACAGGCGAGGAATTGTGGTGCAGAGTGGGACGTGCGTGGAGTAGTGGGCACGTTGACGTTTTCTGTTTACCTGTTGGAATGACAACTTGGGGCGTATCTGGACCAGTGTGGTATGGCAAGTGGGTTGTTCAGTGAGTGGCCTGGGAGGGACAGGCTAAACAGGTGTAGGGCGGCCTGCGCAGGTGCGGCTGTTTGCGGAGGAGCGGCGCATCCAGCGCCAGCGCACGGGCAGCGCCAGCAGCGGCCCCGGCGGCAGCGGCGCGCTGGAGACCAGCCAGAGCCTCAGCCCGCACGCCTCGCACGACCCCAGCTACCCGCAGATGAGCTCCAATCCGCCCAGCCTGGCCAGCAGCCGGCCGGGGCTGGGCGGGCGGCCCAGCTCGGCGGGCGGCGGCGGCGGCGGCAGCGTCATGGGCAGCGGGCAGGCCGGTGCGGCCACGCACTATCAGCGCAGTCATTCTGGTCGCGCTGCCCGAGTGCAGAGAAGCGCGGCTTGGGCTTGGTTGTGGGGCACCGCCCAGCCGGCCACAGGCCGGCGCATGCGCACAGGCGGCCGACGGGGGGGGGATGAAGCCCTGGAGTCTAATCAAGCCGTATCGAGCTGGTGACGAGCCGCCTGCGCGCGCGCGCAGGCGGCTGGGAGGGCGCGCTGGGCGCGCACATCGACGCCATCCTGGACACGCGCCTCACGACGTTCGAGCAGCGCGTGCGCGGCGTCACCAACGCGGCGTGCGCCGACCTGGAGCGCCGCCTCGCCGGCGCGGTGCGCGGGCATGTGGAGGCGCTGGAGCGGCGCCTGGCCGCCGCGCTCACGCGCATGGCGCCGCGCGCCGGCTCGCAGCTCCCGGAGACGCGGACGAGCGCCGGCTTTTCGTGAGCGCGCCCGTGCTCGCCGCCGGCGGCCGCCGCCGCTGGGGCGCTGGCTGCGCATGCGCCTGCGAGCGCAGCGCGGCCCGCCGCAGGTCGCGGGCGCGCGCGACGGCGGCGCCGGACCGGCGCGCTGGTCGCTGCGGTCGAGCAGCGCGGCGCCCTGCGTGACGCGCAGCGCCCAGAGTCATGCCCTGGCGGCGGCGCCCCCCTGGCTGCCCGTAGCAGCTGCCACCCCTGGCTGGGCGCGGCAGCCATGCCCATGACCGCCATTGCCGGCGCTGGCCCGCACGAGAGCGCCAGAGTGGCGCCGAGGCGGCTGCACTGTATCAGCGGCAGCGTCTGGCGCCACGCATGAGTGGCAGCTTGATGCCAGCGCAGCGCGGCGTATCGTTCAAGTGTTCGGAACCCTCGGCAGCGCGCACGGAGTGCCTGGGCCTGTGGCGTCTGCCCATCTGCCGCACTGCTGACGGATGCCGTGCTTGTGGCCTGTGGGCTGGTCGCTTGCAGGACACACCCTGCATCATCACCATTTCTTTTGGGGAGTTCCTGCTGGCCGGCTGTGGCACAGCGTGGCCTGTGCGAGAACTGCTCCGCACGCGCCTCCGCGGCCAGCCGGGCTGCACGCGCGTGGGAGCATGGCATGCGTGCCTGGCGAGCGCCAGGAGCAAAGTATGCCGGTTGTGCCCAGCCGAGCTTGACGCCCTCTGCGGGTGCCTAGCGGGAAGGTCCGTGGGAGAGGCGGCGCAGTCTGCGCCCGACCGCTGTAAGAAGGCGCTGCTGAGGCTCGCGGCCATCGCGCACGGCCCTCTGTTGTTACAAATGAGAGCCTGGTGCCTGCATGGGCGGCAGGTGAGGGCGCGCTGTCGCACAGCGGGCCGGGCGCGCGCTGGTGGTGACCTGCCATGTTTCTCGCGCCGCGCAGCGCCACAGGGCGGCCCGGTGGGAGTTGTCAATAATATCAAAGCTGCAAACTTGTGGGGTTGTCGGTCGGGGTATGTCAGGAGCGTTGCAGCAGTGCTGCGCTGTGCACAGACTAGAGCTGCTGTGCAGCGGGTCGCGCTGTCAGTTTTCGTGTGCAGTGGTTTTCCTCTATTTTTGCCAGTTTGCTCTGCCAGCCCGTTGTCCTTGAAGCTCGCGCCGGTGTCTCTGTTGCGGCCTGCACTGCGCGTGAGGGGTGTGCAGCCGAAGCGCCTGGGGCGGGCGCAAGGCCGCGCGCCCGACGTGCTCCACATTTCATACTGGCTACACATTTCATGCTGGCTCATTTGCCTGACACGCTGCACAACAGGGGAGCGCCGTCCGCCTGCTGGTGAGGGTGGGTGACGAAGGAGCGCGGGGCGATGCCTGGCAGTTGCCACTGTTGAGTGCCCTGGCTCGTGTTAGGCATGAGGGGCAAACTAATTGTGGCGCTGCGTGCATGCTGTGCAGACTGCTGAAGGCGGTTGCGCTGTAAGTGGTCATGCAAAATGGCAGCTCAGTGGTACACTCCGTGCTTATAACTGCACACAATTGATGTTGCGCTCTCCTGGTTGGCTCTTGCAGAGCCTGGCATAATTCGATCCATGCGTTCCGACCTGCTGCACACCAAACAGCTGCAGCTGCCTTGAAGGACTGCGCATGGTCGCGCACCCAGGCCGCATGGGCGGGTGAAGGGCAGGCGACACGCTGAAAAGTGCTATTGCGTGGCGGCCTGGCGCCGCTGGTCAGGTCTCCATGGGTTCCGCATCACCCGGGCCGCCCGCGGCGGCATGGGCGGGCGCGCGGGCCGCAGACGTGCAGGGCAGCACTGCCCGGTTGAACACCAGGTCCTTGACGACCTGCGCGCGCCCGCACACCCGTCGGCGCGGCTCATAATAAAACACCTGGGAAGACACGCACAGGCCACATCTGGGCATGAACGGGTGCGCGTGCTCACAGTCTGACAGCCGGCCTTGCCGGCCTGTTGGCCCCCATGTACTCTCTGCCCTGCCACCCACGAGCGCAGGCGGGAAGGAGGCGCCGAAGTGCACAGTGGGTCCTCCAGGGAAGCTGCACGATGGGGGTACTCCATGGCGGCGGCGTCCCTGGGGCGGGCCCCAGGCAGGACAGGCCCTGGACACCTGCTCGACCGCATGAGCGTGTTGTGGCAGACCCTGGCCAGCAGGGTTTTGCCCGCGCGGACCGCAAGGAGGCCAGGGTAACGCAAGGGATCAAGGCGGTCCCGGTGGCGGCGCGCCTGGCAGGACAGGCCCTTGACCTGCTCGACCGCGAACTTGGACGCGTCGCGGCAGACCTTGGCCAGCTGCGCCTCGCCCGGGCCCGCCTTCTTGTCCAGGCCGCCGGCGAAGCGCGCCGCGCGGCCCGTGCTCGCCAGCTGCGCGTCGCTGGCCTCCATCTTGGCCGCTGCGCGCGCGCGCAGCAGAGCCCCGCACGGCATCAATGACCTATGTTGACCCTGTTCTCTCGGAGGACACCGTGACAAACCAGCCTCGCTTCGCGTCTGCTGTTCATGGCTGTCGGCATGTGGCCAGTCGCGGCGCCGCTCCAAGCTCGGGTCCCGGTCCGGTGACCTCGGACGTCGCGCCGCGCGCCGCGCACCGATGTCGGTCAGCTGGCCGGTGCCGAGGGCACGTGTGGCCAGCAGCGGCGAGGCCGCCAGCGTGTTTACCCAGTACTTGTTCCACAGCGTGTCCAGCAGCACCGCGTCCAGCGACGACTTGAAGTAGTCCACCTGCGCGCGCGGTCCGGCGCCCGCTCTCCCGCCCGCAGCCCTGCTCCTCGGCTCGGCACAGAGATGCTGCTAACACAGGCTGAGACATTACCATGGATGATATGGAGCAGCAGGGTCAGAGATGCTGGGCACAGGCTATGTAAGCAGCATGGGGCTTGTCGAGCTCTGACGCTAGCATCTCGATTGGTTGCATGCAGAAGCGCTCCTCGCCATGCTTGGGTCTGCCTGGGGCTGCTGCGAGCGCCGCGCAAGGCCGCGAGCCGCACCTCCAGAGCGTAGTAGCTCTTGCAGTGCACGCCAAAGTCCTCGATCTTCTCAAGCGGGATCGTCTGGTACTCGCTTGCGGGCTCGTCGGGCGGCTTGTAATTCTGCGCGACACACATGTCCTGGGGATGGCTGCGACATCGGTCCTGTGAGCCACGCAGTGTCACCAACCCTCCAGTCCCGGCACTGCAGGCGGCCAGGGGCCGCCTACAGTGCGCCAGATTGAGGCATTGCAGCCCCACAGCCCCCGATGATTGGGGCGTCACCCACGCCTTAAGCTGACGGTTTTAAGACACGGAGCAGCTTACAGGCCCTCCAACCTGCACTCACATGGCCTGCGCTGCAGCGCGCGCGCTGTAGCACGCCGGGGAGCCGCAGCCAGCGAGGAGCGCTCATGTAGAAAGAAGGGACCTTCCCCGGGCAGTCCTTGTCCTGTCAATGTCCGCGGGGGGGACGTTAATAGGACCCAGCCGCCCCTCCTCTGCCAGAGTGCACCAGCACCGAGGCTGACCCGCCTCCCCCTTGTGAGGTCTGTGCAGGTTTCTCAGTAGGGCCTGTGTGGCCGCGCGGCGGGCGCGCGCCTCTGGGTACGTCCGGAAGGCGCCCAGGTCGACCTTGCCCGCGGCGATGGTGCGGTGCGGGTCGATGACGACCGCCAGGAAGGGCTCCTGGAACATCTGCTGCGTCATCTGCGTCTGGCAGTCGATGCCCGACAGCCAGCAGCCGTAGCCCGGGTGGCTGTGGTACCAGCCCACCATGTTCTCCAGCCGCCCGGAGAGCTGCGCGCGCGTGCGCCGGAGGATGAGTTGCAACCGTGTATCAGCCAACTGTGGCTGCTCACGGGCAGCGCGTGTGGCGAGGCGCGCGGCGCGGCCACGCGTCGTTTCGGAACAGCATGCAAAGCATGTGCGGTGGGAGAACGGGCATGGGGCTTGGGCATGCATGGCATCCCCAGCCACTGCATAGGCACCCCAGGCTGTATGAAAGCTGGGCCTGTACGGACAGCTCAGGCGTGCAGGCAGACCACATGCGCTTTGCGACAGTGGACAGCACGGCAGCAGACTGCATAGGCAGATGGTGCTCGTCCACGTCCTTCAAAGAGGCTCTAACAGCGCACACGCATCATGCAGAGGGGCAAGTGCAGGGCAGCGGAGGAGCGCGGGCCAGCGGCCGACCTTGGTGGTCTCTGCAAAGTCCACCATGTACTCGTAGGCCTCCGTCTGCGCGTTGACGCGCGTCTCGGTGCCCTCCACGGGCAGCGCAAACGCGTCCACGACAATGAACGCCTGCCCGACCACCTTGCCCTGCAGCATGCCCATCACCTCGATGTTGCCGCCCGACTTGGCGTGCATCGCCATCTTCAGCAGCGCCAGCGCCGAGATGTGGACCCTGCACCGCTTGCATAAATAGTCAGTTTCTATGAGCTGAGCGGCAACAAGCAGCAGCGAGGTCCGCAACAGACAATTGATTCCAACCAACAGCGCACAGAGCCTTGTGCAGGACTACTGCAAGTATGAGGCAAACAGTAGTGAAGAAGGCCGCATAGCTCGCAAGACAAGAAGGAGGCCCTGCTACAACAGCTGCTCTGTGCCAATAAAGCGGCACTTCATGTCAAGGCTTAGAGTGAGGCAGCTGGAGGTGCGGACTGCTTAAAGTAGTGCGGGTCCTTGGACCACGGTTTCTCGCGCTGCAGCTGCTGCTGCTCCGCCAGGTCGTACTGGTAGTAGCTGTCTGCCACGGCGTCCACGGGCTGCGCAGCATCGTTCTCCAGCTCCCACCGCCGCTGCGCAGCCCCAGCATCGCCGGCCATCTTCACGCAAGGCCCTGCCCGTGTACGCCACTGCACACTGTGTGTCACCAAGGGATTTGGCTGTTCCTTGTGAATTGAGCAGCGAGACCAGTACTTTATGCTGCACAGAGTCAGCGCAAGTGTACACCTGGGTGGCAACAGGCAAGGCAATGCAGGCTGCATGGAGCCAGTGAGGTCTAGTTGCCAGCCTGGGTCCCATGCTATCCAGGAAGGCGCTGGCCGCCATGCTGGAGGCACACCTGCGAGCTCACCCACTTGCGGCGCCTTTCCCGCAGCCACGCTTGCCTACCCGGACTGGCATCCCACGCAACGTCCGCTGCTTGGCGGCCAAAGCCCCGGAAGAGAAGTCATGGCTTGAACTGGCAGGCGCGCGTCCTACGCCTATGCGTTTTCCTGAATTTCTCCTGTTCTTCTTTCACCACTGTCGCCCACTCTACGATGCTGTCCTTCTTGCTTTGTGCCAGCAGCGCCGTTGCAAAAAAAGCTTGCGCACGGCCACTGTCAGGCTACGTGCATGATGACTGTGCAGGTCATGCCGCCCTTCGAGCAGCAGAGCAGGTCGGAAAAGCGGGCCAGTGCTTGAGCAGAGCACCGTGCTGTGCGCAGGCGATGCTGCAGAGCTGGCCAAGGGCGCGCTCGGCAAGCTGGGCCGGACAGTGTCATCCGCCATGGGCATCACCGCACCGCCGCCCCAGGAGACGCGCTATGGGCGGTCTCGACCTGCCGAGCGCCCTGCGAGCCGGCCGCCCTTCTTCGGCGGCCTGGGCAGCGGCGGCCTGGCGCCCGGCAGCGGGCTGCTCGGCGGCATGCTCGGCCGCATTGTGGCCTCCACGCTGGGCGGAGCCCTGGAGCAGATGCAGGCGCAGCAGCAGCAGGCGCGCCTGCCTGCAGGCGCCCGCTGTACTGCTACATCAACGAAGGCCGCAGAAAACACAGCAGAGTCGCATGCTGTGCTCGCACTGTCTCCAGCTTCACAAACAAAGCGTGAGCGGGCGCTACAGACAACACCGCCATGCAGAACTCACAAAGCCAGAGGTACACCTACTGTCTTGGCAAAGCCGAGCAGCATGTACGCTCACCTTGCGATGAATCCAAGTGTTTAATTTCATCAGCATTCGTGGCTGAACTGTCACGGGCCCGCATGCACATGCAGCTGTGGGCGCGCGCAGGCGCAGGACCTGCAGGCGCGCGCGCTCACGCTGCTGCAGGGCGACGAGCGCGTGCGCCAGCGCCTGGGCGGCCGCGTCTCGGCCGCGCCCGGCGGCCTCAGCACCAGGCATGCGCCCCTTCCCCTCGCACGGCTAGGCTGCCTGCAGGAGCGCAACCAACGGCGCCCACGCCACTGCTGGGTGGTGCAGGTACACTTGTTGCTTAAGGCCATGCTTACGTGGTAATATCCGAACGATGTTTTATACTTATAGTGCGCACTTACTTGTGCTATGACACGCTTGACTTGTCAACCTCTATTAACTTTGGCGCAGGGGGTCCATGCAGTCCGTGAATGGGCGCACGATGCGCGAGCTGGCGGTCGACTTCCCGGTCGTCGGGGCGAGCGGGCGCTTTGCGGCGGCCTCCGTGGTGCGGCGCCAGGGCACAGCGGCGGCGGGCATGGAGACGCTGGAGGTGGTGCTCCAGCTGCCAGGCGCGCGCGCGGCCCGCATGCGTGCCAGGCATGCCAGTTGTCCAGGCAGCGAGCGGGCTACTCCGCCGTGTCTTTACAGGTTTTGTGCTGCTCCTTGGTGTGCTAGTGGCATCTGAATGCTCTTGACATGCACAGCGTGTGCTGGTGGTGGGGGCGCGTGGCACAGGATGTGCACAGCACACGAGCAGGGGCCAGATGCGGGGAGGCACTGTGCCATGGACTCGAAAAGGACCAGCGCATGCGCACGGCAACTATGTTAAAAGGAAGTGCGGAGTAGAGTGTACAGCATGACGTCACTTCCTGCCAGCGCAGGAGGCGAGATGCTCCATATAACCGGCGACGGCGGAGAGCGCGGCCGTAGGCGCGGCGGCGGCGGCGGCGGCGGCAGCGGTGGGAGCGGCAGCGGCCGCGGCGGCGGGAGCGGCGGCGGCGGCGGCGGTCAGGACAGAGTGATAGATGTGGACTTTAAGGTGCACTGAGCACTGCGCCACTGCAGCGTAGGGCTGGTGCAAATGGACAGCGGTGGAGCGAAAGTGTTGCTGTATCAATATCCCCCTGCAAGCAATATGCGGACGCTTGCGAATGCGTGCCGGCCTGGCTCTGTCCCGGCTGTGGTAGTAAAGCCTGGCGTGCATACACATGAGCGGCAGTGCAGGAGGTAGCTTTAGGTGAGGTTGAATGTGTTTGTTGTGTACAGTGCGTGCACACCTTGTCAGCAGCCACACCTCTACACAGAGGGTGGCAGCCGGGCTGAATTGCTCTAAGCTGCAATGCATGGTGAGTTGCAGGTGCATGCATAGCAGAGTGAACTGCGCTGCATGCCATGCAGTCGTGCTGTGGTAAGGCATGCCAGTGGAAGTCCTTCGAGAAGCGCATGCAGTGTATATGCAAAGGGCTGCTACCCTGGAGACGACACAGAGCTCTTGCACACTGCAAGACGAAGTACTAGCAAAGCTCTTGATGAACTGCATCTGCAGCAAGGCAAGCGCGCGGCTCCTGTGTAGGCCAGTCCCCTGTGTAGAGTTCTACCGTTGCCTGCCCTTGCCGAACAGCCGCTGCCACAGAGACAGACATCCGTGGGCAGTCCCAGCCAGGCGCTCCGCCACGCGCACGTGCAGCGCCAAGAGCATGGCTCAGAAGGAGGCTCTGGCGCCGGCTGCACCTGTCGACGACAAGCTTGCCTTGCAAATGCTCGACTTCATCAACAGCGCCTGGTCGCCTTTCCATGCTGTGGGTGCGTCACGCGGGGTGTGCTACAGCTTGCACTTGCTCAGAAGTGGGTTAAGAGAGGCAGTGCGGCCCAAGAGTGACCAGCTGTTCCCGCTGAAGGACTGCCACCATGTGAGCGCACACCTCGAGCGGCGGGTGCGCTGGGACAGACGAGGCGAGCAAGCGCCTGCTGGCCGCCGGCTTCAAGCACCTCTCCGAGCGCGCGGAGTGGGACCTGCAAGCGGGGGGCCGCTACTTCTTCACCCGGAACGCGTCCACGATCGTGGCGTTCGCCATCGGCGCGGCCTACCGCCCCGGCAACGGCTTCCACATGCTCGGCGCGCACACAGACAGGTGCCAGCTCCCCGCCGCGCGCCCCCAACACTTGCCGCCGTGCTGCGACGCCGGCTTGCAGTGCATGTTCCTGAGCCAGCGCAGGCAGCAGCGCGTTACAAGAGGACACAGACTGTTTTTGTTTTGGAAGGTCCCTGTGACCCTCGCACCTCCTTGTGCAGAAGTAATTGCTGTGAGGGCAACCGCCTCTCTTCCTCACCAAGCAACCAACTCCATGCCGCGTGCGCGCAGCCCGTGCCTGAAGCTGAAGCCGGTGTCCAAGGGCGACAAGCCGGGCTTCCAGATGCTGGCCGTGGAGACGTACGGCGGCGGCCTGTGGCACACCTGGTTCGACCGCGACCTCTCCGTCGCCGGCCGCGTGCTGCTGCGCAAGGGCGAGCGGCTCGTGCACCGCCTGGCGCGCCCCCAAATGACCTGGCCTGCCCTTTCTTTCTGTTGCCGCGTAGTCCAGTAACACGCTGTGCAAGGGTGTTGCCCTGCCGCGCTGCCCTCGCGCAACCGCTGAGGCTGCCCTCAAACATATATACGAAAGCAGAACAACACGCCTTGTGTATCACACATTCTGGCTTAAAGTGCTAGTCTATATTTTGCTATGCATGCTGCATCCGCTGCACATGCATGACAACGTTGCCGTGAAAGCCATGTTATTCTCTATGCACCTAACAGTCTCATGACATGGGTGGACGGCCCTTGTGAGCTAAGTTGGCCCCTGCTGAGCACGTCCGCGTAAGCCTGGTTCTGTCAGTCAAGCCTGCATGCGCCCGCCCAGATAGTATCTGCAGACCAAACCTGGCGTGCCAGGACATGTGCATAGCAGCAGGTTGTGTCTACTTCGCTTTTGCTGAATGTTTGTGGTCATGGTTCTTTGATTCAATATGATGGAACCCTGCCGCTTGGATGTGCGCAGGTGAAGATCGATCGGCCCATTCTGCGCATCCCGATGCTGGCCATCCATCTGAACCGCGACATTGGCGAGAAGGGCTTCAACCCCAACCGCCAGACGCACCTGGCGCCTATCCTGGCAACCGCGCCGGTTGCGCCGGATGCATCGGCCACTCCGGCCAGCGACTCTGTACCCGCCGCCGACGCCGCCGCTGGCGCGGGCGGGAATGGCGCGGTAACAGGCGACAAGCTGGCAGCCGCATGCGCGGAGGCGGCCGGCGTGCACGGGGATGCGCAGCACGCAAAGCCTGCGGCAGGAGCGCGCAACGGCGGCGCTGCAAACGTGCGCACAAATGTGCGGCATGTGTCTTATCATGTATGCTTACTATTTGTGGATTGCGGTGTACTACTTTTGTAAGTTGCATGCTTGCACCCCCACCCTCGGTGCGTACACGGCGCGCAGCAGCATGGCTTGGCCGGCACTGCCTGCACCGCTCGCAGTGTGCTTGCTTACACGCCCAGTTGCAGCGCCTGCTGGGCTGAAGAGGAGCGCGTCAGCAAGCAACCTTGAGCGTGACGTATGCAGCCTTTCCATGCCCGCAAATGTCAAATGCGTTGTCAACGAGACACGTCCATTTCGACATTCACTGAGGTCAGCTGTGAGGAGCAAAAGGCGGGCGGCGAGGAGGCTGCGCCGTTCGGCAACGTGACAGAGGCGCTGGCGGCCGCCGTGCGCGACCTGCCGCCGGCGGCAAAGCCGGCGGCGCGGAAGCCGCCGGAGCGGCACCACCCCGCGCTGCTGGCCGCGCTCGCGAACGAGCTGCGCTGCAGCCCCAGCGAGATTGCGGACCTGGAGTTAAACGTGTGCGACACGCAACCCGGCGCCATCGGCGGTGCGTTGGCTGCAGGCCCCAGCTCTGACCAGCAGCGGGCCTTTCCCTGCAGAAGTGCGTGGCCTACCCAGCAGCGACCAGTACTTTGAAGCTGCCCCTCCCCTGGGGCTTTGGGACGTGTGAGCGACGACAGGACTGCTGTCGCGCCGGCGAGAGCGTGCGGATGCAGGGAGCAAAGCGAGCAGCGCGGATGACGGGTGCTCTGCGCGCTTGCGCATCGCAGGCCTGAACAGCGAGTTTGTATGCGTCGGGCGGCTGGACAACCTGGCCATGAGCTTCTGCAGCCTGCAGGTGCGCCCACGCTTTGCCAGCCCCGGCATGCCCAAGAGCCGAAGCCACCTTGCTGCGCATTGGCGGGCTTGAGCGAGTGCCAGACTGCGTCGGCCCTGGCGTCAGTGAGCACTTTTAAGCCCTGCTATCCCGTCTTCGTCAATGGGCCATGTCCGGGCCAGGAGCATACTGCAACATGTCACACGTTACCTGCACTGGTACTGCATCGTGATGCGCCACCTTGACACCAGCCAGAGCTAAGGCAGGGGGTGCATGCAGGCGCTGATTGACGGCAGCGGCGATGATGCGCTCGCAAGTGAGCCCGCCGTGAAAGCGGTGGCGCTGTTCGACCATGAGGAGTGCGGCTCGTCGTCTGCGCAAGGCGCGATGGCCACCATGACAGCAGTGTGGGGCGTGTCTGTGTGCTCAACTCTGTAGCACAGAATCTCGGCTTCAGAGAGCGCCGGTGCAAGTGGCAACGAAGCAGGCTCCTGTCTATGGTCTGGCATTACAATGTGGCGCAGTCTGCGGCCGTTTGCAGGGCAGCTCGACGTAGAACCTGCCTTAGCTCTTCAGTGGTTGCTGAACAGGAGGTGAGGTGCTTTGTCTGTGGGGCACATCTACTCGCGGATGTCTGCGAGGGGCCAGTCCAGCGAGGCAGGCTTGTAGCAACGCGACTGCTCCTGTGAGCGGCTGTCTGGCACCACAGCTGCTGCGCCGGCGCAGGCGCGGGCGGGCCAGTCATGCGCGACACCATCCACCGCGTGGCGGGCGCGCTGTCGGAGGGCCGCCCCGACGCCGTCCTGCGCGCCATCCAGAACAGCTTCCTGGTGCGGCGCAGTGCACGGCGACCGGTATGTGCAATGCGGCGCCCCTGCTGGGATGCGCGCACGGGCGCGCTGTGCGGCTGGGGCTTGGTCCTGTTTGTGCATGCAGGTTGGGGAGCCGTGTGTTGCAGTTGTCAGTGACAAGCCGTCCTTGCGTGATGCATGACCCCGCTCAAAGCATGGCATCCCTGTTCTTGCTGAGATGTGAGTCCTCATTGCGGATGTGTGCTGGTAGCCAGGTGTGCTCGGGGTGCACGTCCATGCCCAGTTGTGTGCAGACACTGCCTGGGTGGCGAGGCGATGCGCCTCGACGGCGGCCGGCCGGCGCCCAGGTGAGCGCGGACATGGCGCATGCGCTGCACCCCAACTACACAGACCGGCACGAGCCCGGCCACAAGCCGGCGTTCGGCGGCGGCCTGGTGCTCAAGCACAACGCCAACCAGCGCTACGCCACCAACGCGGTCTCCGCCACGCTCTTCCGGCGCGGCCCACGCACCCCCCTGTCTTTTGCATTGCTTACACCCTGATACACTGGTCTGTTTTCCGGCAGCAGCAGAACTGCACTTGGCATGCTTATACCGCATTTGCACAAGTGCAGTAGGCACCAGGGTGAACACTGGCAGGGGCCCGGTAACACTGGCAGGGGCCCGGTGACCCGCTGTCCATGCAGGGCTATTGTGCAGGCAGTGCATCTGTGCAGCGCTGGCAGACGAGCGCAGTGCGCAGAAAGCGCTGGTCAAACGCACGCCGTGCGGCGGCGCCGTGCAGGGAGGTCGCACGGCGGCGGGGCATTCCCACGCAGGAGTTCTGCGTGCGCTCGGACATGGCATGCGGGTCGACCATCGGGCCGATCCTGGCGTCCGGCCTGGGCTGCCGCACGGTGGACGTCGGCGCGCCGCAGGCGCGCCGTCACAACCCTACCCTAGCCCTGCCATGGCCCTCTGGTGCCTCTGCAGAGCGTCCAGGGTCGCCGCACCTGCCGTGAACGTAGGGCGCGCCAGCACAGTGTGTGCATGGCTGTTGTGAAGTAGTGTCCGCGAGGCGCTGAGCTGACGGCTGCGCGCGCGCGGCACAGCTGGCCATGCACTCCATCCGCGAGATGTGCGGCGTGGCCGACGTGGCGCACGCGTACAACCACTTCCGCGCGTTCTTTGCGGACTTCTCGGCGCTGGACGCGGCGGTTGATGTGGACGGCCTGCCGCCGCCCGCCATCGCCGGCACGGTGGACGACGTGCCCTGCGACCACACCGCCTGAGGTTTTTCTAGAGAGCGCAGGCCTTGTACTTGAGTTGATGTAACACTGTGCTGTGCAAACCCCCTAAGCCCGAGTCCTTGCATGATCAGGTGTGCAGCACTGGCGCATGAATGCGCATGTGCGCCAGTGGAGTGCGGGTGGAGCGAGCCGTGGTGGTAGCTGTGGTGATGGTGGAATGCATGAACATATGCTGGAACAGCATGTGCACGAGCTCAGCTTACTCAGTCCATAACGCTGTAGCACTGCAGCACCAAGGGTTGCAGGCCCCTGCGGCAGCTTGCCCCCGGCGAGGGTGCAGTTCTGCGCGCCTTCACTGTCCGCGTGCCCCGCCCTCGTACAGTGCACTGCCCTTGGATGTAGGTATGCAAGCTGTACTGCTAACAAGCCAGCATACTGCACTGGTGCAGCCAGCAGTGATGCGAGGAGACGCGAGGAGAGACACCTGGCTCTTACAGGTCTCATGTACATGCACATGGTCGCTGTGCAGGCGATGCACGACTCAGCATGCCTGGAAGGCGCTGGACACCCGAGCAAGTCAGACTCATGGCCCCTCCGCAGCGCTAGCGCCGCGGCGTGGGGCAGATGGCGGCCAGGAAGGCGAGCAGGCTGCGGACGAGCGCGTGCAGCAGCTCGGCCACGGTCGCGCGCGGCACCAGGTCGTCGAAGCCCTCGTCGTCCAGCGGCATGAGCGCCGCGTCCTCGGCCGCGCGCTGCAGCAGGTCCAGCAGCGCCTGGCTGTCCAGGCCCTGCATCTCCTGCGCGGCGCCGCCAGCACATGCTGCCTTGATGCGGATGTAGCCGGTGCTCATGGGGTGCCTGGCTGTACACTGACGTAGCATGGCTGTAGCAAAAACAAAAGCAACAAGCCATGCAGCCGTGCTCATGGGGTGCCTAGCTGTCCAGCCCTCACTGAATGTGTGGGTGCCATCAGCATATTCAGCGCATTTGACTGCTCGTGTTTGCATGGTCTTGAAGCTGTACTCTCAAGGCCTCCGACTGTCTAGGGCCCTGCACGTGCGGACCGGCCCGCCTGCAAGCCCGGCCCGCAGCACCAGGATCGCACGCGGCCGGGCAGCATACAAGCGCCCTGGCCTGCAGCTCAACACAAAGCTACACCTGCATCGCTCGCGGCCTTTGGTGCGGCCGATCACTGGACTGCGTTTGGGGCTGCGCGGTATCCTCTCAGGCGCGCAAGGCAGGTCGCACCTGGACGTTGAAGAGCTGGTGCAGCATATCAACCGCCTCGCGCGGTAGGAAGTCGACGGCGCCATGGCCGCTGATAAAGTGCCGCTGCATGGGAGCAACCTCCTCAAGCAGCTGGCACACCCTGCGCGCCACCCCGGACACGCATGGCTGGGTCATGCCAGATCGGCTGGGGCCGCATAATCGCTGGCGGCCTGAGCCATGCGACAGCGCCTGAAGTCTTTAGCACCCCAGGCGCATGAGCTTTCAGGCGCGACGATCTAGTCGCTGTGATGGTTGCTACAGTGGCAGACCAGACTCTTGACATGACGAGAAAGCTACAGCCGTGCACGCCTGGTCATTGCACAGGCAGTAATGACAGAGCCTCGGGCGGACCCCGGACCAGGAGAGCTCCCATGGTATGTCCAAGAGTACAGCGGTGTATGAGAGAGGGCTGCACAGGCTGTCGCAGGCCTTTTGCCCCCTGGTGGCGGGCGCAGTACCGGACTGACCAGGCACTGGAGCCACAGGCGGCCCGCACCAGCTCACGAAGGCGGCCTCGCCCTGTGGCAGGGAGGCCTCCCAGAACAGCTGCAGCATGCAGCTGGCCTGCAGCTGCGCCTGGCACTCGTGCGGCGGGTGCCGCCGCGCATGCAGCCGCGCCTGGCCCGCCAGCGCGAGCAGGTCCTCCTGCGTCACGCGCCCGTCGCGGTCGCTGCGCGGCGCAGCAGCCGGCAGTCACACTCCCTGGCCAGTCTTGAACACTTGAGGGCCAGCAAGCACTTCTTTTCCGTATGCAGCGATGCGTGGGTTGCTGCCAAGGTCAAGGCGTGAGGCGAGGTGTGCAGACACACACCGCCAGATAGACAGCCTGCCATGTGCCTCGACTTTGCGCGGAAGCGGCAGCGACAGAACGTGCAAGCTCGCAACGCAGAGGCCTGGCGGCAGCGAGTACGGCGCGCGCGCCTGTCCAGGGCGTGCAGGATGCCCAGGTGGCTGAAGGCGACGGGCCATGACGAGCAGGGCAGGCGCAGCGCGAGCACCTCGTCCACCACCAGGTACTTGCGGCCGCTGCTGGCCACCCTCTCAAACTCGTCCCGGAGGCAGCGCTGCAGGTTGCTGTTGTCTACGCCGGCTGCCATTGTCGCTGCAGAGGCGCTGCAGAGGCGCTGGACGCCTGACGCCGTGAGCTGCCACCAGAGGGCAGTTTACGGACACAGCGTGGCTTGCGTCTTCAGCGTGGCTTGCGTCTTCACGCGCAGGCGTCCAAGGCGCTGTGCCGGAAGAGGGTGCTATCTAAAAATCGTGCTGAGCTGCACTCACGCATTGCTCACTGCACGACGAAGCTGTTTGTGGGGCACCTGCTGCTGTCCACAGAGGTCCTTGATGCTGCAAAGTCAAGGACGCTTCAGGCAGCAAATCAGCACTCCTCATGCACACATACGCTTTGAAAGCTGACAGACTGCGTTTCAGGCTGCGCGCTGCGATCATATTACAGCTTTGAAAATGCCTGAACAACCCTGTCTGCCTCTGAAGTCATTTACAGCAGTTGGGCCCCCCCGTTGGGCCGTGAGCCTTAACGCAAGACTGCACTTAGGTGGCCCCTTGCTCACCACACTGTATGTCCGCAGACCGCCAGACCTTGCTGCCTGCTTCGTACTACCGTGCGCTCATCAACAGATTGCGCGAAGGGCAGCGCATCAGCGACCTGCCGGAGGCAGTACTTCGCTGCCAGCTCACACAGCATGCACGCGTCTCAGAACCAGTCGGGCAAAGCGCTCGCCTGCAGGATGCGAGTGTGCGCGCACACCCATGCATGTATACGGCCCGCCCCACTGCCTGAAACATCTGCTGAACAAACAAGTACGCGCTTACGTGTTGCAGGTGTGCCGTCTGCGCTCGATTCTCAGCGCGTGGCGGGACACGGCAGCCTCAGCTTCAGCGGCCGTGGCTCGCCTGAAGGCGTCATGGGTGGCGAGGCGTCGCGCAGCGCTGCTGCTGCGAGCACTGGCGGGCTGGCGCGGGGAGTGCTGCGCCGCACGCGTGCGCAGTGCAAGGGCTCTGGCTAGGGCGCACGCGGTAGTGCTCCGCCGCGCCCTGTATCACTGGCACGCAGCAGCCGCGCATGCGCGCCAGCGTCGGCGCCTGGCGGCACTGTGCAAGCACCAGGCAAGCGCGCGCTCCTTGGCAGAACATAACGACCTTACCTTGCTTGCACCAGCCAACCCTTGCTGCCGCCTTAGAGGGGGAGTTTTGCTTAGAGGGGGAGTTTTGCCTGTCACAGCTGGCACCCTTCTGACTCGGTCATTAGCCATGAGTACAGCCGCCCAAGCACAGGCTCGTGCGGGTCCTGGGTCACTGCCTGTAGCGTGGCACAGGCTGCATGGCTGCGTGGCGAGCTGGACCGGCGTCGGCAGCTGGCCGTGCTCGGCGCCTGGGCAGCCACTGCCGCGGCCCGCAAGCACAGGCGTGCCGCTGCACTGGCCGCGCTGGGTGCTGCCGCGCGACGCGCGCTGTTTCAGCGCAGCTTCTGCGCACTGGGCAGCGCCGCGCGGGCGGCCGCGCTGCTTCGCGGCGCCCTGCGCGCTTGGCGCGCCCAGGCTGTCGCCCTGAGCCTCCGCAGGCGAGCCGGGGCCGCCCTGGCGCGCGCCGCGCGGCTGCGGCTGCTCCGCGCTGCGCTCGTCGCGTGGCGCCGACGCGCGGGCGTGGCCGCCGCCGCGCGGCGCGCGGCCGCGCGCTGCCGCCGGCAGCTGGCGGCAGCGGCGCTGGGCGCGCTGCGCGCGTACGCCGCGCGCCGCGCGCACGCGCGCAGCTTGGCGGAGCGCGCAGAGCGCTTCCGCACGCGGCGCGCGCTGGCCGCGCTGTGGTGGGGCTGCTGCCTGGCGCAGCAGCGGCGCCTGCTGCGCGCGACCGCGGAGGCGTGGCGCTGGCGGCGCCTGGCCGCGCGTACGCTCGCCGCCTGGAGGCCGGCCACGGCGGCCGCGGCTGCGCAGGACGCCGCTGCTCTGGTTGCGGCGGCAGCCGCTTGCCGCGAGCGCGCTCTGCGCGGCGCAATGGCGGCCTGGCAGGCGTGCATGGCGTGGGGCCGGGCCGAGGGGGCGGCCGCCGCGCACGGTGCCCGCCGCGCCACGCAGCGAAGCCTGCTGCGTTGGCGCGCTCTGACAGCCTCCAGTGCCCGCGTGCACAGCTTGGGCAGCAGCGACGGCGAGGCGTGGGAGCGGCTGTGCCTGGCAGGCGTGCCAGGGTGCGCGGCTGAGGCGAGGGCATCCCATGACGAGCTGCCGGGACACCAGGACCATGCGGTGCAGTGGCACGGGCTGGAGGGGGGTCAGCAGCACAGCGCCGAGCGGGGCGGCGGCAGCGCGCACAGGCTCGCCGAGCTTGTGCGCCGGCGGCAGGGCAGGGCACTGTCCCCCAGCCAGGATCCAGGCGGCCAGCCGAGCGGGCGCGGTGGCCAGGAGCAGCTGCCGCGCTGCAGGACAACTGGGGTTGCAGGCGACACAGCGTGCGAGACGGCCAGGAGTGAGGAGTCTCCGACACAGTTTGGGAGCTCGCCATTGCAGCCGCAGGCAGGGCGGCCGATGTGCGCGAGCCCTGCGGGCGCGGCAGCTGGGGCGGCGGGCACCAGCTGCGGCCTGGAAGCGGCAGAGCTGCAGAGGCGCCTGCAGGTGAGCACGATTATGCTGGAGGCTCGAACACTTGCACTGCCTCTTGCAACAGCTAGACTAGCTGTTGCTAGGCGACGCGGTGCCGCGCGGCGCGCTTTCCGGCCCTGGATGCCCTTTGTCCATCACGTCCAGGTCTGGAGCCCGCCTGTTGCACCAGGCGAGGCCTTTGCTGCCAGCGCGTCAAGGTCGCAAGCAAACGCCAAAACCCGCTGTTGCCTCCAGTTCTGTGCTGCGCATAGCCTCTGCAGCCATGAGCCTGTGCAGGGCTGCAGCTATGCTGATGCGGCGTTTGGGCGCGCACAGAGCGCAGACGCGCACCACGTGCGCCGGGTCTGGCGCGATGTGCTGCGCGCCTGGCGCGCCGCCCGCAGCTGCGGCAGCCCCCCGAGGTCGCCCGCAGAACAGCAGTCAGTTTCGCAGGCGCTCCCTGAGTTCCAAGGGTTGCGCGCGGCGGTCCTCCGCGAAGGCGCCACAGCTGCGAGCTCTGCCATTGGTGGGGGGCCTGCGGGGCCGCCATCGCGGCCGTCAGCAGCAGTCAGCCAGGCGCACAGGCAACACCTGCCTGCAGCAGGCTCAGCGGATGGAGCGCAGACGCTGCGGGGCGCCGCCTCACGCGCTCCGCGCGGCGCTGCTGTGCTGCGAGGAGCTCTGGGGGCGGGCGGGACAGCCGCGCGCTGTGAGCGACGCGCTCAGGCAGGCTCCCAGGCGCCGCCCTGCCGGCCTGTCGCGCCGCCCCCGCTGCAGGCAAGCGTGCCGGGCACCAGCAGCAGCGGCAGAGCTTGCCAGCCGCCAGGGGCCGCGTCAGGCCAGGCGGCCTGGGGCGACGAGGCGGCAGCAGCGGAGGCCGTTGTCGCGGCGGCAGAGGCGCTGCTGGCACGCCTAGCCGCAAGCAGCCCACGGCACCGCGCTCGCAGGCGAACAGGCGCGGAGCTGGCCGTCGCCGGAAGTGGCCGCAGCCTGGCCGCCCTGCAGGCGCTGGCTGCGCCCTAGCCGGCCCAGCGCGCCTGCGCTGGGCCGGGCCACGGTAGTTTAGCTCTTGCACTGAGTTAGTGCCACTGATAGGCTGACTGGCTGCCAGGAACACACATCACGCAGGAGACTGGCACAGCGCGGAAGGCATCAGGCTCAAGGTTGTCTTTTTGCACGAGCCGCAAGGCTCGTTTTCAGGTCAAAGTGAAGTTGCTCATCACCTGCCTTTCACGCGCGCTCTGCTTTGCAGAGAGCAGCGGCAGGCCGCACCTGTGTCTTGCTCGTGGACTCCGGCCAGCGGCTTGGTAGATACTCGCAGTATAGCCAAGTAACGGCAAGTATTAGGCGGAGTGCCACTTGCAACAGACTTGCAAAGGGCACCACATACCCACACCTCCACCCTGCAGATCCACCCGTGCTGTTGCGCGCTCGACGCTAGAACAATAGGCCTCACTGTCCCGCTCAGTCCTTCCTCAGGGGTGCCTGCGCAACACTGTTGACTGCGACGCTTTGGGCCAATGGGGTGCGGGTCCAGCAAAGGCGCGTTGAGCAAGACACAAAGCGGCAAGAAGATTAGAAGGCCGGTATGGTCTTCGGACCAAATCCGCACAGTGGCCGAGCTGAAGGTATGTCAAACAAGCTTTGGTTCCTCCCATGTGCTGCACTACGAATGCTCTGCAACGCACTGAGCACGTATGCTTCCTCAGGCCAAGCGCGACATGTTCTGGGACACGCAGCCACACTATGGCGGCGACAAGGGTGTGCCTCGCTTTCTGCTAAGAGGCCTTCCTTTGCAGCGCCTGCGAGGCGTCGCTGACAGTCCCGTTCCGCGCACTCCAGTAATCTGGGACGCGCTGAAGGCTGCGTGCGACGAGCCTGACCCAGAGATGGCTGCTACCATCCTCGACAGCGCCGGCGTGATAGTCAGCAAGCAGGACCTGTCAGAGTGCTACGATGCCAAGGGTGCGGCCCGCCAACGCCCCTTGCCCTGTACTGTGTCTGAACAGGTGCTAAAATTTGCCCGCTTGAAACGAGGCGCTGCTGCGCGCAGGCTTCAAGTACGAGCTGCCAAAGTACGTCGTGGCACCGCCCCAGAACCTGCGGTCAGAGATCAAGGCAGCCGTGGCAGAGGCCACAGCGCCGGAGACTGTGACGCGAAACACCGCCAGCGCCCCGGTCGCAGCGCAGCCAGAGCCCGCGCAGCCTGTGCACAGGTATGACGCGACACAGATGGTGGGCAGTGGAACAACATGAACTCTTGGTCTTGAACTATGGGCTGTGCCCAGAGCGGGCCGCTCCGAGCGGCGGTACTGAGCGAGACTATGTTCCACGCGCTCTGTATGCAGGGCGCGGGTCGCCTCTGCTTGAACTGATATACATCCCCTCTGCACTTGCTGCTGCTCACTGCTACTGACCAAGAACCTCTGCTCTGCCTGAAAGTCTGCGTGTTAAAGAGCCCGAGAGCCTTTGCAGGGCCTTTGGGCTTTGGTATATGTGCGGGGTTGAGTGGGCCTGGGTAGTTCATCAGGCGCCCTGCTACATGCGACCATGATTTGCAGACACTATGTTAGATGCCACAGCCATGAAAATGCACTTCTCTGGTGTCCAACGATCGGCGTTGCTGCACGTGAGGCATAGCAGCTTGATGGTACACACGTAATGCATGCACACTTGCTTGCTTTACAACCCGCTTGGTATATTCAAGGTCGCACAGATGCAAGCTTGCTAGTTCGGGCATCTGGGAGGGCAGGACACGAAGCGTTGCCAACTCAGCAGCCCACGAACAGTTATTGCACTTGACAGACCACTCCATAGCGCGCGGCGCATGGCCCGTCCTCTGGCTGCACCCACAAGCAAAACACTCCGTGCAGCTTGCTGTAACACCATTGCGACACCAGCGCGCCCGCGAGTCTTGCCGCAGCTCAGATAGCTTGGCACATTGCGTCCCACACATCTGCTATAAACTGTGTAATATTGGTACCAAACTCGACGGAATGTTCACGGACAACAGTGCACGTGCGGCATGCATGCCGGCTCAGACGGTATACGCGTCGCGGCGAGCGGGACGGTCTGCGAGTGACGCGCGTGCGAGCGCATCCACGTCAGGCTCGCCGGCAAACGCGCCGGCCACGATTCGCGCGAGCACGTCCGCATCATCCTCCGGCACCGCTGCGCCGTCCACGAGGCCTGCCAAGAAGAGCAGCCTCAGCCCCCAGCCCGTCCCAAGCAAGTATGAGCTCCGACTGTTACCCGGGTCATTCGGGGTTGGCCGCTGTCCCAGGCTTGCCGGAGGCGGCAGCCTCAGCCCGCGCACGAGTGCATATGCACGCGTCTGAAACCCACTCAAGCCTGTCATCCAGGACATAAAGGAGACCATCGCCCAGGCAAGCAGGGCCAGCGCGCTCCACCATGTCTGCACTCGGTGGTGCTTGGGCCAGGCCCTGAGAGCACTGAAGAGTGCCACAGCCACGCCCGATGACACAGCCGCGCCCTGACCCTGGCAATGCGCCACACTGCTTGACATGGCTACCCCGACCCACAGGCGATGGGGGAGGCTGCGCGCACCCAGGCTCATGCGGCAGAGGCAGTCGATGGCGATGTCCAGCTTGTCGCGCAGCCGCCCCACTGGCCTCTCCACATATACGTACTCCTGGCGGGTTCAAGCTCCTGATCGATGTGCGTATCGTTCAACAGCGCAACATGCCTAATGCAGCCCGTCCGGTGCTCAACAACGGACAACGCGCTTGGAAAGCTTCTCAGGCAAGCCAAAAAGTTGATTGCGGCGCACCTTGTTGATGGTGTCGCGCGCGTTCTCAAAGCGCTCCATTTCAATCTCAATGTCCTGCCTGCACATCCCCGGAAGTGTCAGCACCGGCACACTGCTGCCGCGCGGCAGAAGCAGCATCGATAGCCAAGCATGCAGGCGAGCGCAGTTCTCGGCACGAAGCACCTGTCTGCCCAGCCACGCTGGTCATGAGAACTTTACGTATTCAACTCAGAGCACACCCGCCATGCAAACCCCCGCACAAGCATCCGAAGCAATATCCGGCAGCGGGCCGCACGTGACGCGCAGGCGCCGCGCGGCATTGGCGAGCGTCTTGCCGGGCACCACGCCGCCGCCCTGGTTCGCCATCCACAGGAAGAGCAGCACGTAGCGCCGCTGGCCCGCCTGCGCCAGTGTGATATGTTGCTTCTGTACATCCTGTTGCTTCACAGCAAACGGCAGAACTGGAGTATCCACAAGCGAGCCAGCAGGCTGCGCCGCTCGCAGCACTGCACCACTGACACACACGTAACAGCATGCTCATGCCACTGACAAGAGCGTGTGAGGCATTGTGAGCAGCACTGACACTATGCGCCAACTCCATCGTTGCAAGGTTGTTAGGAAGTATCACCAGCGCTTGCAGGCAGCGCCACGCATGCGAAACAGCATGTAAGCCTTGAATGCATTTGCATGCAGAAAAATCATGATTATGCATGAGCTGGCAGCCGAACCTTGCCGTGCCTTCGCTCCCACTCGAACACAGCCTCGTTGAAACCCGCCGGCGCCTTCTCCAGCAGCGCCCGCGCAAACTCCGGGTAAGCCTGCGCATATGGGCTTGGTGTCGCGGGGCTGGCTGCGCTTGTCTACGTCCACTTAGGGGCACAACACGCGGGGACACCGGGGCAGCTGGGGCGAGCACTGCGTGGAAAGTCAGCCCCTGCACGCTGGGCAGCAGGTTTTGTTTGCAACGAAGAATGCAGTCCGTGCACCCAGTGCTGCACAGCGTAGCGCACCTGCAGGTCGCTGCCAATGCCGCCGGACGGCGCGCTGAGGCGTGAGAGCAGCCCCACGACCGGCAGCACGCCCTGTATCTGCCGCGCCAGCTTCTTCAGGCCCGCCCCGAAGCCCCTGCGCCAGCTCCCCAGTGTCAGTGCTGGACAGAGGCTGTTCTGCAGCTCAGTGACGTGAGACAGATGTACAGATGTATCGAGCGGAGCACCTTGTGGCAGACACGACACAAACAAACTGTAGGAGGAGATGTTTGCTGGGAAAGGTAAGACGCAGACGTGTAGCAAGCACAAAAAGTCCACAAACAGGAGAAACAAGCTGTCCAACCACAGGCTCGACTCGTACAATAAGTGCCGCCTGCAAAAGATAGCATGGTTCTGAAGAGTGGGGCACTACCCGCTGCTCTGCTGGCCCGCTGCGGCAGAGGGCGGCGCAAGCAGGCAATGGCCCCGTCGGGCACGGTGCCGGTGCACCAGGCCACCTGCAAGAGATGGGATGTCTTGGCGGCCGCTTGTGCTGGGACCATACCCCACTAGATGCGAGGCCATGCTTTCAACGGATAACCGGCGCGAAGCAAGGGAGACTGCACCGTCTGGCAACCAGGTGCGGGTGCATCAAGATGATTGAAACTGCATGCTATCTGCGGCCTGTTACGGGCGCAGCCCTCAGGCAGGGCAGGCAGGGCCCACAGACGATCGAGGTGCTGTCCCGGGAAACAAAGTGGCAGAGCGGCAGGAGGCCTGGGCGTTGCTAACGCCTGAGCTTAGCTGTTGTGTGTCAGTGCAGCGCTGCACTGACTACCCGAGGAACATGGCGGGCGCCCAGCGCCGCTTGCAGGCGCAGTGGCAGCTCGGTGACGTGCTGGAGGATGTCCGGCACGAGTGGCGCAACCCAAAGAAGCTGATAGGCAACTTCAACGGCTGGGTCGCCTCACAGCCGCCTTACATTGAAGCCATTGTTGCCACGCTTGGCGGCGGCGGGCAGGTGCGCAGGCGTCGCGAGAGCTGCTCCTGGCAGCAGGCGCAATGCAGCTTGTGTCTCTGGTGCACAGCCTAGCAGCAGGCTGCGTCTGCGCTCCTTCACTAACAACGCACCAGGAGGCTGAGCCGGCATGCCGGGCGTCAGGGCGCATTTCTGGGAGCTGTGATGGGGCAGATGACCAAACTGGACCCGAACGTGACCAAGCAGCTGATGAACCAGCCAGGCTCCAATCCAGGCATGGTCATTAGTGCCGTCATTGAGTGACTGCAGCACGGCATTCTCTATGGCATATTCTTGTGTCCACCCTGCTTGTATTGAGGTCAGCAACATCCAAGCTGAAGTGCTGCACATGCGGCGCGTCCCGTTGCAGTGCGGGCAGGCCTGTGTCACTGTCTGCTCATATGCCGCTGGCGCGCCCGCGCAGACATGGTGAAACAGATGCAGAACTTCCAGGCAGGAGGCCCGATGGTGCAGGCGCGCAACTTTGCGGTCATGACCGGCGTGAACGCGGGGCTGTCGGTGGCCGTACGGCGCTGGGGCAAGGGCAAGGTCGACGAGACCTATGGCACGTGCGTGGCTCCTCCTAGCGCTGCACGCGCCAGCACGCCACTGCTGAGCCTTCTGTCCATGTGCCTGGGGGCCTCCCAGGGGCACTCGTGAGTGTGCCGACACAGTGCTGTATGTCGCAGACAGCAAAGGACTCCACAGTCTCCTCCCTGCGGGCGCGCATGTCTCTGCGCCCGGCTCCGCCGCCCGGCCGCGCTGCCGCGCCAGCGCAGAGCGGCCGCGCCGCGCGCGCGCGCGCAGGATGGTCGCCGCGTTCGGCTCAGGCGTGGCGTTCTCGCTTGTCAGCGGCATGGCCACTGGCGCCAACCCGCTGCAGGGCGCGTTCACCACCGGCGTGTTCTTCGCGCTGTTCCAGGGCGCGTTCCACAAGGCGCGCGCCTGCCCTAACCCTACCCTACGTCGCTGCTGCATCGGTGATCGGCCACTCGCCCCTGACACTTGCGAGCACTGTGCAGCGCTGCCGGGCCAGTTCGACCGAGCCACGCTGGCAGCCCCACACTTTGGCGCAGAGCTGCAGCTGCACCCTGGCTCGTGCCACGCGCGTGTGCACTGGCGACGTCATGCTCAGGTGTACAAATACGAGGCGGAGTGCGATGGGTGTGTTGGGGCCGCGCCGCAGCTGGGCCAGCGCTTCAGCGGCGGAGGGAAGGAGTCGCCTGAGTATGCGCGCGGGAACTACCTGCTGCGCACGCTCGGCATGCAGGCAGGGCCCTGATGCAACCTTGCACTGTCTGCACTCACGTTCAGGTGCCCTGGAAACGTCGGGCCGTCACTACCATGATGGAACTCTAGCGTGCATGCGCCGTCAAGGCGCCTGCCGTGCGGTCATGCGCGGCACATTGACCGGCACGCCTGCTCCCTGAGGCTGGCTTGGAACCAGTCAGATGTGCTGTGCAATGTTGAGCAAAGTTGCACTGCACATGCTCTCTTTGAATCTTGGGACTTTTCATAGATTGTGCTGATGTACTAATGCATGTCCCCTGTGACATGCAGTTGCCTTAGGGAGTCGTTCAACGAGATGCCACGCACACCCTGCTCTCTTGTGCGCGGAAGCGCCACTTCAGCATGCCGCGTCTGACGCCCGTGCGCCCTGCCGCGCAGAAGTACGAGGGCTGCTTGAGGCGGGGGAAGCTCACCGACAGCACCATCATGCTGTGGAATGACTCGTGCGCGCCCGCATGGTCGCGCTGCATGCTGTAGGCTGCACGGAGTGTCTGTGGTGTGTTGCGCCCTCACAGCCAGCAGTCCCATGATGTGCCCATCGTTTGCACTGCCAGCACAAGTCTCTGTCCATTCTGCATGACCTTGCAGCGTCAGGTTGGCATGTATGCCAGCTCAGCTCCCCACAAATGCTGGCTTACGGATGACACATTTATAGGCACAACAGCCTTACAAATGTTCTGGCATTCTGCAGCGCAGCGGCTGCATGCCTCCAGGCATCGACCGCTCGTTGTGCCTGACCCGAATCTGACGTGCCCTGCCTGCACCCTGCTCACTTGCGCTGCGCCGCTGTGCAGGGCGCTGCAGGAGGCGCGCGTGCCGGCCGGCCCGCGGCTGCTGCTGCTGCACCACCTCGATCAGTACAAGTACATGCTCAAGCCCGGCATGCCGGTGCCGGGCGCGCCGCCGCTGCCGCCTGCAGCCCCGGCGCCGCCCCAGAAGGGCGCACCGCCGCGCGCGTCTGGGATGTTGTAGCAGCGCGCCTGTGGCATGGCTGGGTCGGGTGCAGTGCTTTTCAGGGAACGTTCGGTCTTGGCTGAGGGCTGGGGCGCTGCTAAGCACTGTCACTTCTGTGTTCACGTCACGCTCAGCTTACGCAATGCATGCCCTGTGCTTCTTCGAGTCCCTACAGCTGACTTGCTCTGCTTTTGTAAGCAGCTTGCAGTGCTGTACCATCATAGTTGCATACTGCCGTGGCTGTAACTCGCAAGGCAAGCGTGCTGCCTTGAGAACCACACCATGCTGCACAACAGCTCTCAGATGCCCTGAACAGCGCAGAGCAGGGCGCTCAGACCTCGCAACATAGACTCCATGCGCGCTAGCGCGGCACAGCACTGACCACGCATCTTTGCAATAACATGCGCAATGACGCAGTGCAGCAGGGCCCCTCATTTGCACGGCGGACCCCCGATCACTTGCTGTGCAGGCACTCGTTTCTAGGCTGCTCCCTGCGCATCATGTGAAACCTGCACATGCACTGCTGCTTGTTTGAGCTGCAGGTGACTTTGCACACACACACAGCTGAATGCGCTGCACGCATGCAACACCTCGGCTGGGGCTTGACAACGTACAAAACAATCCTACCTTAAGCACCTACCCTACCTGCAGACATAGCCATCCCGCTCACAGTGCTCCAAGCACCGCGGGCTCGCACCATCACCGTGCCCGCCCGTCTCCCCGGCCCACGTACCTCCCTATCAGGAACCCGCCCAACAGGCCAGCGACGCCCGCGGCGATGGTTCCCGCCACGACCTGATTCCGCGCTGTCTCGTACGCGTCCTGGAAGGGCTGCTGGAGTCCCTGCGGTCGCAGCGAACCCCGTCCCTCAGGCGCATACCCGCACTCGTCCACAAGCTCGATCGAGCTGGGTGCCTCCCCAAGTTTGTCATCAAAAGGGCAGCATGGCCCCTGGATTTGCATCATCCACCACACATGCCTGGATGTGCATCATCCATCGCACACAGAACACAGGCCGCATTGCATAGAAATGCATAGTTAAGAGTACAATTGCGCCCTTGATCAGCTGTTGTCATGCAATCTGAAAGCGCACAGCGCACCTCCAGGAACGGATCCAGGAGCGGGTCAATGACCGGGTCCAATGGCGCCGCCTCATCTTCGGGGTCCTGAGCCTTCACCGAACCTGATCCCAGCTTGCGCAACCGCGTCAGGTTTTGCGCAACAGCATTGCAGCTTGCATAAAGCGCTGAAGTGCTGCTGCTGAACTCATGCATGCATGCAGACAACAATCAAGAATTTTCTCTTTGTAGCAATCAGCAGAGCGGAGCGGAGCGGCACGTGGCAACGGAAATAAGATGCACGCTCTGAGCCCATAGGCTGATGGGCCCAACCACTGCCTTGCGCAGCCTCCCCATGTGGGCAGGCTGCGGCCACCTTTTTGCCAAAGCAGTGCAAAGCCCTGTTGAAGCGCTTGCTAGCGACCAGGGCTCGCGCGCCTGGCGCGGTCTGCGCCGGCGATGAAAACATCTCCATCAGCTGCTCGCCAACGGAGCGCCCCCGCCGCCGGAGGGACGGCGCGTACTCCGCGCAGGCCTCCTCGTACGACCTCTTCAGCGACAAGTTTGTGTCCAAGAGCCAGGACAGCGCGCCGCTGCTCTTGCCCGCGCCCTGCGCAGCCAGCGAGTGTTGCAGTGCACGTGCAGTGTCGCACTGCCTGCAGCAGCGCCAGCCTGACTGGTCCGGCAAGTGCGGAGCCTGCATTTGCAGGTTGCTGCACACCTGCCAACAGCAGCACTGCAGGTGCAGGCACGGCACGCACGCATCTCGCGCGCACATTCACGCATCTACATACAAGCGAGAGCATGCGCTCGCGTCAGTGTGCAACCACCTGCTGGGGTTGCGAGGCTGTGGTGCTCCAGCGCTGCGCCGGCTCCCCGGGCCTGGCAGTGCCAAAGGGAAAGTACGGTTTTACGTCCGGCAGGTCGTCGCCGAGCGTCATATGATTCCGCTGCGTCTGGCAGGGGCTTGTGCGCTGTGAGTGGGCAGCGCCGCAGCACTCACACACACAAGCTAAAGTCAGGCGTAGTCTTGCGAGGCCAGGCAACACACTGCTGCCTCGCTGCTCCGGGGTACGGACCTGCACAGACCAGCGTTGGGGCCGTGCAGCCTAGACAGGACGCCGCTCACAAGTTAACCAATGCACAGCAACACCAACCAGCTAGCTAACACACCACCGCACAGTAGGTCGTGCGCAGAGCTACTTTGTAAATCTTGGATTGGCAGCGCAACGCAAGAGAAAACAATTTTGCCGGCCAAAAAACCAAACACAAAACAAATACGGGCATAACGGGGGTTTCCAAAGGAACAGAAGCTTGCCTGTATTTGCGCGCAGTTTACTGTTGACGTTAGCGTTGCTCTAGCCTAGAACCGCTACCTGTTGTTTGCCAGCACGTCAGCGCTGGCACAGTGTTGGTGTGCACAATGACGCCGTGCTGGTTGTGGCAGCTGTGCAGGGGCCTGCTGCTACTTGCACTTTGCGGCCACCTGCAGGCTCTGCCGCTGACCAAGGGAGCACAGAAGCTGCTGCACAACCAGAACCTGCAGCGGCATAGCGGAGACACGCCCGGCGCAAAGGCTGACAGAGTCAAGCACCTGCCCGGCTGGGGCCGGGTGGAGGACAATGTGTATGCGGGGTGCGTCACGGCGCAAACGTGCTGCGGCAGTGTGCAACTCCCCACTGCCGTGCACACGCCGGCCGCCCCCCAACGTCGTGCGCGCACTTTCACGGCTTGCCCTGCTGGCACACAGTGGCTTTGAGAGGTCGTTGGCGTACGTGCAGGTATGTGACCGTCGACGGCGAGGCCGGGCGCGCCCTGTTCTACATCCTTGTAGAGGCTGAAGGCAGCGCGGCCGGGAAGCCCGTGATTCTTTGGACAAACGTGCGGACCCGGGCCTGCAGCTGGGCGCAGAAGGCTTTGCCACGGCGTCTGTGTCAGCAACCAAGCTCCTGCCAAGCACCTGACGGTCCCAGCGGCTGCCTGAACCAGAGCGCACTTGATGAAGTTCGGTACATCGGTAGCTATACTGCGCTGCGCTGCTGCCAGGAATCAGGCAGCGCCGCACGCGCAGGGGGGCCCCGGGTGCGCGTCGTCGGGCGGCGGCTTCCTGCGCGAGCACGGGCCCTGGTTCCCAAACGCCCACGTGCAGGACAACGGCCTGCGGCGCAACGAGTTCTCCTGGAACCGCGCCGCCAGTGTCATTTACCTGGACCAGCCGGCGTACACGGGCTTCTCGTACAGCAACCGCTCCTCCGACCGCTACGCGGGTGCGCGGCGTGCCCTGCCCGCCCCGGCAATGCGGGGGCGCTGGCAAGCATGCGGCAGCCCTATGTGTCCGCGAGCTCCCTGTGTGTCCGCCAGCGCAGCACTGCCACAGCGTGCTTTTCTGACACCAAACAGACTTAATCAGCTATGTTTTACCCCTTGCAATGCGTGGCTGGTACTGACGTCTGGCCGCCCGGCTCCGAGCAGTTATCACACGGAGCGGAGCGTTAGGGTGCAGCTGCATGGGGTTCGGGTCAGCCGCCCGCCGCCCGAGCATGCGAGCATGCGCGGCTGCTCACCCGGCCGCCCTGCGCAGCGGATGAGACGACCGGGCATGACGCGCGGCTGTTCATCGAGCGCTTCCTCGACCGCTTCCCGCGCCTGCGCAACGCGCCGCTGTGGCTGTCCGGCGAGAGCTTTGGGGTGCGCGCGCACAGCAGGCGAGCCGGCTCCGGACTGCGGGTTCTTCGTGCGCGCTTTGGGTCGCAGGAGAAAGTGTGCGACCCTGGTCGGCGTGCGGCTGTCCGGCAAGGGCTTTGGGCGCGGGGCAGAGCGTGCGAGCTAGCTCTGAGTACGGCTTGCACGGCGTGCGCTCTGCAGATGCATGCCGGACGGCGTGCACTAGAGCAGTTGTGCATTGGGGCGCTTCGCTCTTACTCTGGGTGCTTCGAATGCAGGAGTGTGCGACAGAGGCAGACTCAGCCGATGCATGAGGTTCAGCATCAACCATGTGCAGCGCACATGGTTGGTGCTGAACCTGAGGCAAAAAGCTTTTTTGCCTCAGTGCGGATGTTGTATGTGGTATCAGTGCGGGTATTGTATGTGGTAAATATTTCTAATTTGAGCTGCTCTTGGTGGGCGACCCAGGGCCACTACGTGCCGCAGCTGGCGCAGATGATCCTGGAGGGCAACGCCAAGCCGGGCGCCAGGCAGCTCAACCTCAAGGGCTTCCTGCTGGGTGCGGCCGCCACTGCGCTGTGTGACGCCCTTCTGAATGTAAATGTAGCACGTCTCTTCTGTCCCTGTTCTTCATATACACGTTCATGGCAGGTGCAAACCCTGCTGCATGCAATCAGGCTGTGCAGGCAGGGCACGAGGCTGCTTACCACTTGTTGTAAGCTTGCACAGTACTTGCGACCTGCCGCGGCGCTCAGCCAGCTCAGCTAGCCTGGGCCGAGCTACGGTGCCTTGACGCAGTGTGCTGCATGATCAGGGCGAGGTCACTCTGTCTCTGACCTGAAGCTGCAGGATCTTCATCGCCACCCTAGAAGGGCGTGGTGGCGCCTGACCCTAGGAGGGCGTGGTGGCGCCGCAGGCAACCCGAGCACGGAGAGCCAGATCGACAACACGGGGCGCATCGAGTACTGGCACCAGAAGGGGCTGATCTCGTCCAAGACGCGCGCCGAGGTCTACGCGGCATGCGACCTGGAAGAGGTGCCCGGACAAAAAAAAAAAAAAAAAGGCGCCTGCAGTGGGGCGCCCTCGTGCAGACGCTGCTGCCTTTTTGTCTGGCATGCGTGTGCTGACAAGGCACACGGCTGTGTGCGACTGTGGTGGCAGTCAGCGCGCCGACGTGGCAGAGGCGCCTGCATGCATGCGCCCTCGCACATTCGGCGTGCACGCGGAGAGTTGCCTAGCTCAAACCAAGCGCCACATGCTTTATCCAGACCCTGAAGTCCTTACAGGAAGCGTTTGCGTAAACTTCAGCGCTTGTGACGGACCCTGCAGGTCATCATAGGGCCGGGGGACCTGGTGGACATGCGGCAGCCGAAGCGCGACTGCCTGGACGCCATCCACCGCGCCAAGCGCGAGTTTGGCGACACCGACATCTACGACATCTACGAGGACGTGTGCCGTAGCGACAGCTCGTGCGCCCCTGGGCCGGCAGGCAGTCTTCGTGCTCGCCTCAGCAATAGGCGCTTGACAGGGCCCCAGGGGCGCCGCGCCAGCTGGAGCGGAGCGAATGTGTAAATACTAAGCTGAACGGAGTCATGCTGAGATGCATACGCGAGCCCGCCCTGCTGGCAGCGCAAAGGCGCGGCCACAGCCTAGGCCGAAAGGCGCACTGCAATACTGCTTCACTGCCATTATTGCAGTCGCCTCCGCTTTGCCACCCGTAAACAAGATCGTAAAAAGAAAGAAGTCAAAATCAAGTCGTGTGGCGGGGCAGGGGCGGGCGCGGCACAGGCAAGGACCCCAGCCCGCGGCCGGGGGACCTGGACCCCTGCGTCGGCGACGAGGCCGTCGCCTACCTGTCTATGCCCGAGGTCCAGGTGCGCGCGTGCAGCTGGCAAGCATCATCAGAACCTGCACGCTTGCACCTGCAGTCTTGCATGCAGATGTTTGCTTGCGGTGCTGCTGCCTGCGCAGTGCGATGGCGTGCAGCGGGGGTGGCTGGGGAACGACCCAAGGCGGGGAAAGCGGGCCTGCTGACAGGGCCTGCGTGCGCCTGCAGGAGGCGCTCCACGCAAACACGACGGGCCTGCCATACCCGTACGACTCGTGCGGCATCCGCGGCCTGGAGTATGACAGGTGCCACTTGTTCTCGCCTACCGCAGACAGGGCGCCCGGAGGCTAGTCTGCACACAGCGCATCAGGATCGTGTTTGTGACTGATCAACTTCAACTGATTGAAGGGCAGGTACCTCTTTGTCAAAACGCTGCGCCTACTTTATCTGCACTGTTTGCACTTTGACTGAATTATCAAATGAACAGTTTCTGGTGGCCATGGCCACCCCGGGGGAGCTCTGCGTGCGTCCGCCGCGCACGCCCGGGGGCTGTCGCGCCGCGCGGCCTGCCGGGCTGGTCTGCGAGCGCGCCGCGCGCGCTGGCGCAGGTCGGACCAGCTGCGCACGATGCTGCCGACGTACCAGGAGCTGGTGGCGGCCAAGGCGCTGCGCATGCTGGTCTTCTCGGGCCTCTACGACGGCATGGAGCCGCACCTGGGCACCGAGCTCTGGCTCGCCAAGCTCAACCTGACCGTCGCGGCGCCCGCGCGGCCCTGGTTTGACCCGCTGGTGCGCGCGCCGGCGGCCATGCCGCCCCTCCCCTGCTGCCTGGTCTCACGCTGACTGCCGGTCCCCTCGAGGCGCACGCTCTGGCCTGCCAGGGCGCGTGCTCATCGTGTGTTCTATGGTCTGCTTCGCGCCTGCTTATGGGCTGCCGTGTTGGGCATGCGCCCGGATGGTGTGCTGAGCGGCCCGAGGCGCAGGAGGGGGACGTCGAGGCGGGCGAGGTGACGGAGTATGATGGCATCACATACGCCACCATCAGGGTGCGCCGCAGTGATCGCCCAGGTTGCAATCTCACCCATCGGTGTGAGCAGTGGCGCTCTGCGCTTGATAGCAGTGTCGCGGCCCTGTGCTTACAGTTGTAGTGGACATAGCGGGTAGGCGCCCGCTCTGGACCAGGTCAGCCCGCACTGCAGGCCCCAGGGGCGCGCCGAGCGACCTGCAGCATGTGCGTGGCGCCCTGCAGCAGTCGTGGCGATTCTGGAGGCTTGGGGCTGACGCGCGGGGCGCTGGGGCTGCCGCAGGGTGCGGGGCACATGGCCGCCTACACCCAGCCCGCGCGCACGCTGGAGATGGTGACGCGCTGGGTGAACAACCAGCCGCTGTGAGGCTCTGCCTCATTTTGGCCTCCCTGATTTTGGCCGCGCCCCCGCCCCTCTCACTGACTCTGGCAGCCAACCTGGTTTGGCTGCGCTCCCCTCCCTCTCTTTTTCTCCGGCAGCCGACCGGGCTTGTCTGTGGCACTTGCAAGACTTGGGTTTTTTTGTAGTATGCCGGGCAGGCATGCCGCGCTGTGAGCTCTGGCATCCATGTAGTTGAGGGATCAGAGCACTTTGGAACTGTCGGCCTGTGGGCAATTTTTCTTAGCAGAACGGCGGCGTGGGCGTGGTTGGGTTCTTGTAGGCAGCAGGCTGAGCGGGGGCAGTGAAATGCAGGCTTCACCCGTGTTTGAGAGTTTTGGACAGGCTGTGACCTTCCCTGGTAGTATTGATGCCTCTGCTTGCACCGCTGTGTTGAGTTTGTAGTGCAGCGATGTTGCGCTTGGGTGTTGAATCTAGGCTGGAAGGTGCGAGGTCATATTGTTGAGGAGGTGCGTGTACGCGGTTGTCAGTAACCACCAGCACGATAAAGCGTCATGCTGCGCCCCTGCCCAGGCTCGCGCGTGGCGGTCCACAGTGAAAAGTACGACGAAGCACAAGGCGGTCTGCTGCACGCATATACACGGTCACCATACGTGCGTGCATGAGCAAGACCCCTGCCTGGCAACAGCGGCAGCTTGGCGTTACAATGGGCACGATGGCATATCACAGCTCGTCACCTGCAAAAGTACACGCTGCCTGGCACCCACAACAGTGAGGCGTCTCCAACACAACTTTGCCACCCCCGTTCACACGGGGGTCAAGCCAACCTACAAACCCCCTGCTTGCAACACAGGTGATCACTTCGTTCGCCCATAATCTGGCTATGACACCGTCACCGGGGCATCAGTACTCCCGACATGGATGTGCAGGGACTCCCAATGGACTGTCTAGGTGCCAGCATGCGTAGGATACCAAAACTTCCACGTCCGAACATTATCGTCTGCCAAGTTGGGACCCGCAAGAACTCTTGATGGCAATACTCAGCAATGCAACTCGCAGGAACATTTTGGATTGGTGTCCTGCACTGCATGCCCTCAACTTGCACCTTTGCCACAGGGTTTCGCAAACACCTTGAGCGCTGCGGACACGGCGGGCTGAAGTGGTGCGCAGCCCTCAGCTCAGCCCAGCTCCGCATAGAAGGCCAGCACCCGCGGGTCGGCCGCCAGCGCGCGCGCGTTGATCCTGGCGCCCGTCAGCTGCAGCTGCTCCAGCGAGCGCACGCGGCTGCGCGCCCGCGCATGGCATCGCCCACATGCGTGCAGCTTGCTGGTGCATGCCGAGCCGCCAAGCATGCCGGAGCTCGCCAGCAACAGCGCAGCCTGTGGCGGCGCAGCAAGGTTGGCAAGCAGGTCGTGCGAATCATGAGGGTCATGCCCTGCTCCCGGTACGTATGCAGAGGCACTGCTCAGGCGGCAGGTGCCGGAGGGAGGAGAGCAGGGGCGGCGCGGGCGCTCACCTGAGCGCGACGTAGGCCATGCCGGGCTCGAACGCGCGCTCCAGGTTGACCGCCGCGCGGTCCAGCGTCGCGCCCTGCGCCTTGTGCACCGAGAGCGCCCACGCGAGCGCCAGCGGCACCTGCCGCGGCGCGTCTCTGGAGTCTGGAACACTGAAGGACATGGCCAGTGCAGTGGGAGTGGTGGACTGGGACGTGCAGCGCTCACCCAGCTATTGGGATAGGGTAGGGTAAGGGTTGGGTATGGCAAGGTCTGACAAGGGCTGGCAAGGTGGCCGGCCCCCACATGTGAGCCGCCGGGCGGACTGCAGGCGCAGGCTTTGTGACAGAAACGGCGGATCTCCAGCCACGCGCCACAGCGTGCCGCCCAGCCCGTCATCGAGCGCTGCGCGCGCCGTGCTGCCGCGCCGCTGAAGTCGCGCGCGACGTGCATGCTGCCAAGCGCCAAGGCCTCACAGTGCAGCGCCACTGGGCGGCGGCGGGGCAGGAGCGCGCGGGCGCACCTGGCTCCTGGCCGCCAGCACGCGGCCGCCCGCACGGAGCGTGAAGCGCTCCGGGCCCACGGTCACCACCAGCCCCTGCAGCGCGCGCAGGGCGCCCTCCCAGGTCAGCCCTGACGCTGCAATTGTGCTCGAGTTTATAGCCTGGGTGCGCAGCACGGGGGTCCGCCTGCGGCTGCGCGAGGACGCTGGCTACCGCCTGCCATGCGTGCGCAGTGGGCAAGTTACATGCAGGTGGAGGCGCGCATAGCATGCACGGCCTGAGGGCACGGCCACGCGTCTGGCGCGTCGCAGCATCAACAGGCTGCGGGGCCGCACGCAGGCGAAGCGCACGACGGGCAGGCGCGCGCCGGCGCCGGCAAAGCGCTCGACAACGCCGCGCGCGCCGTTCACGAGCCCGCGGCGCGCGTCCGCGTTGCGCGTGAGCATCACCTGCGCGCCGACGCACAGCGCCAGCGTGCGCGGCGCCTGCCGCGCGCGCCGGGGCGCAGCGAGCCTCAGGCATTGTAGGTAGGGCAACACCATGGGGGTTGCCTGATAGGCGTGGGCGTCGGGGCAGCAGCGAGGTGCGCACAGCGCGTGCACGTTCTCTGAGTAGCGCTGCAGGCTGCTATTGCATGGTCACACACATGCAGAGATCGGCAGGCCAGGTTTGCAAACATCAGCCATTATGCAGTGTCCACCATGTGCACTGCTTTCTGGGACCTCGCCGACCGCTTCAGTACTGCACCGCAGCAAGAGCGTGCGAGCGCAGCCCCGCATGACATTCAAGGGCTCACTGCGGGCCCACCAGGCAGGCGGCGAGCGCCTCGCTGCTGCCCTCGTCCCGCGCCTCGAAGGTGACGCGCTCGCCGGCGCACCGCGCCAGCTCCGCCGCGTTGAGCTGGTCCACGTCCGCGCGGTGCGTGAACAGCTGCGCGCGCGGCTGCAGCAGTGACGTGCTTGTCGGTACGCCCCATGACATGAGAAGCGGCCCACACACGCACGATGCAAGAGCAGCTGCTGCTACGCAGGCCGCAGCATGGTCTCGCGCTTGCATTCCTGCAAGTGTGCTATCTAAAACACCTCGCTAACCTTGCACCACCAGCGTCGGTCACAAGCAGGTGCATCTGCCCGGCGTCGCGGCGGACGGCGGCGCGCATGCATCCGTCACCTCAGGGTCATGTGGCAGTGGCCCGACCCTGCCAGCCCTGCTGGTGCAAGATTGTCGCTTCGCCTCTGTTGCAGCGCGTGAGACACGGGCCGGCACGGCAGCATGCGCGGGGCATCCCATGATAGGGCGGGGTCAGCCCGGCGCGCCTTGGTGGGCTGGATGCCGTCGGACGCGTCCAGCGGCCGCGCGCAGCGCCGCTGCAGCGCGGTCGCCGCGGCCGGCGTGCACGCGCCGGCGCGTATGCTCGCCAGCAGGTCCACGAATTCGCTGTCCGCCTGCCGCTCGGCGCTGTCGTCAGTCATAGCCCCACCCTACCCTACCCTTCCCTCAGCTCTGTCATCAGACACGCTACCTGGGCTGTTTGGACAGCGCAGAGCTGGCATGGTAGCCCCAAAAGGGCACGCCCTGCTCCAGGCCTGCTGCCATGCAAAGGCGCTGCTGGGCCGGCGAATAGAAACGACCAGAAGAGCACGACATGAAGTTCGCATAGCAGCAGCCGCACTTGACATATTGTGCATGGGCGCGACCTCGAGTGCGGCAGGCTGGCTGAGAATGAGTGGGCGCGCCTGCCGGTAGACGCGCGCGAGGCGCAGGGAGGCGCCCACGCAGGAGGGCCAGCAGGCGGCCTCGAAGGCGAACACCCGCCGCGCGTCTGCATCGTCGCGCTTGGTGACCGGCGGGAGCTGATGGAAGTCGCCTGCCGGCGAGGGACTGCCGGCTCATCCAGAGCGGCATAGTCTAGGCAGCTCTGCTCCTCACATGCAGCGTGGCCACATTGAGCGCGCCCAAACGGGGAATTGTGTACCATGGTCTCTTCCTGCTGGTTTAGTGAGATATAGTGGAGCCTGCATCCAGGCCCGTCAATACTGCCGGAAAACGAAGTAATCTGACCATGCATTGCATTGCAAGCCGTGCAGGGCGCTGCCATCCCCAGGCAGGGCAGGCGCTGCTGCATGCAGGGCGCGCGCCGCTAAGGATGAGCTGGATGCCGCCGAAGGGCTTGTCGCTGCGCCGCACGTGGCGCGCGACGGCCTCCAGCGCATCGAGCAGAGTGCCGTCTACCATGGACACCTGCGCATGCTTACCTCTGGTGAGCTGCTATACTGCGTTGCAGCGCCGTCGAGCAGCCGCTCAGAGCTGGCGTGCGCAGGTACCCATGATGGCTGTTTATGTTATATGCTGATACATATAATAATAGCATCCCAGAGCAAGGGCTCATCCGAAGCATGCCAAGCGCTGAAGCGTTTACAGCTGTGGCGTCACACCCAATCACTGTAGCCTTGGTTGCTGTACCAGGCGACAAATATCGTCCGGAGGCTGCGCGAGCACCATGCGCCCAAGTGCTGCCGGCACACCTCATCGACGACCAGCACGGACGCGCGCCGCCAGCGCCCCGCGGCGTCGGGCCGCGAGGCCGCGCGCAGCATCGCGTCGCGCCCGCCGTCGCCGCGCCCGACGCCCGCAAACGCGTTGAGCGTGGTGCCGCCCAGCGCTGCGGCGGCCAGGCCGGTCGAGGCGGTGGCGAACGTGGAGGCGGGCGGCAGCGCGCGCACGATGTGCCGCAGCAGCAGCGACTTGCCGGTGCCTGCAGCAAAGAATTCAGTGATCGGCACCGCAGCTGCGAGGTTCAATCGGCGCCGCAGTGCAGCCGTTTGGCTCAGGAGCACCACATGCTGGGAAGCTGCTTTGTGCGGAACAGGCTTGCATGCGGCTCGAGGACCATCGCCGATCACGCAGCACGTTTAAGTCCCAGTTCACAGCTGGGCAACACTCGCAGCAGCCACGCAGCGCCGCAGCACGCATGCTCCCAGCGTTGGAGCAGGCGCCATGAGGCGGTGCTGCCATGCTTGCTTATGGGCGGCTGCTCGTAGGAAAGCTCATGCAGCCCGCCCGCCCGCCCGCACGGCGTGTGGGCAGCCGGGCGGGCATACCGGCGCAGCCAGTGAAAAACACGCTCTGCCCAGAGAGCACCAGGTCCAGCACGCGCTGCTGCTCGGCCGACAGCGGCGCCAGCTCCTCCTGCTGCCCATGCCTGAGGACTTACCAGTGACATGCATTAACCAACGTCCATCATGCAATGCTCCGCGCGCCACAGAGGTAGGCCCCTCGCAGGCGTGTTGGAAGTCGAGAGTGATGCATGTTCCGCATAGCACAGCTTAACCCGGGTCTGAGCTGAGGCTGAGAGAAACTCGCAAGCCATCCGGTTTAAGCCCAGGTCGGAAGTGCGCTGCAGGGACGGCGCGGATGGGAGGGCGGCGGGCGGCGGCGCGCGCCTGCGGCGGCGCGGCGCGCGAGCTGGCGGACGCGCCGGCGCTGCCGGCCGAGCCGGCGCTGCAGGCAGAGCCCGCGGGGCCCCAGCCGGAGCCCGAGGGCTGGCCGCCGCCGCTCAGGCAGCCCGCCTTGCGCTTCAGGCCGCGCGCCGCCTGCAGGGCATGGCGGGGCCGCGCGTGACGGATGGGCTGGGAGGCTGGCAGGCGTCAGGCGCGCCCATGCCAGGCACTGGTATGCCGCAGCATGCAGAGACGAGCGCGGCAAAGCTTGCACGCTCGTGGGCGAGCATGCCTGGCCGGGGCTCTGAGAGGTCCCTGCAGGCGCATAAGCGCAAAGCAGGGCGAGCTCATGCTGCACAGCCGCCAGGAGGGTACACAGCTTGGCGCCGGCGCGCCTGCAGCGCGAGCACGTTGGGCTCCAGCGGCTGCAGCGGGCGGCCCATTGCGCGCAGCAGCGCGGCGTTGACCGCGTCGCGCAGCGCGACCAGCTGCTGCGGCTCCGCGCCCGACAGCAGCACCTGCGCTCGCCTGCCTGCCACGGTCAGGTATGGCTTGTGCACGATCAGGGAGCGCGAGCAGGTGCAGGCTTGCACCTCTACTGACAGAACGGGACTACCGGCAAAGCTGATCACCAAGGAACAGGCAGCAGCTGTGGCGTGTGTTCAACTGGGCCAGAAAGCAAACAGCAAAGTCGGTATATTTTAGGTGACGGGTATGCGCAGGCAGCAGCATTCTGCGTGGGCGCGGCCTACCTCGACGCAGGCAGGCGCGCCCGCAGAGAACAGGCGCGCGCACGGGAAGCGCAGCGAGAACAGCCCCTCGCTGATGCGTGCAGTGACTATAGCTACAGGCGGCTCCAGCGCCAGGCTTACCTGCAGTGCTCGCGCTAGTGAGCTTGGCTTGCTCTGCTCAAACAAGGACATAGCAAGCTTCTAACGTCAGCCAAACAGCCAGTTGCGAGACCTTGCAAGCATATGGCCCTCAAGCCCAGGAGCGCGCCGGCTTCTGCAGCGCGAGAACGAGTTGCAGCTTGGTGCTGCCCGGCGTGCGGCGCAGCTCCACACTGACGTGCTTGCCCTTGCGCACGCCGGAGCAGGAGCCCGAGGGGTTTGCTATCTCCACCCGGACCTGCATGCAGCAAGGTGTACAGATCTGTATGTGTGCCAGCGGCACAGCAGTCTTGTACAGTGTCTAGCGCGTGCAGAAAAAGTACTACTTTCAGCGCCAGGGGGTTGCAGGGAGAGCCGCGTACGTCGGCGCACAGGCCCTCCATTGGTTCTGCAGAACACACATAGATCTGGACAGTCTGTCTGTATTCGGCGGAGGCAGTGGAGGCAGACTCTTGCTGCAAGGTCCAGAGAGAGCGCTTCGTGAGCTGGCATGGCCGTTTGGCCAGGTGACACGTTACTTTGAAGAATGGAATTGCTGGACTGGAGCTGTTTCTTAGCATTTCATAACTGGTGTTCAATGCTCGAGTAATGGATCACAATTGTCCAAATGCTCGTGGTCAGTTATGCGCAATCAGGCTTGGTTCTGCCCACTGAGCAAGGTGCGACGCACAGACGCGTGCGCATGCACAGCCTTGAACATATATATGGGTGAACGAGGCATGCGCGCTATACACGCCTCTCAATGCACACACGGTCCGGTAATTGTCACTTAGAGCAGCATGATTACACTTGAATGCAAGCACAAGACAGCTATGTCAACATGAAACGCGTGGTCGTAGAAGCTGGTCCCCTGTTCCGAGCTCTGGACCACAACTGGTTTCTGCACATAACACCCTGACAAATCTGCTGCTGGCCACAAGCCAACAGCAATGCTAACCGTTGTAAGTAATCTACAGGCAGACATATCATGGAGACGCACATGCGGCAATGCCGGTGCAAAACAAGATGTACAGTGACTTCCACATCATAAAGTCCACGCGGATGCATAGCACGTTTTGCAATGAGTGTGCATGGCTACATGGGCACCCCTGCGCAGACGATCCGCAACACATGCAGGTTGCCACGCCAGGAAGACATGCAGGCAAGACCTTGCCCATTTGGTTGCGGCCTTAGGGCTCAGGTTCAAGCTCGCCTGATGGGCAATAGCTGCTCCCACTGTTCAAAAAATAACTTACCTGAGGCAACACACTAAAACACAGCACCGTTCACCCCAGTGCCAAGCAGCCTAAACTCCAACCAGACAGTACAGTTTAGCTGCTGAATAGCACGCCGGGGACGTTATTTGCTGGGCGCGCTAGCCCAACAGGCCATTGCAGCCTGCTGGAGGCCAAAGCGTCTTGCACATGTGCGAGTCAAACAGTCTAGCACCTTAACATGTGCTGTCAGAGCCCTAGCCCTTAACATGTGCGGTCAGAGCCTCACAGACCTTACTGCCAACAAAGGACATGACCTTGCCAGGCCGGCATGCACAAGCACCAGCCTAGCCCTGGCATGTCAAGCCCGAAAGAGTTGGACCAAGTCAATGAAGCCATAAATTGTGCAGCCTCGCCATTCCTAGGTGGTCTGTACACCTCTGATGCACAGTCGACAGCCTGTCAGAGCTTGCTATCGGCCAGGCGCGCCACGACCAGGTCTGCTAGGGCGAGCGAGGATGTCAGCCCCGGCGACTCGATGCCAAACAGATTGACCAGGCCGACCACGCCATGGTCGCCGGCGCCCTGCACGATGAAGTCTGCGCTTGGCTCGCCCGGGCCGCTGACCTTGGGCCGGATGCCTGCGGAGCAGGTGCATCCAGCCTGCCTCAGTGGTCCAAGCATAGTGTGCTGCACGACCGCCATCGGTGCGTCCGGGCCGCTCTGCTGGTCCTACAGCCGCAGGCAGGCACAGACCTGTCATAGGCTTGCAACACGTAAAAACGTATATGCTGCGCGCGGAGTTCGGCCAGTGCGTACGACGCTCTGGGGAGCCGCCAGGCAATCTGTAAGGACGCTCTGGCAGCGCCGCGCGCCTGAGTAGGCCGGCGCCAGCGCGCCGTCCGGCAGTCCCGGGAAGTACGTGCGGATGGCCGGGTAGAAGCTGTCGGCGCGCGCGGGGTCGACCGCGTACTCCTCGCCACCGACCCACTGCACGTCGGGGCCAAACTTGGCCGCGCCGGCCAGGTCCAGCGTCAGGTGCACGCCCAGGCCGCCGTGCTCCGGCAGCGGGTAGATTAGGTGCCGGAAGGGCGACCGGCCTGCCCCCGCGCGGGCAGCCTTATGCATCCGCTCCGTGGGGAGGAGAGCAGGGCAGGCTGCTGGTGCGTTCCATCCCCGCCCGTCTGCACAGCATGCCTGCGTGACCCTGTGGTGGCTGGACGCTCTCCAGGCGGCCACACTGCGGCTGCCGATGTGCTGCCAGAGCAGAAGCGCGTGCCAGCCCACCACGCCACACGCCTGCATACGCACAGCAAGGCCGCGCGATCGACAGTCACGACGGCAACGTGCTGTGGCAGGACGTGGCCTCACAATGATGATGACGCTCGTGTCTGCACGATTGATGCTGCAGCACGGAGGCCTGCCCTAACCCTAACCCTAATGACCGGCTGGGGGACATCTGCGCGCCTTTCAGCGAGAAGTAGTGCCCGCGCGCGTAGTGCGCGCGCGGCACCAGCCGCTGCGGCAGGCCAGCCATGGCGGCCGCGACGGCGGGCGCGTGCAGGCCCGCCGCATTGACCACTTCCCGCGAGCGCACCTCGCTCTCCTGGCCGCTCGCCGCGTCGCACACGCGCAGCACCTTGGCGCCGCCTGCTCGCGCGCGGCGCGGGGCGCTCTGTCAAGCGGGCGCGGCGATCTGCATGCCGGGGGCAAGGGCGCAGGCAGTGGCGTGCGCTCACTTGTTGCCGCGCACGGCCACAGCGCTGTGACGATGCCTTGTGTCTAAAGAGGTGTCAAGGCGGCTGGCAGGCGCGCATGCAGGCCGCACAGAGGTGCTCGGGAGCCGCACCGGACATGTCAGCCGAGACGACGCGGCTGTTCAGCGCCACCGTCGCCCCATGCGCCTCGGCGTCTGCCTGGTACGCGAGCATGAGGCTGCACGCATGCAATGCTGCCAGCGTGAGACGGCCAGCACTAAGCCATGCTCTGAATGGAGTAAGTTCACGGTGAGGGAGCTGTCCGCTGCTTCAAGCAACTAATTGTTCAGGGAGGCCTGATGGATGCTTTGTACCGCAGGGTGCGCTCGTGCTATATGGCAACGGGGCGGAGGCGCGGCATGCATGCCTTGACATGGGCGTCATGGACGGGTGTGCACACATCCTGCAAATTCCCTTGCAATTCCGCACGTACCTCAAAACACCGTGCGCAGCCTGCACGTGCGTGTGCTCACAGCCTCAGCGCGTGCCTGTGGCTGTCGACGATGCCGGTGGAGGGCGAGTGCAGCGCGGCCGCCACGCGCAGCTCCGGCTCCAGCGCCTTGGCCGCCGCGGCGTCCAGCCACACCAGGTCGTTCACGCCGTTCCTGTGGCCCGTCTCCAGCAGCTTGCGCAGCTTCGGAACCTGGAGCCGACACCAAGTGAGCACGTGTTGGCTGCTGGACGGGCAGCAGCAACGTCAGGTTGCTTTGTGCTAAATGCCTTGACAGTCATTTGACGCCGTGCTGGCAGCACATGCTGCCACCCTGATCCAGGCTGAGTGGGGCATGCGCACCGGATGGTTTTGGGCTCCTGGGGTTGTGCCTCCAGCATACCGTGCGAACTCATGCAACTCCATGCATGCAGCACGCAGTCTTGCAAAGTCCATCTCAAATGTAGTCACGGTGTGGCCCACACGTCCCAATTACAACACAGTGGGCAGCCGGTGTACCTCATCCTCCTCAGTGGCCACAAGCAGTTTGCCCAGCTGCTTGTGTGGCACATTGCGCTCGCGGCAGTACTCGTACAGCCGCCCGCGGCCCTCCATGCACAGCTTGGCTTTCAGGCTGCCTGGCGGATAGTATATACCTGCGCACGGGGTCGCCACCACCTGTGACGGGGGGAGTTGGGGCGTGCAAGGTGATGTGGCGCGGCGGCTTTTCAGCACCACAGCAGACACGCCCTGCGCTTGTAATTCCAGAATCCGTTCACTCAGCAGACTTGTGCAGCCCGGCGCGCCTGCATGTATAATCTCGCTGTTGCGGGAGCTCGTGCCAGTGCCAACGGCATCGGCCCGCTCGATGACCAGCACCTCGCGGCCGGTCAGTGCCAGCGCACGTGCAGCAGCCAGTCCCACCACACCTGCCGCACTACGGCCGCGCTTGCAGCTGTCTACAGCGCGGTAGGTCCTCACATACGAGCAACCCATGGCACAGGCACTTGCTAATAAAACTAATGACATGCTGGACGCAACGCACCTGCTCCAATTACCACTGTGTCTACGCTTCCATCTGTGGCGCTAGCAGGCTGCGTGCAGAGCCCTGCGGCGCCCGGCCTTCCGCTCGGGAATGAAGGCATAGAGCGCAGGCGGTTCCAGGGCGACCAGTGGCAAGGCTGGCACCAGGTCCTGTGCGCCCTGCTTCGAAAAGCACACCTCAGCATTGACAAGCGGGCTGCGTACACATCCCAATCACCTCAGTCTTCACAAGCGGTCTTGGCTCTGAACGTAGAATAACAAACCACCTGTGAGGCCAAAGTGCGTCTTGTTTAGCGGTGGATTTCACTACACAATACACCCACACTGTGTACTTCAGTAGGGCAACCTGGCTGGGGAACTGGCCGGATGTTAATGCGTTCAAAAAGTTGCATGGCCAGCCTGGCATTCCAAGGCCCTCACGCCCGCTCGGTGCAGGGGGCCTGGTACATGCACCGTGCATGATGCACGGGTCACTCTATCTTCTGGCGCATGCAACAGTTCGTGGTCTATGATTGCACGGCACTGGTTTACACTTCACGGCCAGGCTCATTGCTGAGAACTTGAGATGCAAACCAAACATATGTTCACCATCCCAACGTTCTCTGACATGGTCAGCCACCAGGGGTCTTGATATCCTCCCCAGTCTGTCTTGCACTCAACAGCGAACAGTGTTTGCATGTCAATGATGCTAAGGAAATACGTAGCTACAATCAGCATTAAGCAAACAAGCCTGACCATAGATGCTGGGCACCACCTAGACCATCACCAAGGTCCTGAGCACGATGAAATTGCTCAATATCGTCATCGCTTCCCACGGAAGGGTGCAATGTAACCAGGTTGGGCAGCCTCTACGCGCATGCATGGCACGCCTGGCAGCGTGCCAGGCAGTGTGAAGGCAGAAAGTGCACATGTCGATCAAGTTGGCACGGGCTTGCCCGCCTTGGCCTCAGCGCAAACACCCCGCCAATCCGCCGTCACGCAAAGTAGGACCGCATGTGCCCACCCCATGCGTGGAGCTACAGCGTGCTACTGCGTGCGTTCGCTACGTAAACTGTGGTTGCAAGCGGCCTGCCCGGCAACCCCCGCTGGCCTGAGAGTGCTAGCTAGAACCCAGTCTCCTGTATAAGCAGAGGCAGAGCCTTCGACAGAACAGCACTGCAAGGAGAAGACAAATGTGCACCTGCGGTGCCTCAGCATCCAGTGTGAAGCGTGATCGTACACGATGCATGATATAGTATCGGCGTGGTCGCTTCTCCCGCCAGCTCAGCAGCGCGACAAGGGACCACTCTGGTCAACTAGCAGTCAGCGGCAGCCACTGCACGTTGATCACATGACGACGCCTGTCCGGGAGGGTTATCAGCAGCGACTTGCAGACTTGCTGCCTGTGCAAGGGCCTCAGCATGGCGACTCGCGGCCCGCTGGCTCGGCAGGCGCAGCAAAGGCGCACTCCAGGCGGTCGCCCTCGACAGTGGTGTACTGCCGCTCCAGCACATACCTGCACGGCGTATGCACGCAGCTTGCCAGGTCTGAATTTAGAACTACAGCGGCTGCGGAAGCGCAGATATTGCCATGGGTGCGCACAGCATGTGGTGCGGCGTGAAGCGCTGGCCGACCAGCGCGGTGGCGGCGGCGTCTACGGCGGCCTGCACCGCGGCCACCTGCGGCGGCGAGAGCTGCTGCGGCGAGAGCAGGCGTAGCAGCGTCACGTGAAAGATGGTCGACTGCTTGGCGGACGCGCCTGGTCCACAGCAGACGGCGTTATACAGTGCTGTTTGCACTTCCCAAGACATGAAATCTGAACACCTATGCTAGCTGATGCACACGCTGAAGCTTGATCCCTTATATATGTGGTCTGTATGCTGATGCACCCCACAGTATGAGGCGTGTATTGCGTTCAATTGCACCACTAAGTAGGCAGCTGCAACTGCGCTACTCCTGCTTCGCAGTGCATATATGCAGGCGCAATAGCTTGTAGCGGCCAGCAGCCGAGGCCAACAACACGCATGATTACATGCAACCATGGAGGTACATGTGCGGCCTGCGCACCTGGAAAGGCCTCGCGCATGCGCTGCCGCAGCCCCGCCAGCTGGCCGCTGCGGTCCACGCAGCACAGCAGCAGCGCGCCGCTGGACGCAAACACCAGGCTGTGCACCTACGGTGTTGGCGCGCACTCACCACTTGATGAGGCACAGAGTCTGAGACTGCGAGCAGCACGTAAGCAGATATCACGCGTCTTCCCATCTGTGCAGTGCGCGGGACACCACGGGCCGCCGAGCAAGCATGTGCACGGTTGAGATGCAGTGTGCCTGTGAGAGGCCTGGTACATCAGTCCTGTGTGGTGGCATAACAGCATGTAACCTGCAAGCACTGCTTGGCAGCACTGCTGCAGCAAGCACGACATTGCAAGCCACACACACCTCCATGACTAGCGCGGGCGTGGCGGCGGCGAGCTGGCGGAACATGCTGCGCTCCCGGGCCAGCACGGCAGCATGCGGCGCGGGGATGCTGCCAGACAGCCTGGCGAGGTCCAGGCCGCCTCCAGCCAGGTCAAAGGCGTCGGGGCGCGGGTCTCCAGGCTGCAGCCTCGCCGGGACCAGGGTCACCAGCGCGATGCTTGCAGCTGTATTAGCGCATCCAGAACAACACCAAGGGTGCAGCCTACACATGACCATTTAAGCTTAAGTGCGCCCCTGGGAGTGAGAAAAGGCAGACCACTAAGCCAATCATGTTGTAGCTGCGCACGAGAGATACATGCTTTGCCGATGCGGCGGGCTGTGGTGAGGATAAGCACCTGAGAAGTCATGAAGAGGGTGATGTGGTGGCTGTCGACGGCAGTCAGGTGCGACGTGATGCCTGCGCGGACAGCCTCTTGGTTTGTTTGCGCCTCCTACAGCCATACGAGGTCATTGGGTTCAGGCGCATGTACACAATTGTCTCGCAAAGAGAAGACTGTTGCAGGTACGTGCTTGGGTTTTTACCAATTAGCCTCGCCAATTGTTTGCTGGCAAGTGCACATTGACAATCAATGAGGCTGGTGGTATTCTGATTTCACGTGAACACACCAACATGTAACGGTACATGGGCAGGAGACTGTACCTTCGGGCAGAGCGCGTGACACGGCGTCAGCGGCTTCGTGCGCGGTGGCGCGAATGGCTGCGGGTGGCTGCAGCACCGCCAGGCGCACGGCGCCGTGATCCAGCGGCGTGGAAAAGCGCGCATACAGCAGTGGCTCCGGCGTGCCTTCGGTGCTGTAAAACTGCCTGCACAGGGCAGGAAGCTCCTGAGGCTGTGTCTGGAGAAAAGGATGCTGGTCATGCAGACTCCTGCTCCAGCGATCCCAGACAAACTCACGATGAACAGGCACCTGCAACGTGCATACGCATAACGACTACGTTGCTAAGGTTGCCAATGACCGGTGCTGCAGAAAGAGCCCTGGCCAATGGACAACCTTGCAACTGACCATCTATATTGACGTGCCAGACCAAGAAAGTGCTGGCATGGTTTGGAAGACATGCATGCATGTACAAGTAGCAGGCAGCCACAAGACACCCTATGGAGTGCAACTCCACATCTGCCGCCCACTGCAAACATATTAAAGTGTAAGCATGCAGGGCCGTGCGCACAGCGTGGCGCGGATGGCGGCTGGGTTAAGCCCATCGCGCCGGAACGCAGCGCGCATGCCATCGTACACCGCCGCCAGCTTGCCGCAGTTGGCCTGCTGCTCCGCCGACACGGTGACCTTGGCGCGCCAGCTGTCGCTCATGTCCGTGACCTTTGGCGGCGGCGGCGGCAGCGAGGCGTCTTCCGCCGTGGCCGTCGCTTTGATGGAGGCCACCGCGCCTGCAACGTGGTCTTCAGCTTTGCATGGGCTGGCTTGGAGAATAGCAAGGTGTCTGCACGGGCCTACGTGTATTAGAAGTATCCTCGCGCGGGTGCCGCCAGGGTGTTGCAAGTGCTTCGCCCAGCCAGTGCAGTCCAGACACTGCTACCGCTCAAGGTGCCGGACCGGGGTGTGGCCGAACACAACACGCATATAAGCTTGCGTCCCCCACAGAAGCTGGTGAATGGCTAAGCAGGCCCTTTGCCGAGGCTGCTGCTGTTGCAGTGGAGTGGTGTTAGGCTTGGGGACACGTGCACCATGTGGTCCAGAACAGATGAAGATGGGGCGCCCCCGCGCACCATCGCAGAGCTGCTGGCGCTTCAGCGTCGGCTCTTGTTCAGACCCACTGCTGGAGGCCCGCCGCTTGCGGCATGGATCTGCCGTGGGTTGCAAGCCTGGCCGCAACAGGACCGCTGCCAGCACTCTTACCGCCCTGCGCAGACACCCCGGACACAGGCCAGGTGACAGCCAGTGTGCGTGTCTTCAGTCTCTCCACGTATTTCCGTAGCACCACAGGTGGAGCAGCGCATGCGTGGACATTTAAACGGCGCGTGCTGAAGTGCAGCATGGAGGCTTAGATGAGGCGCACGGCGCACCCAATGGCAAAAAGGACGCCCACGCCAAGCTTGGCGAGTACTGCCAGCCTCATGCTGCTGCTGCGGGGCGGCAATGCTCCACGACCGCGCACTGTGCTGTACACGCAGACCTGCAGCGCTTGGAGCGAGCTGCGCTTGGAGCGAGCTGTAGTCAGCAAGTGTGTTGCCTCGAACTGGTTCAGGCGTCATGTTGCGTCCAATGTGCGGAAAGCCTTAGTCATCAGCAGCAAGCCCTGCAGCTGCACAGCTCTTTTCCAAGTTGGTTGCCTCTCTATTTCGCGCTTCCTAGCCCTAGATCTGTGTGGTGGCACCTGTCGCAAGCAGATGAGTGTGGTGAGGAGGGTAGCGCTACCCGCCGTTGCGTGCCTGGCCGCAACCGAGCTGCCGCGTCACGTGCCGCCCACGAGCGCGCCTCGCACACCACCAGCGTTCACCGCACGGCGGGCGAGGGCGGACGTGCGCTGCGCGGCCAGCCTGCCCGGCGCGATGCTCGCCGGCCTGAAGAAGGCGCTGGGCGGACAGGTATTGCCTCGACTACGTCCAATACACCAGCAAACGTTCAGCATCATGCAGCCACAGCATTGCGTGTTTGCATGCAACGCACTGGCAGAAGTGGACTAGCTTGGTACAGCGCATGCTGCAAAGCTAGGCCCAACAAGGCTGCGTGTTTTGAGCACGTGGGACAGAGTTGCTGCAAAGTGGCATATGCTTGAAGCAGGTCGAGGAGGAGCAAAGCTTGGGCGGCGGAATGCGCTTCTCGAACGCGCCGAGCTGGGAGGCGCTGGAGGACCTGGTGCGCGCGCGGCAGGCGGAGCTGGGCTGGCAGCCGGCGGACCTGGAGGCGGTGCGCAGGCCTCCGCTTGCGCTGTTCCAGCTTGCCAGCGAAGGCGTCCCGCCTCTGTTGTTGGGGCTGGCCAGGCAGTGTCCTGGCTCGCGTCCGGTGCACCGGGGTTGCTGCCGGCGCTGCGTATCTGACACGTCACAGGCAAACACTTATGCTGCTGGGCTGGCCAGCCGCGACACCCCTTCGTCCTCGCGCTTGCAGGGCCCGACAAACCCGCTGGCTCTGCGGCGCACGTTCGGGCAGGCCGGCGAGCCAGAGGTGAAGCTCTACAGGCGCGCCCAGCATGCGCTGGCATCAGCCTCCCGGCTGCCACCCCGTTGTCACATGCGTCTCGCGTATGAACGAGTCCACGCGAAACTTGATGCAGGCTGCGTGCAGCGCACGGCAGCGCACAGACAGTGGGGTCAGCGAGGCCGGGCGGTCAGAGACGCGCGAGGAGCTTGCTGATGCGCTGGTCGCTGCGCAGGGACAGCGCGGCGTGGTGCCCGTACTGCGAGCGCGTCTGGCTGCAGGTGCGCTGCTCTGCTCTCACTGCTTGCTCTTCACAAGGTGGCACATGTCCCAGAATATGTTCTGGCGTGTCGGCATGTCCTTACGCAGCAGCTCCGCCGCGCAGCTTGAAGAGAAGCGGATACCCTACACGATCGAGAAGATCAACATGCGCTGCTACGGCGACAAGCCGCCCGAGTACACCCGCAAGGCGCGTGCCGCGGCGACCTGCCGTCCAGTTGACGCATGTCGTGCGTTAGGCTGCCCAGGTGTACAGCTGCGTAGTTGCCCAGGTGCCCTGCTGTCCTGTTGCCCACGTGTGTAGCCGCGTGTCTGGTGCTCGCACACATGCTTTGGCTGGTCGGCGTATAATGCCCGGACCCCTCGGGACCATTGGTGTCGGGCCCTGTCGGCATGCGCATACCCCTTGCAGCTGGACAGGTGCGCCGCGCTGCGCAGTCAGCCCATGCGCTGCTCGGGCGGTCGCATCGCCTGGAGCTCTGACGTGCGGTGAGGCCTGCTTTGCCGCGGCAGGTGCCATCGGGGCTGCTGCCGGCGCTGGAGATCGACGGCATGCTCGTGACAGAGAGCGCTGAGATCATGAGCCTGCTGGAGGCGCGCGCCGCAGCAGCTGGCTTTTTTGGCTCCTGGACTGGCTTCCCCCGGCATGGAGGCTCTGTTCAATAAGCATGTACCTACAAAGTAAGTAGCCACGAATTGAATAGCCACAAGGCTGCCTGGAAGCTGCCTGAGCACAGCTGCTGCAGGCAGCGCGGGGCTGAGCCACACCCGCGACGCAGGAGCGCTTCCCGGACCACAAGCCGCTTCTGCCGCCGGCCGGGTCGCCGGCCGCGGCGCGCGCGGACGCGCTGCTGCGCCTGGAGCGCCGCCTCTTTGGCGACTGGCTCGGCTGGCTGTGCCAGAGCTGGTGCGCTGCGGCGCCGCACAAGCGCCGGACTTTCTTTATGACAATGCGTGCCTGGTTGTGACTTGGGTGCGGCTGTCATGAGCAGCTGTCAGGTACAAGCAGTGATGACATGGCTGTGTGCGGATCGCCGCATGCAGGGTGTCTGCAAAAGGAATGTGTGGACGAATGCAAGAGAAAAGATTGCATGGGTGCAAGTGAAAAGGGTGGGCGAGTGCACAAGGGTAATACGTGCAAAATAAGTGGGTGGGCGGACACGCGCGCGCGCGCAGGGACAATGCGGGCAGGCGCGCGCGTTTCGAGGCCACGATGGACGCGGTGGACGCGGAGCTGGGCGCCGGCGGCGGGCCGTACTTTTTGGGCGCGGAGCTGTCGCTGGTGGAGTGCGTGTTTGCGCCCATGCTGGAGCGCATCGCCGCGTCCATACCCTACTACAAGGGCCTGGCCGTGCGCGGCACCGGGTGCGCGCGCGCGCTCGCGCCCGCCCCGCGGCCGGCGCCCGTGCAGGCGCAGCATGGGATGCGTGGCATCCCTCAGGGTGTGGGTAAAGCCTGTCTTAGACGAACAATGGTAAAAGCAGAGATGAGCAGAGCTGTGGGTGTCAAGGAGGCTTCTGTGCACCTGCGTCTCAGGCACGCATGCAGGGGTACGCATCTGCCGTGGGGGTCAGCGCCCATCTGCGGCTCTGCGGCGCGCCAGCGCATCGCCTTCCCCGGCTCTGCAGCGCCAGCGCGCCTCCAGACGGGCTGGAGCGGCCGGCAAGGCGCGCGCGGCGCGCTGCAGGCGCTGGCCGCACGTGGACCGCTGGTTCGACGCCATGGAGAGCCGAGAGACGTACTTGGGGCTGAAGTCGGACTACTACACGCACGTCCACGACCTGCCGCCGCAGCTGGGGGGTGCGCATGCCTCACATGGCACTGTAATGGCACCGCAAGCGTCCAGGCAAGCATGCGTTTCGCACCCTGCGTCACCGCACCCGCGGTGCACGCCCGGTCGGCCTCTGTCTGCTTAGGATGCCGCTGAGCGCTGTCTGGACAGCGTACCGCTCAGGTGGTGTGTGTGCATGCCGCTCCGGATCACGGGTGGTTTGCAGGCCTGCCGAAAAGCTGGCGGCGCTCTCGCGCAGGCTGCGTGTCCATCCCGGAGGCAGAGGACATGGCGGCCGCTATTGACGGTACTGACGGCCGCTCGTGGCACCTGCCGCTGCCGCCGCTGTCGGGCGCCTCTCAGCCGGAGTCGCACACGCCCGGTGCGCTTGATAACGTGCCTGCGGTGTGGAGCCAAGGCGATTGACGCACAGCTGCTTAGGCACGCCTGCACGGCAGGGTGTCTGCAAGCGTGGATGCAGCCGCGCGTAGCTACAGGGCTCTGGGAGGTCAGCCCCTGCGCTGCGCAGGCGCCGCGCCCGCGCGCCGGCGCTCGTGCAGGGGCTGCGCGCCCTGCGGTGCACCTTCCACCAGACCTTTTGATTGCAAGGCTCTGACGGTTGTTAAACGGGGAGCGCGCTGGGGCCGCAGGCGAGGACCCGCCAATCGACATGCTGCGTGCAGCCGCGCGGCTGGTGGGCAACCATGCGGCCGTGACGCGCTTTGCGGCGCGCGGCTGCGGGCGACCCGGGCGGCGGCCGGTCAGTGCGCCGCTGGCCGACCCGAGCGCCGAACCGGGCGAGGCGCACATGCCATCGGTGGATGCGGGTGCGCGCCGCTCCCAGGGAGCCGAAATGTTGAAAGAGAAATCAGAGAGGGTGAATGCGTGGCATCGTGCCCGCCCCATGCAGTCATGCCGTGCACATTCTGTGCAGGCTCGTGCGCAAGAGGCTGCCGCTGGGCTCCCGCGCACGCCGCATGCATGTCCCTGGACAGGGCAGCGCCCGCGGCGGCCGCCACTAATGGTGTTGGCCTTGGCCGCGGCAGCGCTGCGGCACGTGGCGCACGCGCTGCTGGTGGGCGCGGACGCCAAGCAGCGCGGGCCGGACGCGCTGCGCGCCGCGGGCGGCGGCCAGGGCGGCGCGACGGCGTTTGAGGGCGGCCCGGCGGCCGCCGCGCTGGGGTACATGCGCGACCGCGTCGGCGTGCCGCGCGACCTGCCGCTGCCGGCCGCGCGGCAGCTGCGCGCGCACACCAACTTTGTGGCGGATGTGCTGATGGGCGCGTAGCGCCTGCACGGCGTCGCGCGCGGCGCGCCGCCTCGGCGCTGCGTCGCGCGGGGGGCGCTCCCGTGGCGGCTGCGCGCCTGCGCCATGCGTTGTGCCGCTGCTCGGCGGCAATGCGCCGCATCTGTGTCTCCTCGATGCATTCGCGGACATAGCGGCGCCTCCCCATTCTGGCAAGATGTGCGGCAGGGTTGTGTTGAGGGGAGGATTGGCTCCATTTGGTGCCTGGAAGCTTCGAGCATTGTAGGGTTACAGTCTGCCTGTTTACCTACCCTGTTGCTTGGTCACTCGCTGTGGCCTCCTGGTGGAGAGCATGCATCTGCTGCATGCTCATGGTTTGCATGTTGTGGCACTCTATTGTGCAACAGCTTAGCATGTGGGGATGTAACAGGACACCCAGTCAGTGCTAAGTGTACCTGTCTGGTCCTACTTCACAAGGCGTCTTCCAGCAATGAACACATGTACAGCGGCGAGCCCCACACCAACACTCTTGAGACAGCCTGGCGCGCCCCGATGATGCGTCGACCTAGATGCGGCGCTGCGCCACCGGCGCGCGACGCATGCAGTGGCAGTAGCTATGTGCAGGAAAGCAATGAAAAGAAAAACAGAGCAGGCAGATGCAGAAAGTCCTCCACGGAACTACCAAAACCTGGCCCAAAATGCCTTATGCACTTCTACTAGATCACCATTAGACTTTCTGTCCGTCTTGTCCATGACAGCGGGCTGTGCCACCTCCGCTTGCTTGCTGGCACACAGTTGTACAGCCCCGAGGCGGAGCTCAGCCTGGCCAGCAGCAGTCTGCTCGGCCGGTGGTGCCCGCTTGCGGTCGGCGGCTCTGGTGCTGCCAGACGCATCCTGGCTGCTAGCAGCGCAGGCCCTCTGCACAGGAAGCCTTCGCTTGGTGTGATGTTCCCGCCCAGCCCTGTTACAGCTGGGACATTTCCGGCCCTTGTGCCTTCTGCGAGGCGTGACTGCGGCCAGGAGACACACCAACGGCTCCCGGCCAGCTGCGCAGCCGCACCGCTGGCGCTCGATGGTCGCGCTCAGCGGCTCCGCCCAGCAGCGCGGCCCCCCACCTACTCACGGAAGGCCCTCTGGCGGCACCGCGCTCGCGCTCGGCGCCGCCGCAGCCGCAACCGCCGCGCGGACAGGGCTGCGCCCGGTGCCCGTTTGCGCGCCTCGCAGCCAGGGCGCCCGCGCTGGCGCCTGCGCAGCGGCCGGCTGTACGGGCTGGACGGCGGGCGCGGGCGCGGCCGGCAGCGCGGCGGTCATCGGCTGGGGACGGGCAAAGGCTGGCACCTCGGGCGCCGGCGCGGCCGGGGGCCCGGTGCGGCTCTGCGCGCGCACCACACGTTTTGGCGTCTTGCGCGGCCAACCTGGCGGAATGGTGCATGGCGTACGGCTGCTGTAGTTGGGGAGGGGCCGCAGGCACCTGAACAGGTGCTGGTGTTGGGAAGAGTACAGGCGCTCGTTCACGGGGCCGGCAGGGCCACGCAAAGGTATCCCACGCTAGAGGGGCAGCAACAGGCATCGAGCAGGCCGTGCTTTCCTGCGTGAAGTTGGGTGCGGCTGCCAGGTCGGGGCAGAGAGCAGACAGGGGAGGCGTGCAGCGTCCCACAGCATCTTGAGGCCCTTGAGTCACAGCAGGAGCGCGTCGACCTCTGTCAGCTGCTGCAGGAGGTGTGACTGCCAGGCAAGAGGTATGACTGTACCGCCAGGACGCTCTATCAAGACCTGTGCAATGCTTGGATACGCAGCTGTGGAAGGGGCGAGATCTACCGACCAAGGTGACACACCGCCCCCTGCAAACACACACCTGCGCAGTCTGGCCTGGACAGCAGGGCCGCGGCACCTGGATGAGCGCCATGAGCGCAGCGGCCAGGGTCGTGTCGCTGTCCAGCCGCTGCGCAAACACCTTGGGCAGAGCCTGCGAGGCGGGCGTCCGGAACACGAGCGTGCGCCCCGCGGCGTCCTCCGGGTCGCTGGTGTCCGGCATGCGCGCCACGGTCGCGCTGGGCAGGGATGCCAGGGTTGAGGCGTAGGACGGCGATGCCGCTGGCGACACATACAGCTGCACATCGCTGTCCTCCGGGGTGGCCGCGGCCAGGGCGCAGGCGGTCACCCCGGCCAGCACCGCTGCCAGGAGCAGCAGGCGGGGCTGCATGCCGGCGCGCGCGTCACCTACAGATCAAGATGCGGTCAGGCACGGCTTGCGCGCAGGACACAGCCTGCTTGCTCCAGCGTCCCGCACCTGGCCAGCCGGCCTGGTGGCGCGGCGCGGGGCCGCGATGCGCTGGAGCTGTGCGTAGGGGCGCAGCGCAGGGTGCCCAGGCTTTTGTAAGCCACTGATACCCGCGCGACCTTGTCACGCTGAAGTGTCAGCAGTGCCTCTGCTGGTTATGTGGAGCGAGCTTCAGTGGTGCTGCGCAACCTCTGAGTGATTATGGTCTGCCAGAGTCTAGGCTGCAGAGATCAGCGTCGTCATACATAACTGATGAAAATTGGGCGCGGAGCATGGAAAGTCGAGATCGTCTAGTTGGTTAGGACACCACGTTGTGAAACGGATCACAACCAGTCCCGTGGAAACCTGAGATCGAACCTCAGTCTCGACACCTTTTTGGCGCCGCCGCATATTTTTTTTTTCGGTGCTGCGCTCCCCGCACCATCAGGCCCCCTGCTTAAACCAGCTTCATAGTGTTGCTGTGCGCTGTGATGCTGGCACCTGTACATGCACGATCTTTGCATGGAATGCAGGAACGCTATCTGCACTTGGCGTATGTGACGCCCTGGTGATTATCAGACACCGAGCCACCAAGCTGGCCAGCATGCTTGCTCAGGCATTGGAGCTGCCGTGCTTTCAGGTGTGCCGCCTCTCACTCTGTGTGCTGCTATCAGCTGCCTCGCGCGCGCCGCACGCAGTTTGTGCGGCCAAGCCAATGTGGTTGAGGGTTGCTTTCCTTTTGCCTGCCTCGGGTTTTGGCACGCCGAGCCTGGCTGCCCGAGCTCGGATGGCGGTGTGGTGCCTGGCATGAGGCTGGGCCTGTCCTGCACGTGCACGGCCTCGCTTGACATTGCAGCCTCTTGAGAGACACTTCGTAACTGGCCACTGCCTAGCAAAGCACAGCAGCTACACACAGAACACACGCACAGGCACCGCTGACCCCCCAGATACAAGCAGCATACATGCGCCTGGAAGGTCACCAGGACCTTATAAATACAAAGCACGTCGGGCGCATGGGGTCACAGTGCATGCGGCCTCACTGGTGGCGCAGAAGCGCTCGTGAAGGCTGTCTTCTGGCTGCCTCCCGCAGCCTACCATTCCTGTTCTTGGCCAATACACGCCATCCGTGTCGAGCCTTGTGAGGCAAACCGCCTGCCAAGCACCCTCGCATCGGCTGCCTGGAGCCACGGGCGTGGCCCCGAAAAGTGCGTGTCTGCATGGCAGCGTCAAAGCAGGGCGCAATCCTCACAAACAAACGCCTGCCGCTCAAAGAGCTCCCCGCATGTATGCTGCGGGCGCAGACCAGCGCAGACCAGCGCGCATCCGCGCGACGTGTGCCGCAACCCCTTCCCCGCCTCACCCTGCCCCGCCCGCCCTACAGCGTCACACCCGGCACGCCCCCGGCCGCCTCCAGCGCAGCGCTGGCGCCGACCGGCGGCGGCGGCGCCGTCTGCAGCACCGCGTGGTCCGGCCGCGCCATCTGCAGCCGCCGCGTCGGCCTCACCTGCAAGCGCATGCCATCAAAGGTCAATCATGGGGCAGGCTGTATCCTTGCAGCGCTTCGGGGCGAGCCGGGCTGTCTGCGGCCGCTCCCCGGCGCATTACCAGCGTGCGCTGCAGGTGCCCACAAACACCTGGAGCATGGCAGGAGGTGTGGCGCCCTTGCATTGTCGCTAAATCGGCTTTGCCACTCGATGCTGTGCATCGTCGTCATGTGCCTTTTGACGGGTGCGACGCCAAGTAGCCTGGTCGGATTTGTTTTCCGGCACCGGCGCAGGGTGCGCACCGGGACGTCCGCCGTGCGCGTCGGCGCGCCGCGCTCGGGCAGCCCGAAGCGCGCCGCGGGCCGCACGCCGGTGTCGCCGCCGGCCGGCACCGCGGCCAGGCGGAACGCCGGGTTGGCGGTCGTGCCGGCCGCCGCGGCCGCGGCCGCTGCCGCCGCGCCGCTGGCCGCCAGCGCGCGCGTCACGGTGGACGACGTGCGCAGGATGCCGCGCACGCTGGCCGTGCTGGCGAGCCGGGGGTTGACGGCGGCGGCGGGGCCGGCGGCGGCGGACGCGCGCCTTGGCGTGCGCGCGCCGTCCGCATCGACCGCAAACGCGGTCGCGCGCCCGCGCGCGCCCGCTACGGGCGTCTTGTACGGCTGGCTCACGTCCGCAAAGTACTGCGCGCGGGGTGGCAAAGCACTGCTGAGGCTGTGGGAGCCTGTGATGGGGCACACGCGCCCTGTATGTCATGCACGGGCCAAGCAGAGCATGGCGGCCTGTGCCTGACAGCTCGCCAAGGTCCACACCACAAAGGCCGCAGCCCGCATGTCACATTTGAAAACCTGCATGTCGTCGCGGCGCGCGGTATGACTTATCAGAGCAGCATGAGCAGGGCCCATGCGCAGGTGCGGCAGGCAGGAATGGAATGATCGGCATGCACTCTGACCCCAGCGTGATCTGCGTGATCAGCATGCGTTTGCGCTCTGACCCGAGCGCGCCGCACCTTGCTGACATAGTCGTCCTGCACGCGCGCGGAGTGCCGCCTGCGGCACCACCTCATCAGCAGGCGCCCTGCCGCCCCATGAACCCCGCTCAGCTCAGGCAGCGCTGCGCTTGTTTTGCATGCGCGCGCGCGCCCTCAGTGGTGGAGGTCTTGGCAGGTCTCGACGCAATGACTTTCTGCAGGCACGCCCGCACAGGGCCAGACAGCCGAACCTTCCGGCCGCTCCAGGCCGCCCGGTACACGCCACAAGCAATGCAATGACCACGCCCGTCGAGCTGCTGGTGAGGTGACAGCTGCGAGGTCCTGTGTCGCGCGCTGCGGGGTTGCAAGCAAGGCAGCCAGTTTATAAAACCCCAGAGCCTGCGGCGGGTCGCCGGCAGCGGCGCACCGCAGAGGCAGGCGAGCGAGAGCACGAGCAGGCCGGCCACGGCGCCCAGGCCGCCGACCACCCAGGTGGGCACGCCGCCGATGGATGCCGGCACCGGCGCCGCCTGCGCCTCGACGGTCGCGACGGCGGCCGGCGGCGCGGCCGGCGGCGCGGCCGCGGGCGCCTGCGCTGCCACCGGCAGCAGCACGACGCGCGTGTCCAGCAGCTCCAGCGCGGTGGTGGTCAGGCCTGCAGGGTTGTACGCCTTATGCAGGTTTAGGGTTAAAATAGGGCAGCCGCACGACGCGCACTTGCTGCAGCTCCAGCACGGGCGTGGGCAGGCCTGCAGGGATGCACCGCAGGATGCACCGGGCCCGGTATCATGCATGGTCGCAAATTACCACGCATGCTGGATGGCGCAGTGCATTGCTAGAAAGAGCGCACAGGGGCGCATGTCCTCTGCGGCGGCCCCATGAATGGCAGCCGTCACCGCGTTGCTGCGCTGAGCAACGCAATTGCGTCGCGCATCACGTGGGGCCCACGCCTCCCTGGCTCCACTGCCAGGCCCGCGCTTCGCTGACCTGGCGCGCACCCTGCGAGCCGATGTGCGAGGCCAGCTCATAGGGCGCCCCGGCGGCAGCCTGCAGCCGCGCGCGCTGCTGCAGCACGTCCGCGCTGCGCGTCGTCACGTTGAGCGCCAGCGTCACGCCGGGCGCCGCCGCCCGCTTCAGGCGCCGCCGCCCGGTCGTGGCCAGCGCGCCCACGTCGCTCTGCGCGGGCGCGCGCCTCGTCAGCAATACAACAGCAGTGAACCTCGCAGGGTGACCTGCAAACGGCCATTGCGGCGAACGGCACTACCGCGCGCGCGCTGACTTCTGCAATTAGGTGGCATATGTGCTGCTGCGTGAGCTGCGTCCAAGCACTGCTTGCACGCAGTGTTGGCACGCACCGCACGCATGCGTCCGCTACCTTGGAGCATGCTCGAGACCGTCTACTAGCGACAAATTGAGGGCGCCGCATGTGCATGCAACATGTGAAACATTCTGTTTTCATTTGAACGTTAACCGTTGCAGTCATTTGAAAATCAAGCGTTGCAGCCTAGACAAGCCCCCTACCCAGAGAGAGAGGGGCGCGCGCCTGCGCCTCGCCCTGGCTGCCCGGCAGCACGGCCAGCGCGACGTCCGAGGCGAGCACGCCATCGCCCAGCGTGTTGGCCACGCCCGCGATTACCGCGTTCTGCTTCTGCGCGGTGAACGGCACGACCTGCACAGACCCTAGCACCGCATCAGCACGCGCCGGCCGGCCCTGCTGGTGCTGCCACTCGCGTCCTGAGAGCCTGGAGGCTGGCGGGGCTGCAGCAAGGCTGGAAAGCAACGACAAAGTGCGCAGCGGCGTGACGCTGCCGACATGAAGCTGGACACTGCAAAGAGGTCGCGCCTGCGGGCCCTGCAGGCGCATGCGGGCGACAATCACGGCGTCGCGCGCCGCGCGGCTGTCGACCGCACGCGACTGCGTGGGCGCGGGCGCGCCCGCCGCTGACGCTGGCGATGCGGCAGGGCCGTGCACGGGCGGCAGAGCAAGCGAACGCGCGAGTGCGGGCACGGGCGCGGGCGCTGTGGTCGGCGGCGGCGCGGGCGTGGCCGGCGGCTGCGTGGGCGCGGGCGTCGCCGGCGGCGGCGTGGGCGCAGGTGTGGCCGGCGGCGGCGTGGGCGCAGGCGTCGCCGACGGCGTCTGCGTGGGCGGCGCGCTCGGCGCGGGCGCCGGCGCCTGCTCGCTGCTGCTGCTGCTGGGAGCGTCGGCCGCGTCACCAGACAAAGAAGGCGAGGACGGAGGAGGGGAGGACGGGGGCGGGGACCAGTCGCCTGTGCTCTGGCCGCCGGCTGTTGCAGCAGCCGCGCCAGCGCCCACGGCCGCGCCCGCACCCGCAGCCGCAACAGTCCCGCCACGGCCGCCGCCAGAGCGGCCGGCCCGGCTGGCGCGGGGTCCCTGCCGGCCGTCGCCGCCGCCCCACTGCTCGCCGCCGCTGGCCGCGCCCTCTGCGCTGCTGGACCGCCTCTGCCGCGGGCCGCCTGCACGGCCGCGGTTCTGTGCATCAGGGCAGGGCATCATGCGCCTCCAGGGACACTGGAGGATGCCTCCTGTTGGAGCCCATCACCCGCCAGGCGCTTATGGACATACCGTCAGGCAGTCGCTGGCAGCCAAAGAGGTGCTGGGCCACGCCCAAGGCCTGGTCACTTTGTGCCAAGCAAGGTTCACCGCCCCTGGTGTGCAGCACGATGTTGGCCTGCGTGCCTGCTTTCACTGGCCTCTGCCCGACTGTCTGTCAAGGCGCCGGCTCATAACAATCACCGTAAATGTGAGGGCGCACCAGACCGCCGCGGCCCGTCCGGCCCGCCCTGGCCCTGCCCGGGCTGCGCTGCCGCTAGCACCAGCAGCGCGCAGCCCAGCGCGAGCGCAAGCCACACGCGCGTCCTGCCGCCCGCGCGCCCCATTGCGCCTGCGCCGCGGTGCAGCCGCTGCCGCCTAGGACGCGCCCTGCTGCAAGGTGTAGTACCTGCGCCCGCAGCGCTCTGTCAGCCCGCGCACCAAGCACGCCCTCGTTCGCCTGCAGCCCAGCACCGGGAAAGTCCTGTGGATGCTGCTGGTGGAGCAAGCCCAACTGCTGACTTGTGCCCAGTCTGCTGCAGCCTGACTCAGCCCAGCGTCCGCCACTTCTGCCTGCCGCAGACACGCCTCGCCGCTGGCGCTCCTGCAGCTGCTGGCAGCCTTACCATTAGCAAAACAGGGCGGCCTTGCAGCAGCGCAGTTCTGCGCTGTTGTAGGCACCTGCTGCATACCACAGCTCCCACACTCGCAGCCTCCAACACTCTGCGCCCTGCATGCAGCGCATGCGCCCGCCGCGAAGTGCACCACCAGCTCGACTGTCTGTAACTGCGTTGGCGCGCTCGCGCACAGAGTGCGGGTCGCTGCTCGCGCCTCCTTTGACGGTCCCTGCCTGAGTCGGAGGCCCGGTCTGGTTGGAGTGCACTATACTACAGCACACAGACATCCCTGCCAAGGTGAACAGTCCGGGAGCAGGACGACTGTGCTGCACACTATGGATACCCGGTCCCTGCGCGTTGTCGGTGTCGCTGATAGCGGCATCAGCGCTATCGACTCAGAAGCTCTGACGCATCACCGAGTGTATGATGGGCAAGTCCTTCCTCCGGGGACACCGTCGGAACAGCGCCGGGCTGGAATAACGACCAGTGCAAGCAGAGCGCGGGGCGGAGATGGGAGGAACCGCGCGGGCCCGGTGGGCCTACCTTCTGCCAGGTGCACAGCAGACGTGTATCCAGGCTCCTTCCAGATGTGTCAGTGTCAGCAGCTACGTTGAGCTTTACTACTTCCCAAGTGCTGGAAGTGCGCTTGGCAGGGACTTTTTGCAAGACAGCGCGCGAGTCGTCTCGAAACCCTGCTATTGGGGGTTCGTACAACCACCTGCTGTGCCTGCTTCCGACAAGCATCCGGCCTGGACCGGGCTATCTGAGGCACTTCGCCTGGACCAGGCTCACATGACAAACGAGCACCGGGACCCAACACAAGTCTTTGCCCTATGTGGCCCTTACTTTCGCCTATGCAAGCAGTTTAAGCAACTGAAAGAACCGGGGACACGCGCGGAGGAGGCTTCCCAGGACCAGCGGCACGTTTAAGACCGCAACCCCTTCCTGATTAGCCTGTGAATTGTTCTCTTCCTGAGCAACACCGAAGCGTTTCCTCTCCACTTTTCACCTACCCATGCATGCATTTTGCTTGGCCCGCTAGTTTCGAGGAGCCCAGCCAGGTTCCAGCTAGCGCGTCCTGACACTCTCCGCACTCACCTTCATTGCGTTGGCCCGGCGCGCCTCGCCCATGCAGCCCCAAGCAGTGCGCTCCTCGCAAAGAGCTCGGCAACAGGAACAGTGGGGTGCGCGACGCAAAGGCGAGCCCCGGCAGGCCCCGAGCAGCTCCTGCTCACGCACCCTGGCCTTGCCCGCGCCAGCATCCAGCCTGGCGCGGATGGGTGCGCCACCCAGGGGCGGGCCGCGAGGCAGCAGCCCTCGCCGGCGGCGGTCAGTGCAGGCCCAGCTCGCGCATCTTCGCCTCGATCGCGCCCACGTCCTCGGGCTCGTCCACGCCGTGCGCGGTGTGCGGCACGATGATGACCTTGATGCGGTACCCGTTCTCCAGCACCTTGAGCTGCTCCAGGTCCTCCATCACCTGCAGGTGTGGCCAGGGGTAGAGTTAGGGTTGGTGTTAGGGTCAGCAGCTGGGGCCTAGCGTCTGCGGCGGCGCTCCGCCGCGTGCAAGAGCAGGGGCGGGCGGAAGCAGAGGGTCCCCCGGACTGAGGCGGGGCCTCTTGCTGCGTGCGCTGAGCAGCCCTGCATGACCCATCGGTCCTCGGCGGGCGGCGGGCGGGGCCGCTGAGGCAGGCACCCCGCACCGTCCGCCGCGCGCGGCGGCGCGGGCGGCCGCGCCGCGCAGGCAGGCCCGCGCCGCCGCTGCGGTCGCGCACCCCTGCCACTTCCTGGTCCCTGACTTTAAACTATCTCGCGTGCGCACGCGCCGCGGGGGGGCGCGGCCGCACCATGTACGGCGTGGCGGGCATTTGGCAGTACGCGGCCAGGAACGTGCGGTCGAAGCACTGCAGGCCCAGGTGCAGCAGGTAGCGCTTGTCCTGGAAGGGCGCCGGGAAGGGCCGCACGTCGGTGCCCTTGTGCGCCGGCAGCGGCCCGCGGCTGAAGTACAGCGCGTAGCCGAGCCGGTCCACAACGACCTTGACGCGGCTGTGCACGCCCACGTCCTCCAGCGCCATCGGGGTCGCCGCCGTGCTGCGCGCCGCGAGGGCTTCAAGACCCTGTCAGGGCCGAGCCGGTCCGCAAGCACCTTGACGCGGCTGTGCACGCCCACGTCCTCCAGTGCCATCGGCGTCCCCGCCGTGCTGCGCGCCGCGATTCTATAATCGCGGATTCTATTACCCTGGCAGGGCCGAGCCGTTCCATGACCACCCTGACGCGACTGTGCACGCCCATGTCCTCCAGTGCCATCGGCGTCGCCGCCGTGGTGCGCGCCGCGAGGGTTTTAAGCCCTTCTAGCCTGACCTTGTTAATGCCTAACCTTGTTAATCTTTCAGGGTGGCGCATGCAGAGCCAACGCACGTAGCCAGCGCAGCTGTTTCGGGGCTGGCCATATCGGCACCTTTTCCTTTATATCTATCACACATGCAAGCCGGCGCCTTGGCAAGGACACCCTGCGCTGGGAGGAGGGCTCATCCATTGCCACGGCCTTGCGCAAGCGGGCGCCCGTCCGCCGGCTGCGGCGCGCCTGTACACGGCGTCAGGCGAGTGCTTGAGCGCGAGGACCACGTCGTCGATGATGTGCGGCTCCATGAGCGGCTCGTCGCCCTGGATGTTGATCACGATGTCGTATTGCTCGCCCATGCGCGTCACCGCCTCGTGGCAGCGCTCCGTGCCTGCGCGCGCGCGGCTGCATGGGCGTCGGCGTCGACGCGCTTGCTACACCGGTGCAGTGTTGCGTGCGCACACGTCTCTGCGTCTCGCTCTAACTTTGTCAACAAGATGGCGGTGTGTGGTGGGCGGCGTGCAGTACTTTGAGATGCATCGATGCAGGAAACGGGCGACATGTGCAGGTTGGTTGGTCGGCACAATATGCACCCCAGCGCAGGCGGCGACTGCATGCCTGCCCTTGTGCAAAGGCTGCCATTGATGATGGCACCCCCATGCCAGTGCGCCATGTTGTGACACCACTCCTGGGCTCCAGCAGGGCGCATGCGCACTGGACCCAAAGGTCAGGCTGGTTAATTTCATATCTTTGATGCCGCTTCCCATGCCTGTGCAAATTGATGATGTGGCGCTCAGCAGGGCGGGCGCGCGCCGTTGGCGCAGGTCTCGCTGGTCATCACGACGCGCGCGCCCGCGCGCCGGCACACGTCGGCGATGCGCTCGTCGTCGGTGGCCACCACCACCGCGTCCAGCGTGCGCGCCTTGCACGCCTGCTCCCAGGTGCGCACCACCATCGGCTTGCCCAGGATGTCCACCAGCGGCTTGCCCGGGAAGCGGCCCGACTTGTAGCGCGCCGGGATGACGCCCACCTGCGCGCCGCGCGGCGGTGTCAGCAGGTGCTGCGGCCGTGCGGATGGTCGCGGCGCGGCTGCCGAGTGTGCTGTGTGGTTGACAAGATCGACGAGAAGCTCTGGTGGTGACAGCGCTGGCAGAGACGCCCGCCGGTTGCTTGGAGAGACTCCGCCGGTGCCAGAGGGCAATACACCCAGTTGTGTAGAGAGAGCCGCCTATCAACATAAGTGAAGGAAGCTCTGGGAGCTGTTTACTACTGTAAGTTGCACGAATAGGTGCTCAGCAGATCCACACCAGCTGAACCAGACTGGGAGCAAATAACAGGTCCAGCTCAACACTGGCAGGCGGGCGGGCCCATCCTTGGCATCATACGGTGAGCAAGCCCAGTGCTGTGTGTGACACTTGCACCAGCTGCACAGCGCGGTCAGAGAAGCTGGTGTGCATGTGCTGGCGCCAGGCAAATCAAGTTCACGGAGCAGCCACACCGCTGTTCTTCCTGGCACACGTGCACTCGGAGCCTGTGGCACTGCAGTGTGCAGAGCTGCCCGCCAGAGGGCCCAGGCCGCGCACCACACGAAACAAACGCGACGAGCCGTCCCGGCTGCCCCTCTGCTTCCGCCTGTCAAACAGGAAGACCAGCATGCCAGCCGCTGCGGCCGCTGCTGCAGTGAGCAGCGGCCACGGCGCCATCTTGCAAACTTTGTTTTGCTGCGCCCCGGGCAAGGCTGATGCCGGCAGCGTGCGCTGGTTTCCCTCACCCTGCGCGCGGGCTCCAGCAAGCTCTTGCAGCTTGCATGCTGTACTCTATGCTGGAGAAAAGACCTAGGCAGGGTATTCCTATGCAGACGCGAGTTTTCTTGAACCAGTTTAAACTCGTGGTGCGCAGGCAGCTCTGCACAGGGGTTGCGGCCGCAGGAACGCCTGGAAATAATTAAGGATATTTGCTTCAAGGACTGCCGCACCGCAGTTAGGGAGGATCACCTCTTTTGGCACACGCCTGGCTGCGCTCGTCACAGCATAGCCCTCGTAGCAGATATGAACGTGGATGAGAAGCAACCCCTGACATCAACGGTGCGCAAACGTGCCTGCGCCTCAAAAGGCGCACTCCGTCGCTGGATGTGGAGTGCTCACGCCTGACTGTACAAGCAACAGACCAGGTCTCGTGTGCACAGAGGCTGTTGAGTGTCGTTTTTTGCGTGAGCAAAGGGCGGGCAACTCGTCACAAGAACCCGCCTTGGCGCGGGACATTGGCTTGCAGAGACTCGTGGGAGGCTCCAATAAGTGTGAAGTGTCCTCCACTATCGACAAAATGGAAGGCGGCCAGCGTCTGGGCGCCAGCCTCAGTCCATAACGTTCGCATTCCGACTTCCGCGCAGGATGAAAAAGCGCGCAAGGCGCTTAAGGACCTGTCGTCCTCTCTGGGGTGCGTGCTGTGCAGGACCGCGGTGCTGCAGCCTGCACCGCCTTGTGCACAGCGTAGCTCTCTTGCTCGTGCTCTGTTTCACTTCTGCATAACCAAAGCGGCTTGCCTTGAAATTTAACGCAATAGCGGGGTCCGTCAAGGGCCTCGCTTGTGGCCTCGCAAGTGGTCTTCGCAAAAGTGCGCAAGATTGCCCTGTGACACAAAGTTCCGCAAGCGCGCAGGGCCTCAGACGACGTGGAAAACCCATACCTCCTGCACCGCGGCGGCGGCGGCGGCGGCGGCGGCGGCGGCGGCCAGGGCGCGCGGCCGCACGCGCTGCTGGCGCATATGCGCCGCAGCTGGTGGCTGTGGAGCACGGCCGCGTTCGCGGTGTGCCTCATCGGCGGCCTGCTCGTGTTCCGCAACTCGCTGTACGACAGCGGCGCGCACGGGCTGCCCTTCCTGGCAGGCGCGCGGCTGGCGCCCGCTCCCGGCCCGACCCTGTCTATGCAGCTCCCGCCTGTGCCAAGACAAGACACTGCCGCGCCACTTGCTGTGTCTGTACACTGTCATGATGTACGGCATGCTCAGCTTGAGCAGTGCCGGAGTGTCTGTCAAGGCTGCCGCAGCTGTGCTGTTCTGCTTGCTGCCATGCGTGTGGCTTCGGCACTGTCACCTGTCTCTCTTTATGCGTAAGTGCACAGCTCAGAGGGTGCTGGGCCATACGCGGCTGTTTGGGCAATGGTGAGGGGCTGTGCATGTCTGGGCGCAGCGGTGTTGCCGCGCAGTGACAGCCTTGCGCGTGTCCGTTCCGTCCCAGCTTCGCTGCAGACATGGCGCGCACAAGGCAGCATGCAAAAGTGTGCAGTGGCGTGCGGCATGGCGCGCTGCAAGTTGACAAAGTGCGACGCTCCTGCACTCACGGACGCGTAGTCAAGGACAACGCGGAGGAGGCGTGCACGCTGGCATGCAGCGGCGTGCCGCACAATGAGAGCGCGCCGGCCGGCACGGCGGCCGCGCGCGGGCAGGACACCTACGACGCGTGCTATGCCAAGTGCGTGCTGCAGCAGACGCGCGAGGTCGCCGAGGAGCGCCAGGCGGTGCGGCCTTTGTTTCCCGCTATCCAGACCATGCAAAAGACAGCATCAGAGAGTCTGATTTTGCTGGATTGGTTGTCATGCTGTTGACATATTTGCCCGAGGTTTGCATGCCATGCATGTCATCCAGGCCGAGCGATGGAGCGCGCCCGGCGACTGAGCCTTTTGGGGATGATGCTGCAAGAGGAGGCCTGCATGGCTGCTGGCTGTCTTGGGAGTGTGGAGGGGCACTCGCATGGCGAGAGGGCGACCAGCGCCGGAGGCTGTGTATCAGAGTGTACAACTGACACCCGCGCATCAGCCAGCGGCTGCTGAAGGGCAGAGCCCTTCTGGTGCTGTGGCCCAGACCCCTTGCTAACGCAAGGTCAACGGTGTGCGCCGACAGTATAGCACAGCCGACACTACCCGTAAGCGCAAGGTCTATCGATGCGTGGCGGCACTTCAGCGTGGTGCAGACCCCGGCATGCGTGAGGGTCGGGGGCGCGCGCCGGCAGTTCAAGCGCACGGAGGAGGAGTACGCACGCGAGGAGGACGACGGCGAGCACATGCAAAATCAGGTCAAGGCGCACGAGGAGGATGGCGGCAGCGATGACGCCGATGACGAGGAGGACCCGGCCCTGGCCGACCTGAAGGCGGTGCAGGAGCAGGAAAAACTGGAGAAGGCGGCAAAAAAGGCGGCGAAAAAGGCGAAGAAAAAGGGCAAGAAGGCGGCGCGCGGGGACGACGACGAGGAGGGCTGGTGAGGCTGGCGCGGCGCTGAGCGCTGACCTAGGAAGATAGGTATATTGCGTGCTCGCCAGCCACTGTGCGTGTTTTCTGCTAGCCTAGGGCTGTGTACGTGTCTGCCGCTGGTGTCTGCCACTGGCGATTGTGGATAGTAGTGGTTTGCGGGCGTGTGCGCTTTGCGTGGCAGGATTTCAGCCCATGTGTGGAGGCGTGCACGTTCGTGGAGGCCCGTGTGTGGTGCTTGGTTCTCTGGTGCACCAGGTGCCCTGAAAGCAGGGAGTGGACAGGAAGGTGAGTCAGGGCATGCTCGCAGACAGCAGCCATGCACGGTGGTGTCTGGGAAGGAGGACGGTGCAGTGCGTGACTGTTAAAGTCTAATATCTTGGCACACTGACAAGGGAACAGCCAATTTCTAGAAAAAATGTCATGTATAGCTGACAGTGTGCATGGCCGCAAGGAGTGCAGGGCAGCATCAGGAACACGAGCAGCAAATCGCAAATGTCGTGTTGAAGCAGCTGGTGCGCATGCTCTGACGACGCACAGCGGCTTTTGAACTCTTGCCGCAGCGCTCTAAAGACGGTTTGCCTGTACTTGTGCATCAGCAATTCCTCGCACGTGTGCACGCGTGCATGTGGCGCTATATGGCTGCCCCGCCGATGCAGCTATGCAGCACCTGACAGCAATGCAGCATATTTTCACATGAAAGAGTAATGCCTGCAGCTGATATCTAAAAGCTGTGGGTGCTAGCGCCTGCAGCTGCCTACGCAGCGCTCGCCGCGGCCGCCGGCGCCTCGCCGACCAGGCGCGACACCACGCCGCTCTCGTCCAGCTGCGTGCACGCCCAGCCCGCGCGCCGCTGCTCGAGCGCCTTGCCCGCGCCCGTGCGCACGACCAGGCATACGCAGTCCACCAGCACGTCCGCTGGGACGTCCACGTGCGCGGGCTCGGCGCGGCCGTTGATGGCGTCGCCGCCGCGCGCCACCAGGCGGTAGCGCTGAGCGCACGGAGCGGGGTGGTGTCAGCCAGCCTCATCCCCCAGGCTGGCCAGACACAGGAGCACACTCTTCTGAGAGTGCCTCCTCAACCCGGCGGTCTGCGCACCGGTGGCTGCGGGGCTGCGCAGCCCGCACAGAAGTGCCACCACACACCTATGATCAGGCGGTGCCACTGGGTCTCAAAATGCACGAGATGCTCACGAACGTGCCTGGCAGAAGCTGCGCGCTCACTGACCCAAGGCGCTGGCACAGCAACACATGGCGAACATGAATCGTCAGCGCGCCCACCGCGCCCACCGCGCGTCCACCGCGCACCTGGGCGGACATGATGGCGACGCGCTCGCCGCGCGCCGGCCGCGCGGGCAGCGCGACGACGCCGTTGTTGTGCCGCGCGACGCCGCCCACGTCCACGAATGTCGCGCCTGCCGCAACGCGGGCCCCCGCTGAGGCCTGCCGCCGCTGCATTGCAGGGGCGGCCGCCTGCCTGGCCTGGCGTCCGGGCCGGAGCCGCCTCAGCATCCAATACACAGATATACCACAGTGAGCGTCTCTAAATGTTCTCCGTTGTACATGACAATCATGTGGCTGCCAAGGATGGCCCGCTGGCTTGCAAGCGCCGTTCCCAGAACCAGCAGCTGTCAGCGCGCTCACGCCGGCGCGCTTCTGCGTGCCCTCGTGGCACATGCAGACACTGCCGCGCAGGAAGCTGCTGAGCAGCATGCGCCGCTCACAAAACAACAGCTGCGCCAGGTGCAAGACCATGCCGCCGTGCAGGACGTCGCACGCTGCAGCGCGCCAGCCGCAAAAGCGCACGCAGACTGCACAAGCCATGGAGGGGACGCGAGGGTGTGTCCCAGGGCCGCGTACCGTGCGGGATGGCGTTGAGCGGCACGCGCCGCTCAAAAGGCGGCAGCTGCTCCAGGCGTGCACTCATGCCGCGCTGGAACACGGCGCGCTCCGCAAAGCCCACCGGCCGCAGGAAGGCGGCCGGGCCGTTAAAGACGGCGCCGTCTGCGCCGACGGTGAGGTTGCGCAGCGTGACGCCCGGCTGCCCCGGCGTGCAGGCGGTCTGCGGGCCCAGGCAGACCTGCGCGACGTCCGCTGCGCGCGCCGCCGCGCCGTCAGCCCGGCCCGCGCCGAGCGGAGCGGCCTGGGCGTTGGCATGCGCAGCTGACCTGCTGGAGTACCTACCAGTGCACATGCATGTTGGAGCGCGAGCCCGAGACCCTCAAGACGATGCGCAGGCAGCGAGACAGGGTGCGTCGCCTCTGCAGACCAGGCGGCACTGCGGGGGCCACCCACCAAGCGGGATGCAGGAGCGGAGGTCTGTGCTGGTGACGTGCTCAGCGTTGCAGACTGCGCGCGCACAGCGTTGCAGCTCGGTGGTTGGGTCTGACAGTGGAGGGCAGGTGGCTCTGCACGAGGGCGCTCGTGACAGGTTGCAGCCCGCAGAATGCGTGGTTGGCTGCAGAGGGACGCGGAACCAAACATACCGCAGGTGCCCGCCGCGAGGTCCAGGTTCCACTGGTCGTCGCAGCGCGCGCAGAACTGGGGGTCCCCAGGGTCGCACTCCAGGCAGCCCGGGATGGTCTGCCAGCACAGCGGTGCTGCCTGGGGCACCACCTGCGCGAGTCATGCAGCGGCTGCTCGGCTGCCACTGCCTGGCTCACAAAGCTCCGAGTGCAGAAACAGCAGCAACCACAGACATGCCTGCTCGCCCGACGGCGCGTCAGTGCTTACAGCGCCTGCCTCATATACCTCAACAACTACGTTGTCATCTGCTTCTGCGTGTCCTGCCATGCCGAGCGCATATATCAAGATTTGATAGCAGATGTTGTTTTGCTGGTGGTGATCGCCACGGGCACACCCACCTGCGGAGCTGCAGACCAGGACCAGTGTAAGGACGCTTAAGAGCCGCCACGCTCTCGTGCAACCTGTCATGTTGTAGCATCAAGTTGCGCAATTCAACATAAGTCTGCCACTCCCGCCACAACACGCTACTCCTACAGAGCCTGCAGCCTCATATACAGCACTTGCACAACAAGTTTCAGTATGCTGACTCTAGCGCTGAAGAAGAGCGCGTCCGCTGTGTGTGGCCTGGCTCCCAGAAGCACAGCGCAATTGACGATCAGGCTCAACAGTGAATTTTTTTCAGTGAAAAATTTTCACACAAGAAAGTGCAGCACTGAGCTTGCGTTCTTTGTTCCTCTTCATCGGATTCTAGCTAGGAAAGGCAGCACGTGCTTGCCATCAAGGGAGTATTTCAGCCCTGACAACTAAATTGACCAGAACGGCTTCCACAGCGGCTTCCACATGCGCACGCATCAGTTGGTGCCTTGCAGCATCAGGCCACACGACCCTGAAGACCACACAGACTTCCCACAACCACGCTCTCGCCCGCGCTCGCCTACTTGAGCTCCGCCAGGAAGTCCTCGTTGTCTACAAACACGACCTTCCAGCCATCCGGGTCGGTGGTCGCCATGATCTTGGTGCCCTGCAGCCGCACCCTTGCATGTTCATCATCATGCTCAGCGTGGCTGGTGAGCCCCAGGGGCATGGAAAAGAGTTCCACAGTGCCACAACAGAGCTCCGTCACACCCTCAAAAAGCTGTGCATTAGCAGAGCAATTAAGAACAACACCATGCATGCCAAGCGGAGGCAGAGGCGCACCAGGCCTGGCAGCGGCCCGGGCTCCTTTGTAACTGCGCCGCCCGCCGCTCTGATGGCCTCGGCCGTCTTGTAGACGTCCTGCGCTCGCGGCACGCGCTCGCATGCGCTCCTGTCTGCGGGCGATGGACCGCACACTCCATGCTTCACAGTCCATACCCAGACGGTTCTCGGCAGCAATATGCATGGGACACCTTGCCCACCCTCTAGTAGCAGCAAACCTGCATGTATTCCATGCTGGCAGTGTCGCTTGAAAGCCTCAAAATATGCATTGCCTGCGGTATACCCCAGCGCGACAAGCATGCTACTCTGCCTGTCCAGCCGCACCGTGGTGCTAATGGCGACCTGAGCGTAGCCGTTGCCCTTGAAGTTGTCGTAAGACTTCTTGTCCCTGCGGCCCGCCATGGTCAGTGCCAGCTGGGGCTGCTCGTGACGCGCGTGCCTTTTGTCTTGCTCAACGACCTCACATTTTTGTCTTGCTCAACGACCTCACATCATGCATGTGTCACAGCATCGCTTCACACCACCACCTTGCATGCCATAATTACACACACGCCATGGACATCAGAGCTGAACATGCCCACTTCTGCATGCTCTCATATCACTGCATGCATCAAGGCGTTGCCATGCAGGCCATGCCCGTCAGTGGCATGCGGCTGGAGCGGGGGAAGGCCCCTCGTACATGAAAACCGAGGCATGTTCCTGCACGCGCGCACCAGTTGTAGGTGAGCTCAAACACGCAGTTCGCGTCCTCCGGCCCGTAGCCCAGGAAGGCGAGGGTGTACTTGTACTCCGGGTTATCCTTCTTGCGCAGCAGCGTGCAGCCCAGGCACTCGGTGTAGTACTGGATGCTGGCGTCCAGGTCGGTCACGCGCAGCATCACCTGCCGCCCGCGGTCAAGCCACTTTCTTGCCTGTTGATAGGCAATCCAATCAGCGTACAGCCCAGGCACTCGGTGTAGTACTGGATGCTGGCGTCCTGGTCGGTCACGCGCAGCATCACCTGCCGCCCATGCGCGGCCCCGCAGGTGGTATGGTATGGTATGCGCCAGTGATGCTGGGCCCGCAGCGCGGTGCGCACTCCGGACGAGCCACGTCAACAGGCTGAGCGCAAGGACTGCGTTGCTGTCCTCTGTGGGTTTCCAGGGGTGCACATCCCTGCGTATCCAGAGTGCCTGCCATGTGGGAGTTGAACTGATGCCTGCCCACTTGACACAGGGCAACCATGCTCAAGGTGAAGCGGTAAGGCGTGCTGCCTGCTTGGCAGCCCTGCTGCCGCCAACCGGCATGCCTTGCCACAGGGTGCACAGGGCGCAGCAGCAGGTCGGCAAGTAGTGCCATGAGCAGGCGGCCGATAGCGGCGCACGCTGCCCGCTAGGACATGTCCGACTGGGGCAGACGGGTGCACGCGCTCCGCAACCCTGGTGTATGGGGCGCGCCTGCGCGATGGGCTCCGGGATGTTCCCCGACCGCTGGATGAGCTCCCACTTGTAGCCGGTGGGGTCGTCCACGAACGCGATGTGCGTCGAGCCGCCCTTCACCGGCCCCGCGTCCCGCGACACCTTCCCGCCTGCCGCCATGCGCATGCCACTGCTCGCATGTTTGCACGCCTCCAGGTGACTGATACGCCGGCGGACAGGCGAAACGCCATGCACAGCGCGCCGTTCAGCTCTCACACAGAGCTGGCAGTTCTGCACCTCCCTCCCATGCAGGAGGCCGCCGGAGCCAGCGAGGCAGCACGGCCATGCCAGGCACACCGCCCCTGAGCACGGCAACAGCGCCTGCTGCAGGCCCCGCGCAGTGCATGCACAGCGCTGCCGGCCACATGCACCGCGACCCCAGCACTGCTGCTGCGAGGCAATGAGGGCAACCTGTTGCCAGAACCACGCCTCTCTGGTGCTTCAGCACAGGCACAGCCCAAGTCCTGCATTCCGCCTCATGGTGAGGCATGTCTCACGGCCCCCACCAGCGCTCTTGATGCTCTCCACCGTCTTGTAGACGTCCGGCACCGCAAGCGCAAAATGCCCAAAGCCCGAGCCCAGGTCGTACGACTCCTTGCCGTAGTTGTACCTGCACGCAGCGACCAGCGCTGTACGCCCGCTGTCCTCGCGTCTGCTCACTCGCAATGGACATGTCAGGTCGATGGACAGGTCAGCCGCTGGCGCGGCAGCAGCGAGGGCGCACGTCAGCTCCAGCGCAAAGTTCGAGCGCTCGTCGCCGGAGCCAAGGAAGGCGTTGGTGTACTTCTCCTGCGGCGCAGCGCGCGGCCGGGCTGAGCAGGGCACCCTCTCAACCCCTGCCAGAGCAGAGCGCGCGGCGCCGGGCCCAGGCACCTCCGGGATGTCGCGGTACCGCAGCTGCTTCAAGCCAAAGTGCTTCTTGTAGTACTCGATGGTGTCGCCCAGGTTGCCCACGCGGTACACTGCGTGCAGCATCCTCCGCGTGTCCTGCGGCAGCGCCGGAGGTTTGGGAGCGGTGGAGTGCGTGCAAGGTCAGACCAATGAGCTCGACTTACTAGTACATTTATTGATGAGGAGGCAGGTTTGCCTGCTTGACCCAGTCTGACGGTGCCGCTGACGCCATGGTGGTCAGCCTCCTCCTGACCGGCCTAGCTGTGCAAACGCTCTGGAACGCCTTTGGGTGCGGCCTGCGCGGGCAGCACACCAGTCGGGCCCGCATACTACTGCTCACGACAGTCAACTGCTGGGTGGATGGTATGTCTGCCTGAGGTCGACGGGCCTGCAGAGCTCAATGCAAGCTCAATGCAGCAACGCATGCATGCATGATGGTGCTCTGCGCGAACAGGGCCGCGTACCGGATGCACGCCGCCGATCTCAGAGCGCCTATGGACATTGTCTGAAGCTCTTGTGTAGACTGGGAGACATGACGCTGGAGGGGACCCCTTTCCAGCCAGACCCTTTAGCCTTGTTATGCCTGCAAGTTGCAGCCTGCAACCAATTGCAGTGCTCAGTGATCCACTTCGTTCAGTGATCCAAGATCCAAGAAAGGCGAGGCAGAGCGCCACGCCACAATGCCACTTGGCATGTCGTTGTCTGCGCCGCGGCTGTCGAGTGCCCGGCCGCCTGCCTGCGCGCAGGCCCACGGCGTCCGTCGCGCCTGGCGACCTTCGTTCAGGAGCTTTGGGTCGAGGGTACAACAGGCGCGGTGGCCAGTGCTTTCCAACGTGTGCCTGCCGTGCACGCAGTGTGGCGCCTGTGCCAACTCTGTTGTGCGTGCAGGCGCCGGGCGCTGCCGCGCACAGCAGGCGCTCCCCGTCGCCCGCTTGGAACGCAGCGCGGCCGCGTTGTGCGGCGTGCCGGGCGTCCCTGGCGCAGGCAGCCTTCGAGCTAGCGGACATTGATGCTCGCACGGCCGGTACTATCGCGACGGTGCTGCGGCCGGTGTTGTCTGTGGGCATCCTGCTCATGATCGTGCGCATCGTGCTCAGCTGGTACCCGCAGGCGCGCCTGCCTGTGCCACACCTCTCTCACCTCGGGCCATGGCTGGAGAGCGGTGCAAAATAAGCAAGCGGGTAGAAGTCAGGCAGGCCTGCTTTCTGCGACTTGGCTTGTGCTCATTGGCTTGCCAGCCTAGAGCACAGGCTCCTGTCGCTGCAGCCCAGCGACCAAGCCTGCTGAGCAACATGCGTATGTATCTGGGCTGGCAGGGTGCTTGTTATGAGTAGCACCCAACGGATTGTTGGCTATTCTGCTTGGACCTGTGTCGTCAAGGAGCCCAGGGTTGCGTCCTTGGGAGTGGAGCAAGTGGGAGCGGTGCCCTGAGCGGAGTGTGAACCAAGAAGCGCTGCGCAGCTGAAAGCGGCTTCCTTGCTGCACTATGTTTCACGCCAGCAAAAGCAATTTTGAAATATCACTGAGGCTTGCGCGCAGAGCCTGCAATGAAGGCGTTAATAAAGCGCTATATATCACAGTGAGTGCTCGAGTGTGCGGCGTGCAGCTGGACGGCGGCAAGCTGCCGTGGTCGCTCGCCTTCAAGCCGACCGAGCCGGTCCTGGGGCCTACGCGGCGCGCGATCCCGCCCGTTGGCGGCGTGGACGTGGCGCCGATTGTCTGGGTCGCGCTGCTCAGCTTCTTCAACGAGATCCTGCTGGGCCCGCAGGGGATCCTGAACCTGCTGCAGCGCAAGCTGGAGCTCCCGTAGTGCGCTCTGGGGCAGGGCGCTGTCTGGCAGGCTTGGCTCCTACTTACATTGCGTACTGCCCAAACCTGAAGGCGCATGCGAATTTGTGAGGAGGTGAGCGAGAATGAGCGAAAGGCACCAGGCACTGCAGCACACAACAGCACATGCTACCGTTGTGCTAGGCCTGGTGCGCTTCAGGCATGGCAGCCCTGGTAGGGCAAGCTGCATGTACAACGCATGACAGCATGGATAGAGCAAGGCTGTCACTGCAATGCAAGGTGATGATTGCAGTGGCAATGCACACCAGAAGGGGCACTGCCCCTTCTGTGCACATGCATGTAAAAATGGTGTCCATGCAAATGCCAGACTCTCAGCAAAGCTAAGTCGCACTAGTGCTTGAGCTGCACAGATAACGCAGAGAGTCTGCTGACAGACCACAATACAGCTTCTGCCTCTCACCTTCTGCAGACCCACCTTGAGCTAGATGCAGAGGTGGACGACTGGCGTGTGCGATGAAGCAGGTGCGGTGCTCATGCACTGCTTTCCTCAGTCCGGGGATCCTAGGGCTGAAGCACACGTGTGCTTCGCAGCGGTGAAGCAGGCTGGCGGCGAGGTCCTGCCCGGAGCGTGCGGCTTGCGGCTGCACGGCTGGCGCATCGAGAGCCGAAAAGCTCCTATCAGCAGTATGTCTCTGCGCGTTGTCATGCACCTGGTCTGCAGGCCTGGAGTGCTGCGCAGTGCGTGTCTGCTTATGTCTGTTGCACATCGAGTTACATCCGTGTATCAGCCAACTGTGGCTCTTTACTGTGTATCAGCGCGGCCGATTGTGTGTGGACGTGCCAGCCTTAGCTCTGGCAGCACGTACGCAGCAGCTGTACAGTGCGTGCACGGCGCAGAGGACGCGGAGGTGGACAAGCTGAAAGCGGAGCTACGGCACGCCTTGAGCGTGCCTGAGCAGCTGTTTGGCGACAGCTTCCTGCGCCTCACGCACGAGCCCAGCGGCACCGTACTGGAGTTCACCGCGCTGGATGCGCTGCGGTGCGCGTCTCTCACCGGCCGGCGCCCGCGCCTCACGCTCGAGCCCAGCGGCGCTGTGTTGGGAAGTTGCACTGGATGCAAACCAGCGTGCAGCCCTTCTTGGTGACTTTGCTAGCACTCTTCATTGTCCCTGCAGAGTGCGGGATGCGCAGGCACTGCAGCGGCAGCCAAACAGCGGCACATGCACCACCTGCCCGGCTGACCAGGACATCTTGTGCGCAGGCAGTGGCGCACGGACGCGCTGCCCCCAACGCGCGTCGGCAGTGCAGAGGGCTGGCTGCGCTCGCGGCGCGCCGATGTGGAGGCCAGCGGCGCGGTCGCGCTGGACTACGACTGGTGCGGGCCTGCTTTGGCCAACACCCTGGTGCCTTTGATTGCGGCCACTGCTTTGGTCTGATTGGCTGCCAAACTGCATGCGCCCTGGTGCCACAGCCTTGCGCCCACACATGCAGAGACCTGTCTGACAGCCCCGCCTCCCCCCGTCATGATCTAGGCACAGGCCTGGACCTATGTATAGGCCCGCATGTGCTTGGTGTCCGAGCAAGGATTGTGTATAACATGCCAAATACGTGTGCAAGCGAGGTGCTGCTGTATGCACACATCTCACAGCCCCGGCCGCTCGCCCAGGACCTACACGACCACGTACGGCAGCACCGTACGGAGCGAGCGCTGCTGCACGCCAGATGGGGCCGGTGCGCTCAGCGCGTACTTATACTCGCACAGCATGGCATGCAGTCCCCAGTGATGCTGGACCTGCGGTATGGGAGTGCCAGTCACCCTCTTGGGCGAGGAGGCCCCCTTCGGCTGTTTCTGCTGAGACTGCGCTCCCTCCTTCCCCGTGAGTGCTCCCGCATGTTCTGTGCATCCTGGCGAAACTTCTAAGATCCAAGTACAGCTCCAAGCGCAGTATTGCAAGATGCCCGCTGTGACTCTGGCAGGCGGTCTGCCACTCTAGTCGGCAGCAATGTGGGCGGCAAGCTCAGTGACAGCAGGCACCGTGGTGGCAGCGCAGGGCCAGCATTGACCTGGGTACAGTCGACTGAGCAGCTGAATCGCGCGCCGTTGCTGGCGCGGGACCCGATCCTGTTCTACGACGAGGTGCCACTATACGAGTCCGAGCTGGACGACAACGGCGTTGCCCGGCTCAGCGTCAAGGCGCGTCGCTGCACCCTGTGTCGTTGAGAATGTCGTGGCGAGAGGCGCTTGGCCGTGTCGCTTCTGCATCAGGTGGAGGCCCCTTGTGCCTCCGCGCTCCGCTGCGCCAAACACACCATTGCAGCATCGCAGTGCTATTGCCCAACACGTGGAAGATATGTGTCGGACGTAGCTTGAGGTCTTCCTTGAAATTCTGCACGACTGCAGCTGCGGAGGATTGGCTGCACATCAACCAGTCATGCCGCAGCATGTGGGGCAGTTGGGAGGGGGCGAGCGACCGGCCCCCGTGACGCGCGCAGGTGCGCGTGATGCCGCGCTGCTGGTTCGCGCTGCTGCGCTTCTGGCTGCGCGTGGACGGCGTGCTCGTACGCCTGTACGAGGCGCGGCTCATGGCCGAGCTCGGCGGCCGGCCAGGCGCGCCGCTCGTGCGCCGCGAGCTGCGCCACTGCGAGGGCGAGTTTGCGAAGCTGGCGTCGGCTGGCGCCCCGCCCGCCCGGGTGCGCCTTGAGGCCCTTCCTCAAGGTCCATCTTTGGCGCCTTCCTGCACCAGTACATCTTGGGGTTTGTTGGAGCGCGCAGCGTTCTCTGTGCAGCAGGATCGTGCGCCATAGCGTTGGAGTTGGTGACAGTTGGTGACAGCAGGCGCTTATAGAGCTGATCGGCGGTCAAGGCAGCGCATGTACGTGTGGGCTGAGCTCTCTCCTGATGTGGCCAGTTGGTGCTCCTGGCCTAGCAGGGCGCCTCGCCTGCGAGCACCGTGTTTTGAATGTTACAGGATCAGGGTCCAGGAACTTAGTGAACTCCGTGCTTATGTGAGCAATGCATGCCATAAATGGAATGTGGGTAAAGCACGCGAAAAACTTCAACATTGCAGCGGCTTGGTGCACAACTCCTGGCCCCATGCACAGCTTTACCATGGGCGCCCAGCGTCTCGCCTGAGGCGCAACCCAACTCGCATGCGACGCTCCGCTGTCTCTAGCGAAGCAATCTGAACGCCTGGGTGCCCCTGCGCAGGCGCCAGCGTCGGCAGACGCGGAGGCGGCGGCCTGTGCGCTGCAAGCGGTTGCGCCGGTCGGTGTGACGCTGTTCCGCACTGAGGACCTGGTGGCGCAGTGAGCGCAATTCCCCAGAATGCCCTGCTGCTTCGCACTGGTGTGAGAGCGGCATGGTGCACTGCACATAACGCATGTACTCGTTCCATCCCCTTTTCTGTCTGCACCTGCTCCCGAGACAATGGAAGCACAATGCCTTTGCTCATCTAGTCACCATTCTTTGGTTATGGCGAGGCAGATTTTTAAGACACTCCCTGCGTCACTTTGCTGAGCCAGGCTCCAATGCATCATAAATGCTGGGCATACTGTGCTATGCAGCTGAGGAAGGAGGCGTTGCATGTCCAGTCTGCCAGTTGTCTTCCCTCAGGTTATGAGCGGATGAAGGAGTTCAGCCTGTGTAGCTGTAACATGCTGCTCACGCTGCTCAGACTGCCAAAGCACTGGAGTGCCGCTGCAGTGCCCGGCTTTCGTACTCCTGGTATGGATACAGGAGGCATGCCGTGGTGGGCCCATGGTTGCCCCATGGGTGGGCGCATGATGGTGTAACAGCCTCGAGGAGCAACCTTGGGCTGCTCTTGCACTGAACCCTTGCAGCAGGCACTGCACCATCTTTGCAAGCTTGCTCACAGAGGGGCTGGCACAGTGTGACAGATTGGTGCAGGAGCAGAAGCAGAGCCTTGGCACTAGTCTCAGGAGCGCAGTGAGCAAGAAGTCGCATTAACAGGATGCTTTGCAAGGCGGGGCATTAGCCTGCCTGAGCAACCTGGTGCTCTGGGAGTGCCTCAGCGACTATCCGGTTGGCTTCCAGAGTAGAGGTGAGAGCACCCACCTGGCCGTCGGTCTCGGAAGCTCTTGGATGCGAGCCTTGGACACAGGGCGTGCTTGCACGGTTCTAGTGAAGCAAAAGCTTGTGCACACGCCTGCTCTCTTCACCCCACGACACGGCAACGATTGGCTCCTAACAAGAAACTGCTGCCTGGCAGGTCGCCCTTGGTTGGGATGATGACCGTTGCAGGCTGGTCCTCCCTGTACGAGGACAACCCCTTGGCTGTCTGGGCGGCTGTTGGGGCCACCGTCATCCTGGCGCCGCTGTCAACATTCCTGCTTGGCAAGGCTGCCAAAAAGGCGCCGCCGCCCTTCCTGAGCGCGTCCGCATGGCGGGGGGTCACGCTTGTGGAGAAACGGAGCGTGAGCCCCAGCGTGCGGCGGCTGACGTGCGGGCCCGCGCGGATGTGTTTAATCACCCAGTGTGTTCTGCGCGTTCGGCGGTCAGCAGCTCCTACGCTGCTCAGCGCAGCAGCGCGGTCAGTGCCTGTCTGACCTCAGCTTGCTCCGGGCTTAATTGTTGCGACGGGACAAGCTGTTGTCATGCTTTTCTGCGCCCCAGTAAACGCGCGCCGCCGCCAGCAATCACGCTCGTAGCATATCTGTGGGACGCGCTGTGGCAGTGCATGTGTGTTAACAAGGCTCTGAGGTCAAGCGGGAGCGTACTTGCAACTCCGCTTTTAATGGGAGGCAGCGCAGCAAGTTGCGCCGCGCCGCGCGCAGCTTCCGGCTGCCGCACAAGCAGCAGCTGCTGGGGCTGCCGGCTGGGCAGCACGTGATGGTGCGCGTGCCCAAGCGCGGCGGCGGCGCCTGGGAGCGGCCGTACAACCCCACCAGCACGGACGCGCAGCCGGGCGTCGTGGAGTTCCTGGTGAAGGTGCGGCCGCGGCGCCAGCAGGGCTGCACGAGTCCTGGGGGGGGGGCAGCCGCTGCCTGACTGAGTGCAGACTGCTGCAGCCGCGCCACAGGGCATAGGTCCTGCGCACGCGTGTCAGGTAGAGTGTAGCGGCGGCGGGCTGACTGTGGGGCGGTAGCTGCAGCTGCGCCATAGTACACAGCTCCTGCTCATACATGTTCAATACGGTATAGCGGCGGCGCGCTGACTGTGGGGGCGGCAGGTGTACCCGGACGGCGAGGTGTCGCAGGCGCTGGACCGGCTGCAGCCGGGCGACAAGCTCGCGCTCAAGGGCCCCTTCGGCAAGTTCGTGTACCGGCCCGGCAAGTACAAGACCATCGGTGCGGCGCCCTGCGGCGAGCGGGCGCCGCGATGCGGCGCCGCTGTGTGCTCCAGGCCCTTGGGGAGCCTTGCTGTGCGAGCTGCGAGCGAGCCTGCTGCGGTGCATGGCAAGCTGCAGTCCGATGCGGGCAGCTAAGGAGAGCAGCTGGCCAGATGCATGCTGCACGCCGGCCGGCGACCCTGCACGCGTGCCTGCGCAGGGCTGCTGGCGGGCGGCACGGGCCTGACGCCCATGCTGCGGCTCATCCACACCATACTAAGCAACCCTGAGGACCGCGTCAAGGTGGGGCCAGCCGGCCCGCGCGCCCTCCATCCGCCGCACTCTGCAGCCTGCAGACATGCCTCATGGGCGCCCGATCACGTCAATATTGAAGCCCTGCAGGAAGGGCAGGACCTTGGTGAGCTGCGAGCGGGACGCGTAAGACGGTATGAGCGTGCCTGTGTCGCAAACAGCTCGGACCAGAAGCAGCAAGCCCCGCTTGACGCGCTTGCCTGGTAGTGCCTGACGCCTGCCGGCGGGCGCGCGCCACGCCGCAGCTGCGCCTCATCTACGCCTGCAACAGCCCCCAGGAGCTGCTGATGAAGAAGGAGCTGGATGCGTTTGCGGCCGGCTACTACGGCAAGTTCAAGGCGCGCGCATTTTGAGTGTTCGCCGCTTGTGTGTAGCATGCCGCTGTTGCTACACAGAGGCCGCCACACAGTGGCACTGTCCGCTCCACTCATCCGAAGACGTCTAAATTTGCACCTGCTGCGGCCGCGCCAGCATTTTATGCGCGGTCGCGTCCATGCGCGGCGCCGCTTGGCACGGCACGCGCCCGCACGCGGCGCTTGCCAGCTGATGCGCGCGGCCGGCGCGCGCAGGTGTTCTACGTGTGCAACTCGGCGCCGGCGGAGGGCCACCACCTGAGCCTGGGCGTGATCGACGAGGACATGCTCGTCAAGTACCTCAACGCGCCGCCCGCGCCCGACGTGCTCACCGTGCGCTGCGGGCCGCGCGCGTTTTTGGCGGACGTGGCGGGCATCCTGCGCGAGACGGGCTACGGCGAGTGCGCGGAGGCGCGCGGCCCTGGCCAGGACCCGGCGCATATTTGGGGTGCGGCGGCGCGGGCAGGAGGCGCGGTTGAGCCTGACGTGAGCAAGAGGAGTTGCAGTCCGGCTGATCTTTCCAATAGGCGTCAGCATGGGGCTGCAGCTGAGGGATGCATCGCCAGCCCGACAGCGAGAACAGGTCCCCGCCCACAAGGTGCGTTGTCAAGACCGCCAAGCTACGGGCATGACCACAAGTGGACTGCAAGCCTGTGCATGTTGCATGCCAGGCCAGGCATGCAAGGACCTCCCGCAGTGACGAGCTTTTCCTTCCCACCACCGAGGGTCATTACTGAATTTGTATCAATCAAATGCGCAGGTGGAGCTGGCGGAGGAGGAGGGCTACCCGCTGTGAGCGCGGGGTGGAGCCGGTGGCGGCGGCGGGCCCGTCCGCTGTGGGGTGCGCGGTGGAGCCAGCAGGGAAGGGCAGGGCAGCTGCCGAGGTGCGGGCGGCGGCCGCACCCGTAACTGGGGCGGCAGCGGAGGCCTGCCGATCATCGCTCTGCGACGGCAGCCACATGGGGACCATGCACTTTGCAAAGTCTGCGACATGGGCGCCGATGCCCTGCTGCCTTGCAGTGGGCGCGTGCTATGAGCCCTGCAAATGCAGGCTGCGGGGGGCGCAGGTTCCGCTAGGGGACATGCCTGAGGTTCATGTGCCGACAAACCTTTATGAGGAAGCATCAGATGCGCATGGCTGGCGGCCGGGAGCTGCCAGCCTGCATGGCCACAAAAGTGCGTGGTGTTGCTGCGGGCCAGGCAGAAACATGGGTTGGGGAGTATGGTTGGGCATGCTGGGGGCGTGAACGTGGGATGTGTATGGGGCTACCCCGCATGCGCCGCATGCAGTGGAGGGGGGGGCACCGTGAGCGTGTCTCGCGGGCATGTGCTCCCTGGCAAAAAGCACAGGCCTGCTCAAAGAGCAGGAAGCCATTGTCAGTTACACAGAGCGCCTGCAAGGCACTCGATGCCTGCCAGTCGCTTTGCCTTGCTCACGAGTGGGTGACACCTGCACAAGCGTGTGTATGCATCTGGCAGAGCTCCCTGGTGTTTGGTGATTAGCACAAGCTTGGCCTGTGCTGTGCAGGAGGGGAGCTGGCCCTAAGCCACCGTTGAGGGTGTTCCCCAGTGGGCTTGGCGACAGCTCTTATTGCTCTGTCAGAGTGCTTGTGGCTGCAGCCACAAGCATCTCAGGCTGCTAGCTTTTACAATTAAAGCTCGCTGCAGATTTCATTGACGGTGTGTCGAGGACTGCGCGAGACGAGTCTGGCCTAGGTGCTATGCTTTCTGTCCATTGCCCTGCTCTCCTTGCGAGACGGTGCGAGGCTTTGAGGCCATCGTATTGCCTGTTCAACAGCTGCACCGTGACAGCCCTGACGTATGCAGCGCCTGTTTGGTGGTGGAAAGAGGGCACAGCCTGGCGAGAAGGTGCAGAGTGCAACATCTGTATTTAGCTGCAGCTTGCATCATACCCGCTTTCTACTGGCACAGCATTGGTATGGTGTGGTGGGGTCAAGCATGACCTGTGTGCAAGCAGAGTGCGTCACGACTCCGCTGTCCATACATGACACACCATCTCGCTTGCAACACTCTCTGCAACCCTAATTGGCATTGGGCCGCCATCAGGCCTCCATACAGAAGGTTGCAGCAGGTGCAAGTCAGCCCGGCTGTCATGTGCGCTCATGCACGAAGATGGAGCCCTTGACGGCGGGGTCGCCCTCGTAGACCTCGCTCACGCGCAGGTCGCCCGGCTTGCCGGTGTCCTCCAGGTACAGCTGCGCCGCGGCAGCTCGATTGAGGTCAGGGAGTGGCGCGGCATGCAGGCCCTTGCAGCAATACACATTTGGAGAAACCAGAGCAGGACATGCCAAGACCGTGAGCTGCCGCTCACACATGGTATGTAAGCAGCCGCCTGTCAGGGGACCTAGAACATCAACGACTGCAGGGCAGTATCTAAATGCCTAAGCCAGCAAGCACAGAGCACTCCTCGACAACGTAATCAACATCCCACTGTGACGACACGGCACAGGACATCATGATAGTGCATGCCTTGCGCGACTATGAAAGCAAAAGGGCTGCGCGGGCATGTGGACCATGGCTGAGCAGCTGGTGCAGCAGGCGTGCGCGGTATTTGTCTGTCTGTTCAGGACCAACCAAGTTCCCCGATCAAAGTTCACACCAGCACCGCTGCCCAGGCGGCCCGCGCTCACCTGCCGGAAGTAGTTGAGCTCGTTGCCCAGGATGGACCTGCCGCCGCGCCGCCCCGCACCTCGACACTTAGGTTGGGTGTAGGGTTAGGCTCACGAAACATATCCTGTCCTAAACCTAACCTACATATCCGGCAGACCAACCAACAGGATCGATAGGAACCTCTAACCTGCGCATCCTTCCCGCCGCCGATGAGCGCACCTTCAAGACACCAACAGACGACAGGTGCTGCAAGCGCGGCGGCGTGCGCTTCCGCAGGACCGCAAGCGGAAGCGCGAAAAGCGCTCGCCGCCGCACTTGCGGCACTTGTCGCCAGTTGGCACATCTTGAAGCTGCGCTCATCGGCCAACGGGAAGCATGTACAGCCCCGCTCGCACGTGTGGTACCCGATCGCTCGCATGTCAAACCATGTGTGCAACGGCTTTCCAGACCCATGCATACCTCAAGCGTCTGCACCACCAGATGGAAACCACCAATGGAGCAACCGCAGGTGCATGCTTGGACATGTACGACTCTGCGCCTGCTGGTCATGCTCCGCAGCTCCCTTGAAGGGCAGGAGCTGGCGGGCAGGGCGCTTGGTCAGGACGCGGTGTGGCAGCGAGCGCACTTGCGGCCGCCGCCGGGCTGCGTGTCCTGGATGGGAATGTTGACGCCTGCAGCGCAGGCAGCCCAGACCTCAGCAAACGGCATGGGGACCGGAGCGACAGCTTGGCAGCCCAGGGGGTGGGCTGGGGATCGTCTGAGTGTAGCCTGAGCACCAGGCAGGACCTAGCGCCCCGCATTGTGAGCATGACTGAGCACTTACGGTGGCAGCCATGCACAAGCAGCAGAGCTGACTCATCCTGGTGATGCTGTGGCGCAAAGGCATGTCTGCTGCAAAGAAGCAAGGGGTGACCCGGCACGTCCTGAGCGGTCAGCCTATGCGTGGGTCGCACCCCCGAGATGAAGCTCCAGGTAAAAGGGGGGCCCGATGACGATGGTGTCCGACGCCTTCTCATCCGGGACGGCCGCCGAGCTCAGCTTCACCTGCACCCACCAACCCACCCCACAAGTGTGACCCCTGCCGAGCCCGTGAATGTGTGCAGGAAGGAAAGGCTCCGAGTGCGCGCGCCCTTTGGCGCGCGTAGGCGTGTTAGGTTCAACCTGAGGCACTGCAAAACCAAGCACTGCCAGAACCCGCTCGGCGCGCCTCGACGGCGCCGCCGAAGAGGTCGATCAGGTTGGCGCCGCGGCCCTCCTCGCCAACAAACTCCTTGCCGAGCAGCTGCGTGCTGTCGGCCGGGATGGGCAGCTTCTTCACGCGGCTCACCTGCACGCACTCGCGCGGCTCTCAGCAGCCCTGGCAGATGCGCGATGGGCCTTTGACGCGACGGACCGGCGTGGGACCGTGGCATCAGAAAACATTGCTAGCAGGAGTTCGCATGCGACTGTCTAAACCCCATCATGGAGGTCGAACACTGTGGTGCTCAAGGCGCAACGGCAAGGCAGGAAGGAGGGCGCCTCGGCGTTGGAGGACGCCCACAGCAGGTTCCAGCGGCCGGCGAGCGCGGGCGAGCGCGCGGCGTTGGACGTGCTGTTGCTCTTGGCCAGCTCGCGCAGCAGCGCGATGACCTCCTCGTCGCCCTTGCGCTGCTTGATCGCGTCGAGCAGGCGCTGCCGCGCGCCGTCTGCGCCCGCAGGCCGCGACGTGGAGACTGCTCAGCGCTCTTTTTGAGCGGCCTCCTTGCTCGGCCAAACCATCTTCTGCTGCTGAGTTTTACTCCTGCCTGAGGTGTCAGGCTTGCCTGAGAAGCAGGGCATACACTGCACAGCTTGGTCACTCCAGCACTGAGCACACCAGCCAGTGCTGCTGACCACCTCCAGAGCAATAGCCCCTGCGGTGACAAGGTAGCACGTGCCCTCTGTGAAAAGGGGGCAGCACCGTCTGCAGCAAACGCCGGCGCCTGCCAAAAGCTGGCAGCGCCCAGGGCTCCCGCCAAGCGCAGGATCTCGCGTCTGGTCTGCTGCGACGCGCTCTCACCTGTTTGCATGTTGTCAGTTGTCAGCAAACAGCAGCCCCAGCAACCGGCGGGCACCCACCACCGCATTGCACACACCACCATGTACTGACAGGAATAGGAACGTTGAGTGGGTGACCTTGTGCGGCGCGCTGCTGTGTGGAGTAGCATCGCACGTTAGTTCGCCCGAAAACAGGCCGTCGCGTGCTCCTACCACACTGCGCGCAGAGCACGGTGTTCGGCGCTCGACACATATGTGTACCACACGATGAACAACAAAACAGCTCTGAGCAGTCTACGAAACACAAGCAGTTGCTTTGGACAGCACCTGCTGCCTCTGCGGGGACGCAAGGGTGCCTGAGGTAAACTGCAAAGACAAAGGCGCTGCCATGACAGGGACTGCAACTATAGCTTTATAGGATGAGCACAAAGATGTTGCCTTTCTTGCGGTGACTGTGGCTTGCTCTTATCAGTTCAAATGCAGGTCAGTGGCCTGCCTGCTCTGCCCAGTCAAGACATCAATATCGTGCATTGCACCGGTTACACCCTGCTTCTTCATGCGTTCTGCAACGAGCATTATGCATGTCAATCCATTTGGCCATCAGACGCGGCCGACCCGCAATGAAATCAAATGAGACTCACGCTGCACCCCACGCCTGCCCCAACCGCCTAGACCTTGAAGGAGTCGACGATGGCGCTCGCCAGGTTGGCCGCCTTGCTGGACGGCAGCCCTGCCGCACGCGGCACCCCTGCTGAAGTCCGAGAGTGCCTCCACACGGGCGCTGGCTGCCACACGATTCACACGCCACACCCTCACTTCATCACCAGGTGCTGATAACGGGGACGAAGGTGAGTATAGGCTTATTGCAAATGCGCAAGCTTCGGCTGCGCCTGCGCGCACTGTGTAGTCACCAAGGAGCAGGCGCGGGGTGGCGGTGCGGGGCCCGCAGCCGCGCCTGCCAGGCTTATCCTGCCGTCCTTGGTCATGTACACGTGGTGCTTCTGCGTCATATTCTCCACCTGTACGGCGCGGCACGGCTCAGCGCACGCGCCCAGCGCACACGGGCCCGCGAACGACTCGCACGCCTGTGAGGTAGGCTAATGAGTACTGCAAAGACGCCTCGAACAACGCAAAAGACAAGCATGCCTTGTCCCCATTGACGCAGGCAACACCCGGCGAGGACGGCACATCTGCCTGCCTGGGCAGCGAGCTGGCACACACGCACGCTGCAGCGGCGTATGCGCGCACCTGCGGCGGCGAGAGGCCGGTGAAGCTGAACATGCCTGCGGGCGCGAGACTCCCAGTCAGCCGCTGCATGCAGCGCAAGGGAGGCCGCGCATGCCGGGCGACCAGGGCGCCGGAGAGTTCACGCAGCTGCGCGCACTGCTAAAAAGTGACCCTTAAGACACTTATAGATGAGCATGCGCCGCCCCAAGCATCCTGACTGCTGGTGCTGATGTGAGCGGGATGAGCGGCCACATCAGGCCGATGGGTGCCACACCACGTGAGCTCAAGCGCCTCGCTTTCATACCAAAGCTATGACCTGGCCGCCATGTCAGTACAGCGCCCTGCGGAACCGCCCCAGGCCGCAATGTCGCGCACCGATCTGGCGCGTGATGAAGGACCAGTCCTTGTCGGGGTTGAGCTTCAGCAGCTCATCGTACAGCGTCTGCCGCACGTCCTGCGCAGCGCACGGCACACCCACTGCCGTCCAGCAGGCACCTACCTGCATATGTCTCTGCATATCTTCCACTACCAACACACGCCCCCCGCTTCCTCGGCCCTGACACTTGGCACGCCCATACAAGTTCGACGTCAGAACGCACGCACGCATGACAGCTGTTGCAACCGAAAGTGAGCACAGGGCAGGTGCTTGCCACACATCTGTGGCTCCCAGCAGGCACTGGCCGCACCGGCATATTGCGGGTGTAAAAGCAGAAATAACGAAAGAAATTTGCGGAACCTCGGAAAGTGCAAGAGGCTAGAGGTTACAGTCGCGTGTGCCGCCAAGCGTGCGCTGGCAACAAGCCCATGCGCAGGCGCACCCTGATCCGCCCGGCCATCATACCCATCTCGTCATTCCACTCGGCGAACAGCTCAGGGCGCCCGACCACGATGGATGCGATGCGCGCGCGTGCGCTGCAGCCACACTACGCGTCAGTGCCCACCGCCACGCTGCGCACATTAGGCTCTCCGCAGCTGCAGGACCGTTCACATGTACTCTACAATATAGCACCCGCATTCTGGGCATCCTGGCATCCTGAGGAGACTCATCAGCAGGATGACCAAATGAGTCAGAGGCGACCCACAGATAGACATGTGCCAGCGCATGCAGTCGCCTCTGTGAAACGCTTGACTGCGTCCACACACAGCATGCACCAGCACGGACAGCCCTGGCAGCTGCCGGGGTTGCTCCGGCGCGCCGGCGCCATGGGCCCGAAGGCCCGGGGGCGCATCATGGACGGGCGGGTTGCTGTACAGCGCGCGCGCGATGCGCTTGTTCTGGCTCAGCACGCGCTTGGCGGCGCCCGCGTCCGCCAGCACATAGTTGATGGCGCCCACGCGCTCCGCGTACAGGCCTGCCGCGCACGCCCTGCTGAGTAAGCTACCCCTACCCTACCCTGGCCTGACTGCTTTCATGCATGCGCCGGCGGGACAGAGGCGCGCCGGCATGGCGCCGGCGCGCGCGCGGTCTGTCGGCGGGCTGAGCAGGCGCATGCGTGCCGGGTGGGGCGAGGAGGACATGCCAGGGATTGGGTCGTGCGGGTGCACCCCAGCGAAGGGGTGCCGCCCCGCGAGAAGGAGCACGGCGGCAGTGCGCAGGACAGGAGAGTCAGGGTAGGGTTAGGGTAGGTCAGGGCGCAAACCCAGGTTCTTGGAGTACGACTGCGCGACCATCATCTCGATGCCGCGCTCCGCGAAGAAGCGCGGCGCCCACGCGTCGTCGTCCAGCGACCCGCTCGCAAAGCCCTGGTAGGCCACGTCGAAGAAGGGCAGGTGGCCTCGCGCCTCCACCGCGTCCGCGATCGCGCCCCACTGCTCGCGCGTGGGGTCCACGCCGGTCGGGTTGTGCGCGCAGCCTGCGCGGCGCCGCGCGCACGCGTCAGCGGCGCGCCGTGGCTCAAGACGACAGGACGCGCCGCCAGCGGCCCACAGTGCATGCACAGCGCACACGCCCAGGCCGATTGCCAGGGGCAGTGCAGGGCGTCAGGCCCCAGTGCGGGGCGCGCGAGCGCGCACCGTGCAGCACGATGACGGAGCCCTCCGGCGCGGCCTTGATGTCCTCCAGCATGCCCTCGAAGGCCAGGCCGACCGTGGACTTGTCAAAGTAGCGGTACTCCTTCCACTCCACGCCCGCGTCCGTGAAGATGTTCTTGTGGTTGCCCCTGCCGGAGCAAGCCCCAAGAGTCGCAGCAATGAGCCCCAAGCATCTCAAAAGTCTGCCAGTCCCTGCCCATCTTCACTCTGCAGAGCATGTGCTCTGGTCCTCCTGTGGCCTGAAGCGCAAAGTCTGCTCCCTTTGTAGCGTGAGGAGTGCGTGCGGTGCACATTATCAGCGTTAGCATACACCATAAGACATGCGCACTCCAATTGTGCTTCGCGGTGGCCCGAAGCACTGACACAAAAGCCTATCCCGATTGCTGAGAGGAGCGGGCGCCCCAGCCTCCCGTCGCACGGCGCGTAGGGTGGCAGCAGGCAGGGCGCGTCCCTGCCTGCATGCCTCAGGTGAGGCGCGCGCTGCACCCGGGGAGCGGGGCGCGCCAGGTCGGGCTGGACAGGTACACGGTGGTGCCCGGCAGGAACTTGCCGATGAACTCGGCGCCCACGCGCAGGCTGCCCGTGCCCGACAGCGACTGCAGCGTCGCCACGCGCCCCTGCAGAGGCAGGAATCCCTTGTCAAACTCTTGTCAGGAGGCCCGGCCCGGTTTCTACGCATGAAAGACGTTCGTGACTGGCGCCCCTGCAGGCGCGCCCATGCGGAAAGCCCCTTCCCGTCCCCGTGCAGCCAGGGCCTGCAATTGATACACGTGTGTCTGCAGCCTGCAGCCCGCAGCCCGCCCGCAGCGCGCCTCCTGGATGGCGGGGTGCCCGGCGCCCAGCAGCAGCTCCGCGGTCGCCTTGTTGAACGCGGCCAGGCCCTCGATGGGCAGGTACTCCTTGTTCTCCTCGCTCTCAATCATGATCTTCTCCGCCTGCGCCGCGTGTCAGAGTAGGGTCAGGGGCAGCCAGACCCCATGCATCTGCCTGAAGCAGGTACTCGTCCCTCGCCCTCGATCACGACCTGCTCCGCCTGCGGCGCCACGGCGAGCGCGGGCCCCAGGCATGCCTGCCCAAGGCAGGCTGGCGCACACGACATGCGCTTCTGCGCCCAGCCATGTCCGGCTAGGCAGCACCGCGTATGCAAGGCTTGCTTGCTGCGACCACGTCAGAGGCGGCGGACACGCCCGCGTGGCACCGCCGCTTGAGCGAGCATGTGCTATTCTTGAAATTTCCTCACACTGGGATGGACGCTACGGTGCCGGTGGTGGCAGCAGCACTGCGGAGCAGGGCGCAAGGTGCCAGGTGGGAGCGCGCGCCTTCTTGACCACGCTCAGCACGTAGGGCTTTAGGTCATTGTCGCGGTACGCGCCCACGCCCAGGTTCAGCCGGTCGTCGCTGGAGTCGCGCTTGAACGCCTCTGCGGCTCGGGCACACCGTGCTCAGCGCGCAGCGCGTGACAGGCGGCGGGCAGGCGCAGCCAGAGCAAGCACGCGCGTGCATACAGGCCTCCAAGACGTAGGGCTGGCGCGCACCGGAGACGCCCAGGATGGGGTCCGGAGGCTGCGCAGCACACATGACGGCTCAATCACACCCATGCCAGCTCAACGTACAAAGTTGTGAAGGGCATCACTGCACTCCAGCAAGTATACCAGACTTACAAGAGCTTCACCGCACTTGCGGGTGCGTGAATAGCCATACTTCTCAACTGCACAAAGTGTCTATGTACGCTTGCAGCACCTCACTTGCCTTTTCTTATACTACAAGGAGCGCGCTGCCCCCCTGTTCACTTGTTATGAACAGCCATTGTTAACAAGCAGCAAGCCTCGCAGCTTGGTCAACCGGCAGAGGCGCACCGCCTGCTCCACAAACGCCAGCCGGCTGTCGGTCTTGGTCTCAACCGCGGCGGCGCTCACGCGGCGCTGCGCGAGTGTCACGCACGCCCTCCTGGCACTCCGCGGCGCCTGCACAAGCACCATCAGGCTCACCACCGCCAGCGCAAATGCCGCTCGTGCTCCAGCGGCGCGTGCAGCGTCTGCATGCAGGACAGATTGCTCGGCGGCAGCCACATGCTGGTATGCCAGCACTGCTTGTGCTCGGCGGCAGCCACATGCTGGTATGCCAGCACTGCTTGTGAGCCGTTGCTGCTCGAGCCGGCTGAGGGCCAAGTACCCGCGCGCTGCGGCAGCGCAGAGGGGCGGCGCTCCGGCCGCACAGGCCCCCACTGGCTCGCATCCGTGTAGCCTCCATACTCACTGTGATGATATGAGAGAAAGGGCTGTCGAGCGTGGTGTGAAGAGAGCGCTTTTCTGCTTGACCGAGACCAGGACCCCCTCGGGGCCTCGGGGCCTCCAGGCAAATTTCACAGGAATGCGGGCCCCTTTCGGAACCCTTGCTGAGGCTAGGCGGCAGCTTCCGACGAGTTCAAACGAGCTGCATCTGCTAATTGCTCTCCCGCCTGCTTCCCCGCACAAAGAGTCGCCAATTGCACCTGTGTCAAAAACGAGTACGTTGGCAAGAGACCAAGGAGCCTATACACAGCCGCCAACCTCTAGCAGCCTGGGAGCCCTTGAGTCCTTGTAAGCAGACCAGACAGCCGGTGCGTGGCCCGACCGGTCGGTCTTTTAATGCAGATGCTATAACGTGAGGGCCTTTGCAAGCGCTTTGAGCATGCCGGCGGGGCCTTTGTACCTTGCACGTTGCAGCCCCAACCTGGTGCACACGGTTGACATGCCCGGTTGGTATGAAGTGGCAAGGCAAGCAAACGGTGCCGAGCGTGGTTGGTGCTTTGAAATGCAAGCCGCTGGGGTGTCTGCTGCATTGTTGCAAGGCTGAGGTGCACGTGCTAATCCAGTGTGTGCACGTGCGCAGGCGCCATGTGCGAGTATGAGTACTTGTGCCCGATCTGCCTGGAGGTGATCACAGAGGCGGTCTGGCTCGTGGAAACGCGCCAGCTCTACGACAGAGGCTGCCTCATAAAGTGGCTGGACCACGGTGCGCGCCCCTGCCCGCGCGCCTCTCACTTGCTCCCGTGACCTTGCTGCCCTGTGCGCACTGGGTGCGTGAGTGGCCCTTGGGACTTGAAGCACGGGCGCGTCACGCGCGGGTGCAGCCGGCCCATACAGAGCGGACAGTGTCTGGGCGTGTGTGACGGGATTCGTCCCTGCCCCCAGCGGTCTGCTGCTAGAGGCCTGACAGTGCGGCCTTCTGGACGGCCGCCACGGCACGCTGACGCTTCCCCCCTGCGCAGGCGGCCGCAACTGCCCCGCGACCGGGCTGCCCCTGCCGGACGCCGTCCGCCTGCGCGCCGCGCCGCAGCTGCAGACCCGAATCCTGGCCTGGGCGGCCGAGCAGGGCCTGGACGTGCCCGCCAGGCCCGCGCCCGGGTGCCAGCCCGCTGCGGACGCGCGCCGCGGGCGGCGCAAGGCGCGCTGGGCGCGCGCGCGGCGCAGCGTGTGCAAGTTCTTCGCGCGGCTGCTCGACGAGTCGCCCAAGCTGTACCCGGGCCTGGCGGACATGAACTGGGCGCAGCACCTGTAATGCTCTTTCCACAGCCCCGACAGCAGGCGCAGCGTAGCGCCCCGCCAGCAGGTGCAGCTCAGAAGTCGAGCCTGGGCACTCCGGACCCAATGGCCATGCTTCGGGCGCGCCACCTGTATGCCTTTCTTCTGCTCGGTCGCACATCCGGCTGAGAGGTCAGCGCAAGCGCTCGTGGAGTAAATGTCATGTTTTTGAGTGCGCAGTCGCCTGCGTGCTTCAAGAAGTAGCCTGCGTAGGCAGCGGAACAATCATCGTGCGGCGAGCCCAAGCAAGTCGGGTGCTGCCGCTTGTGTCTGTTTTGATATGAACAGCGTCCGAGGTAACCAGCGGACAGCCAGTGTCAGCAGCATGGGAACTCCAAACGAGAATGCATGCATGCAACGGCGTGCAGCAAGAACTTGAGAACTGGGGTGTCAGCAATTAAAGCCAGTCTGGCCTGCCTGTATGTGTTTGTGTTGCTGCAAGTGTATAAGAGGCAACCCGTGTGCATTTGCCTGTGGCCATGCCTGTCTGTCTTGGGTGCCAAGTTGCGCAGCATTTGCGCTGTGCTGCACCCCAATTCAGGGTAGGCAGGGTAGCTTTGTGATCCAGTTTGTAGTTTTGAGCAGCCGACATGCTTTGTTGCTGTGCGGTTTCCACTGCAGGCGTCTTGTGAGCTATGGACGTGCATTCACAGTGCTTGTCTGTATGCGACTGTCACCCGCAGTGGTATGCGTGCGGTGGACTGGACACAGCGCTAGAGTACGCAGGTCGAGCTTTGACTTGAGCGCACACTTTTGTAACTACATGTGCTTTGGTGCATTCATACCCGCTCTCCCCTACTTGGACAAACAAAGCAGACGCGCTACTTGCCGCAAAAGAACGTTGGACGCTGCCGTGTATTCACCACACAGCCTGGTGCCATATCACGTTCAGCGAGTGCCAGCACTCGCTGAGCGTGATGTGCGGCTCCTGGATAGTAGAGCATTCTCACGCGCACCTACACAGATGTACACACTGCAACGGTTTGAGGGTCTAACACGTGCTCGGCACAGACCAGAAGGACGTGCTTCGAGAATGAGGCACGAATGCTGGATCTGGAAGGTGCCTCCTGGCCTTACTCATGCATGTAATCGCTCGAGTAATTGCTAGAGACCCTAAGACACGCAGCTTCTCCCTCAATGTATTCAAACTCGGCGGTCGGCCTGCCCAGCAGAACTGCAGTGCGGACAGCATTGTCGACCCCTGGGACGTGAAGAACCAGCTGGTGCGAGGCTCTGCTCGCAACCAGTGAAATGCACCTAGATGTGTTTTTCAGCATCATATCAACACAGATGCACACTGAAGCTACACATACATGCATACACTGACCTGTGTGCACCTTGTGTGGGAAACGCCGTTGCTGCGTCAATGCCACTGTTTATGTTGCATACTCTTCTTGATGCTTCATGTTGCATTACTTGGGCAATGTGGCGTACAGGCATGGAGGAGGGCTGCTCGCTGCGCTGCTCAGCACGGGAAGAATTCCTATGCCCCATCTGCCTGGAGGTTATCTGCGACGCTGCCTGGCTCGTGGACACGCGGCAGCTCGCAGACCGCCACTGCATCATCCAATGGTTTGAGGCTGGTGTGCACTCCAGAACGGCGCGTGCAGGCACCGCTTGATACCTGCTGCAGCTGTCTGGTAGCGCATATGAGCTTCAGGTGCTGGCCGCACCCTCCTCCTTCAGTGCGTGCGGGAGGTACAAGGAGGCCGCCTCGCAGGCGGACGCACGTGCCCCAGGACAGGCGCAGCGCTGCCCGGCCAGGTGCGGCTGCGCGATGCGCCCGAGCTGCAGCGGCGCATCCACGCCTGGGCCGCCCAGCATGGCCTGGAAGTGCCGGCCGTGCCGGCGGGCGGGGGCGCGCTCGCTGCAAAGGAAGGGGGGCCCGCTAGCCGGCGCGGCCTGCTACCCTCTGTGCGCTCGTGCCTGAAGCGGCTGTACGGCCGCATGAAGCGCGCGTTTGCGGAGGCGCCCGTGCTGTATCCGGACCTGGCCGAGGAGAACTGGGCGCGCCGGGCCTGAGCGCGCCCCTGTGGGCGCTGTCTTTGCAGCATGCTGGCTCCAGGCACCAGCTTGACGTGCGCTGGACAGCAGCCTGTGTGGTAGCGTAGCCAGATCAGACGGCTCCGAGCACCCACGCCCTTTGTACAATCAGTTCACGGCTGTGTGCCCCTTCATAACCGCGAGGTCTGCGCGCTCCAGGCCTGAGCATAGCTGAGCACCGTGTATTGAGTGCCTGCCCAGCACTTGCGTGTGCCGTACGAGAGGGCCAATCATTCCCTTCATTCTTGTGGCTTGGCAGGCGCGGCTGCCACCGAGTGGCAGCCGCTGCCCGCGGCCAAGCAGAGAGTATTCTTTGGACCTGGTTTCTGCGGGTGTCCTGCCTCCTGGAGCATGCATAAGTCAAGCTCAGGAGGTTTGAGCTTTGCAATACGCTGACCTTCTGTGACTGTGTATCTGCATGCAGTACGCAGGACGGCTGATTATTTTGATGTGGAATGCATACTTCAGATTGTGACATGTGTTGCAGACACTGCCAGGCAGTCATCTGCCTCTGTGCAATTTGTATGTGTTCCTGACTAGTTGCCTATCAAGGCGCGATGGGGTGGAACGTACCGGGCACTAGCTTGACGCTATCAGTTTGATAGTACTGTAACGGTGTACGCGATGAAGGAGGTATGGAGAGTTGCTCAGCACGTATGAGTTCGTCAGCACCTATGACGCGGTGAAAATCACATCATGCCAGTCCTCATCGAAAAGATCACCATAATCAGTGATCTTATAGCAGCTTCTACCCTGCACCATGGGCGAAGTGTTCACAGCCGCCTGTGGTCTCCTACAACCTGCACTCCTAATCAACAGCAGCAAACAGGTGAAAATACTGGTGGACAGGCGGGGCATCTCTAATGTGCATGGCGCTTAAAATATCTATGAGTGCATATACTTGCATGATGGAGATGCAAATATGTTTCCCATTGGAGTGCACAACGTTTGGTTTCATACAGCTCCAGGGCTTGAGCGTCGGCCTCCTACACTCTTGCGTGCCCAGTTACGAATGAGTTGATACGGGATGAGTAGCCTGCTGCATAAGCCCTGTAATTAGGCTGCGCCAACTGCGCTTAACTGTAAACTCGAAATTCAATCTTCAGTTAGGGTTGGACGCTCCCGCGAGGCGCTGAACTATGTACAGCTTATAGAGAAGCATATAGAGCACACAGCTCCCACGGCCTTGCAGGTGCAGCAGGCAGCATGCTGCAATACTGCAATAGACTGAAAGTACAGGGACAAACTGATCTGGTAGCTTGAATATTAACTTCGGGCTCTTGCTGGGCACGTTAAGCCGCTCTGTTGCTGGCAAGCCGCTCTTGCATGGTAGCGTGCGCCAGTGTCAGGTGGGCTGCGGTGCACCTACCTCTCAAAGTCACTGCTTGAGCAGAGCGTTCTCAGTGTCATGCAAACCATCGCTAGCACTGCGCTGGTTGCGTGGACGGAGAAGGACGCTTCTCTTGTAATGCGTACCCGGGCTGGCTTAGGAAACGCTGGGCTATCTCCCACTGCTCAAACTGGGTAGTGGGACCAGGGCGTGCCCTCGCTGGCGCAATGCTTCCCTGTCCCCAGGCGCAGCAGGCCGCGACTGCACCTGCCGCCAGGGCAGCAGGTGCCGTTGTTTTAGCTTGCTCTTCTGGTGGAGGCTCTGCTGCAGGTCTTGCACGTCCTGGTTCTGACGACCTCTGGTTGGGTTTTGCAGTGTGTGAGGCAAGTGGCTGTGCACAGCAGCCTCCGTTCAACTTTCCCGGAGAGCGGCCGCGGCGGTGCAAAGGCGCACATGCTGGAGGGCATGGTGCGCTGTGTTCCGCATCCCAGTTTAGTGCAGGCGCATGCAACATCCAAATTTGAGCAGTGCTGGTGGATGTGTCGAGCTCCAACAGCAGGACCATAGGATCGGATGCGGAGGCTTTATGCCCGACACACGCTTGCTGACCTTGCGGGGCGTGGTGCACATGTGCTGCACACGCAGCTCGCTGAGGGCAGCGTGCGTGATGCCTACTGACCACAAGCTGGTCTGCGTGCAGGCGTATCTACGCTGACTCAGCAGGCGAGGCATGCAAGGGCGCATGGCGCATGGCTGCGCTGCAGAGCAGCCCTAGCAGGGCGCCTTCGGCCACACCCAAGACATCTTACCAGGAGGCACTGCTCTGCCTGCCAGTGGGCCACCATTGGTGCGCCCCCAGTTCCGGCGCTGCATCCGCCTGCGGGCACACAGCTTCACGCCCCCATGCCCCATGCGGCGTAGCACGGCTCACACACAGCTTTCTGGCTCCCGCAGCCGGACACCTGCATGGCGCCTTTTGGGTCCCTGCGCGAGTGACACGACAACCTGGAGCATGCTCTGCGCTCGGCGCTCTTTCAATGCGCGTATACCGATACCATATGCCATGATCATTATGCAACTGCATCCCGCTAGGGCTCACAACAGCTCGTTTCCTGTACTTCACAGTGCGCATGGCTGGCACTTGGTCTGCATGGCAGTCAATTTTTCTTGGTAGGGCTTTGAAGGTTGCACGGCTCTGCCTATGCTGCGCAGCTGCTCTTGCTGTGTCGCTGCGTGTATATTGGGCTCAAGGACTGATTTGTCAAGGGCATGTCTAGATCACACGCAAACTGATACATGCCCGCGGCAGTGTGCTGGAGCCAGATAACGCCCCGGCTGTGCCCGTGATTGGCTGGTGCTCAACGCTGTGCGGGGTTTGCCGTCACTGCACTGCCCGGCCCTGCTGCGTGCCTGTAATGCAAAGCTTCACATGCACTGCATACATTTGCGTCCCGGTTGCTCTAGAAGCGTGCCGCACTCGGCATGCACAGGGTAGCAGCTGCCTGGGAGGCTGGCGCTGTCAGCCGCATGGGCTAGGGCTGCCATCCGTGGGAGCCTGCAATGTCTTTAAAAGTCGCTGCAACTGAGTGCTTGAAGTGTTGCTCCTTATTACCATAACATCGCAATTGCTGAGCAGATAGCAGACCTGGCAGACTCCTGCACCGAGCTGTGCCTGCCCGCACAGGGCTACGCCTGTACAGCCGTACTTCGCTTTTTCAAATGTAATTTAGACCGTCTGCGTATGTAATTCTTTTCAAGAGACCTACCAGGATTAGGTTGTGAGCAGAGTACAAAAGCGCTGTCAACAGCTCGATCACAAGACAACACAAGACAATTCTTCTGTGCAGCCGCATCAAACATTCGTAACAAGCTCAGGAGCTTGACCTGATCTGACCGCTGCCTTCACGCAACGACGTATTGCTCGCCAGGTGCCTCGGCTGTGTCGCCCCGTGTGGTGCCCGCCCGTAAGATCGGTCTGCACTTGCAAACATGTGTTGAGTCTACCAGGTGTCTCCCGCTGCTAACAGAATGGGCCAGACATCCGGCGGCCCTGCTCCGAAAACAACGCTAGCTTGTGCTGGTAGCGCAGGCGTGCCGAGCTTAGTAGCAGGGAGGGCGGGCTCTCAGAGCACGTTCTGACCAGCGGCGAATGTGCGGATGCGCAGGTGAAGCTCAGTGCGCGAGCTATGTCACGAGGCCCAGCAGCGCTGACCGGCATGGCAGGGCGCTGCGCCGCGGCGGTGCTGCTGGCACTGCTGCTGGCACGGCCGGCCGCCGGCCTGTCCGACGAGGAGCAGGACCAGTACGGGCGCCTGCACGCGCGGCACCCCGTGCGGCACTGCTGCGTGGGCGCTGCCTGCGCGGGCCGCGGCGGCCGGCACGCGTTCGTGACCAGCCTGCGCAGCGCTGAGTACATGATGGGCCTGCGCGAGCTGGCCTGCTCGCTCAACCAGACCAACCCGGGCGTGCCGCTGGTGGTGCTGGTCGTCGCGGGCGACCTGGACGCGGCCGCGCTGGCGCAGGTGCCGCCCGGCTCCGCCCTTCCGATTCCCTGGCCTTCCCTTCCCTTGCCTTCCGTGCCACTGCCACCTTGACTCTTGCCATGAAGAGTTACAGCTGCCCTTGGAGTCTCTCCACAGACCAAAGCGCTTAAACAAAAGGGGTTGGGAAGTTGTGAGCACCGGCGCGCGTGGGACACAGCCCGCGGCCCATATCGAAGCCAGCGCGCAGTGTGCTGCTGGCGGACCTCGCCTGCACGCTGCCTGCGTTGTACACATTGGCACGCCCAGGGCTGAGCGTCCCTCGCCTGCATGGCAAGACTCCTCACGGTCGCCCCTGTTCATGACAGCCTGTGCCGTTGACTGCCCGAGCACCTGCGCGGCGCAGGCCGCGTCGCTGGGCGAGCTGCGCATGGTGGACGACATCCGCGTGCCCAACAGCCGCGGCCGCTACTTCCTCAACTGGGTCAAGCTGCGCGCGTGGGAGTGGACCGAGTACGACGCGCTCTTGCTGCTGGACGCCGACACGCTCGTGCGCGGCGACCTCACGCACCTGTTCGCCCTGCCCGCAGAGTTCGCCTGGGCCGGCGCCAACGGGCGCGGCGGCTACGACTGGAACCGCGGCGGCGTGCTGCTGCTGCGGCCCTGCGCGGCGACGTTCGCCGCGATGATGTACGTCGCGCACACGCACGAGCGGCTCCAGTTCCGCGACGCGCTCGCCGAGCAGGACTTCCTGGCCTGGTTCTTCCGCTACACGCTGCTCGCGCTGCCGCTGCGCTACAACCTCAACTTCCGCTTCCTGGACGCGGCGACCGGCCTGGGGCCCGGCGGTGCGCACCGGATACAGCCTTCCATATTAATCACCAGGTGCTTGATAACATGCAAGGCGAATGATGATTGCAAGGTGAGTGATGCGTCCGTCAGAAGCCGTACCTGCGCGGACGAGCACAGCACGAGCGCACTCTGGGGCGCGTGTCAAAGTGGAGCATCCTCCTGCCCGGCATGACAATCCAGGGTGCACCACAGGCACGGACGCGCTGGTGCTGCACTTTGCGGACGCGGACGACAAGGCGCAGCTCTTCCACGCCGCGCCGGGCTCCCGGGCCTGGCCGTACCTGTGCTACCAGCCGTCGCTCGCGGCGCCGGCGCTGGGCGCCGCGCCTGCGGGCCAGGCCGCGCGCAAGCTGCGCTTGATTTAGGAGGCCCCCGTTTGTTTGAACAGGTTTGGTTGTAAGGTGACTGCACTACCATGATGTCATGTCTGGTTGCTGCTCGCATGCTGCTGCTGGCATGCTGCATGCTGCACTCATGCCGCCTGGCGCGGTCCTTGCTAGCTATGCTGAGCAGATCCCCTGCATGATGGCGTGGTGACCCATCAGGGTGTGGTCCCTGCATTTGAGTGGCTGTTGTTTGTTTGCCATGTCTCCGCGTGTCTGCAAGACATTCTGCGGCATCCCGCTTCACAGTACCGCATGCGCGGTCACGCAACCTGCCTTTGCCTGTAAATGCGGGCTTGGGCGCGCCGCACTTTGTGCGCTCGTGGGCTTGAGCTCGTGAGGTATCACAACACGTCTGCCTGTCAGCGACGCGTCGCTTCCCGGCCTGCATGCCGGGCTGCCTTGCCTGGCATGCTTACATTGTAAGCCTTACAAGCAGCGATACGTGTCCGCAAGCAAGACTGATCTGATCTGAAGCGCGCGCCCACTCACCTCAGCACTTGAGGCAAGCCAGGGCTCGCTGCACACACCGCCCCACACGCTCACCGCCTGGACGCGCCGCCATGTGTATAATGCGTCACTTCCAAAAAGTTGCACACACCCGGCTTACTCCTTACACAACAATGAGCCTCCCGCCCGCGCCACTTCATGGAATGCCGCTGACGCGCACGCCAGCCATGCGCATATGGAGCACTTCCACCTCCGCCGCCCGCTGCAGCGCCGGGCCGGCATCGCCCGCCGCCCAGGCCGCCAGCACGGCTGCGGTCTGGCGCGGCGGCTGCCCGGCCGCGCACTCCTGCAGCAGCAGCAGCACCGCCGCAGCCACCGCGTCCTGGTCCACATCGCACGCCCCGTCGCTTGCAAGGTCTGCGGCGCTCGGCACGTGTGCCTGAAGCGGACCGCCAGGGTAGGGAAGGGTAGCACCAGCACACAAGCCCGGCGCGGCGACAGGGCCGCCGACGGCTCTGCGGGCGGGGTCGGCGGCCGGGCCCTGGCCTGGGTGCGCGCGCAGGCGGTCCAGCAGGCGCAGCAGCGTGTTGCCCACCAAGAACACCCAGGCCTGGCTTGCCTCGCCGCCACGATGGCCCCCGCCGTCCCGCGTGCGCTCCGCTGCGGCGCCGGCGGCCTGCTCTGCGGGGCCGTCACACCCGACCTCAAACCCTGCATGCAGCCCTGCCAGGGTGCGCGCATCCCCGCCAGCAGCCGCCGGCAAGCCCACCAGCGCGCACAGCGCCGGCCGGAGGGCCAGCGCTGCGCCCAGCGCCAGCGCCGCCTGCGCGCGCCCGTGCTGCAGGCCCGGCGCGGCCGCGTGCAGCTGCAGCAGCAGGGCGCCGCACGCGTGCCACGTGCGCGGGGCGGCCGCGGGCCGCGCCGCGCCGCACGCGAGCGCGCCGGCGAGCCAGGCTGTCACCCGGGCGGCCAGCCCCGGCCCTGAACCTGGCAGCGCATCGCGCCCTTCGTCGGACAGTCCGTCGGCGGGGCAGGCGGGCCCGGGGTCTTCCAGAGGGCCGGGGTCTTCCTGGGGGTCCAGAGGGTCTCCGCGCCCTCCCGGCACCCCCGGCGCCTCCCGAGCATCGGAGGCGGGCTCAGCATGCGGCGCCGCACGCAGGGTCTCCGCCAGGGATTCCTGCAGCGCCCACACAGCGACCTGCGCCATGCGCTCCTGCTCGGCTGCCACCGCTGCGCGCTCCGTGCACGCCTGCGCCCCGCAGCACGCAGAGTGGGCCGCCGCCGCCGCAAGCCAAGGCAGCTGCCGGCTGCCGGGCCAGACAGCACGAGGCAGTCATCACACCGATCCAAGGGCGCCGATGCAGCCCGCATGTGCATGGCGCCGAGGCAGCGGAGCCCGCACCAGCGGGCCAGGCGCCGCCAGGACCAGCAGGCGCAGCAGCGCGCGCGCGCAGTCCCCGCGGCCGCCACCGCCGACATCGTCCACCGCGCGCGCCAGCGCCAGCAGCTCGTCCAGGCGCAGCATGCTGTGGCTAGGGTCCAGGCTAGGGTACATGCTAGGGTGCAGGCGGGCGGCGGCGGTGGCGGCGGCGGCTGCGGGCCGCGGCCCAGCCGCGCCGGCCGCTGGCGCGCCCATTGTGTGCGGCGGCGCCGAGGTGCCGGGGGCGGCGGCGGGTGCGGGCGGCGCGGCCTGGGCAGGGCCCGGAGACGGGGCGAGGGCGCGGCTCAGCGCGCCCTCCACCTCCTCGGCCAGGCGCAGCGCGCGCAGCAGCAGCGCCGCGGCCGCGCCGTGTGGCGGCGCCGGACGGGCGCCGAGCACATGCCCTGCATGCGCGCACGGTGAGCGGCGAAGCCAGGAAGCAGGCGCGCACTCGCCAGGGCAAGCGCCCGTGTGCACAACGGCGTCGCCGAGGTCAGACAAGCCACGACGCCGCAAGCACCCGACGCCGCACCTACAGGGCGCATGTGACAAGCAGGCACCGTCTGGGACCACTGCCATGAGCGTTGCAACCGCCTGGGGTTCTATCGGTGAGCGGTAGAAAGTGCCGGCGTGGACAGGGCGCCCCAGCTATACAAGGTACCCTAGTCAGGGTTCCGCCCGGCCTGGGGTCAGCCAAGCAGGCAGGGCAGCGCACCGGCGAGCAGCAGGAGCAGGCGGCGCGCGGCCGCGGCAAAGTCCGCCAGCGCGCCGCCGCCGCCGCGCCGCCCGCCCGGCGGCCAGCGCCGCACGCGCAGCAGCGCCGCCAGCGCGTCCACCGCGCGCGCGGCGGCGGCGGCCGCCTTCGACGGGGCCGCGCTCAGGGCCGCGGCGCCGCAGGGCTCGGCCTCGCGCAGCGCGGCGGCCGCGGCGGCCGCGGCCGCGGCGGCCAGCCAGGGCACCAGGCCTGCGGCGCGCACGGGCGTCACGGAGCTGCAGCCCCGGCGCGGCAGCGCGCGCGGCCATGCTGCTGAGCAGGAGTGCTCTTGCAAGGGAGGCCCGCCTCTGCTCTGCAGCGCACGCCGCCCAGCAGCTAGCCTCCAGAGGCAGCTGTGGGCAGGGCAAGCACCAGCGCGAAGGCACCAAACACGCAGGTCAGCGTCAGCCGCGTCATGCGCGTGCGCGGCAGGGGCGCGCGCCGGCGCGCAGCACCAGGTCCGCCGCGAGCTCGGGCGCAGCCGCCGCGGCGCACAGCGCGCGCAGCGCCAGCGCGCGCAGCGGCGCGTCCGCCAGCGCCGAGTCGTGCAGCGCCATCAGGCGCTCCGCCACGAAGCGGCGCCTGCGCGCATTATCACGATCAACTGCAGGCCTGACCCGCTCTGCGCGAGCGCGGCTCAGACTAACTGCGCAGACTAACGCCATCCCTCAGAATGTGGACGAGGAGCACGACGTTAGAGGCTGCGTGGTGACGCTCGGGGCGCGGCGCGCGCCGGCGGCGCCGTGGGGCCGCGCCTGTAGAGCGGTCCGTCGGCGGGACCCCGGAGCCCGGCGGCCAGCAGGCGCAGCAGCCACGCGCGCTCGGCCGCCTGCGCCGGCCCGCTGGCGCCCAGCAGCTGCGCCAGCAGCGGCACCTCCTGGGCCGCGGCGCGCGCGTGGGTCGGTTAGGTTAAGTTAGGTTAGGTCAGGTTACGTTGGGCCAAGGCTGGGCAGCGTGACGCGCATGGTGTCTGCAGGACAGCAGGCAGCAAGCTGTCGGTTTGACGCACGACTGGCCGCGGCGGGCGTTTGTCACAGCAAAGCAATCGCCGCGGCGGGCATATACCACTGGAGAGGCACTGCCCTGGGTGCATCGACAGGCGCGCAGCCGCAGCGCGCGCAGTACAGCAGAGGCGGTGCATAGACAGGGCAGCACGGCACGCCGCTAGGGTTGCGGCCGGGGCAGCGCACGGCGAGGTCGGGTGCGTCGCCGCGCAGCAGCAGCTTGTTGAGGGGCGCAAACAGCGGCGCGCCGGGCGCGGCCAGCGCGACGCTCGCCTCGCCGAGCGCGAGCGCGGGCGCCGCCGGCAGGCGCGCGAACGGCGCCGGCACCGCCGCGCGCACCGCGTGCAGCAGCAGCTCCAGCTGCGGCTTCTCGCTGCCGCGCGTGCCGCCCCACCGGCGCATCAGGCGGGTGCTCGGCCTAGGGTATAGGGTATAGGGTATATGGTAGGGTTACACGCGCGCCGCATGCAGCAGCAGCCCCAGCTGCGGCTTCTCGCTGCCGCGTGCGCCGCCCCGCCGGCGCATCAGGGCGGCGCTCGGCCTGGGCCAGCGGGACGCTGCAAGCAGCAGCGCGCGGGACGGCTGCTGTGGCCCTTCGCGCTCTGAGCCGAGGGCGAGCGAAGCCGGAGCAAGCCAGGGCGGGTGGGGCCTCTCTTGCGTGTGGGGGTCAGCTGCACTGACGAGCGGAGCCCTGGCAGACAGCCCTACCCTGCCCTAAACCTACTCTGCCCTGACAGCAGGCCATTGCATGTGGCGGGTCACAGCTGCGCTGACAAGTGGAGCCCTGGTAGCCATGCCACAGCAGCGCGGGGGCGGGCACCGGCAGTCCTCCGTGGCGAGCGCGGCGGTCGCTAGCGCGACGGCCTCGTACGCCAGCGCGCGCAGCGGCGCGTCGGCGGCGGCCAGCGCACGCAGCGCCAGCGCCAGCAGGCCGCAGCGCGCCAGCTGGTGGCAGCCCGCCGCGCCCGTGCGCAGCGCCTGGCGCGTCCCCTTGAGCTGGAAATTTGCGCACTGACCGGGCGGCCACCGGCACCTGGCCGACCCGGCTGTGACCATGCAGCATTCTGACACGCTCCAGCAAGCGCCGTCGAAATCAGCTCTGTGCACAGGCCCGCCATCACTCCTGTGTGAACGTTGAACAGCCTGTTTGAAAACCAAATGAGGCTCTGCGCACATCTCCATCTCCAGGCAGGTCACACAACAGGAGAGGCCGGGGCCGCGCACGTGCACGCAGAAGGGCAGCATGAAGGCCGGGTCGTAGCCGGCCTCGCTGTAGCCCAGCCGGGTGGACCCATCCAGGTCCCAGGGAGCGCGCCCGGCTGCGGCTGCTCCCACGCCTGCCGCAGCACCCATGCCCAGATACTAAATAGGGTGTTCAAAGATACCCTGCACCTGCCTAGCACCAGCAGCCAGGCCGCCCGCGGTGCTGTTGCCATTGGCTGCCGTCGTGGATGTCGCCGCCGCTGCAGCACGCCATGCGGTGCATGCCAGGGTTCACAGGGTCTGCACCTTGCCCCGTGTCGCCCACGCTGCCCGCGCCGGGTGACGGCAGGTCGTCCGCCGCGCAGGGCTCGTCGGCGGCTAGCGTGCGCTGCTCCGGGAAGTGCACGGCCGCGAGCGCGGCGCGCCGCGCGTCCGGCGCGGCCGCGCCCTCCATGAGCTCACTCCTGTGCGTCCGCATCAGTGTGACCACGGGTGTGACTCCTGTACATGAACAGAAGTTCACTCAGCCGTATCAGCGCCTCTGCCAACATGCATGGCTGAGTTTTATGATTTTCCGGACATGGGAGCACACTGTCAGCCTCACCAGTGGGGCTGGGTCACAAGCAAGGCTGCAGGAACCACAGGGGGAGATGCGTTGACAATGGAGAGGAAACTAGCGTGTCAGCGGTGTGACTCGGGGGCGGGCCTGCGGGCCGCCACGTCGGCAGCCGGCTGCTCCCCTGGCTCGAGCAGGCCCTCGGCCAGCGCAGCCGCCGCCAGGTCTCCCCACAGGAACCTGGCGCAGAGGGCGGGTGTCCTTTGGATGCATGGCTGACGTTACCAAGCCTCAGAGCGCCCCCAGCCAGGGTCTTGCACAGTCAGAGGTTCGCGGCACGCCTAATTGTCTCCATGCCTACCCAAACGATGGAAAGAAGGCCGTGTGACTGGAACTCCAAACCCTCGACCAAACCTGCGGAGCAGCGCTACGGCATGGTGACAGGGATGACGCAAGGAGTGGTTGGTGCACACAAGGCGGCGGATATGGTGGCGGAGCCATCAGCGGGGAGGTGACGCGGCAGGCAGCTCAGTGCCAGTCCAGGACAGCACAACCATTGACGAGATGCAGCAGGTTCGCATCAGTGGTAATGAGGCAGGTTCGCACCCGGCGGCTGCCAGCGGGCCGCCGAAGACCGCCGCCACCTCCGCCGCCGGCGCGCCCTCGTCCGCCACCTCAGCCGACCCCTCGCCGTCCTCCCCAGCCCCCTCCAAGGCTCCCCCCTCGCCCGCAGGCTGCGCCGCGGGCCCGGCCCCCGCGACGCGCAGCCGGGCGTCAACCGCGCGCAGCGCGCGCAGCAGCGCGCGGTCGCCCGTCGACAGGGTTGCCCCATAGCCGGCCAGCAGCGCGGGCAGCGCGCCCGTCAGCGCGCCCGCCAGCGCCGCCCCGGGCGCGCCTGGCGCGTTAGCCTGCTGCAGGTCCAGCAGCACGTCCAGCAGCTCCGCCAGCTCGCGGCGCACCGCGCAGCCCTGCGGGCGTCGATTATGCTCAGGGTTGGGGTGCCGCATAGGGTGCCGCGATCAGGGTGTGCCCATGTGCGTTGGCCCGCTTGCAGGTCCAGCAGCACGTCCAGCAGCTCCGCGAGCTCGTGGCGCGCCGCGCTGCCCTGCGGAAAAGGGTTAGGGTTAGGGTACCGCATAGCATGCCGTGATCAGGCACGCCCGCGCGCTCGGCGCCGGTCCAGGCCGCGTGTGCGCGCAGGGCGCCTCGAGCGCCAACGAGCGCTGCACAGGCTGCGGGCTGTTTGGCGAGGTTACCGGAGCGCCGCCGGCGACAGGGCAGCCGCACTGGCCTGCCACGTCATGCCGCTTGCGGAGGCGACCCGCACGCCAGGCCTGCACTCGTTGCCCCGAGCGAGCGACGCTGCCGACCTCCGGCGGCGGCGCCACAGACATGCCAGCCAGCGAGCAGACCAGTGCCAGAGGAGGCCACAGGCGTTCAGCAGGCATAACCCTAACCCTATGCTGTGTCAACCGTGCAAGGCTGACCTCAGCAATAGCGCATGACGGAGCGACATGCGCAGCCCCGCGCTGCACCTGCTGCGCCCAGCACTCATCTTCGACCATCGGCAGAAGCGACTCCAGCGGCGTCTGCAACCGCACGGCGGCCGGCGGCAGCGCGGCGCCGGCGGCGCGGTCCGCCAGCGCCGCCGCGAAGCGCGAGTGGCCGAGCACGCGCAGCAGCAGGGCCTCGGCCGTCGCCGCCAGATCAGGGTGCTCGCTCGGCCCTGCCGCAGACGCAGCCTTTGGAGCCTCTCTCTGGGTTTGAGTCTCCACGCTCGAGGTGCACACAAAACATTATGTCCGCCACACAGCCACATTTGTGCATCCTCGTGCTGTGCATGCACCCGGGCCGGCATGAGGCGGCGTGAGGCCCCCATGCGGCAAAGAGCGCGCAGCATGCCGCGCGCGGCGCACCAGGCGGCCCCGTTCCGCCCGCCTGCTCGTCGCCCGCGTCGTCCGCCGGCAGCAGCGCGGCGAGCAGGCGGCGCAGCGTGCGCAGCGCGCGGGCGTCCCGGAACCTGCCGGGCGCGCGCGGGCGCCGGTTCGCAGCCATGGCGCTGGTCCGACACTTTTGTGCCCGGCGAATGTTCGGCGCCCAGCTGACAAGTGCTGACCTAGTCAGCTGGGACACCAGCAGACACAGCAGACAGACTCACTGTGAAGGGCTCCAGGCAGGCGGGGCTGATCGCATCTCCTTTTTGGCAGGCGCCACCCCACAGCTGCCCAAAGCAGTGGCCGCGCACGCGCAGTAAACAACTGGCATGAAGCACCACGTGATGCTGCCCGGCTCATTTTCGGAGCGAGGCCACGCCTGCGTCAGGGCTTGTGCAAGCGGCGGCTCCGCACCTGTGCCGCAGCGTCGCGCCGCCCAGCGCGCGCGCGCCGGCGGCCAGGCGCGCGGCGAGCGCGCCGCCGCGCGCCCGGCCGGGCAGCGCGGCCAGCGCGTCGCCGAGGCCGTCGTCCAGGTACCTGGCCAGCTGGCGCTCCAGCGCCGCGCCCTGCCGCGCCCGCGCGCCCGGATAGGGTTACCTACCCTGTCACCAGGCGCGCGCGCCGCCACAGGACCTTGCCGGCACAGGAACCCAGGGCTTACGGCGCCTTGGGGTACCGAAACGCGCGCTCCTGGCGCGCGACAGCAGGCAATATAGCTGCGCGATCAAGAACTCTTTCACGTGTCACGTATGTGCTGACAGCTGAGCGTAGACGAGGCGGGGCGGCGCGCCTGCGCGGACAGGGCGCGGAGCCTGTACAGGCCGGCCAGCGTGGCCATGCAGGCGGCCGCCACGCGGCCCAGCGCCTCCGCATAAGCAAGTGCCGCGTGCCCCTGCGGGCTGCCCGCGCCGCCGGCCGACGACCCTGATAGGGGTATGTCCGCGCCGTCTTCAACAGACTCCTCGGCCGGCCCCCGCAGCCGCGACAGCAGGCAGACGGCCGCCGCTGCCTGCTGCGCTGCGGTGGGCCTAGTGTCTATGTCGATGGGGCCGGCGCGCTGGCCGTCAGGCCCAGCCGCGGAGGTGCCGCATCCTGGCGGCAGGCTCCAGCCGGCCTCGGGCGCCAGGGAGGGCAGCGCGCGCGCCGCACGCACGGCGTCCAGCGGGTGCAGCGCCAGGCACAGCTGCAGCACTGGCGCGGCGTACACATGCAGCGCCGCCACCGCGTCCGCGCTTAGCGCCGGCTCACTGCCCTCCGCAGCATTGCCTGCCGTGCGCGGCTCTCCTGGTGTCGGGGTGAGTGCGAGTGCTAGCAGAGCAGGTGCAAGAGGGCAGGGGCGCGACAGAGGGCAACCGGAGTCGGGCGCGGGGTGGTCGGCCGGCGGCGCTGTGCAGCCGCGCCCAGACAGGTGCCCCACTCTGCTCCTGCTGCGCTACCACCGCAGTCCACAGTGGCTCGCTCGCGGCCCCTTGCGGCGCGCGCCCAGACAGTGCAGGACGAGCTCCCAGGATGCGCGCGAACCCGCGGCGCGCTTGCGCCGGCCGCACACAAACGCGAGCAGCGGGTCGCGCAGCGCCGCCGCCACTTCGTCGGCGGCCGAGTCCGCCCCGCGCTTCACCGCTGGTCCCTGGCAGCTGAGGGCCGCAGGCTCCCCCAGGCCATTATTGGCCTGGCCGGCAGTGAGCGCGGCGTGGCGCAGGTGCGCGAGCGCGGCGGGCAGCAGCAGCGCGATGGCCTCGCGCCGGCGCGCCGGCGACCGCCGATCTGCCGGCGGCAGGTGGCACCGTGAGAGCCTGAGGCAGCATCGTGCGCTGTTGCGAGGCGAGCGCCTTGTTCACTACTTCCGAACGCCAGGGCTGTCGCTCTCTAGCGCTCGTTGCTGCGCCTACACAATGCACCACGGCGCCATGCCGCAGGCAAGTCACCACAACGAGCATTCTCAGGCCGGCACGCTTGTATACGTATACTAAATCACAGGCACAGCAGATCTCCCACACAGCCCCGGCTCGGGGAGTGGTCAATGTACCAGCAGCCTGGAGGGCGGCCCGTAGCAGCAGCGGCAGACGCATGCGCGCATCCGGCAGCCGCGCGAGCAGGGCGGCGGCGACGCGCGCGCGGCCCGCGCTGGGCCGCGCGACGCATGCGGCCAACAGCTCGTGCGCAAAGCCCGCGGCGTGCCTGCGCGGCGTTTGTGCCGCGGGTCTGCAATGCGGGGGCTCGGTGGGGCTGAAGGAGAGTAGTCGCTGCTGGGGCGGCTTCGGTGCCGCAGGCGGGTCAGGACACGGTTGAAGCAAGCCAGGGCCTGATGCATGCCAGGAATCCATGGGCGACAGCAGGTTGTAATGAGACGCAATGCAGTGACACAGTGACACAGCAGTGCAGTGGGAGGGCGGCGGCCGTGGGCCCGCACGTTGCCAGCCGCCAGTCGCCGCGCAGCGCCAGCAGCACGCAGCGCTCCGCCCCGGCCTGAGCGGCCGCATCGCCGCCCCAAGCGCCGGGCGCAGCGTCCGGCTCAGGGCCGAGACCGCGGGCAGGGCCCAGGGTTGACCGGTCCGCCCGCTGGCTGCCGCCCCGCCCAACGGGGCCCGGGCTGCCCCCGCCATGGCGCGACGAGTCCCCACCGTCCGCCCCCGGCGTCGCCCCTGGGCCCGCCAACAGCACGCCGATCACGCCGGCGACGACCTCGTGCCGCTCCGCCGGCCCCGCGCCGGGGCCGTCGAGCCCTGCGCCGAGCGGCGCGCCCTCTGCCGCGCCCTGACCGGTGCCGGACGCGCGCGCGCCGCTGAGCACCGCCTCGGCGAGCCGCACGCCCAGCGCGGCGGCCCACGCCGGGCGCGCGGGCGCGCTGTCAGCAGCAGGGCTGCAGCCAGGGTCGTGGGCGCCAGGCCAAGCGGGGTAATGCGGCAGCAGCGCGGCCGCCAGCGACGCCAGCGCCGGCGCCGGCAGATGCGACGCGAGTGCGGCGGCGGCGGCCGCGGCGGCGGGCAGCGCGGGGGGCGCGCCGTTGGTCAGCGCGGCGCGCAGGGCGTCCAGCACCCTGCACCGATGCGGCGTCGGCGCGCTGCGCTCATGGCCTAGGGATTATTTTTATTCTGTACAAATAACCCCTTGGTGGCCACCCGGGGCTGAAAAGTGTGCTGTGGGTGCAAAAGGCAGCGCGTCATGGGGGCGGACCGCGGCGCCTGCTTAGCCACAGCGCTTGATCTGGCGCTGGGGCCGCACCAGCACAGGGGCTCGCGGCAGCCCTGTGCGGCTGCCGGGGCGGCCCACGCATGCGGCGCCCGATCAGGCAGGGCGCGGCGAACGCGACTGCAAGCCTGAACAGGCACCGCACGTGTAGGACGCCCCAGGCGGCCCCAGCGCAGGACAAAACAACCACTCTGACATGCAGCCAAGTTAAGTGATTGAGGAGATGTCACAGTCTGCGCTGTTTCTGAGCACTCATTTTATGTACTGCACATTGATCAATCTCGAGCGTTTCCTGCGCTTTCATGCCGTCCATCCCCATGCAAAGCAGACAGGGGCCTCAAGCCCTGCTCTAACCAAAGCGTGCTGGCCATGGCCGCTCTGCATGCGCACCTCTGCAGCAGTGGGGCGCAGAGTGCAGCTGTGGCGGCGGCGGCGGCCGCCGCTCTGGCGCACGCGCGCTCGCAGAGAGAGCCAGCGGCGCCGTGCGTGGCGCCCGCGCCATGGTCGCTGCCCACACCGGCGTGCTGCGCAGCAGGCTTCGCGGCCAGAGAGCAAGCGTCCGCGGCACCGCGAGGCGCGCCCGCCGACAGCAGCCACACGAGCAGCTGCGTGGTCGCCACATCGCATGCGGCGGCCGCAGCGCTGGGTAAGGCCGCGCCGGCGCCCGGGGGCCGCAGGTAGTGCGCCAGAACGGCGGGGTGGCGCAGCGCCACGGCAGCGGCGGGCAGCAGCGGGCGCGCCTGCGGGCTTGCGCCGCCCGCCTGCGCAGGCCGCCCTCGCCTCCGTCAGGCGCGCCTGATCGGAATAAACATGGGTTGCATTCCCTAGGGTAAGATCAGGAGTTCCTGCGCATACCACTGCCTGCCCGCTTGCGCGCGCAAGCATCCCTGACAACGGCGCCGCTGGTGTCACATGCCCAGCCCTCTGGCAACCCTCACTCCATCTGGCATGACAGCCTGCTGCAGCATTGCTCCAGCGGCAGCGCGGGACGCGCGCGCCTGCTGCGCGACAGCCAGCCGCAGCAGGGCACAGAGCGCGGCTGCCGCGGCCGCGTCGGCGTCGGCGTCGCGCTGCAGCAGCGCCGCGATGGCCAGTGCGGCTGCGGGCCGCCCGCCGTCCGGGACGCGCGCGAGCGCCGCGGCCAGCCGCGCCTGCATCGGCGCCGCGGCGAGCAGGCCTGGCAGCCGGCAGTCCTGCCTCAGCCCGAGCAGGCGCAGTGACGCAGCAACAACACCCCTTCCAAATGCGCATTTAGGGCAGGCGGACCGCGCGTGCGCAGGCTTTGCTTTGGTTGCTGGACAGCAGGGTCTGCCGTAAGTACTGGCAGGGCACGCAGGGCGTCGCGGCGCTGGCTGAGCTTCAATCCTCCTCTACCATGAGTCGGCGTGCCTGCTTCAGCAGGGCCGCTGAGGCATGGCATGGTGTCGCACAGGGATCATACCGGGGCGGCCACAGCGGGGGCCGGCAGGTTATCGACTGGGCCAAGTGCTGTCGCGCCGGGGCGGGGCCACGGGGGGCGCGAAGGCCGCCACCGCAGCACTCAAATAGCCCCGGCGCACATGATGCATGCGCGGGCCTGCCCTGTCAGTGTGCGCAAGGGCGAGCTGGAGCAGGTGATCAGCTAGCAGCGAGCAGGCTTGCGTGAACGCTCGCACTGCCAGGAGCCTGCGGGCCTGCGTGGCCCACCCCTAGACGCACGTGCCTGGGATGCTGTCTTTAGGGCAGCACCCATGGGAGCGCTCGTCAGGCTGCAGAAGGTCGTGCAGACGTAATGCTACGCGCCCAGTCCGCACCGGGGCGCTGCGCGGCGCTGTGCAGCAGCAGCAGGAAGGGGCAGCCGTCGAGCGCGGCGGCCGCGGCGGGCTCCGGCGGACCGGTGCCCTCGGCGCTCTCGCATTGCAACCCGGCGCCGTCGGCGCCGCCGCCGCAGAGCCCCAGGCTGTGCGCGCGGCAGGCCGCGTACAGCGGCGCGAACGGGGCCGCCGCGGGCGCGCTTGCGCCAGGGTCCTGGTCGGCACTAGCATCAGCGCTAGGGTTGGGCTGCAGGTCGCGCGGAGGCGCGCTGCCGACGGGCGCGGCCGCCCAGCAGACGGCGGCCAGGGCGGGCAGCTCGGACGCCACCACGGCGGCCGGCGCGGCCAGCAACGCGTCCATGAGCTCGGCGCCGGCCGGCGCGCCGGCCGGCGCGCCTGCTGGGCTGCTCGGCCCATCGGCCCCGGCGAGCGCGGGCGGCCGCGCCTTCCGCAGGCGGCGCAGCAGCTTGCGCAGGCGCGCCGAGCTGCGCTCGCCGCCGCACACGGTGACGGCCGGGCCTGTGTCAGGGTCAGGTTCAGGGTCGCCGGCGCCCGCCTGCCCCACCCTGGCGCCCCGCCTCCCTGCGCCCGCGCAGCCCACCCGCGCATCCGCTGCAGCCCTGCCGGGCGGCTCGTTCGCCGCCGCCGCGCTGCGCCGCCGCCGCTTGCCGGCGGCAGGGTCTGGCCCAGGGTCAGCAATGCCGCTCGCCGCGCCCTCGCTGGCCCTGCGCCGCTTGCGCGCGCCCGCGCCGCCGCCGCCGCCGCTGCTCCCGCTGAGCGCGCCGCCCGGCGCAGCCTCAGGCAGGGCATGCGCTACGGCCCGCACCCGCGCCGCCGCCGCCGCCAGCGACGCCAGCGGCTGCGCCTCGGCCGGCAGGCACAGCGCCGCACCGCGCGGCGCGGCGCCGCCGGGCTCGCCGCCGCCGTCGCTGCCAGAGCCGCCCACCTCGTCGCCCCTCTCTGGGGCCGAAGCGTGCGCGGCTTCCGCAGCGGCGCCCGCGGCGCGGCCCTGCGCGGGGGCCTCGGCGCGCAGCAGGCCGAGGATCGCGGAGGCGAGCGGCCCAGGGTCAGCCAACAGGCGCAGCAGCTGCCCCAGCACGCCTGCGCGCCGCGCTGCGCCTCAGCGCGCAGCTCGCGCGCTGGTGCACATCTTACACCCTGCTTATCATCTGGCCTTCTGGCCTTGAGGTTGGCCAAGGTTTGATTCTATGAACACGTGGCGAGTACGCAGTGTTGCTGCAAGCTCCGCCATGCGGCTCTCACCAGCTTTGCGCCATAATGACTACGAGAGCATCAGAATACTAGCTAGCTGGCCCAGTGCATGGCGGGTCAAATAATGAGCGCCAGGCACTCGTACATATGCGGCACAGCAGAGAGCCGAGCGGCCGCGCCTGCGACGTACGCGGCGATGGCGCCGCGCGTGGCGGGCTCCGTCTTGCCGCCCACCGCGACGCGCAGCGCCTGGCGCAGCGCGGCGGCCGCCAGCAGGCTGACCGCCGGGCCCGGTCCCGGCCCTCTCGCCGCAGCGCGGCCGCCGGGCCGCTCAGCAGCCACTGAGCTTGTTCGCGTGGGGGCGCCCAACTTTTGATCCCCGTGCGCCAGGTCCCCGGAGGCAGGCGCGGCTGCGCGCGCCCGCACGTCGCCCAGCAGCGCCTGCGTGAGCTCGAACAGCTCGCCGGGCCGGCGCGCGACCAGCGCCGCAGTGTCCGCAAGGAAGGCCGCCACGGCGTCGCACCTGCGCCGGGCGCCCCCTAAGATTGGGCCCATCAATGGCATCATCTTAAGGTCTTTCTGCGCAGCTAGTAGCAGCACTGAGAAGCACCAGCGCCGAGCAGCCGAGGCGCGCGTCACTGCCACGTGCGCGCCTGGCCGCGTCGCCGCCGGCTGGCGGGCCGCGCGGCAGCAGGCCGAGCCAGAGGCCGGCCTCAGCAGGGTTGTCCTCGAACCCCACCATGGCCTCCAGGCGCCGCGCCGCCAGCCACGCCGCGGCGCCGCGCACGCCGCCGTCCGCCGCGCGCGCCAGCAGGCGCAGCAGGGGCAGCAGCGCGGCCGCGCTGGCGGGGGCGCCCCGCGGCGCGCCCGGGGCAGGCGCCCCGTCCGGGGCCTGCCAGGGCCCTGCCGTAGCGGCGCTGCCGGGCTCTTCCGCCGCAGTGTCCCAGAAACCCTCCGCGGCCGCCAGCCAGTCCAGCGCGCCGCGCTGCAGGAGCGGGTGCCAGCCCAGCAGGTCCTGCGGGGGTTCCCGGTCAGCCGAGGCCATGGGTGGGGCAAGGGAATCGGGGGCCGACTGCGCCTCCCACACAGCACCGGGCCTCATGCCAGCGAGCCGCATGGCAGCTGTCAGGCCTGCGCCGCGGAGTGGGCGAGGCCCTGCGCAGGCCGGCGGCGCGCTCGGATAGCCGCGCACACGTCGCGCTCAACTGAAAACCTGGTTGCTCTGCTTTGCGAAGCAGGGCGGGATGACACTATGCGGCAAGGTACCCCTCACCACAGGGTAGGTCAATACGTCCCGCGCTCCAACCAAAAGTTTGACCTAACCGGAGTGTCAGATCAGAGATCGGGAGCGGGGCGGCGCCTGCGGCAGCAGGCGGCTGGGGGTGACACGCGCATCCGCGACGGCCTCGGGCAGGCAGCGCGCATACGCGGCCTGCACGGCCAGCAGGCGCGCCATGGCTAGGCCCGCCGCGCCCAGCCCGCCTGCCGCGGGCCTCACCCCCTGATCCCCACCCCCGCCGTCCTCGCGCCCGCCCGCTTCCCGCCGCCCGCGCTCCCCGCCGCCCTCATCATCGTCTGCATTGTCAGCCGCAATAGGCTCGAAGCCATCCGCTGAGGGCGCCGCCTCGCCGGGCGCACCGCCCGCTGCGGCGCCCTGCGCTGCGGCGCGCGCGGCGTCCGGCGCGGGGCGCCCGGCCCGCAGCTCGGCGTCCAGCACGGCAAACGCGGCCACGAGCGCCTGCGGGTCGGGCAGGCGCGCGCGCGCGGCGCCGGCCACGCGCGCCGTCAGCGCGCGCCACGGCGCGCCGCCGCCCGTCGCCGGCCGGGGCTGCGGGCTCGGGCCGCCACGGCCGTCCGCGGCGAGCGCGTCGCCTGGCGCGCCGCCCGCCTCGCGCCAGCCCTGGAACGGGTGTGCCGCAGCCGCGAGCGGGTCGTCATCGGTGCCGTGGGCGCGGCCGGCAAGCGCGCCTGCGCCCGTGTGCCGGTCGGCGGCGGGCGCAGGGGCGGGCGCTTGGGTGAGGTGCGGGGCATGCCCGTGCGCGAAGGCCGCGGCGGCGGCCGCGTCGGCAAGCGCCGTGTGCAGCGCCGCCAGCTGGCGCTGCAGCAGCGTAAGCGTCGCTAGCCGCACAAGCGCGGAGCTGTGCTGCACGCCGCGCGACAGCGCCGCCTGCTGGCACACTCACCAGTCACAGGCCTGGCCGAAGCAGCGGCGGACCACGGCAGCGCGGCCATGACCACCGCATGGCAACATCGCATATAAGCCGCCCTGTCGACCCGTGCACATGATACCTGCCTGCTCCCTTGCAGCACACAAGCACAGGCCATGAGGTAGCTGCATGTACACCGGCTGCTATGGCTGCGCCACACGCCATGCAGCAGGGGCCAGCGCCGAGCGCGAGCGCTGGAGTGGAGTGAGCGCGCACGAGCAGGCGCGCTCGCGCGCCATAGCCTGGAGCAGGGCAACAGCGCGCGAGCACCTTGGGGAGGCAGGCCGGGCAGATGCGCCGCAGCAGCGCCTGCACCAGGCCGCCGTCGACGGCGGGCGGCCCTTGGCGCCTGCGCCCGCACGAGCCCGAGCTCACAGGCGCGGCAGCGGGCTGCATGCGTCGCAACGCGGAGGGCCGGGCCAGCGCCAGGACGGCAGCCGCGCCCGTCGCGCCTGGGCACCAAGCTGCTTGCCATGCGAGCTTCTAGACTGCCCCATGGTGCAGGAATGAAGAGCGCTCGCACCCCTGGCAGCCGCGAATGTCGGGTGCGTTTGCGCTGTGCCGAGCTGGGGCGGGTGGAGAACTCCTTCTCATGATATACAACTTCACAGTGTAGGTTTAGGGTTGCCTCACAGGGGCGCGCCTCTGAGCCCGCAGCAGCAGCGGCGCCTGCCCGGCGGCGGCCGCGGCCACGCAGCGGCCCAGCGCCGCGGACGCGGCCTGCCAGTGCAGCCCCGGCCGCGGCTCCGCGCCGGGCGCGGCGGCCAGGTAGGCGGCGGCCAGGCCGGGCGAGGCGACGGCGGCGGCGCCCAGCAGGTCGAAGTGCGCCGCGTGCTCGGCGGGGCGCAGGCGCAGCAGCAGGCGCAGCAGCTGGCGGTGGCCTGCGCGGCGTGATAGGGTAGGGTCAGGCAGACCCTGTGAACAGCTGGAAGCATCTTTGCAGTGTGGCAGCAGGCGCAGCAGCTGGCGGTGGCCTGCGCCCCGTGATAGGGTAGGGTTAGGCAGAGCCTGTGAGCAGCAGGTAGCATCGTTGCAAATGTGGACCCACTGTGCAGCCACTGCCACTGGCCTGGTGGCTGCGGGGCTGGGGCCACGCAGCGGCCGGCTCGCCCGGTGGGTTGCAGCGCGGCGCACACTCGGGCGGGGGCGCGCAGAGCGAACCGCGTCCGGCCATGGCGGCATGTGGCGAGCGCCAGAGATTGCATGAGAGGCTAGATTTAGAACAGACACGGTGCTGGACAGGATGCGACTGTGACGTGAGATAGGGCCCATGCAACACAGCATGATCGGCATGCGTGCCCGAGTGGCCGGCGTCGCCGCGGCCGGGCGCATGGCCGTCAGCCTCGCCGCCGGCAGCCTCGCCCCCGGCGGCCTCGCCGGCCGCGCCCGGCGCCAGCCCCAGCGCGGGGTCCGAGCACAGCGCGAGCAGCAGCCGCTGCGCGGCGGCCGCTGCGGCCGCGCGCGCCCCGCCCGCAGCCTCGGCGCCGCCCTCCGTAGCGGCCAGCGTCGCCAGCTGCGCGGTGCAGCATAACGCCCTGTGGCCAGGGTCAGTCAGGGGTAGGCTACCCTAACCCTACCCTGACACAAGGAGGTGCGGAACGCGCCCGCCTGGCGCGGGGAGCGCGCGGACCGCGGATGCAGGCCCTCGCAGAGCCCCCCGCGGGGCAGCCCGCCGCCTGCCAAGCCCGCTGAGCATGCGCGCAAGGGTCCAGCGTTACCTTCAGGACTGTTTGCCAGCAGCGCGGGCCCCGACCTCGCCCAGCACAGCGTCGCTGAAGGGCGCGGCGCGCAGCCGCGGCGCCACGGCGGGGCCCGCGCGCGCCAGGCGCGCGTGCACTGCGGAAACAGCCTCCGCCGCAGCCGCCGGCGGCAGCGCGGCCAGCGCCCCGAGCAGGCCTGCCCACAGCGGCCTGCGCACACCTCGCATTGGGCAACAACGCGAGTGTCCTCTTGGCCGCAGCCGCTATATGCAATATATACAATTACGGCAGGCGCGGGCAAGTGCAGGCACGCCAGGGCGCTCGCTCGTCATTCCCTACCATAATCCATGACATCAGCCGCCTCTCCAGCGTAACAGACGCCGCACGCGCCGGCGTCGCCAGGCGCTCGTGCAGAGGTACAGCAGCAGCTGCCGGCCGTGCCAGAGGGACAGCGGCCCGGGCGGCCGCGCGCGCGAGAGGCGGCGTGTCGTGCGCGCACCGCACGGCCAGCAGCTGGGGCAGCAGCGCGTCGTCCGCGCCGCGCACCAGGGCGAGCGCGAAGTTGGCGAAGAGCGCGGCCTGCGGGCGCTTGAGCGGGTCGGCCGCGCGCCAGCTGCGGTGCCAGGCCTGCGGCCCGGCCTCGCCGGCGCCCGCCTTGTCCCTGCGCGCAGCCGCCAGGGCAGGGTCGGGGTTGCAGACCTAGCATCCACCGAGCTCATCATCAGAGCGCAATCGTGGTGCACAGCTGTGCAGGGACGTGCCGGCAATGGAAGCGCGCGGTGGCGCCCTGTCACGGCGCTGCTCCATGTGACTCAGCTTCAGAGAATGCAGACTTGCAGCGCTGCGTCAGACGCCCCGCTCCCGGCGGCGGGCGCGTGCCTGGGCGGGCGCGCAGCCTTGGCCAGCGCGGGCAGGTCAAAGTCCAGGCGGCCGGCCAGGGCGCGCGCCGCCGCCGGTCCCCTCCCCGCCACCGCGGCCAGCAGCAGCAGCGCCGCGTTCACCTGCGGCAGCGCCACCCCGGGGTATGCGGCTTCCTTACCGCTGCTGCCGAGGCCAGACGCTCAGCATGACCAGGTAAGTACGGGGCCCTAGGATGATGCCCACCGACCGCATGCTCACAGCGCAGACACAGGGCACGATGCCAGGGTTGGATACCCTAAGCTCGCAATCTAATACAACAAGAAGGCACCTTTGATCGTGTGCCGGAGCCGAGGCAGGAGTAGAGCAGGCGCGTGCGCCGGCCGGGCAGCGCGAGCGCCAGGCGGTCCAGCGCGGCCGCCGCGGCGGAGCGCGGTGGCCCGGGCGCGGCCAGCAGCGCCGCCAGCGTGCGCAGCAGCTCGATCGCCACGCGGTCGTCCCGAGCCTGACCGCATGCGTGGCAGGTGGGTTGGCAGAGCCGTGCTGGGTGCCGCATAGGCTCCATCACCTCCAGGGTGGCCCCTGGCTGTACACACACGCAGCAACCGCAGTGACACTGACATTGTACTCAAGGTCCTCGTGCATTTCGATGGCGCAGTGCTGGCTCAAACACACACATTTTCCAACAGCCTCACCTGCTCAATCTGGCCATAGCTGGAGCTGCAGCACTGCAAGCATGCACACATCCCCCTGCCGAGCTGGCTCGCACAGCATGCCCAAGCGAGGGACCGCGCACGCGCTCAGCAGCCGGGCAGGCCCCGCGGCAATCCCCGAACAAGTGCCAGCCCCTTAATCCTCATGTATGAGCACGGGAGGCACACACACTTGACGACAGCCAGGCAGGCTGCAGGCAGGGACGCGGCGCGCACCGCCGCCTGCGCTGCCCACAGCGCCTGCAGCTCCGCCCCGTCCGGCGAGCGCTCCAGGAACGCGAGCAGGAACGCCGGCGCTTGCGGGCCCTGCAGGGAGCTGCGCAGCTCGCCCAGGCCTGCGCACGTCGCTCGAGTCAGAGCTGCAGCCACTGCACGTGTCACGGCAACAGCTCTTGCTGTGAATTTCTATGTGTGTGCCACAGTGTGCGCGTGCTGCTGCTGCGTAGCACTTGGGCTTGCAGTCCCGCCTCTGAGTCACATAAGCCACTGTGCGGTTTTGCAGTGCAAGACTTGCAAAGCTTGTGGCAACATTTGCAATATGCTGCAATTCACCGGTGACTCACAGTAGCATACTCAGCTGTGGCGGCAGTCGACATAGTTACATAGTACTCACCTTGTAGGACTTCAACATCCTGCGTGGCGGACAGCGCCTCCACAATGCTCGCAGGCGACGGCTTGCTGCCAGAGCTCGGTATTGTTGTGTCAGGCATGGCGCTTACAGCTTAAAGCTCACTGCCTGTTGTCATGTATACAACTGAGTGCACCACGAAAATTGCCAGGGGCCGAGCGTAACTTGCATGAACAAAGTTAAGCCCTGAAGTGTTGCTAAGCTTTTGCAACAGAATGCTGCGCAAATGTGCTACTGCAGACTGTACAATGACTGCAGTGATGGGCGCAATGTTGTGTCAACAGTGCAAGAGCTAAGGCTTTTGGCAACTGAGTGAGGCTGCTCAGGCGTCCCAGCCCCCAGACGGGGGCAAGCCGCCAGGATTTGAAGTAGGCCGTCCTGCGCATGGCCATGCCGCCTAGCTGGCCCCTACCCTTGCAGCAGTTACGTGCTGGCATTGCATGGCCAGTCCAACACATGTCAGGCCTTGACACCCCTGAAAGCTCAAGAGCATTGCATTTTTACACAGCTTGCTGTACAGAGATCCAACGAAAAACGCAAGCTACTGGTACAGCAACACTTGATCAAGTCTAGGCTTGCAGCTGGTGTACTACACACTCGCGATGCTTACAAAGTGGGCTGTAACAGGGAAGCCAACCAGCCAGTCACACAAGCTTGCCCGCGTCACCCGTGCCAGCATGGGGGCACTAGGATGTCATCCCAGCAACTCCCAGCAGGGCTGCCGTCCTACGACACACTTCCCGCGTCGCGACCTGTCTGACACTGACATCAGGGGCCCCCTATTGCGTGAGAAACACACGCCAGACCGATGCCCACCGCGCCACAACAGGGCTCAGTGTACACAGGCCCAAGCTCTGCTCTGGAACGGAGAGCAGCGCGCCGGCCGCGGCAATTATGCGCACCGCAGACAGGCAGCCCGGGGCACCAGCACGAGCAGGCACAGCTTCCAAGCCCTGGCCAGCAGGGCGCCGGCGCCCCGGTCAGGCAGGTCACAACCGTGAGCGTCCAATGCGGCGCGTCACTGTGCTTGTTATTAGCAGGGCGCCAGGCGGTCGTTGTACATCTGCGCGCCCAGGTACAGCAGGTGGTCCGACACCGACGTGCACAGGCCCAGGAAGCAGACGCTGTTGTGGCAGCGCGGGTCCTCGCCGCTGTCGTCGCACACGCCCAGCACCTGCGCGTCCAACACCCGCAATAGTAGTTATAGTGTTCATTCGTTACCGCCATTAATGCCTTGTGCCACACATTCTCTCGCACACTCGCACGCGCTGGGAAGGCTTACAAATGGTGTGAAGAGGTTCTTGACGCAGGACCCAAACGAACACCCAACACTCGCACCCTACACGTAAAGGCTAGATAGACACCGGGCCGCCCACAATGGAGCGCCACCCAAGCCAGCGCGCCGCGTCAGCACGGAGCGCGGCGCGGCCGCACCGAGCCGAGGCCGAAGTCGACCTGCCAGACCTCGGTGGCCACGTGGTGGAAGCCCACCCACGTGGGCGGCCACGCCGGCACGATGTCGCGGTTGTGCGTGAAGCGCACGCTCATCTGCGCCGCCCGCGCTGGTCAGCCCATGCGCGCAGGGTGCATGCACATGTGGTGCGCCATGCCTGCCGTGCTCTGGCTCTCTCGCCCAGCCGACTGAGTCCGCCGTGCAGGCTTGCAGCAGGCAGGTCTACATTTTTTTCTACCAGTCGCAAGAGGACATTGTGAACACACTGTGTGATATTTCATGACACGCCCTGTGATACCTCGCATGACATGTGTGCGCTGCCGCGGTGAGGATCCCGTGTACACCGAGCTGTTCGCGGCTGGCGGCCTGGCACAAGCTCGGACCGTGAACGGCTGCGCAACAAGGTCCGGCGCAGCAGCGCGCCGCGCCGCACCGTGGTCTGGCTCTGTGTGAAGCGCGCGAAAACGTCGTTGCCCACGCGCGGCGACCCGAACGTGACCAGGCGCACGTCGCTCAGGTTGGCCTTGAACTTGAGGTCGAGCGCGGCGATAGTGGCCATGGCAGCGCCCATAGAGTGCCCAATCGCGTACAGCGGCGCGCCCGGGTGGCGCGCGGCCATGGCGCGCACCGCGGCCGTGATGTTTGGCTCCAGCGAGCTGTTATTGTAGGAGACGAAGAAGCCTGCGGCGCGCGCGCGCGTCACGGCCGCGTCAGCGCCCACCATGCGCGCCGCTGCTGTGCCCCTGGGGCTCCAAGCACCACAACCTGCCCAACGCCCCAGCAGCACAGCAAGGCCAGCGTCCGCGCACCGACCTCATGTATTCTTCAAACTGAATTCCATGTGGATGTGCAGAGCTGGGGCTGGTAGGGCGACGCGGTGAGGCTGTCGTGCCGGTGTCAGCACGGCTGCGAGCGGGCTGGTGCCCGAAACGACCCAAGGAGTGAGGGCGGGAGGGAGCGCGGGCGCACCGGTGTGCACGAGCGCGCCCTCGGCGTCCGGGTAGGGCACGTGCAGGTCGGTGCGCCAGTAGCGCATGTTCTCCGCCCAGTTGTACAGGCTGTGGCTGTCGGTGCCGCGGAAGGCGATGACCATGGCTGCGAGCGCGGGCGAGTAGCCCGCGTAGCCGAACAGGTCCCAGCCCAGGTCGAACACGACCGCCTCCGGCACGAAGCCCGTGGCGCGCCGGTGGCACCTGCCGCGCGCGCGCGCCCCCTGCGTGAGTCTGAATCTAACCCCCTTCCCTCCCAGCACTGCACAGCGGCCCTGTCAGCTGGGGCGCCGGGCGGCGCGCTCGGCCGCACATCCGCCCGCAGGCGACTGGTTTGAACGCAGCCTTGGCGGCCATAGGGTGCACTGCGCAGCTATGTCGCTGGCGCCCACTCTGGGCCCACAAGCGCGCACCTAGGGGCATGGGCGTGGGGCGCCCACGCGGCGGTGCTTACCGCCCCGAGGCCACAAGCAGGCCCCTGCGCATGGCTGGGGCGCCTGGGCGCCCATGCGGCGACGCCCACCCTGAAAGCACGAGCAGACGCGGGTGGCAAAGGTGGGGTCAGGGGCGCTACCCTAACCGGCGCACCGCGTGCAGTTCCAGGCGGCCACGTTCTCGGCGTGGCAGTAGGCGACCGAGTTGAGCTGCGCCAGCTGCAGCGCCAGGTCCAGGTCCAGGCCCGAGTGGTTGGCGAAGCGCGCCTGGCGCGGGCCGGGGCGCCGCCCGTCATAATGTTTTGTTCACTTGGCGCGCCGAGACTGTGCGCGCCCGCCGCGTGGGCGCATTTCCGCCGCGGAGCAACCCGACCTGCAGTGGACCCTGACCGCATGCGCCACAGCGGCAGCAGGGCGAGGCTAATGCCACGCTCCTCACGTGTCCCCCCAATGTCCTTCACATCATTCAACCGTCCGGAAGCCGCACACCAAGCTCGGACGGACTGCAGTCGGGGCTTAGAGCAGGGCTAGGGTAGAGCGCACCTCCGCCTCCTCCAGCAGCCACATGATGGCCGGCGGCAGCTCCGGCACGAGCTCGGACTCGTTGAAGGGCGCCCACGGCGCGCTATCGTTGCCCAGCGCTTCGCCGGGCGCGCCCGGCCGCGCGCGGCCCGCAGCCGCGCGCGCGCACGGCGCGGCCGCCGCCTGCCTCATCGCCGAGGCAACGGCGCTGGCCGTGCCAGGCGGCAAGCCCTCGGGGGCTTCTCCGCCTGAGGGCGCCCTGTGCAGGCGCCCCGGACGCGAGAGGTTCACTGGGTGCAGGCCGGCTGCCTGCACGGGCTGCGCGGCGTCGTCCCTCCTCCGCGTCCTGCTCAGGTCGGCTGCGGCTGCGCGTCCTGCGGACACCGCTCGGACGGCTGCGGCCTCGGCTGCGCGGTCCGCCGCGGGCGCGGCGGCCCGCAGCGGCAGGAAGGGCAGCCAGCGCCCGCCGCGCTGCGCCGCCACAGAGCCAAGGGCCTGGCCGCATGCGTCATCGCCGCCGCCGCACGCCTCCGCCCGCCCGTTGCTGCCGGCCCAGGTCCGGACCGGCGGGTCTGACTGCGTGTCGCTGCTGCAGGGGGTGCGCGGCGCGCCGCGCCACCAGCGCCGCAGCCAGCGCCAGAGGCCGGCGTGCGCAGCGTGCGCGCCCGCGCCTGCCGCCCCTGGCGCGCAGGCCGGCCGCGCCGCGGCACGGTGCGGCGCGCACTGTTCGGCCGCACTACCGGGTGCGCGCAGGCTGAGCACAGAAGCCTGCCCGGTGGGCTCCCCTCCTGCTGAGCAGCCTGCGCAGGCGGGAGCAGACTGATTGCTTGTGTGTTGCCAGCCTTACAGCCACGTTGAAGGGTTGCGCAGGTGCGCAGAGCGCTCGCGTGACCCAGCGCACAGGAACACACAGCTGCACGCGCTGAGCGCGCCAGCGCGAGACAGCAAGGAGCAAGCAGCGGTGCAACAGCTGGACACGCGCAACTGCCTCACAGCAGCTCGACAAACACGCCTTCCGCCACCAGTACAGCGAGTCGCAGTCCCATCAGTGCAGGCGCAGCACAGATGGTGCGCACCTGGGCACGCTGAAGCAACAAGGAGCAAGGCTAGCACTGGGGCAAGCCCGCCCCTGCTCCTCATAGGCCAAGCCCGGCAAACGCCTGCAACGCGCTCCGCAACTTCTTATGGCCACAAGGACTGGCGTTTACCGCCACGCAGTGGCCCCAGTCCAACGTAATATACCACTGCTAGGCGGGAACAATATGTATGCGCGACACAGGCCGTGCAAGCAGGGACACCAGATAAGCATGCCCCTCACCGCTGTGCCGCTGTGCTGCTTTGCTGCCACAGGCCTCGTGCAGGCTTGACGCGGCAGGGCAGACGACCTATGAGGCACCGCCGCGCTATATGTCAAGTTGCGCTGTCACACCACCAGCTGCAAGCGTAGAACGGATGTATGTGCAAGCCACACGTTGCCTCAGCTACAGGTAAGCGATGCTGAGCCTCAAGCCCTACCCTAGACCCAGCGCATTTGCTTTTGAGCAAGACCTGTGCCCGCCTGTTACTTGATGTCTACCTGCACTAGGTGCACAAGTGCATAACACAAGAGAGCGCAACTCCGTCGCAACGAGTCGTTAGCCTGGAAAGCCAGGCCAAGCCTCATGGTGGGACCGCAGGCCGCGCTGGTGGCGCTAGCGTGCCTTTGTGCGCTGCAGTCAGCCCGGGGTGACCTGGAGCTGCTACAACCCTACACCAATCTTGCCCGCTACGGCCTGCCCAGCGCGGGCGCCCTCAGCAACGCAAGTTTCCTTGGCATCTCACCCAGCACTGGTGCGCGGCCCCCGCGCGCGACGCAGCACGCGGCTTTGGGAGTCTAAGTGTGGTCTGCACGGGCAGTTCTGCCAGTGGCTGCTGCACTGCCAGTAGGCTGTGTGTGGCTCATTGCCTGCGTGTGTAAGAACAGTGAGGCTGGCCGGAGTTGTAGTGCAGGCGCCTGTGGTGGCCTTCCTGAACTTTGGTAGACTAAGGCAACCTACCAGGTACCACACAACTACAAGAGTGTAACCGTGTCGTGGCCCTGCTGCAGGAGGCCTCAACCCAGGCGACCTGCTGGGACAGCCGCGCTGGGACAGGATCGCAGCCTACACCGAGCGCTGGACGGACTCGCTCGCCGCGCAGCCGCCCGCGACGGAGCGCGAGCAGGCGCGCCCTTGCACGGGTGGGCTGGTGCCGGCCTGTGGCAATCTGTGCAGGCCCGCCGCTCGCCACCACGGTCTGCTCGCAACACCTTGCTGCACAGCTCATAGCACAGCTGGTAGTGCCGCGCAGCGGAGGCACGGGTGCACAAGGCCTCTGACTGCCGCCTGGTCTCTGCGCAAGGGCGGCGACGGTCAGGCACATGCACGCCCGGGGTGCTACTGCGCTGCTGCGGCCTGTGCTACTGCGGTGCTGGGCCTGTGCTGTTACGCTGCGCTCGCCTCCTGCTGAGCTGAGGCCGCCGCGGGCGTGCCGCGCGCAGGAGCTGCTGCTGGGCGGCCTGCTGACGGTATGGCTGATGGCCGCGGCTGAGGTTTGCCGTGGGCGCGCCGCGCGCAGGAGCTGCTGCTGGGCGGCCTGCTGACAGAGTGACTGCGGCCGCGGCTGAGGCTGCCATGGGCGCGCCGCGCGCAGGAGCTGCTGCTGGGCGGCCTGCTGAGAGTGTGGCTATGGCCGTGGCTGAGGTTGCCGAGGGCGCGCCGCGTGCAGGAGCTGCTGCTGGGCGGCCTGCTGACCGTGTGGCTAACAGCCGCGGCCTCGGCCGGCATCAAGTTCTCGGGCGTCACTGCGGGCCCGGCGGCGCAGCCGGGCGGTCAGCACCTGGTGCCGCTGCTGCCGCCGTTCGCATCGGACTTCATCCTCAGCTCGCAGCTCTCCGTGGCCAAGGACGGCACCTGGGGCCTGCTGGGCGACCAGCTGGCGTGGCAGGCGCGGTGCCTCCTTGCATGGCCGCCTGACGCGCACGATAACATTCCTGTTTTTTTTCTTCAACAGCGTGGCACTGCTCACGGCGCAGAACTGGGGCGGCACCGTGGCGCCCGCGCCGCTGGGCCGGCCGCTGCTGCCGCAGACGCCCGAGGAGGTGGCTGCTGCGGTCGCGGCTGCGGCCGCGGCCGGGCGGCGCGTGCGGGCGATCGGCCACGGGCACACCTGGACGCCCATGTTCTACGATGCCGACACGGTGACCTAACCTTACCCTACCCACACACAGACGCCCATGTTCCACGATGCTAACAGAGTACTGCTTGCGCACCGCCTGTGGCAACAACAACATGCTGCAAGATGTCTGCCATGCTGTCCTACTCTTTGTGCAGGCTTGCTCGCCCTCTTAGCTACCATCTTAAGCTTGCAGTGCTTTGCATTTATGGTTACACATTGTTACATGACAAGGTGTCCTGTTAAGGGCACATGCACCTTGCAGAGTTCTGAGTCAAGCAAAGCGTGATTGCTTGGGACCCGAAGTGATAAAAAAAATCTGCCCTCTCACTCACAGCGCACTGGAATGGTTGCAGGCCACGGACGTCATCTTCACCGGGATGTTGAAGCTGCCAAGTGGGCAGCGCATCGAGAATGCTGGGTGCGCCCTGGCGGCTGTCTGCAGCTCTTGGTTGCGCAGTCCTTCCAGCAACGCGTCGGGGGCAGGGCTGCCTGGTTCACGCGGAACGCCTGCACGTGCCAGCCTCAGGGGCCATGCCACTGCGGCGAGGCCCGCACCCTGCATGCTGTGTGCAGGCATAGCGCAAGCGGCGCGCCCCTGGTCCGCGTCTCGGCTGGCGTGGCGGTGGGCGAGCTGGAGCAGTACATCACTGACCATGCGGTGCGTGGCAGCACCCCGTTGGTAACTGGCGCTTCCCCACAGGCGTGGGGAATAGGGAGGACCAGCAAGGACGGCGTGCATGGTAAACTGACTCCAGAGCCGGCCGAGTTGCACGTGCTGCATGACTTGCATGTGGCATGCGTCAGGTCTCTGCCCTTCATGTCGACGCCCGTGACCTGAGAGGTGGCCAGCCTCGCAGAAGCCGGACTGACCAGCGTTGAACGTGCGATGGGTTCTGCACCCGTGCCTGGCAGTCTCAGAGAGGTCAACCAGCCCCTGAGCATGTGGTTGCCCACAAGCACGCCATGACCAGTTGCCGGTGCGCCGCAGCACTCCGCGCGCAGGCGGAGCCAGCGAGGTCTCAAAACCCTATTCACACGCGACGATCAGCTGCCCATGCCCCACAGCGCTCTGCGCGCAGGCGGAGCTCGGCAACGCCGCGCTGCCGACCAACACTGTGCTTGACACCACGCGGCTCAGCGGCTCGGTCTCCACAGGCTCGCACGGCGTGGGCCGCGGCTGGGGCGCCGTCTCCGACCTGGTTGACAGCCTCACGATCGTGGACGGGGGCGGGCGGCCCGTTGTGTACAACGCCTCGCACCCGTACTTCAACCAGGCGCGCGCAGCACCGCGGGCCGCTGCCTTCAGCAAGCACCCGGTGTGTTCACAGACAGGCGTGTGGTTAAGGATCCCAGCAGCACGGTCCAAAGAGCAGGGGCCTGTTTATTTTCACTTTCGTTCCGTGTACCGTTGTCCTTTGTGGTGTTGCTGGTCAGGTGCCGTGCTGCGGGCGCGCCAGGCTCTTACCTGCCACTTGATCTGCTGCCCAGCTGGGAGTGAGCAAGCACCGCTCCATTGGTGCTGCTGCCGTGGGTGGAGGCCCTGGCAGCAGCAAGCTCACGCACACCCTGCCAGGTGCCGGGACCGAACTTTGCCGCCGCGCCGGCATGCAGGCGCGCACGGCGTTCGGGCTCATGGGCGTCATCACCGAGCTCACGTTCCGGCTCGCCAGCCTGGAGCAGGAGCCGGACAAGCCCTTCGGCGCGGCCCCTGCGCGTCACATGGTCTGTGGGTCAGAGAGTGAGGGCCACCCGAGGTTGCTGCTTTTCCATGAGTGTTGCCAGGGTGTGCAGCGCGGCGTCGCGCGCCCCGGGTGTGCCTCTCCCGAGCACGGGCCGCATGTGCCATAAGCATGGTGCTGAGCGCGCTGCGCGAGCAGTGGACATGATGTACAGCTACGACGCCATGAGCGACCTGTTTGGGCCGGCTGGCTCGCCTGCAAAGCTCAAGGTGCTGCCTCCCGGCTCTCTCCGTGCTTCCATTGCAGGCTCGCATGTCGATCCGCACATGCGCGCGATCACCTCCGCGCCTTTTTATCGTGTCAGCCGTGCGCGCATTCCAAAAGGATCATGCAATATCCACAATATGTCACCCAATGTCTTATGCAAAATAAAAAGCGCAAATGTCACCAGATGCAGGGCCGTGTCCTCCCCCATCCGCACCAGGTCTTCATCGGCTCGCACCGCTCATGCGCTGCATCATGCAAGGCGCCACCGCGTGGCAGGCGCTCGTGACGTCCTACTCCGGAATCGAGCTGTTCTGGTACCCGCTCAACCTGGCAAGCGTCAAGGGCTTTTCACCGGCCGCCTGGGACCCGTACGCGGACCGCCTCATGGTCTACATGATGCAGCGCGCCGGCGGCGCCTCCCCGCAGCAGTACAGCGACCGGCCCAACCTGCTGGCCAACCTGGAGACGGCGCTGGGCGCGCTCGGCACGCAGGTCGGCCAGCAGACGGGCAGCCAGGCCGTGCAGGTGACCCCTGAGCTGTACCCTCATGCTGCAGGCGGCAGCGCGAACGGCCTACCAGTGGCAGCGACAGGTCCGTATGACATGCACCAGGGTGCTGTCATGGCCGCCTCCATCGGGGCCGCCGGTGGGCTCGGACCCGAGCTGCTGGGCCTTCCTTGCCCTGGAGGCAGCAGATGCAGGCTACCGGAGCCGCCGTAAGGATGGCCACTCGGGCCACCCCGCATGACAGGCGCACGGCGCCTTGACACACGCGGGCCGCGCGCGCGCCAGGTCGCGGCGCAGCGCGTGGTCGTGCAGACGCAGCAGAGCCTGCTCAACGTGCCGGGCCTCAAGACGCTGCCGGCCGCGATCCACTACGGCCGGCACGCGATCGACCAGTTCCGCGTGTACGACTTCGAGATGACGTTCCGCGTCGACCCTGACTTCCGCGTGCCCTTTGACGCCTGGAACGCCGGCGTGGCGGTCGTGAAGGAAGCACTCGTGGCCCATGGCAGGCGCGCGCTCTCAGCGTCGGCGCCCGCAGCAGACCAGCACAGTGAAGCAACTGCTTTAGGTATGGCAAGCTGATGGCGTGGCTGTCGTGAAGGAGGCCGTCCGGGCCCGTGGCAGGCGTGCGCTTTGAGCATCGACGCCTGCAGCGGACCAGCGCTGGTAGCACCTGTGGCAAGCAGACCCTAACTTTGCCTTTGCCTCGAGCGCCATTTATGCTGTCCTTGTGGCAAGCAGATGGCAAGGCGCGCGCTGCTGGTCTGCCTCAACGTCTGACCACAGTCATCACGCGCTTGTCATACAGAACAGCTGGCTCATGTGAAGGCACGTCTGACACGCGCGCGGGGCTGCGGCCCCGGGCCTGCCGACCGCGCTCGCGCCTGACCCGCGGGCTGCCTGTGCTGGCTGCAGCAATGCCGTCGTGACGATGGAGGCGCGCTTCACCGGGCAGAGCGCGGCGACCATGAACCCCGCCTACTACGAGGGCGAGGCGCTGTTCTTCTCAATCGAGGTGACGCGCTGCCCTGTGCTGCATGCGCGCGACGTCCTGTGCTGACGTCAACAGCACTGCCTCTATCTCCCACATTGCAAATTCCCCAAGGTAGCGCGCCTGCCTGGCAAAAGAATAGCGTAGTGAAGCACAGCACATGCTCATGGCCAATTCACAATGTGGGACCCCCTCCAATGCTCACCTGGCGCTGTCATGTGCGTTTTTTTTGCACACAAGTAGCGAGCGCGTGCATCGGCATGCTCAGCCAGCTTAGGCAAGCGCGCCGTGAAGAGCCGCAGCCAGTAATGAGGAAAACTGGTATCGTAAACTGCCGCATCCCTCACGCCCGAGCGGCCGTGCGCCAGGTCCTGGCAGCCGAGGGTGCGCCGGGCTGGGTCCAGCTCCAGCAGCGCGTCTTTGAGGCGTGGAGCGGACTGAACGGCACGCTTGAGCCTCCCAAGCCCCACTGGTGCGCATAACACCACCATCTGCTGCTGCTCAGGGTCAGGGTAATGTGATCACAGTGGATCTCGTCCTTGGACCTAAGAAGTCCCAGACTTGTGGGCGCACCTGGATGACCAACCTGCTCTGCATCACACGGGGGCAGTCTACCCCCGATGCGCACAAGTTGCGGCAGGCATGCCTGCTTTGCGCAAGGGCGCTGTGATGCGCATGCTGACCTCTGACATGGCTGAGCAGCCTGGCGGCAGGTCGCACAGCATGGCTGGGGCGAACATGCACAGCAAGAAACACATACCACATGAGCGTATCACAGAAGCAGAGAACGCATGCTAGGGCCACAGGGACTTGATATTGAAGGGCGTTATACTAAGGGCCTGAGCAGCACAGACCTACACGCTGATGCAGCTCCACCGCAGGCACACAGGGGGCAAAGGCAATTGGCCTGTTGAGGGAAGGCCATGACGGAGTGCACTTCCCACTGCCACGACCCACTACCAGTACCAGGACAGGCTGGTGTCAGCGCGCAGGGCCAAGTGGACCGACATCACGGACGGCGCCAAGGGCCCGAGCTTCGACACGGGCCTCAGCGCTATCGATCTGTACGCGCAGCGCGTGTACGCGGACCAGGCCGCGGCATTCCGGCCGGCCGTGGCGGCGGCCGACCCGCGCGGCGTGTTCCGTCAGGCCTGGCTGGATCAGGTGCTTGGCATCCGGTAGGCTAGGGTAGGGGTGGTAACCCCAGATCGCAGCGCCCCCTGGCCGCCGCCGAACGCGCGGCGTGCTCCGGCGTGCCTGCACAGGTGCTCTTCATAGTGTAGGCTTCAGGTAGCCAGCTGGCATATGATACGCAGCGCTCATGGGTGCCTGGTAGCATGTGAAGCCCACAAGCTTACAGCAGGGCTTCTTCATCTGCTGTGTGCGCGCGCTCCTGATGGGGCGTGTTTCTGCATGCGGTGAAGTCCAAATTTTGAGAGGGAAGCCAGGAAGGCCTCTGGTCCGTGCGCTTCCTTTCTGTGACCTCTCCCGTTTCAGCAGTGATGTCCAACCCATTTGGTCTTCAGCAGTGCATGTATGAAGCCTGGGGTCGAGGCAATAATGTCTTGGTTTGTTTTAGTCGCCTGGGTGCATTGAAATGGCCACAGCTGGCTGTTTCCTCAGCACGCTTGAAGGCAGATGGTGAGGTGAGAGGTCAATGACGTTTTGCGTACTCCACACGTGGTGTGGATGTGCTGCCCAGCAGCAGACCTCTCCATGGGGCAGGTCCCTGAGCCTGTCTGGCAACATCTCGTGTGCGGCAAGGTTGCTTGCTGTGGGATTTGGACGGTCTCTCATCTGCAAGTGTGTGTTTGCTTTTGTGCTCTGCATCCCGCGTGCGTCTGGAATGATCATGTGCCCACCCTTGCGACCTTGTCACAGACCAGGGCTGTAGGGTCGGATGCATCTCTGGAAGGTGCATGACCATGCCCGCCTGCTTTGCCCTCCATGCACTGACACCTGCTGCTCTGCTGGGCGTACCTGAGCTCTGAGAAGTGATGCGCTTTGGTAGATATCAGCATGGTGCAGTTATTTTATGGAGATGAAAGGGCGGCGGGCATGGGATGCAAAAGTGAGGGTAGGTGAGCACTACTTGTTCTGTTTGTGTCGAGATGCATTTGCATGCAGGTCTCATGCTGATCCCTCAAGGCGGGTCTGAGCATGCACTCACCCGGGTGACCCGCTTGATAAATGGGCAACATGTCATTAACGAGCTGATGTCTGAATGCTATACACCACGGGCTTATGAGCCACGTCGTGAAAATCACAATGCGGCGATCAGCTGCACATGTGTCTTGGACCACCATCTTAGGTGCGTTGCTAAAGCTGGCAACTGCTCAGATCCAAAAGCCTGTTGCTGCCCATGTCAGCTGTACCGCAGCCAGTGCTAACATGGATGCTCATCTGCACATCCTAAAACACGTTTTACACTGGCCATGCAAGTCAACATGCTTGGTCAACACTTCATTCAAGCCAAAGAAGTTCAAACAGGAGCCATCATACTTAATCATAACTCGCAAGCACAGACACGTCAGCAGGCAAGCACAAGTACAGCTGCCTACTCTTCAGGCTGGAGCCACCCCAAACAAGTCAGTATGTACAGAGAGGCAAGCAACAGCAAGCAGAGCACATCTACATTCACAGCAAGTCGTTCCGTGGGCAGCAGGCAGGCAAGACAGCGGTCGCAGGCGCCACGCTGCACTGCTCTAAATCAGCCTCATCTACACTGCGGCCCTATCACGCCGACGCCTGCCTGAACACACCCGCACGGCCCCAACCGCCGCGCATCAACACACAGGCAAGTTCTGTGCAGAAAGCAGCACAATGCATCCTGACAGTCAGTGCCCTGGCACGCGAGCGGTGCTCGAACCACGCGGGGCTGATCCCGTGCTGGCAGCCCCGCTCTGACATACCTGATGTATAGGGTGGGTTAATAATGATGTCAACACTCATGCAGCCTTGCGCCTGCGGCACTTCCCGCCATGCCGCGCAGGCATCTGCAATGATCAGTGCCTGGAGGGGCGGGCCCAGGATCCGAACGGCCATGTGCCCCTACCACATACAACGTCTGGTGCATGCCGGAACCATGCACATAACATGAGTGAAACACAGTGTGCAGCCGTAGAGTGGACTTTGACCTGGCTGCAGCCATGCGCGCTGACAGATGAGCCCCCGCATGGACACGCATGCGGATGACTTCCGGCCATGGTCTACCGGGGCACACGCGCCGGTGCAGGGCATCCAGGCATCAATACGAAAGTACACACACTGCTGCGCCTCTGCCTCCACAGGAGACCGCAGGAGCGGCGCTGCTCTGGCACCCCTGAAGTGCCGCCCTGGGGTTCTAGCCCAGGGCTTTCCTACACCGCCGCGCATGCCGCTACGGCAGCCCCAAGTCCTTTGCATTGGCCGACCCAGTCTCAGGGGTGCCAATCAACACATGCGCGCTGACTCATGGCAGCGCTGCTTGTACATGCCCTGAGCTTGCCAGCCCGGGGCTACAAACTCATATACACAAGCAGCAGCGTGCACGCCAACCCTCTGTGGTGGCAGTCCACCTGTGCTCATCCCCTTTTCATTGCGCCGTGCCTGGCGCGCGCACCATGGCGGGAGCACACAGACACCAAGCATCCGTTGGCTTGTCGCAGTCGCAGCCCTGCAGGATACATCTGTTCTCTGACACCCATGACCCCCATAACACCAGGAAGGCCTGCCTGACAGGCCCTTCATCTTATCCCTTCAGGCCACGGCAGTGGCGAGCGGACAGCGCATGGCTGAGCCGCATGGCGGGTCCATGCCGCATATCCAGCCCTGCCACTACCCTGAATACAAATCGCGCCCGCCCTACCACCTGCTATACTCTACAAGTACACGGCATGCCACCAAGCTGGCCAACAAGACGTAGCAAAACCACACCGCTGCACAAGCGCCCGTAAATGCAGCAGCGACGGAGTCCCCGCATGTTGCTTTCACACAGCCCGCGCCGCTGCCCTGCGCCGCAAGCTGAGGGCTGGAAAATTACACTGAAGTACACGCATTTGCTGGACTGCAGCCAACAAGATTTGAAAGTGCTTTGACCTTGTAGTGCCCGAGGTGTGCCAAAGGGCACAGGCCAAGACGCGCAGCAGTACGGGGGGTGGTAGGCTGCTGCGTGCGGGGCGGGCGCAGCAGCGCCCGCAGCTGCGCACGCGTCCGCAAACCAGAGCCACGTAGCACACCACCGGCGCCTCACGCTGACGGGCGGGCCAGCGCGCGCGCGGCGACACGCATGCACTCGTCCTGTCGCAGCCCGGCTACCAGGGCGCGCTCGGAGCGGCCGGCGGGGGTCATGGCGGCGGGCACGGTGCCGTTGGCGGGGCAGGCAATGTCCGGCTCCAAGCCGACCTGCGTCCGTCGCACAAGTGAGCAACCCATGTGTGTTGCACAGTCAAAGTAGGGGCAGCACAGTTGCACAGCATATCTTGCCATGTCATGCAGCCATCAAGTACAAGTGACAAGCGCAGAACTTTGCATGAAACAGCATGTAAAGACACAGCGTAGCAGAGGCTCCGATGCAGTTCTACCGCCACGCGCTCCGTGCACTTGGGACATGTGCAAGTGCGCATGCGAGTGCATGCGGTGCGCGCCTTGTCGATGCGCTCGTGCGCGGGCGTGGTGAGGAGGCTGGCGGACACCAGCAGCGTGCTGCCGTCGCGCATAGGCACGACGCGCTGCGTGCGCCCCTTGCCGAACGTGTGCGCGCCCGCGGTCACCGCGCGGCCCGCGGCGTGCAGCGCGCCAGTCAGCATCTCGCTCGTGCTCGCCGTGTCGCCGTTGACCAGCACGACCTGCGCAGGCGGCGCGCGCGCGTTGGATGCGCGGCCAGGACAGACGCGCGCGCGGCGCTCGCCAGCGCTCCCCTGGCGCTGCTGACAGTGCTGACCGCTCCCCACGTAGGACATGTCACCTTAACTTGAGTGGTCAGTACTGAATCTGCGGTTATGCGCTTGGCGTGCCTTCCGCCTGGCTTGCTAGCCAATCCTGGCCCCCACATATCACCGCAGCGCCATTTGTAACACCGGGGCAAATTTTGAAAGTCATGGCAAGAGCGGCAGGCCTTCACCAGTGGAGCGGATGTCACGGCGTGCGCGTCCTCGAGCGTCACCTCAGCCTCGCCGTCAGCCTCGCGGTTTGTGACGTAGCAGAACAGCGCGTCCTTGTCAAGGAACATCTCGGCGATACGCATGCCTGCGCGCACAAACATTCTGAGAGGAAAGAGCTGGGTCCAGTCCAGGCCGCACTGAAAGCTCAGGAGCAGAGCCCTGTACGGCACAACTTTGTGCACGCTTCAACCTCTGCAACTCTGCGACCGTGCTGGCTCAATTACACGGGCGACACTGGTCAACTGACAGGGAGTCCGGTAAGCATTGGCGGCTACCGCGCCAGAGCTGTAGTGGGCGGGCCCCGGGGAGAGCCTGAGGCTTGTGAGTCAAGCTGGCCGAGATGCTCGTGCAGTATCACGGCCCGTGCAGCAGGCGACAAAAAGTACACAGGAAAACAATTTTGTGTAGTGCACCGCACCGGCAGAGACCAGGCCGCCGCCGTTGCTGCGCAGGTCCAGGACGTAGCCAGACACGCGGTGCGCCTCCAGGGTTGCCAGCGCGCCGCGCGCGTCAGCCGCGGTGCTCGCGCCAAATGCCTGGATGGAGATGTAGCCCAGCCGCCGGCCGTCCTCCCTGGCAGCCGCGCCGCGCACGCGTGAGCCTGTAAACACCCTGTCATGAACAGCTCTCCAGTGCTGTGTGTTTCGGCATGCTCCACAATCAAATCCCACTTCAGGAAAACTTTTCTGTAGTTAAAGGCAAGAGCAGCCATAGATTGACGGGGTTGCCAGCTGTGGATGCCATGCAAATGCCACAGGTGCATCGCATTCAGCCACAAGGAGCCCGCTGCTTGCAAGGCCAAGGCTGCGCACGGTCGGCGGTCGAGCGTGCGCGCGCACGTGGGAAATGCAGCGTAGTGCACCGGGTAGACCTGCAGCGGCAGCGCGGCCAGGCGCACGCGCTGCGCGCCCAGCACCGCGCGCACGCCCGCGCGCAGCAGCAGTACTTCTGCGTCACCCTGCAGCGCTGCCGCGGCCTCCCTGCACGCATGCGAAAAATCTTTATGAGCGCCTTGCTAAGGCCGGGCGGCCGAGCCACGCACAGGTGAAAGCAACGCACTGTGTACCGCCCCGCTTGTGCGGCCCGGCGAGCCCCGGACAGCGACCGGGCTGGTCAGCCAGGCACGACACAAGAGCGCGCACTCGTCGGGCAGGCCGGCGGTGCTGCGGCCGTTGATCGCGAGCAGCTGGCTGCCGACGCTGATGCCGGCGCGCTCAGCGGCGGAGCCCTCCATCACGCCGGCGACCAGCAGCGGCGGCGGCACGTTGCGGCCAGCGCGCGGCGCGCGCGCGACCTGGATGCCGGTGTGCACCAGCTGGCCGGTCGTGTCGGTCTGGAACGCCGACGACAGTGCCGGCGGCACGATCCGCGTGTCCACGTCGCCTGCGCGGAGCGCGCTGGTGAGAAGCACCAGGGCGCGTTGCGTTCTGGGTCGGGATAGTGCGACTCTGACGCAGGCAGCGGGGACAGGCACGGCGACGCGCCCAGAGCTGCGGAGGCGCATGTAGCAGAGCCCGTCACGTTGTAATTCAAACGCTCAGTAGCGCTTTGGGCCACAGTAGCAGAACTGAGCGCAAGGTGCAGCGCAAGCGCGCACCCAGCTTGCTCAGCATGGCGGGGATGGCACTGAAGGCTTCGGCTGCGTTGTCCGCCGCGCCGCTCTGCGCCAGCGCATCCTGCACCGCCCCAGGCGCAGAGGGCGTGTCAGGTGCCGCCGCTGTGCCCCTCGAGACACACTACAAGCACGTGTGCCGCGTGACAGCTGAGGTTGTGGTGCAGCATCCCGTTTTGCATCCAGCTCCGCATCACAACACGCGATGCTGTCAGTGCACGGGAAGGCACAGCCTGGAGCACACAAGTATCCTCATGCTAGGCAGCCAGCTGCGTGCTGCTTAGCTGACACATGAGGACGGTGGAGCGAAGCAGGGCTGGGCACCTGCTGCGCTTGGCGCCAGTCGACCGGCGCAGTTGCAGCGTCGATGAAGCGCTCGTCCACCTCCTTCCACACGTCCAGGAGCACCTCCTGCACAGCGCGCACGCCGGGCTCCGCCGAGAGCGCCGCGTCGGCAGCGGCGGGCGACGCGTCCTGCGCCAGGGCTTGCGCGGCGCAGAGCCCGAGCGCCGCCAAAGCGGCAGCGGCAGTGGCTGCTGCACTCTGCAGCGCCTGCAGTGCGGGCTTGTGATGGAGGCCGGTGCCGTTGCTGACGGAGGATCGGCTGGCACCGATTGTAACGACTCCCCGTGCTTTCAAGTGGCACCTCCGCCTCGGGGCCGCCGCAGCCGCCAAGGGGCACCTCTTGCTGCCTATCAACCTTCCAGTACAAGACATCGCCTGGGCGGGGGCCATATTGGCACAAGCAGGCAGACCTAAATCCGCCCAAGCTCCTTGCGCATACAAATGTACACAAGTTACAAGACAAATACAATGGGGCTGCACGGGGATGATAATACACGGTAGTTCAGAGGAGGAGAGAGTTGTATGGCCAGGCCAAGGCTTCCCGCCTCTGTTCATCACCTGCAAGGGTCAAGACAGGGTAAATAGCTGTTGCAAAAAAGCAGTGCTGCAAGGGCGGTCAAGACAGCTGAGGCAGCGCCGCTGGGCCGGAGATGCAAGGGGCGCGCACGTCGGACGACTTGGACCTGCCAAAGACGCTCGTGCGCAAGATCGTCAAGAACAAGCTGCTGCAGGTGGACGCGAGCGGCGGCGGCAGCGAGGAGGCGCGGCGCGAGGTGCAGCTGAACAAGGACGCGCTGCTAGCCTTCTCAGAGAGCGCCAAGGTGCTGCATGCCTTGACAGCGCTGATGCGGCGTCATGTTCGGACCCCGGTCCGCTTGCTGCTACACACTACCCGGCAGAGCTGATCCCTGCACCTCTGTGCAGGTGTTCATCAACTGCCTCACCGCGACCGCCAACGACATCTGCAAGGAGCAGAAGCGGCAGACGATCAGCGCGGACGACGTCTTTGCAGCGCTGCAGGACCTGGAGCTCGGCGAGCTTGTCGGCCCGCTCAAGGACGCGCTCGAGCGTGCGCCATCCCTTGGAATGCATCAGAGCCCCTTCCATCGCATAGTCAAGTACCCATGCTTGGGAAGGAGCACAGCCGCACTGCTGCTCTCCACCAACAGCTCTTCCACACTTGAAGTTTTGCTCTCGAGGCGCGCAGGCTTCCGCAACGACAGCAAGGAGAAGAACAAGCGCAAGGCGGAGCAGGTCAAAAAGCGCAAGGCGGAGGCCGCGCCCGCGCCCGCGCCCGCACCCGCGCCCGCCGCGCCAGTGCAGGGCTTTGCGCTGCCCTACGCCCACGCAGCAAACGGCCAGGCCGCCCAGGGCCAGGCGCCGCCCGCCGCGCCCGCGCCCGCCCAGCCCCCGCAGGCCTACGGCCTGCCGTACGGGGGCGCCGCGCCCGCGCCGCAGCCCTACGCGAACGCCGCCGCCGCGCCGCACTTTGCTGGCGTGCCCGGCGGGCTGCAGCTTACGCCGCAGTTTGTCGCGCAGTTCGCGGCCAGCTTCCCGGCGCAGTTCCAGGTGCCGCTGCGCCCCCTACGCCCGATGTGTGTATTTTTTTTTTCAGACTGTTATTCGACTTCGTCTTACATGATGCTCACACTGATGCATGATGATCTCGAAGCGGCTCGTTGGTAAAGAGCTCGTGAGAAGCTTGCAGTGTGGTTGTGGGCGAGCGTGCTTGGGTACGTTGTGGAGAGCGGCAGTGTGTGCGCTGTCCAGGAAACGGGGCCATGAAGTGCTGCACGGCTGTGGCAGCAGTGTCGGGCAGCCAGCAGGGCGGGTGCTGACATGTTTAGGGCGGGGCCACGCAGGCGCAGCTGGCGCAGCAGCTGGGCGGCCTCCCGGCGGCGCAGTACGCGGCGGCGCTCGCGGCCGCGCGCCCGCAGCAGCCCGCGCAGCCGCAGCAGGTGCCGCGCCCATGCCTGGCTGCGTGGGCACCCGCCTGGCGTTTCCTCAGCCATTGGGAGGCCGTCTGCGAGGTCGGTGATAGGAGAGGAAAGGAAGTCGCGTGGCTATTGCACAGCAGTGTCCAGTACAGAGGGCTGCAGCATGCCCTAAGAGCAGTGCAGAGCAGCACATGCAGTGGCTGAGCCGAGGGAGTTGTCTCGCAGGCACAGTACGCGCAGATCGCGCAGCTGCTGCAGCAGCACCAGGCGACCGCCGCCGCCGCAGCCGCGGCGCGCCAGGCCGCCGCCGTACCGGCGCAAGCACCGCCAGGCGCCTATCCGGGCGCACCCGGCGCCGCCGCCGCGCCGCCGCCGGCGCGGCCAGCATTCGCGGCGCCCGCGCAGGCGCCAATCCAGGCGCAGGCGCTGCCGGCTGGCGTCGCCGCGCAGTACGCGGCGGCTGTGGCGGGGCTCAACCCTAACCCTAGCGCAGCGGGGCCCGGCGCCGGCGCGGTCGCGCAGGCCGGGCTCGCGCAGTACGCGGCCGCGATCGCGCAGGCGCAGCAGCGGCAGCTGCAGGCCGCCCAGCTGGCCGCGGCGCAGCAGCAGGCGCACCCGCATCAGGTGCAGGCCGCTCCGCCCCAGCCTCAGATGCAGCAGGCGCCCCAGATGCAGCAGGTGCAGCAGCAGCAGCAGCAGCAGCAGCAACAGGCGCCGCAGCAGCAGGCACCGCAGCAGTAGCGCAGCAGGCCGCTGCGGCTGTCGCAGCCGCCGCCGTTGCACCCGTGCGCGCTTTGGGATTGCCTGCGGACGGGCGTGCTTGTACGCTGTGCCGGGTACCGCGGTCCCGCACGTGATTGCAAAGCTGCTTGGTGGCTGCGTTACTACGCTGCTGTAACTATATACGTCCTTGCAGTAAGGCAAAAAGGGACACGCAGACAGCTTGGGTTTGCTTTACTTCCCAACAGGGTGCCCCACCAGCATCCAGCGGCGGCAGGTCAGTGGGTGCAGCCAAGCAGCGGTAGGCAAGCGCGCGCGTGAGGCATTAGCAGGCAGACAGGATGCCCTCCGCCAGCCAGACGGGCGCGCCCCATGGCGCACCCGACCAGGCGCCGGCAGCCCGCTGGCGCCTGGGGCTGCCCGCGCTGCCGGTCCTGGCCAACTGCCTGGCGGCGCGCGCGCGCGCGGGCGCCCCGGCCAGGGCCGGGCCGCCGCAGCCTGGCCCTGCCTCCAACACAGACGCTTGCCCCGGTGACGCCTGGGTAGCGCTGCTCTGCGACCCTGCCTGCGTGGTCATCCTGGCGCCGGCGCCGGGCCGGGTTTCGGCGCCCGATTGGCAGCAAGCGCCAGTGGCGCCAAACGCATGCGCTGGCGCGGAGAGCCAGGGTGCAGGAGCAGGGCGGGCGGCCGCGGCCGCGCCGGTTGCGCCCGCCGCGCGTGCGCCTAATCAGGCGCCGCCGCTGCCAGAGCCGCCGCCCGAGCCGGAGCAGGTGCAGCGGCTGGACCTGCCGCGCGATGCGGGGCTGCTCTGCGGCGCGGCGTGGGCGCCGGGCGGCGCCATGCTGGCGCTCGCGTGCCAACGTGCGGTGCTTTTTGCGGCGGCGGTCGCCGCGCCTGGCCGGGCGCCCGCCGCGCCCGGCCGGGCGCCCGCCGTACCCGGACAGGCGCGGGTGCGGGACCGCGGCGGCCGCGCGGCGTGCGCGCCGGGCGCGGGCGAGCGCGGCGCACGGGAGGGCGATGCCGGGGCGGGGAGTTCGGCGGACGGCGGGCCAGAGCTGCCGGGGGCAGCCCCGTCGCGTGACTGGATAGACATGGGGGGATGCCTGGCCGTCCCAGCGGGCGCGGCCAGGGGCGTGGAGGGCGGGGCCGGCCAGGAGCGGCTCGAGCTCGTGCTGCGCGTCCCGCTCTTCTTTTGGCCCAAGGCGTGCCGCCCTTTGCTGCTTATTTCTTCCATGCTGGGTTCTGGGGGTTCTTACTACTTTTAAAGCGCAAGCCAACCCTCTGTCTGTACGCTCTCTGGTGCATTCCCTAATCAGTTTTTCCCCTCAATAATTGTTTCATAATAGACGTCTGTCCGCCACCGTCGGTCGGTCGCCACCGACCGACCGGTCGAACCTGGCCCGTCAGAATGACGGGCGGCACGCCTTGTTGTGCATAAAATGCAGCGCGCAATACTTGGTGTGCACCTGTACGCACGAGTGCGAGCAAACTACACAGCTACACAATGAGGCCTCCCCTCTCCCTCCCTGCCAGAACACACACATGTGCGGTATATGTGCGCGCGCGTGTGCATGCCATGCAAAGCTGCGTGTGCAGATGCTGAGTGCATGCACTGGGTGTATGTTCTGGCAAACGAGTGGCCCGCATGGCCGCTGGTGCGCCCCCATTGTGCGCGGACGTGCGCGCCCGGCGCGGCGCTCCTACACGCCGCGCGCGCCGCCCGGCGCGGGCGCTGCGCAGCCGCCGGGCGCCCGGAGGCGGCAGCACCACCGCTGACAGCCGGGCTGCCCTGCAGGACGTTGCACTGGCGCGCGCGCCGGGCGCGCCCGGCGGCCTGCTGCTCGCGCTGGCAGGCGCGCCGGGCGTGGTCCTGCTCCGCGCCGCGCCCGAGCCCGCGCGCGACGAGCGCGGCCAGCCTGCGGCCGCAGACGATGACAGGCAAGGCCAGCCCGCGGCCGAGCACGGCCCCGCCGCGCCCGCGCCGGCCGCGCGCGCCGCCTGGCGCTGGCGCCGCGAGCGCACGCTGCTGCACCGCTGGCCCGCGTGCGCGGTCGCGCTTACGGCGGCCGGCGCGGGCGGCGCCGAGCCCGCGCTCGCGGCGGCCGGCCTGGCGGGGCAGCTGTGGCTGTGGCGGCTGCGCGCCGGCGGGCGCGAGCCGGAGCTGGTCCTGCAGGCGCGCGGCGCGGCTGCAGGCATGCGGTGTGGGGGCCAGCCTCACTTTCGCTGCCAGGGGGTCCGTGCCAGCGGCGCACAGACGGTGCTGGTCGCGCTGCATACGGCAGCGATGGCATTTGCGGCATGTGCTGTGGACGAGGTGCTGGTGTTGATTGTGGCGTTGATGTTGTGGAGGTGTGTAGTCACATGTCATGTCCTGCAGGAAAGGAACCATGTGATGGTCGGCTCGCGTGTGCAGCAGGCAAGACACCGCCTGCGTGTGACCGCGCAGGCGCAGGTGCCCGCCGAGCGCGTCACGGCGCTCGCGTTCTCGCCGTGCGCCGGCGCGCTCGCCGCGCTGTGCTGGGGCGGCGCTCTGAGCCTGTACGATGCGCTGCCCAGCCCCAGCGGCCCCGGCGCGCCCGAGGACGCCGCGCTGGAGGCGCCACCTGCAGCCGCGCCGCCCGCTGGCGCAAGCCTGCCAGAGCCCGAAGACGGCGGGACACCGTGGCTGGCCCCGGTGGCGGCCCCGGCGCCGCCAGAGCACGTGCCGCGCGTGATGGCGATCGAGCACGAGCTGCCGCCCGGGTCGGCCCCGGCGCTGGGCCTGACCCTGAGCCCCGCCTGCGGGCCCTGGCGCCCGCGCGCGCGGCTGCCGGGGCAGCCCGTGCGGCCCGAGCAGACCGCCGCCTCGCTGCTGCTCTGGGACGCTGCGGGGGCCAAGGACGACGCAGCGGCTTTGGGGGTGGCGGGGCCTGCGGCAGGACCTGGGTGCGGCGCCGGCGGCCGCCTGCTGCTGTCGCGGCGTGGCGAGCCTGTCGAGAGCTGCGCTGCCGCCGGGGCGCCGCTGGTGTGCCTGCTGGCCGGCCTCGCTCTGACATCGGCACCCTTACGTCTTCTGTTTCGCTTGCTTGCATAAGTAGAGGAGATGCAGCATGTGGCTGAGGTCTCTGCAGCAAACCCAGTTCATCTGAGTTCGTGTCAAAGTGCACATTCACCAGAGTGCCTCTTACATCGAGTCGCCTGCGTTCAAGCTGCCCATGTGGCAGAAATGCAAGGCGGGGCACTCGCGCCTTGACAGGAGGTCGCCCGGCGCAGGTCCTGGCGCCACTGCTGACGCCAGGGGCCGCCCGCGACGCCGCGCGCGCGCCCGGTCCGCACGCGCGCTCGACCGAGCAGCCCCGGCACACAGGGCGCTCCCCTGCTATAGATGTGGCTGCGGATGCGCCCGTCGCCGGCCCCGCCTCCCCCAGTCCTCGCGCCGCCCGTGCGGCGCCGCCGTGTGAGCACGGTGCGCCCAGGACGCCAGAGAGCGGGGGGAGCAAGCCGCGGGCAGCACGCGGGGGCGCGGACGGGGCGCATGACACGGGTGGCCCTGGGATGGAGCCGCGCTTCGCGGCCCTGCCGCGGCTGCCGCTGCCGGAGGTACCCAAGCGCGCTGGCGCGGGCCCTGGCCCTGACCCTGGAGCATGCCCTAGCACCGACCCTGGAGCACGCCCTGGCACAGATCCTGGAGGGAGCCCGGCCGCGGTGCGCGGCCTGGCCCTGGTGGACTGGCCAGTGGTGGCGGGGGGGCCGCCCGCGCGCGCGGTGCTGTGGTACGACCGCGCGGGGTGGCTGCATCTGGCGCCGCTGCCGCCTGCGTAGACCAGGGCGGAGCCTCGGGGTCGCAGGGGGGTGCGCGGTGCTGCAGGGCAGGGGAGTCGTTGCGGGGTGCCTGGCGTTGCCGCCGTCAGGACAGTCTTAAGCTGCAGGGCAGGGTAGCCGAAAGCCGCATGCGGGGACGCCCGCACCTTTTCCTAGTGGACCTGCGTGGAGTCTCGCGGGTGGTGAGCTGCGCCTGTTGCGCTCCCACTCCGGTGACATGGCTTACGCGGGGCGCTGGCGCCGGGGTCGAGAAGGAGGTTTTGTCCCATTCATGAGGTTGGGGCCGGACGCAGGTGTGCTGCGTCAAGCCATGGACCAGGGAAAAACATGCGGCAGGAGCTAACACCATGCACGTGAGGGGGTTTTGGCAGCTGCGGCCCAGCACATGCCAGTTGCGGCAGCAACGCGGTCAGGCCTCAGGTGCCATACAACAGGAATTGTGCGGCCATGAGCAGCATCAGGTGGGTCGTGTGTCCAGGCGGGGTCAGATTTGCGCAGGGACCGCAAGTCCAGCTCTGACTCTATGCAGACAAATTCAGACTGATGTGCGTTCAGGTAGCATGCAAATACTGAGTGAGAGCGTCTTAGAAATCATGCCATGCCTGCTTAGAGAGCCAGCGTGTTCATGCTGTGGCAGTAGGGCTGGTCCGGATCAGCGACTTGGAAGCACATGTTGCATAAGTGCTGCTGCCTGCTCAAGAACGCTCTCGTCCAACTGCATTGGGTGTCCAACTGCATTGGGAGCAAGGTGTCTGCACGTTTGGCTCGGCTGTACACCTCTGCAGTTCACAGTACCTTACAACACTTGTAGCCTCGCCTGACTGTGACCACGCGGTCAATGTCTCCAACTCAGTGCTGCCACTAGCACAGCAGCCATGCAGACAAAAACCTGCATGACATCCTGATGTCGCACTCATCCTGACAGCCCACCAGTACAACGAACCTACAGCTAACAAGCGCCCTAGCAGTGCATGCATACAGCCACTGAATGACGGACGCTCAGCCACGGACCGAGCTTGGCATGCTTGACAGCTCTGCACTGAACTCACGAAAGACTGATTCCATGACAATACCTCACACCGCGTGCAAACCTGTGAGGATGCAGACTTCAGGCATGCCTTCCAGGCTCGGACCCTACAGCTTCCTGTCCAGCCACCTCTAACACACAGTGCATGTGTTTGGACCCCTGACACATACACGCTCAACACACACGATGGACAAGCTACATGTCGGACTCATGCGTTCCATGCTACATCTGCCTGCAAACAGGCCGCAAGCCAGCACAGCGAATTGCTTACGGTCATGGCCTGGATGCCCTGTTTGCCACACCCCAGCCAATCCCCACACAGGAATGCACTGTCAGGTCAGCGCTGCGCCGCATGACATGCAGCGGATGGGCAGCGCCGCGACTGCAGCCCAGGCACAACCACACGCGTAAACCTTGGAGCAGCCGGGGAGTGCACAGCCGCCCCAGCACATCGCAGTCTGGCCGCTCGCCACACCTCTCACGCTCAGCGCCAAAGGCGCGCGGCATAAACACAGTACGGGAACTGCCACGGCAAGAGCGCCTCAGAGACAGTTTTGCTGGAGCTCAACACAGTTGCGGCACTCCACAGTGCGTGATCGAGCGCACGCCGCTTTGCCGCGACCAAGCGCATGAGGTCGGCGGGTAGACATGCGGCGTCAGCGCCGCACCGCCGCCGCGACAGGGTTGGGGCTCAGCGACAGCGCCAGCCGTGCGACCTCGGCCACGCTGGCGCTGACGCCGGCCGCGCCGCGCCGCAGCGCGCGCCCGATCGCACGCCGCTCGGCCGCGAGCGCGTACAGCACGAGCGCCGCGCCGCCGGCGGCGCCCAGCGCGGCGCCCGCCAGCTGCGCAGGCGTGAGGCTGCCCCAGCCCTCCACCGGCTGCCGCGCGGCGCGCAGCGGGGGTCAGGCCAGGTGGCCAGCCAGGGAGACGGCCAGGACCAGCGCTTAGACGCTGCACGCCCGATGCCTGAGCCATGTAATAAACGCATATCGCCATGCCAATCCCGCCACCTGCGCCGAGACTGCCCAAGCCCTCCGCCCGGCTATCGGGCGAGCCGTTCACAAAACCCTGCCATGGCCACGAGCAGGCTCCCAACTCCTCGGCGACACACACGGTTGGAGGTCATGGCAATGCTCCGGCGCCACAGACAACAGATCGTGAGTTGTTGGTTATTTTTAAAAGACGTGTCGGGAGGAAGGTACATCTCCCCGATCACAAAATCACACAGTGCCTTCACCGCCTTCGTAATGCTCGCTGCGTTGCTCTTGCCACTCACGGCTTAGAGCCAGCGTGGTCGCGCACCTGGTCGTCATATAGGAGCGCCGCCGCGCGCTGCGCCGCGCCGCGCAGCCACGCGCCCGGCGCCGCCGGGGCCGCCCCGCGGCCGGCAACCCCGCCGCGCACGCCGCCGCCTGCGCTCCCCGCCTTGCCGGCGGCGGCGCTGCGCGCGCCTGCCTCCGGCTCGGATGCTGGCACGATCTCGGGCTGGCCAGCAGCACCTGCGCGCCTTTGGAGCCCCTGCTACACATGCGTTCTGTGCGTATGGCCACCCCTCCACGCGGCCAGGTTCAGCAACCCTGCATCGCTGGCAGACGACGCTGATCGGCTGCCAGGCCCGGCGGGCTGAAGTGCCCTATGTGCAGACGCCAGGCCTTGATTGTGAAGACGCACCGGCGGCGGCCTTGCTGCGCGGCGCGGGCGGCGTAGCCGGCGCGAGCGCGCCGGCCTCCTCGGCCGCGCGCAGCTGCAGGTCGCCCAGCAGCGCCGCGCGCTCGTCGGGCGGCAGGTGCGGCGCGGCCGCCAGGACCCACTCCAGCGCGGCGCGCGGCTGCCCGCCCTCGCTCGCCAGCACCTGCGCCGCGCGCGCAGGCGACTCACTAGGACAGCTGCTTGCCCTTCCACTTTTGACCGTGGCGGCTGCAGAGTCAGCGACAGGCCTGTCGCATGCAGAGGAGAAGGAGCGGCCCTTCTCACAAGGAGGTGCAAACGTGCTTGGGTGCAGTCCGGCCAGTGGAGGCACTTGTCAGCACCGTTTGAGCGGAGAGCTCCAAGGAGCTCCTGCAGAGGCCGTTTCTAGTCATCAGAAGACTTGCTACAGTTCGTTTCGAGCCAGCTCGCCAGTGCTACCGCGGCCAGGGCACCCACCGCTCAGACGCCTGACGCACTGCTGACCTGGCGGGCGCTCTGCAAAGCGAAGGCGGACGGGGCGAGCGCAGGGCGCGCCTCCACAGCATACATGCGCACGGCGGCAGTGTACTCGTGCGGCGCCAGCACCAGGCCGTCCGCGGGGGCCGCATCCTCGGCCGCGGCGGCGTCGCTCACCGAGCTCTCCTGGATGTACTCCTCCAGCACGGGGCCCGCTTCGTGCAGCTTGGCATCCAGCCCCAGCGCCACCCTGCGCGTGCGCGGTGCTGTATTGAGCTTGGCAGCGCGTCGCTGTGACCAGCAAAGCGATGAGTGTAACAGCGCAGCATAGGCCTGCAGAGAGCCTGGGGGCGGCTCACCAGAGCAGCAGCACGTCGCAGCGGATGTTGTACAGGCCGCCGTACTGCTGCTGAAGCACGGGCAGCACCTCATGGAACCTGTTGCGCAGAGCATGTCGCTGTGAGCAGCGCACGCTTGGCTCGTTGCAGGTGCAGGCAGAGCAGAGGTACAGGCTGCGCTGAGAGCACGCTGAGAGCAGGCGTGAGACAAGAGTGCTCGTGCGGACACGCGCAGACTCGGGGCGGCGCGCGAGCGGCTCGCCTGCCGAGCTCGAACATCGCCTGCGCGAACACCGCGGCGCCCCGATCGGCGACGGCCGCGCCGTCGCGCACGTAGCCAGCCGCCTGCAGCACCTGCTGCCCGGCGACCGCGGCCTCGCCGAAGCGCGTGAGCGCGAGCAGGCGCTCGGCCACCTCCGCCTGCTGCTCCAGGGTGGCGCGCGTGCGCGGCGCGGCAGCCGCGCCAGGCTCCATCTCGTGCTCAGGCAGGCGGTCCGAGGCTGGGCATCGCGAAGCAGCTACAGTAAAAACAGTAAAAAACCAGTAAAAAAAGCAAGTGCGGGGACATGAACTGTCCTAATTGGATGTGGAGGTGGTCCCAGGAGCCATATTCCACCTCCAGCAAGAAACGGAAAAATGCCCTCGATCGATCTATCGGCGGCCACGTCCTCGGTCGGTCGATCGATCGATCGAATCGATCGATCGGGCCCCCCCCCCGGATGGGCTGAGGGACTGGTTAAGGGCGTTTTACGCTGCACTGAGTCAGTGCAGGTAGTCTCGGCAAAAGAAATCCTGGCTGCAGCTGGTCTGCTGAACAGACTTGAGCCGCTGTTATCCCTGAGCTTCTTTGTACAGTTGGTTTCAGTTGTTTTTGGGCAGGGCTGGGCCTCTGCTGAGCCCGCCCATCTGAGTGCCGTGCTGGCTCAACGTGGCGGACCCGCCAACGGGCCGCTTTCAAAGCCGTCGAGGAGTGGCGCGTTAGTCTGGAAGTCTGGCGACTATGACCATCGTTAGGCTAGGTCATGTCTGCCATGATATTGCGGTCCGTCACCTGTGGCCTGGACGCTTACGGGCACGGTGACACAGCCTTGCCTTCTCCTCATTAGTGCAATTGCACAGCGAGGCTGTTCGCCGCTGTGATGCTCAGGAAGACCTCCTGCACTGCACTGTTGACGTTGGAATTGTGAGTGCCTGAGACCGGGCGGAGGGCAGCTCTCCGCCGCGTGGGGCTGTGGGCTTTTTTTGTGGCCGGCTGTGGTTCACGCTCACCCGCCAGTGCAGTGCAGCAGGAGGGGTCGATGGCTCGTGCTGCTGGTTTTTGTGTTGCTTACGCTCTGTTTATTTTCTCTTCTGCTGTGTTTGTGCAGTGGCTCTGTTGTGCTTGTGCTGTGTCTGTGCCGTGTTTGTTCGATGTGCCCCTTGTCAAATGTGCAATGTAAAATTCGCCGTTTTCGCTATTTTTCCTTTACTTTTCATATACTTTCAGTAGTATTCATGCTCCATCATGGAGCGCGTCACATGCATCAAGATAACCCCAAAACTGGGCACAACCAGGTGCCTGTTGTACATCTTCACTTCTCTTGACACAGGGATGGACTGCAAAGCAGGTTTCATGCACACGCTGCACCCCTACAGAGCTTTGGCACTGCGTTCACTGCATACGTTCCCGGTCTGGTTCGTCGGTCTGTATCATACATGCTGGCTGAAATGACAAGAACGTATCACAGCCAGAGCAGCATAGTAGTCCCCACAGTGCAGAAGAAGAGCCCCAGAGATGCAGCCAGTAGCACGCCGAACACCTGCCAGATGCACATGGCCTGCCTCAATACGTGCAGCTGGCAGATGATCAGTTGACATCACTGCTGGCCATGAACCCGGCATGCGCCCTGGCACACCTTGCCAGGCACCCCAGACAACTCCAGAGACAACAGCTTGTCAGCTCCAGAGGCAACAGCTGACCGCAGCCATCGCATGCACCACCCCATGCTCTAACGCTACGTCTCTCCGCGCCGCCGCACGCCCAGACAGCAAGCAGGCCTGGGCCTGGGCGCGCCTGGCGCTGCGTCTTCCGCCCCAGAGCATTCTGCACCGCGCCCATAGCGCGGCCCAACCCAGGCGCCAGGAGCAGCATCGCGGCTGCGCGCGGCACCTGCGCGGTGCGCCCCATGCTCCTCACACAAGTATGCCATGCGAGCACGCCCCGCCACGCCTCAGCACAGATGTGTAGTTCCTTGCTACAGACTTGGCACCAAAGTAGCTCAAGTCAGCCTCCGATGAAGCCCCAGAGGCAACATGCTCCACGTGCAACAACACACACAGGTTTATCTTGACCGCACACTCGCGGGCGCCCACACGCTGCGTGCGGACCACTGGCTCCACAAATGCAACCCTGTATGGTGGCAAGACCATACCCAGCCAGCACCGCGACACAGCACACGGCGGAGGCAGCCGAGGGCCTTTGGCAAGCTCCATCGCGCAGGCCGCCTGTAACCGTCGGCGACAGTGGCGTCGCGCACAGCACAGCGGCGCGCGGCGCGCCTTGCTCGGGATGCTGCCCACGTACACGATGCCGAGCGTCTGGCCGACGCGCTGCGCCGCGCCGGCCACGCCCAGGCCGCGCGGCGGGCACAGCACCAGTGTCCACATCAGCAGGAACGCGCCTGCGTCAGCGACGCACTGCAGAGCGGCGCGAAGCGGAGAGCCACCTCGGGAGGCAGCAGGTACCTCCACCCTGGGCACAGCTAGTCTGCGCCAGTGGGCAGGACACATACCGCCAAGCTCGCTGACACAAGAGGCTGATGCTCTGCGCGGGCGACCATCGCTCCCTCTCGTGTGGTGCACATTGGCGCAGGTGGCGAGCTGTTGTGAGGTCCATGTAAGGCATGGCCCCAAAACACTGCTTAAGTGACCCTGGTGACACCTGCTTGCCACGCACACTAGCTGAATTCGCCGCTGCGGCCCAGTGCTACACAGCTAGGGCTGTACTGGTGTGTGCAGAGGCAGACAACTGGTTCCTTGTAAGGTCCCTGCGCACCAGAGTAGTACAGGGAGTTGAGGACGGCCACGGCAGCCATGCCGGAGAGGCCCGCGCGCTGCACGCGCTGCCGCAGCACGGCCGCCAGGGCGCCGCGGCGCTCCCGCCGCGCCTGCCACAGCCGGTATCCGTACCGCAAGCGCCCCGGCACGTCGCTCAGCGGCGGCAGCGCGCCCAGCGCCGCCTGGCCCTCCTCTTGCCGGTGCTCTGCGAACGTGGCCGTGCCGTCGCTGCCGCCAAAGCAGGCGCTGCCTGGAGCGGCCAGCGTGGGTGTCAGGGGCGCGCGCACTGGCCCACGGCCTGCTTGCGACCAGGCAGAAGTGCAAAGGCAGAACTTTTGCTGCACAACGCAGGCTACCGTCTTTCACACCTGGGTTTCCTCCAGCGCTCCGCTGGCTGGAAGCCTCTGCCTCTGCCAGGCTGTGCGCGGCCGTGAGGCTGGCTGATGCGGCGCGCAGCCAGTGGGTCCGCTCGCGCCGCGAGCCCGGAGCCTGCACGCCGCGCCTTTGCCACGCCCAACCTGCCTTGCCAGGCCAGAACTGGCAAGCGCTAGGCTGACGCATGCTCGCCAGTGCGCCGTGCGACGGAAGGCATGCATGGTCCGCACGCATGGTTAAACACTTGCCCGAGCATACAGTGTATACGCACAGTAACAATGTTACCACGGCTGTTGAAACAAGGGGGAAACAAGGGGGACTATTCTTTTCTTTATTATAACAAAAGTTCTTCGCAGGTAGGCTGCTTACTTACTGGGCAGGGGCCCAGCGTGTGACCCGGAGCTAGAGTCTAGTGTGGGCGGCAGATAGTCTGCCTTTAACCTGGCAGGATTCTGCCAGGCCGGCAGAAGCTTTCTGCCCGCATGCAGACGGAGATTTCGCTAGCAACGAAGTTCTGCCTTTTGCCAGGCAGCATTCTGCCTGGCGGGCAGAAGGCTTCTGCCCAGACCCAAAACGTTCTGCCGCCCACACTGAGCTAGACCCTGGCATGCCACACTGCCCGGATCTCAGGCGTGCAGCGCCTGTAGGAAGTCAAAGGCCAGCAGAGCAGTCTGGGGAGCGTGTGCTGTGACAGCACCAGCATTGGCAAAACGCGGCTCTGAAGCACTAGCGCTGCCTCCTTCCTCGAGCCTGTGTGTTGCTTCACACTCTTTGGTGCACTCCCTGCTCTGGAAGCGAGTAGAGGGGACCCGTATTCATAGCGTGGCAGACACCGTCCACACCAGGTCAGTTGCGCTGCGTGTTCACCCTGTGCTAGCTGTCGTGGTTTCCGTGCACGTATGTTTCGGGTGGTTTACAACTGAGGGTCTAGTGTTTTCCTGCACGCCGAGCAAGGATGGTGCATGCAGCTTGTGCGGTTGCGTCCAAGATCCTCCCGGCACCTTTCTGCTGACCTGCTGTATATTGTCTTACTTTGGCTCGTGTGTGCCCGACAGGGTGTAGCGAACTAGGCAGGGAAGTCGTGAAGGGTCGCCCAAGCGCTCCTGGCATGGCTGCCAGCAGCCTGCTGCACAAGCCGGCATGCGCTCTGGCATGCTCTGGTTAAGCCAGGGCGGCTGTCAGGCGCCGCCGCATGGCTCCGCAAGCTGACGCCGGATAGCGCATTGCAGCTGCATAGGCTGCAGCACCTGCGCTGCGCAGCGCCCTGGGCGCACCAGGGATAGAGCGAGCGTGAACGCTCGCCGCTGGGAGCCAGGCACAAGGCAGCAGCCCGGCGCCGGCGCCGCGCTGCGTCAGCCGCCAGCTCAGCCCGCCCCGCGCGGGGCCGCCGGCCCGCCGGCGCCTGCGCGCTGCGGCGGCGCAGGCCGCGCAGCACAGCCGCCGCGCCGCGCGGCGCATGCCCAGCATCCTCACGCAGCGCCTCTCTGCCCTGCCCCACCGCGCCTCGATGGACAGCGAGGCCTCCGTGTCGTCGCCCGCCCTGGGCCCCGCTAAGGTGCCGGGCGCGCCGGCGAGCCTGGGCCGCCCGCATCAGAGCCCGCGGCGGCCCGCGCCGGGCGCCGCGCCGGCCCGCCGCGCGCCGCCCGCGCCGCGCTGCCCGCGCCTGCTCGCGCGCCGCGTGGCGCTGATCGCCGCGGCGGCGCTCGCGGCGCACTTTGTGCTCGCGCTGCTGGCCGGCGGCGGCGTGCCACCCACGCTGCTGACGCTCCTGCCGGAGGCCGCGCTCTGGCGGCTGCTGTCCGGCGGCGGCGTCGGCGGCGGCAACGCCAGCGGCGTCCCGCCGCCCGTCCCGGCGTTCGCGGCGGGGGCGAGGCGGTCCGGGGCGGTCAGCGACAGCGCTGAAGGGGACGCCGACGGCAGCGAGCGACCACTGAGCGCAGGGCTGCAGGGCGCCATGGGCAGCCGGCCGAACCTGGCCAACCGCGCGCTGGCTGGCGAGGCCGCGGCTGTGGCTGCCGCGACGGCGAGCGGCGCCCGCAGCCATGGCGCAGGGTCCGGCGCAGAGGGCGCCGGCGCGGGGGCGGGCGGCGTCGCGGCGTCAACCGAGCTGAAGCACGCCGCCGCGGCGCTCGCGCGCGCGGCCGCGGAGGGCGCGCCCGAGCGGCGAGCACCTGTAGGGTTTTGGGGCCGCGTGGCGTGGGCGCTGGGCGACGCCGCGCCGGCCTGGCTCGACGGCGTGGCGGAGGCCGCGCACGCGCGGCTGCTTGCGCGGTGGGAGGCCGCGGCGCTCGTGGAGCTGGCGGCGGCAGAGGCCAACAACGAGAGGTGGGCGGCCCAGCCTACCCTAATCCTAGCGTGCCCGGCCTGCCTGCAACTGTGCCCATATTTGTCACCCTTACTGCAGCCCCGGCTGGGTAAAACAGGCCTGTGACATTTGGCCCAAGTGCGCCGGGACGAAGCGCACTCAAACTTCTCTCCCGCGCGACGCCGGCGTGCCGGCCGTGCACGTATGGCTTTCGAAAAGGCCAGGCGCAACAGTTGCTGCAGGTTGCGACGCGTGCGCATGCTCGGAGTTTCTCACCGCACACTGCAGCAAGGGCGGCTGCATGGTCGCCGCTCAGCGCCAAGGCCACGTTTCGTACAGATTGTGCGCGCGGCTCAGGGAGAGTCAGGGAGAGGGCCGGGAGGGGAGGAGTGACGCGCTCGTGTGGGAGTCCGCGGACTCGGGCGCGAACGCTGCGCGCGACGCTGTAGGGCCGCCGTCTGGGGACGCCTGCGCCAGGCTGCTGCACGTCCCCAAGGTGCGTGAGAGCAAGGGGGCCACCAGGGCTTTATGGAGCAGCCCGGCGGGGGCCGGCCGCTTGGACGTGTGTATTGCGTTCTGCCGGGAAGGCCAGCAGGCTCAAGCTGCTGCCTCCTCGTCTCTCGCACACGCAGCGCCTCACATGTAGTCTTCGTATCTCTACTTTCCCGCCTGGTGCGCGAGTCTTGCAAGCAGGTCAATGTCATGCTTGCTTCTCTATTTGCCAACCTCTGCGCGCAGCAGGCTTCACCTGACCGGTGCTCTCCCGGCGCTGCACTTAGTTTTTGCAGATCTGGCTTTGGGAGGGCTTTGCGTTAGCTCGAGCGTGACTCCTATTCACGTTGTGTCCATGTGCCCGCGCAGGTCGCGCTCATGTTCCTGACGCGCGGCGTGCTGCACCACGAGGCCGCCTGGGCGCTCTGGTTCGCGGCCGCGCGCGGGCTGGTGCCCGCGGCGGCCGTGCGCGCGCGCGGCTGCGCGCCGCCGCAGCTGGCGGCGCTGCGCGGCGCGTGCGGCGCCGCGGCCGGCCCCCGCCTGCTCCAGCAGCAGCACCTGTTCTCCGTCTATGTGCACGTTGGGGCCAACGACGCGGAGTTTGCCGGTGCGCCGCCCCCGCCGCGCCCATCCCGCCCGCACCAACGCCGCCCTCCTGACAAGCATGCCCGCATGGGCCATCTCTGCACGCTCATCTCTTCCACAGCGTATTACCAGCGTGGGTCACGGTTGCCTTTTAGCACGCTGTGCAGGCAGGCCAACGGAATGCTGCGTCTGCAGCGGAGTGGCAGTGTCCGCGGAGGGCAGCGCGTTGCCACGCGCACAGACGGCACTCGGGCATGCGCATACTCGCCGGGCTGGGCCCGTGCAGGCGGTGCTCGTTGCTGCACGGGGTCCTTGGCGGCGCCCCGCGAGCGCCCACGCCAGGGATGGGTGCACATGAGCACGGCTATTTTATCCTATCCTACCCACTTCCCACCCTACCCTATCCTACCCACTTTCCCTACCCTACCCTGATCAACCCTGCCTTTTGCGCCGCGGCAGGCTTCCCGGCGGACAGCCTGTTCCACGGCACCGACATCGCCGAGCGCGTGCACGTGCGCTGGGGCACGTTCGCGCTGGTCGACGCGACACGCGCGCTGCTGCGCGCCGCGCTCGCCGACCGCGCCAACGCGCGCTTTGTGCTGCTGAGCGAGAGCGGCATCCCGCTGTACCCGCCCGCCGCGCTGCACCAGCAGCTGACCGCCGAGCGTCGCAGCCGCATCAACGCCTGCGCCGTGCCCGGGGTGCGCGGCGCGCGCTCTCCTCTCCGCCTCCTTGTCTCACACGCCGCGCTCGGCGGCATCTCCTGCCCTCGTGCTGCGCTCACGGGCGTGTGGGAGATCCAACGTTGCTTTTATTATGAGGCATCTGGCTGTGCCTGCCTGCCGCCCTATGCCCAGCAGCTGCTGGCGAGGCAGAGCCGCTGCGCGGCGCCCTGGGCTCTGCCGGCGCGCACGCAAGCAGCGTTGACAGCATGCGCGCAGCTCCTGCTCAAACACGGCGGGCTGGGCAGCACCACCAATGTCCTGGAAAGCGATTGCACTCGCCACATGGCCGGGTGCGGCAGGACGGGCATAGCCTGCACCGCATGCAGCCTGCTTCCTGACCCTGGGCCCGCAGCAGGAGGGGTGGAACCTAATCTGGAACCCTTGCTGGGCGCGGCAGGACGAGCGCAACCTGCACCGCTGGCTGGGCAAGATGGAGTCAGACAAGCTCAAGCGGGAGCACTGGCGCAAGAGCAGCCAGTGGTGCGCCTGGCAGCGGGCCCTGCCAGACGCGCACAAGCCACGGCTGGGCATCCACCAGTGCGCTGAGCGCTCAAGAGTGTATGGTACCTTGGTCAGTGTGGTGTGAAGTTGCCTTTTGTTCTCAGCCGTCCTTGCATTGGCCGTCCTCGCATTGCGACCCTGCAGAGCCCTCCGATGTGGTCCTGCCCGCGGGTGCGCATGGCATGCGCGCACTGCTTGTTCAAGGCACGCCGCAGCCTGATGGGTTCCGCGCGCGCGCAGGATGGTGCTCACGCGCGCGCACGCGGCGCTGGCGGCCAACGAGACCGAGGTCGCCGAGCGCTTCCGGCAGTACTGCCTGCCAACATTCCGGGAGGGCTGGTGCGCCCTGCGCGGCCCTGCGCGCCTGGCACACGCTCTGCCCGCGGCGGCGATGTCGACATCATTGAGCGCCTGCCCCTGCGCTGCGTTTGAGCCGCTCTGCGCGCTCGCGGCACGCCCAGCCCTCGGAATGCCTCCTGAGAGCTGCGTTTTGCGGGAAGTGACTGCGGCGGGGCGCTGAGCTGGCAGGCCGGGACTGAGCGCCCGTGCGGCGCGCGCCAGGTGGCGCGACTGCTACAGCGATGAGCACTACTTTGCGACGCTGCTGGCGGCTGAGGGCCGCGACGCGGAGACCGACTGCTGGGGCTACGCGGTGCATGTGGACTGGAGCCGCATGGGCGAGCACCCGCGCGCGTACGAGCCGCGCGAGATCACGTCCTCCAGGCGCGCCTTTCCCCTGCCCTACCCTAACCTTTCCGGGGCTTCGGTCGGGTCATGCTTTGCAGGCAAGATCATGGGCTCCAGGCGCGAAGCGCAAGGCGGACTGCGGTCATTCTTCCCCCGTGCTTGGTCTTAGAGCAGCAAGCCCTGGCTGCGCAGCGCACCCGCGCGCACCGACAGGGCCGGCGGCCGCGCAGCTGTGCCAGGTCGCCTTGGCCAGGCGCCCGGCCGAGCGCTTCGCCGAGTATCATAGAGGCAGCCCCGCTGAGCATGCTGATTGCCCTCCCCCGCAGGCTGCGGCAGCTGCGTGGGCCGACCGAGGGCTGCCGCTACCCGGCCGCGATCGCGAGCGCCGCCGCGCAGCTCGTGCCTGTCGACGCGGTGGGCCCGCAGGCGCGCGCGCCGCCAGCTGCCTCAATCGCTGGCCTGCCCAGTCTGCATGGGGCATCTGGCTTTGGCAGCGGTCCAAAGGTAGCCGGCCAGTTGAGGGTGGGCGATGCCAACGGGACAGCGTGTGCATGCACACCCGCAGACCCTCGCCAATGTGTCTGTCCTGAGCACCATCTGCATCAAGCCCGCGAGTGACTGCAGGACGCTCTGGTAGCTGCTTGAAATCCATGCTGCCAAGACATCTGCTTGCCAACTGCAGCGATGGGGTGCAGGTGTGCGACGGCGCGCCGCCGCCGCCATACGCGGCCTGGGCGCTCGGGCCGCAGTGCCCGCTGTTCGCGCGCAAATTTGGGCCCCACACCGCGCCCGCAGTGTTTGCGGCGTTTGCTGACTGCGCCAACGGGCTGCGGATTGCCAGCGACGGCTGCTGAGGCCACCAGCGGCAGCCCTGCTTGAGCCAAGGGCAGGCCGCTGTGCATGGCTAGGTCTTCATTGTGCTCCTCAGGACGCGTGCTCTGGATGTGTGCCGGACTGCCATGCTCAGACATGGCACTATGATGATTCTTTAGCAGCTGGCCCGCTGGGCTGCTGAGTGTGTGTGCAGGGTTGGCGCCTTTCCTGCCAGCTGCGCGCGGTACGGGGTGACTTGCTCCGCTTTGGGTGTGCTCTTCTAGGTTGCGGGTCTTCTATTAACGCTGGCTAGACAGCAGTTGTGGTGCCTGTGGGCGCCAGTCAGAGACGAGCGCTTGTGCTTGCAAATCGGAGATGCATGCAGACGAGCTGCGTCGAGGGTGTCAAGGGTTATAGGGTTGCCACACCTGTGTGCCTGTCAGGGCGAGTTTTGTCGGCCTCCAGCTGCGTCCTTGTGTGCTCGGGTCGGCTCTGTTGGCCGACATTGCGGCTGCGAAGTGATACGAAGCGGCGGCTGCAGTGGGCGGCGACATGCCCCGCCCGGTCTCACCTGCCGGGGCGCGGGCAGGCGCGCCGCGCCTAGGCGCCGACTAATTTTCCCGTGTGCTGGATCACTGAGCACTTGTCCGCCTGGTGTGGTTTGCGATGCGTGGATGTCCTCGCGCAGCCTGCGCAAGTTTTGGGTAGCCCGCGTGTGCTCCGCAGAGCGGAGCGCTCCGGCGTGCTTCTGCAGGTGGTTTGCTGCCTTCACTTTTCCGCGCCTCGTCTCGCGTGTAATAATAGCAGCCGCAGCGCTGTAGAGCAGCGTCGCCGCAACGAACGCGCTCGCCAGGAGCCTGCATGCAATGCAGTCCCAAGCATGTGCCAGCATCCGAGGTGTTGGAGCCTCCTCGCCGTGTCACACAGCCGCAGTCCACATGCTCGCCCTCTGCCCCGCATGAGCCGCTCTCGACCAGCACGGCAGCAGGGGGGTGCAGAGGGACCTGCATGCATGCATGCACTTGCCAGAATGTCATGCGGCGTTCAAGGTTTTTGCAACTGCCGGGTCACCTGCACCGTTGCATGCCCTGGCGGCATTTCCACCAGCCGCACGAGCTCTAGCAACAAGTGCTTGTTTACGCACACCATAACAGACAGTTCTTGGAGCACAACACGTCAGTCCCAGCTGCGCATCGAGCTCACATGTGCTCAACAGCCCCACACACCAAACCATGGTCTGGTGGAGTGCCGCCATTATGACGGCTTCGTGAGCGCGCGTGCTGACCACGTCTTCTCTTAACAAGCTCGTCAGAGTGCGCAGTGCTGTTGCCAGTTTTGGCTGCTTGCGCCATACTGCATGTGGGCCCGGCGGGCGTGTGCACAGCCGACCACCCTTGAAACCTGACAGGGCCCTGCAGCCGTCGCCCGGCGCGCCGGCAGCGGGCAGGCGCTCCAACGCGCCGCGCCGCGCAACTCCGCGCCGCGCCGCGATGCGCCTGTTCAGGCGGCCCTGCTGGGCGGGCGCCGCGCTGCTGGGCATCGCATCGGCCAACCTGCTCCTGGTCTGCCTGCTCGCGCGCGGCGAGCGCGCGGCCACGGCCGCGCGCGGGCGCGACGCCGGCCCGGCCAGCGCGGCCGCGGATGCATTCCCTGGGCTGGCCAGCCGCATGCCAGGGGTCCACCCGGCAGGAGGGTTGGGGTTGGACTTAGGGTTGGAGCAGCAGACCCTAGCCGCCGCATGGCGCGCGTGGCTGGGGCGGCAGCACGCCCGGGCCGCCCCATCTGCGCTCCACTCCATAGCTGCGGCGGCTGCCGGGCGCGGCAGCGATGCGGACCAGCAGCCTGGGCCGCCGCCAGCGGCAGCGGCCACGCGGGCTGCAACCACGGCTGCGCGCGTGGCCGGCAGCGAGGTCCGGCTGCGCCCGCAGGAGGACGCACTGGCTGCCGCTGCGCTCGCTGCAGGCGCAGCCGCGGAGCCTTTCAGCGAGCAGGTGCTGAAGCCCGACAAGCATGCCATTTCCGCGGCTGAAGATGCTGCGAGCAGTATCGCCGTGCTGCCCAAGGAGGCGGGCGGCGCGCAGGGTGCGGGGGCAGCCGCTGCGCTCGGCGCCGGCGCGGCCTTGCAGCCCGACGCGCTGCAGGACACGTCCGCTGCAGGGGCCGCGCATGCAGTGGTAGCCCGTGCCGGCGACCAGCGGCTGCTGGACGGGCAGGCGCAGGCGGCAGCTGCAGCGTCGGCGGCCGCTGGCACCGCCGCTGCGCGCTCATCAGACCCGTCTGCAGGCGAACCGGGAAGGCTTAGTGTGTTTGCACTCCCTGCGCCCGTCTTTGCAGCATGGCCGTGGTGGGAAGGCTTCAGTTGCATCTCATTGGGACATGTATTTAAGGTGATCGCACAATGCACGCAACCGCTGAGCAAGGTGTATGCATGACATGGAAAAGGGTAGTGTCGTGCCTGTCTGCCCACCACCCAAGCTTGCAGAAGCACCCTCCGGATGCATGCAGGCCGTGCGGCTGACGGGGAGGCGCAAAATGGCGCTGCGCACGGCATGCACGCAGCTGCAGCCAGCGCGGGCCTGTCCGCGCGCGCCGCACATGATGCCTGCGCAACCGCCCTGCGCATCCCGAAGGCGCGCGCCAGCCTGTGTCCTACTGCACGGGCCAGGGCATACCCTACTGCCTGGAACAGGGCATGCCCTACGAGCAGCGCAGCTCCGTGGCCGGTGCTTTCACGCCGGGCCTGGGGTGGCTCCTGTGGCAGACCGCTGCGCGCGACCTGTTGCCCTTGGTGGCTCTCCCTGCGGAGCGTGCTGGAGTGAGCTTGCAGTGCTAGGGTTTGGCACCTGGAGTGACACGCAGCGCAGCAGCCACACACGCTGCAAGTCACCGCACGCAGTGAGGCTGCCTCGCGCGCTGGCAGTCACATGGGGGCGGCGCTGACAGGGCGCCGCGAGCAACAGCAGAGGCGGGCCTGCTGATGCGCACCCCAGGTACAACCGGGGGTCACATGCATTGGATGGCTTGTCCCTGCTGGGTCACAACCTCTGCCTCCAGACGAGCTTGGACAGGGCACCGCGCGCAGGTCGCGCTGCTGTTCCTGACCACGGGCGCGCTCTACCATGAGCGCAGCTGGGCCCTCTGGTTCAGCCACGCGGCCGGCCTGCTGCCGCTGCGGTCCCTGCTGGACAGTCCCGGAGGTGCGGCAACGGGCCGCACCGGCACTGCCTGATCCGACCAGCCGGGCCCATGTCAGGAAGCCCGCGGCGGGGCTAGCCTCGGCCGCAAGCTGCAGCGCAGCTGCATGGTTGTAGCAAGGCAACTTTGAGCAGTAACCGCATGCCGCTTGTGGAGGTTACCTTAACGGCCGTGCAGATGGAGCGGGCGTAAGTTTGCACAATCATACGCATGGCTTGCTGAGCACTTGCTCGCCGCAGCCGTGTCACTCCACTTGGTATCTCTTCTACATGCTCCCAAACGAGCGCTCGCACAGAATAATGTGCAGTGCAGCTGAAGCTATGAGTGCACCATGCGGCGATCAAGCATGCTGACAGAGCAACGTGCTGGCTGATGTGTGGCACAGGGGCGGGGCAGCCAGCTGCATGCAGCGCGGGCCCGCTGCGCCTGGCGCAGGCGCTCTGCCAGCCGGCGCCCGGCCAGGGCGTCATCCAGCGCCAGCACCTCTTCACCGTCTATGTGCACCCGCCGCCGGCGTCCGACGGTGCGTGAGCCGCGCCGTGCTTGCCAACGTTGCTGCGTATCAGGTGGATGCTGTGAACCCACAGTCTGTGGAAGAGCATGCAATGCATCCACTGTGGCTGTCGTGCGGTGTGCAGGCTTCCCTCCTGAAAGCATTTTCCATGCAAGGGAGATCGAAGACCGCATCCAGGCATGCTGCCCGTATGTGCACGCATCCTTTACGTGCTTGCATGTACTTACCTGCACGTATACACGAGTGGCAGATTACGGGCACTTCTGCATGGTCCGTGCCATCAGGCATCTTTGACCCAGGCCATTCTGGCGAGGCGGTTGACATGCATGCAGGCGCAGGTGTTTCCCCACATTGCCAGGCCTTCAGCCTCCCGGCGCTTGCTCACTGCACGCTTTGTCTCCTGCAAGCTGTTCTCACGACACGCAGGTCGAGTGGGGCTCGCATGCGCTGGTGGTGGCCGCGCGGTTGCTGCTCGCCGCCGCGCTGCAAGATGTCAATAACCTCCGCTTCGTGCTGCTGAGCGAGAGCGCACTGCCCCTCTACGCGCCTGCGGCTGTGCACCAGCAGCTGCTCGCTGAGGAGCGCTCGCGCGTCAACGCATGCGGCACCGGGGTGCGCATATCTGCCAAGCTGACCTACATGCTCACACAGATCTGGCATGCGCCGTGTTCAGGTCACGCGTTTGCATACAGTGTGCAACGACGGCTGTTGTCAGTTGCATGCACAGCTCCTATGGCAGCAGTTGGCGCCACTGTGGAGCACGACAGTACTGGATGCAATTGGAGTGTACCAGGATAAGCTATGAGCATGCAGGGCATGCAACCTGGTTTGCAGCGCAAAGCGCAGGGCAACTTACACCTCGGTGCTGGGGAGAGCGCGCAGGAGCAGGATGTGCACCGCTACTCTGCCAGCATGGGGCCGGAGCTGCTGCCGCACTGGCGCAAGAGCTCCCAGTGGTTCTCGCTGACGCGGGAGCATGCCACCCATGTGCTGGCTGATGCAAGCGTGCTGGCCACCTTTGCGGCCTTCTGCCGAAATGCCTGGGACGCCGATGCGCAGAGGTGGGTGCAGTAGGAGCATTTGATGCAGCCTGGGTGAAGACCAGTGGCGCTCACGAAAAAGACACTGCACACCATGGCGGCTGTGTTGCAACATTGCAGACGAAGTGTAGGCATGCATTGTCAGCATAGGGCTGCCTCACACCTCTTCAGAGCACCTCAAATGCAAACAGAGTGGCTCTGTGACGTTCAAAGCAAGGCCTGTTGCAGTGTGCATGGCAGTCTATAGCGGCGGGGCATGCTGCCGACATGCTGAGAGGGCGTGCCTAGCAGCACCACGCGCTGCTAGCCCACGCGGAGGCTGCCCGTCGCGCGTCCCGGGGGATGGCCAGACAGGGAGGCCGGGCGCAGGTGGCGCGACTGCTACAGCGACGAGCACTACATCCCCACGCTCCTCTCTGCGCTACAGCTGGGCCACGAGACCGCCTGCGTTGGCAGCCTGGTCAGCGTCAACTGGCTGCGCGGCGGCGCGCACCCGCGCGCGTATGCCAGCGGGGAGCTGAGCCCCGAGCTGTGCGCCCCGCCGCGGGAGCGCTGCAACGCGGCTCGGCGGGGCCGCTGCAGCGCTTTGCTCATGGCGCCGCCGCCGCGGAATGCCAGCGGGGCGCGGCGCTAAATGCGCTGAGCACTTTAGTGGCTCACATGTATAGGCCTGACCGTGAGGAGCTGGGCTGACGCACTGCCGATGTGACAGACTGCTTGCCGCCAAAGTTGTGCCACTAAAGACGCTTACGTGCCGCGTGTGTAGGTTTCAGGCGCTGCGCAGGCCGGCGAGCGAGTGCGACCCAGAGGCCCTCATCAGGCATGGACTTCACCTAGCATTCTCCGCGCGCATGCGCCCTGTCAGTGGCGCACCGGTAGCGCACTGCTTGCATGTTTGCGCTTTCACAGGTGCATTGGGGACCTGCCCATGATCATCTGTGATGCACTCACCGATGCGCGTACCGTGCAGCCCCATGCGTGCCAAGCCTTGCTTTAGCATGTTCCGCATGCAGACGGCCCGTGCGTGCCCTTTCAGCCCTGGGCAGGCGTGCGGCTGCACGGCAGGTCGGCGGAGGGCGTGTTCGCGGCCGCGGAGGACCTGCAGCAGCCGCATGAGGCGATGGCCGAGGTAGGGCAGCCGCCGGTCTGCATGCGCGGGGGCGCGCTGCGCTTCAACGCGAGCGCGCTCGGCGGCTACGCCTGCCCGCTGTTCGCTCGCAAGTTCCTGGCTGAGAGCGCGGCGGCGGTGCTGGAGAGCGCGCCCTACGTGTGGCTGCGCGGCGCGGCCTGAGGTGCTCTGCATGGCCGCAGCAAGCGCGGTCGCGCGCAAGCGCGCTACCACTGCCAGCTTACCAGAGTCAGTGGTTTTATCAGCCCTGTTTGTTGGTCAACAGAAGCAGACTCAATGAAGACAAGAGTGTGACTGGTGCAGCGGTGCGGAACAATCGTGGCAAAGCTGTCCTTGCTGTGCTTCAATTTTATGCAGAGGCAGGCTTTGCCGCCTCAGGGGTGCACCCCCCAAATACTCCTGCCCACCCATCCTGCAGCACCGCATATTGGGACTGGCAAACACAAACCGGCAACATGGCTGGGTGCGAAACAAGGCCATGCAGCCCCCTTGCGCAGACACGCACAACACCCCCACCGGGCTCGATGCCCCATGCCCATGAGCGCTCGTTGCTGGCCAAGCATTACAGCCGCAGCTGCCGTGCTTTTGAGCCAGCGCAAAGAGCGAGGTCTAGGGTGCGCCAAAGAAGGCTGCAACCCCCATCCTCTGAGCGCTCAGCAGTGGGCGCTGCACACACACTGACGGATGCGCATGGCGACTTTGTCCCGAGCAAGACATCCCACCAGCCCATCAAGCACCGGCCTCCATTGCCAAGCGAGGCCAGACACCGTCGTGGCCCTGCCGAGCACCGCGCGCGCGGGCGCCGCATGCCAGGCATGCCGGTAGGTGAACCTCACGCGGCGGCCGCACACGGCTGGCTATGGCGAAGATGCTGACGTGAACCAGACTTTGGCGCCGCGTGCGCCGCAGAGCCACGCTCCGGCCAGCGGGCTGCATCGCTGGGTACCAGCTGCAGGCACAGAACCATCTCCACATGGGTGAGGTGCGCTGTGCGGGGCCAGGCGCACGCCCGCTGGCGCCATGCCAGCTGACGGACCAGGCCCAACAGCATGGGGGCTTTGCTACACACTACACACCCTCAGCTATCGGCCGCGGGGCCTGCGACGCTAGGCCCGCCACCGCCGGTCGGGCGCATCGCTGGCGCTTGGCTGCGCCAGCGTCCCGCCGGCCTCCCCCGAAGCCGCCGGGTCGCCCGAGGCGCGCTGCGCATGCAGCGTCTGTCAGCAGCTGCCAGGTGCCGCCACCAACATCTACGCCCCTGGGAGTCTCAGGGAGATTTCGATGAGCTAACACTGCTGCACACACCCTGCATATTCTTCAGCCCCAAGATTTGCGTCTGTCAGATGGCCGAGAAGTGCACGCACTCTCATGCTTACGTCAACGTGGCGCACATGCGGGCCGGGCGATGCGCGGTCGGCGCCGGGCCCGCTGGCGCGCGCGATCTCGGGCCCGCCCTTGACGTCAATGGAGTCCGCCATCAGCGCCACGCTGCCCGCCGCGCCGCCCGGCGGCAGGCAGCCGCTGCCGCGCGGGCCGTCCTCCGCCAGCTGCGCCTGCCCAACAACGGACCCTAATCAGGGTCACGCCGCACACCCTGGCTTGCGGCGATGCCTCGCGTCTGGAGCAACCGGCACACATCGGCAAATGGTGCGACAAACACACAGCGGCAGGCGCAGGCAGCTGCTCGGGCGCCTCTGGCACGGCGCATGGCGGCCCCGCCGTGCAGCGCCGCGTTTCCGGCACTGCAGGCCTGCGCGAGCAGGCGCTGCCAGCGCTGTACCAGACACGGCGTGGTGCCCGCCTTGGCTGCCAGGGCCAGCGTCTGAACTCGCATGCAGGTCGCTGCAGGCGCGCACGTTCCGGCGCACGTCGCCGGCGCGGCCGCTGCTCAGCCACGCCGCGCCGCGGCGCGGGTCGCCGCCGCTGCCGCTGCCGCGCTCCAAGCTGCCGCCGGCGGCGCTCGCGAGGCGCGACGCGCCGCGCGGCGATCGCGCGGTCATCCCGCGAGACTCAGGCTCCGCCGACGCCGCGTCCGGGCTGCTGCTCCGCGTGGAGGATGGCGCGGGGCTGGACGCGAGCGGGATGGGGAACGCGCGCGGCCCCGATGGTCCCTGCGCCTGACATCCAAGTGAGTCCAGCACATGCATGACAGGCGCAAGAACTAGTGTGGGCGGATGCTGCTGCAGCCTCCGAAGGCGCGTGCCGCGCTGGTGCTGCTGGCACACGGAGGACGGTGGCGCGGAGCTGCAGCCGGGTGGGACTGCGCGGGACTGCCCTGCCCAGAGAAGCGGGCGGCCGGCCAACCGGGGGCGCGCCTGCGAGAGCGGCAGCGGCAGCGGCGAGCAATGGCCGCCGCCCAGATGGCCACCGTTTGCGCTTGGGCCCGGCACCGCCCCGGGGTCTAAGCGCGCGCTCGCGCCGGCCGCGCCGGCAGCCCACCCCGCGCTGTCCAGCCCTGCCGCCTGGCGCGCCGCACCGCTGCCCGCCGCGCTGCCGCTGCTGGCGCCGGCGCCCGCTGGCGCGGCGGAGCGCGCATGGCCCTCGCCACTGACTGCAAACGCGCCGCCACTGGGTGCACCTGGGCGAACTCACACTTTGTTAGCCGGGGTCTGCGTGTGAAGCCACGCAGATGCCTTGTGTGCTACAGCAGCATTTGGTGCATATGGTAATATCCAGCAGCAGCATTTGGTGCATATGGTAAAAAATCCGAGACTCCCTGCTTGTGTGGCAAGACTCGCAGCATGGAAGGCTCCCATACCATCCTGGCTACTACACAGAAGAACCGTGACTTGTCTTGGATGCTTGCACACCTGCAGAGGCGCTGGCAGCGGCTGCGGGCGGCTGCGCGAGGTGCGCTTGATCAGGCTCCGCAGCACCCGCGCCGTCCGGCGCCCCGTACCGCAGCGCAAACCTCGCCGGCGGCACCGCTGGCACGCCCGCGGGCGCGGGCGGCGCCTTCAGTGCCGACGGACCCTACACAGTGTTCACACGGAATTACGGACGCCAATGACGGAATTGCAGACGCCAATGCCCTGCCTCAGGCGCAAATTTGCTGCGGGACGTGAGCAACGACCAAAGTATGCAACATCTATGCTTCGCGCCGAACGTGCAGGCAGTGTCATGCCACTTGGCTGTGGTGCACTGCCATGCAGCAGCACCCTCTGGCATGCCGTGCAGCAGCACACGGGAGTGCCACGTCACGTATAGTGCACATGCGGTGGACATGCAGTGCCAGTGATAGAACAGCATGCCGGGGCCTGGAGCGCGGGCGCAGCCGATCACCTCCAGCACGCCATGCAGCAGCAAACAGTGGTGCCACGTCATATATTCGTAGACATGCGGGACAGGACAGGCATCGCCAGTGTAATCACAACAGCAAGCCGCGGGCGCGCCTAACCTACCCTAACCCTACCATGTGCAGCACACCTCCGGCGAGTACTTCTCGGAGAAGCGCCGCGCGCCGCGCGGCACGGTGTCCGGGCCGACGCGCGCGACCTCCTCCTCGCCATCGTCCCAGTCCAGCGCCGAGGGCGCCGCGGCCGCCGGCGCCGCCGCGGGCGCCGCTGCAGGCGCCGCCGCGGGCGCGGCCGCGGGCGCCGCCGCGGGCGCTGCTGCAGGCGCCGCGTGCGATGGCGCTGGCCGCGCCGGGCCTTGCAGCGCCTGCGTCCGGGCAGGCGCGCGGCGTGGGCGGCAGCTCATGCAGCGCCCGGGCGTCTGCATGCGCATTGTTCTCCTCAAAGCAGCTCTGTTGGACACCACCGCTCTCGCCTGCTCACCGCGCCGCCCGCTCCATGTCTCGGGCAAGTCCAGCAGCCTCCCGGACAGGCCTGCCATGCCCCGGCGTACCCGTTCCGCGGCATGGTGGGCTGAGCACGCCAGGCCCTGATGCACCCCACTCCACAAATGGGCCTGCGCGCCTGCAGCGGCGGCGTGGCGGGCCGCGGCGGCGCGTCTGCTGCGGCCGGGTCGGCTGCTTCAACCGCCAGCGGCGCGGCCGGCGGCGGCGCCGACGGCGGCGGCTCGGCCCCGTTGACCGGCGGCGGCGGCGGCTGCTGCACGGGTGCCGCCAGCGCCATCTCCTGAGCGCGCGCGCCACAGCCAGGGTTTGGCACTGCAGCCACGCGTTGCAGGGCCTGCAGGAACGAGCCCACAGCGCTGCCTGCCTGGCCACCTCTCCACCGGTGTCGCTGCGGGTGCTGCCAGCACAGGGCAGCGCATGGCATGCATGCAGTACGGGGCCTGCCCAAATGCATCCAAGTTGAGTCAAGCTCTTGTGTGCCTTGTCAATCAGGTGACAGACTCGCAGTCACCTGACGAAAGTAACGAGACCAGGCACATGCCAACAGCGAAGACGACTGCTGCACAGAGACGCGCTAGGGAAAGGGCGCGCCACACCTTGGGCGGCATGAGCAGTGGCTCCGGGAGCCTGGGCGCCACTGGCACGCAGAACACCTGCGCGCCCGCCCGCGCTCCATACACAGCTTGACGCCGGCATGGGCGGGATGCCGCTGCACGCTCTGCCCACCATGCTTGCAGGGAGCGCAGAGGCGAGCTCCACTGAGGCCATGCACAGGCAGCGCACGCTCGGGCCCACGCTTGTTGAAGCCCTCTTCCAACGTCCCATGTAACAGGGCTGCTGACAGGGCATTGCAGCAATGGAAAGGAAAGGCTCTGAGTGCGCGCGCGTCCATCGGCGCATCCAGGCGTATCAGGCAAACATCCTGCTTCAGCTAGCACCCCAACCCACACCCACAAAGCAAGTGGCGGCGGACCGAGCGCCAGTTGCGCAGGAAGCCAAGGTCGTAGGGGTTGCCGTGCGAGGAGTAGCGCGCGCGGAAGTGCTCGTACGTGGTCGTGTTGTTGGAGGTGAAGTAGGCGTGCAGTCCGCTCAGGCCGCCGACAAACCTGGCGCGGCCGCGCCCGGGTCAGCCGCATGCGCGCATGGGCCCGGCAAACCTGGCGCAGCTGAGCCGGGTCCAGCCACATGTGCGCGAGCGCCCGAGAACTAACGGTGGCGCGGGACCTGAAAACCTGAGGCGCATGCAGGGGGCACTCAGGCCTGTGGCGCATTGGCGCGCAGCGCTGCCGAGCTAGGAGGCGGTTGAGGTGCAGCGGCGCCCCGAGAATCACACACTGCCGGGCCGCTGCAAGCTGCTGGGCGAGGGACGCGCCGCAAGGACCACACAGAGCCATATCAAACGAGCCGCTGCGAGCTTCTGAGCAAGCAGCGCGCGACAAGACCATCTCCTACGGGCCGCTGCAGGCTCTGGGGCGAGGGGCGCGCCAGAAGGCGAGGAAGCAGAAGCAGATGAGGAACATGGCGGCCGGCTCGCGCGTGATGGCGTCGCCCAGCGACGGCTGGTCGGCGTCGTGCTGCACGCGCCAGACCAGGCGCAGCCACGCGAACACGAAGACGAGCACGTCCAGCGCGGTGGTCGTGAAGACGAACATGAGGAAGAAGCGGTAGTTGCGCTGCACGGATTAGGGTACGGTTAGCGCGCCGGTCACGCAGTGTAACTGCCTGGGTAGGGTAGGGTTGCCAGGGATGTTGCCTGGCAGGTGACAGGCTGGTGGCCACCCGTGGCTGGACTGCAAGCGGGCGAGCGCGTGCCCGGGCCGCCGTCTGCCGCCTCGCCAGCTGCAAGAGTGGACACGCTGGGTGCATGCGGGCGGGCACCGACAGCAGGGCAGCATGCCCACACCAGACATGCCGCCGTGCAGCGGCAGCACGTGGCCTACCTACAGGCGAGCGCTGGCAGCCGCTGGGCGGGCGGGCGGGGCGGGCGGGCGCGCACCTCGCCGATGCACTGGCCCACCCAGGGGCAGTGGTGGTCAAACTTGCGCACGCAGTTGTCGCACACCGCGCAGTGGCTGCAGCGCGGCGGCCGGTAGTGGTGGCAGGTGGTGCACCACTTGGTGTTGACCGTGAAGCCGTTCACCTGGTACTCCTTGGTCGGCGCGCGCTGCCTGCGCCACCCCACCGGCCCGCTCGGCGAAGCGGGCTCCAGCAGGGCGCATGAACGCTCGGAGTCGAGACGCTGCACGCGCGCTGCCCCGGCACGTCCTGCCCTTGCGCTGGGTGCGCGAGGGCGGCCGGCCCCCCCACAAGCGCGTCCCGTCGGGCCCACGGCAAGCGCACCACACCGCTGCCTCACCAGGCGTCTCCGAGCCGTGTTTGACAACGGTAACCAGCACTCAATGTTTTCTCTCGTCAACGCGGGAGCGCAAGTAACGCAAGAGAGCCGGCCTGCGCACTTGACGGCCAGGGGAACGGGCGCGCACCCCATCTCCGCCTCGTCGGGCGGGTCGCGCGGCACAAAGCCTGGGTCCGACAGCGCGGTCGCCAGCAGGAAGGCCAGCGAGGCGGCGAAGAGCAGCGCGGCCACGGCGACGACCGCCCACGAAAAGTCCCGCCCGACCGCCGGCGCCAGCCAGACGAAGAAGACCACTGCGCGGCCCCCGAGCACGCTGAGCGCCGCCGCGCACATGGGCATGCGCGTGCGCCTTGCATCAGCTCCTGTAGCAGCTCTTGCTGCAGCTGCAGCTGCCTAGAAGCCGCAGCGGCTCTGCTACTCCTTCGCCGACGCTGCCTTGCTGGGGCAAGAGGGGGGGGAGTGGGGGGGATGCACGCACCCGACGGCACGATGATCAGCACAAAGGAGAAGATGCTGTTCTTCCAGTCGGGACCTGCGCGACACAGGGCCACCAGAGTTAGCCCGGCATCAGGGCGGATCTGCTGCTGCGCGCAGCCCACCGCTTGGGCGCTGAAGCCGCAATCCAAGCAGGCGGCGCACCCACTGCCACGCGGCCGCCGCAGAAGGAGTAGTGCATCCCGGCATTGTGCCCCCGCCGGCGCGGCGCGCGTGCGGCGCCCTCTGGCTGCGCCGGCACGCCGCGCTCCACGTCCATCGCGCCCTACGGCGTCCTAGGCGCCAGCGCGGGCGATCTGCGCAGCCCGCGCGCCGCGCGCCGCGCTCACGGGGGGCGCCGCGGCGGGCGCGGCCGCCCTGATGCACGCCCTTGCGCGGGCCACGGTCAGCCCTGTGTATACAAGGGCGCGCGCTGGTGCAGGATGAGGGCAAGCGAGTCGACACAGCACTCACCAGTGCGAAGGGTGTATGCAGCGCGCTCTATTGCTTGCTATGCACTCAGCTGCTTTCTCAGCTACTTCTCCTTCAAACAGCGCCGCTGCTTGATGACACAGCCGTAGCGCTGTCTAAGTAGGCAGCCTGCACACTGCGTTTGCCGACACCGCACAACACGCGCGCCTTTGTTGCGAAGCAACAGTCAACTGGCCTACTCCTGTGGGTTCGGAGACTCTGTCTGGCGCCCTGAGGCACCTCTGCTCACAGTTTGCTGAGGCCGGAGCTGTTAGGTCAGAAAACCCTGTTTTAGTGCAGGATCGGCACTCCACGGGCTCGTCGGCAGTCAAGCGAGCATCACGAGCCTTCAGCCGAGCGAAAGGAGAGTCTAGGAACGAGCGAGGCCCTGTCTGGGCCAGGTCCCTGGAGAGGGGACATCCGAGAGTCGTTGGGGTGACACCCAGCGCTCTTCCTGGGCTCTGTGCGGGCTGCACAGGGCTACGGGAGTATGGACACCGCGTAATGGACTGAAGGCACGGCAGTGGCCTGCGGGCCGGGTTCAGCACGTTCCTTCTAAGCCCGGGGGTGGACCGTCGTCGAAGGGATCGTTTGTCCCAGCAGCCTCGACCGTTTTTGTACACGCCAGGTGCGTGCACTCCCGGCTTGCTGGGAGTCCAGGACCTGGGGCCTCAGATTCTGGACAAAAAAGCTGGGACCAGGCATATTGTTGTGAAGGCGCTGCGGCGCGCGCGGCCGAGCGCGAGCGCAAGCGCGGTCTCGCGACGACTGTCACCGCTGCCCTGCGCGCGGGCTGAGAGGGTCGCGCGCACGCGGCAGGTCATGGAGTCCGCGTGCACTGGTGCGTGCGCTGATGCGCAACCTGCCGCGCCGCACACCCTAGGTGCAAGCGCGAAGCTGGGCGTGGACACAGAGGCGCACGACCCGACATGCGCGATATGCCTGGAGACGATTGCGCTGGCGGATCTCAGCGTCATCAAGGGCTGCGAGCACGCATACTGCGGTGTGGCCTTGTCCCTGCGCTCCCAGCCTGACTTGCTTACGCTGTGCGCCGTGAGGCAGCTTCCTGCTGCGAATGTGGCTGGCGTGTGCGCTGACTGTGACATATAGGCTACTTTTGCCCTGGACTGTCAGAAGCTGTCGTGCGAGGTGTTGCGAAGCACCATGACAATAGTCCAACCAGCTGCCCTGGCATCACTTTGCGGCGCAGGAGGCTGCGCCTGTCCCAGCAGGACCTCAAGATGGCGCCCAGAACTTGTGAACCTGCACTAACTGGGGTGTGAGCAAGCTGCACTGCACGAACGTTTAAGCTGTACGCTGACTGGTGCTGTGTGCGTGCTACGCAGGCAAGTGCATCCTGTCGTGGGCCATGCACAAGGACCCGGCCTGGTGCCCGCAGTGCAAGGCGCCGTTTACGCGCCTAGTGACATACCGCGCGCTGGACGGCACGCTGTCAGACTTCCCGGCCGAGGAGAGCGTCTGCCTGCTCAAGCGCGCGTGCTGGTTCCAGGCGCACCTGCGGGTGCGCGGCGCGCTGCTGCCCTACCATGTCAAAGGGGTGAAGCGCGGCATATGTTGTCTGTCTAGGTCTGGTCATGGTATTATGGGTGCTCCCGGCTGTGCGTCTGCCTAATAGCGCGGTAGGTGTGAGGTGCTGCTCCTTGTTGAGGCCGCCTTCACAAACAGGCTGACATGGACAACAGCACGCGCAGTTGTTAGGTTGCAGGCGGACGTGCCCAGGTGCTCAGAACGAGTCAGCGGCAGCCCCGCGTGTACAGTTTGTGCTGAAAGTTGCAACCATGCTGGGGCTGTCTGAAACCTCTGTTCCGCAGGCGACAAACAACTTAGTGACATGCCTGCCCAGCTCTCCACTGAGGGCAGCTCACTGCCCGCGGGCAGGAGGCAGAGAAGGTAGCGGCGGCGGTGCCGAGCGCGCTGCTGGTGGACGCGGCGGATGCGGCGGCGATCGCCGAGGCGGCGACAGAGCGCAGCGACTATGGGCGCTACTACGAGGAGTACGATGATGACGAGGAGGTGGAAGCGTTTTATTTTTCCGCGGCCGCCGGGCGCGCGCGCATCACGCTCGGCAACCGCCGCTTTGGCAACAACGGCTACATTGCTGCAGGGCGCATGCAGGCACGGCCGCTGCCACGTGTCAACTTGTCCACGTTGTCATTGCTCCTTCCTAGCTTGCAATATTTCTGTTGCCTGCTGAGCACAGCACTTCGCAAGGTCTGGCAGGGTGCCTCTGGTACGCGTGTGCGTCGTCCCTGGCACAGGTACAGCACTTAGCATGTAAAGTCAGGTGGCTGAGCAAGGTTTGTGCTGCGCAGGCGCGCCCGGCTCCGCCTGCGCGCCCCGTCAAGGGCAAGGCTGCGGCCAGCGCAAAGGGCGAGTCGTCTGGCGCGGGCGCGGGTCCCAGCGGCACGGCCGGCCGCTCGCCGCCGGCCGCGTCGCCAGCATCCCGGTCGCCTCCGGCGCCGCCAGCAACGCCCGCAGCGCGCGGCGGCCCCCGCGCGGCAGGCACGCCCAGCACAGCAGGCACGCGGAGCCCGGCCGACGATCCCGCCTCGACTCCCCCGCCGCGCCCGCGCGGCCCGGGTGACACCACTGTGCGCCGCAACAGCGGCGGCGCGCCCGCGCGCAAGGGGCCCAGCGGCGGCCGCGGCAGCGGCGGCCGCGGCGGCGGCGGCGGCTGGGACGACGATGACGATTTCGTGGCCGGCGGCGGTGGCGGGGCGGGCAGCGCCGGCAAGAACCAGGGCCGCCGCGCGCGCCGCAACGCGCAGCGAGCCGCCATGGACGCGCGCGGCGGGCTCGCCTCTCCGTGACTTGGCACGGAGGGTGCGCGGCAGGGATAGGCTAAGTGCGCACTGCAGGGCATGTGCAGCGCGCTGCCTCCACCGCCCGAATGGGTCAACATTTGTCCTGCCATGCGTCATAGCATGGGGAAGGGTCGCTTGCAAGGCTGAGCCTCTTCTGGCAGCTTGCGGCAGCGCTAAAGGTTCCAGCCCGTCACGGCTGCCACTGGCAGGCTTGCTGCGGGCTGACTTGAGCGTTCTCGGCGCGCGTGCACTCATATTGCTGCTCCTTCTGCCCAGCCTGCGGTATAGCCGATGCAGAAGTTTGAGCGCAGTGGGCCCTGCGTTGAAGCTGCATTGAAGCTGCGGTCATGAGTGCGGGGCGCAGCAGCCTAAAGCTGGTGTGTGCTGCGCCGCCCAGTGGCTTTATAGGGAGGATGGGGGCAACACAGGCCGCAGCCTTAGATCAGCAGGGAGTGAGGCGTGCGGCGGTCAGTATTGGACCCAGTGTACTAGATGTTGCTCTGTGTGTCCGCAAGCAAATGTATCCACCCTGCTAGGTGTGCCATATGCTGGGCTGTCCCACGATGTGCGCTGCGGTCTGCGGCAGACGCGGAAGTTGCTTGGGCCGGCTGCTGCCGGCGTTGTGCTGCTGCGGAGGCATGGGGTGCGTGCAGCAGTGCGGCCTGCTCCGGACATGCAGCTGCAGGCGGCACATGGCCAGTGGCGTTGCGCAGAGGCCTGGGCAGCGTCGAGAAAGGGACACGGTTGCACGCTGTCCACAGTTGGGGAGGCCTCGGGGCTGTGGGCGTGCGCAAGCGGGTCTGTAGGCGCGCACGTAGGATGAGCACAGACGTAGGTGGACACATGGAAAGTCCTTCCCTGTATGCTCGGGCTGTGGCGGAGGTGTGTGACAGGGGTGGCCGAGCCTGCCATCAGGCAGTGCAAGCACCGGGTGCGCAGACCGGGACATGCCTGGTGGTGCAAATGCTGTGAGCTATGCTGAGGGCAGAGCAGGAGCGGAGGAGTGCGCTGTGCAGCTGCCATGTGCGCCATAGCGGGAGCCACTAATGCTGCGGGTGTATGAACGGCAGCAGACGCTTTAGATGTGGGAATTGTCCAGCAGATGCTGGTTACCTGGGTGTATAACAGGGGCCCACAGTGCTCTGAGTCAGCGACAGCCAGAATTTTGGGGAAGGTCCTGGAGCACTGTCCTGTATAACAGGGGCCTGCAGGGTGCAAGCGACACCGGAGCGAGCGACACCGAATGGTCAATGGTGGCAGTTGAGGGGGGATAAGTTGTATTGCAGATGTAGTGGTGTTGACTGTAAACAAAGGGCTGGAAAAGGTGTGTGCTTGATTCAGTGGGCAATGGCACACTGGACTTCATTGGCATGCACATGCACACATTTACACACCCACCGCAACAGCAGATACAGTGATTGGTGAGCAAGACGTCTGTAGCCAACCAGCAGGCTGCATCCCAGCAAAGTGTGATAGAAAACTTGATTTCACGCATGAATGAATGAATGAAAGGCCCTTTGGGTGCGCGCGCCTTTCGGCGCACCCAGGGCGTATCTGGTTACAGCCTGTTCTAGCTAACTAGGGCTGTTTAGGCAACAGGTGTCAAGCGAGCAAGCAAGGCATCCCCCGACCCACAGGTCAAGGGACATTTGGGACACTTGGGCATGACAAGAACTAAATCTGGTGAACACAGAAAGAAGCCTATGCTGTAACCTGCATACACCCTTGACACACGCGTGAGTTCACTTTCGACAGCGCCAGCCAGGCGTCTGCAACGCTATGCGGTGAGCAGTGGTAAGCACAGCAACGTCTTACGCAACACCGAGCCGCTCTATGTGCCGCAAGTAGGGGCAGGCAGACCATGCGTGCGGAGCGGGCCTGGGCCGCTCTGCTCACAGCATGCGTGCTTGCCAGCGGCTGTGCGCAAGCACAGGTGCGCGGCTAGGAGATAATCTGGTTCAGGCACCTGCAGCGTGACTGCCCTGAGCCCCAATGCAGGGTGCTCGGCTTTGTGCTGGCAAGCGCTGGCACAGGCTCGCTAAGCAAAGTCAGATGCAGAGGAGTGTTGGCTGAGTTGGTCACAGCTTGCAGTGCGGCAGAAGTGCAACTGCCTGTGCCGCGACGATTGCCACTGCAAGGGCGTCTCTTGCCGCAAAACATACCGCAGAAACCTTGGCTGGACGCCTACATGCCTGGAAAGGTGGCTGTGCACGCAGGGAAGAGCAGCCGTGGTGTTGGGCTGCGTTCGCTCCAGCGCAATATTATAATCTGACAGTGAAGCAGGCTCCTGTGTCAGCTGTCAGCGCTGTGTCTTGCACATTGAAGCTCTGACTGGTCTCTGAGGCCGGAGCCCTTGTGTGCGCTGAGCCAGTAAGGGAAGTTGGGTTTCCGCGACAGCGTAGCAGCACTGGTCAGCGAAGCTAAGGAGCAGGCTCCTTTCCAGCCCTGTGCTCACCGCCGCGGCACAGGCAGCTGCCTGTGCACTGAGGGCTCTGAAGGGAGCGCATGAGAGCGCCAAGCAGCCACACTAGGCAGTGGACCTGGGACTATGGCGCTGGCGTGGCTGCCAAGCAGCGCACCTGGGACGCGCGGGAGTGCCAGGTTGTCAAGGCCTTGGAAATGTGGCTGGCAGCTAAACTCACAACAGGCTGACTGCCTGCGCGCAGGTGGGAATAAGCAACAATGCAAAGGAGGCGCTGGCGGCCGGCTTTGTGGACATGGACAACGGCACGCAGGGGAAGCCCCTGGCGCCGCTGCCGAGGACGGCGGGCGAGTGGGTGGCGATCCTGCACGGGCTGCCGGACATGCGCCCTGGGCCGGTCGACAGCAACGTCTCGGCGGCTGTCAGCGCGCAGCTCGGCTTCAAGCAAGTCTTCAGCGGCCTGCTCAGCCTGCGTGCGCACACCTCCTGCTACACACTCCTGTGCACAAGCAGCGCACATGCAATACCGTCCAGAGCGTGCCTGTATTGAAAAATATCGTGCGGTGCACAGCCTGCTGCCAGTTAACAGCTCTATTGGACATGCTGTTACCAGACAGGCTGTTGCTGAGCATCAGAGCATCCGCTCAGCTTCAAGCCCCTGCAGCGCTGGTCTGCAGTAAGCGCATGATGCTGCATGCGCGGGCATGCAGCGCTTGCACAATTTTTACATGTACCTGCTGTGTGCTAGGAGAGAACGCCCTCGGCTGCAAGTTATTGCTCCAACCCACGCTGAGTGCAACCCATAATACGTATCCAGTCAGCCGCTCGAGCGCGCCGGCACTGAGGCGCATCTGTGGGTTGTCTACACACAGAGAAGACGCGTTACTCGCGTTTCCTGGGACTGGACGCGATTGGCCCGAGTGCGCAGCTGGGTATCGCTGCCGAGGGGCCGCAGCCGGTGCGCCCTCACTCACCACTGCGTCTCAATTGTTGGCACGCCAAGAGACTAGAGTACAGTGATGACGGCCGTGAGTTCCCTTCGCAATGCATAGGTTCAAACACATGTATAAGAGCCATGGCAGATGCAATGGTGAGTGCCGCCGCATGATGCAGAGCACAAACATCGATATGTTTCCATGTCAAAGGTCTGGGGGGACTTGACAGTAAAAAGAATGATGACATGCGCGCAGCCCAAGCCCCGCCCAAAGACGGTGACGACTGAGGCCGGCCAGCACGCAAACACGAGCGTGGCTACCTACAAGTCGACGCTCAACGGCACGCTGGACGGCCTGCACTTCTCGCTGACCTTCCGGCGCTGCGCTGAGGACCCCATGCTTTCCGGTGCGTCCGTCATCTGACAGCATCATCAGGAAGAACACTTATTACACAGCCCGCCAAATCCAGGGGTATCCTTATGTCCAAAGTGACTGTGAGTAGTACCTCTGCAGCATCATCCCGAAATAGGCATGCATGCGAGGCTGGTTCTCATCCAGCCTGCTTGAGAAATTCGTGCGGTGAACATTGCATACACAACCCAGGAATTACCTATAATGGTGGACTCAGGCCTCGAGTTGCCTGCACCATTTAGTGGTTTAGGCACTTTTGGTGCCTAGACAAGAATGGTAAGCAGTGGTGCGCGATGCAGGCCTTAAGCTCGAGCCCGGCAACTACAGCGTGCGGCCGGCGGACGGCACGAGCGCACACCTGGCGCTGGACTGCGACGGGCGGACGCAGCCCTTTGTTTTGGACCTGTCCAACACCACGCTGGTCATGCAGGCTCGCCCCCGCTTGTGTAGGCGCATTGCAGAGCTCCGGGCTTGTTGCAGACCACTTCTCCAGTAAAAATGGGCCTTTGAGGTACAAGTATATCCTAAAATTCTTACATCCATGTTGACTGCAGGTTATCGCTCTAAGTAATGGTACGGATCAATGCGACTTCTTGCAAGTTCAAGCAAAGTCCGTCCACGCACGCATGCATCTTGCCGCTGATGGGCAACATCCCATGGGTGCACCGCGCAGGACTACATGTACGAGCACATGCAGATTCGCAACTGCAACAACCTGCATGTGGTGGGGGATGCGGTAATGTACAACAGCCTCGCGCGCCTGCCCTTCACCCAGGCGACCATCGTCGGCGTCAGCAAGAGTGCGCGCGACCTGACATTCCAGGTGATCGCACGTGCGGGGTATCACGCATGTTGTCCTGCTCGCTCCGTTTCACATACAGTGTTTTCAGGAACGTCGATTGCTCTGCCAGCACAGAACAGTGCCCGACTACCGGACAACATGCAGCTGAAGCTCATGTTGATGTGCGGCCCCCGGAGCGCATGTGCCACAAATGCTGGCTCGTGCGGCGTGACTGTGTCTGCTTTCACAGCCCCATGCCTTGCCAAGCATCCTCCTTAACTCATATGTGAGAGCCTGCATGCTGTGCTTGCAGGTGCAGGCGGGCTATGCGTCGGAGTGGCTGGGCAACTCGACGGGCGGCCGGTACGTCGCCTTTGGCGCCGGCAGCAGGGTACGGACCTGGCGCGCCAGCAGTGCGCGCCGGCAATGCCGCATGCTGACATGGCGGTGTCCGTGTGCAGGGTCCGATAGGAAGTAAGCAGCAGGCCTTGTCGTGGCATCACTGGTGCATCTGATTTGCATGCACGGCATTTGTAAACTCTATGGTTGGTACAACCCGGCTAGTGTGTAGTAGAAGAGACTGCTGCCGTGCGCAAGCTGGTACTGCTGCTGTTGCGCAGGCGCTGAAGGCAAACAGCAGCGATGTGTACCCTGCGCGGCCGCCGCACGCTCTGCCCAACGGCGCCTTTGCGCTGCACTTTGATTACCCCGTCGAGAATTTGGCCGCCGGGGACTACCTGGCGGTATGCGCCTCCTGTGGGTATCGGGGTTCTGCTGTTGGCAAGCCCTACACCTCATGACATACCCTGGCTTGTTATGGTTGCATTGCAAATCTGAATGACAGGAAGGGGCAGCAGCGTCACTTGCTGACTCTCATGCTGGGGCACTGCAGATTGCGCGCCAAAGCCTCAATACGGCATACGGGGTGGTCCTGCAAAACTGCACGTCGACGGTGATCAGCGACGTGGCAGTGCTGACAGCCGGCGGGGCCGCGTTTTCTGAGATGTTTGGCTGCAGCAACAACACATTTGCAAGGTCCACGCGCCACCCGTTACGTTTCCTGCTTCTGAAGACCACAGCTGCCCTCTTTCGGACGGCCTGGCTGTATTGATCCTGGACACTGCGTCCTGAGTCTCTTGCCCTCATCTGCAGGATCTTGCAGCCGTGCTGCATGCGCATACATGCATGTGTGCAGCCGTGCTGCATGCGCATACATGCATGTGTGCATAGGACAGCAGTGCAGTAAGGCAGATTGCCTGCTTGCACATGCAATATGACTTGGCTGCGGGTGCCCCACCTCGGCAGCATGCGGAAGCATTGTGGGCAACTGGTCATGCTGGGGCGTCCAGGGTTATCGTGCGGCCCTACCCTTTCCCAATCAGCGCCGGCAGTCTGCCACCACTGCTATCCAGCAACGGAGAGGGCATACGCAGCTACGGATCTGCCACTGGTACGAGCCCGCCGGCATTTGCAGGATGAAGTGCAGCGCTGTCGTATGAAGGAGCAGAGATACAAGCGTATGGCGCTATCCGAGTGGTGTCGGTAGATAGGTTAAAATAACTATTTGGGTACACATGATCCGATTTGCCCTGTCGCCTGTGACAAGCATGTTATAAAAACGAGTGTGTACGAGTCATTATGCAGGCAAGTTCCATGTAAGCGCTAGCAACTTATAGCCAACGAGCAAGTAGTGAGCGCCATGTCTCTGTGCCAGGCCCCAAAATTACAGGCGCGGAGCTGTGGAGCATGGGCGGCGATGGCATTGTGGTTGACGGCGCGTTTGCACTGGTGATCGCCGTCGACGCGGAAGCGCAGACGCTCACGCTTGCCATGGACTCTGCGGCTGCGCCGTGCGCCCTTGCAGAACGCTCAGCCTCTGTCTGCTCCTCCTTGGGCATCTATGCCTATACGGGGCGTGTGCAAATTGCATGATTGGCGTGTACATGGCAGCATGAGGTAACTCAAGCTGGCAAGCTCAGGGCATGTACAAGCAGTGCAGCGCTGCCATGAGTCATAGGGCGCTGGACGCTGCCATGGCTCTGCATGCGGGCTTGACGGCCTGGTCTGCCACCAGCACTTGCCACATTCCTCACGCAGCTGTCAGAACGCGTTTCAGCAGACCTCTTCCACGCGACGCAGGCTGATGCATGGGGACTCGCTGGCAGCGTACACAGCAGCCGGCGCCGCGCTGGGTGCCGCGCCGGTGGCGGGTGCCACTTCCATCGACCGGCCCGAGCTGGCCAGCCTGACGCAGCGCCTGGCATCGCTGCCGCGCCTGGACCTGAGCCCCGATGCGACCGACACGGCGTACTTCAATGTCAGTGTCAAGGTGCGCTGCAACCATGCTCCGCAGCCCTGCGAGGCTGCGCAAGCCCAGCACGCCCTGACACGACTGTTGCCAGCATTGAGGCACAGCCGTCTCTGTCCGTGGCCCTTCTCAGGACGCTGACAGGCACACATGTCAGCACGCTGTCAGTCACGCACCTGGCACCAGCATCCTGCCATGACCTGGCCCAGAGCTCCAAAAACGCTTGGCTCTGCAGCCTATGCCGTCCTCAGACCCGATCAGACGCCACGCATGGTGTGTGCCAGTGTGCATCCACATGAGTGCACATGCATGTCGCTCTCCAGCCCTGCGCGTGCGCCGGGCTGCTGCACCTGCAAGCTGTGGCCTGCGTACAGGCATTCCCTGCAGCCTGGAGCAAATCCCTGGACGCAGACTGCATCGTGGCGGATCTGAGCAGGGTGCGCTGCGGTGGCTGACTCGCCTTGCCTATCACCATGCTATTTGCATGGCGCTCTTGTTGGGCTGCCGTGCATGCCCATGTGGTCTGTGCAGCGACAGTGACAAGCTGCAAGCGCACTGACCCAGAGCATCCCAATCTGCCGTCGGTAGTCAAGTTCACGTCTGCACATGGGCAGTCCTGGGCGCGCCTGTCAGACCGCGGTAGGTTCAGCCATGTTTTGCGGGTGCGGGCCTCGTCACGGATGTCCAACTCTACCCTACCTTACCCCTGCAGGCCGGCGCGGGCGCGGCGGTGGAAAGCTCCCTGGTGGCGAACAACCGCGGGCGCGGCGTGGTGCTGCGCTCCAGCAGCAGCAGCCTGCAGCGCAGCGTCGTGTGGAGCCCCAAGTTCTGGGGCGTGGTGGTGCGCGCGGCCTGGCTGGTTGCCCGGCCTGTAGCTTGGCGGTGCAGTATCTATTGCAGCCTCCCCCATGCAGATCAGACCTCTCTGCAGCATTGCTCGCAAGCTCTTGGTGCAGCTTGAACAGCAGGACGTGGCTGGGTAGCCGGCAGCTGGTCCGCATGTCTGCCTGGTTGCATGCTCTGAGTGCTCCCATCGCTGCACACAGGCTGAAGGCCTGACGTGGCGCCGGATGCAGGCTGTGCCGCAAGATGCAGACTGTACTGCAATGTTGGTCGAGCAAACAGGCTGCCGGGGCATGCAGGCGGCGCGAGGTAAGCATCCGCCAGCTGGAGGGTGCCGGGCGCGCAGGTCGCGCCAGACACGGAGTACGGCGCGGACAGCGGCTGGTCCGACACGGTGTACATAGGCGGCAACGAGATCCGCGCGCCCTTCGGCGGCATCCTGGTCGGCAGCGGCGACCTGGCGTCCGGCGCGCCCGCGGCCAAGAGCCTGGCGGACGTCCTGGAGCGCGCTGCGGCGCCCGCGCCCGATGCGCCCCCTGTGGCCCTGGCAGCAGGAGGCGCGCCTGCGCCGGGGTACCTGGGCAGGGCGCAAGCCCTCAGCGCCCACGGCGCCCCGATGCCTGGCATGCTGCTCGCGGCTCCGGCGGGCGCGCCCGCGCTCGAAGCTCTGGGCGCAAGCCTGTCCGCTGGCGCCGGCGCGCCCGCGCGCGCCGGCGCGCGCCCGGCGAACGCGACCGGCGCGAGCAACGTGCTGATCGCCGGCAACGCGATCTCGGACGCGGCCAGCTTTGCGGTTCTCGTGACCGACGCGGACGAGGTGCTCGTGCGGGGCAACAAGGTGCACGCCGCCGCCTGCGGCGCCGGGCGCGCGGTGGGCCTCGGCGCATATGCGCGCGCGCTCGGGCCAGCGATGTTCGTCGACCGCGCGTCAAATATCACGTTCATGGACAACTCGTTTGCGGCGGGCGCTGCGTGCGCTGCGGGCGCTGCGGCGGCGTCGGTTGGGAGAGGGACAAATACTAGTAGCATTCTTATCATAAGCCAGTGACTGTGGTCTACGTTTTGTCTTGCCCTGCAGCGGATGATGCTGTGCATGGGCTCTGTTTGCATGCCGTGGGCTGGCACCGTCGGCCTCCTCATCAGCAAGGGCAGCGGCTGGGCTGAGCAGCGGCTGGCTGGCCTGGCTTGCATGCAGTGCCTGTTTTAGCGGCTGTGCTTGCAGTGTCTGTGCAACCTTGCAGTGTCTGTGCTGCCTACCCTATACCAATATTTATTACAGGGTGCATTCAGCGCCTAGCTATGCAAAATCCGCATGTCGCACTTTGAGCACTTGCAGCGCAGGAGGTGTCAGGGTTGGGCTCATTTGCTGCAACAAGGGTGCATGAGGCCCATGCTGCGCAACTGAAGAATGCAACATGAAGCTTGCACCCTGTACTCTGACGCCTCGGCATGCAAATTCACTTTATGTTCAATCTAAGCCTGAAAAGTATACATGACCGCAGAACTACTGGTAGCGGCCCAACCACCTGCTCCAACATACTTGCGCCTTGTCCAAGCACGCTTTGCTTACACAGCACAGTACTTGTTTTGTTCAGCACAGCACATCTACAATGTTCCTGGTTGTATGCAGATTGCACGGCAAGAGGAACAACAGCCCTGTAGGGTGATATATGCAGAGCACTGTCTGATGGCACTAGTTCTGAGTTGTCCCAGGCAAAGAGTTCAGGCATATGCCGGCATGACACGGAAGCGGCCCCAGCGTGAGCAGGAGTCGCAGGAGGGCAGCGGCCATCCGCACTTGCTCGGCGCGCTGCGCAGCGGGCCGGACGGCCCCGAGTACCAGGGCTTTGACCTGGACGGGCACACCTACCTCTTGGGTACGTCCTACCTGCTGCTGCACACATAGAGAAGAGATGATGCATATGCATTAACACATATTATGTCATGCTTGCCCGCCTCAGTACAGCCCAAGCTGCTACGAAAGAGGCCCTGCAGCCTGCAGGGGTACCCACATAAATCCTCTGGGGCGCCCCTGTATTGGTGAAGGAGGGAGTAGTGGGTGGAGTGCTGGCGCGCAGTCTTAGCACAGTGTTGATGTGCACTGTTCACCTGACCGCGCTCTGAAGCCCGGACTCGTCGGCCTCTGTGGTGCTTTGTTTGCCAGTGGCTGGCATGCACTGTGGCCTTGGCCAGGTCTTGCCGTGCCTAGGTTGCACGGCGATCAGCCGGCCCTGCAAGACAGCATGCAGCGGCCTCGCCGGCGCGCACGCATGCTCACCATTCTGAGCTTTTGTACAGAAAGTGCGTGAGGGGTACCGTGCTGAGGCAGCAGCAACGTAGAGCATGCAGTCTAGTCACAGCAACCACGGACTAGCCCGCGAGGCTTCCAGTATGAAGACCAAATGCATGGGGCTTGGTGACAGCGGGTGCAGACACATTTGCACTCATGCACCACATGTCACTGCTTTGCATCCAAGAGGTGCAATACCGTTACAGTGATGCTTGGCCATGACACGCGATATGCAGGCACTGTGCGTGACTCCGGGCGGGCCGCCAAGGTCTGCAGCCTCCAGACAGAACGCCTCCGCGCGCTGCAAGCACGCATGCACCGCACCAGTCCCCCCCAAATCACCCAGCTTGGGCAGGCGCAGGCGACGCGGTGCTGCTGCGCGCGGCCTCGCTGGGCCGGCCGCCGTACGTGGCGCGGCTGCAGGCCGTGCGCGCGGGGCCTGGGGGGCCGCCCGAGGCCGTCATGCGCTGGTTCTATCGCCTGCCCGACGTGCAGGCGCGCCTGCCCTGCGCGTGCGCCCGCCCTGACCTTACAGTGCGTGGCAGTCAGTGCATCATAGGGATGCAGTCAGTGCATCATGGACCATTTGGGCACATGAAGACCGTGTTGGCACAGACGTCAGCTCGCTCTGGCGCGTGCGAGGTTCGCGCGACGCGGCGTCGCAAAGCATGCACCGCTGTGAGGGCTGGCATGCGTTCGCAGGCGCTAGTGGGGCCTCAGGGCGGTGCACCTGGCGCGGCGGGCAGCTCCGCAGACGCGTGCGAGGTCTTCTACACCAGCGAGACGGGCCTGCACGCGCTGGACTCCGGTGCGCGCTTGCTTGTGGTGTTTGAACCTGTTCTGCACTCAAGTCATGACGTATTGCCAGCTGGTAGCGCCAGTGCTCTCCTGTGATGCAACCAACTTACGTACTGCACATCTGACAAAGCGGCATCCAAGTAGCTGGCGCCTGCAGCGCGCCCACCGCGCATTGGACGACTTGGCTTTTAGGTCTCCTGCAATCGGTATTGCAAGGTACCATCCAGCGCTATAAGTTGACTCGAGGCTATTATGGCTTACTGGCATCACCTTCGGTACACTTATGTAGCAGCAGGTCTTGAGTGATGAATCAGCCACGTTTACTCTGGTACAGAACAGCAGTGCATGCATTGCGAGCACCACAAGCGTTGTGAACACACAAAGCTGACTGGCATGCACGCACACACAATTTGCCGGCATAGTGCGCCCCCAGCTGCACAGTCCACCGCATGGCAGGTCCTGTCCCCGGCTGCGGGCGTGAGGGCACGCCTGCCACCAGCCCTCGCGCAGCCTGACCGCTGCCGGGCCGCGCGCAGTGCTGGCGCCGTGCGAGGTGCTGGGCGAGGCCGAGTACGCTGCGCGCGCGCGGCGCGCCGGCGGCGGCGCCATGGATGACGTGTTCCTCTGCCGCCAGCGTTTCACGGCTTCCTCCGGGCGCGGCTGCCTGCCTCCCCTGCCGAGTCAGCTGCGGGTCGCTGCATGCGCCAGGCTTTTATCACGAGGCTGCGAGTCGACCCACCCCAGCAAAAGCGCTTGCTGCGTGCCCGGCTTGGATGCCTTGTCACTCCTCCGCATGCCGCTGTGCCTGTCTGACAGAAGGGCCTCGACACGCACGCACGTCCGTGTGCTCACGTCATCCGTGATGTGAGAACCTCCTTCCAGGGCCCCTTGCGCAGCCATGCTGCTCAAATGCAGTGCCATGGCAGCGCAACACCCTGGTCAAGCGTCGCTGCGCGCAGCCGGGTGGGGCCCCTGCTGGAGGCCGACCGCGCCGCGCTCGCCGCAGCCCGCCCCACGCACATCCCGCCTGCCGCCCTGCGCGAGACTGAGCACCCCGCAGACCCTCATCGAGCCAGTGCAGGGAGTGAGGGTCCTGGAGCGATGGCGGGGCCTGATCTGGCGACGGCCTGGTGCTCCGGAGTGGGCCTCAGCCGCTCGGCGGATGCCACAGCGTCAGAGGGCGAGGCGGCGGCAGCGTCGGCGCCCGCGCCGCACGGCTGCGTCGCGGCATGCGGCAGCGGAGAAGCGAACTGCGGCAGCGCCGCTGCGGCGGAGGGCGCCGCGGCGGAGGGCGCCGCGCCGGCAGCTGGCAAGGGGGCTGGTGCGGGGCAGGGCGGGGCCTGCGGCGCAGCGGCGGCGGGCGCGGCAGCGGGCGGGGCTGGCGCGGCGGCGGGCGCAGCAGCGGCGGGCGCACTCGTTCCGCAGAGCAGCAGGGAGGGGGCGGAGCGGGGTGCGCGCCGCGACGCGGCGCCCGAGGCGGCCTCGGCGCGTAAGGCCAAGCGCGCGCGCGCGGCGGCCGGCGGCGCGACGGGGCCGCAGGTCGCGCTCCCGAGCGACTACCGCGGCCGGTGCGCTCCGCGCTGGGCCGGCAGCTCGGGGGCCCCGCCGCAAGGCAACAGGCAGGCGGAGCAGGTTGCCCACATCCAGACTCTCAGTGCTCACGCCGTCGTTCAGCGCCGCACGGGTGCAGACCAGCCGGGTGGCCCGGTTCTATCCCTACCCTACCCTAAACCTAGCAGCCGCATGCAGGTGGAGCCGCGAGCGCTACCAGGCCGCGCGCGACCTGCTCGTCGCCGCGCTGCGCCGCACGCAGGCCGCGGCGGGGCGGCCATTCGTGCTGCGCTCGCAGCTGCGCGAGGAGGCGCGCAAGGTCGTCGGCGCGCCCCTAGCTTCTCATGCAGGCTCTCTGCGGCCGTGCGAGCGATGCGTGGCCTGTGGAGACCTGACTGGATGCAAGGACCCGGGCGTGCGGATGCTGCCATCCTTGCTGGGTGCTTTCAGGGCTCCCAGCACTGCATCATGCACACCGCCTCTTCCACCAGACCTGTGACACACACCTGCGCGTGCCAGGCGAGCGGGTCCTGCTGGACAGCACCCGCGCCAATAGCTTAAAAATTCTGCATTTGGATCTGCATTCTCTGTGCGTGAGCGCGCAGGCGACACGGGCCTGCTGGACCACCTGCTCAAGCACCTGGCCGACGAGGCGGTGTCGCCATGCGGCGAGGTGCTGCGCCGCCGGCACAACGCGGATGGCCACATGGAGTACTGGCTGCAGCCGCCGGCCGCCAATGCCGCAGGTGCTATGCGATGCAGCGACAGCTGCTCGAGATAGCTCGTTATGCATGCCGTCTCCGCCTGCCTATATGCTCTGTCTCAATACGCGAGACTGTTTGCCCCCCAGCACATGATGGCGACGGCTCAGCACTGGCTGAGTCTGCACAGCGCTGGATGACATCAGCGCGTCCCGCGGATACGCGCGCAGAGCACGACGAGCTGCAGGGCGGGTGCCTGGGCCTGGGGGCCGAGCTGCGCGCGCTCTGCGAGGCGCGCCGCCTGTGCGAGGCCGCGCGCCAGGAGGCCGCGGCCGCGACCGCGGCGGCCGCGGGCTCGCAGCCGGCCGCAGCCGGCCGCCAGGTCAGGAGGGGTTGTGAAGAGGATGCTGTGTCGGTACAGAGTCTGGTCAGGATGGCTGCACACATGCATGCTGACCGTGTCAGCACGAACGCGCAGGCGCTGTGCGCAGACACTTCAGGGCCGGGCGCCGCGAGCCAGCCGGCGCAGCCCGCCCTCCCGCCGGGCTTCCTGCCCCAGCTGCAGTGCGCGCCCTGCCGCCCAGGCCTCACATGCAGACCTGGCAGCCTGGACGCGCTCGATGCGGCGCGGCGCCCAGCGACGCGCAGCTCATACCCCGTGCCCGCAGTGACATGTCAGCTCATCGTACAGTCAGAGTATCTGGAGGTAGGCGAGCGACCTGATGTGCTGACGACCAGCACGCCCTGCCTCCAAGCAGTCATGATGCACGGTGTGCCCCGCATGCGCGCGCAGGGCGGCGCTGCGCCAGCGCGACCGCGCGCTGCTGCAGCTGGCCGCGGAGGTGGCGCAGCTGCGGCGCGCGCTCGCGCTGGCGGCACCCGCCGCGCTCGCGGCAGCGGCAGCGGCGCCGCCCGCGCAGGGCCCCGGGCCTGGGGTGTCCGGGAGCGCGCCCTCCGAGCAGCGTCGCCCCGGTCCACCTGCTGGGGCAGCACCCGCGATGCGCCAGCCGGAGCCCAGCCCAGGTCCTGTGAGGTCGCTTGCGGAGCCCTGCGTCGGCGCGGCGCATGGGCAGGCGCCTCTCGCCACCAGTCAGCACTGGCGGTGCGCGGAGCACCAGCGGGCGCTGCAGCAGCCTGGCGGGCCGCCGGCCGCGCCGCATGCAGACCCGCTGCAGGCTGCAGCGCCGGCGGCTGGCAAGGGGCGCCAGGGCGCGCTGGGGCCCTCCAGCCCTGCCGGGCATGCCCCGCCGCTCGGCCCGCCGGGCGGCGGCAGGTCGGGTGCGCGCGCGAGGAGCACCGCCCGCGGCACGGCGCTGCCGGTGCAGCAGCTGCTCGGCAAGCTGGTGAGCCTGCCGGAGGGCGCGCGAGGGGCGGGGGCGGTTGCCGCGCCGCCTGCCGCGCCCTTGGACGCAACGCCCGGCCCAGGGAGCTCTTCGGACTCTCCGTGTGTCAGGGGCCTGCCGGTGCCGCTCGTGGGCGCGCCGGCGGCTGCCGCAGCGGACGCATGCCAGCTCGCGGGTACGCCTGGCGGCCTCGGCCTGGGCACCGACCCCGATGCCGCGCGGGCCAGCTGGGACGCGCAGCTCATCGCAGCATTCTGGGGCAACGAGCAGGCATTTGTGAGCCAATCCCCAGGCTTTGAAACCCCTGCAGCGGGAGCCGGCTCTGCGGCCCAGAGCGGCGCCCTGCCGGCAGCCGCACCGCCGCCCACTACGCCCGCTTTTGCGCCGGCAGCGCCAGGCACTGCAGCGCAGGCCTTGCTGCTACCCGACACGGCCGTCGCGCCGGCTCTATCCAGCGCGTATGAGGCAATTGTGCCAGTGCACGTCCAGGCCGCAGGCGGTGGTCTGGTGCCGGGTATGGAAGCGATGCCTGAGCAGGGTCCGCGGTATGCAGCCGGCCAGCCATCGTGCGAGGGCCCAGGCGCGGAGCCGTTCCGGCCTGCGCAAGGAGCAGACTCTGGCGGAACCGGCGACTCGTCCGCGCTGCAGACGCCCAGCGGCGGCTCATGGGGCGCAGCCGCAGACGCGTGCCTGGCAGCGTCGGCCGGCGCGGCGGTGGTGGCGTCGCAGGTGCAGGCGTGCATGCAGGGCGCCGCCAGCGGGGGCAGCATTTTTTATGCGCACCATGCTGAGCAGCCAGGGTGGGGCAGGCCGCAGGAAGACTTGGCACCTGAATCGAGCGCCGCTCAGCCTGCAGCCTGAAGCTCCACGGCATCAAGGAAGCACGGCAGGGTCTTGAATGTAGTGAGGCCTGGGGATGGCTGTGTGCATTAGCTGGGTGTTTTGGATGTGAGCATGCACCATTGTGCATCGTAGGTGGTTTGCAGTGACGCCGACCTTCAGCAGGCATGTAATGATGCGACCATGCATGAGACGACCACGCAAAACCACCACACACACCGCAAGTACATACAGGGCACGACTTGCTGGCGGCCGCTAGCGGGGCAGGTGGTACGCGAGGTCGTTGGAGTCCTCGTCGTCCCCGGCGGGCGTGCGCATGTTGCCCCTCAGGAAGGGCTGGTACAGGCGCTCAAACCTAGACAGCGGCCCCCGGCGTGAAGCATGTGAGGCACGCATGCAGTGATGCATGGCAGCCATGCCAGCAAATTGCATGCGCCCGATCCTCTCGCACCAGCTCCAGGCAGGTGCTACCGGATTTTGCGCTTGCAAGCAGACGGCACTGGCGGAGAAGCTGGTATGGGAACAGACGATTGCCGCATGTGCACATACGCAGTGCGCGCCCCGGAGGCCCCAGGAGACTCAGAGCGGTGGCTTTAGGGCCCGCCGGCGCGGCGCGCACCAGAGGGGCTGCGACTGGTTATACCGCGGATCGAAGCCGGTGATCACGGGCGCCTCCTCCCAGCGCAGGCTCTGCCGCAGCCGCTGCAGCAGGCGCCGCGAGGTGTTCCGGTCGATCTCCAGCCCGTCCGAGAAGCTGAGGCCGACCTGTGCCTCGCGGCCGCCGCAGCTCAGGGTAGGCCGCAGAGTGGCATATCTGCAACCTAAGCACATGCCGTGCGCCGGCACCGCCAGGGCTCCGGTCCATGCTGGCGGGGAGGAGCGGACAGGAGCTTTGCAGGCCTGGGGCAGAGAGAGCGGCACATGGCGTGCACGCCACCTTCAGGCCAAGTGCATGTACACATCCGTCGCCGCTTCAGTGTCAACAACCTCTCGAGGCGCATCGATGCATGCACACCATGTGCTCACCTTTGCTGAGTCGAGCCCGGGCGCCGTGCGGGACGCAGCACGGATGTCAACTATGTTGTCACCTGCATGTTTAATGAGGCTGGGTTCAGGCCCCTTCCATGGCCTAGAAGGAAGTCCTCATCAGTGAGTCATTCGCAGGGGCGAGCTGATGCTCTGCTACCATAGCAACAGGGACTGCAGCAAAGCCTGCTCCTTTCTTCAGCCTGTCCATCAGTAACACCCCGCACGGCTGCAGGCGATCAAGGCGCTCTCTAAGCTGTGCACGGCAGGCACGCCCACCTGCACGGCAGAGCGCTCGCTTCAGCACGCCGCCCACGCCGACGAGGTCGCGCGGCGGCGGGCCGCGGCCGTCAGGCAGAGTCGAGATGCAGTGTCGCTTGTCAGGCCGTGCCGCACCTGCCAGGAATAGGAAGTCGGCATCGATGACGCTGCCGGCGGGCTCGCCACCCGCCAGCCGCGCGCCGAACACGATGCGCACATACTCCGACCCGCGCGCCGTGCGCCGCCGCTCCGCGACGGTGCCGTCAAAGCGGCGCGCCGACGCCGCGTCCGCCTCCTGTCGCTGCGGCCGGCGCGGCAGCCGCTTGCCTGCGCAGCGTATGCAGAGCGGCTTTGCCGCCAGGAGCCCTCCCAGCCGGCCCCAGCAGACAGTGCAAAGAGCAGGGCACAGCCCTCGCTGGGAGGAGCCGCATCTATGATGCTGTGCCGACCCATGTAATCTGGCTTGCAGGGGGCAGGGGCTGTGCAGGGTCGCGCCTTGGAGCGTCGTGGCGACGCCGCCAAGTATGAAGGCGGCAGCGTCTGTTCGCTTTTATACCAAACGGGGAGTCGATCAGCCCAGCGCTGTACTCCCCACCTGTCCACCCCAGAGACAATGACCCATGTGCATAAGTGCCTGTATTTTGCAACAGCGGGGCTGATCACAGCAGCACACTACACACGGCGAATAGTGGCGAGCAGTGTGCGCCTCTGGCGGGGCGTGTCTGGCTGGTGCACCTTCAGGTAAGCTCATAAAACAGCCGGGCGGGGGGCACAGGTGCCCAGCTTTAGGCGAAAAGGAATGCGCAGGACAGGCCCACAGAGGTGCAGCTCACATAGCCGAACACAAGGCGTACCTGTCGCGACCTTAATCAAGCGAGAGATGGCCGCTGAGGGGTCCCCGTCATACACCTATGGCGTTGTAAAGTATTGACGGTCAGCCCAAGCAGAGCAAAAAATTAAAAACAAACGTGTCCCATACTATGCAAAAAATGCACTAAGCAGCGGTGCTCACAGGCAGCACCCCGCACTTTGCACACTTCGCTGCGCAGCTGTTAAAGGCTGATAAACTTTACCCACGGGGCAAAGAAGTGCTCGCGGTCATCGTTGGACGTGCTTATGCAAGAAGTGGCCTCGAACGCACAGGAGTTCAGCGTGTCGTTGACCTGCCGGTCCGCGTGCTTTCAGTTGCGTTATCATGCATAAGAACGTGACACCAATGCGCACCACCAGGCATGTAAACCAATCCTCCATCAGTGCAACAAAATTCACTAGGCACACGATCAACAGTGTCAGAGAGGGACGCAGACGCCTCCCCACCTCGCCTACGCAGTTAACGCAGTCGCCTTCAGGAGGCGAGCCCTGCGCGGCCACCTCTGCCTTGCTCGGTGAACCCCGCAACAAGCCTGTCGGCAGCAGGGCCGCGCTCGCAACGAGACACCGCCTGTGTTGCACCACAGAGGAATTGTTGGCGACAGCCGTGAGTAGCTCACTTGCTATTTCTGCACACGGTCAGTTTCTTGGGAGAGTTTGCACCTGGACAGCAGTCCGGGTGAGACCGCAGTGGGGGGGCATGTATGCGCCCCCGCTCCAGTTGCACTACTGGCTCGGCACAGCGGGCATGCAGTGCACGGAGGCCATGGCATACTGCTGGGTGCGATACAAGCGCTCAAGGTGCTCAGCGCAAGCACCTCTGTGCTACTCTTGGCCTTGCCAGAGGGTCTTGAAGGCAAACGTGTTCTGTGTGCAACGGAATGGATGGTGATGGAGTTCACTAGTGCTGTTGTCCCGTAGTTAGATGGATGCACTAGCGCAATGCATGCGCTAGCGCATCTGACCAACGGGCATGCCCTTGATGGGGAGACCCAAGTGTATGCCCCATGCCTAGCTCAGCTGCATGCATGTAGGATCGGGCAGCGCATACCTGCGCACGTAAATGGAGAGGGCCATGCCCGTACGTGTTTGCGCAGATGTGGCTGACCAGGTGTATGCCGGCGGCGTCGAGCCAGACGGGCAGGAACCCGTGCTGCACGGGTGGCTCATAGGCGCCTCGCAGGATGGCTGCATCCTAGGCAGCTTCGCCTGCCTGGTGCCAGCAGGAGCGCAGACTGCCGGCAACCTCTCCGCAGACCTCGGTGCGAACTGCCTTTCGGAGCATATGCCGGCAGGCTTGTGTGCAGTCTTGCTGTGCCCACTGGCTTACGTGCTGTGTTGCGTACTTGAGAGATGTTCTCAAGCTTGTGTCCCCCGCGCTTCACGCTGCAATCTTGATGTCTGGCTCACGTTTATATGTTTGTGCCGGGCCGCAGATGAGGCCAACGACCTGCTGCCCGGTGGCCTGCAAGTAGTCGGGGCGTTTGCTTACGTTGCAGCAAGCGCACACCCATCTGCAGCTGCAGAGCGCCTGCGCACACTCCTCCTCCCAGCGCTCCCTCAGGTGTGCACTGCTTATTGCAACCCGGCAATAACATAAGTGAGTTCTGTCCTCATTGTGCTGCTTGCACGCGCAGGACGCAGCGCCCTTTGTTGCGGCGGCAGTTTCGCCGGCGGCCGTGGCATACCACAGGCTGACGCCTGGTGCGGCGGAGCCCGTGGAGGCTGAGCCTGTGGCGGCCAGCGGCGACCAGGGCGGCAGCTGCTCGGCCGCAGAGTGGCTGGCGGCCAGCTGCAAGCTCTTCCGGTGCCGGCTGCCACTGCAGCTGCAGGTGATGGCCGGCCTGCAGCGCTGCGTCAGCAGCGCATAAGGCTGCCAGGCCATACTCACCTCTCGCAGCGAGAGCTTGGATAGCGCTGTAGACTGACAATGACGCCGTTTGCGCTTTGCCAGACGCTCTGCTCGATGCAAGTGTCCGCTCAACTGCTACACAGCGACCTGTTTGGCGCCTGTTCCTTGTGTAATGTGCTTACCTCATCTACCTCACCTCAAGTGCTTTGTATCGCACGTGCACTCAAATGCGATCGCGCCCATGCGCCTCAGGTGTACAGCGAGGCTGCCGCCGGCGCCGCCAGCGCCGGTGCAGTGGACGCGGCGTTCGAGGCGCTGCAGGCCGAGGTGGCGCTCCCGGACCTAGCGCTGCTGCTGCTGCCCACCGCGGACTCACAGGGTGCGCGCCGCACAACGTCACGCTCGTCTGCAATAGCGCATGTCCACTTTGTGCTCATCTCCTGTCCCTCTGGCCAGCCCCGCTGTGCAGCCAAGCGCGCAAGACGCTTGTATACCGCATGGGTCCGCATAAATCGATAGCACGCAGAGGTGCCTCCCGTGCGTCCTTCGTGCGTAGGCATGCTGCTTCCGAGGCGGCCGGACCCGGGCGCGGCCTGCGCGGCCTGCAGCGACCTGCCGGGCGCCGCCGCTGGCGGCACGCTGGCTCGGCCGCTGGAGGTGGCAGTCGTCATGTCGCCGGGAGAGGCCTCCGACCCGGATGCGCGGACGGGCACGGGCGCCTCGCTCAGGCAGACGCCGGGAGTGGCACCAACAGTCTCCTATCAGCCAGTCAGCGGTGCGTGGTCTGTTCCTTCCTATGCGGAGCGTACCCTGCCGTCACTGCCTTAATACTGCCAGGTTGCTTCCATCCGCAGTCCGTGACACCCAACTGTGCTTATGTATGATTGGAGCGCCGATACCGGAAGTCATTACTAACCTAGTTGTAGCATCTGCGCTTTTGCTGAGAACAGATGCCTGGGATCCTGTTGAGCACCTCCGGCCGAGCAGCGTTCTCATGCTGGCGTCCCTCCCTCCGCGCACAGGCCAGCCCGTGAGCCTGACGGCCGCGCCCATGCTGCTGGACGCGCTGGTGTATGCGCCGCGCGGCCTGCCCGCCGGCGCGCTGCACGGCGAGGTCGCGGCAGCGCTGGCGCGGCAGCTGCGCGCGGCGCGCAGGGCCGCCGGCTCGGGGGCCAGCCCGGCCGGGCCGGCAGCAGAGCCGGGTCCAGAGGGGCAGCTGCGCGGCGCAGCGCAGGATGGGGCAGGGACTGGGCAGGGGCGTGGGTCGCTGACGGCGCGCGCGCTGCACTTCCGTCCGGCGCAGTTGCCGCATGCGGTCAGCGCGGTGCTGCCGCTGCCGCTGGGGCCCGAGGTGCGGGCCGACCGTAGGACCTGGCATGCACCACGTGCCATGCATGCATACCCACTAGTCATAAGCTCGTTGTCTGTTTGCATGCCTGCATCGATGTGGCATGCATGTTGCGGTCTGCTGTACAGGACAGGGCGGCCTGAGGAGTGCGTACCCTGCAGGGTCTGGATGCCGCTGAGGCCGCACTGGAGCCGGCGCGCCGCCGGCTGCATGCCCGCCTGCGCCTGCCGCTCGACCGGCCGCAGCTGCGCGTGGCGCAGGCCCTGGTGTTCGGCCCCAGCCTCGAGCCTGGCGGCTTGAACGCGGCAGCGGGCCGCCTGTCGGACGTGCACGTCGACCTGCCGCCGCCGGGCGTGCCGGGCGGCGTGGAGCACCTGGTGTCTGGCTCCTATGATTACTACCACTACTGCCAGGTAACCCTCGCACGGTCCTCCGCACTGACGACAACATGCTGCTGACTCATGAATGAACGCGCTCTTTGGCATGTGCGCACTCGCACGGGGGTTGCGGACGGCACCTGGCACGTGCAAGAAGTCACCCTAGATGCTCGTGCATGCAAGCAAAGACCTGGGTTTTCGGGCAGTGTGGGCGCCTCGTGCGCATGAGCCAAGACGCGAAGCGGCAGCTGCAGGAGATCGTCACTGTGGCGACGGACTAAATCGTGCTGGCACCAACGCGCGGCAGGACAAGCTCGATGACGGCGGCTGGGGCTGCGCCTACCGCTCGCTGCAGACGATCTGCTCCTGGTTCCGCCGGCAGCACCTCACCGCCGCGCCCGTGCCGACGCACGCGCGCGTCCAGCAGGCGCTCGTGGACCTGGGTGCGTGCCCCATGCTGGCTCCGGGGTCACATGCACCTCCATGCAGTCCCCTCTCTTTCCTGCAGTGAGGGGGCTTCTCACATGGTCATATGCATCTTCATGGAGTCCCGTCTCTCCTGCGATGACGGGGCTTCTCACTCGGTCACCTGCATCTCCGTGCAATCCCCTCTCTTTCCTGCTTTCCTACGATGAGGGGCTTGTCACATGACGCACTACCCAGTGTGTTGTGTTTGTCAGCGTGATCATGCGCATGGGGCGCTGGCAGGCGACAAGCCGCGCACCTTCGTGGGCTCCCGGCAGTGGATCGGCGCGATCGAGCTGGGCTACGTGCTGGACGCGCTGCTGGGCGTGACGTGCCGCGTGGTCACGGTCGCGTCGGGCGCCGACATGGCGACCAAGGCGCGCGAGCTGGCGCGCCACTTCGACAGACAGGCGCGGAGCCTGCGCACGGCGCTCAAGCTGGTGGTTGTTCTGGTCTTCGGCCCCTGTACAGCTAGCCCAGGGAGGTTGGCCACTGGGCGCGCTGGTAGGTCAGCCGTGCATGTGGGTCACAGACTGCCATGCTGGGCGGCCGCACACTGGCATGAGCCGCCCGGCCGCGCCTACCTGTTAGAAACTCTCGAACAGGTAGGCTTGGCACTGCAGCGCATGCTGCACCCTGCTGGACATGCATGGCGGCCGCAGGGGTCTCACATCCCTGCTGGAGCCCATGCCCTGCATGCAACGCAAGTCCTCTCCTCTGGCTGAAACAGGCATTCAACCTAACCCCCCTGGGTACGCCATAAGGCGGGCGCACTCAGAGCCTTCCTTCCTCTCTCGACAGGGCAGGCGGTGCGGGCGCGGCAGGGCACGCCGGTGATGATCGGCGGCGGCGTGCTGGCATACACGCTGCTGGGCGTGTGCCTGAACGAGGCGACCGGCGAGGCCGCCTTCCTGATCCTGGACCCGCACTACACGGGCGCCGACGCGGTGCCCGCCGTGCGCGCCGGCGGCTGGGTCGCCTGGAAGCGCACCGACGGCCGTGCGGCCGGCAACGGCGGCGAGCTGTTCGTGCGCGACGCCTTTTACAACCTGCTGTGCCCCCAGCGGCCGGCCTGCATCTAGCCCCGCGCGGGGCGGCGCGGCGCCCCCCCCGGCGCGCCGATGCGTCGCCCCGCCGCGCACGCGAGCGAGTGGGTCGCCTGGAGGTGCTGAGTCTGCGTGCGGCGGGGCGACGGCGCCAAGGTGCTGCTGATGCGCGCCCTGCTTCCTGCTGGGCCCGCAGGGCAGGTCGCGTCCGGTGCAGAGCCGGCTCGCGCCTGCCAGCAAGCTGCGAGTCGCGCATGTAAAGTAGCTGCGGGGCGGCAGCTCTCACGCTGCCATGGCAAACCACGTCGACGCAGGCTGTCTGCGGCCAGGGTCAGAAGCGGCAGAGAGCGCTCCAGCCAGGTCTTGCGTAATTTACATACACTACAGCACATGGGGTGGGCAGGCCACAGCCAGCGCTCTGGCTGACCAGCCACGCCCCAAACCTGTGCGGCGCCACCAAAGTTCGGCCAACCCAAGTGCGGAGCTGGGGACCGCGTCGGCAGGCACCTCATGAGTGCCGCAGCCTGCACGCTCACAAAAAGAATCTGCATGACATCCCTCTCAGCTTCGCGAGTCTACCGTGAGGTGCCAGCAGGCAGGCAGCAGCGCTTCCAAGCGAGCGCAGGCCGGGCAAGCAGCTAGCGTCCTCCTGAGCCACCCGGCTGCTGGAGTTCACCTCGCTACCTAAGTCACAGGGCGCTGCGCGTTCCTTCGCGGCACGGTTCCGGGAGTTCGGGGCCTGCAGCGCAGCCCCAGACCGGTTTGCGCAGCATGGCGTGCTGTTTGCGCGCCGTCCGCGCGCCTGGATCAGTCAGCGGTGCACTCGCGGTGCTGTGCCTCGCGCCAGACCTCCCCGGTTTGCACCGCTGGGGTGGCCGCGCCGCGAGCTGTGCCTGCGGGGCCGCATCACAGCACCGCCACGGGCGCGGCACCCTGCACCGCCACGCCGGCGTTCTGCTGGTAGTTCTTGGCCCGCCTGCCGCACCACACGCCCGGTTACCGCCTGATCCTGGCGCTGCGCTATGCACCAAGCCAGCAGACAGCGACGAGCGTGGCGGGGCGGGCCAACCTGAAGAGCATGATGTGAGGCTCTGGTCGGTGGATGGCGTAGTGCACCCAGCCACGGCTCTGCTGAACGCCAATCGCCCTCCACTCGTTCTGCACGCCAGCAGGGACGACGGTGAGCCACGGCCAGGCAGGGAGGCCCGGATGCATAGAGCAACATGCCGGTCGGGCGCCGTGCCTCGGACAGCAGGCGGCCCTTGGGCAGCAGCTGAGCGATGTCCTGCGGCAGCACCACGTGCCTGTACTGTGCGCCCGGCACAGTGAGAAATGTCAGCACAGGGGAATGGAGGGAGACAGCATTGCAGCCCGCGCGGCGCGCCACAGGCGCCCTGGGGCGCGACCAGCGCTGCTAGCGCCGCCATGTGCGCCGCGAGGCGCTTGGCGGAGCGCAGCGCAGGCGCGCCGCGGACCATTGCCTGGGCCCGAACCTCATACACGCTGTCGTAGTACTTCTCGCTGTACTGGATCTGGTTGGCAGGCATTGTGGTGCCCTTGCAGCCTCCCCGCTCCAGAAACGCCCGACAGCTTCTGAAAACTGATTGCCACTTTTTTGAAGCAGGGGAGGCGAGAAATCTGCCCCCTGGACGCCAGCGGAATGCGCCCCCCGTGCGACCCAGCATGCCGCTAAACTGTCCCCACACATGCACCTTGCTGCGACAAAGCTGCCGCACCAGGAAGCGCAGAGTTGCAGCCAGAGTGGAAGCATTCGGCTGCAGAGGGGAGCATCCGGCTGTGCAGCATGCTCTCACAGTTGACGCGAACGTGCGCGAAACAGCTGCAGGTGCGGGCCGCGCAAAAACCATCCACCTCGAGCTGCCTTAACGCATACCTGACCAGACATGAACGCACAGGCAGCACGGGCGCTGAGGAGCTCAGCAGCGCCACAATGGCTTCCGGCTGCCAGAGTGCGCGCCTACTCCTCCAAAGTGAATGCATGTAATAACCAGCAAGCGCCCCTAGCGTACACATCCTTTGAGTTACGCTGGCCCTGCAGGGCCTGGCCACTCCAGCAGCGAGTGGCTCGACACCCGCTGGTCCTGAGTTTTTCAACGGAGAGCCAGTCCACTCGGGCCGGGCGCTGCCCGCAGCTTCATTGGCAGACGTCCCATCCCTGCCCAGGCTGCTTGGCCTGGCAGGTGCCCCCACTGCCTCTTGGCCTTGCCCTGGGTGCAACGTGTGTGTGATGCGGAGGTCCCACGCATCACTTTGCCTCGTACAGCTTGGGCCCACCAGCACTCCTGTGAGTGGCCTTCACAGGTCCGCTTACACAGCCCCTGGGCATCCCCGTGCAGCCACAGTGCTTCCAAGTTGTGGCACCACAGAAGCGCTTGCGTTGGCGCCAGGTGCAATCCCTTTCCTGGCACTGGCCCCGCCTGTGGCGGCCGCGCTGCCCTTCCTGCCAGCAGACCTGGTCGCCAACGCGGGCGTGCTACAGGCGCGCACCCACTGACGCTGTCGTATGCCTGCAAGCGTGTGTGCCAGCTGCAAGGAGTCTGACTGCGAAACGGTGCACGCAAGTCGCGTGCGTGCTTGATGTGTGCTGCATACGTGCATCATGTGGCAGCTACTGTGGCAGTCAGTGCGTGCCAGGACTGTGGTCATTGCGAATGCGATTCCGGCTCCCCGCAGGTTGGGTACGGCGTGTCTATCGTGTCCTTCCTGGGCGGCATCCACTGGGCCATGGCCATGGCGGAGTACGGTGGTGCGAGCCGGCCCTCCTCGGCGCCCAGGCCGGTCGTGCCACAGCCTGCTTGCTTGGCGATGCGTCCTCTCACCCGAGCACAGGGAATGAGAAGGCCTGGGGCTGCTGGCAAGCGCTTTTGTTGGAAACTTATCGCCTACGGCAAGCGCCTAGGCGCGCCGCGGATCTCAGCAGCGGCGCGCGCGCAGGGCCTGTGCGGAGCGCGGCGGCGGCGTCCGAGCGCTACCTCTGGTCCGTCACGCCCTGCCTGATGGCCTGGCCCGCGGTGAGCCTGGCGCCGGGGCCGGGCTCGCTGGTCGTCGCGGGCACCCTGGCCATCGCCTACGGGGTGCGCTGCCCAGTGGGGTTGACCCCACCTCATGCGCTGTGCGGGGCAAGCGCACAGCGCTGTCTGAATGTCCACATGTGTTTGTTACACAGCGTGTGCTCAACCACGGGTGGCTCCAGGCTGCGCTGTGCACGGCAGCGACACTGCGAGCGGCGTCAGGGGGCTGGAGAAAACAAATTCATTGTTAGGGTGCCTCATGGCTGGCACAATTTTCGACCGCCCTCGAGCGATCTGGCAGCCCCGCCCGCATGTACCTACCTCTGCTGGTGCCCAGCCGGTGGCATGACGACCACTCCAGGAGGTCGATCTGCGCGGACTGCGCTGTCCAAGCAGGGCGCACGGGCGGGCGGCAGGTGGACAGGTCGTTCGCCAGCAAGGGCCTGCTGCCGCCCTGGTACCTGGCGCTGCGGCTGCCGCTCACGCTCGCCGCCGTGGCGGGCATGAGCCTGACGCTGGTCGCCTCGGTGCGCGAGGCCGAGGCGGCCGTGCCGCACGAGGCCGAGGCAGCCGCGCCGCGCAATGCGGCGGGGCAGGCTGCAGCGGGCGGCGGGACGGCCGGCGCGCAGGAGATGGAGCTGGCCGCACAACCCCGGTCACGGCAATGAAAAGATGTATTCGGCTGGTCGTGCTGGGGCCTGATCCTGGTCTTCTTCCTGCCAAAGTGACGTGTGGGGGTAGCAGTGCTGCCTGAGGCTACAGGTGCAGCGCCTGCGCCGGAGGCTGCATGAGCACGCGCCTGCGGCTGCAAATGGCACGCCTCGCATAGCTGCAGTGGCGCAGCTGATCTGTCCTTGGGCAGGGCCGCGCGCGCTCAGCTGCACCTTGCACTCTGCCCCTTTAAATTTGGCGCACTGTATACCAGCAGGCCGTGTCATGTGGGGCCGTGAGGCAGCTTGTACGGGTCTCGTTTGCCCGCTTCAATGGCCTTGATAGCAAAGGAGCCATAGCAAAGGAGCCAAAACAACTTGGCCTGCGTTAAGCAGCCCTACCCTGTACAAGCACGTGCACCCCGATGGCCAGACACCAGAGCTGGTATTGTTCTCCATTGGCCTCGGCAAGCTTCACCAGATACGAGGCAAATGGCGGTGGACAACGATGCAGAGGTGTGGGTCGGTGTCCTGGCGCTGCAGGGCGCCTTCCGGGAGCACCTGGCGTGCCTGCGCAAGCTGCCGGGCGTGCACGCAGTGGAAGTGCGCACGAAGGAGCAGCTGGCCAGCGTGGACGGGCTCATCATCCCTGGTGGTGCGGTGCCGCGCGTAGCTCACGCCCTGGCGGCCGCCGGTATGCACGCGCCCTGCATTGAAGTGGCTTGAACGGCGTGCTGCTGCTGCTTTGGCAGGAGAGAGCACGACCATGGCTATGGTGGCGGAGCGCTGGGGCCTCATCCCGGAGCTGCGCAGCTTTGCCGCGGGGGGCGGCCCCGTGTGGGGCACCTGCGCCGGCCTCATCTTTCTTGCCGACCGCGCCTCCGGTGCGCTCCCGCAGCGGCGCACTGCTTGCCGTATCCCCTGTTACACCAGGACTTGAGTGCTGCGTGCCCCCAAGGGACGCTTGGTCTGCTAGACGAAGGCTGGTCATATACAGCACAGCAGCGCTCCTTTCACGGCAGGCAAAGGACTTCTGCTGCTCGTGGTGTGGTGCCTGTGTCTGCCAACGGACGCTGCCACTGGCGGGGCGCGAGGCGCACGCAAGCGCTGCCAGCCGCGGCCGTCAGGCGGCGAGCCGGCGCTGCTCCGCAAGCCCGGCCCGGAGCGGCGCGTCGAGACGCGGGGCGCGGCGCCGCGCGCAGGCCAGAAGCATGGCGGGCAGGCGCTGCTGGGCGGCCTGGACTGCCTCGTGCAGCGCAACTTCTTCGGCGCGCAGATCGACTCGTTCGAGGCGGAGCTGCCGGCGCCGGCGGCGCTGCGGTCGCTGCCCGTGGACAGCGCCGCTGGGCCCGCAGACGGCGCCGCCGGGGCCGCGCCGGGCGGGGGCAGCTTCCGCGCGCTCTTCATCCGCGCGCCCGCCGTGCTGGAGGCCGGCGCGTCCGTGGAGGTTTTGGCGGAGTACCGGTGCGCGCGCGCGGGCTGCCGACAGGCGCTCCTGAGAGCGCCCGCTATCCGCGGTGCCAGCCGTGCCCGAGGCGGGGCGTGCTCGGTGGTGCACGTTGGTCGGCGGGCGCGGATTTTCGCTTCAGCGAGTGCGCCAGCGGCTTGCATGGCCGCCTGCAGACTGCTGTCATGCCTGTTATGACAGATGTGCACCGGTGCATGAGAGGCGTGATATGCCTCCTCACCCCCTTTGCCGAATCAAATCACCCTCGCCGCTCCAGCAACTGCCAAGCTTGTTGGTCTGTCACCCGCCAGGCTGTCGCCGAGCGAGGAGGAGGCGCAAGGGCGCGCGAGCGTGGCTGTCGCGGTCCGCTCCAAGCACCTGCTGGCCACGGCCTTCCACCCTGAGCTCACCGACGACCTGCGGTGGTGCGCTGCCGGCAGGCCTTGGCTTCTCAAGCGTGGCCGCAGTCTGTTGGCACAGCAACCAGTCGTGCAGCAGGGCTAGGCTGAGCGAAGACATGTCTGTCGCGGTATTACAGCCAACCGCTCGTGAAGCCTCGCAGACGGAAAAGACTTGCACCTTGTGATCTCCTGATGCCCCTTTGGCCCTGGAGCTGGATGTCGACCAGCAATGGCTTTTTGACCCTGCAGGCATGCCCTGAATGTATGACCAGGGTGCTGGAGCGACTGAAGCGCGCCCACATGCGCCAGGGCTCTGCCCCCCCCGGCAATAAGGGTCCCAACTCTGATTCGCGGGCTTGGCCACGCAGGCACCTCCTGTTTGTGGACATGGTGCGGGAGCGCATGAAGGGCGCGCCCGCGCGCCAGGGCGGTGCGCGCGCAGCCGCGGCAGCGCCCGCAAAGCGCTTAGGCAGCGGGTGCCGGCCCGCGGACCTGCCGGTGGTGGGCGCCAGGGCTTGATTGAGGGCGCCCTTGGTAGGCGTTCTGGGGCACTGTTAGGTAGGCTCAGAGCGCGCAGGCAATGTTTGCCGGTGACCTGCTGGTGTTTGGGCGCCAGGGCTTGTTAAAGAGGCTTCTGGCGGGGCTTGGGCGCACTGCTGTGACATTGGTGCGGGTTATGAATTTTGCGCATGACAGAGGCTGCCTTATGGTGCCCTGCAGTGTCTGCTTTGCATGTACCTGCCGGCGCAGCAGTGTCTGACTTGGCTGTCGGCAGGGGCCATGACTGCACAGCGCTCGCATGCTGCGTAAAGCATCTGTGTGCTATTGTCTGGCCGTGACATTTGCTCATTTGCTCAGTCAACGCATGCGGTGCCTGTCTGTGAATGCATGTCATGCGCTGTCACAGCTCTTCCAAAGCATGGTGTGCTTGCACACTGGTGGTGCGTGACTGCTACAGGCAGCTGTAAGGAGTCTGGACTCCCGAGTGTGAAAGTGTGAACGAGCAGGCTGAGTCGGCGTCTTAGTTATGAAGAAGGTCAATGTTAGCACGCATCACAGAATAGGCACGCTGCACTCATGCAGCACATTCACGCTCACTCAACGCATAAATTTGCACTGCTCCCGGCGTCCGCGCGTCGCTTCATGCAGCTCACTTGGCCGCTGCCGAAAGTGCCATAGCCGCTGGACCCTCCTCTGCGCTGCTTCGCCCGCCAGGTCTTCGGCCTCTTCCTACCGTGCGTGGGTGCCACCTCAGGCTTGGCAAATTTCCAAAGTTTCATGCAGGCTATGACAAAGGCTGTTGATGCTGTGCGATGCGACCTGGGTGTGACTTATCAAACAGCTCCTCTGAATGACATGCGCCATTTTATCCGAAAACAGACGGGGCTGCTTGCACACCACTGCGGGCCACCGCACAGTGCCTTGAGCACTTGGGCAAGTGGCGGAGGCCATGCTGCTCCGGCGCGCGCCCCCTTGCTGTGTGACGCTCCCACGCACCGGCTGGGGCGCCAGGCGGCCGTAGGTCTCGGCCAGCGCGCGCAGGGCCTCGGCCTCGGGCGCCAGCCGCTGCCAGACGTCTGCGCCGCCGATGCGCCAGGCCCAATTGCCGCCGGCCGTGCCGGGCAGGTTCATGCGCGCGGTGTTGTCCAGGCGCATGATGTCCTGCCGGCGCGCGGGCAATGGCACTGGAGCGCGGTGAGAGATTTAAGCATACTGACAGTGGCAGCTGCGCTCCGCAGCTGGGTGACCCGGTGCACCGGCAGCGTCAGCTCACGACACATGCGCGTGCGCCACCCGCACCGAGGCGCTGCGCGCGGCGTGCCTCCTCGCAACGCCGGTGCTGGACTGGGATTCTGCCTGCACTGCGGCATGGAGGCGGCGTCGCGTGCCTGCATCATGACAATGCTGGTGCGCGACACGGAAGCGAAGGCGGCGCGGATCAGGTCCCAGGCGATGTCGGCGCCGTCTGAGCCCAGGTAGGCGGCAATGTAGGCGCGATCCCGCGCACCCGCGCTGTCCGCCCACCAGCCCACCGCTGTCTCGTTGTCGTGCGTGCCTGCGCGAGCGCTATCAGCTGGTCAGACGGCAAGCAACATGCTGGGTTTCTGGAAAAGGTCTTGGGGTAAGGGTAGGGTCAACCCTCGGGCGTGCGCGGGCGCGCCTGGGTAGCACACGGAGTTCTCGTAGTGGTTGTGCGGCAGGTGCACGTTGCCCGCGTCGCTGCCCCAGGCAAATTGCAGTACGACCATGCCCGGCGCGCCGATGGCCTCGCGCAGCGCAACCACGTCGGGCGTAATAACGCCCAGGTCCTCCGCGATGATCGGCACGTGCCCGAGCGCCTGCGCGCGCGGCGCGCCCATCGCGCGCCGCCGGCGGCTGGCGCAGCGCGCGGACGCAGGCGGCCGCGGGCGCGCCCGGCGGTGATGTACAGGGCCTGCGCACAGTCCTGTGTAGTGGTGTGGCCGGTGACCTGACGCGGGCCACTCAGCACGCTTTGCCTGCAACTGCACTTTCTAGGGCGTGACATCCCCAAGGCCACACGCTTATGTTGGTGGTTCAGAATGTGATGGCCATGCTGCCAGTCGCTGCGCACCCGCGCCATCCACCAATCAATAACCTGGTTGGCAGCATGCTGGACACGAGCCCACACACGCTTCCGTGCCGGGCGACAGGACATCGCTGACAGGCGACCAGGGTCGCGCCTGTTCAAGCGCTTTGAACAGGTCGCCGGCGGGGCCCTTCTTCCAGACGCCGTTCATGGCGGTCTTCTCCTCCGCGCCCACCGCCCAGTACCCTGGCCAGGGCCGCATGGACCCAGGTCAGCTGCCAGCCTGGATCCAGGTGTGCTCCGTCCTCATTCCCCAAACATGCTCCCGGCCTACACACATCCACACAGGTTCCGAAAGGGTGCTGTTGCGCCACTGGCACTACAAGCAAAGCTATTGTCTGTGCACAAGACAACAACAAGCCGTGCAAATTGGGCGATGCTGCAAACCCGCAATGCGCAAGCTTGCAGCATCGCCCCAGCCGGGCGCGCCTGCAAACCCTCGGAAGTGGTCGATGCGCGTCTCGTCGTACAGCTCCAGCGAGCGGCTGATGCGCTGCGCCCACCACCGGTAGCCGTCCGCCTTCTGCGCCTGCCAGCAGCAGCCCCGCGAGCATGCATGGCGGGCGGCTGCGCGAGGGCAGGATACAGAGAGGGCAGCCTCTGGCCTGTTAAGGCCTGCGACCAGCCCCGGCATGCGCCCCACCTTCGGGGCTCGCTGCGCTCCGGCGGCTACTAGCCGGCATGCGCATCCGCTGCCCTTCCTCTCTCTTACTACGCACGTCCCGCCAGTGACCGGCTCAAGGCGCACGCGTGCGCACCCCCCAGTCGTACAGCGGCGAGCCCCACAGCTGCCCCGTGTCGCTGAAGGCGTCCGGGGGCACGCCGCTGACGGTCTGCGGCGCGCCGTCCGGGCCCAGCTCGAACAGCTTCTGGTGCGCCCACACGTCCGCGCTCTGCCCTCCCACGTAGATGGGCATGTCGCCGACGAGCTGCACGCCCGCCTCGTTCGCATACGCCTGGCAGTGGCACAGCGTCTGACTGACACTGACCACTGTCGAGACCCAGTGTTGAGGAACCCGCCCGCAGGTGCACAGCAGTAGTAGTGTAAGAGTTAGGGTGATTGTGGGTAATTCGAATAAATGTGCGCCGTGCAGGGTTACTTTAGGGTGATTTGTGGGGTTAGGTAGGGTGAGTAGGCACCTTCAGCGCCTTCCACTGCATGTCGAAGATCCACTGCAGCGCGATGAAGCGTTCGATCTCGTCCCGGAACCGCTCCCTGGCCGCTGTCAAGGCCTCCGCATCCCGGAACCTGCCAGAGCACACAGCCCTCTGCCGCTTGCGCCTTGGCGGGCGTGGCGCCTCGGCTCCACCGGGCGGCATACCTCACCTCCTGCAAGGCCTTGCCCCTCTCTAATCTGCAGCAGTCGCCCTGACATGCAGCCAAAGCGGAGCAAGTCTGCGAAGCAGGCGCCCTGACGTACAGCCCGGGTGGAGCAAGGCTGTGCAGGCCCCGACCGGCTGGTCCCCCACCTGAGCGGCTCCGGCCACTGCCACCAGGCGACGCCGCGCAGCGCGTCGTCAAAGTGCGTGAGGCAGTAGAACAGCGCGCTATCCTCGACCCAGGCGTGCGCGCCGCGCCACGCGCGCACGGCCGCGCCCGAGCGGCCGCCCGCGCGCGCCGCGTCGGCCGCCTTGCGCAGCAGTGGCGTGCGTTCCTCCAGCACCTGCGCTGGTCGGCAAAAACCCCTCAAAACCTTCAAAACCCTCAAAATTCTGAATCTGGCGCGGCGCCGTTGCCCCATTCGTTGAGCCGAGCGGGGATGGGAGCGGCGGTGAGCCGGCTGCAAGCCCCATGGTCAGCCCGGGCAGATCTGCTCAGGCGGGCTGAAAGGCAGGCTGAGAGGCTAGCAGAGCGGAGCTCGCAACCCGGCCCGCCCGGGGACACATGCGCTGGGGACATCGACGTCGGCCACCGGCCGCGCGGGCGGCAGGTCCGCGTCGGCGAGCAGCCCCGCGGCGAGCGGCTGGCTCGGCTGGTGAGTCAGCTAATACGCCCATAAACGCTGCTCAGGCAGGCTAAGACGCCAGCAGAGCAGAGAGCATGCAGCGCCGCTCGATCGGGGGGGGGGCGTGCGCTGGGGAAGTCGACGTCTGCAACGGGCCGCGCGGGCGGCAGGTCCGCGCGCGCGAGCAGCCCGTCGGCCACCAGCGCGTCCAGCGAGATGAGCAGCGTGTTGCCGCACAGCGCGTCCAGGCCGGTGTACGGCGACCAGAAGGCCTCCTCGGGCGGCACCAGCGGCAGCACCTGCGCGGCGCGAGGGCGGCAGGCATAGGGTCAGGGCTTCATGAGCAGCATGTTGCCGCACAGCGTGTCCAGGCCAGTGTACGGCGACCAGACGGCCGCCTCGGGCGGCACCAGCGGCAGCGCCTGCGCGGCGCGAGATCGATGTTGTGGCATAGGGCTAAAGTTTGGGTCGCCACACTGCCCGCGACGCGTCGACGCGCCGTCCGCTGCGGCGCGCCGCGCCATGCGCCCGCTGTCAGCAGGCGGGCGGCCGGCGCGCGCGGCCTGTGAGGCGCGGTCACTCGGGGGAAGCCGCGCCTGCCAGGCCTGCAGGCCGGCGGAGCGCAGCCAGTCCACAAAGGCGTATGCGTGCTCGCCCAGCTCGCCCGTGCCGTACGGCCCCGGCAGCGACGTGGGGTGCAGGATTGCCCCTGCGCGCAGGCGGCATGCGCTTCTTGCGGAAGGCGCGCTAGCGCAGTTGCGGAGCCGCGCGCTTACAGGCGAGGCAAGTCGACTGCTTGCTTTGAGTAGCCTATACATGGCAGTGACAAAGGGCTGCGACATGGTAGCCGTCTGTCCAGAACTCTAGTTGGTCTGCAGCTACAGAGGTCAGATGCGGGCAAAGGCGCCAGGGCGCCTGCTCCAGCCGCGCCGTCCCAGGCAGCGGCAAGCCTTGGCCGGTGAGCAGGGGCGCGCCTGCGCGCCGGTGCTTGGGCTTGCTCGCCGTTACGGAATCGTACTCCGCGCCCAGGGCGGCGCCCACGGCCGTGCCCCGGTACTCGTCCATCAGCCGCGCCTGCGCTGACGTCTCCTCCGCCGCTGGGCTGGCCGCCGTGTCCGTGACCATGCCCGCGCGCGGGCACCGCGGCCTTCGCCGGCCCTGCAGTGCAGCGCTTCCATCTGCTTGCAGGCACGCTTTTGAAAAACCAGAGCTCTGACGAGGAAAGTAAACGCAGCTGAGATGCACTGCTTCGGAAGTGTCTGGGCAAAACCAGCCCTTACACGTGGACTATGGCCAATGCTGCAGCGTTCAACATCCTGGTGAAGCAGGCTACCGCTGTGTTAACACTGTGCCTATGCTGTGTATGCCCACATTGCGTGCCGTCTTGGGCCTTGATGGCGCAGCACTGCTCGGGCCTATGTAGCAAGATGGGTGCCAGCAACACAGCCGCAGGCCAGTGCGTCAGGTGGGTGGCAGTGCAGCCACCCGTGTGCAAGGTCGGGACACACCTGGCGCAGGGGCGCTTGCCGGCAGGAGAGGGTGCTGAGCGGCGCAGTCCGGTGGATGGCAGCCGCTCGTGGGCCGGGCGGCGCGCAGCAGGGCATCGAGGCCCTGGCGCGGCCCAGGCTTCTGTGCACGTCCGGGAAAGCCGTGCCACAGGAGCAGCCACTGCAAGTGCCCAGATGTGCGCTGGGAGTTGAAAACTGCAGGAGTGCAGGAGTTAGGTCTGGTGGCTCGCCGGCCATAGCACGTGCGGGCGGCGCACTAGCTGTGCAAGTCTTATGTCTGAACACAGTAGCTTGTGGTGCAGGTGTTGCGGTGCACTTTAAGCACTCCAGTTTTGCACATTGACTTGCTTCATTTCTGGTGCACTCAGGGGACCTCTAAAGGCCTCCGCCGTAGACGTTTAGAGCGCTGAGTACAGTTAGCAGGCCGCAGGCGACAGAGAATGCAGTCAAGTACACACCTCTGATGTGCTGGCTAATGCGTTGGCGCGCGCAGCACACCATGCACGCCAGCGGCGCAAGGCAGACGCGCGGCAGCGGGCGACAGCGAGCAGCACGGCTGCAGGGTACCTATATATTACCTTGCTCGGGTCGGCGGAGTCCGCGCTCCGCTCCACGCCGGAGTCTGCGCTCCGCTCCACGGCGGCCGCTGCTCCTGCGGGCGCCGCCGCCTGGTGCGGCGGCTCGGGGCGGCCCTGCACGCGCGCTCAGGCTCAGCACTCCCAGGCCGGGTCACAGCTGTTACGGAAATCAGAGCACCGCGCTGCTTCACGTGTAAGAAAAGCACAGGCACACTTGTCAGGCTCAAGGGCCCAGGCAGGGAGCTGACCTGCCCACCGCAGCCTGTGGCCTGCAGAGCTCGTACACGCTGCTCCTCCGCCACGATGCCAAAGAACATGTCCTGTATGTGGATGAGCTTGTGCACAAGCCCAAGCATGTCTCCAGACGCGGCGGCGACCCCAGCGGGCGCGACCGGGCCCGCAGTCCGGTCGCAGCCCGCAGCACCTGGCAGCACTGGGCCCGCAGCACCTGGCAGCACCTGGCAGCACCTGGCAGCACCTGGCAGCACCGGGCCCGCAGCCTGGTCGCTGCCCGCAGCACCTGGCGTCCGTCCGCTCGCTGGACTCTGCGCGCCACCGGCCTGCCGTCAGCCTGCACGTCACAATGTATGCGTGCCTGGCCTCCCCCTCGCATGCGGCGTGGCGCCCGGGCGCAACGGCCTCCGGGCTTGGCCGCGAACGGTTAGGGCTGACCCGGGTACAAGCTAAGACCACGCTTGGATGGAGGTGCCAGGCGCTACGGCGCGCACCGCTCCGCGCGACCACGGTCCTCCTGCGTCGCATCGTCCTCTGCCTTGCGCTTCCGCCTTTTTTTTACCGTCAAAAGTATGAGGCGCCGGTGCGCGGCGGCCCGCGCCCAGCGGCCTCGACTGATGTGCCCGCCACCCCAGTCGCCATCCTTGCGCTCAAGCACAAGCCGCTTCAAGCTGCTGCCCGCTTGAAAAGAAGGGTCGTACTGACCCTCTGCCTTGCTAGCTGCCTTGGTAGTGCGGTAGTGGCGAAGAGCTACTGCCTTATATATGTAGGTAAAAACACCAGATATCAAAGTAAGTGTATGTTATTGAGCGCTGTCAACGCTGCAGCCGTCTGAGGCTGTGAAAGAGTCTCGTGCATGACTTGCACACACACGCACATTGTCACATAACCAGGCGGCCACAGTCCTCTGCGGCGCACAGGGGCTTGGCCATGTCACAGACTGGCTCGTCACGCAACCCAACCGCACCGAAGGGCGCTGGCGCTGCTGCCACCGGGAAGGCAAGAATGCCGAGACTTCGCCCAGGCCTCGTCGCCAGCGTCCGTACCAAGCTCGCCGCCGCTGCAAGCTCGCCTGCTGTGCGCCGGTCGCAGGCGGGCTACTACATGCACTTCCATGGCGCCGCGCTAAACCACCGCAACCACACGCCGTTCGCAGAGGGCGCCACAGTCGGCTCCGTGGTGAGCTACGCGGACAAGTTCCAGGCCGAGGTCTGCTCCCCGCCTGCGCCCGAGCTGCCGCTGCCAGCGTGTGGACCCTCGGCGCGAGCGCGCGCGCCCTCCCGCCCTCGCCCAGGCGCTGCGGGGGTCCTGGGAGGCTCGCCTCGAGCTGCCCCTGGACGACGGGTCGCGCGAGAGGCTGCTGCACTACACGGACGGGCCCGACATGACGCTGGACGACTACCGCGACGTCCTGACCCTCTCCCGCCCGGGCGAGCGAGTCTACAACCGGGTGTTTTGCACCTGTGCGCCCTGGCCCACCCCGCGCCGGGCGGCCCGCAGCTGGCGCGCAGCCGCGGTCATCGTGCCCCGCTCCGCGCAGTCGTGCAAGCGGCTCTGGGCCGCGGCGCTGTACCCAAGGGCCACGCGGGCGGGCGCGGCGCGAGCGGGCAGCCTGAGGAGCACGCCTGCGGCGCGCGCGACGCGGGCGCGCGGAAAGGTGAGCACGGCTGGCCTGCGCGCGTGCGGCCGGGGCAGGCACGCCCGGGGTGTCTGGGGCCTGACTAGGCCGCTCGCCGCGCGCGTCGGTCGGGGGGTGTCGCATCGGTGCAGCTGCGCCGCCACGCAACACCCGCGCGCCGGCTGCGCGGCAGGCGCGGCCCCGAAGGCGCCCCCGCCGCAGCGTCTCGCCGCCGCGGAGGTGGCCGCGCAGCTGGAGCGCAGGATAGCGCTCGAGGCCGCGCTGCAGGCAGCGCAGGCGGCCACGGCCTCCGCGCAGTCCGAGCTGCAGGCGGCGCGCGCGGACGCCGCCGACGCCGAGGTTGTGTGTCAAGAGGTGTCTGCGGCCCTGGCCGTGGAGCGCCGGCGCGCCGACGCGGCCGAGGCAGCGCTGCGTGCGGTCACCGCCGCCGCCGAGAGGGAGCTGCAGGACGCCAAGCGGGCCATTGACCGGGGGCTGGCGGCGGTCGGCAAACGGCGGCGACAGGCCTGAGCGGCCGGGTCTGCGCGCTGCGGCGGGCGCGGTCGTATGCGCGGCAGCGCGAGGCCTGGCCTGGTGTGCGCGCTCTCACCATAAAACAGGAGCGGCGCACCGCGCGCGCGCCTGCCAGCCTGTGCATGTCAGGGGGCGTGGTGGTGCAGCGCTTGCACAGTTGCTTGACGCTCTAGCGCACCACGGCCAGGAGGTCGCTTTTGACGCCTGCCGCCGTGCTGTAGTAACTGTCTCTTACACGCTCGCAGCGCCCAAACAAATACACGCGGCGCAACATCGCGAGCTACTGCCACAATCAAACAGCGCCTGGCTGCGCTTGCGCGAAGCCCGACCACGTGGCCACACACAGCATGGTCGGCTGCGCAGGAGCGCCGGCGCTGGCGCTCACACAGGGCGTACCATCAACCCTGACCCAGCCCACAAACATGGGCGGCGCGCTCGGCCGCGCAGCCTCTCCCGCCTATGCGCCAGCGCGCCCTGCGCGCGCGCGGCGCCTCGCGACAACCCAGGCGGCAGCAGCACCGCCCCGGCAGTAGGACCGAGCGGCGCACCTCGGCGCGCGCCCTACTGGGCGGCGGCCGCGCCTGCGGCAGGCCCCGTGCCGCGCGCCGCGCCGCGCTCCGCGGCGGGTGCCGGCCCCTGCGCCCCAGTGCGGTGCTCAGCCGCGCCCGGGCCGCCGGCGCGCCCTGCGAGCACGCCCCGGCTCGCGCGCGACGCTGCAGCTCGGCAGCAGCCCCGCGAGCACCCGCTCGGCGCACCTCGGCTGCCGCCGCGCGACGGCCCTGCGGCGCCTCGCCTCGCGCCTCTGGCTGCCGGCCGACCTGCGAGCGCGCCCAGGCTGCGTCGCAGCGGCCCAGAGGCGGGTGCTGCCAGGCCTGCCGGAAACAGGCTGCGAGGCGGGCGCGCGCGCGCTGCGGGGGGCCTGCTACGCACCGCACGCAGCGCGCGCGATGGCCAATGAAGCCGCAACAGAGTGTCCAGGCGCCGCTCCGCACGCTTGGTCTCGTGCCGGTCGCACTTGAGGATGAGGCAAATGCCAAAGCGCGCCGTCAGCGGGCTGGGCAGCGCGTCCAGCCACAGCTGCACTCGCTGCTGGCTCAGCTCCTCTGTCCGCTCAAAGTGCCGGATGACCTGCAAGCGCGCCCAGGCTGCGTCGCAGTGTTCGGACGGCGGGTGCTGCCAGGCCTGCCGGGCAAACAGGTTGCGAGGCGGGCTCGGGCGCGCTGCAGGGGGCCTGTGACGCACCGCTCGCAGCGCGTGCGCGCGCGCTGGCTGCGGAAGCCGCAACAGAGCGTCCAGGCACCGCTCGAGACGCTGGAGCTCGCACCGCTCGGACTCGCGGAGCAACGGGGAACGGCAGCGCGCTCCGTCAGCGGGCTGGGCAGCGCGGCCAGCGACAACTGCAGCTGCTGCAGGCTCTGCTCCTCTGTCCGCTCAAAGTGCCGCAGCAGCCTTTTGACAGGGTCGGCGCCTGGTGCGGGCATAGCCGGGGGCGCACTGCGCGCGGCGCCGTCCGGGGCAGGGCGCCGGCGCTCGGGAGCCGCACCCGCGTCCACCCCCGCCGGCCCGGCGGGGGCAGGGCGCCAGCCCTCGGGAGGGGCACCGGCGTCCTCCCTCGCGGCGCCGTCGGGGGCAGGGCGCCGGCGCACGGGAGCCGCACCCGCGTCCCGCCCCCGCCGGCCCTGCCTTGCGCTTGCGGGAGCGGAGATTGTATGCATGCGCAGCAGCGAACGGCGCGTTTGGGTCCAGCCGCAGGGCCGCGCGCGCTGCTAGCTTGGCGCGATAGCGCCTCTGAGCCGCCCTGCGCGCGCGCGGCGCGTCAGCAGCCGCATTCGGCGCAGGAGGGGTTTGACAACCGGCCGGCCTGCGGGCACGACAGCCATGCAAGCAGAAGGAGGCGCCGGGCGTCGGCGCGCGCGCCTCTGCGCCTCCCTCCTCTGCGCGTCCGTCCTGGCCACCGCGGTCTGCCCCTCAGGCGTCGCTGCCACATTGCGCTGCATTGTGCGGCAGCTGGGCCGGGCGGCACCGGACCACAGGTGGTAGATCTATGTTGCCCTTGCAAAGCACCCACCCGTCCTGCTGATGCACGTTGGCTGAACCTATCCCTTTTGAATTTTGTAATTTGGAATGATAGCCTGGCAGCCAGATGGCCTCGTTGATGTCTTGAAGCTGAGGCAGGCCAGCGCGTGCAGGCCAGCTGCGCCCGATGAAACGCGGGCTACCTGGTGCCGGCGTGCAGGTGCGGCAGCACAGCGGCTGATGTCTGTCGCCTGCGTCTGTAGGCATCGCCTGCCTGTGTAGCTGGCTCTCCTCCTGCATGCCACGGCCTTTTTTGTCTGAGGTTGCAAGAGCTCGCGCGGCGACGCGTCCAGCGTGAACCCACTGAGTGGCCGCGCCCCGCGCGCGCCCCGCTCCAGGGCCGGAGGTGCAGCGCTGCTGATGGGGAGGGCGGCTTCTGCTCGCTTGGGCGTGAGCACGGCAGCACGCCCGTGCGCCGCGTGCGGCCGAGGCCTGGGCACGGACACCATGGCCGCGCGGAGCCTGCACAAGAGGAGTGCCCTGCGGTGCTGGTAGGCTGCTCGCGCCTAGCACTTGGCCATGCTTCAGCAGGCTGCAATTGCGCTGTGGGCTGCATCCGAGTTCCGCAACTCGACGTCCGGTCCGGGACCAGGACAGTGTCTGGGAGTGTGGGGGCACCTGCTGCGCTGGGTGGGGTGCTGGCAGGTCGCGGCTGTGCTGCATAAGACGGTCGCGGGTGTGCCTGACTCAGAGATGTCTAGAGCCAGTAGAGCGTCAGCGAGAGCTGCTGCGCAGGAGCGGGCCGCGGTGGCGTTGGCGACCCTGCTCAAGGGCAACAGCCAGGACAGCGTCATCGCGTTTGGGGGCGCGGCGGCGCTGGTCGGGCTGCTGGCGCGCGGCTGGACCGACGCCGTGCACGAGCAGGCCGCTGCGGCGCTGCACAGCCTGTGCTCAGACAACGTGATGAACAAAGAGTTCGTGAGGGCGTGCGGGGGTGTCGAGGCGCTGGTCGTGCTGCTGGCGCCCGGCGGCTCTGCTGCCGTGCAGGCGCGAGCCGCCGCGTTGTTGCGGAACCTGTGCGTTGACAACGCCCAGATCAGGGACAGCGTCACAGATTGCGGGGGCGCTGCGGCCCTGGTCGCACTGCTGGCGCCTGGCGGCTCCGCGGTCGTGCATAGGGAGGCGGCCGGGGCGCTACAGAATCTCTGCCGTACTAATTCCCAGAAGAGTCAGGACAGCGTGAGAGCGTGTGGGGGCGTCGCGGCGCTGGTCGGGCTGCTGGCGCCCGGCGGCCCTGCTGCTGTACAGCAGCGGGCCGCCGCGGCGCTGCGGAGCTTGTGCTGGGACAGCACGCAGAACAGCGACAGCGTGAGGGAGTGCGGGGGCGTCGCGGCGCTGGTTGGGCTGCTGGCGCCCGGCGGCTCTGCAGATTTACATGAGCAGGCGGCTTGTGCGCTCCGGAGTGTGTGCATGAACAATGCCCAGAACGCGGTCTGCGTGCGGTGGTGCGGGGGTATCGCTCTGCTGGTGGGGCTGCTGGCGCCTGATAGCCCTGCTGCCGTGCAGAAGCAGGCTGCTGCAGCGCTGAGGAACATGTGCATGAACAGCACGGAGAACAAGGATAGCGTCAGAGCATGCGGGGGCATCGCGGCTCTGGTAGGGCTGCTGGCGCCTACGTGTCCTGCTGATGTGCGTGAGAAGGCCGTCGGCGCGCTCGTCGCCTTGACCAGCGAGAATGCGCAAATCCGGGAAGCAGTCAGGGCATGCGGGGGGGTTGCAGCCCTGCAGGGTGCGCTCGCATGCGCCAGCTCGGCAGCAGCGCACAGGGGGGCGGCGGCGGCGCTGCGCAACCTGGCGCATGTTCAGCAGGGTGTGAAGCAGGAGCCGCACTAGTGCCGGCGCCGCGCCCGCAAGCACAGCGCGCACTTACGGCTTGCGCTGTGCGGCGCGCACTTGAGCCAACTTGCTGGTGGCCCAGTGTGTTTATCCATGTGATGTCTTGCTCAATGAGTGGGCAGCACATGGACTCTTTCCCTAAATGGCAGCTTTGTCAGTGCACCTTGCCCGAAGCGCTAATGGGCTGCAATTGGCCATTTGCTCTGTGCTTCAAGGTCTCTGCTCAGTTGTTCTGCAGGTGTAAAGTCCCGCTTCAGCACAGGCTCCACACTATCCAGATACAGACACGGCGCCGGCCAGGCACACACCAATCGATCTGGCCAGACACACAGCTGCGCGCAAGCTTCAGCCGGCTGCACCGCCCGCTGTCGCTGAGCACTGGCAGAAGGTGCACGCCCAGGGTGGGCGTGCTGTGCATGTCCACTGCTGCTGCACTGTACCAAGCCCCGATACGCTGGGCTGGAGCGACAAAGCTCATCTTTCACATGGCGCACGGCGCAGACTGCCATCTGCAGTATCTTGTGATACACACAGCGCAAAAATCGCGCCCTAATGAAACCGGCAGGCCCTGCTGCGCGGCCTTCGCGCTTGTGTGTGTATGCCTTAACGCACTTCTGGCCTGCTTACTTGCTGAGGTTGCACGCGCTTCGTCTGGTGCAGCGTTTACAGCGCATTACGGCCCCTCTGTGCTTGCCAGGTGCCGCTGGCCCTCGTGTCGACATCAATCAGTACACTGGTAGCTGGTGGCACAGGTTTATAGCTACGCACATGCGGCGCGGCGTGCTGCCTGTACGCAGCGCGCGTGCGCGTTGCATGGGCGCGGCCCGTGCTAGCACAGCGCGCTGAGCCCCTTGTCAGCGCTCCGCACCTCGCCCAACCTTGCGCCGCTGCCCAGGAGGCCATCTCCAAGCCACCACACCCGCATCATCGAGCCGCATGTCCTGACAGGCTGCTCCTGCTGCTGCTTCCACCCGCACTCACCTCCGCAGGCAGGTCGTCACAAGGTACTTGGCACAGCAACGCCTCGTATGCAAGGCCGTGCACGCAGATGCGAGCCCCCTGCGCCCAGCCGCGCGAGTTGTCCTGCGCGACAAAAAGTCCTGGCTGCAGCGGCCACTTTCTTCAGACTGGCAGTCTGCTGGCACACCAGCGCAGACTGCTTCGCTAGCTCTGGTTGTTGATGGGACCTCTGTCCACAGGAAGGTTGAGCGCGCGGCTGAATACAGCAGGGCAGGTCGGTCTATTGGCTGCACCTCAGCAGCCTGTGGCGCCGTGCGAGACCACGGCGCTCCTCCACTTGGCTCACGCACAGTGCTGTGCAGTTTGAGCCAGACTGTGTGCACTCGCTGTGTCAGCCAGGACTTTGCTGCAGAGAAACAGGCTATGTGAGCCCCTCACCGGAGTCCGGACAGACCGACCGTCTCAATCGTGCCTTGGACCGGGTGCGTGCTCTTGCTTACGACCAGGTGAGACCGGGCATGGCGCTCAGACGCCGGCGCGCTGCGTCATCACAAAGTCCAAGGCGGTGCGCCTGGCGATGGCGGCAAACCTCCAGCCTGTGAGCTTGTTGCTGCGTGCTGCGTGCTGCGTGCTGCCACAGCGGCGACCAAGGTGCCGCGGCGGTCTGCGTGTGCAGCGCCATGACATGCGCGCGCGCACGCGGGGCGCGCAGGAGCCCACAAGGTGGGCGCGCGGCCTCGACAAGCAGGCTGCGGGCCGCACGCCACAGGCTTTGCAGTGCGTGCTTTGGAGCCCTGCTTGCGTTGGTGGTGAGCCGTGCCTTGTGCGCAGCGGCCTGTGCACGCATACCTTGTCCACCCTCCTGCCGCACAGGCTGCTGCAGCATGTTGGCTGATGGACGCCTGGGTGCCCATGTGCTGCTGATGAGGCTGCATGCAAGGCCAGAAGCTGCATGCTGCGCACCGGCTGCGCGGTGACTGTGCATGGAAAAACTCGGTGCTGACGCCCATGGCCTTCTTCCAGCATGCTCTGGCAAGGAAGCCAGGCCGTCCGCTCGCACACAGTCAGCATGTGTCCCACAAAGCGCGAACGCGCTGAGCGCGTCTGACAGGTGAGCGGTGCATGCCCTGTGCGCCGCAGGAGCAGGGACGCGGCCACGATGGCGAGAGCTGGCGCGCGCGCTCGCGTCGCCGCACTGGTCAGGCGCCTGGCGCCTGGCGGCTCTGCCGCGGCGCAAGTGGATGCTGCGCACGCGCTGCACTGCCTGTGCTTCGACGAGCGCCGGGTCAGGGAGTATGTGAGGGCATGCGGGGGCATTGCGGCGCTGGTCGGGCTGCTCGCGCCCGGCGGCCCGCCAGCCGTGCTGGAGCAGGCCGCCGCGGCGCTGGCATGCCTGTGCCACATGGACACGCAGAACCAGGACAGCATGCGCGAGTGCGGCGGCGTCGCCGCGCTGGTCGCGCTGCTGGCGCCGGGCGGCTCCGCTGACGTGCAGACGCAGGCCGCCGCGGCGCTGGCAAACCTGTGCATGGGGAGCGCTGAGAGCCAGAATGCAGACAGCCAGGACGCCGTGCGGGAGTGCGGGGGCGTCGCCGCGCTGGTCGCGCTGCTGGCGCCCGGCGCCGCGCCTGCCGTGCGCGCGCGGGCCGCGGCGGCGCTGGGAAACCTGGGCATCATGAACGCCGGGTGCCAGGACAGCGTGCGGGCGGCCGGGGGCGTCGCGGCGCTGGTCGCGCTGCTGGCGCCCGGCGGGACGGATGCCGTGCATGAGCACGCTGCGGCCGCGCTGGGGAACCTGTGCTTTGAGAGCATCGAGAACAAGGACTGCGTGCGGGAGGCCGGGGGCGTCCCGGCGCTGGTCGGGTTGCTGGCGCCCGGCCGCTCTGACGCCGTGCGCGAACATGCCGCCGGGGCGCTGTGCGAAGCGTGCACGGACAACCCCCGCAATCAGGACCGCGTGAGGGCCTGCGGTGGCGTCGCGGCGCTGGTGCACCTGCTGGCGCCCGGCCGCGCGGCCGCCGCGCAGGAGCGGGCCGCGGCCGCGCTGGCCACCCTGTGCACTGACAACGCGCGGAACGGCAAGAGCGTGCGGGAGTGCGGCGGCGTCGCCGCGCTGGTGGGGCTGCTCGCGCGCGGCGGCCCGGATGACGTGTGCGGTATGGCCTCCAGCGCGCTGCAGAGCCTGTGCTGCGAGGACAGCGAGCAGGGCGAGGGCGGCGCGCGGGACGTGGCGGCGGCGCTGGTCGGGCTGCTGGCGCCCAGTGGCTCTGCGGCTGCGCACGAGCAGGCCGCGCAGGCGCTGCTGGAGCTGTGCATTGACAGCGCGCAGACCAAGGACGCGGTGAGGGAGTGCGGGGGCGTCGCCGCGCTCGTCGCGCTGCTGGCGCCCGGCCGCTCTGCGGCCGTGCTCGAGCGGGCCGCCGGCGCGCTGTGCAACCTGTGCGCTGGCAGCGCTCTGAACAATGACTGCGTGCGGGAGTGCGGGGGCATCGCGGCGCTGCTGGCGCTGCTGGCGCCCGCATATCCTGTCGCTGTGCACGAGAGCGCGGCCGCCGCACTCACAAACCTGACCCGCGAGTGTCAGCCCAGCCGCGATGCCGTCCGGGCATGCGGGGGAGTTGCAGCCCTGGAGGGTTTGCTTGCATGCACCAGCTCGGCTACCGCCCGCGAGCGGGCGGCAGCGGCGCTGTACAACCTGGAGCGTTCCCTGCGTGTGGCGAGTGAGATGGGCTGAAGGACGCGCTCTGCGGTCGAGTCATGGTAACAGCGGTGGTGGCATTGGTAGCTCGTGTTGTCATGTCTTGCGTGTGGTGCTATGCACCCTGTGCTGGGACTGTGTGCTAGTGTGCTAGTATCTGCTGTCATGCTGTGCCGAAGCATTTTCGTCAGGGTGTGCATTGCCAGAAGTGTGGACGGGCGCGCCCGACGACGCATAGTAGCCTACTTCATACTGCCAGCGGTAAGCAGGAGAGTGCCTGAATATGTAGATGCTGCACTTGAATGCAGCGTACATCTGTAACCTGCAGCTGCTTGATCACATGCTGCATTCAGCCACCTGGGGCAGCTTCAGGGGTGATCAAGCAATGCAGGCAGCAGGCAGGGTTGCTCAAGAGAGTGTTGAGGCCCTCAGGCATCAACACTGAGGCTATGTCCGCCAAGCAGGCGCCAGGCTAGGCTGCTGCATCCCCTGGCGCCCAATCAGTTTCAGCACGTCCAGTTACTGCCACACATGAGAGTATGGGCGTGGTTGTCACGGACTGGCCTGCTGACACGGCTACACCGCATGCAGCCCCTTCTCAGCATATATATTAACTCTCAGAGGCCTTCCTGTCAGTGCCTTGCATTGCACTAGGGGCTTGCATGCAGAGCGTCACGTGCGCGCGCTGGGACACGCATTGCTGCTTCCACCATGACAGCGCTCTGCATGCATGCATGCCCCTGGGAACATGCGCCGCTTACACACTATGTACGCAAACTGCGGGCCTGCAGGTTCTGATCACAGACTGCAAGCGCAGCCGCAGCACCTCTGTACCTCCATGCCATGCTGCCCTGTTACTTGTTACACCCACATGCACCAGCACAGTCACTTCTCTGTTGAAGCAATCCTGACAGGCAAGCTGCACTTTATTATTTGGGTAGGCAGGCGTACATGCATCAAAGTTCTTGGTGTCCTGTTAGTTATTGCGCCCACATGCACAAGCACTTACAGCCCCTTTTCTGTTGAAGCACTCCTGACAAGCAAGCTACACTTCAAAGCTGGGAGGCAGGCCTACTTGCATAAAAATGTTCTAGCTGTCCTGTTACTTGTTACACCCTGCGCACCAGCATCGTGAGCCACAAAATCAGCGGTGTTACACAGCAGCAGGTGCCAGCACATACGGGAGCTAGCTCTGAAGCGCTTGTGCGGCGCAGGGCTGGGAGCGTCACCCTGCGGGCTACCAGGAGCAGCTACACGGCGCATGCATCCCATCGTGCAGCGCGGGGCGCAGCGCGCGGACATGCCAGCGTGCACGGAGCGGCCACGCTGGACGCGGCGCTGCGCTGCTGCGCGCCGGCGCATGTCCATGCGGGCGCAGCGCGGGCGCTCGCCAGCTCCGAGCAGTGCGCGAGCCCGCGTGTGCAGTAGCAGGGTCGGCGGCCGGCGACGCGCCTATCAGGCGCGTGCTTGCAGGCGCTGGCACGCGCCCCTGTGGCCCGCGCGCCAGGCCGCCTTCTGGCACGCGGTCGAGCAGTAGCGCGCGACGTTGCAGCCGGAGCACACCTGCGTACGCAGCCCTGCCTCCGACGCGCCGGACAGGTTGCCGCACCTGCGCGCGCGCGGCCCGCTCAAGAGTCAGGGATCCTGCAAAACGTCAACGCGCTTCTGCTGGCGGCACGGGGCGAGAGCGGCGCGCACCCCGTGCACCAGCAGCCCACAGGGCGGAGCGCGGGCGTGCGCAGGCGCAGGTCCTCCAGGCCGGCCTCCGGCTGGGCCTCCTCCGCCACCTCTTCTGCGGTGCTGTGCTCATAAAGCGCCGCAAACGCCGCCATGTCCGCCAGCTGGTCCACCGCGCTCGCGCGTGGACCCGAGGGCACCAAGCCGCACGCCGCTGCGGCCGCGGCGGCGCCCCGCCCAAGAGGGCCCTGCATGCGCGCGCACGCCGGTCTGCGGGCGGCGCAATGCGGACCGCGCGCGGCGCCACAGCCGCATTTGAAGCGCACGCTAGGGCTTGTCGCCGCAGACACTTGGGGCGTCCGGCAGCAGGGCAGCCTGGCGACCGCGCGCACCTGCGGCGAGAAAAACACGCTGGCGCGCGGCAAGCCGGCAAGGCAGCTCACTGCACGGCAAGCCCTGTCCTCGCGCTCGCGCGGCCCGCGCGCATCCGCAAATTGCTGCGCCAGCCGCGCCGCCGCGCTCATCGCGCCGGCGCTCGCGAGCGCCTGGGCCAGGGCGAGCGAGGCCCGGTACAGCGCGTCAAAGCCAGCCAGCGCGTCCGTGACCACCGCGTCCGATTCTGCGGCCCAGGCCGTGTGCGGGCTGCCTGTGTCGTCGCCGCCGGCCGCGGAGCGGCCCGGCGCGCTCGCCTGACGGGGTCCCCCCTGCGAGCGCGCCGGGCAGGCGTGACATCCGCACGCGCAGGCTGCGCCTGCAGGCACTGGAGCTGGGCAGCCCGCACGCCCACAGAAGCCGCATGCTCGGCGCCGCGCGCCGCGCTCTGCCCGTCATGCTCGGGCGCGCATGCGCGCACCAGCCGCCTGCTGCTCAGCCCGCCCCTCCCAGCGGGTGCAGCCACAGGCGGGGCCCCCGTGTCCACGCCAGAAAACATGCTGAGGGCACCGGGCAGCACGCACAGCTCTCGGCCAGCGTGCGCAGCGCCGCCACGATGAAGGGCACCAGGCCTTCGCACGCGCGCACGGCCGCCTGGCACTCGCCGCAGCCGCCGGGCGCCACGAGCCGGCCGCAGACGCCCTGCGCGGCCGCACAGGCAGGTGAGTGCCGGGTCCCGGCAGCAGCGCCGCGAGCGCACAGGGCGGCCGGTCACGGGGACATGCCGCGCGCTCACCACCACCTCCGAAAGGAAGACCGACACTTCGTCGGCGCAGCCTGGCGGGCTGCACACGCGCTGGAGCTCCAGCGCGCGCACGCGCTCTGGCGGTAGGAGCAGCAGGGGCAGCAGCAGCGCGGCCGCGCACGGCAGCAGGGTTATAGGGTATAGGGGTATAGGGCAGGTAGGGTATAGGGTTAGGGTCAGGTTAGGTTAGGGTAGGGTCAGGGTAGGGCA
>JAABUU010000070.1_pt1 | contig 236922 bp, 223 predicted proteins | sample 5559301 | NCBI WGS metagenome assembly JAABUU01 (sample SAMN10711884, study PRJNA513360) | rock metagenome | isolation source: Antarctica rocks | place: Antarctica: Victoria Land, Richard Nunatak white | reverse complement strand
TCTCGGCTCAGGCTGCCCCCAGCTTCGTCACGCTGCTGCGACAGCACAACGGCGAAGGTCTTCCACCCCCGCTCGGTTACACAGCGCCTCGTGGCGCACGAAGTCGCCCTCCCAGGCCTCCTCGTCGTCGCCGTCCTTGTAGAGCAGCTCGCCGGAGAGCGGTTCGATCCAATCCAGAAACCGCTTCGCAGGATCATGGCCCTTCTGCCTGAGGACCCACTCCTGGCGCATCAGGCCGGCGTAACCGTGCATCATCGTGCCGCTGTCGACCAGGGACTCGCCACGGACCTTCTTGCGCTCCACCAAAGGGAGGCTCCCGAGCTCCGGCCGAACCTCGACCAGATCTTCATACCGCTCCGCTATGAACAGTGCGAGCGGCTCGGTCTCGTCGTCGGCGAGACCGTCCTTCATCTCGTCGCGGATCCCGGCGACGGTTTTCACCATCTCTCGCAGCGTCGACAGCGTTATCACCTGTGTGTTGCTGGCTGCGAGCCGGTCCGTGACCTTGTTGACGTTTCCAATCAGGCTCGGCGCGTGCTCGGTCACGCGCCGCGCCGCCCTGCTCAACGCATCGGTCGTCGTGAGCGAGAATGCCTTGCTTTTCGCCGTCGGCTTGCCGAGCTGGTTCTTTGCGTAGAAGTAGTCCCCTCCTGCTCCTTGCTCAAGAACCAGACCTCGACGTTGAACTGCTGATCCGGGTCGAACGCCGGGTAGTCCGCCGAGTTCTCCATATAAAGTCGCGCAGCCTTCAAGATCCCTTGATGGCGGTGGTGGCTGTCCGGGAGGTAGATCTTCCCCGAGTACACAAACATGCGCCGGAGCGAGTCGTCCGCGTAGGCGTCGAACCCACCAGGTCGCATGCTCCAGATGAGCGGGTCGAGGTACTCGGCCGTCCCCGCCAGCAGCTGCTCGGCGATGGAATTCGCCTTGTCGGTCTCAAAGATGTAGACGCTCGGGTCCGGGAACCCGGACTTGAGGCTTAGCTCGCGGGCCGGATGCCCGGACTCCTTCTCCGGCTTCACGCCACGCTGCACGTCCTGGTCGGTCCAAAGCATGTCGACCTCCGCAGCGTCCAGGAGCTGGCGGGCGCTAATGCGGCACGTCACGAACACGCGCTTGCGGACCGTCCACTGGACGTCGTAGATGGTGAGTCGACCGGTGTACTCGCTGCCATCAACCGACGTGATCGGCTTGGAGCGAAGGCCTGCGATGGCGGGGACGGACACGTCTCTCCTCCTTGCGCGGATACTGCGACGCAGCTTGACATGCCGCCCGGAGGCCAGCGGCGCGTCGGCCTAGTCCGCCCTGCGGGCGTCCCGGATCGCCGAACCAAGGCGAACCGTACGGCACGCTGCCGAAGTGATCGACAACAGCTCAGAACACGAGTTGCGACGCCCTTCGGGTCCAGATTCCGGACCGACGGGCGTCCCTCGGCACGCACGCACGTGCCGCTGAGCGTCCGGGGTTGGCAGGCGCCCATCCGTCTAGAAGCGCCGGTCCGGTCGGCACGCCGGCTTCGCGCCTACCCAGCAGCTAGTCGCTTGTTGATCCATATCTCTTCCACGACCGGGTCGTCGAGGTATGCCTGTAAGGGTCCGAACCCGGCGACCGCGTCGAAAACCTGCCGTGCAGCAGCGAAACGATCCCCCAGCACCGGCAGGTCATCGACCAACGCCCGCTGCTCGTAGTCCCCGAGCACAGCCTCGACCAGCGGGCGCATCGACGCCGGCTCAGCCGCTGGATCAAGCCCTCGGCGCCGCACCTGCTCCCGGACCTCGGACTCCACCAGCTCGTGCGCCGAGCGCGACGTGCTGGCCCCGCGCACAGACAGACCAGCCGACACACGCACCCCCGCCGCAGCCACCCGCGACCGACAAGCCGCCGGAGGGCCTGTCACGGTGCGTGAGCGTCACGTTAGGTAACGATCCCGTCGCATGCAACCCGAACGGGTGAACCTGTGGACAACCCGACGCTGACGCTTGAGCGTGCCTGTCCTGCCGGGCTGCCGGCTTGGCCTGGTCCTGCTCGTCGGGCTGGCCCGGGGGCACCGGCCAACACCGACGTCGTGCACCGCGGCCGGTGGACCGGCTCAACGGCCGCGCGACAAGCATTGCCTCCGGCGAGCCACGGGCATACGCGCAGCGCCACGCGCACCGTCACCTGACCGCCGTGCACGCGGCTAGCATTGCTTCGTCCACCCCAGCGGGACTGGAACCGATAGACCTCCGAGGGAGAGGTGCCGTCTGCGCTTCGGAGTCGTCCGGTGGAGGTTGGCGCTGTCCTCGGGCCGGCTGGAGTCCCTGGCGTTCCTGCTGCTGATGCCGGTCGCACTGCTGCCGCTGGTGTTGTTGAGGCACATGGTGAGCATCGATGGGCCCTCGCACGTCCTCGGGGCTTACGTGCTCGCGCACTCCAGACTCCCGCTGTACGCCCAGTACTACCGCATCGACCTCTTTCCGACCCCGAACCTGGCCACCGAGCTGGTGCTCGCCGGGCTGATGAGACTGCTGAGTCCGGCGGCCGCCGAGAAGGTGCTCGTGGCCGGATACGTCTTGCTCCTGCCCGCCGCGGTCCGGTATGCCGTGCGCTCCGTCGAGCCGGACACCCGGTGGCTCAGCTACCTGGCATTCCCTTTCGTATGGCAGGTGCTGCTGTTCTACGGGTTCTACAACTTCTCGTACGGGCTTGCGCTGTCCCTGTTCGCTGTCGGCAGCGTTGCGCGGTACCGCCGCCGCTGGACCCCGCGGCGCGGCCTGCTACTGGCCGTGTTGTTGCTGCTGACCTACTTCACGCACCTGTTGCCGCTACTCATGGCGCTGCTGTTTACCGGCGTCGTGGTGGCCTGGGACGCGCTGCGCGACGTGCGCTCCCCCGGGACCCGGGCAGCGGACGTGCTGCGTGCCGCACTCGTGCCCGTCCTGGCAGTAGTGCCGGTCCTGCTACTCACCATCGTGTACGTGGCGCGGCCGAGCCCCTACCAGGTGAGCCCGGAGTGGACGTCACTGGCCGGCAAGCTCGGCGGGTTGCTGTCGCTGTGGACCCCGCTGTTCACCTTCACCCCGCCAGAGCGCTTCCTCGCCGGAGTACTCGGGCTCACGCTGGCTGGCCTGCTCGTCGTCGCCTGGCGGAAGGGCTCGCACGCGCTTGGCGGCAGTGGAGCGCTGGGGCTGGCCGCGATGCTGGCTCTGGCGACGTACCTGGCATCGCCCAATCAGCTCAACGCCGCCTACGGCTTCCTCAACGTTCGCCTGTCGTACTTCGCCGCACTGCTCCCGGTGCTCTGGCTGGCAGCGCGGCGCCCGCCGATCCGAGCGCAGCAGGCGACAGCGGGTGTCGCCGTCGTCGTCGCCGTAGGCCTCATGGTTGTCCGGTGGCCGGCACTCGAGCACTACGACCGACGCATCGCTGAGGTTGGATCCACCGTAGGTGCGCTTGCGCCGCACGCCACCTTCACCGTCGTGCGCTTGTCCGGCGACTCGCCCTCCGGTGGGGTGTGGAAATCGCCTGCCGACCCGATGCGTCACATCGGATCGCTGGTTGCCGCAGAGGTCGCCGGAGTGGACCTCGCGCACTACGAAGCGCAGCTCCCCTACTTCCCGACGCAGTTCCGGCCGCCGTACCAGTTCTTCGCGCGCACCGGGAGCACGTTCAACGCGTCCGAGGAGATTCTGCCGCGAACGACTCTCCTGCAGTCCCGGCACGGCTACGCCGATGTCCGGTACATCCTGGTGATCGACCCGTCGCCTGCCCGCAGAGGAACTGCTGCCGCCCGTACCAGCTCCGAGATCGTGAGCGACATCGAACGCCACTTCGACCTGCTGATGACGTCCCGGCCAACAGGCCTGGTCCGCATCTACGTGCAGCGGCGCTCCTGACGGCCGGACCCTCGGGCACCGCGGCCTCCTCACGACGTCACCCGATCGACAGAGTCCGCGGACCTGGAGCAGCGCGGCGTCGCATTCACCGGCCTGGCCGAGAACCTCCACACCAGCACCCCCGGCGGCAAGCTCGCGTTCCGTCTGTTCGGCGACCCGCACCGGAAGGGATGCGCCATGCAGGACAGTGGGGACGTCCGCAATTCCGGGCTCGGCGCAGCGTCTCGCGGCCGCTCGGCAGCGGCGTGTCGGCGCGCTACCGGCCACCCTGGGCGGCAGGAAATAGTGCAATTGCGGCGAACGTCGCCCACCAGGCCCGGCGCCCAGCTTCCCCGTCCGTAGCCGCCCGACCGCCACGATGGCGAGGCGGGTATGAAGGCACGAAGGGCCGGCAGCATGGAGGCAAGGGCATGGCATCTGACGCACCACGCGGCGTTGTGTTCCCCGCGGACGAGCAGGGTCGGCGCAGCACCAGCGACCTCGGCCGCGGCGTCGTCGCTGACGCGTTCCGGGCGGCCGACCCGGCCGCAGCCAACGCCGCCGCCAGCGAGCACGACTGGCGCAGCGGGTACCTCACCCCCTTCCGCCGGCTCGTCGAAGCAGGGCTCCCCTCCCGGGAGGCCGCCCTGCGCATCGCGCAGACCGGGCTCGAAAGCCTGCACGCGCGCATGCAGGTCCGGACCGACGAGGGCAAGGAGCACAGCCTCGACCGCATCTGGGACGACGTGGTCGACAGGCCCCAGACAGGTCGCGTCGTCGGCTCCGGAGAGCCCGCCCGCGAGCTCTCGCTGCCCTACCGCGGGGAGCGGCTGGCCGGGAGCGTCCTACGCCGCCGGCTCGACGCGTGGGTCGAGGCCGGCGTCATCGAGCCATCGTGTGCCGAGGCTGTGCGCCAGGTGGCGGACAACCCCGACTGGCTCGACCTGTCCGACCAGACCGTCGCCGTCCTCGGCGCTGGCGCCGAGATGGGTCCCCTGATCTCCCTGCTGCGCTGGGGCGGCACCGTGGCCGCCGTCGACCTACCCCGCCCGGCGATCTGGGAGCGGCTGATCAGCACCGCGCGCAGCAGCGCCGGCACGCTGCTGGCTCCGCTGTCCCTCGCCGCCGACCCCGGCGGCGAGGATGCTGCCCTCGCCCACTCTGCCGGCGCCGACCTGCTGCACGAGCTGCCCGCCGTCGCTGCCTGGCTCGGCGGCATCGAGGGGCCGATGACACTCGGCAACTACGTCTACGCCGACGGCGCGACCAACGTCCGCCTGTCGGTGGCTGTCGACGCCCTGACCGCTCACCTCACGGCGCAGCGGCCCGACATCGCCCTGGCGTTCCTGGCGACGCCGACCGACGTGTTCGCCGTGCCCGCAGCGGCCGTGGAGCAGTCCCGCAGTGCTTATGCCGCCAGCCGGCCTGCGCGGCGCCTCGCCCGCCGCAGCCTCAACACCGTGTCGCGCGGCCGGTTGCTGCGCCCTGCCTACCCCACCGGCACCACCGAAGCGGGCATCACTGAGCCGGCCATCTGCGATGCGCTGGTCCCGCAGCAGGGCCCGAACTACGCCCTCGCGAAGCGGCTGCAGCGCTGGCGGGCCGCGGTAGCCCGCGACGCCGGCAGCACTGTGTCGTTCACTGTCGCGCCGCCCACCCGCACCCGCTCCGTCGTCAAGAACAAGGCCCTCGCGGCCGCCTACGCCGGCGCCCACCGGTTCGGCGTCGAGGTGTTCGACCCCGCGACGAGCAACACCCTCATGGCCGCGCTGCTCGTCCACGACCTGCGGACGCGGCCGGCCGCCAAGCCCCTGCCGTGGCAGGACGAGGCGGATGCCGCCGCGCATGGTGGGCTGTGGCGCACGGCGTACGAGCCGCGGAGCGCCCTGGGGCTGGCAGCGCTGCTCGGGCTCGGGGTCGCCCGCTCGTGACCTCGCATCCGCCGCGAAGGGTCACCAGGGCCCGAGGTGGCTCCACGTCAGGTGGGTGAGGACGGCTCCGGTCGGTGTCGATGCCGACTGGATGACGAACCACAACAGGCCACCGACAGCAGCGATGAACAGCAGGAACACCAGCAGCAGAGCGGCGAGCGGGATGCCGATCCACCGGCGCTTGAACCGCCAGCGTGGTCGCTCCGCCTGCTGGGCCTCCTTAGCCGCTGCTCGACCGTGCTGCTTGCGTCCAGGGCCCGCCGGTGAGCGGCCCGCTGGCGGTGCCGCTGCTAGCGGTGCCGCGACGGGGCGTGCCGCAACGGGTGGCGCGACCGGCTGAGGTGCCATCGCTGGCGCGACCGGCTGCGGGCGCGCCTCCGCTTGCCGATGTCCCCGGCCCCGCCGAGGCCGCTCCCGGTCGGTGAGCGACCGCGTGGCATGCGCCTGCGCCCCCTCCAGCTTCCCGGCCGCCTTGTGGACGGCCGCCCGGGCAACAGCCCGCGTAGCTGCGCCCGTCGTCGTCGCCAGGGACAGCAGCATGGTGCGGTCGAGCCGTTCCACGACCTCGCCCCGCGCCGACTTCGCTGCGTCAGGCGCCGCAGCTGCGCCCGGTCGGCCACCGTTGTCGTCGCGCTCCGCCTCCCGCACGACCCCCTGAAGCCAGGCCAGCGCCTGATCATCGGAGGGGCGCGCGGCCGGATCCTTGTTCAGCAGGGCCCGGATGACCGGCTCCAGCGGCCCGGCCGCGCGGTAGGGCGCCGGCTCGTCGGAGGCGACCGAGAGCAGGGTCGCTATCGCTTCACCGCGCTCGAACGGCGGCCGGCCCTCGACGGCGCTGTAGAGGGTGGCCCCGAGCGACCACAGGTCCGAGGCGGGTTCGGGCTCCGCGCCGGAGGCTCGCTCCGGTGCCATATAGGCCGGCGACCCGAGCAAGACCCCCTCCTGCGTGAGCGACGGGTCCCCCACCGAGGTGGCGATGCCGAAGTCGGTCAACCAGGCTCGGCCGTGCCTGTCGAGCAGGACGTTGCCCGGCTTGACGTCGCGGTGCACGATCCCCGCGCGGTGCGCGGCCTGCAGCACCCCGAGCACGTCGACTCCCATCCGCGCAGACGCGAGCGGGGACAGCGGACCGTCCTGTCGGATGTGATCGGCCAGGGTCTGCGAGGGCACCAGCTCCATGACGATCCACGGCCTGCCGTCCTCCTCGACGACGTCGTGCACGGCCGTCGCCTGCGGATGCTCGAACCGGGCCACGGCCCGCGCCTCGCGCAGCGTCCGCTCCCGCAGCTGCGCCCGCTCATCGGGCGTCGTGTAGAGCGGGAAAGTCACTTCCTTGATGGCGACATCGCGGCACAGCACGACGTCGGAGGCCTGCCAGACCGTGCCCATCCCGCCGCGACCGATCGGGTCGTGCAGCTCGTACCGCCCGGCAATCATGCGCCCGCGGCCCGACTCATCCGTGAGAGTCACGGTGAGTGTCTACCCGCCTGGCAGGAGCGCACCCCGAGCGGACGAGGACCGGCCGCTCCAGTCACGCGTCAAGCGGCCGCCTGCTCCGCCTCCACAGCCACCGCAACGCCGGACGAGAACTCCAGGGCCTCGTCCTCGAGCTTGCCGTAGCGGAACAGCGCGATGTCGCGCAGGTAGTTCTGGTAGAGCCGCCACGGCGCGGCGTCGCCCTGCTTGGGGAAGTCGGCCACGGAGCGCAGCACGTACCCCGAGGCGAGGTCGACGAAGGGGCGCGTCGGCGCCGTCGGCTGCGTCCAGCGGGGCACCACCTGGCGGTAGCCCTGCTCACGCATGTGAGCGAGCAGCCGGACGACGTACTGGCTGACCAGGTCGCACTTCAGCGTCCACGACGCGTTGGTGTAGCCCATGGCCGCGGCGAGGTTGGGGACGCCGCTGAACATCATCCCCTTGTAGCCAACGGTGTCCGACAGGCGGACCACCTGGCCGTCGACGAGGAGTCGCACACCGCCGAGCACCTGCATGTTGAGGCCCGTCGCGGTCACGACCACGTCAGCCTCCAGCTCCGTGCCCGAGGTCAGGCGCAGCCCCTGCTCGGTGAACGTCTCGATCGTCCCGGTCTCGAGCGATGCTCGGCCGCTGCTCAGCGCCTTGAACAGGTCACCGTCGGGCACCAGGCACATCCGCTGGTCCCACGGGTTGTAACGCGGCGTGAAGTGCGTAGCGAAGTCATACCCGGCGGGCAGCTCCTTCTCCAGCCCCTTGCGCAGCAGCGACTTCATCAGCTTCGGCCGACGTCGGCTGAGCTGGTAGCTCAGCATCGTCAGCAGCACGTTCTTCCAACGGATGATCGAGTACGCAGTCTTCTTCGGCAGCAGGCGCCGCAGCCGGTCGGCGATCGGGTCACGGGCCGGGACGGTCACCACGTAGCTCGGGGAGCGCTGCAGCATCGTCACGTGGGCCGCCTGCTCGGCCATTGCCGGCACGAGCGTCACCGCAGTCGCGCCGCTGCCGATCACGACGACCCGCTTGCCGGCGTAGTCGAGGTCCTCCGGCCAGTGCTGGGGATGCACCACCTGGCCGCCGAAGTGCTCGATGCCGGGGAAGACGGGCGAATAGCCCTGGTCGTAGCGGTAGTAGCCGGTGCAGGTGTACAGGAAGCCGCACGAGAGCTGGGTGGTCTCGCCGGTGTCGGCCTTCTCGACCTCGACCGTCCACCGCGACTGCTCGCTCGACCACTCGGCCTGCGCCACCCGGTGCCCGTAGCGGATCGTGTCCCCGACGCCGTAGTCGCGGGCCGTGTCGCGGATGTAGGACAGGATCGAGGGCCCGTCGGCGATGGCCTTGGCGCCCGGCCACGGCCGGAACGAGTAACCCAGCGTGTACATGTCCGAGTCCGAGCGGATGCCGGGGTAGCGGAACAGGTCCCAGGTGCCGCCCGAGGACTGGCGGGCCTCGAGGATGGCAAAGCTCGTGCCCGGGGAGTCGGTCCGCAGATGGCAGGCTGCCCCGATGCCCGACAGGCCGGCACCGATGATCAGCACATCGACGTGATCGAGGGGGGCACCAGCCGCGGACGTAGCGTGCAGCGGGGCCGTGGAAGAAGGCGTCATGAGGGGGTCGTCCCGAGGGGAGGGGGTGGTGACCCGAGGCTATCGACCCCTCCGGCGGCGAGGCGCGGCGGGGACCGGGCTACCGTGCCGCTACCCGACGAGGAGGCACCAATGGTCGAACCGCGCGAGTGGAGCTATGCCGGCACGCAGGGCAAGCTGCACGCCTGCTCCTGGGCCGACCCGGCGGGCCAGGCGAGCCATGTCGTGCTGCTGGCACACGGCTACGGCGAGCACGTAGGCCGCTACCAGCACGTGGCGGACGCGCTGGTCGCGAACGGCGCGGTCGTCTACGCCGTCGACCACCTCGGCCACGGCAGGAGCGAGGGCGAGCCGGTGCTCGTCACCGACGTCGAGGACGTCGTCGCCGACCTGCACACGCTGGGCGAGACCGCCCGCAGCGAGCACCCCGGGCTGCCGGTGGTGCTCGTCGGGCACTCGATGGGCGGGCTTATCGCCTCGCGCTACGCCCAGCGTTACGGCGGCGACCTCGCGGCGCTGGTGCTGTCCGGCCCGCTTATCGGCGACTGGCAGGCGGCCAGGATGCTGCTCGCGATGGACGAGATCCCCGACGTCCCGCTCGACATCGGCACGCTCTCGCGCGACCCGTCGGTGGGCGAGAAGTACGCGGCCGACCCGCTGGTCTGGCACGGGCCCTTCAAGCGCACGACGCTCGAAGCGATGCAGCGGGCGGTCGACGCCGTCGCTGCGGGTCCCTCGCTGGGGGACCTGCCGACGCTGTGGCTCCACGGCGAGGACGACCAGCTCGTGCCCATCGAGGGCAGCAGGGTCGGCATCGAGCACCTGCGGGGCAGCTCGCTTCGTGAGAAGGCCTACCCGGGCGCCCGGCACGAGATCTTCAACGAGACCAACGCCGACGAGGTCCTGGGCGACGTCACCTCGTTCATCACCGGAGGGCTCGAGACGCGCCGCTAGCAGCCCCACCCCGTGGGATCAGTGCGTCGCACGGGGAGCCTGGTAGCTGGCGTTCTCGCCCGGGCGCCGGCCCGCCGTGCGAAGCGAACCGAGCTTTCCGAGCGCGTCGAACCAGAAGGGCGCGCCGAGGGAGACGGCGAGCCCGGTCAGCAGCCACCCGACCAGCTTGAGGAGCACCCCTCGGGCGCCGTGGCTCGTTGCGGCATGCCAGTAGAAGGGCACCCAACGGGCGACGTGCCAGCCGCAGGTCGTGCCGGTGTAGGCGCGGCACGAGCCGCCGGACTGTGCGAGGTCCCAGCCGAGGGGCAGCGACAGCTTCTGCAGCACCGAGCGCTGTGAGTCGAGGCAGTCGGTGCGCGCCTGCCCGGCGGCAGGGCACCCCTGCGCGGAGAGGGCTTGCGCGACAACAGCCGTGCGCACTGGCTGATCCCGGAACAGAGCCCGCGCAAGCTGCAGGCTGTCGACGTTGACGACCAGGGCGAGCAGCAGCCCGAGCAGCAGCAGGCGCCACTGCGCCCATCTGCGGTACCACCCGCTGACCCGCCCCATCTGCTCGTCGTACCAGGCCTCCAGCGACGCCTGGAACGCCGTGACGCTGCTGCCCGCGCTGCGCAGCAAGGCGAGCAGCGTGCTCCGGGCCGGCACGACGATGTCGAGCTTGCCGATGTACTGCTCGAGCTCTGCAACAGACGTGCGGCTGGCTCCGTTCGGCGCGAGCAGGTCGATCAGGCTGGCGGCAAAGGTCCGCGACGACAGGTAGGACGCCCGGTGCATCCTTCCTCCGGGCTTGCCCGGGCGGGCCGGTCGGTGCAGCGGGGCGACGAGGGGATGGGAGAGCACCAGGTCGGCCAGGGGCACCGCCGGCGTGAGGCTGCCCGGCTCGGCTGCCGGTAGGGCATCGCGCAGCTCCAAGCCCTGTTGCGCGAGCCGCTGCAACCCCTGCCGGCGTGCCCGGCTGTCGGCCAGCCCGAGCTTGCCGTCTGCTGCGGCATCACCCTGCGACGTCGGGGCGCCAGGGGTGGCGAGCGGAAGGTCGAGCATCTCGCGCAGCGTTCTGGAACGAGTGGGTGTCCTCGCCGACCTCACGCTGGTTGACCATCGACAGCTGGTGGTTGTGCAAGAACTCGATCGGGTCCTCGACCGTCATGATGTGGTCGCGGCGTTGCCGGTTGGCGAGGTCGACGATCGCGGCGAGGGTGGTCGACTTGCCCGAGCCCGTGGGGCCGGTGACCAGGACGAAGCCGCGCGGCAGCATCGCGAAGTTGGCGACAGCGGGCGGCACGCCTAGGTCCTCGAGCTTCTTGATCTCGTACGGGATCAGGCGGAACGCCGCGCCTACCGCATCGCGCTGCTTGTACATGTTCACGCGGAACCGCGCCTTGCCGGGCACGGCGTAGGCGAAGTCGAGCTCGAGGTGCTCCTCGAAGCGCTCCCGCTGCTTCTGCGTGATGATCGCGTACAGCATCTTCTGGATGACCTGCGGAGTGAGCTCCGGGGTGTCGAGCCGGGTCAGGTGACCGTTTAGGCGGATGGCCGGGGGCGAGCCCGTGGTCAGGTGCAGGTCGGAGGCGCCGCGGTCCAGGACCTGGATCAGCAGGTCGCTGAGGATGAGGCTCTCCGCGCTGCTGTCGTCCTCGGTGCCTCGGGTGAGCCGGGCGTCGGGCTTGTCCGGCTCGGCGGGCTGCTCGTCCGTCGGGGGCGGCGTGACCGGCTCCGAGGCCGCGGCAGGGGCCACCACGCCCGAGGGCGGCCCGGGGGGACCGGGCGCCGATGGCGGCGATGCGAGGGGGCGATCCGGAGCTTGGACGGCGGGGGCCAGCGAGATCGACTCGCCACCTGGGGCACCGTGGCCAGGACCGAACGGTGAGCGGCGAGGTGGGTTCTGAGGCGCCCAGCCGGGTGGCGTCCCGGGAGGCGCTGGAGAGCGTCCCTGGCCGTTCGCCGCCGGTGCGTGCGAGCCGTTGCCGTGCTCCATAGCTGCCTCCACGAGTGCCGTCACGCTGCTGCCACGAGGCGGCTGCCGGTGCCCGGCACCCAGCGCGCCGCACCGACCTACGGCATCGGCGGGTGTACGCATCCGCTTGAGATGCCGTGGGGCAGCCTTGGGGCGCGAGCTTTGGGGGTCTCAGCGGCGGCCGGTCGCCCAGAATGCGACCGCCGCAGCCGCCGCGACGTTGAGGCTGTCGACACCGGCGGCCATGGGGATGCGGACCCACTCGTCCGCGGCCGCGAGCGCAGGAGAGGACAGGCCGGCCCCCTCGGCTCCGAGCAGCAGCGCAATCCGCTCGTCCGGGCGCAGGAACAGGGCGTCGAGCGGGGTTGCGGATGCATCCGGGGTCAGCGCCAGCAGCCGGAAGCCCGCCCCGCGCACCTGCTCCAACGCCTCCGGCCACGGGCTGAGGCGAGCCCAGGGCAGGGAGAACACCTCGCCCATCGACACCCGCACGCTGCGGCGGTACAGCGGGTCACCGCAGCCCGGTGACAACAAGGCAGCATCCATCCCCAGGGCGGCGGCCGAGCGCAGGACGGCTCCGAGGTTGGTGGTGCTGGCCAGGTCCTCGAGCACTGCGATCCGGGTGGCCGAACGCGGGCCGGCGATGATCGCCGCGGCCGTACGCTCCGGTCCGCGGGCCATCGCTGCCAGCACACCGCGGTGGACGTGGAAGCCGGTGAGCGCCCGTAGCAGGTCGGCATCCGCCACGTACACCGGCGCTCCCTGCGCCACGACCTGACTGACCAGTGGCTCCAGCAGTGGCGCGCGCGCATCGAGCAACAGCAGCGAGCGGACCTGATGACCCCCTTGCAGGGCCCGCTGCAGCACCAGCTCGCCCTCGGCGATGAACATGCCGTGCTCGGGCTCGGTCCGCTTGCGCAGAGCGGTGTCGGTCAGGTCGCGGTAGTCGGCCAGGCGGGGATCGTCGGGCCGCTCGATCCGGACCGGGCCGGGCATGGCTGCCTGCCCGGTCAGTCCTGGTCGATGACGCGGTGCTCGCGGGCCGCCTGCAGGCTGGGGGCGGAAGGCTCCTGCGGCTTCAACAGGGTCGGGGAGGGCTTGCGGTCGACCGGTTGGTTGGCGAACACGACGGCCACCCAGGGCAGGATCAGCGCGAGCACGACGGCGGCGAAGCGGGCCCAGCCGTGGAAAAGCACGACTGATGCGATGAAGGCGGCGAGCCGGAACAGCATCACCTGCACGTAGCGCCGCTCCCGGTGGCGGATGTCGTCCGAGCGGGAGCCGGCGAGGCTGGTGATCGTCACGGCTCGGGCGCCCAACCGCCTACGCGTCATGTCTACCGAGCCGCCGGCGGGTCATAGCACCAGTGTGCCGCTGCATCGGCCCGGCAGGGCTGTCTCGCGGGCACCAGTGTTCGGACGGCGTCAGACCGAGGATGCCGGGGCCGGCAGTCGGCGCCCGAGGTGACGGGCGTCCGGCGCCTCGGCGTACTGGCCGAAGCGGGCCACCGGCCGGTACCCGGCCGACACGTACAGCGCCAACGCCTCCGGCTGCGCGGTGCCGGTCTCGAGCCACAGCGCGCCGTACCCGGCGTCGATAGCGAACTGCTCGCATGCCGCCAGCAGGGCGCGGGCGGCGCCTCTTCCTCGCGCGCCTGGGCGGACGTACATCCGCTTGAGCTCGGCGACGCCTGGCGCGTGTGGCCGCACACCCGCGCATCCGACGGCGTCGCTGTCAGCCGAGCCGTCGATGCGGGCGACGAACACCGCGCCGGCGGGAGCCAGGAAGTCCGCCTCGTCGACCTGCACGGGGATGCCGGCCCCGTAGCGCTCGTCGAGGTCGGCGTCGAGCTCGGCGAACAGTGGCCGCGCCTCGGCGTAGGTCGCCGCGCTGATCTCAAGGGACACGAGCACCACTGTCCGGGGCCGAGGCGGGACTCCCGGCAAGCCAGTGCCGCACCGCCCACGGGGTGCTCTCGAACGCCAGGGGCGAGGGGAGCCGGTGGGGCGGGAAGAACGCCGCAGCGTCCGCGTCGTCGCCCGGTTGGGGGTTGGCCTGCGGGTCGAGCCCCGAGGCGGCGAACAGCAGGAACACGGTCGGCCCGCCCGAGAAGACTTCCAGGAGCTGACCGACCCGCACGCGCAGGCCCGTCTCCTCGAGGGCCTCGCGGGCGGCGACCTCGCGCACGTCCTGGCCGGCGTCGACGAACCCGCCGGGCAGGGCCCAGGCCCCCCGCTGCGGGTCCATCAGCCGGCGGACGAGGAGCAGCTGCCCGTCGCGGACGAGCAGGACACCGACGGCAACCTTCGGGTCCGGGTGCACGACGCGCCCGCATCCCGGGCACTGCATCCGGCCGGCTGGCACGGGCTCGAGCCGCTCCCCGCAGTCGGGGCAGTGGCGGGCGCTCACCCGGCGGACCTTATGCGCCGCGTGCCCGGCCTGGTGGTCACGGGCGTCGGTTAGCGTCCCGAGGCATGCGTATCGATGGCAGCAGCGTCCTGGTCGTGGGTGGCGCCTCCGGGCTCGGGGCCGCGACGGCCCGGCGCCTCGCCGGGATGGGCGCCGACGTGACGGTGGCCGACCTGCAGACCGAGCGCGGCGAGGCGGTGGCGGCCGAGATCGGCGGGCGCTTCATCGTCGCCGACGTGACCGACCCCGGCGCCGTGCAGCAGGCTGTCGAGCTGGCTGCGAACCGTCCGGGCGGGCTTCGGGCGACTGTCACGTGCGCCGGTATCGGGACGGCGCAGCGGACCGTGTCGCGCCAGGGCCCGCACGAGGTCGACCCCTATGTACGCGTGCTGACCGTGAACCTGATCGGCACCTTCCACGTCCTGCGCCTGTCGGCGGCGGCGATGGGTGGCAACGACCCCGACGAGGGCGGCGAGCGCGGGGTCGTCGTGCAGACGGCCTCGATCGCGGCCTTCGACGGCCAGATCGGCCAGCTCGCCTACTCGGCGTCCAAGGGCGGGGTGGTGGGGATGACACTGCCGGCGGCCCGCGACCTCGCCTCACTCGGTGTTCGCGTGATGACGATCGCGCCCGGGCTGTTCGACACCCCGCTTTTGGCCGGGCTGCCCGAGCCGGCCCGCCAAGCGCTCGGCGCGGCAGTGCCGTTCCCGGCGCGCCTCGGCGACCCGGACGAGTACGGCCGCCTCGCTGCCGCGATCCTCGAGAACCCGATGCTCAACGGCGAGGTCATCCGCCTCGACGGCGCGCTGCGGATGGCTCCCCGCTAGCGCTTCGCCGACGCTGCAAGCCGCTCTGTCGTGCCGCTAGTGCGGCTCAGTCGAAGCGGGAGCCCTGCCCCAGCGGGGCGAAGCGCGGCTCGCGTCGCTCGACCCACGCCGTGACGCCCTCGGCGAAGTCAGGGCCGGAGAAGCTGCGGTACATCAGCTCCGTGGCCTCCTTGGCTGCCGCATCCAGCGGCCGGTCGGCGTCGACGAGTACCTGTCGCTTCATCTCGGCCATCGACGCCGGCGAGGACCACGTCACCAGCTCGCGCGCGTACGCCATCGCCGCCGGCAGCACCTCGCCCGCGGGGAGCACGCGGTCGACGAGGCCCATCGCCAGGGCCTCCTCCGCCAGCACCACCCGACCCGAGAGCAGCAGGTCGAGCGCCCGTGACCGGCCGACGATGCGCGGCAGCAGCCAGGAGCTCCCGTACTCGGCCACCAGGCCGCGGCGGGCGAAGGACGTGGTGAGCTTCGCGCCCGCCGCCGCGAACCGCACGTCGGCCATCAGCGCCTGGGCGAACCCGACGCCGGCGCAGGCCCCGTTGATGGCGGCGATGAGCGGTTTGCCGAGCATCAGCGGGAAGGCTACCGACCGGGCGCCCAAGCCATCGGCATTCCCGGTGGCACTGCGCTCCTCATTGTTGAGCCCCGAGAGCATGTCCATGTCGGCACCGGCGCAGAACCCTTTGCCCTCGCCGGTCAGCACCACCGCCCTCACTGCGGGGTCGTCCGACGCTCGCTCGAGTGCGTCGTAGTAGGCGCGCTCCATCGCTGGGGTCCACGCGTTCAGCCGGTCCGGACGAGACAGGGTCAGCAGCGCGACCCGGTCTGCGGCGGCGTAGCGGACCGGCGTGTCGCCGTCCTCGTCCACGGCTGCTACTGCCCAGCCCGGACGGCCCCGGTACCGCCGCCACTGCCGTCACTTCCGCCCGGCTCCCGGTGCTCGCCGCTTGCTGACTGCTCGGAGTAGTCCGGCTCGACGTAGCCCGGGGCGCTGCGCTCGCGCAGGCGGCTATGCGTGCGGCCGTAGAGGAAGTAGACGATGACTCCGGCGACCATCCAGATGATGAACCGCAGCCACGTCGCGGCCGGGAGATTGAGCATCAGGTAGAAGCTGGCCAGCGCGGAGAGGATCGGCAGCGCCGGGACCAGCGGGGTGCGGAAGGCCCGCGGCAGGTCGGGGCGAGTGCGGCGCAGGACCAGCACGCCGACCGCGACCAGGATGAAGGCGAAGAGCGTCCCGATGTTGACCAGCTCGCTCAGCGTCGACAGCGGCACCACTGTCGCGATGATGGCAACCACGACGCCGGTCGTGATCGAAACGCGCACGGGAGCGCCCGTACGCGGGCTGATCTGGCTGAACACCGGCGGCAGCAGCCTATCGCGGCTCATCGCGAAGAACACCCGCGACTGCCCGAGCAGCAGGATCATCATGACCGTGGTCAGGCCGATGAGGGCACCCACCGAGATGATGGTGGCGAAGCCGGGCTTGCCGACTGAGCGGAACGCCTCGGCAAGCGGCGCCTTCACCACGAGCTGGTTGTACTTGACCATGCCGGTCACGACGAGGCTGACCGCGACGTAGAGCGTGGTGCAGATCGCCAACGAGGCGAGGATGCCGATCGGCATGTCGCGCTGCGGCTTCTTGGTCTCCTCGGCGGCCGTCGCCACAATGTCGAAGCCGATGAAGGCGAAGAACACGAGGGCGGCTGCAGACACCATCCCGCCGATGCCGAAGCCGCCGGGCGACAGACCGATGTCCTGCAGCAGCGAGGGGTCGGCCGATGCGCCCGAAGCCGGCTTGGTGCCGCTCGGCGGGATGAAGGGGTGATAGTTCCTTGACTTGATGTAGAAGAGCCCGGCGATGATCACGAGGAAGACGATCGCCAGCTTCGTCACCACAGCCACGGTGTTGACGGCCGCCGACACCCGGATGCCCAGGCAGATGACAGCGGTCAGGATGAGCACGATGACGCCGGCAACGAAGTTGTGCCCATCGCCGACGATGGAGTCCGGCACCGCCCAGCCAGCCGACTTGGCGACGATGACGAAGTAGTTCGACCAGCCCTCGGCGACCGTGGCGGCGCCGAGCGCGAGCTCCAGGATGAGGTCCCAGCCGATGATCCACGCCACCAGCTCACCGAGGCTGGCGTAGCTGAAGGTGTAGGCCGAGCCGGCGACCGGCACGGTGCTGGCGAACTCCGCGTAGCAGAGCGCCGCGAGCGCACACACGATGCCGGCGATCACGAAAGAGATCGAGACGGCGGGGCCGGCCTCGGTCGCGGCCGCCTTGCCGGTGAGAACGAAGATGCCGGTGCCGATGACGACGCCGACCCCGAAGACGGTCAGGTCGAGCGCACCCAGCCGCTTGCGTAGCGAATGGCCAGGCTCGTCGGTGTCGGCAATCGACTGCTCGACTGTCTTGGTCGCCATCAATGCGGACATGGGTCCCCGTCCTCTGCTCCGTCACCCGAGGGCGAGCACCCGCTACGCCCCGATCAGGGACGGTGAGCTGCCGCCGTGCGGGTGAACGTACGGCCTGAGGGCGGCGATGTCTTCATCCGGCAGCCCCGACATGCCGACTACCCACCGGATGAGCTGTGCACATCGGACGGGAGGGCTTGGTGAGCGACGCTACGAGCCCGCCTCCGAGCATCCCGCCGAGCATCCCCGTGGCGGCTCTGCGCCAGTGCGTGTTCGCTGTGGCCGTCCTGTACGACCTGGACCTGGAGCCCGGCGCGGACGGTGTGACGCTGGTCGGGCGCGTGCCGGTGACGGTGTCATGGCCCGAGGTCGAGGCGGCACTCGGCTGGCACGCCCCTCACAGCTCCAGAGGCCAGCAGCAGGTGGCAGAGCTGGTGGGGCTGCGGCGGCTCGCACGCGCCGGGCCACCGGAGCTCGTCCAAGCGGCGGTAACGGTGCTCGGATGGCCCGCCGACGCACCTGACCATCCCGGCCCTGAGTGGCCCCTGCTCCGAGTTGCGGGTGGGGCGCTGCACCTCGGACCGGCCGTCATCGGGCTCGGCGGTCTGCCGCTGTCCAGGCGCCCACCCGACAGCGATGGGCACGTCGCAGCACCTGCGTCGGCCGCTCCTGTCTCAGCCGAGGCCCTGGAGGCAGCGGGCGTGCCTTTGCAGCAGCGCTGGCTCGAGCTGCTCGCCGAGCTGGAGGTCGCGGGCGAGCTCGCGGCGACCCGCATCTGTCGCCGGGCGAGGGCAGCAAGCTTGACCGACACCGGCAGGTTCGACGTCGTGACGCTGCTCGGCAGCCGGACCTTGCGCGAGGCACTCGCGCGCGAGGCGGGCGGGATGGCCCCGCTTGTCGTGCCGATGCGAAACCGGGGCTGGGTCGCATCCTCCGCGTTGGACCCGGCCTTTGGACCCGCCGCGTTCTTCATCACCGATCCGCTGAACCGCGGCTTCGCCCGCCCACTGCTGGTCACCGCGGACGAGGTGCAGCAGGTCGCGGAAGGTGGCCAGGCAGCGCGGCACCTGTTCGATCGCGGCCCCGCGCGCTGACCCGGCCCGGCGCGTGAAGGCTCGCCTGTCGGCGGCTCAGCCTTCGACGTGTTCCATCGCGGGCTCGCGGCGGCTCGCGGCCTCGACGATGCTGCGCGTCACCGACTGGACGTCGAGCCCGGCTGCGGCCAGCAGCTGCGGCCGCTCGGCGTGGTCGAGGAACGCCTGGTCCAGGCCGAGGTCCTTGACCGGGGTGTCGACGTCGGCTGCCCTGAGCGCGGCAGCGAGAGTCGCCCCGGCGCCCCCGGCCCGGCCGTTGTCCTCCAGGGTGACAACCAGACGGGCCTCACCGGCCAGCGCGACGAGGGCCGGGTCGACCGGAGCGACGTAGCGGGGGTCGACGACCATCACGTCGATGCCCTGCTGGCCGACGCGCTCAGCGGCATCGACAGCCGTGCGGACCATCGCGCCGTAGGCGACGAGCAGCACGTCGGGCCGCTCCCCGGCCGCGGGGCGCATGACGTCGCCGCGCCCGACCGAGCCTGCCGCGCGCAGCGCGGGCGGCAGCGAACCCTTGGAGAAGCGGACCGTGGACGGGCCGTCTGTGCGGTCGAGCGCCTCACGCAGCGCCTGCTGCAGCGTCGCCTGGTCGCGGGGCGCGGCCACAGCCATCCCGGGCACGATCGGCAGCCACGACAGGTCCCACATCCCGTTGTGGGATGCGCCGTCGGGGCCGGTGACGCCAGCACGGTCGAGCACGAACACCACGGGCAGGCGATGCAGGGCGACATCCATCAGGACCTGGTCGAAGGCGCGGTTGAGGAAGGTGGCGTAGAGGCACACCACGGGCCGCATCCCGCCGAGCGCCAGGCCGGCCGCGGAGGTGACAGCGTGCTGCTCGGCGATGCCGACGTCGAACACCCGCTCAGGGAAGCGGTCGGCGAACGCGCGCAGCCCCACCGGCTCGAGCATCGCCGCGGTGATGGCGACGACCTCGGGCCGCTCCACGGCGAGGCGCTCGATCTCGACGGAGAAGGCGCTGGTCCAGGTGGTCGCCGTCGACACGGTGGCCGGGTGGCCGGTCAGCGGGTCGATGATCCCGACGCCGTGGAGACGGTCGGCCTCGTCGTCCTCGGCCGGCGCGTAGCCCGAGCCCTTGCGGGTGACGCAGTGGACGATGACAGGCGCGCCGTAGTTGCGGGCCGCGCGCAGTGCAGTCTCGACCGCCTCGATGTCGTGGCCGTCGACCGGGCCGACGTACTTCAGGCCCAAGTCCTCGAACATGACCTGGGGCTGGATGAGGTCCTTGAGACCCTTCTTGAGTCCATGCAGGGCCTCGTAGAGCGGGGTGCCGACGAGCGGGGTGCGGGTGAGCATCGAGCGGGCGGCGTCGAGCGCGATCTCGTACTGCGGGGTCAGGCGCAGCTGGGCCAGGTGCTGGGCAAGGCCGCCGATGGTCGGGGCGTACGAGCGGCCGTTGTCGTTGACGACGACGATGACCGGCCGGTCCTTGCCGGCCGCAATGTTGTTGAGCGCCTCCCAGCACATGCCGCCGGTCAGCGCGCCATCGCCGACGACTGCAACGACAGCGCGCTGCTCGCCGCGTAGCGCATACGCCTTGGCGAGGCCGTCCGCGTAGGACAGGGCGGTCGAGGCGTGCGAGTTCTCGATGACGTCGTGCTCGGACTCCGCCCGGCTCGGGTAGCCGGACAGCCCGCCCTGCTGGCGGAGGGTGTCGAAGTCGCCGGCGCGGCCGGTGAGCATCTTGTGGACGTAGGCCTGGTGGCCGGTGTCCCACAGCAGGGTGTCGTGGGGGGAGTCGAAGACGCGGTGCAGCGCGATCGTCAGCTCGACCACGCCGAGGTTGGGGCCGAGGTGGCCGCCGGTACGACTGACGGAGGCCACGAGGTGCTCGCGGATCTCGTCGGCGAGCTCGGCGAGCTGCGGCGTCGTGAGGGCGCGCACGTCGTCCGGGCCCGTCAGGGCCGGCAGCAGCGGCACGCGACACTCCTTACAGGCGGGCGACAGGCCAACTCTACGGGCGCACCCGCCACCGGAGCCCTGCTGCATCTGCACGACTCCTCGACCCGGCGGTTGCCCGGTGTCGGCGTGTTGTCGGCGACGGGTCGCCACCAAGGGCAGGTGTGCATCCTCAACCGGCCGCGGGCGTCACAGCCGCAGGCGTCACAGCCGCGGGGCGAAGCGCTCCCCGCGCAGGGCCTGCTCGACCAGCGCCACCGCCCGCGCCGACTCGGCGAGCCGGGCGCCCTCCCGCTCGTACATGCCGAGCATGGCAGCGACGGCCTCGGGCGGAACGACGTCGCGAAGCTCGGCGCGCGCGGTGGCCATCCCGTGGGCTGCGGCGGCGCGTCCGGCCTCGACCGACTCCCGCGCGGCCCGGGCGAGCAGGACCGGCCATCGCACGAGCACGTCGTGGCCGCGGTGGTCGGGCGGGCACAGGTCGAACAGCCAGGCAGCGGCCCGCCGCTCCCACCCCGGCACGCCCGGCGGAGGGACCGCCTGCGGCCAGCCCGGGGGGGCGACGCCCTCCTTGCCGCCGGTACCGGCGCGCCCCGGCGGCCGGCGGCGGCCGCGTCCGGCTCCGGCTGGGCCGACGGGACCGGCCGGCGGATACGCGCTCACCCCAGCACCGCCAGCAGCTCGAGGTGCGCGGTCATCGGAAACATGTCGAACGCGCGGAGGCCGGTCAGTTGCAGCCCGACCTCGCGAGCGGCAGCGAGGTCGCGGCCGAGCGTTGCCGCGTCGCACGACACGTAGGCCACCGCCCGGGGACCCCGCTCGGCGACGGCGCGCATGACCTCGGGGCCGGCACCGGCGCGCGGCGGGTCGAGCACCACCAGGTCAGCGGTCTCAGGCAGCCCGTCGACCTGCTCGTCGCCACCAGCCAGGGCCAGGGCGACGTCACCGGTGACGACGTCGGCGTCGAGGCCGGCGAGGTTGTGCCGGGCGTCGTCCGCGGCCAGGGGCGAGCCCTCCACGGCGAGCACCGACGCGCCCGCGGCGGCGAGGACCGCTGCGAACAACCCTGCCCCGGCGTACAGGTCGAGCGCCTGTTCGCTGGGCAGCGGCGCCAGCGCAGCCAGCACGGCATCGGCGAGCACATCGGCAGCCAAGGGATGGACCTGCCAGAAGCCGCCGCTCGAGACGCGGAACTCCCGGCCGGCGGCAACGTAGGTCAGCGCCGCCCTCGGGCCGGGGGAAATCAGCACCTCCCCCGTCGCCGGGGAGGTGACGACCTCGACGCGGCCGGGACCGGCCCTTCGGCTGCCGAGCACGCCCGCGGCCTCAACCAGCTGGTGTGCGAGGGGGCAGGCCTCGAGGACCTCGATGTCGTGCGATCGGTGCCGGTGCAGCCCCGTCCGGCCCGACGGCGACACCGCCCACTGCACGCGGGTCCGCCAGCCGAGCCCGGGCCCCGGCGCGCCAGCCACGTCGGGCAGCTGCTCGACGACGAGCTCGTCGAGCAGCGGTCCCTCGACCCCGCCGATCCGGCGCAGCTGGTCACGGGCGACGTCCGCCTTCCACACCCGCTGCGCCGCGGGGGCGACGTGCTGCAGGTCGCAGCCACCGCAGCCGCCGGGCCGGGCGTGCGGGCAGGGCGCGCGCACCCGGTCCGCTGCCGGTTCGAGGACCTCCAGCACCTCGCCGCGCAGGAAGCGGCGGTTCTGCTCGGTCACGCTGACCCGGACCCGCTCGCCCGGCAGCGCGTGCCGGACGAACACGACCCGCCCGTCGTCGGCGTGGGCGACCACCTCGCCGGCCGGTGCGGCGCGCTCGGTCAGCAGCTCCACCACGGGAGCGGGACCGGGGAGAGCTGCCGGCCGTCCCCGCGCATCGCCGCGGCCAGGCTGACCCTGTGGCACGCCCCGCGCCGGCGACCCGGCGCGCTCAGCCATCCCACAAGGCTATCCGGGGTGCTGCGGTCACGGTGGCTAGGGTTTGGCCGTGCACGTTGTCATCCTCGGCTGCGGTCGGGTCGGGTCCACCCTGGCGCAGAGCCTGCTCAGGCGCGGGCACAGCGTGTCCATCATCGACCAGGACGCGACCGCGTTCCACCGCCTCGGCGACGACTTCGCCGGCCAGACGGTGACCGGCATCGGCTTCGACCGGGACACCCTCATCGAGGCCGGCATCGAGCGCGCCGATGCACTCGCGGCGGTCTCGAGCGGCGACAACTCCAACATCATCGCCGCCCGCGTGGCGCGCGAGACCTTCGACGTCGAGCACGTCGTCGCCCGCATCTACGACCCTCGCCGGGCGGCCGTCTACGAGCGCCTGGGCATCCCCACCGTCGCGACGGTGCGCTGGACCTCCGACCAGATCCTGCGGCGACTGCTGCCCGAGGGGGCGGCACCGAGCTGGAGCGACCCGAGCGGCAGCGTCATCCTGGCCCAGCTCGACGTGCCCCCCGCGTGGATCGGCACCCCGCTGCACCGCCTCGAGGAGGCGACCGAGGTTCGCGTGGCGAGCATCACCCGGCTCGGCGAGGGGATGCTCCCCCACCGCCGGACCGTGCTGCAGGAGGGCGACCTGGTGCACGCCGCCTTTGTCCGCGCGCGGCTGGACGAGGTCGAGCAGGCGCTCGCCGGCGGCCCGAGAGAGGCAGCGTGAAGCGGACCGGGCGCAAGCGGGTCGCCATCGCCGGTGCGGGCAACGTCGGGCGGTCGATCGCCAGTGAGCTGCTCGAGAACGGGCACGAGGTGCTGCTGATCGAGCGCGAGGCGCGTGCCATCAAGAAGAAGTCGGTCGTCGGTGCGAGCTGGGTGCACGCCGATGCCTGCGAGCTGAGCGCGCTCGAGGATGCCCGGCTGCAGGACTGCGACGTGGTGATCGCCGCCACCGGTGACGACAAGGCCAACCTGGTCGTGAGTCTGCTCGCCAAGACCGAGTTCGGGGTACGGCGGGTCGTCGCCCGGGTCAACCATCCCAAGAACGAGTGGCTGTTCAACGAGGCGTGGGGCGTCGACGTCGCCGTCTCGACCCCGCGGATGCTGACCGCCCTCGTCGAGGAGGCGGTCAGCGTCGGCGACCTCGTCCGGCTGATGCGCTTCATGCAAGGGCAGGCCTCGCTCGTCGAGCTGACCCTGGCTGAGGACTCGCCGCTGGCCGGCCAGCGGATCGGCGATGTGCCGCTGCCGCCCGACAGCGCTCTGGTGGCGATTCTGAGGGAGGGGCGGGTCGTGCTGCCGGCGCCGGAGGGGACGCTCGAGGGCGGCGACGAACTGCTCGCCGTTGCCAGCACGGCCGAGGTCGAGGCCGAGCTGGCGCGCCTACTGGCCGGCGAGCCGGGCGAGCTCAGCCCGGTGCTCGACATCGCAGCGACGGCCACTGTCGCATCGCCCGACGACCCGCCTGCGGGGGCCACCGCCCGGGCGTAGGCCCCCACGCTCCGGCATCAGCCCGCCGAAGCCCCGCCGCTGCTCGCTTCGGGCGCCGCGAGCTGCTCGCGCCGTCGTCGCACCCAGCGATGCCCCACCCCGACGCCCACCCGCTCGACGAGCAGGTACGTGATCGTCGACAGCGCGAGGGTGACGCCGAGGGCGACAGCCAGGAACTGCGGGTAAGGCGAGTTCAGCTCGTGGAAGCCGTGGCGCAACATCTGGTGCACGACGAACTGGTGCCACAGGTAGACGCCGTAGGACACCAGCCCGATGGCGGCGACGGGACGCCAGGTCAGCAACCGGCGCACCAGACCGCCTCGCTCGCGGCCGAAGACCGCAGGCAGCAGCAGCAGCAGCGCGAACAGCCCAGACAGGGCGTGGGATGCGAGTTCACTGCGGCCGCTGCCGACATAGAGCGGATCGGTCCGCAGCCCTACCGACGTCGAGAGCACCGCATAGACGGCGGCGGCGCCGACCCAGCAGGCGAGATCGGCGCCGGGCAGCGTCGACCAGCGGGGCGAGCTGCCACGGCGCTCGTACCACACGCTGCCGACGGCGAGCAGCATGCCGAGCGCGAACATGTCGAGCCACGTCGGGAGCCAGCCGTGCCAGGTGACAGTCGCGTGGCTCGGCCGGAGCAGGACGAAGGCGTGGAAGGCAAAGGCGATCATGTAGAGGCCGGCCAGGCCCAGCAGCTCCAGGCGCAGCTGCCGCTCGGGTGAGCGGGCGCCTCGGACCCGTCGAGCGAGCAGGGCCGCGTACACCGGGAGCAGCAGGTAGAAGACAACCTCGATGTCGAGGCTCCACGCCTGGGTGATGCCGGTGAGTACCCACGGCAGGCTGTAGACCTGCGCGAACAGGTAGGTCCGGGCCACGCCCTCCAGGCCGCCGACGTGCGACCACCCGGTGACCGTGTACACCACGGTCAGCACGACCCAGTACAGCGGCACGATGCGCAAGGCACGGCGGACGAGGAAGGTGCGCACGTCCGGCCCCGGCCGGCCCGCGAAGTGGGCCGCGACGAAAGGCCGGTAGAGGAGGAAGCCGCTGATGAGGAAGAAGACCGAGACGCCGCTGTCACCGCGTGCGGTGTAGGTCCCGAGCGGCGAGCGCAGGGTGAAGCCGCTCGCGAACGAGGTGTGCACCATGACGACGAGCAGCGCGGCCACGGCGCGCAGCCCCTCGAACTCCGGGAAGAAAGGGCGCCCGGGGCCGGCTACCCGCGCACCCGAGACGGCGGCAGCGGCGACGCCGGCGGCTCGGCTGTCCTGACGGGTCGTGGCGCTCACGGTCCTGCGACCGTAGCAGCGACCACGTCGCAGACGCAGCAGTGGCGCGATGCCCGGCGCTGACGAAATACGCACCGCCGGGCGCCGATCACGCCCGGCCAGGCCTGGATCGCCTACCCTCAGTTCTCGTGCGGGCAGGGGGGAGGGTCGGGGCGCAGGCGGCTGCCCTCGCGCGCTCACGTCTGCCGTGGCTCCTCCTCCTGGTCACCCCGATGCTCGCTGCCGTCGTTGACCTGCTGACGTCCCTGTCGTCGGACTACTCGGTCATCAGCGACCAGGCGACGATGGAGCTGCACGTTCGCGAGGCCGGCCGCCACCTACTGGAGGTCGGGCCCTTCTCCCGCTACGGGTGGTCACACCCCGGCCCGGCCATCTACTACCTGAGCGCGCCGCTCTACCACCTGATGGGCCAGCGTTCGCAGTCGTTCGCCGTGCTCGCGCTCGTCGTCAACGCGCTGAGTGTGGTCGGGGTCGCCCTGGTCGTCCGGCGGCGGCTCGGCCACGGGGCCATGGTCTGGGCCGTCCTGGCGCTCGCCTTGTATGCGAGGACGCTCGGCCCGCACTTCCTGCGCGACTCGTGGAACCCGTACCTGCCCGTGCTGCCGTTCCTCTTCGCCGTGGTGCTGCTGTGGAGCGTGCTGCTGGGCAGTGCCTGGGCACTGCCGGCCGTCGCCGTGCTCCTGTCCTTCGCCATGCAGTGTCACGTGGGTTACACACCGCCGGTGCTGGCCGTCCTGCTGACGACGGCCGGGCTTGCGGTGCTGCAGGCGCTAGCGAAACGGCGTGCCCCGCTGACGGACGCGGGCGGAGCGGCGGCCGACGTGGGCGCAGTCCGCCGGCCGACAACAGCCGGCCGCCGGGCATTTCTGAGATGGGCCCCCGCGTCGGCTACCGCAGTCGTGCTGACGGTGCTGATGTGGCTGCCGACGATCATCCAGCAGCTGACCCACCACCCGGGCAACCTGACGCTGGTCTGGCGCTACTTCCGGACGACCCGGCCCGACTACACGCTGGCCGACGGCGTCCGGCAGCTCTCGAACGCTGTCGCCGAGCTGCCGGCGTTCATCACCGGTACCGACCCCTCCCACACGTTTCCCTACCCGCCCGCCTTGCCGGCGTGGGAAGGGGCGCTCGGTGGCGCCCTGCTTCTGGCCGCTCTGGTTGCAGCCGTGGCGCTCCGGCGGTGGCGGGTCCTCGCGCTCGGCGTCCTCGCTCTCGCCGTCGCCGCGACCGGTGTCGTCAGCGTCTCGAGGGTGACCGGCCCCCTGTTCGACTACCTGTTCAAGTGGATCAACGTCGCCGGGGTGCTGCTCTGGATCGTCGTCGGGATCGTCGCGCTCGATGCGGCTCGAGCCCTCGCGGGACACCGGGCCGCCCGTGCCACGGCTGAGCCCGCTGCCACAGACCGCCCCGCTGGCCGCCCAGGTGCCACCTCCCGGCCGGCTCGGCTCGCCGGCGCGGTCGCCGCGGTCGGCCTCGTGACGCTGACCGCCTTCGGGAGTATCGGATCGGTGCAGGTCGACACCCCCCAGACAGACACGACAGGGACCATTACCCGGCTCGCGGACGCCGTGGCTGCCTACGTCAAGCCGCACCCGGGCGCCCTGGTCCGGGTCGACTTCGCGACCACGACGCATCCGGTGCTCGTCGGCACCCCGTTCGTCGGCGCCGGGCTGGTGCTGGCGCTGCAGAAGCGGGGAGTGCCCGTGCGCACGCTGAGGTTCTGGGAGCTGCCGTTCGGGCCGCGCCTCGTCGCGGACCAGTCCCGGGTCCGGTTCGTAGCGATCATCGCCTACGCCGACGGGTCCTCGCCGCCCCCCGGGCCGCGTCAGCGGGTCCTCGCCACGGCCGGCGAGTACGAGGTGTACGCCGGCCCCCTCAGTCCGGAGGCAGCCCGATGAGCGCCGGCCTGTCCACCAGGGCGATGCGGCCGCAGCCCGCTCCCGGCCGGCCGGCGCCGCAGCAGTTCGTGCGGCCGGCGGCTCCCGCGACCCTGCACCGGGGCGGGTATGTCGCCGCGCTCGACGGCATCCGCGCTCTTGCCGCGCTCGCGGTCCTCGTCTACCACCTCGGTCTGGGCTACCTGCCGGGCGGGCTCCTCGGCGTCGACGTCTTCTTCGTCCTGTCGGGCTTCCTCATCACCGTGCTGCTGCTCGGCGAGCACGACAAGAACGGGTGCATCGGCCTGCGCAGCTTCTGGGTCCGCCGCCTGCGCCGGCTGCTGCCAGCTTTGCTGCTCGTACTCGTCGTTGTCGCGGGGTATGGGGCGTGGGCCGCGGACCCGTCGCAGCGGGGCAGCATCCGCGCGGACGCGCTGTCGACGCTCGGCTACGTCGCCAACTGGCGGTTCGCCCTCAGCCACCAGAGCTACTTCCACGGCTTCGACGCCCCCTCGCCGCTGCTGCACACGTGGTCGCTAGGAGTCGAGGAGCAGTTCTACGTCCTCTGGCCGCTGGTGGTCGTGCTCGTCCTGCGCCTCCGGCCCGGCCGCCGCGCGGGCGCCAGGCTGGTCGGCGGCGTCGCCACCGTTGGAGCCGCGGCATCCGCCATCGCCGCGGGGTACCTGGCCGAGACCGGGGCCGACGCCTCGCGCGTCTACTACGGCACCGACACCCGGTGCCAGGCACTGCTTATCGGTGCTGCAGCGGCCGCATACCTGGCGGCGCGACCGGCACCCACCCGGGCCGGCGCAACCCGGTCCTGGCGCTGGAGCCTGTCGGCCGTGCTCGGCGTGGTCGGGGTGGGCGTCAGCTGGGCCATGCTGTCGGGCCAGTCGCCGCTGCTCGACCGCGGCGGATTCCTACTCGTCGCCCTCGCCAGCGTCGCCGTGGTCGCGGCAGTGTCGGAGCACCCGCAGGGCGTCGTTGCGCGTGTGCTCAGCTTCGCGCCGCTGCGCGCGATCGGCCGGATGTCGTACGGGGTCTACCTGTGGCACTGGCCGCTGTTCCTGCTGATCGACCACGCCCGCACTGGACTGTCCGGCGGCGCCCTCGCCGGCAGCCGAGTAGCCGTCACGCTCGTCGTTGCGGCCGCCTCCTACCGCTTCGTCGAGCGTCCCGTCCGGCAGGGAGCGCTCGCCCGGCTCGGACCGGCCAGGCTCGGCCCGCTGCGCCTCGTCGCGGTTCCGGTGATGGCCCTGGTAACCGTGCTCGCGCTCGTGGTGACGGGGACCGCCGGAGGGGTGTCCAGCACGGCTGAGCTCAGCTCGCTCGCGGTCGACGTGAACGCTGCCGGCGGGGCGCCGCCGTCGGTCGCGCCGCTGAGCGCGGCTGTCCCGCTGGCTGCCGCGCCGCGTGCGGGCACCAGCGCCGCGGCAGCCCCGGTCCCGGCCCCTCGCCTGCTCGTCGTCGGCGACAGCGTCGCGCTGACCTTCGCCGGCGGCCTGACGCCTGCGATCCAGCGCCAGTACGGGGTCGAGGTTGCCAACCGCGGATGGGTTGGGTGCGGAGTCGCCCGCAACAGCCAGGCGACGGACGGCAGCAAGGTCTGGCCGGCGTGGCCCGACTGCGCAGTCTGGCCGTCGTACTGGTCCCGGTGGGTCGACCAGATGCGCCCGGACGTGGCAGCGCTGCTCGCCGGCCGCTGGGAAGTGGTCGACCGGCTGATGAACGGCCGATGGACCCATCTGGGCAACCCCGACTTCGACGCCTACATAGCGGGCGAGCTCGACACCGCCGTGTCCACGCTCTCGGCACGGGGGGCGAAGGTCGTCCTGTTCACCGCCCCCTACTACCGGCCGACCGAGCTGCCGGACGGCAGGATCTCGCCGGCGGACGACCCCCACCGGGTCGACAGGTTCAACCAGCTGCTGCGCGAGGCAGCCGCGCGGCATCCCCGCGTCGCTCGCGTCATCGACCTCAACGCTCTCCTGTGCCCGGCCGGCCGGTTCGCGCAGACGCTCAACGGAATCACCATCCGCTACCCGAGTGACGGCATCCACATCACTGTGGCCGGCGACGCGATGATCGCGAAGACAATTTTGCCCGAGATTCGGCGCATCGCCGAGAACAGCTCGACGACCCGGGCCTCTTAAGCCCAGCTGCCTGTCAGCCGCCCAGCAGCCACACCGGGGTGGAGCGCGTCGGCGTCCTGCCGGTACCCACGCCGAGCAGCGGCACGTCGACCTGCCCCAGTACGCGAGCACCGGGCGGGACGGGGCCGACCCCGAGCAGCGGATCGCTCGGCCGCTGCCGGTAGCGGGGGTCGAGAACCTGGCTCCACGGCGGGGGCAGCGACGGTGTCCACCCAGCAGTACGCAGCTGGTAGCCCGTCGCCGTCATCAGTGACACGGCGGTCAAACCAGGTGGCTCGGTGACCGCAACTGCGAGGCGCTGCCCCTGACGGGCCGGGCGGCCGATCAGGCGCGCTGTGCTCCTTGCCATTGCGATCGCTGCTCCGCGGGGTTGCTCGCGTCCCAGGGCCGCTTGCGAGCCGCTACCCAGGGCGGCCGCTGCGCTCAGCAGCACTGACAGGAGCACGGCGAGCCCGGACAGTGGGCGGACCACGCGCCGACTGGCAGTGATACGGCGCAGACCCGGCCATGCGAGCGTGCCGATCCCCCAGATGACGACGAGCTCGGCGACCAGCGCGACGGGCCATCCGACGAAGCGGATGTACGCGTACGAGGCGACGGCCTCGACTCCGATTCCGGCGACTGCCCAGAGGGCTCCCGCCATCGATGCGACGGCGACAGCGGCTGCGGCGCCGAGCCCCGGCTGCCCACGCCGGAGGGCGACCACGCACACCACCACCAGCGCCACAAGCACGATCACCGTGCGGGCCGCATCACCGCCGGTCGGCTCGACGGCCGAGGATGCGAAGGAGGCGGGAGGGTGCAGCCAGGCAGGAACCGGGCCGAGGATCTCGCCCATCGCCCCGAGCGCCCGCGTCCAGCCAACTGTGGGTCCCGGCCCATCCAGGGTGGCGTGCAGCAGGGCGCCGGCATTGCCCGGACGCCCCGTCAGCTGCTGCACCACAACCGGCCACCAGCAAGCGGTGGTGACGACGAGCGTGCCCGCCAGCCACCGACGAGCGGGCTGCTTCTTCTCGCTCACGACCCCTCGTCGGCGCAGCATCCCCATCGCCCCGCCGACGAGGACAACCAGAGCCGCGGCTGGCGCGAACATCAGGTGGGTCTGCGCCACGAAGGAGCCCAGCGCCATGGCCGCCGGGAGCCAGCCGATCCGTCCGACGGCGATGACCGTGCCGACGACGAGCAGCGCCGCGAAGGGGGCCAGCCCGGCGTAGGGGTTCCAGCTGGGGGCCTCGACCACGACACTCGCCAGGGCGGCCGTGAGGACGAGCATCCCGGCCGCTACCGACCAGGCCGCTGCCCGGCCACCCGCACTGCCCGCAGCCAGGCAGGCCACCAGCACGCAGATGGCACCGAGTCCCAAGCCTGCGACAGCCGCCCCGGCCCCTGGCCACAGGTGCGTCGCCGGCGCCACTATCCAGTAGAGCAGGGGGCCGGGATCGAAGACGGGGACCGTCGAAGCCGATGTCGCCTGCGTGAACTGCCCCACGAGCGGAGAGGGGCCGGCGAGGACGTCCCAGGACCGCCAGGCGATCACGGCCTCGTCACCTGTGGGTGACCATCGGCCAATGGTGAGGGCGATGAGCGTGACGAGGAAGGGCAGGGCGGCGGTGAGGCCAGCAGCAAGGCCGACGGCCCCGCTGCCGCCACGCAGTTCCCGTGGCTGCCGTGCCCATGGTGCCCACCGCGCCGCCCACTGCGGCCCCCGTGCCGGCCGGCCCGCCCGCCCGCTGCCGGTCGACCCGGAACCAGCAGCGACACCCGCCCGTCCCCGCTCGGACGTCGTGCTCACCCGCGCCTCCTCGCCCGGACGCACCGGGCTCGGCCCCCCAGGTCCCTGACCGGCAGGCCCGTGCTCCGACTCCTCGGGAGTGCTGGGCGCCGAGGGCTCAGGCGGCCACCGCCGTCCGGACCGGCGCGATGCTCTCCCCTTTGTTCCGGCGGAGGAAGCGCTGCTCGACGAGCACGTAAGAGCCGGTGGCCATGACTCCGGTGAGGGCCAGCCGGACCAGCTGCGTCTGCCACCATGGCAGGCCCAGCGTCGAGGCGTTGAAGATCATAAAGATGGGCCAGTGCCACAGGTAGATGCCGTAGGAGACCTGGCCAATTCGAACGAACGGGGTGAAGGCGAGAACGCGGCTCACTGGATGCTCCGGAGCGAGGACCACCACCGCCAGCACCGCCGTCGAGAAGACAGCGGCGAACGTCATCCACAGCCGCAAGGTGTCTTCGCTGTGCCAGTCAGTTCCGACGAACAGCGCGCCGAGCCCAAGCACCGAGATCGCCGCTGCCGCCGAGAGCGCGGGCCGAGGTACCGGCCGACGATCTGGACTGCTGAGCCAGATGGCGAGAGCGCAGCCAAGCAGCAGCGCGTCGTAGCGGGTGTCGGGGGCGTAGTAGAGCCGCACTGCCGAGCCCGGGCCGTGCCACATCAACTGCCTCAGCATCACGGGCGGGATGCTGAGGGCCAGGGTCACCAGCGCGAGCAACCGGCGGTCGGCGCGCATCCGCAGCAGCAGCCCCAGCAGCAGGGGCCACAGGAAATAGAACTGCTCCTCGATAGAGAGCGAGTAGCTGTGCGCCAGCAGGCTGAAGAGCGGCACATGCCCGCGGGAGGCCTGGAAGTCGGCGTAGTAGAAGACCGTGCCGGCCACGAGGCCGTGCAGGTGCTGGGTCCCGATCGGGTGGCTGGCGACCGCCTCGTAGATGAGGATGGCGACGAGCACCAGGAACAGGGCCGGCAGCAGGCGACGCGCGCGCCGAAGGTAGAAGTTGGGCAGCGATATTCGGCCGCGCTTGTCCCACTCGTTCAGCAGCAGCGCCGTGATCAGGTAACCGGACAGGACGAAGAACGCGACAAGAGTGACCCAGCCCCCCTGCGCCCACCCGGCGCCGGCGTGCACCGCCAGCACGCCGAGCACAGCGACGCCGCGGAACCCGTCGAGGGCTGGTACATGCCGGCGCCGAGTGGTCGCCCGGCTGCTGGACGACCCGCCGGTTGAGGACTCCGCGGTGGGCGGCAGAGGTCCGCCGGCATCCCCACCCGGCTGGCCCTGCGTCGCTACCACGGCCGGTCCGGCAGCGACCGCGCGCCCTCGCGAGCGTAGCCAGGCATGGATGCCACCCTAGCCCGTGCCGAGCCTGCCACCGCCGCGCTGGCACTCGACTGGCCGCCCGGCCAACGCGGTTTGCGACTGGCCGCGCCTAGGCTCACTCCCGACGCCAGCGCCGGACCCCGCCGACCGCTGCCCGACGCGAGCCAACCACCATCGACAAAGGAGAACCGTGCCGCGGGCACTCATCACCGGCATCACCGGCCAGGACGGCCTGTACCTCGGCGAGCTGCTGGTGGCCAAGGGGTACGAGGTCTTCGGGCTGGTGCGGGGGCAGAGCAACCCCAAGGTCGCGATCGTCGAGCGGATCATCCCGGGTGTCGAGCTGCTCGACGGTGACCTCACCGACCTGCCCAGCCTGATCGGGGCGATGGAGCTGGCGCAGCCCGATGAGGTGTACAACCTCGGAGCGCTCTCGTTCGTCGGGCTGTCCTGGCGCCAGGCCGAGCTGACCGGCGACGTGACCGGCATGGGCGTGCTGCGGGTGCTCGAGGCCATCCGGATCTCGACCTCCAACGACATGAGCCGGGTGCGCTTCTACCAGGCGTCGTCCTCGGAGATGTTCGGCAAGGTCCGGGAGGTGCCGCAGAAGGAGTCGACGCCCTTCCACCCACGCTCGCCGTACGGTGTGGCGAAGACCTTCGGCCACTACATGACGGTCAACTACCGTGAGTCCTACGGCGCCTACGCGTGCTCGGGCATTCTGTTCAACCACGAGTCGCCCCGGCGGGGCGTCGAGTTCGTCACACGCAAGGTCACGCGGGCCGTGGCCCGCATCGCTCTCGGTCTGCAGGAGACGCTCGCCCTCGGCAACCTCGATGCCCGCCGTGACTGGGGGTTCGCCGGGGACTACGTCGACGCGATGTGGCGGATGCTGCAGCAGCCCGCCCCGGACGACTACGTCGTGGCCACCGGCGAGACGCACAGCATCCGGGAGCTGCTCGACATCGCCTTTGCCCGTGCTGGCATCGGGGACTGGTCCGGCCACGTCGTGCAGGACCCGCGCTACTTCCGGCCCGCCGAGGTCGACGTGCTGACCGGCGACGCCTCCCGCGCCAAGGACGAGCTGGGCTGGACCCCCACCGTCGGCTTCCAGGAGCTTGTGCAGCAGATGGTCGACGCCGACCTGCGACGCGAGCGGCGGCTCGCCGAGCAGGCCCAGGTGGAGTGAGCCGCCTGGCGCGGCGCGGTGACCGCGAGAAGGCTCCCCAGGTACCCTTGCCGCACGGCTGCTCCTTCCTGCCGGGGCCCCCTCTCGGGAGCGGAGCGGCACCGGCGCCGGGTCAGCCGAGCGCCTTCCGATCGTCCGACGAGGAGTCCGTGACACCGCCGACGCGCGCACCGGCAGGGGCGGCAGCGCCCTCGCCGCCGGCTGGCAACGGCGGCCACTCGGGCAGCGGTGCCGCCGTCGGAGCGGCCGCAGGCAGCCAGCGCGATGGCGTCGCGGGGGGCTCAGGTAGCAGCGCTGCCACCACCAGCGGAGCGGTTCGTGAGGCGACTCCGCTGGCGCTTGCGGGGCTGGTCGCCAACGCGGCGAACGTCCTCGTCACCCTGGTCATCGCACGCGCGCTGACCACGCGCGGGTACGGCACGCTGGCCCAGCTGATCGCCATCTTCTTCGTCGTCTCGATGCCCGGCAGCGCGCTGCTCGTCGGCATCGTGCAACGCGTGACCCACTGGCAGGCCGTGGGCCGCAGCCACCTCGTGCCGGCGTGGACGCGCCGGGTGCGGCGCGTCGCTTTCGGCATCACGGCCGCCACCTTCGTCGCAGCCTTGCTCGTCGCCGCGCCGCTGGCCGATGCGCTGTCGGTGCCATCCCGGCCGGGGCTCGTCGCCGTGCTCACGGCCGGTGCCGCCTGGGGCTTGCTGTGTATCGACCGCGGGCTGCTGCAGGCCTCCCGCGCCTACAACGGCTTGGCCGCCAACCTGCTTGCCGAAGCCGGCCTGCGCTCGGGGCTCACCGTGGTGTTCGTCGTCGCGGGCCTGGGTGCCGCTGGCGCAGCCGCCGCGATGCTGGCCGGCATCGCCGGTGCCGACCTGCACGCCCGGTGGGTCTACTCGCGGCATCAGCAGCGAGCTATCGGCGGCGCCGCCGACCGCGGAGTCGACGCTGCCGAGCCGCCGGCCGTGGCCATCGACCCCGGACCAGCCGTGCCTCCCGCCGTCGCACTGCCGCCGGCGACATCGGCCGGCGGCCGCGGGCCGCGCCCCGCCCGGCGGCTGCGCGCCGACGTCGGCCTGGCCCTCGCGACGCTGGGCCTGCTCGGGCTGCTGCAGAACATTGACGTCGTCGTGCTCGGCCGGGCCCGGCCCGACGCCGCCGGCACCTACGCCGCCGTGTCGGTAGCGAGCAAGGCGCTCGTGTTCGCCGCCCTCGTCCTCAGCAGCTTCCTGCTGCCCGAGGCCGCGACGCGCCGCGCGGCGGGCCAGCACGCCCTGCGCCAGCTGAGCGGCACCCTCGCGGTGCTGGCCGTGCCGTGCGGGCTGCTGCTCGTGCTCGCCGCCGCCGCCCCCGAGACGCTGTTGCGCACCGCGTTCGGCCCGCGCTACGTCTCGGCCTCGGGAGCGCTGCTGCCGTTGGCGCTGGCGATGACCTGCCTCGGGGCCACCGTGCTGTTCGTGCACTACCTGCTCGGCGCCGGCCACCGCCGGGCGGTGCTGGCGCTCGGGCTCGCTGTCGTCGTCGCGATCCCGGCCCTTGCCGCCGCCCATGGCGCCCCGACCAGAACGGCGGTCACCGACCTCGCCGTTCAGGCCGTGCTCGCCGCCGTCACGGGAGCGCTGGTGCTGCAGGCCGCCCTCGCGCTGCGCCGGTCGGCATGAGCGCCCTGGAGCCGGCGCCCGGCCTGGTGGTCCCGGGGGTACAGGCACCGGCCTCCGAACCCAGCCTCGAACAGCTCGTCGCCGGCTCCGGGCTGCGCCGGGTGCTGTTCCTCGCCTGGCGCGACCTCGACGACGAGGAGGCCGGGGGCTCGGAGGTGCACGCCGACAAGGTCGCCGAGCGGTGGGCGCAGGGCGGGCTCGACGTGACAGTGCGCACCGCCGAGGCCGCCGGGCAGGCCGTGCGCGTGCAGCGCAACGGCTACTCGGTCATCCGCAAGGCCGGCCGCTACGCCGTCTTCCCGCGCAGCGCCGTCTCCGCGGCTGTCGGTCGCAGCGGCAGCCACGACGGGCTCGTGGAGATCTGGAACGGGATGCCCTTCTTCTCCCCCGTCTGGGCCCGCTGCCCGCGCATCGTGTTCCTGCACCACGTGCACGCCTCGATGTGGCGGATGGTGCTGCCGCCGCACCTCGCCCGGGTCGGCGAGACGATCGAGTTCCGCATCGCGCCGCCGCTCTACCGCCGAACGCCGATCATCACGCTCTCGGAGTCCTCCCGCGGAGAGATCATCGAGCTGCTCGGGATGCGGCCCGAACTGGTGTCGGTGACCCCACCCGGCATCAGCCCGCGGTTCAGCCCTGGCGGTGCGAGGGCCGAGCACCCGCTCGTCGTCGCAGTCGGCCGCCTGGTCCCGGTCAAGCGCCTCGACGCGCTGGTCGACGCGCTCGTGGCGGTGCGCCGGCAGGTGCCTGACCTCGAGGCCGTGCTCGTCGGCGAGGGCTACGAGCGGCCCGAGCTCGAGCGGCGGATCGCCGCCGCAGGGGCCAGTGACTGGATCTCGCTTCCCGGCCGGGTCGATGACGCCGGCCTGATCGACCTCTATCGCCGGGCGTGGGTGCTGACCTCGGCGTCCGCCCGCGAGGGGTGGGGCATGACGATCACCGAGGCTGCCGCATGCGGTACGCCGGCCGTCGTCACCCGCATCGCCGGTCACACCGACGCCGTCGCCGAAGGCCTCAGCGGCCTGCTCGTCGACGAGCCCGCGGACCTAGCCCCCGCCCTGGCACGTGTGCTGACGACGGCACAGCTGCGGGACCAGCTCTCCGCCGGGGCCCTTCGTCATGCCGCGCGCTTCACCTGGGACGCGACCGCGCGCGGAACCTTCCGGCAGCTGGCCGACGCGGCCGCCCGCCGAGCCGCGGGATGACCCAGGAAGCCCTGCGTCGGGCACCGCGCCCGCGAACCCTGACTGGCCCGGTGCGGGCGACCAGTCGAACCGGTTGGAGACGCCTGACCCCCTACTGGCCCCAGGCGTTGCTCGCACTTACGATCTACGTCCCGTTGCTCCTGACGGCGCCGGGCAAGGTCGGCGCGGACACCAAGGCCTACCTCTACCTCGATCCCGATAAGCTGCTCGCCCGCGCCCCGTACATGTGGGACGAGCACATCGGCGCCGGCTCGGTCACTCACCAGAACATCGGTTACCTGTTCCCGATGGGGCCGTGGTACTGGCTGTTTGAGCACCTGCACGTGCCAACGTGGATCGCCGAGCGGCTGTGGACGGGGACACTGCTGTTCCTTGCCGGTCTCGGGGTCCGCTACCTTCTCCGGACGTTCTCCTGGCGACTGGCCAGCGTGTGGGTCGGCGCCGCCGGCTACGCACTGACCCCCTACGCGCTCGAGTACGAGGCACGGACGTCGGCGATCCTGCTCCCCTACGTCGGGCTTCCATGGATGCTCGGTCTCAGCGTGCGGGCCATGAGAAGTCCCCGCGGGTGGCGCTACCCCGCCCTCATCGCCTTGGTGATCTTCACCATCGGCGGTACCAATGCCACCAGCCTGGTCTATGCCGCGCTTGGGCCACTGCTCTGGTTCCCCTACGCCGTCTGGGTGCGGCGGGATGTAACGCTGCGGCCTGCGCTCGCGGTGCTGGGGCGCACCGCGCTGCTCACCCTGTTGGTTTCACTGTGGTGGATGGCCGGCCTCTCGGTGCAGTCCGGCTACGGGCTGAACGTACTGCGCTACACCGAGACCGTCCGGACGGTGTCGGCGAGCAACAACCCGCTCGAGGTGCTTCGTGGGCTGGGCAACTGGTATTTCTACGGCGGGGACCGGGTGAGCCCTTGGGTCGCGCCGTCGGTCCGATACATGACCAATCCGGGCCTGCTGGCAGCCAGCTACGCGGTGCCCACCCTGGCGCTCCTGTCGGCCGCCTTCGTGCGGTGGCGGCACCGCGTCTTCTTCGTCGTCCTGCTGGTCCTCGGCGTAGTTATCGCCGTCGGGGCTCATCCCTACGCCGACCCGTCGCCGCTGGGTCGGCTGTTTCGAGCCTTCGCACAGTCGAGCACCGCTGGCCTCGCGCTGCGCACTACGCCGCGGGCGGCCCCCCTGGTCGTGCTCAGTGAGCTCGTACTCCTCGCGGCGGGGGTGCAGGCGATGCTGGTCGCGCGAGCGGCGAGCCTGGGTGCGGCTACCCCCAGGCTGGCACCAGCCGGCCGGCGCCTGCTCAGCCGGCGCCTTGCTGCGCCGGCGGTCGTCACCATCGTCCTGGCAATCATGGTCATGGCGATGGCGCCGCTGTTTACCGGCTCGGTCGTCGACCCGTCGCTGCAGGCTCCCGCCTCGGTGCCCGGGTACTGGCAGCAGGCGATCGCCTCGCTCGAGGCACGGGGCCCGGCTACCCGCGTCCTCGAGCTGCCCGGGCAGGACTTCTCCTACTACCGCTGGGGAACGACCGCAGACCCGATCACGCCGGGACTGCTTGATCGACCCTTCGTCTCGCGGGAGCTGACCCCCTATGGAACGCCCGCCTCGGCCGACCTCGTCAGAGCGCTCGACCGGCGGCTGCAGGAGGGCGTCTTCGAGCCGGCCGCCCTCGCCCCTCTGGCACGACTGCTCGGTGTCGGCGACATCGTGCTTCGCTCGGACCTGCAGTACGAACGGTTCCTGACCCCGCGTCCGCGGCGCACCTTCGCTCAGTTCACGGAGCCAGGGGCCGGCCTCGGGCCAGCGCGCGGGTACGGGCCGGCCATCGCCGAGAAGCCGGCGGTGCCGCTGCTTGACGAGATCAGCCTCTCGACCGCTCGAAGTGCTGCCGACCCGCCGCCGGTCGCGGTCTTCCCGGTGCCGGATGCCGTACCCATCGTGCGGAGCGAGCCGGCCGGGCAGCCGCTGCTCATCGACGGGGACGCGGAGGGCTTGACCGATGCGGCGGCCGCTGGCCTGCTCGCAAGAAGGCAGGTTGTGCTGTTCGCGCCCAGCCTGACGCCGGCCCAGCGGCAGCAGGCGCTGGCGACCAGTGCGGATCTGCTGGTGACCGACAGCAACCGGCAGCGAGCCGAACGCTGGGGGTCGTTGCGGGAGAACTACGGTGTGACAGAAGGGCCGCAGGAGTCCGCCCTCACGAGCGACCCGACTGACAACCGGCTGCCTGTGTTTCCTGGTGACCAGGCGGCTGACCGGACCACGAGCCAGCTGTCCGGATTCGCCTCGGTCCGGGCGAGCGGCTATGGCGACCCCCTGTCCTACATCCCCGCCGATCGGCCGGCCAACAGTGTGGACGGCGACCCCACGACGGCGTGGCGCGTGGGGGCCTTCGATGACGTCCGGGGGGAACGCCTGCGTATCGCCCTACGGGCCGCGGTCACCACCGACCACCTGACACTGCTGCAGCCCGTCACCGGACCGCGAAACCGTTTCCTGACCCGGGTCGGGGTGCGGCTCAATGGAGGTCCCGAGCGCTCGTACACCCTGGGGGACGCCTCGCGCACCGAGCCCGGCCAGGTCATCCACTTCCCGCGGCAGCAGGTCACGCAGGTCGAGATCGTGCTGCACGACACGAATGTAGGTCTGCGCTCGGAGTACCTCGGCGACAGCGGCGTCGGTTTCGCCGAGGTGGCGCTCGGCGGGGTCACGGGCCGGGAGCTGGTGTCGATGCCGACCGGAACCCTGTTCGCCGCGGGTACCTCCTCGGCAGGGCACCGGCTGGTGCTGCAGATGAGCCGGCAGCGAAGCGACCCGGCGGAACCGGTGAAGCAGGACGACGAGCTCGCCATGGAGCGAGAGTTCACCCTGCCAACAGCGCGGTCGTTCTCGCTGTCAGGGACCGCTCGGCTGTCCACGTACGTCGGTGACCTCCAGCTCGACCGTCTGCTGGGCGTGTCCGGTGGGCCGGCAGCCACATCCTCCGCGCGGCTCCCCGGCAGCGTCGGCGCCCGAGCGTCGGCGGCGTTCGACGCAGACACGTCCACGGCGTGGACCACGCCGTTCGGGAACCCGGCCGAGCAGTCCCTGCAGGTGCGCGTGGCTCGGCCGGTAACGGCCTCGAGCCTGAACCTGAGCGTCATTGCGGACGGCCAGCACAGCGTGCCGACCGCCGTCCGGCTGTTGGTCGACGGCCGACCTCGAGCGCTGCTGACCCTGCCCGCCCTTGCTGACGGCAGCCGCCCCGGCACGGTAGGCAGCGCGCGGCTGAGCTTTCCGAGAGTCAGCGGACGCACGTTCACGTTCGAGGTTGCGGCGGTGCGTGCGGAGAACACCATCGACTTCTACAGTCGGGCCCCGCACCAGCTTCCAGTGGCCATTGCTGAGGTAGGGCTGGCCGGCATCCGGACGGCTTCCCCGCCTGCGCGGCTGCCGGCAGTCTGCCGCTCGGACCTGCTCACGATCGACGGCAAGCCGCTCGCGATCCGGTTGACTGGCACCACGTCGGATGCCGCTGCGCGCCGTGGCCTCGGCATCGAAAGCTGCGACACCCGACTGCCACTAGCAGCCGGCCGGCACGTGCTGCGGGCGGCGCAGGGGCGCTTCAGCGGAGTTGACCTCGACCGCCTGCTGCTGTCCTCCGGCGCCGGGCCGGCTACCGCAGGTGGTGGCTCAGCTCGCCCGGCCGGTCCTGCTGCCTCGCCGGCTGTGACAGTGGTTCGTCACGGGCCCGTTTCGACCGCACTCCACGTATCCGGGGCCAGCCCCGGCAAGCCGTTCTGGCTCGTGCTCGGGCAGAGCCTGAGCAACGGATGGTCGGCGACCACCTCCGGCCATTCCCTGGGTGCGCCTCGGCTCGTCGACGGTTATGCCAACGGCTGGCTCGTCACGCCGACAACTGCCAGCTTCGACGTGCACCTGAGCTGGACACCGCAGCGCAGGGTCTGGATCGCCCTGGCCCTGAGCAGCGCGGGCGTACTGCTCTGCCTGGGGCTAGTCCTGCGTCGGCGGCGCGAGGCGGGCCTCGGGACGGCGCGCGAGGGCCAGCACGAGTCATCCGATGCTGACGTCTCGGTCTGGGCAGGCAGATCCGGAGAACGCGGCGCTCGCCGCGCGTCCGCGCGGGCAGTCATCGCGGCCGCGGGCGGCCTTGGCGCGCTCTCACTGGCGGTCGCGGGACCGGGGGCCGGCGTCGCGGTGGCAGCCCTGACCACGCTTGGCCTGGTGCTGCCGCGCTGCCGTCCGCTGTTCCGGCTGCTGCCGGCAGGCGCCTACCTACTAGGCGTGGTTTACGTTCTCGAGGTGCAGGTCCGATACCAGCTGCCGGCAGACTTCAACTGGGTACGCCACTTCGACCGCATCCAGCCGCTCGCCTGGCTGGGACCACTACTGCTGCTGAGCACGGTTGTCGTCGATCGGGTAGGTACGCCGGCGAGTGACGTCACGCCTGCACCGCAGGCTCCAAGTGGATGACCTTGGTGCGGCTGCACTCGTCGAGCAGTTCGGGCCCGTAGCCGAAGCCGTGCCCGCTGCCCGGCCCCGGGGTCGCTGACCCGCCAGGTGCCCCGCCGAAGACAGCGTTGACCTTGACGGTGCCGACGGGCAGCTCGCGCCAGGCTCGCTGGGCGTGCTCCATGTCCGCTGTGAGCACAGTCGCGGCCAGTCCGAACGATGAGCGCGAGGCCGCCTCGAGCGCCTCGTCGAACGAGCCGACCACGCGCACAGCGGCGACCGGACCGAAGGTCTCCTCGCGCATCACCAGCATGTCGTCGGTGCAGCCGACAAGGACCGTGGGCGGGTAGAACGCCCCCGGGCCTTCGGGCACGGTGCCGCCGCACAACAGCTCGGCTCCGGCTTCGACGGCCTCCCGCACGTGCGCCTCGACGACGTCGCGCTGACGGGTGTCGACCATCGGACCGGTCGTGCTGGCCGGGTCGAGCGCCGGGCCGACGCGAAGCTGGCCGGCCGCCGCCACCAGAGCGTCGGTGAACGCATCGGCGACCTCGGCGTGGACGTAGATTCGCTCGACCGACACGCAGATCTGGCCGGTGTTGGCGAACGCGCCAAGCGCAGCCTGGCCAGCCGCCCATATCGGGTCGACTCCGGCGTCGACGACGAGCGGATCCTTGCCGCCGCCCTCGAGCACGGCGTGGGCCTCGGTCTGCGCGGCGACCTGAGCCAGCTCCCGGCCCGTCGCGCTGCTGCCGATGTGCAGGATGAGGTCGACGTCCGAGGATGCCGCGAGCGGGCGCCCCGCGCGGGCGTCACCCAGAACCAGGTTGAGCACGCCGTCGGGCAGCTCGGCCGCGAGCTCCTCGACCAGCCGGACCCCGCACAGCGGGGTGCGCTCGCTCGGCGAGAACACGACACTGTTTCCGGTGACGAGCGCCGCGGGTAGCAGCTGGGCCGCGATGGCGACCGGGTCGTTCCACGGCGCGAGCACGACGGCAACCCCCCGCGGCTGGTGGACCATCACGTCGGTCGCGCCCCACTGCCCCTGCAGGCTGCGCCCGCGATGCAGCGGCCCCAGCTCGGCGTACTGCTCGATCGTCTCGATGCCCGCCATGACCCCGCCCAGGGACTGCGCGAGCGGCTTGCCGCCCTCTCGGCTCTGAATCTCGGCAAGCTCGTCTGCAACTGCCCGCAACCGGCGCGCAGCAGCCTTGAGGGCGCCCGCCCGCTCGCCCGGCGCCGTGCGGGCCCAACCCGGCGCTGCCTTGCGAGCGGCCGCGAGAGCTGCCTCGGCGTCAGCCGCACAGCCAGCGGGCACGTCGGCGAGATGCTCACCGGTCGAGGGGTCCGTCAGCGGCAGCATGTCCCCGGCGGCAGAGGCGACCCACGAACCGCCGATCAGGTTGCGCGGCTCGGGCAGAGGTGTCACGGGCACGAAGTCTCCTAGGTCGGGTGCGGTCAGGTGCCGCCCGGCGCGGCGGCCGGTGCCAGCGGGTGGTGTCCGGGACGGGCGTCAGCGGGTGGTGACCGGCCAGGGCTTCGGGCTGTAGCCGAGGTCGAGCCCGGTCGCGCCGGTGAACGCCGCCCGGGTGGTGGCGGTGTCGGGCTTCGTCCCACTTCGTGCCCAGCCGTCGAGCAGTCTCACCGTGGCGAGCGACTCGTCCATCGAGAAGTTGCAGTGCCCTGCCCCATAGGGAGCGCCGCCGGTCTGACCGTTGCGCGCGGGGTAGGTCGCCGGCGGGGCGGTGTAGAGCTGGAGCACCTTCTCCGTCGCGTTGTTCTTCGCCACGGCCGCCGCGAACACGGCCTCCTCCTGCACGGGCACCAGGTCGTCGTACTCGGTGTGCAGCGTCAGCGTGGGCACGGTCGGGTCGCCCTGCGGGTTGCCGAGGCCATCGGCCGCCTGGCGAGCGGCCGGGTCGGCCGAGACCCGCTTGCCGGCCTCGAGCTGGGCGATCCAGCCATCGACCTGGCCCGGCGCCAGCTGGTTGATCAGCGCGCGCTCCTCGGCGTCGACTCGCGGGGCGTAGGTCGAGGTGTCGTTCGTCGAGGGGTTGCCGTGCACCCGCTGCTCGATCTCCCACCGCCCGAAGGTGCCGTAGCCTGCCGCCGTGCCGATGACGGTCAGCTCGGCGGTCAGCCGGGAGATGAGGTCGTGGCCGTCCTCGCTCTGCGTCTTGCGGCTCGGGTCGGCGATCGCGGCGACGAGCAGCAGCTTGGCGGCGGTGCCCTTGATGTCGCTCGGGGCCTTCTTCAGCGTCGCAAGGACCTTGTCGAAGTTGCCCACGGCCTCCTCGTACGAGCTGTAGTTCGACAGCTTGAGGTCGGGGATCAGCAACGTCCGGATGGCGTAGGCGGCATCCAGCGCCAGGTCGAGCGTTCGGTTGCTCCCGGCCAGCACGCCGCAGCGCGGGGCGGCGGCGCTCAGCCAGTCCGGGTGTGTCTCGCTCAGCGTCTCCGTGATCAGGCCGCCGAGCGAGTCGCCCCAGGCGTAGACCCGCTGCGGCTTGGCGACCTTGTCCCGGAAGAACCTGTAGAGGTCCTGGTCAGCCTTGACCCCGTCAGGCACCGCCCAGCCGTTGCTCGCGTAGGCCGAGCCGGCGAGCGCGTACCCCTGGGCCAGCAGCCTGGTCGCCAGCTCCTCGTTGCCGTTCGGCACCGCCTCTGGCTTGCGGTCGACAGGCGTGAAGTCCGGCGGCGACGGCCGTGCCTGGCGGTAGCCGTGCGACCACAGCAGCAGCGTGCCGTTCCAGCTGGCTGGCAGCCGGATGGCGTAGGGCGCCCCCGCGATCTCGCCGCTGCACGCCACCTTGTCGCACCCCGGCAAACTCGCCGGCGCCGATGCCGGCTTGCCGGCGTTCGAGCTGCCGGCCTTTGTGGAGCTGCAGGCCACCAAGCCGCCCGCGAGCATCGTCGTGACGGCAAGCAGGGCAGGCGTGAGCAAGGGGGTCCGGCGCATCGGCCGATACTGTCATCCGCTTCCGCCTGACCAACGGGCCTCAGCCGCAGCAGTCCAGCAGCCGCTCAGTGCGCGGCGGCGTCCCAGGTCAGGCCGGCGCCTACGCTGACCTCCAACGGCACGTCCATCTCATACGCACCGGCCATCTCGCGGCGCACGATCTCCTCGACCTGCTCGCGCTCGCCCGGCGCGACCTCGAGCACCAGCTCGTCGTGCACCTGCAGCAGCATCCGGGAGCCCAGCCCCTGCTCGGTCAGGGAGCGGTCGACCCCCAGCATCGCCACCTTGATGATGTCGGCTGCCGACCCCTGGATGGGGGCGTTGAGCGCCATCCGCTCGGCCATCGCGCGGCGCTGGCCGTTGTCGCTGGTGAGGTCGGGCAGGTAGCGGCGGCGGCCCATGATGGTCTCGGTGTAGCCGTCCTGGCGGGCGGCGGCGACCACCGAACGCAGGTAGTCGCGCACCCCGCCGAACCTGTCGAAGTAGGCGTCCATCTGGTCGCGCGCCTCGTCGCGCGGGATGCCCAGCTGCTGGGCCAGACCGAAGTCCGACAGCCCGTAGGCCAAGCCGTAGGACATCGCCTTGATGCGACGCCGGAGCTCGGGGTCGACCTGCGCGGGCGGCAGCTCGTGCACCCGCGAGGCGACCCAGGTGTGCAGGTCCTCGCCGGAGGCGAATGCCTCGATCAGGCCGGCATCGCGGGACAGGTGCGCCATGATGCGCATCTCGATCTGGCTGTAGTCGGCTGTCAGCAGGCACTCGTAGCCGGCGCCGACGACGAAGGTCTCGCGGATCTGGCGCCCCTCCGCGCTGCGGATGGGGATGTTCTGCAGGTTCGGGTCCTGCGACGACAGCCGCCCGGTCGCCGCGATCATCTGGTTGTAGGTGGTGTGGATGCGGCCGTGATCGTCGATCATCGGGAGCAGCGAGTCGACGACCGTTTTCAGCCGGCTCACGTCGCGGTGCCGCAGCAGCGCGGGGATGACCGGGTGGTCGCTGTTGATCGCGAGCCAGGCGAGCGCGTCGGCGTCGGTGGTGTAGCCGGTCTTGATCCGCTTGGTCTTGGGCAGCCCCAGCTCGTCGAACAGCACGACCTGCAGCTGCTTGGGCGAGCCGAGGTTGAACTCGCGCCCCACCGAGTCGTACGCCGCCTGCGCGGCCTGCCGGACCTCGACGCCGTAGCCGTCCGAGAGCCGCTGCAGGTAGTCGCCGTCGACGGCGATGCCCGTCCGCTCCATCCGCGCGAGCACCGTCACGAGGGGCAGCTCGACCTCGCGCAGCAGGCGGGTGCTTCCCCGGCGCTCGAGGTCGGAGTCGAGGCTCGCGGCGAGGTCGACGACGGCTCGGGCGCGAACGACCTCGACCGAGGTCTCGTCCTCGCCCTCCTCCCCGGTCCCGTCGAGCGTCATCTGCTCGGCGGCCGCGCTGGTCTCGGCGCGCAGCTCGCGCCGCAGGTAGCGCAGGGCAAGGTCGCCGAGGTCGAACGAGCGCTGCCCCGGCAGGGCGAGGTAGGCGGCGAGCGCCGTGTCGCTGGTGACGCCGGCGAGGTCGAGCCCCGCTGCCCAGAGGGCGAGCAGCGGCCCCTTGGCGTCGTGCACCGCCTTGGGTCGGGCCGGGTCGGCGAGCCAGTCCCGCAGCGCCGCGGTGTCATCGGCCGGCAGCTGCTCGGGGTCGAGGAAGGCTCCAGGCCCTTCCTCGACCGCCAGGGAGATGCCGGTGACGACCCCCGTGCCGCGCCCCCAGGTGCCGCGCACCGCGAGGCCGACGCGAACGGCGCCGGACGCGTGCTCGGCGAGCCACTGGGCGACGTCGCCGGCCTCGAGGCGCTCGGCCTCGACCTCGAACCCCGCCTCGGCCTCGGGCTCGACGCTCGACAGCGTCGCGTACAGCCGCTCCCGCAGCACCCGGAACTGCAGGGTGTCGAACAGCTGGTGCACCGCCTCACGGTCCCAGTTGCCCAGGCGCAGGTCAGTGGGCCCGACCTCGAGCGGGACCTCGCGGAGCAGTTCGGTCAGCTGCCGGTTGCGCACGACGTCGGCCAGGTGCTCGCGCAAGTTGGCGCCGGCCTTGCCGGGCACCTCGTCGACGCGGTCGACGAGTGCGGCGAGCGAGCCGAACTGCACGACCCACTTGGCTGCTGTCTTCTCCCCCACGCCGGGGATGGAGGGCAGGTTGTCGCTGGGGTCGCCCCGCAGGGCGGCGAAGTCGGGGTACTGGGTCGGGCTCAGGCCGTACTTGGCCTGGACCTCCTCGGGCGTGAAGCGCGTCATGTCCGAGATGCCCCGGCGGGTCATCAGCACGGTGACCTGGTCGGTGACCAGCTGCAGCGCGTCGCGATCCCCCGTGACGATCAGGACGTTCATCCCGCCTGCGGCCGCCTGTGTGGCAAGGGTGGCGATGACATCGTCGGCCTCGTAGCCGGGCGCGCTGACCATCGGGATGGCGAGCGCCTCGCACACCTCACGAACCAGCGAGACCTGGCCACGGAAGTCGGCCGGGGTCTCAGACCGGTTGGCCTTGTAGCCGCTGTAGGCCTCGTGGCGGAAGGTCGGGCGACTCTCGTCCCAGGTCACTGCCACGTGGGTCGGCTGCTCGTCGCGCAGGACGTTGATCAGCATGGCCGTGAAGCCATAGACGGCGTTGGTGGGCTGGCCTGTCGTCGTCGAGAAGTTCTCCACGGGCAGGGCAAAGAACGCGCGGTAGGCGAGTGAGTGACCGTCGATCAAGAGCAGGCGCGGCCCCGCGGGCCCCTTGGCCACGTCGGGGACCGGCTTCTGGGGGGCCCGCCGCCGGCGCACCGGGGGTGGGGCCACATCAGGTAGGGAGACCGGGTGGGGTGCAGCGATCGGCTCGACGCTGTCACTGACGATGGGCCCCGCATCGTCAGCCGCGACGGCGGCCCCAGCTCCCTCGATCACGCCAGGAGTCTAGAGGGCCCGGCCCACCCGGTGGCCGTCGTCGAGCGGCCGGCGGGCCCGGACGGCGGAACGGCTGGTGATGCCCACCCGCAGGCGTCGGCGCCGGCTCGCGCTGCCCTCGTCGAGGTCGGCGCTGGTCGGGACCTCGACCCCGAGGCGGCGCCGGAGCCCGGCGACGGGGGCGGTCCGGCTGAGGTAGACCGGGGCGAACCCCAGCTGGGCGAGGAAGCGGTTGGCCTCCCGGGAGGCGGGATAGACGGCGACGCTGAGTCCGTCGACCCCCCGCTCCTCCGCCCATGCGGTGGCCGCTGCGACGAGGGCACGCCCGACCCCACTGCGCCTGCGCCCGTGACCGACGGAGAAGTGCGTCAGCAGCACGCTGGGCGAGTCGACCAGGCTGCTCGCGGAGCCGACTGTGGCAAGCGCCATCCCGACGACCTCCTCGCTGTCAACAGCGACGATCAAGCGCTGGTCCGGGTCACGCACCGCCCTGCGGTAACGCTCGTCGACCTGCTCGCGCAGCTGCTCGACATCGACAGCAGTCCGGACGGCACGGCGCGGGCCGGCGTCGCGCAGCTCGTCGTAAAGGGACAGCAGGCTCGGGACGTCGTCGGCGACGGCATCGCGGACGGTGACAGCCGCACGGGTCAAGGCGTCCTCCCGGTCTGTGACGTCACACCGATGGCGACGACATACCGATGGCCCGACCGCCCCGCTGACAACTGCCAGCCCGGCACATGCGCGCCACCATCGATCTTGGCAAGCGCCGCGGCTGGCCGCAGCGGTGCGCTGAGCCTATCCACGGGCGACGCTGCGTGACAGGGGTCCACGTGCCCTGCCGACCTCGTGCGTGTTACATCGGTGGGTCATGCTGATGACGGTGCGCGCAGCTCCAACCACTGCGGCTAGGGTCATCGCTCAGGCACCGTCTGCTCCCGGGGGTAGCGGTGCCCGACTCATGCCGCCGAGCGCAGAGGGGAGCCGCGTGAGCCGCAGCCTGACCGGTGACGCGACGTCAACGTGCCCAGCCCCCTGGCGCCTCCTGCTGGCCGTGCTCGGCGCCCTGCTGCTCGCGCTCGCCGTTCCGGCGGCAGCCTCCGCGGCACCGGTGGCGACGGTCGCCCAGTCAGCGCCGCCAGCACCCGGCGCGAACCCCTCGGCATCCGGGACGTCGAGCACCTCGGCTGCGGCAGTGGTGGGCACCCTGCGCAGCGGTGACAAGGCGCTCGCTGGGGTGCGCGTCACCGCGACCCCTGCAGCGGGTGGCCCCTCGGACGAGGGGCTGAGCGATGCCACCGGCTCGTTCCGGGTGCCTCTTCCCAAGCCGGGGCGCTACCGCGTCCAGCTCGACACCGCCTCCCTCCCCCAAGGCGTGAAGCTCGACCCCGGGGCGTCCAACCCGCTCACCCTGCTGATAGGCGCCGACCGTCCCGAGCGCGTCGCGCTGTTCCGGCTCGCCGGCGGGGCGGGCTCGACGGCGGCCACGCCGAACCAGCCGGTCGAGTGGGTCCAGCTGCTCGTCGACGGCCTGAAGTTCGGCCTTATCGTCGCCATGGCGGCGATCGGCCTGTCGCTGATCTTCGGCACGACGCAGCTGACGAACTTCGCCCATGGCGAGCTCGTCACATTCGGTGCCCTCGCCGCCTTCTTCTTCAACGTCGTCCTGGGCATTCAGCTGATCATTGCCACCCTGCTCGCCGTCCTCGCCGGAGCACTCGCCGGGGCGGTGCTGGAGCTGGGCCTCTGGCGGCCACTGCGGCGCCGCGGCACGGGGCTGATCGCCGCGCTGGTCGTCTCCATCGGGCTGTCGCTGTTCCTGCGGTACCTGTTCCTCTACCTCTACTCCGGCCGCACCCAGCCCTACAACGACTACGCGGTCGGCACCGGCATCGATATCGGGCCGTTCAACATCACCGCGCGCGACCTCATAACCATGGGCATCAGTGCGGCCGTCCTCGCCGCCGTGGGGTTGCTGCTGCTGCGCAGCCGGACGGGCAAGGCGATGCGTGCCGTCGCCGACAACCGGGCACTGGCCGCAGCCTCGGGCATCGACGTGGAGCGCATCATCCTGTTCGTCTGGGTAGTCGGAGCCGGGCTCGCCGCGCTCGGGGGCGTGTTCCTCGGCATGTCGCAGCAGGTCAAGTGGGACATGGGCTTCCAGCTGCTGCTGCTGATGTTCGCCAGCGTCACCCTTGGCGGCCTCGGTACCGCCTTCGGCGCCCTGCTCGGCAGCATCATCGTCGGGGTGTTCATCTCCGAGTCGACGCTCGTGATTCCGATCGAGCTCAAGAACGTCGGCGCGCTGGTCATCCTGATCCTGATCCTGCTCGTCCGCCCGAACGGCCTGCTGGGCCGACGCGAACGCATCGGCTGAGAGGCAGCAATGGACTGGGGATCGATCATCCGCTTCAGCGTCTCGGCCTGCATCGGGCCGGATGCGATCATCTACGCCCTCGCCGCGATCGGGCTCAACGTCCACTTCGGCTACACGGGGCTGCTGAACTTCGGCCAGGCCGGCTTCATGGCAGTCGGCGCCTACGGGATGGGCGTGGCTGTCGTCTTCTTCGGGACCTCCTTCTGGCTGGGCATCGGGGCAGGGGTACTGACCGCCGTGGTGCTCGCCCTGCTGCTCGGCATCCCGACCCTGCGATTGCGCGCGGACTACCTGGCGATCGTCACCATCGCGGCGTCGGAGATCATCCGGCTGACGGTGCGGTCGGTGTACTTCGCGCCCGAGACGGGCGGCTCGTTCGGCCTGCAGAACTTCGCCAACTCGTTCTACAAGCTCGACCCGTTCCACAAGCAGAACTACCAGTGGGGGTCGTTCCGCTACAGCGGCCGCGACCTCTGGGTCGTCGTGGTCGGCTGGAGCGTCGTCGCGCTGGTCACGCTGGTGGTGTTCCTGTTGATGCGTAGCCCGTGGGGCCGGGTGCTGCGCTCGATCCGTGAGGACGAGGACGCCGCGCGCAGCCTGGGCAAGAACGTCTACGGCTACAAGATGCAGAGCCTGGTGCTCGGTGGCGTCATCGGCGCGATGGCCGGGATGGTGTTCGGCATCGCGGCGCAGTCGATCCAGCCCGAGAGCTACCTGCCGGCCATCACGTTCTTCGGCTACGCCGTGCTGATCCTGGGCGGCACGGCCCGAGTGTTCGGTCCCATCGCCGGCAGCATCGCATTCTGGTTGATCATCGCCTTCGCCGAGAGCACGCTGCGCGGCGCCAGCTCCGCGGGCTACATCCCCAGCGCCATCATGAACAGCAACCAGGTCGGCCAGGTGCGGTTCATGCTCGTGGGACTGGGGCTGATGCTGCTGATGATCTACCGCCCCCAGGGCTTCTTCGGCAACCGCAACGAGATCGCTCTGGACGCGCGGTGAGCGAGCGCAGCAGCAGCAGCACGCACAGTGCCGACGAGATCGGGACCGCGGCCCCCGACGGCGACCAGGCGACCGGCGGTGCATCCACGGTGATGCTTTCGACGACCGAGGGCCGGCCGGGCCTGGTCGTCACCGAGGAGTCGCGCGCGGCCGCCCGGCGACAGGCGGCGATGCTCGAAGGGGTCGAGCACACCCCCGGCGTGCCCAAGCCCGATCCTGTCCTCGTGGCCGACAAGGTCCGGCGCAGCTTCGGCGGACTGGTTGCCGTCGACGTCGAGCACGTCGAGTTCCAGCGCGGGGTCATCACCGCCCTGATCGGGCCGAACGGTGCCGGCAAGACGACCTTCTTCAATCTCCTGACCGGCTTCGACCGGCCGGACACCGGCACTTGGAAACTCGACGGCCGCTCCCTCGCGAGGGTGCCCTCCTACCGCGTCGCGCGCCTCGGGATGGTGCGCACCTTCCAGCTGACCAAGGCGCTCTCGCGACTCACCGTCATGGAGAACATGCTGCTCGGGGGTGCCTCCCAGCGGGGCGAGCACTTCCTCGCCGCATTGGTTCCGGGCCTGTGGCGCGGTCAGGAGAAGCTGATGGAGCAGCGCGCGAAGGTGCTGCTGGATCGCTTCATGCTCGGGCCAAAGGCACCCGATTTCGCCGGCACCCTCTCCGGTGGTCAGCGCAAGCTGCTCGAGATGGCACGCGCACTCATGGTGGAGCCGAGCGTTGTCATGCTCGACGAGCCGATGGCGGGGGTCAACCCGGCGCTGACGCAGTCGCTGCTCGGGCACGTCAAGGAGCTGCGCGACCAGGGGATGACCGTGCTGTTCGTCGAGCACGACATGGACGTCGTGGCCGACATCAGCGACTGGGTCGTGGTCATGGCTCAGGGTTCGATCATCGCGGAGGGCCCGCCCAGCGTCATCATGCGCAATCGTGACGTCATCGACGCCTACCTCGGGACCCAGCACGACGAGGTCGACGCGCCCGCCAGGCCCGCAGCTCCTAGTGCCCCAGCGCCCCCGGCGCCCCCAGCGGAGGGGCCCGCCGCTGTCCGGGCAGACGCGCGCGTAGCAGCCGACCGGCCGGCAGCGGACACCCCACCAGCCGATGTCGAGAGGCAGCCGTGAGCGACGAGCCGGTAGGGGCCATCCGCGCGGACGGGCCCGAAGATGTCGCAGCGGCGCAACGCCTGACCAAGGAGCGCCGCGAGACGGTCGACAAGAACCGGGCCGCCGCGCACGAGCAGGGCGCGGGCGAGGCGCTCCTGCGGGCCGACAACCTGATCGCGGGTTACGTCCCCGAGGTCAACATTCTCAACGGCTGCAACCTCTACCTCAGCGACGGTGAGCTCATTGGCATCATCGGCCCCAACGGGGCCGGGAAGTCGACGCTGCTGAAGGCGCTGTTCGGGTTGATCCCCGTGCGCAGCGGCTCGGTGCACCTGCGCGGCGACGTCATCACGTCGATGGCCGCGCACGCGCTGGTGAGCCGCGGCGTCGGCTACGTGCCGCAGAACGGCAACGTGTTCCCCAGCCTCACTGTCGGCGAAAACCTCGAGATGGGCGTCTTCCTCAAACCCAAGACGTTCGCCGCGCGGTTCGGGTTCGTCTCCGAGCTCTTCCCGCTGCTCGGCAGCCGGCGCAAGCAGCGCGCGGGCTCGCTGTCGGGCGGCGAGCGTCAGATGGTCGCGATGGGCCGGGCGCTGATGATGGACCCGTCAGTGCTGCTGCTCGACGAGCCCTCGGCCGGCCTGTCACCGGCCTACCAGGACGAGGTCTTCGCCCGCTGCCGGCAGATCAACGCGACGGGCGTCTCCATCGTCATGGTGGAGCAGAACGCGCGGCGGTGCCTGCAGATCTGCGACCGCGGCTACGTGCTGGACCAGGGCCGCAACGCCTATACCGCGCCCGGCCCGGAGCTGCTCGAGGACCCGAAGGTCATCGAGCTCTACCTCGGGACGCTCGCCCGCGCCTAGGGCGTGGCCGGGTTGAGCTGCCGGTCCGCGCCACCCCGAACCACTTGCCGCCCGGCTGACACCGAAGCGGGGCCCCGGACCGTGGTCCGGAGCCCCGCTCGGGCGGTGCTGCTAGATCTGTGCGCTCAGATCAGGTGGCGCTGACGACCTGGTACTTCGTCAGCGACATGTCGATCTTGTTGGTGCCCTTGCCGTACTGCAGGATCTCGTACGAGCCCTTGGCGGGCTCGCCCTTGTCGGTGAACGAGATGTCGCCGAGGATGCCCTCGTAGTGCAGGTCCTTGCCGGCCTTGGCCAGCGGCAGGCACGCCGCGAAGGTCTTGCAGACCTCGCCCCCGCGGGTGACGTCGTTGATCTGCTTCGACACCGCCGCCGGGTCGTCGGTCTTGGCCACCTCAGCGGCCAGCGCGGTGATGACGACGGCGTCGTAGGACGAGTCGGAGTAGTTGAAGTCCTTCAGCTTCGGGTCGATGGCCTTGAGCTTGGCGATGAAGTCCGGGCCCTTCTTGGTACCGGGCTGGGTCCCCTTGCTGCCGCCGAGCACACCCGGCTTCTTGATCTTGTCGCCGAGCGAGTTACCGACGTTGCCGTCAACGAAGTAGGCGGGCACCTTGTCCGGGCCGATCCCCTTCTCGATCGCACGGGTCAGGATCTTGGCGCCCTCGTCGAACGTGATGTAGAGGATCGCGTCAGGCTTGGCCTGCACCAGCTGGTCGACCTCGTTGTCGTAGGACTGTGCGTTGGGGTCATAGACGACCTTCTTGACGACCTGGCCGCCCGCCGCCTCGATGGACTTCTACGCCGCGTCGGCAAGCCCTGTGCCGTACGGGTCCTGCCGCGCGACGATGGCGACCTTCTGGTGGCCGTCGCCGGTGATGACGTCGCCGTCGAGCTGACCCTGCAGGTTGTCCGGCGGAGCGGTCCGGAAGTACAGGTCCTTGTCCGGGTAGTTGGTCAGCTTCTGGCTGGTGTTGGCGGGCGAGAACATGATTGCGCCGCTCTGCACCACCTTGTCGATGACGGTCAGCGTGACGCCGGACGAGGCAGCGCCGATGATGGCATCGACCCCCTGGCCGAGCTCGCGGTCGACTGTCTGGCTCGCGATGTTGGTGCTGGTGTCACCCGAGTCGCCCTTGACCAGCTTGACCGGCTTGCCCAGCACACCCCCGGCCGCGTTGACGTCGTTGATGGCGAGGCTCGTGCCCGCGATCTCGGGTGGGCCGAGGACGGCGAGGTCGCCCGTCTCGGGAAGCAGCGTGCCGATGGTCAGCTCTCCGTTGGCCTTGGCCTTCGGGGCGCCGGCCGATGCGCTGCCACTGGACGCGGCGCTGGGCGAGCTGCTGGAGCCGGAGCTTGTGCTCTTGCTGCTGCCGCACGCCGTCAGAGCGAGGGTGCCGACGAGCAGCGGTACTGCCGCTGTCGCGAGTCGACGTTGGTGCACAGACATCTCCTGGGGTTACCGGGCGAGCTGGATGTGCCCACCGCCGTGGTGGGACCCCAACGCGGCGGCGCCGGTCGCCGGCCCGATCCGCGCCGAGAGTTATCGGCGCGTGACCTGGTGGCAACAGCGGAGCAAACCACGAGGGCCCCCGGGCGCTACTTCTGGCTCGTCAGCCCCCCGCGAGAGGGGGCGGCGCGGGCAGACCGGGCCCACCCGCGCCGGGGACGAGTGAGCCGTCGATGATCGCCTGGGCAACGTCACTCATCGAGGCCCGCCGGTCCATCGAGGCACGTTGGACCCACCGGAACGCCTCCGGCTCGGACATCGCGTGCTGCGACTGCAGCTGGCCCTTGGCCCGCTCGATGAGCTTGCGCGCCTCGAGCCGGCCGGCCAGGTCCCGCGTCTCCTGCTCGAGCGCGACGATCTCGGCGTGTCGGCTGAGGGCCAGCTCGATCGCGGGCAGCAGGCCCCGCTTCTGGAAGGGCTTGACCAGGTAGGCCATGGCTCCCGCGTCGCGAGCCCGCTCGATCAGCTCCCGCTGGGAGAAGGCGGTCAGGATGATGACCGGTGCGATGCGCTCCGCAGCGATGCGGCCCGCTGCCTCCAGCCCGTCGACGCCGGGCATCTTGATGTCGAGGATCACGAGGTCCGGCCGCAGCTCCTGCGCCAGGCGCACCGCGCTCTCCCCGTCGCCCGCCTCGGCGACGACGTCGTAGCCCTCTTCCTCGAGCATCTCCTTGAGGTCGAGCCGGATGAGGGCCTCGTCCTCCGCGAGCAGCACCCGGCGCGATGGGGTCGGCCTCGGGGTAGCAGGCCTCGGGGTCGCAGGCCTCGGGGTCGGGGTCGGGGTCATCAGGCTCCTCGGCGGCGACGGCAGCGATCGGCCGTCAGGGTACCGAGGGTGGACCGCGGGATGCACGGGGCTCGTGTCCTGGTTCGCCGGGCGGTACATCAGCCGCTACGCTCGGGCGGCCCGGTGGACCTCTGCCGGGCGCCGCCGCCGGACCACCGGTTTGGCAAGCCTCCGTACTCCAACCGGCAGAGAGGGCGGTCTCAAACACCGCACAGTGTGGGTTCGACTCCCACCGGAGGCACGCTCGGATCTCGCTGTACGCACGGCGCGCCCGGCCCCCCGCCCAGGGAATGGCCAGTCGGTCAGTCCTCAGCGTTCAGGAGCTCTCGCGCCAGCTGCTGGGCAAACCGCCAGCGCTCGGCTGCCGCCAGGGTCACCGGGTGGAACTCCATCTCGCGCAGCGCCGCCGCGCCGCCCTCGAGGCCGCAGCTGTCGAGCAGCTGCTGCTCCACCTCGATCGCGCGAAGCGCGAGGATCAGTGCCCGCGCACCGCCCTGCCGGCCGCGCAGGTCCTCGGCGCGGGCGCGCAGGACGTGCACAGTCGCCGCGAGCTCGTGGTCCTCGGTGAGGTCCTTGATCAGTGCCGGGTCGAGGTTGACGGCGGTCTCGCTCACAGCCCTCCCCTCATCCGCTTCGGGGCGGGCCCGCGCGACCCAGTCACAGCTGCCCATCGGCACCAGTCCGAACACCGCAAGCGCTGCTCGCGGGCCACGTCGAGCGCTGCTCACGGAGTAGTGCTGCCGGTGGAGCTACCGCATGCTCGGCACGATCGGCGCAGGCAGCATTGTCGTCCCCATCAACTGCGCGTCGACCGCCGAGGCACACGCCCGGCCCTCAGCGATGGCCCAAACGATCAAGGACTGGCCCCGGCCCATGTCGCCGCAGACGAAGACCCCAGGGATGCCGCTGACCCACTGCTCGCTGCGGGCGACGTTGCCCCGCGGGTCCAGCTCAACGCCGAGCTGCTCGAGCAGCGGCCCACGCTCGGGCCCGGTGAACCCCATGGCCAGCAGGACGAGGTCGGCCGGCAGCTCCTGCTCGGTGCCCTCCTTCTCCGCGAACCGCCCGTCGACCATCTCGACCTCGACGAGGACCAGGGCTCGTACCCGCCCGGCCTCGTCGCCCACCAGCCGCTTGGTGTTGACCGAGAACATGCGCTCGCCGCCCTCCTCGTGCGCGCTCGAGGTCCGGTACATGAGCGGCCAGGTGGGCCACGGGGTCGAGTCGGCCCGCTGCTCGGGCGGACGGGGCATGATCTCGAGCTGGGTGACCGAGGCGGCTCGATGGCGGTGGGCGGTGCCGAGGCAGTCAGCACCGGTGTCACCGCCGCCGATGATCACTACGTGCTTGCCGCGGGCTGAGATCGTCGGCGCGGCGAGGTCGCCCTCCTGCACCCGGTTGGTCGGCTCGAGGTACTCCATTGCCAGGTGGATACCCGACAGCTCGCGGCCCTCCACCGGCAAGTCACGCCCGACTGTGGATCCCCCGGCGAGCACGACAGCGTCGTAGGACGAACGCAGCTCCTCGGCGCTGACGTCGACTCCGACGGTGCAGGAGGTGATGAACCGCGTCCCCTCGGTCTCCATCTGCTTCAGGCGCCGGTCGAGAACGTGCTTTTCCATCTTGAACTCGGGGATGCCGTAGCGCAGCAGCCCCCCGACCCGGTCGGCCCGCTCGTACACCACGACCTCGTGCCCCGCCCGCGTCAGCTGCTGGGCGGCGGCGAGACCGGCCGGCCCGCTCCCGACGACAGCGATGCGCTTGCCGGTCCGCTCCGCCGCGGTGACCGGCCGGACACGGCCCTCGTCCCAGGCGCGGTCGACGATGCTGACCTCGACCTGCTTGATCGTCACCGGGTCGTCGGAGATGCCGAGCACGCAGGCCGCCTCGCACGGCGCCGGGCACAGCCGGCCGGTGAACTCCGGAAAGTTGTTGGTGGCGTGCAGGCGCTCCATCGCCTCGTCCCACTCGCCGCGGCGGACGAGGTCGTTCCACTCCGGGATGAGGTTGCCGAGCGGGCAGCCGTTGTGGCAGAAGGGAATGCCGCAGTCCATGCACCGCGTCGCCTGGTGCTGCAACGCGGAGTCGGGAAACTGCTCGTACACCTCACGCCAGTCCTGCAGCCGCAGGTCGACCGGGCGGCGGGTCGGCAGCGCGCGGGTGTGCTTGAGGAACCCGCTCGGGTCAGCCATCGATAGCTCCAGGTCGGGGGTGCCAAGAAAACAGCGGGAGGATGGAGCAGCCGGAGGGCCCGGGCAACCAGGCGCGGCGGGCCTCAGGCACGGGCGACCGCCATCACCAGCTCGTCGGCATTGGTGCCCGAACGCTCTGCCTGGGCCATCGCGTCGAGCACCCGCTTGTAGTCGCGCGGCATCACCCGCGTGAAGCGGGCCGGGTCCCAGTCCTCGAGCAGCTGCTGGGCGACTGTCGAGCCGGTCTCGGCGACGTGCCGGGCGACGGCGTCGCGCAGGAAGTGCTCGTCATCGAGCTCGATCGGGCCGAGGTCGACCATCTCGCGGTTGACGCGGCTCGTGTCGGCGTCGAGCAGGTATGCGATGCCGCCGCTCATCCCCGCGGCGAAGTTGCGGCCGGTGCGGCCGAGCACGACCACCCGCCCGCCGGTCATGTACTCGCAGCCGTGATCGCCGATGCCCTCGACGACAGCGACGGCGCCCGAGTTGCGGACGCAGAACCGCTCCCCGACGACGCCGCGCAGCAGCACCTCGCCGCTTGTGGCGCCGTAGAGGACGACGTTGCCGGCGACGATGTTGGCCTCCGCCGGGAAGGGAGCCGCCGCGGGAGGCGTGACGACGATGCGGCCGCCGGACAGGCCCTTGGCGACGTAGTCGTTGGCGTCACCCTCGAGGCGCAGCGTGATCCCTCGCGGGACGAAGGCGCCGAACGACTGCCCCGCCGACCCGGTGAAGCGGATGCTGATCGTGTCGTCGGGCAGCCCGTCGCCGCCGAAGCGCTGGGTCACCCGGTGGCCGAGCATGGTGCCGACGGTGCGGTTGACGTTGCGGATGGGCAGCTCGAGCGAGACCGGGGTCCCGTCCGCGAGTGCCCCCTCCGACAGGGCGATCAGCGTGTTGTCGAGCGCTCGCTCGAGCCCGTGGTCCTGGGATTTCGTGCAGTGCGAGTGGCCGCCGAAGGGCCGCTCGGGCACGTGCAGCAGCGGCGTGAGGTCCAGGCCCTGCGCCTTCCAGTGGTCGAGCGCGGGCCGCAGGTCGAGAACTTCCGCGTGGCCGACGGCCTCCTCGATCGAGCGGAAGCCGAGGGCGGCCAGCTGCTCGCGCACCTCGTGGGCGATGTACTCGAAGAAGGTCACCACGAACTCGGGCTTGCCGGTGAAGCGCTCGCGCAGCAGGGGGTTCTGCGTCGCCACGCCCACCGGGCAGGTGTCGAGGTGGCAGACCCGCATCATCACGCAGCCGGCCACCACCAGGGGCGCTGTGGCGAAGCCGAACTCCTCGGCGCCGAGCAGTGCGGCGATGATGACGTCGCGCCCGGTCTTCATCGAGCCGTCGACCTGGACCACGATGCGGTCCCGCAGCCCGTTGAGCAGCAGCGTCTGCTGGGTCTCGGCGAGCCCGAGCTCCCACGGCGCCCCGGCGTGCTTCAGCGAGGTCAGCGGGCTCGCGCCCGTGCCGCCGTCGTGGCCGGAGATGAGGACGACGTCGGCGTGGGCCTTGGCCACCCCGGCAGCGACGGTGCCCACCCCGACCTCGGCGACGAGCTTGACGTGCACCCGGGCCGAGGGGTTGGCGTTCTTCAGGTCGTGGATGAGCTGGGCGAGGTCCTCGATGGAGTAGATGTCGTGGTGCGGCGGCGGGGAGATCAGCCCAACGCCCGGCGTGCTGTGCCGGGTCTTGGCGATCCACGGGTAGACCTTGTGCGCAGGTAGCTGGCCACCCTCGCCGGGCTTGGCGCCCTGCGCCATCTTGATCTGGATGTCGTCGGCGTTGGTCAGGTACTCGCTGGTGACGCCGAACCTGCCGCTCGCGACCTGCTTGATCGACGAGCGCTTGGAGTCGCCGTTGGCCAGGGGGCGAAAGCGCTCGGGGTCCTCCCCGCCCTCGCCGGTGTTGCTCTTGCCGCCGAGCCGGTTCATGGCGATGGCGAGGGTCTCGTGCGCCTCGGCGCTGATCGAGCCGTAGGACATCGCCCCGGTAGCGAAGCGCCGCACGATCGACTCGACCGGCTCGACCTCGTCGACCGGCACTGGCGGCCGCACGTCATCACGCAGCGCGAACAGCCCGCGCAGCGTCCCCGCCTCACGCGAGAGCCTGTCGATGGTGTCGGTGTACTCACGGAACACGTCCTCGCGGCGGGCGCGGGTTGCGTGCTGCAGCGTGAAGACGGTCTCGGGGTTGAACAGATGGATCTCGCCCTCGCGGCGCCACTGGTACTCGCCCCCGACCTCCAGGCCACGGTGCGCGACCTCGGCCGCGTTGCCCGGGTAGGCACGCTCGTGCCGGCGGGCGACCTCTGCCGCGAGCACGTCGAGCCCGACGCCCTCCAGCCGGCTGGCGGTCCCGACGAAGTAGCGCGAGACGAGCTCGGCCGACAGGCCGATCGCCTCGAACACCTGCGCCCCGGTGTAGGAGGCGACAGTGCTGATGCCCATCTTGGACATCACCTTCAGCACGCCCTTGTTCATCGCCTTGCGCAGGTTGGTGACGGCCTGCTCGGCGGTGTCGACCCCCGGCAGCTCACCGGCGGCGAGCATGTCCTCGGCCGACTCGAACGCCAGGTAGGGGTTGATCGCCGCGGCGCCGTACCCGACCAGCAGGGCGATGTGGTGCACCTCGCGGGCGTCGCCGCACTCGACGACCAGCCCGACCCGGGTGCGCGTCTTGGCGCGGATGAGGTGGTGATGCACCGCCGCAGTCAGCAGCAGGCTCGGGATAGGCGCGAGGATGCGGTCGGAGTCGCGGTCGGACAGCACGATGATGCGCGAGCCGTTCTCGATCGACAGGTCGATCTCGCGGCAGATCGCTTCGAGGCGCTCCTCGAGGGCTGCGGCGCCGCCGGCGACGTGGTAGAGCCCACGGATGTTCACTGCCCCGAAGCCGGGCAGGTCGCCGTCGTCGTTGATGCCGCGCAGCTTGGACAGGTCGTCGTTGCTGATCACCGGGCCGGGCACGACGACCTGGCGGCAGCTGGCCGGCGTCGCCTCCAGCAGGTTCTGCTCGGGCCCCAGCGTCGAGGACATCGACGTCACCATCTCCTCGCGGATGGCGTCCAGCGGGGGGTTGGTGACCTGCGCGAACAGCTGGGTGAAGTAGTCGAACAGCAGCCGCGGCCGCTTGGACAGCACCGCGACGGGGGTGTCGGTGCCCATCGACCCGATTGCCTCGGCGCCGGTACGGGCCATGGGGGCGACGAGGATGCGCAGCTCCTCCTCGGAGTAGCCGAAGACCTGCTGGCGCCGCAGCACCGACTGGTGGCCGTAGGAGACGTGCGGCCGGTCCTTGAGGTCGTCCAGGCGGACCAGGCCGGCGTGCAGCCACTCTTCGTACGGCTGCTCGGCGGCGAGTTGGGCCTTGACCTCGGCGTCGTCGACGATGCGGCCCTGCGCGGTGTCGACGAGGAACATGCGGCCGGGCTGCAGGCGGCCCTTCTGCACCACCCGCTCAGGGGCGATGTCGAGCACCCCGACCTCGCTGGCGAGCACCACGAGATCGTCGTCGGTGACCCAGTAGCGGCCGGGGCGCAGCCCGTTGCGGTCGAGCACCGCACCGATCACGGTGCCGTCGGTGAACGCGATGCTGGCTGGCCCGTCCCAGGGCTCGAGCACACTGGCGTGGAACTCGTAGAAGGCCCGCCGCGCGGGGTCCATCTCGGCGTTGTTCTCCCACGCCTCGGGGATCATCATCAGCACCGAGTGCGTCAGGCTGCGTCCGGACAGGTGCAGCAGCTCGAGCACCTCGTCGAAGCTGGCCGAATCGCTCGCGCCGGGTGTGCAGATGGGGAACAGCCGGCTGAGCTCGCCGGGGATCAGGTCGCTTTCGAGCAGGGCCTCGCGGGCCGCCATCCAGTTGCGGTTGCCCTTGACCGTGTTGATCTCGCCGTTGTGCGCGACGTAGCGGTAGGGGTGGGCGAGCGGCCAGCTCGGGAACGTGTTGGTCGAAAAACGGCTGTGCACCAGCGCGATGGCCGAGGTGAAGCGCTCGTTGGTGAGGTCGCGGAAGTACTCGCCGAGCTGGTTGGTGGTGAGCATCCCCTTGTAGACCAGGGTGCGGCCGGACAGGCTCGGGAAGTACACGCCCGTCTCGCGCTCGGCGCGCTTGCGCACGCAGAAGGCGCGGCGCTCGAGGTCCATGCCGGAGGCGCCGGCGAGGAACATCTGCCGCATGACCGGCTCGACCTCGCGCGCCGCGGCGCCGATCGGGCCGCTCTCGACCGGCAGCGAGCGCCAGCCCAGCAGGCGCAGCCCCTCCTGGTGCACGATCTTGCGCATCAGCTGGATGGCCACGTCGCGGGCGCCGGCCTCGCGCGGCAAAAAAGCGGTGCCGACGGCGTAGGAGCCAGCCTCGGGGAGCGGGAAGTCGACCTCGAGCCGCAGGAACGCGTCGGGGACCTGCACGAGGATGCCGGCGCCGTCACCGACCAGCGGGTCACTGCCGGAGGCGCCCCGGTGGTCGAGGTTGCGCAGCGCGGTCAGGCCCTTCGCGACGATGTCGTGGCTGGCCCGGCCGCGAGCATCGACGACAAACGCGACGCCGCAGGCATCGTGCTCCTGCGACGGGTCGTAGAGACCGGAGGGCTGGCCGAGCTCGGGCATGGGTTGGGGGGTCCGTCCGTCGTACTGGTCGTGGAGGCGCTCGACCGGACGACACTGTCCGGGCACGGTGACCGCAGATTACGTCCCAGGTGAGAGCGGCGGCAACTTCTAGCCGCGGCTACTCGAGGCTGCCAGCTGGCGCGACCCACTGGCCGCGCTGACCAGTTACTCCGGAGACCCGGTCGAAGTCTGCGTCGTCGTGCAGGACGATCAGGTCGAGTTCTTCGGCAGCGGCGGCGATCAACAGGTCAGCGATCTTGCGTCCACGCTGGCTGGCCTGTGCCAGCAGCCGCTGAACCTGTAGGGGTGAGGGGTGGGATGCGGCAATGCCGCGGGCGGGGCGGCACCCGATGGTGGTCCTGACGATCAACCCGCTGCTTGCGCGCCTCTCGTCGATGACGGGGGTCCTCGTCACAGGAACGGCCGGGCCCAGGACGACGCACATCCCGCTCGGCCGAGAGGCCGGACTCACGCGGTACGACGAGAGCTACGCCGTCACCACGGAGCTGCACAATGTCCCTCTGCAGGCGCTTCGCGGGCGACGTGGACGGCTGGCAGCGGCCGAGCTAGGTGCGCTGGAACAGACCATCCGCATCGCGCACGGACTGATCGAGACCGCCCGATAGGCCCGTCACCTTGGCGACGTTGCTACTCGATCGTCGACGGCCTACTCCACCGTGGACGGGGCACTCCGGGACGCCTCGTCAGCGCTGGCGTGCGTCGCCGTCGCCGTCGCCGTCGCCGTCGCCGTCGTCTCGGCATCAGGTTGAACGGGGTCTGTGGAGTCGGGGGGCGGTGGCGCATCCGGCGGGGTCCAGGTCTCCTGTTGGCCACGGTGGCGGATGAGGTACGCCACGGCAATGCCGAACACGACGACGCTCACGTAGTCGTTGAGCCGCAGGCCGAAGAACCGGTGCGCCGTGTCGATGCGCAGCGCCTCGATCCAGGCGCGCCCGACTGTGTAGACCGCGACATAGAGCGCGAACACCCGCCCGCGGGCGAGGTGCCAGCGCCGCTCGGCCAGCAGCACCACCACCGCGGTGCCCAGGCACCACAGTGACTCGTAGAGGAAGGTCGGGTGGTAGGTGGCCACGCCCGGCACGATCTGGTTCTGCGGGTCGATGTGGACCGCCCACGGCAGCGTGCTCGGGCGCCCGTACAGCTCCTGGTTGAACCAGTTGCCCCAGCGCCCAATCGCCTGGGCCACGACGATGCCGGGGGCGCAGGCGTCGGCGCCTACCCGGAACGGCACGCCGGCCCGGCGCACGGCGATGGCACCACCGATCGCCCCGCCGGCGATGGCGCCCCAGATGCCGAGCCCACCGCGCCATACGTACAGCGCCTCGATGGGATGCCCGCCGGCCCCGAAGTAGGGGTCGGGGGTGGTGATCACGTGGTAGAGCCGCGCCCCGATGATCCCGCACGGCACGCCCCAGACGGCGATGTCGCCGCCGAGGCCCTGGGGGGCGCCCCGGGCCCGCAGCCGCCGCTCGGCGATCATGGAGCCGACGATGACGCCGAGGATGATGCACAGCGCGTACCCGCGCAGCGGGATCGGACCAAGGTGCCAGACCCCGTGCGAGGGGCTGGGGATCGAGGCCAGCACGCGCGCAGCCGGTGCCGCCATAGCGGCCGTGACGGTCACGACGCGCGGCGGCGGACGCCGCTGGCCAGGTCGGCGGCGAGGGAATGTACCGCGTCGATGCCCTGCTCCGGGGTAGCGGCGTCGAGCAGTGCCCGGACGAAGGCCGAGCCGACGATCACGCCGTCGGCGTAGGCGGCGACCTCGGCGGCCTGCGTCCCGTCCGACACTCCGAGCCCGACTGCCACCGGCAGGTCGGTGTGCGGCCGAGTGCGCGCGACCAGCTCGGCGGCCCGGTTGCCGATCGCCGTCCGGGTGCCGGTGACGCCCATCGCCGATGCGGCGTAGACGAAGCCGCGGTTGGTGCGCCCGACGACGCCGATGCGCTCGTCCGAGGACGAGGGCGCGACGAGGAAGACGGGGTCAAGGCCGTGCCGCTCGGCGGCGGTGAGCCAGTCGGCGGCCTCCTCGGGCACGAGGTCGGGCGTGATCGCGCCGACGGCGCCGGCCTCGGCGAGGGCCGCAGCGAACGCGTCCGGGCCGAGCTGCTCGATGGGGTTCCAGTAGGTCATCACCAGCGTCGGCACCCGCTGCGCGACCCGGGCGACGGTGCTCATGACGTCGCGCACCTTCGTGCCGCCGGCGAGCGCGCGCACAACAGCGTCCTGGATGGTGGGGCCGTCCATCAGCGGGTCGGAGTAGGGCAGGCCGACCTCGAGGACGTCGACGCCGCCGTCGATCATCGCCTCGAGCGCCGCCCCGGCCCCCTCGATCGACGGGAAGCCCGCTGGCAGGTACCCGATGAGCAGGGCGCGGTCTTCCGCCCGGGCGGAGGCGAACGCGGCGCCGAGCCGACCGGTCACCCGCGGGGCGGTCGTCGTCACCACCCCTCGCCCTCACCCTCGTCGGCATCGCGCTTGAGCTCGGCCTCGGCGACCTGCTCGGCGGTCACCAGCCCGAACCACCGAGCGGCGGTGTCGACGTCCTTGTCGCCGCGACCGGACAGGTTGACGAGCACGAGCGCCTCCGGGCCCAGCTCGCGGGCGAGGTCCACGGCACCAGCGACGGCGTGCGCGGACTCGATCGCCGGCAGGATGCCCTCGGTCTTGGCCAGCAGGGACAGCGCGTCCATCGCCTGGGCGTCGTCGACGACGACGTACTCGGCGCGGCCGGTGTCGCGCAGCCAGGCGTGCTCGGGCCCGACGCCGGGGTAGTCCAGGCCCGCCGAGATCGAGTGCGTCTCCTGCGTCTGCCCGTCCTCGTCCTGCAGCAGGTAGGTCCGCATCCCGTGCAGCACGCCGCTGCGGCCGCCGGCGAGGGTGGCCGCGTGCTGGCCGCTGGCCAGGCCGTTGCCGCCGGCCTCGCAGCCGACCAGGCGGACCGAGGGGTCGTCGAGGAAGGCGTAGAAGGCGCCCATCGCGTTGGAGCCTCCGCCGACGCACGCCACGACGGCGTCGGGGAGCCGGCCCTCGGTCGCCAGCAGCTGGGCGCGCGCCTCGTCGCCGATGATGCGCTGGAAGTCGCGCACCATCGCCGGGAAGGGGTGCGGCCCCATCACCGACCCGATGCAGTAGTGGGTGGTCTCGACGTTGGTGACCCAGTCGCGCATCGCCTCGTTGATCGCGTCCTTGAGGGTGCGGCTGCCGGTGGTGACCGGCACGACCTCGGCCCCCAGCAGGCGCATCCGGGCGACGTTGAGCGCCTGCCGCTCGGTGTCGTGCTCGCCCATGTAGACCACGCACTCCAGGCCGAGCAGGGCGCACGCGGTGGCGGTCGCGACGCCGTGCTGGCCGGCGCCGGTCTCGGCGATGACCCGCGGCTTGCCCATCCGGACCGTCAACAGCGCCTGGCCGAGCACGTTGTTGATCTTGTGTGAGCCGGTGTGGGCGAGGTCCTCGCGCTTGAGCAGGATGCGCGCACCGCCGGCGGACGCCGCGAGCCGCACGACCTCGGTGACCGGGGTCGGACGGCCCGCGTAGCTGGCGAGCAGGTGCGCGAGCCGGTCGCGGAAGGCGGGGTCGGCCTGGGCGGATGCGTAGGCGGCGGTCAGCTCGTCGAGCGCGGCGACGAGCGCCTCCGGGACGAACCGGCCACCAAAGCGCCCGAAGTGGCCGGTCTCGTCCGGAACCACCGCAGAGTGGCCGTCGCCGACAGCGACGACGTCGCCCGCCTCGGCGCCCGATGCTCCCGCGCGCGGCGGCCCGAGCGTGGTCACGGGCGCGCCTGGACGGCTGGTGTGCCGGCGGCGATCAGCGAGCGGACCGTGTCCAGCGGGTCGGCGCCGGTGACGGCTGCCTCGCCGACGAGCACGGCGCCGGCGCCGGCATCGGCGTACGCGCGGACGTCCTGCGGGCCGCGGACGCCGGACTCGGCGACGGCGACGACGCCCGGCGGCAGCAGCGGGCGCAGCCGGGAGAACGTGTCGCGGTCGACCTCGAGCGTGCGCAGGTCGCGGGCGTTGACGCCGACGAGCGTGGCGCCGGCGTCGAGGGCGCGCGCCACCTCGGTCTCGTTGTGCACCTCGACGAGGACTGTCATGCCCAGTGCTTCGGCCTGCTGCCGCAGCTCGACGAGGGCGGGCTGGTCGAGCGCTGCGACGATGAGCAGGACGAGGTCGGCGCCGTGCGCGCGGGCCTCGTCGACCTGGTAGCCGGTGACGATGAAGTCCTTGCGCAGCACGGGCAGGCTCACCGCGGCGCGCACGGCGTCGAGGTCGGCGAGGCTGCCGCCGAACCGGCGCTGCTCGGTCAGCACGCTGACGACCGACGCTCCGGCCTGCTGGTAGGTAGCGGCGAGCACAGCCGGGTCAGGGATGGCGGCGAGGTCGCCGCGGCTGGGCGAGCGCCGCTTCACCTCGGCGATGACGCTGACACCGGGGGCTTGCAGCGCGGGCATGGGATCGAGCGCGGGGGCAGCGGCGAGGGCGCGGGCGTGGACGGCATCGGGTTGGGCCGCCGACCGCCGCACGGACAGGTCGGACAGCACGCCGGCGACGATCTCGTCGAGCACGGAGCCAGCCACCCGATGATCGTACGGTCGACCGTTGCACCGGAGACGAAACGGCAGCGCCGGGCAGCGCCGGGTGGGTCCGGCGGCGGTCGCTGCTGTCGGATCTGCAGGCATCCTTCCCGGCACCTGCGTTATGGCCGGAGGGTCGTCCCCGACTCGCCGCCGGCCACTGGAGGATGACTGCGGTTGGGACCGGCGGGTGCTGCGGTCGGGTCGCTGGGGGGTGCTGCGGTCGGGTCCTCGCCGCGCTCGAGGGCGTCCCACTCTGTGCCCGGCGGCCCGGCGGCCCGGCCCGCAGGCGCCCCCGGCGCGTCGTAACGGCTCGAGGTGGCCACGCGCCGGGGCCCGGTCGCCGCGGTGAGCAGGCCCCCGGCGGCGACCAGCAACCCGGCGAGCACGTCGAGCCAGCCGAGCCCCGTCGAGCCGGCCGCCAGCACCGGGGGAAAGGAACCCCTGGCTGCCAGCTCATGCCGGGCCATTGTCAGGGGGTCGAGCACGACGCGCAGAGTCAGCGCGACGAGCCCCAGCCCAGCAAGCAGCACCACAGCCGCGGCCGCGATGCGCAGCAGCCGGGCGCGCGCCGAGACGACAGCGACCGCCCCGGCCGCCGCCACCAGCGCCAGGGGCACAGCAGCCGGCACCAGGTTCCGCCCGCGCAGCAACGGGTTGGCCACGGCGATGAGCGACTCCCCCAGCCGCGGCCGCAGCCACACTCCGGCCGAGCAGCCGGCCGCCAGGGCGACGCCGACGCCGAGCAGGGCGACGCCCAGCAGCAGCGGTCGGCGCCCACGTGACGCTCTACCCGCTGTGCTGCCGGCGGTAGTGCCAGCGGCGCTGCCGGTGCTCACGCCGCAGGCGGCTGCACCGGGCGCAGCGTCTCGGCTGCCGCGACGGCCCGCAGGACGGCTGATGCCTTGTGCTCGGTCTCGGCCTGCTCCGCCGCCGGGCTGCTGTCGGCCACGATGCCGGCAGCAGCCGGCACGTACGCTCGGCCGCCCTGCAGCACCGCCGTGCGGATGGCGATGGCGAGGTCGAGGTCGCCGCCGAAGTCGAGGTAGCCCACGCCGCCCCCGTACAGCCCGCGGCGGACGGGCTCGAGCTCCTCGATGATCTCCATCGCCCGGACCTTCGGCGCCCCGGTGAGCGTCCCGGCGGGAAAGCAGGCGCGGAGCACGTCGACTGCCGTCCGGTCGGCCGGCACCTCGCCGACGACTGTCGACACGATGTGCATGACGTGGCTGTAGCGCTCGATCGCGCCGAACTCTGTGACGCGCACGCTGCTCGGCGCGCACACCCGCCCGAGGTCGTTGCGGCCGAGATCGACGAGCATGACGTGCTCGGCCCGCTCCTTGGGGTCGGCCAGCAGCTCGGCGGCGAGCTCGGCGTCCTCCTCCGGGCTTTGCCCACGCGGCCGGGTGCCGGCGATGGGATGCAGCCGTGCGCGCAAGGCGCCCGGGTTGCCCCGGTGGACCGCATCCCCCGCCGTCACGGTGACCAGCGCCTCGGGTGAGGAGCCGACGACGTCGAGGGGACCGTTCGGGCCCTCGAGGCGCAGCAGGTACATGTACGGGCTGGGGTTGCTGGTGCGCAGCATCCGGTAGACGTCGAGCGCCTCGACGCCGGTCTCGACCTCGAACCGCTGCGCCACCTGCACCTGGAAGACGTCGCCGGAGCGCACGTACTCCAGCGCCCGCTCCACCGCGGGCTGGTAGGCGCCCGGCGGGGTGCGCGACGCGAATGACGGCGTGCCGGCGGGGCTGGCCAGCGCCACAGTCGGCTCGGCCGGCTGCGCGAGCCCCGCAGCCATCGCGTCGAGGCGGGCGACAGCGGCGTCGTAGTCGGCGTCGAGCGCGTTGGTCACCAGCAGGCACGAGCCGTTCTCGTGGTCCAGCACGGCGAGGTCGGTCGCGAGCAGCATGCACAGCTCGGGCAGGGCGAGGTCGTCCTCGGTGTCGACGGGCAGCGTCTCGATGCGCCGCACGAGGTCGTAGCCGAGGTAGCCGACGAGCCCGCCCATCAGCGGCGGCATCCCCGGCAGGCGCGGCGCGCGCAGCGCCGTCGTGCAGGCAGCCAGTACCTCCAGGGGGTCGTCGTGCTGCGGCAGCCCGGGCGGCGGGTCGCCGACCCAGACCGCGCGGCCGCCGCGCTCGGTCAGCATCGCCGCTGAGCGCAGCCCCACGAAGGAGTAGCGCGACCAGGACCGCCCGTGCTCGGCGGACTCGAGCAGGAACGTGCCGGGCCCCGCACCGAGCTTGCGGTAGACCCCGACGGGCGTCTCTCCGTCGGCGAGGACCCGACGGGTGACCGGGACGACGGGATAGTTGGCGGCGAGCCGCGCGAACTGCTCCCGGTTCGGGACGAGCGCGCCGTCGGTCACGCCGGGTCGGGGCGGCTGCCCGTAACGGCCTGCAGCGCGCCCGCGTCGAAGCAGGTGCGGTCGCCGGTGTGGCAGGCCGCCCCCACCTGGTCGACGCGCACGAGCAGGGTGTCGCCGTCGCAGTCCAGAGCGACCGACTGCACCCACTGCTGGTGGCCACTGGTGTCGCCCTTGACCCAGTACTCCTGGCGGCTGCGGCTCCAGTAGGTGCATCGCCCGGTGGTAAGGGTGCGGTGCAGCGCCTCGTCGTCCATCCAGCCGACCATCAGCACCTCACCGGTGTCGTGCTGCTGCGCGACTGCCACGACGAGGCCGTCGGCGTCACGCTTGAGCCGGGCGGCGAGGACGGGGTCGAGTGAGCTCGGACGCGGTGGTGCGGTCACCCGGCCATCCTGCCAGGAGCTGACGCCTCGCCCTGAGCAGCGCGGTCAGGCCCGCTGGCCGGTCGGGGTCGGTGTGGGCAGATCGGGCACGTCGGGGGTGGGCACACCCGGGTCGGGCACCGTGCTGGGGTCACTAGGGGTACTACCGGGGTCGGGCGGGACCACGTCGGCGGAGTCGGGGATGAGCGCCGCGAGCACCTTGGCCGCCTCCGCGCCCAGCCCGGCCACCGTCGGGTCGCCGCCGACCTGCCGCAGGCCGACGAACAGCTGCCGGGAGTCGGTGACGGCGAAGTCGGTCACCTGCGGGCGCCCTGCAGCCGGCGTCTTGGTCAGGCCGGTGGCCCCGGGAACGCCGGGCACCGGGATGTCGCGGTAGCCGCTCGCCCGGTTGGCCTTGTTGGAGTAGGCAAGCTCCCGCTCCGCCGAGGCGCGGTTGGGAAAGCGCAGCACGTAAACCATGGCGAGGTAGTCCCCGCCCGGGCGGCCGACACCGACCAGCTCCAGGCTGGTGATGCTCTGCAGCCCGTCCCGCCTGAACTCGGTGATCTCCCCCGCGTCGGTGGCTACCGACGCCGGGCTGACCGACCGGATCGTCACGGCTCGGTACCCCAGCCGCGCCAGTGCCGGAGGCGTCTCGACCAGCCCGAGGCCGCCGGACGGGAGCGGAGCCGGGCTGGTGCTGCCCCCGCCGCCGCCACCGCTAGATCCGCCAGGGCCGCCGCCGGGGGCGGGCACACCGCCGGTCGCTGGCGCGGGCGTCGAGGTCGCCACCCGCGGGACGGGGAGCAGCCGGGCACCGGCGCTCGCCCGCGCGCCGGACCGCGAGAGCAGGGCGACAGGAGAGGCCACCGCCAGCACGACGAGCAGCGCAAGGAGCGGGGCCAGCCATGCCGGACGGTGCCGGGTCGCGCGGGCCGACCGGCGCCGCAGCCGACCGCTGCCCCTGGCCGCCGTGGGTCCAGAAGCCCGGGCCGGCCCCGACGGGTCGTCGGGCGCCGCCCACGCCGGTGGACCGCTGGGCTGCTCGGGCATGGGTTGATTCTGCCGGAGCGCCACGATGTCGTCAGCGGACGGCGATCCCCGCCTCACGCAGCGCACCCTTGACCTCGCCGATGCGCAGCACGCCGAAGTGGAAGACGCTCGCCGCCAGCACGGCGTCGGCGCCTGCCTCGACGGCCGGCGCGAAGTCGTCGAGCGACCCCGCTCCTCCACTGGCGATCACCGGTAGCCCAACCGCGGCCCGCACCCGGCGCAGCATCTCCAGGTCGTAGCCGGCTGTGGTGCCGTCGGCATCCATTGAGTTGAGCAGGATCTCCCCCGCCCCCAACTCCTCGCCGCGGGCGGCCCACTCGACAGCGTCGATGCCCGTGCCGCGGCGCCCCCCGTGGGTGGTGACCTCGAAGCCGCTGGGCGTCCCGTCCGCGCGGCGGGCGTCGACCGACAGCACGACACACTGGCTGCCGAACCGCTCCGCGCACTCGCGCAGCAGCTCGGGGCGGGCGACGGCAGCCGTGTTGACCCCGACCTTGTCCGCCCCTGCCCGCAGCAGCTTGTTCACGTCGCCCGGTGCCCGCACCCCACCACCGACAGTCAGGGGGATGAAGACCTGCTCGGCGGTGCGCCGGACGATGTCGTACGTGGTCTCGCGATCACCGCTGCTGGCCGTGATGTCGAGGAAGACGAGCTCGTCGGCCCCCTCGGCGTCGTAGAGGCGGGCCATCTCGACCGGGTCGCCGGCGTCGCGCAGCGCACGGAAGTTGACGCCCTTGACGACCCGGCCCGCATCGACGTCCAGGCACGGCACCACCCGCACCGCGACCGGCACGATTCAGCCCTGGGCCGCAGGCGCTGCGGCGGCCGGGGCATCAGCGACCGCAGCGAGCGCCTCGGGCAGCGTGAACGCACCGGCGTAGAGCGCCTTTCCGACGATGGCGCCCTCGACCCCCGGCACCGTCGCAATGGCGAGCAGGTCGGCGATGCTGCTCACACCACCGCTTGCCACCACCGGCCGGGTGGTCGCATGCGTCACCTCGCGCAGCAGGTCGAGGTTGGGGCCGGTCAGGGTGCCGTCGCGCCGGACGTCGGTGAGGACGTAGCGCGCGCAGCCATCGGCGTCGAGCCGGGCGAGCACGTCGAACAGCTCGCCGCCCTCCCGCGTCCAGCCCCGGGCGGCGAGGGTGGTACCGCGCACGTCGAGGCCGACTGCGATCCGGTCGCCGACGCGGGCGATGGCCCGCCGCACCCACTCGGGGTCCTCCAGCGCGGCCGTGCCCACGTTCACTCGGGCCGCTCCGGTGGCGAGCGCGGCATCGAGCGAGGCGTCGTCGCGGATGCCGCCGGACAGCTCGACGGCGACGTCGAGCCGGCCCACCACGCCGGCGAGCAGCTCGGCGTTGCTGCCCCGGCCGAACGCGGCGTCGAGGTCGACCAGGTGTACCCAGTCGGCGCCGTCCTGCTGCCAGCGCAGCGCAGCCTCGAGGGGGTCGCCGTAGCCGGTCTCGCTGCCTGCCTCGCCCTGCACGAGCCGCACGGCCTGGCCAGCTGTCACGTCGACGGCGGGCAGCAGCTGGAGGGGCACGCGGTCGAGGGTATCGAGGGTGGCAGCCGCCGCCGGCCGGCCAGAAGGGTCAGAGGGTCGCGAGCCAGTTGCGCAGCAGCCGCGCCCCGGCGTCGCCCGACTTCTCGGGGTGGAACTGGGTCGCCGACAGCGGCCCCCGCTCGAGCGCGGCGGCGAACGTGCAGCCGTGCTCGGCGGTGGTGTCGCCGGCGGCAGGCGCGGCAGCGTAGGAGTGGACGAAGTAGAAGCGCTCCCCCTCGAGCCCGTCGAACAGCACGGACTCCGGCGGCGGGGTCACGGTGTTCCATCCCATGTGCGGCAGCACGTCGGCGCCCTCGAGCCGGCCGACCTCGCCGTCGACGATGCCCAGCCCCGGGGTCCGCACCCCGTGCTCGTCGCCGAGCGCGTACAGCACCTGCATCCCGACGCAGATCCCCAAGACCGGCCTGCCGGCCTCGAGCCGCTCGCGCACGAGCGGCCCCGCGCCTATCGCATCCAGGCCGGCCATGCACGCGGCGAACGCGCCGACCCCTGGCACCACGAGCCCGTCCGCGGCCAGGCCAGCGCCGAGGTGGTCGGTCACGGTGACTGCGGCGCCCGCGCGCTCCAGCGCGCGCTCGGCCGAGCGCAGGTTGCCCGAGCCGTAGTCCAGGACGACGACAGCGGGGCCAGCACCGACCACCTACAGCACGCCTTTCGTGCTCGGGATGTCGACGACTGTTGCGTCACGGGCGGTGGCGTCGCGCAGCGCCCGCGCGACCGCCTTGAACTGCGCCTCGACGATGTGGTGCGGGTCGCGGCCAGAGAGCACGCGAACGTGCAACGCGATGCCGGCGCTCGAGACCAGCGACTGCCAGATGTGCCGGGTGAGGGTGGTGTCGTAGCTGCCGATCATGGGCGACATGCGCTCGGGCTCGACGTGGACGCAGTAGGGCCGCCCGGACAGGTCGACGGCGGCCTGCACCAGCGTCTCGTCCAGCGGCACCAGCGCATCGCCGAAGCGCCGAAGCCCCGCCTTGTCGCCGAGGGCCTCGCGCAGCGCCTGCCCGATTGCGAGCGAGGTGTCCTCGACGGTGTGGTGGGCGTCGACCTCGAGGTCGCCCCTGCTCACCACGCGTAGGTCGAACCCCCCGTGCCGCCCCAGCTGGGCAAGCATGTGGTCGAAGAACGGCACTCCGGTGTCGGACGAGGCCTCACCGGTCCCGTCGAGGTCGAGCTCGACGAGCACCGAGGACTCCTTGGTCGTGCGCTCCACGCGGGCAGGACGGCTCATGGCAGGACCTCTCGCAGCGCGGACAGGAAAGCGTCGTTCTCCTCGGGCAGCCCGACGCTCACCCGGAGCCAGCCGGCGAGACCAAGGTCGCGCACCAGCACACCGCGGTCGAGCAGTCCCTGCCAGGTGGCGCGCTCGTCGGCGAAGGGGCCGACGAGGGCGAAGTTGGCGTCGCTGTCGACGACGGTGAGCCCGAGCCCGCGCAGCGCGGCGACCAACCGGTTCCGCTCGGCGCGCAGCCCGGCGACAGTGGCGAGCAGCTCGCCCCGGAACGACAGCGCGGTGCGCGCCGCGGCCTGGGTCAGCGAGGACAGGTGGTAGGGCAGCCGGACGAGGCGCAGCGCATCAACGACATCGGACGACGCCGCGAGGTAGCCGACGCGAACCCCGGCGAAGGAGAACGCCTTGCTCATCGTGCGGGTCACGACCAGGCGGGGATGGCCGGCCAGCAGCTGCACGGCGCTGGGGACGGCGTCCTGGCGGAACTCGGCGTAGGCCTCGTCGACGACGACGACCCCCGGCGCGGCATCGAGCGCGGCCTCGACGACCTCGAGCGGCAAGGCGGTGCCGGTCGGGTTGTTCGGCGAGCAGAGGAACACAATGTCGGGGCGGCCTGCCCGGACAGCACCGGCCACCAGCGCCGGGTCGAGCGAGAAATCCTCCCGGCGCGGGCGGGACAGCCATCCCGTGGAGGTGCCGAGGGCGATCAGCCGGTGCATCGAGTACGACGGCTCGAAGCCCATCGCCGCTCGGCCCGGGCCGCCGAAGGCCTGGCAGAGCTGCTGCAGCACCTCGTTGGAGCCGTTGGCGGCCCACAGCTGGGCGACGTCGAGCGCCACGCCGGTGTCGGCGGCGAGGAAGCCGGCGAGGTCGGTCCGCAAGGCGGTGGCCTCGCGGTCGGGGTAGCGGTTGGCGCTGCGGACAGCCTCGCCACAGGCGTCGGCGATCGCGCGGACCAGGGCCTCGGACGGCGGGTGGGGGTTCTCGTTGGTGTTGAGCCGCACGGGCACGTCGAGCTGGGGAGCGCCGTACGGGGTCAGGCCGCGCAGGTCGTCGCGCAGCGGCAGGGCATCCAGGCCAGCCGTCACTGGTGCTGGAATCACGCGGCGCCGACCCTGATCTGGACCGCCGCCACGTGCGCCAGCAGGTCCTCGGCGCCCCCGAGGGCCGCCACGCGCGGCGCGATGTCGGCCAGCGCGTCGCGCGAGCACTCGACGACGTGGATCTGACGAAGGAACGAGTGCACCCCGAGCCCGCTGGTGTGCCGGGCGGTGCCGCCGGTGGGCAGGACGTGGTTGGAGCCGGCCAGGTAGTCGCCCAGGCTGACCGGGGTGTAGGCGCCGACGAAGATCGCCCCGGCGTTGCGCACCCGCGCTGCCACGGCGGAGGCGTCGGCTGTCTGCACCTCGAGGTGCTCGGCGGCCCAGGCGTCGACGACGGCGATCCCCTGATCGAGGTCGGTCACGAGGACCCCGGCCGACTGCCCCGCGAGCGCAGCCTCGACCCGCTCGCGGTGGTGGGCACTGGCGACCTGCGGCGCCAGCTCGGCGTCGACCGCATCGAGCAGCGCGGCGCTGGGCGTTACCAGCAGGCAGGCGGCGAGGGGGTCGTGCTCGGCCTGCGCGATGAGGTCGGCGGCGACGTGCCGGGGGTCGGCGGTGTCGTCGGCGAGAATAGCGACCTCGGTCGCCCCCGCCTCGGCATCGACGCCGACCACCCCGCGCAACAGCCGCTTGGCGGCAGTGACGTAGACGTTGCCCGGGCCGGTGACGACGTCGACCCGGGGGCAGGACTCGGTGCCGTGGGCGAACATCGCAATGGCCTGGGCCCCACCGGCGGCGTAGACCTCGTCGACGCCGAGCAGGGCGCAGGCCGCGAGGATGGCCGGGTGCGGCAGTGCGGTACCGCGCTGGGGCGGGCTCGCGACAGCCAGCGACTCCACCCCGGCCACCTGCGCCGGCACGACGTTCATCACCACGCTGCTCGGGTAGGCCACCCGGCCACCGGGGACGTAGAGGCCGACCCGGCGCACGGGCGTCCAGCGCTCGACCACGCTGCTGCCCGGGGCCACCTCGACGCGGACCTCCGCCGGTAGCTGCGCCTCGGACACCAGCCGGTGGCGCCGGATCGCCTCCTCCAGGGCGTCGCGAACCGCGGGGTCGAGCGCGGCCAGTGCGGCCGCCAGCGCGTCAGCAGGCACACGCACTGCCACCGTGTCAATGCCATCGAACCGCTTGGTGGCCTCGCGGACGGCGAGGTCGCCGCGGGAACGGACGTCGTCGCAGACCGGCCGGACGGCCTCGACTGCAGCTGCCACATCGAGCCCGGCGCGGGGCAGCACATCACGCGGATCGTCAGTCGACCCCCGCAGGTCCAGGCGCGCCAGCATGGTCACCAATCTAGATGCCGGGCAGCCCACCCCCGCTGGCTCCGCGCGGGGGGGCACCGGAGCCGTACCGTTCGAGGGTGCCCGGGACGCTTCCGCTGTTCCCGCTCGGGACCGTGCTCGTGCCAGGCGCCCCGCTACCTCTGCACGTGTTCGAGGAGCGCTACCGCGCCCTGGTCCGCGACCTGCTCGAGATCGACGAGGCCGAGCCGCGCGAGTTCGGCATTATCAGCATCCGCTCCGGGCGCGAGACCGGGCCTGGAGTGCCCGAGCTGTATGGCGTCGGCACCGCTGCCGCGGTGCGCCGGGTGACCGAGCACGAGGACGGCCGCTACGACCTGATAACCGTCGGTGCACGGCGCTTCCGGCTGCTCGGGGTGGAGACCGGCGCGCGTCCGTACCTCGTCGGGACGATCGAGTGGCTACCGCGCGAGGATGTGTCGGTCACGCCGGGCCTTGTGGAGGGCGTCGCCGCCGCGCTGACCGCCTACGCGCAGACCCTTGAGGCGACCGGCGCTGCCGAGGTCCGCCTGCCGGCCCTGCCTACCGACCCCCAGGCCCTCGCCTGGCTCGTCGCCGACGCGATGCTGCTGCCCACTGCGGAGCGCCAGGCACTGCTCGAGGTACCCGGGACCGCTGAGCGGCTCCGGGAAGAGCGCCGGCTGCTGCGGCGCGAACTGGGGCTGCTGACCCAAGTGGCCGCCGTGCCCACCCCCGAGCTCGCCCGGCTGCCGGTCAGCCCGAACTGACCTGCTCAGCGGTCTCAGCGGTCTCAGCGCTCCCGGCCGCCCCAGAGGGTTCAGAGGGCTCAGCGGGCTCAGCGGGCTCGGCAGGCACCGGCTCAGGCCGGGGCTCCGGATCGGTCAGCCCCACCGCGAGTACGACGTAAACGAGCAGAGCGGCAACCGGCCAGAGCACGATCGCTTGCCGGGTGCGGAGCGCGAAGTCGACCACGTCGTGGGCCCGGAGGGACAGGTTGGGCGGCACCTGGGCGAGGGCGTGCCCGCTGTTGCGCAGGTGCCCGAGGGCAGCCGCGACGAGCGCCCCGCCGGTGCCGCCGGCGGCGAGCGCCACGGGCACCGTCCAGCCGCGGCGAAAGGCGCGCCACCACGCGACGCCCCCGCACAGGGCGCCGGCGCCGAGGGCTATGACGCCGAAGCCGACGTCAGCACTGGCTGCGGCACGGAACGCTGACTCGGCCCCATCGAGGGCACCGGGGACGTCGATGAGCGGGGCGGTCGCCGCCCACAGCAGCCCGGCCGGGACCCCCAGCAGAACCGAGACCGTGGCGGTGACGGCCGCTGCGGTCGCGTCCGCGCGGCTCAGCGGCCGAGGACGGAGCCGCCCGAGCCGCCCGAGCCGCCCGAGCCGAGCCGAGCCGGACGCGCCGGGCGGCGCCGGGGGGACGGGGGCCACGGGATCAGTCTGCCTGCCTCGAGCGCTCTGTGCCGGACGCGCGAGCGGCGGCCGAGTGACTGCCGCGGCCGCGGCCGAGTAACTGTGGCGGCCGAGTGACTGCCGCGGCCGCGGCCGAGTAACTGTGGCGGCCGCGGCCGAGTGACTGTGGCGGCCGATCCAGCGGCGCCGGGTGGTCCGACGGGCGGTCAGACCAGGCTGCTCGTCCAGACCACGATGTCGAGCACCCGCAGGGGCGTGAGCGGCGGAGCTCCCTCGGGCGCGAGGCCGCACAGCGCAGCCACCTCGTCGGCGTTGTCACGCAGGTCCTGCCGCATGGAGCGCACTAGCAGACCCATGTACTCGCGCACGCTCCTGCCCCCCTTGGGGGCGGGCGGGACGGCCAGCTCGTGCTGGTAGAACATCTGGACTTTGCTGTCGAACAGCGGCACCAGCTCCGGGCGCTTGCGGTGCAGGACCTTGGCCAGCAGCGACCCTTTGACGTCGCGGTCGCGCGCCGCTGGGTCGTCGAGCGGGTCGTACAGCGCCGCGACGAGGTCGCAGGTCGCGTCGTCGGCCTCGACCAGGCTCACCGGTGGCAGGGCATCGAGCCCGCGCTGCAGCAGCGGAAGCAACGCGGTCAGGGTATGCATCCGGTCGAGGTCGACATGCACCCCCAGCAGGGCTGGCGCCAGCAGGTCGCCCGTGCACAGCAGGGAGCCGTCCTCGTTGGTGGTCAGGCCGTCGTAGTACGGGTAGGCGTAGCGCAGGCCGCGCTGGCGGGGCTCGACGTACTCGCGCACCATCCGCTCCGCGTCGAGGACCTCGCGCGCGCCGCATGCCAGCTTCATAAGGCCCAGTCTCCCCTGTCGTGTCGTCGTGTCGTGTCGCGGCGTGACGCGTCGGCAGGCACCCGAACGGGCGCGGGCAGCGCGGGCAGCGTCGAGCAGCAACCCATCAGCTCAGGCAGCTAGGGCCGAGCAGCTCCTTGAGGTCGGCAACGAGAGAGCTCGACACCGAGACACGCAGCCCGTCATCCAGACGCAGCACTGTGGTGCGCGCCGCGCTGACGAGCTGCATGCGCACCTCGGTGGTCCCCGGGTGGGTGGCAAGCACTTCCTTAAGCCGGTCGACGACCGGGGGGGTGCACCGCTGCGGCAGCACCGAGACGGTCAGCGGCCCCCGCGGCCCCTCGGACAGGTCGGGCACCGTGAGGTCCATCCCGACCAGCCGGGCAGCGTCCTCCCGCCGGTCGAGCCGGCCCTTGACCAGCACCACCTCGTCCTCTGCGAGCGAGTGTGCAATCTGGGAGTAGGTGGCCGGGAAGAACAGGACCTCGATGCTGCCGTCGAGGTCCTCGAGGGTGGCTACGGCCCAGGGGTTGCCCTGCTTGGTCACCTTGCGGGTCAGGCCGGCGAGGATCCCCCCAACGGTGACGACGGCGCCGTCGTCCATCGTGTCGCCGGCGAGGTCGGCGATGGTGTGGTCGGCGGCGGAGGCGAGCAGGTGCTCGACGCCGAGCAACGGATGGTCGCTGACGTAGAGCCCGAGCATCTCGCGCTCGTAGGCGAGCAGCACCTTCTTGTCCCACTCCCGGGTTGGCACCACGACGTCGAAGGTCTGCTCGCGGTCGGCAGTGGGCTCGGTCAGGCTGCCGAACAGGGAGAACTGGCCCGCGGCCTCGGCCCGCTTCACCTCCAGGGCGGCGTCGATCACCTCACCCGAGACCTCGAGCAGGCCCCGGCGGGCGTGCCCGAAGGAGTCGAAGCCGCCGGCCTTGACCAGTGACTCGATGGTGCGCTTGTTACAGGCCGTGGGTGGTGCCTTGCGCAGGAAGTCGGCGAAATCGGCGAATCGGCCCTGGGAGCGCCGGGCCTCGACGACCGAGGTGACGACATTGGCTCCGACGTTGCGGACCGCTGTGAGCCCGAACCGGATGTCGGTGCCGCGCGGGGTGAAGTTGGCGTCGGAGTCGTTGACGTCGGGCGGCAGCACCTTGATCCCCATCCGCCGGCACTCGGCAAGGTAGATCGCGCTCTTGTCCTTGTCGTCGCGGACGCTGGTGAGCAGCGCCGCCATGTATTCGGCCGGGTAGTTGGCCTTGAGGTAGGCGGTCCAGAACGAGACCAGCCCGTACCCGGCGGAGTGTGCCTTGTTGAACGCGTAGTCGCTGAACGGGACGAGGATGTCCCAGATGGTCTTGATCGCCCCCGGCGAGTAGCCGTTGGCTCTCATCCCCTCCGAGAACGGCACGAACTCCTTGTCGAGGATCTCGCGCTTCTTCTTGCCCATCGCGCGCCGCAGCAGGTCGGCGCTGCCCAGGGAGTAGCCGGCCAGCCGCTGCGCGATGGCTATGACCTGCTCCTGGTAGATGATCAGCCCGTAGCTCTCGGCGAGGATCTCGCCCAGTGGCTCGGCGAGCTCGGGGTGGATCGGCTCGACCGGCTTGCGGCCGTTCTTCCGGTCGGCGTAGTCGTTGTGGGCGTTGGCACCCATCGGCCCCGGGCGGTACAGGGCGATCAGGGCGCTGATGTCGTCGAAGCTGGTCGGGCGCATGGAGCGCAGCAGCGAGCGCATCGGGCCGCCGTCGAGTTGGAACACCCCGAGGGTGTCGCCGCGGGCCAGCAGGTCGTAGGTCGCCTCGTCGTTGTCGAGATCGAGGTCCTCGAGCACCACGGTCTGGTCGCGGTTGGCTGCGACCGCGGCGAGGCAGTCGTCGAGCACCGTGAGGTTGCGCAGCCCGAGGAAGTCCATCTTCAGCAGGCCGAGGCCCTCGACGGCGCCCATGTCGAACTGCGTGATCACCGCGCCGTCGGCGTCACGGCGCCAGACCGGGACGTGGTCGGTCAGCGGGTCGCGGCACATCACGACGCCGGCGGCGTGCACGCCCGCCTGCCGCTTGAGCCCCTCGAGCCCGCGGGCGGTCTCGATGACCTTCTGCACGTCGGGCTCGGTGGTGTATGCCGTGCGCAGGTCGGCAGCCTCCGAGTACCGCTTCGCCTCGGGGTCGAAGCAGTCGCCGAGCGAGGCCTCGCGCCCCATCACCGCAGGCGGGAACAGCTTGGTAATGCGGTCACCGACCGCGTAGGGGTAGCCGAGCACCCGCGCGGAGTCCTTGATCGCCGCCTTGGCCTTGATCGTGCCGTAGGTGATGATCTGCGCGACCCGCTCGCTGCCGTAGCGCTCGGTGGCGTAGCGGATCATGTCGCCGCGGCGGCGCTCGTCGAAGTCCATGTCGATGTCGGGCATCGACACGCGCTCGGGGTTGAGGAAGCGTTCAAAGATCAGGCCGAACCGGATGGGGTCGAGGTCGGTGATCCCGAGCACGTAGGCGACCATGCAGCCCGCCGCGCTCCCCCGGCCCGGCCCCACGCGGATGCCGGCCGACCTCGCGTAGCGCACGAGGTCGGCGACGACGAGAAAGTAGGCGGGAAACCCCATCTGCAGGATGACACCGACCTCGTAGTCGACCTGCCGCCGCCTGTCGACGCTCGGCGTGTCGCCGAAGCGCTGCCGCACGCCCTGCTCGACCTCGCGCTTGAACCACGACTCCTCGGTGTGGCCCTCGGGGACGAGGAACTGCGGCAGCAGCTGCTTGGCCTCGAACGGCGGCGGCACGACGCGCTCGGCGATCGCCAGGGTGTTGTCGCAGGCCTCGGGCAGCTCGGCGAACAGCTCGCGCATCTCGGCTGGGGACTTGAGGTAGAACTGGTCGCCCTCGAGCCGGAAGCGGGTGGGGTCGGCCAGGGTGGACCCGGTCTGGACGCACAGCAGCACCTCGTGGGCCTGGCTCTGTGACTGGCTGGTGTAGTGCAGGTCGTTGGTGGCGAGCAGGGGCAGGTCGAGCTCTCGCGCGATACGGACCAGCTGCGGGAAGGTCCGCTTCTCGATCGGGATGTCATGGCGCATCAGCTCGACGAAGAAGTTGCCGCGGCCGAAGATCTCGGACAGCTCGCCGGCGCTGCGCTTGGCGCCCTCGTAGTCGCCGCGCTCGAGCAGTTGGCTGACCTCGCCGCCGGGGCAGCCCGTGGTGCCGATGATGCCGCCTGCGTAGGTGGCGAGCAGCTCGCGGTCCATCCGCGGCTTGTAGTAGTAGCCCTCGAGGCTCGCGAGGCTGGAGAGCTTGACCAGGTTGGCGTAGCCCGCCTCGCTGTCAGCCCATAGCGTCATGTGGCTGTACTTGTCGGTCTTCGCGTTGCCGCCGGCGGGCAGCCGCTTGTCGAAGCGGCTGCCCGGGGCGATGTAGGCCTCGGTGCCGATGATGGGCTTGACCCCGGCGGCCCGGGCCTGCTTGGCGAAGTCGTAGGCCCCGTACAGGTTGCCGTGGTCGGTGATGGCCAGGGCGCTCATGTCCATCCGCTGGCAGCCCTCGAACAGGTCCTTCAGCCGCGCTGCGCCGTCGAGCATCGAGTACTCGGTGTGCACGTGCAAGTGCACGAACGAGTCGGCCATGACAGCTGCCTGCCTCCCCCATCAACGGTCACAAACATGCTCGCCCTGGCAGCCGCTGCGTCGACCCGCGCTCGCTGGGAGCGAGCACGGCCAGGCTTCGGGCTGCCACCGGCCGGGGGAAGGCGGCCGGACGAGCCCCTATAGGTCTAGCACCCGGCGCCGTCAGAATCCGTTGTCGCAGGCGTGCCGCTGGCTGCTCGGCGTGTCGGATCGGGCGGGCACTCCGCTGGTTCAGCGCCGGTCCCTCTGTTGATGAGACGCAGCGCTGACGAGACGCACCGCGCAGTGTGGAGTAGCCGCCCGGGCCAGCTTTGCGTCGCAGGTCAAGAGTTCACAGCCGGCCTGCTCGGCTAGGGCAACGTAGGCCGCGTCGTAGGCGGTGAGGTTCACTCGCAGCGCCCAGATTGGCCCGGCGTAGGGCAGGGCGTCGACCAGCTCGAGGGACGTCTCCACGAGGGCTGCGACGGCTGCCGCAGCGCGCGCCTCGCCGAGCTTGCCGCCGAGCGCGCGCCCTCGGATGACTGACAGGACCTCCACCGGGAGGTGCGCCGGCGCGAGCCAATGCAGGTCATCACCGAGCGCCCGGCGGCTGGCGTGGCCAGCAGGACCATCGTCGATCAGCGCATCCGCGAGCACACTCGCGTCGATCACCAGCACTAGGTCGACGGTTCCTCGGCACCCTCAGCGGCCTGCCCACTGAGCGTGCGCTCGCGTCGTACTCTCGCCGCGGACACCTCGGCAGATGTCTCGCCCGGCTGGGCGATGACGCCGTCGGACAGGGCCTCGAAACGGTCGAGCACAGCTCGGTTGCGCGCCCGACGCGCGTCGGCCTCGACGAGTGCCAACAAGTATGTCTGCAGTGACTGACCCCGCTCGGCCGCGCGACCGGCCAGCACATCGCGCACCTGCTCAGAAACGTCGCGGATCTGTATAGCGACCATGCATGCAGAATACATGCAATAAGCGCGCACCCTCGTCGCTGAGAGCCAAGAAGCCTCGCCGTCCGCCCCAGCGTAGCCTCGGGCCGCCATGCGCTTCCTCACCACGCCGCCCTACGACCTCACCTACGACGACGTCTTCATGATCCCCCGCCGCACCGACGTCGCGTCGCGGGGCGAGGTCGACCTGTCGAGCGTCGACGGCAGCGGGACGACCATCCCCCTCGTCGTCGCCAACATGACAGCGGTCGCGGGGCGCCGGATGGCCGAGACTGTCGCCCGCCGAGGCGGCATGGTCGTCATCCCGCAGGACATCCCACTCGACGTCGTGGCCGAGGTCGTCGCCTGGGTCAAGGCGCGGCACACCGTGTACGACACGCCGATTACGCTCGCGCCGCACGCCACAGTTGCCGAAGCGCTCTCGCTGCTGGCCAAGCGTGCCCACGGGGCGCTGGTCGTCACTGCCGACGGCGACCCGCACGGCTGCCCCGTCGGCATCGTCACCGAGGCCGACTGCTCGGGGGTCGACCGCTTCACCCAGCTGCAGCGGGTGATGACCCGTGAGATGCTGACTCTGCCCGTCGGCATCGAGCCGCGTGACGCGTTCTCCCGGCTGGCGGGCGCCCGGCACCGGCTTGCCCCAGTCGTCGACGGCGAGCGGCTCGTCGGCATCCTGACCCGCACCGGCGCCCTGCGCGCGACGCTCTACCAGCCTGCCGTCGACGACACGGGCCGGCTGCGCATCGCCGCCGCGAGCGGCGTCACGGGCGACGTCGCGGGCAAGGCAGCTGGCCTGCTCGAAGCCGGCGTCGACGTGCTGGTCCTCGACACTGCCCACGGCCATCAGGCGCGCATGATCGACGCCCTGCAGGCTGTCCGCGCGCTCAGACCCGACGTCCCCCTCGTCGCCGGCAACGTGGTGTCGTCCGAGGGCGTGCGCGACCTGGTCGCCTCGGGCGCGGACGTCGTCAAGGTGGGCGTCGGGCCGGGTGCGATGTGCACCACCCGGATGATGACGGGCGTCGGCCGCCCACAGCTGTCAGCAGTCGCCGAGTGTGCAGCTGAGGCCCGCCGTCTTGGGGCGCACGTGTGGGCCGACGGCGGCGTCCGGCATCCGCGCGACGTCGCGCTCGCCCTGGCCGCCGGGGCGAGCAACGTGATGGTCGGCTCGTGGTTCGCGGCAACGCACGAGTCCCCCGGCGACCTGCTGCGCGATGCCCAGGGCCGCGCCTACAAGGAGTCGTTCGGCATGGCCAGTGCCCGCGCGGTGCGCGAGCGCAGTGCCGAGGACAGCGGCTACGACCGCGCCCGCAAGGCCCTGTTCGAGGAGGGCATCAGCTCCTCGCGGATGTACCTCGACCCGGAGCGGCCGGGGGTCGAGGACCTGCTCGACACAATCACCGCCGGCGTCCGCAGTGCCTGCACCTACGCCGGCGCGCGCACGCTCGAGCAGCTGCACGAGCGGGCGGTGCTGGGCGTGCAGAGCTCCGCCGGCTACGCCGAGGGCCGCCCACTGCCGACCGGCTGGTAGGCCTGCGCGGGCTACAGAACCGCGACGTGGTCCTCGGTCGCACTGCGCACCGCGCACGCGCGTGATGCTCATGCACCCGGCAGTGCTGCCTGCCGTTCTGCATAGCTACGAGGCGGGGCCGATCGCGTGCGGGTCGGAGGTCGATACGACCTGCTTGCCGAGCGGGGCGAGCGCCACCAGCGAGAGCTTGAAGTTCGCAAGGCCAAGCGGGATGCCCATGATCGTCAGGCACTGCGCGATGCCCGCGGTGATGTGCGCGATCGCGATCCAGAGGCCGAACAGGACGAACCACACGATGTTGCCGACCGTCGATGCAGCCCCAGCGGTGGGGCGACGCACCACGGTGCGCCCGAACGGCCACAGCACGTACCCCGCCAGTCGGAACGCGGCGAGCCCGAAGGGCAGCGTCACCACGAGCAGGCAGGCGATCACCCCCGCCACGACGTAGCCGGCCGCGAGGACCAGGCCGCCGAACACCAGCCAGATGAGGTTGAGCAGCAGCGTCACGAATGACCTCCGGTCCGCGTCATACAGCACCTCCGGTCGGCGCGAGGTCGCGCACCATCTCGTACTCGGTCGTGTTCGACACGTCGTGCAGCTCTCGCTCGGCGCCCGTCGGCTGCCAGCCGAGGGCGGTGTAGAGCCGGTGCGCGTCGTGGAAGCGGGTGTCGGTCCACAGCCGGCCGCGCGGCCGTCCGTCGATGCGCGCCTCCCGTTCGACGAGCCGGGTGAGGGTGCGCCCGAGTCCGCGGCGGCGCGCTGTTGCGGCCACGTACAGGGACTTCAGCTCGAACCAGCCGGGCTCGCCGCTGAGGTCGGCACGGATGCCACCGCAGGCCACGAGAGCGCCTCCCACGGGCTCGTCCACCACCCAGAACCGCTTACCCGGTGCGGCGTACGCCCTCGCCGGGGCCAAGAGCCAGGGCTCCTCGGCATCGACGTCGAGCACGCACCCGGGGTACTCGGCCCAGGTCGTGCCAATCAGCGCCTGCAGCGCCTCCGCGTCGTCGTCCCGGACCTCACGCAGCCCCGGGACGAGCCGGCGGCGCATCGTCACGTGCTCGATGCCAGCCTCGAGGAAGTGCTCCCCCACCGGCGTGTACCCGAGCCGGCGATAGAAGGCTTCGACGTCGACCTGGGCGTGCAGCTCGACCGTCAGCAGCCCACGGTCGAGCGCGGCCCGCTCGGCGGCCCGCATCACGGCGGCCCCGATGCCGCGGCCCCGAAGCTCGCGGCGGACCGCGACCCGCCCGACCACTGCGCTCCCGCCTGCGTCCAGCAGCCGGGCAGTAGCCAGCACCCGCTCGCCCTCGACGGCGACGAGGTGGACCGCCTCGGCGTCGCGCCCGTCGACCTCGATCGCCGGGTCGACGCCCTGCTCCCCGGTGAACACAGCTGCGCGCAGCGCCGAGGCCTGGGCGATCAGCCGCGGGTCCTCGGTCGTCACTGACACGGTGACGCTCACTGCCGGGCGACATTCCATGCTCGGGACGCTCACTGCTCGGACTGCAGCAGCGCGAGCGCATGCGCGAGGTCGGGCGGGTCGGCGCTCGTCAGGTCGATCCGCTGCCCACCGGTCGGATGGTCGAAGGCGAGCCGGGCGGCGTGCAGCCACTGGCGGGTGAGCCTGAGCCGGGCGGCGAGTGTCGGGTCGGCCCCGTACTGCGTGTCGCCGACGCACGGATGGCGCAGCGCCGCCATGTGCACCCGGATCTGGTGGGTGCGCCCGGTCTCGAGCTCGACATCGAGCAGGCTCGCTCCGCGAAACGCCTCGATCGTCTCGTAGTGCGTCACGCTGGGCCGCCCGCCGGCGACGACGGCGAACCGGTACGTGGCAGACGGATGCCTGTCGATCGGCGCGTCGACGGTGCCGCGCAGCGGGTCGGGATGGCCCTGCACGAGCGCCCGGTAGCGCTTGTCGACAGTCCGCTCGCGGAACGCAGTCTTCAGCGCCGTGTACGCCTGCTCGCTCCTGGCCACCGCCATCAACCCCGAGGTGCCGGCGTCGAGGCGGTGGACGATGCCCTGCCGCTCGGCCGCCCCGCTCGTCGCGACGCGGTACCCGGCGGCAGCCAGCCCGCCAGCTACGGTAGGGCCCTCCCAGCCCGGGCTGGCGTGCGAGGCGACACCCGCGGGCTTGTCGACGACAAGCACATCCTCGTCGTCGTAGACCACCCGCAGCCCCTCGACCGGCTGCGGCGGGCTGCTCGCCGCACCTTCGGCGGCCGGCGGCGGCGGCAGCTCGACCTCAAGCCACGCCCCGCCGCTGACCCGCGTCGACCGGCCCGAGGCCACGCCGTCGACCAGGACCGTGCCCTGCTCGACGACAGTGCTGGCGGACGCCCGGCTCAGCCCGAACAGGCGGGCGAGTACGGCATCCAGGCGCAGCCCGTCGAGGCCGTCGGGCACCGGAAGGGAGCGGTGCTCACTCACGCGGTCAGCCACGGCCCTCGGCGGCGGGTGCCGGCTCCTGCTCTGGCTCCTGGGCACCACCTGCGCCACCCCTGGCCTCGCGCCCGCCCTCCAGCCGCCGCCCCGTTGCGCTGAGTACGACGGCGGTGATGCCGGCGACGACGATGGCGCTGTCGGCCAGGTTGAAGACCGGCCAGTGGTGCAGGTGGATCCAGTCGACGACCTCACCCCGCAGCGGCCCAGGGGCCCGGAAGACACGGTCGGCCAGGTTGCCGAGCGCCCCGCCCAAGAGGCCGCCGAGGACGAGCGCCCACGCCCGCGACGCCAGCCGGCGGGCGCTGACGGCCACCGCGACGACGACGGCCACGGCGATCAGCGTGAACACCAGGGTCGAGCCCGTGCCGACGCTGAAGGCGGCGCCCGAGTTGCGGGTCAGCTGCAGGTCGAGAACGCCGGAGACGAGCTCGACGGGCGCCCGGGCCGCAAGGGACCGGACCACCACGGCCTTGCTGATGGCATCGGCAGCCAGCACCGCCCCGGCGAGCGCGGTCAGGAGCAGCAGCGGGCGTCGCGCGCGGGTCGAGCGACTGGCTGGCACGCCTCGACTGTAGGTCGCGCAGCGATCGCGCCGACGAAACAACCGCGCCGGGCTCAGGCGACCTGCTGGCCGATCTGGCCCGGTCCCCCGACCGGATGCCCGGCAGCCTGAGCCGCAGCGGCTTCCGCATCCTCCCGAGGGACCTGCAGCACCCGGCCGCACGCTGTGCACGTGTCGAGGTAGCGGGTCCCGACCGGGAACAGCGGGATGAAGAAGAGCGTGAACTTGCGCACCCGCTTGACCAGCTGGTGCATGGCGCCAGTCCCGCAGGTCTCGCAAACGTAGCCGAACGTCGCGAGCACCATGCTCGACACCCGAATGCCCCAGATCAGCATGCACGGCTCCCCATCGATCAGTCACTGCCCGTCACTGCCAAGGATACGCAGGGATAGCCCCTCCCTCCCCCGCTCGGGTGCTGCCCAGGCGCTGCTCCGAGGACCTCGGTAGGCTCGAGGATGCGGAGCAGCGACGACGGGGACGAGTAGCGGCGGCCGCGCGCACCAGCGACCCGGGGACGGTGCGAGCCCGGGGTGCGCCCGCCGTGAACATCACCCCTGAGCCGCCGGCAGAACCGGGCGCGAGCCCGCAGTAGAGCCGGCCCGTGGCAAGTGAGCGGGTGCGTGCGGCCAGCCGGGTCGGGCGCGCCAAGGAGGGTGGTACCGCGGGGCCGGGCATGCCTGGCGTCGTCCCTTCGCCGGAGCCGTGCCGTCCGACGAGAGGTCACCCGTCCCATGCCCTTCACCCGCCTGGCCGGCCCGCCCGACCTGCCCGCGCTCGAGCAGGAGGTCCTCGCGCGCTGGGAGCAGACCGGGGTGTTCGCCCGCTCGCTGGAGCAGACGGCGGGCGGCCCGCTGTGGGTCTTCTACGAGGGCCCGCCGACGGCCAACGGCAAGCCCGGCGCGCACCACGTCGAGGCCCGGGTGTTCAAGGACCTGTTCCCCCGGTTCAAGACGATGCAGGGCTTCCACGTGCCTCGCCGGGCCGGCTGGGACTGCCACGGCCTGCCAGTCGAGCTCGCCGTCGAGAAGGAGCTCGGCTTCACCGGCAAGCGCGACATCGAGGCCTACGGCGTGGCCGAGTTCAACGCCCGCTGCCGGGAGTCGGTAGTGCGCCACGTCGACGAGTTCGAGCGGCTCACTCAGCGGATGGGCTACTGGACCGACCTGGGCTCGGCCTACCGGACCATGGACACGGCCTACATCGAGTCCGTCTGGTGGTCGCTGAAGCAGATCTTCGACCGAGGGCTGCTCGTCGAGGACTCCCGCGTAGCGCCCTACTGCCCGCGCTGCCAGACCGGCCTGTCCGACCACGAGGTCGCCCAGGGCTACCACGACGTGGTCGACCCGTCGGTCTACGTCCGGATGCCGGTAGCAGGCGAGGACTACGACCTGCTGGTCTGGACGACGACCCCGTGGACGCTGGTGTCCAACACCGCCGTCGCCGTGCACCCCGAGGTCGCCTACGCGGTCGTCGCGACCGGCGCCGGGCGGCCAATGCTCGTGGCCGAACCGCTGGTGGGCAAGGCGGTGGGCGAGGGTGCCGAGGTACTGCGCCGCATCCCGGGCCGCGAACTGGAGGGCCTGCGCTACCAGCGCCCGTTCGAGCTGCTCGATGCCGAGCGCTTCGGCCCCGGCGCGCACCGGGTCGTGCTGGCGGATTACGTGACGGTCGACGACGGCACCGGGCTGGTGCACCAGTCCCCCGCGTTCGGGGCCGAGGACCTCGAGGTCGCCCGGCGTTACGGCCTGCCGGTGATCAACCCGGTGCGGGCGGACGGGACCTTCGAGGAGTCGGTCCCGGTCGTCGGCGGGGTGTTCTTCAAGACCGCCGACGCTGCACTGGTCGAGGACCTGCGCGAGCGCGGCGTGCTCGAGCGCTACCTGCCCTACGAGCACGCCTACCCGCTGTGCTGGCGCTGCGACACCGCACTGCTCTACTACGCGCTGCCGTCGTGGTACATCCGCACCACGGCGGTCAAGGACCGGCTGCTGGAGGAGAACGCCCGCACCGACTGGCACCCCGGACGCATCCGCGACGGCCGATATGGCGAGTGGCTGCGGGGCAACGTCGACTGGGCCCTGTCGCGCAACAGGTTCTGGGGGACGCCGCTGCCGGTCTGGCGATGCACAGCGGATGCTTCCCACGTCACCTGCGTCGGGTCGCTGGTCGAGCTCGGCGGCCTTGCCGGTACGGACTTGTCGTCCCTCGATCCACACCGCCCGTACGTCGACGATGTCGTCCTGCCCTGCCCCGTCCGGCCGGGGGCCGGCGACGAGCGCCGCTGCGGTGCCGAGGCCCGGCGGGTCAGCGAGGTCATCGACGTCTGGTACGACTCCGGCGCGATGCCTTTCGCGCAGTGGGGAGCCCCGTGGCAGAACGAGGAGCAGTTCCGGGCGGCCTACCCCGCGCAGTACATCTGCGAGGCGATCGACCAGACCCGCGGCTGGTTCTACACGCTCATGGCGATCGGCACGCTGGTGTTCGACCGCTCGTCATATGAGACCGTGCTCTGCTTGGGGCTGCTGCTCGACGCCGAGGGCCGCAAGATGAGCAAGCACCTCGGCAACGTGCTCGACCCGTTCGCCCTGTTCAACAGGCACGGCGCCGACGCGGTGCGCTGGCTGATGCTGGCGGGCGGCTCGCCCTGGTCGGACCGCCGGGTCGGCCCGGGCGCGCTCGAGGAAGTCGTGCGCAAGGTCCTGCTGACCTACTGGAACACCGCCTCGTTCTTCCTGCTCTACGCCTCGGTGGCGGGGTTCGAACCAGCCTCGGCCGGCGCGCCACCCGCATCCGACCGGCCGGTGCTCGACCGCTGGGCCCTGGGCGAGGTGGCCGCGGCGGCGATCGAGGTCGAGGCCGCGCTGGAGGACTTCGACTCCGCTCGGGCCGGCCGCCGGCTCGCCGAGCTGGTCGACGACCTGTCGAACTGGTACGTCCGGCGCTCCCGGCGCCGGTTCTGGGACGGTGACCCGGCTGCACTGGCGACGCTGCACGAGTGCCTCGACGTTCTGACCCGCCTGCTCGCGCCGTTCATCCCCTTCCTCACCGAGACGGTGTGGCAACGGGTCGTCGTCGCGGGGGACCCGCACGCGAGCGAGTCCGTCCACCTGGCCACCTGGCCGCTGGTCGACGCGGCACGGGTCGACCCCGCCCTGTCGCGCGACGTGGCACTCGTCCGCCGGCTCGTCGAGCTCGGCCGCGCCGCCCGCGCATCAGCGAAGAAGGGCACCCGACAGCCGCTGGCCCAGGCGATGGTCAGCGCCCCCGGGTTCGCGGACCTGTCCGAGCAGCTGCGGGCCGAGGTGGCGGACGAGCTCAACGTTGCGACTGTCGTCCCCCTGACCGGCGAGCTGGTCGACGTCGTCATCAAGCCCAACTTCCGGGCGCTCGGCCGGCGCTTCGGCAAGCGCACGCCGGCGGTGGCGGCGGCAGTGGCGGCGGCGGCCGGTGTTCCGGTTGATGGCGACCTGAGCGTGCAGGTCGACGGCGAGACGGTGCAGCTGTCCGGCGACGAGCTCATCGTCACCGAGACCCCGCGCACAGGATGGTCGGTGGCCTCCGAGGGGGGTGTCTCTGTGGCGCTCGACCTCACCGTGACCCCCGAGCTGCGGCGTGCCGGACTCGCTCGCGAGGTCGTGCGACTCGTGCAGGATGCCCGCAAGCGGGCCGGGCTCGACGTGAGCGACCGCATCGAGCTCTGGTGGCAGGTGCGCGGGCAATCCGGCGAGAGCGGCGAGGGCAACAGTGCTGCCGACGACGACGGTGCCTCTGAGCTACGGGACGCCCTGCGGAAGCACGCGGGAATGGTTAGTCAGGAGGTGCTGGCCACCAGCTTCATCGAGGGGAGCCCGGCCGTCGAGGTGGCTCAGCACGGCGACGCCGACCTCGGCCTCGACTTCTGGCTCCGCGTCGCCGGCGGCTGAGCCGGCCGGCTGACGCGTCCCCTGCACGGCGCAGCGTCAGGGGCGGCAGACCGCGCAGGCGAGCGAGCCGCTGCGGATGGCGGCAACCTTGGGCTTCTCCTCGGCGTCCTGGCCCTCGAGCCGCTCGCAGCCCGGCCGGTGGTACTCCCCGGCGGCCACCAGGACGCTGCGGGGGTTGCTGGTCGTGCGCGGTGCGGCGGCGGCGGCGCTGCTGCCGGCCCGTACCGCACCGGTCGGCTGGGGGAGCTGCTGCTCGGGCTGGGCCTCGACCGGCGGCGCGGGGGGCGGTGCAGGCGCAGGCGAGGCGGCCGGGCTCACGTAAACGGGCGCCAGCTGAGTCGTCTGCCCGTCGGGCGCGAACGAGCCGTCGCTGGATGAGCCGTTGACAGACACCGGCTGGCTCACGAAGCTGCGGCTCGGCGTCAGCACCGCGGCGGCGGGCTGCGAGTCGGCGGGCGGCGGCGGCGGTGCTGCAGCCGCAGGAGGGGACGCCGGGGACGGCGGGGACACAGCTGGCTGCTCACCACCCAGAGTGGCGAGGGGGCGGCAGACGCCGCACGGGGTGAACCCGAGCTCTATCGCCTCGAGCAGGTCGATGTCCTCGATGTCGTCCTCGCTACCGATAGCGGGGCAGCGCTGAGCGTGGAAGCGCGGGTGGCCGGAGACGACGAAGACGTTCTCGCCGGACTGCTGTGCCGCCGCCACTGCGCCGTCGGGGACCTGCTCCTCGGGAAGGTCGTCCTGGTCGTAACCGGTGTTGTGGCGCGGGCCGGCCTCGGCACCCTCGTCGTCCGCGTCATCGTCATGACCGCGGTGGTGCATCGCGGCGGCTGCCGCGGCACCGGCACCTGCCGCCGCCACGCCGGCAGCGGCCTGCTTGCCTCGGCCCGCGCGCTCGACCTCATGGTCGGTCTCGTCGTCATCCGTGTCGTCGGCGTCGTGCTCGTTACCTGCCGCGGCCGCTGTGCGCTTGTCCTTCTTGGCCTTCTCGGCCTTCTCGGCCTTCTCGGCCTTCTCGGCCTTCTCGGCCTTCTCGGCCTCGGCGTCCTTGTCGTCCCGGTCGTCGTCTTCCTCGCGGCCCTTGACAGCGCGCGCCTTGCCCTTGGCGCTGTCGTCCTCGTCGTCGTCCGCGCCGTGCGCGTGCGAAGGCGCCTGCAGCACCCCGAACAGCAAAAAAGCGGCCGAGACGATCGCCACGCCTATCGCGGCGTAGACGAACACGATGTTGACGGCGATGCCAAGGATGAGAAGGACGAGGGCGATGAGGACCAGTGCCCCGCTGATGACGATCACGTCTGCACCTTAAGTCGGCTTTATGGAGCGCCGTGGCATCGTACGGTGCCGGGGCCCCTCACTCGCTCTGGGGGGGCTCCTCGGTGCCTGCGCGCGAGCCGTTGCCCGCACCCACCAGCGTAGGGGCCGGCCGGAACAGGCTGCTGGGGACAGTCCCGATGTCAGAGGGCAGCCGGACGGTTGCCGGCGGCTCCGCGCCGCCGAGCAAGGACACCTTCTGGGCATCCGCCAGCTCTGCGTCCGCCAGGGAGTCCGCTCCAGCGAGGCTGCCCACCGGGCTCCCGCCGGTCTCGAGCTCGGCCAGCTGCATCTGCAGGTAGGCCCGCAGGCGGGTGCGGTACTCCTGCTCGAAGGAGCGCAGGGAGTCGAGCTCGGTCTGCAGGCGAGTCTTGTTGCGCTCGGCATCGCCCAGCGTGTCGGCGACCTCGCGCTGCGCCTTGCTCACGATGGCATCGGCCTCGGCGCGGGCGGCGGCACGCGCCTGCTCAGCCTCCGCGCGGGCCTCGCGCAACGCCTCGTCGGCGGTGCGCTGCGCCAGCACAAGAGTGCGCGTGACCAGCTCGATCCCGCCCTCGGCGGCACCCGGGACGGCGAGCGCCGTGGACGTCTCGTCGGCGGCGTCAAAGACGAACTCCGACGCCGCGGCAGAACCTAGTGCGGGGCGCGCGGTCGTCGCCGCGGATGCGGGGACCGGTACGCGTGCCTGCTCCAGCTGTGCGCGCAGCGAGGCGTTCTCGGTCGTCAGCCGGGTCAGCTCGGTCTCGACCTGGTCGAGAAAGGAGTCGACCTCGGTCTCGTCGTAGCCGCGGCGGAACCGGGTGGGGCCGAACACCTTGTTCGAGACGTCCTGAGGCGTCAGCGGCATGGTGCCTCCTCGTGAGCGGTGCCGGTGGGCACGCGGTGTCGGTGATCTACGGGTCCCTGAAACAAGTGTCGCTGTCGCACGTGTCGGTGTCCTGTCGGCATCAGATCCGCGACGCGTAGGAGATCGCGAACTGGACGGCGAGGAACAGCAGCAGAAAGCCCAGGTCGAGGGCGACGCTGCCGATCCGCAACGGCGGGATGAAGCGCCGCAGAAGCCGCAGCGGCGGGTCGGTCACGGTGTAGGCGATCTCGACCACCACGAGCAGCGGTCCGTGCGGACGGAACCCGCGTGACAGCGACATCACGATGTCAAGGACGGCTCGCGCGACCAGCAGGAGCAGGAAGACGTAGAGCAGGACCACCAGCAGTGTGCCGAACGCGCTGATGACGACTCCTGGGTTGGGGCCGCGTGCTGGGCGGCCGGGGCAGCGACGAGACGCTACGGGAGATCAGGACTGGTTGTAGAAGCCGCTCCCCGCGATCCGCGCCTTGTCCTCGGCGCTGACCTCGACATTGCTCGGAGAAAGCAGGAAGACCTTGTTGGTGACCTTTTCGATCGAGCCGCGCAGGCCAAAGATAAGCCCGGCGGCGAAGTCGACCAGCCGCTTGGCGTCGCCGTCGACCATATCGGTGAGGTTCATGATGACCGGGATGCCGTCGCGGAAGGCCTCGCCGATCTGCCTTGCCTCGTTGTACGACGACGGCTGCAGGGTGGTGATCTTCTGCGGGACGGCTTCGGGCACCGGCTGGTGCACCACCCGGGGACCGTCGGCAACGCGGCCGATCGTGCGGGTCTCGGTGAAGCGGCGGGGCGGGGCGGTCTCGAGCTCACGCGACTCGACCCGCCGGCTGATCCGCTCGCGGGCGGGCTCCTCGACCTCGTACTCGTCGTCGATGTAGCCCTCGTCCTCCTCGGCCAGCCCGAGGTAGACCATCGCCCTGCGCCCGACGCCCATGGCCCGGAGTCTAGGCGCGGGCACCGAACAGCGCCGTACCGACGCGCAGGTGTGTCGCGCCTTCGGTGACGGCGTCCTCGAGGTCCCCGGACATGCCCGCGCTGAGGCTCACGGCCTCGGGGTGCGCCTGCCGAACGGCCTCTCCCACCGTGCGCAGGGCCGCGAACGCCGGCCGGGCCGGCGCCCCCTGGGGAGCCACCGCCATCACCCCGAGCAGCCGCAGGGCGGGCTCCGCAGCGACCTGGTCGGCGAGGCTCGCGGCTCCGCTGACCGGCACGCCGCCACGACCGGTGTCCCCGTCCAGGCTGACCTGGACGAAGACCTTGAGCACCCGGCCGGCCTCCTCGGCTCCCCGGGCGAGCGGGACGACCAGCTCGGCGCGGTCGAGCGAGTGCACGACCTCGGCCCAGTGGGCTACGGCACGGGCCTTGTTGCGCTGCAGCCGGCCGAGGAAGTGCCACCGCAGCTCGGGCGCGGCGGCCGCCTTGGGCGCCGCCTCCTGGTGCCGGCTCTCCCCGAAGTCGCGTTGGCCGAGCGCGGCCAGCGCTGCGACTGCAGACGGCGGGTGGTTCTTGCTCACAGCCACCAGGACGAGCTGCGCCGGATCACGGCCAGCAGACGCAGCCGCCCGCTCGATGCGCCTCCTGACGGCGGCGAGCCGCTCGGCGGGGGCATCGGCCGGGACGGGAGGCACGAGCCTCACAGCCGGACGAGGCCAGCCATGCGGCCCGTCGTGCCGTCACGGCGGTAGCTGAAGTGGTGGGGCGACTCAGCCGTGCACGTGGCCTCGCAGTGCACGCTGCGCACTCCTGCCTCGCGGGCCTGCCGGACGAGCCCGGCACGAAGGTCCAGCCCTGCAGTCCCCCGCGCCGTCGTTGTCGCCGAGCCCGGCGCCGCCTGCTCCACCTGCGCCTGCATGTCGTCGGGCACCTCATAGCACCGGCCGCAGATCGCTGGTCCGAGCCAGACGTCGAGCTCGCCGACAGCCGTGCCGAGCCGGGCGAGTGCGTCGATGACCGCGGGCAGGACCCCCGCCTGTAGCCCCCGCCGGCCCGCGTGCGCGACCCCGACGCCGGAGGATGCGCTGAGCACCACCGGTACGCAGTCGGCGACGAGCACCCCGAGCCCGATGCCGGGCTGCTTGGTCACCAGGGCGTCAACGTCCTCGACCGGATCAAGGGGCACGGACGTGACCTCGACGACGCGAGCACCGTGGACCTGCCGCATCCAGGCCACGGGCACACCCAGGGCAGCGGCGACCGTGGCGCGGTTGGCAGCCACCGCGGCTCGCGCATCCCCGACGCCGTCGCCGAGGTTGAGCCTGGCGTAGGGGCCTCCGCTCACCCCGGCGGGCACCGGCTCGATCGGGCCGCCCGTCGCCGGGCCCAGCGCATCGCGGCCGGTGAACAGGACCCGGGGCACCTACTTGAGGAAGTCCGGCACGTCCAGGTCGTCGAACACCACGCGCCGGTTGGGCTCTGGGCGGCGCTGAGGCTCCGAGCGCGCGTCCTGCCGCTGCTCAGGCTGCTGGCGCTCCTCCTGGGCCGGCCGGTCGCGGGGCTCGTAGCGCTGCTCGCGGGGCTCGGACCGCTGCTGCTCGCGGAACGGCTCGCCCTGCCGCCCGGATCCCTCTCCGCCGGCCGCAAGCCGGGACGGGCGCTGCGCCGACTGTGCCGCTACCGTGCGCGCTGCTTCGTCCCGCACGTCGACGACCCGCTGCGGCTCGCTGCGGCGTACCGCCGCGCCGCCGGGCCGCTGCCGGCGGTCGACCTGGGCGTCGAAGCCGGCAGCGATGACGGTGACGCGGACCTCGTCGCCCAGCGCATCGTCGATGACGGCTCCGAAGATGATGTTGGCCTCGGGGTGCGCCGCCTCGGCCACGAGCTCGGCGGCGGCGTTGATCTCGAACAGACCGAGATCCGAACCGCCCGAGATGTTGAGCAGCACTCCCTGCGCGCCGTCCATGCTCGCCTCGAGCAGCGGCGAGCTGATCGCCTGCTGGGCGGCGACCTCGGCGCGGTCCTCGCCGCGGGCCCGGCCGATCCCCATCAGCGCGCTGCCCGCGTTGGACATGACGGCCTTGACGTCGGCGAAGTCCAGGTTGATCAGCCCGGGCGTGGTAATCAGGTCGGTGATGCCCTGGACGCCCTGCAGCAGCACCTGGTCGGCGCTCTTGAACGCGTCCATGATGCTCACCTGGCGGTCGGCGGTGTGCAGCAGCCTGTCGTTCGGGATGACGATGAGGGTGTCGACCTCGTCGCGCAGCGACTCGATGCCCGTCTCAGCCTGCCCTGCCCGGCGGCGGCCCTCGAAGATGAACGGGCGCGTCACCACGCCGATCGTGAGGGCTCCAATGCTGCGCGCGATGTTGGCGACGACAGGCGCCCCGCCGGTGCCTGTACCGCCGCCTTCGCCCGCGGTGACGAAGACCATGTCGGCCCCCTTGAGGACCTCCTCGATCTCCTCACGGTGGTCCTCGGCGGCCTGGCGACCGACGTCGGGGTTGGCGCCGGCGCCGAGGCCGCGGGTGAGCTCGCGGCCGACGTCGAGCTTGACATCGGCATCGCTCATCAGCAGTGCCTGGGCGTCGGTGTTGATCGCAATGAACTCGACGCCCTTGAGCCCGACTTCGATCATCCGGTTGATGGCGTTGACGCCACCCCCGCCGATGCCGACAACCTTGATCACAGCGAGGTAGTTCTGCGGGGCAGCCACGTTGGTGTCCTCCAGGAGATGTCGGCCGGACGACTTGCTTACTTGGTACGGGTACTGCGGTGACCCGCCAGGGGAAGGGAGGAACGGCTGCCTCACTGTGTGCTTGAGGGTCAGACATGGCGACAGCACTGATCTTCGCGGAGACTAGGCAGGGTGTCGGGCGTGGTCAAGAACCGCGGACGAGAGTCTCGACCTCAAGAAGAGGTATCGAAGCTAGCCACCTGCATTGAGAAGTCGTAACAACTCCGGTCCGAGCAGTGTCACGTCCCCGGCCCCCATCGTCAGCACCAGGTCACCCGGCCGGACGACTGTCGCGAGCACCCCGGCCGCCTGCGACCAGGACGGGACGTACATGACCTGCTCCATCGGCAGCGGGACCGCGTCGGCGACACTGCCTCCGGACACCCCCGGGATCGGGTCCTCGCCGGCCGCGTACACATCCATGACAAGCACCATGTCGGCGAGGGCGAGCGCTTCGCCCAGCGCGGCCGCGAACGCCGCCGTGCGGCTGTAGCGGTGCGGCTGGAAGGCCACGACCACCCGGCCACCCATCGCGGCTCCACGAGCCGCCGACAGGGTCGCCCGTACCTCGGTCGGGTGATGGGCATAGTCGTCGACGACGCGCACCCCCGCCGCTGTGCCCCTGGCGTCGAACCGGCGCCGGACACCGCCGTAGCGGGCCAGGCCGCGGGCCACCTGCTCGGCCGGCACGCCGAGGGCGGTGGCAGCCGCGAGTACCGCTGCCGAGTTCAGCACGTTGTGGTGGCCTGGCAGGCGCAGCCCGACATCCAGCGACTGACCGCCGACGAGCGCCGAGTAGCGCGCCTGCGGGCCGTCGAGGGCAGGCTCGAGCACCTGGACGGTGGCGCCCTCGGTGCTGCCGTACGTGAGCACCCGGACCCCCCGCTCGCGGGCCACCGGCAGCAGCGCCGCCGCGCCCGGGTCGTCCGCGCACAGGACCACGAACCCGCTGGGGTCGACGCAGCCGACGAAGTCGCGGAAAGCTGCGTGCACCGCCTCTCCGGTCCCGTAGTGGTCGAGGTGCTCGGGCTCGACGTTGGTCACCACGGCCGCGTATGGAGCGAGCATCAGGAAGCTGCCGTCGCTCTCGTCCGCCTCGGCGACGAACACGTCACCCGTGCCGGCGTGGGCGTTGGAGCCGGGCTCGTTGAGGTCGCCACCGATCGCGAAGGAGGGGTCGAGCCCTGCCTCCTGCAGCACGACTGTGAGCATCGAGGTCGTCGTCGTCTTGCCATGCGTCCCAGCAATGGCGATGCCGCGCGAGCCCGCCATCACGCCCGCGAGCGCTGCGGCCCGCGGCAGGACACGCAGCCCGCGGCGGCGGGCCTCCTGCAGCTCAGGGTTGCTCTCCCTGATCGCCGTCGACACCACCAGGGTCGACGCCTCGCCCACGGCGGCAGCATCGTGACCGACCGTGATCCTGGCGCCGAGTGCGCGCAGGGCGGTGAGCACACGCCCGTCGCGGGCGTCGCTGCCGCTGACCTCGGCGCCGCGGGCCAGCAGGATGCGGGCGATGCCGCTCATCCCGGCACCCCCCACCCCGACGAGGTGGACGCTGCGCAGCTCCTCGGGCAGCGGCGCTCCGCCCAGGCGCTCGGGGCCCGTCGCCGCGTCACCGGACGCGGCCGGGTCCGTCATGCCCGTCTCCCCCGCCTGCGTCCGGCAGCCGCCTCGACCATCATCGCCACCAGCAGGTCGGTGGCGTCGCGGTGACCGGCCCCGCCCGCAGATCGTGCCAGCGCGGCGAGACGTACGGGATCGGTCAGCACCGGCAGGACGTGAGCGACGATCCACTCCGTCGTCAGGTCGGCGTCGTCGACGAGGAGCCCGCCGCCCGCACGCACGATCGGCAGCGCGTTGAGCCGCTGCTCCCCGTTGCCGATCGGCAGCGGCACGAACACAGCTGGCAGCCCGACGGCAGAGAGCTCGGCGCAGGTCAGGGCGCCTGACCGGCACAGGGCGAGGTCGGCGGCAGCGTAGGCGAGGTCCATCCGCTCGAGGTAGGGCACCACCTGGTAGGGGGTCGGCAGGTCGCGGGGCACGGCAGCCTCGACGCTCGTAGCGTGCGCCGGTCCGGCGGCGTGCAGGACGGCGACCCCGGCCGCCGACAGTGCGGTGGCTGCTGCGACGACGGCCTCGTTCAGGTGTTGGGCGCCCTGCGAGCCGCCGAACACGAGCAGCACCGGCCCGGCCCGCGGCAGAGCGAAGGCTGCGCGCGCCTGCGCCCGGGAACGGGCGCGGTCGAGGTCGAGGATCTGTGGGCGCAGTGGGATGCCGACGAGCCGTCCGTGGGGTAGCCGCGTCTCGGGCGAGCTCGTCGCGACGTAGCGGGTGAGGCGGGCCCCGACGCGGTTGGCGAGCCCGGGCAACGGGTTGGCCTCGTGGACGACGAGGGGAACCCGGCGGCGGCGCGCCGCGAGGTAGGCGGGGAGCGCCACGTAGCCACCGAAGCCGACGACGACGTCGGCCTGGGTCCGAGCGATGACAGCGCCCGCGGCAGCGACGGCGCCGACGACCCGGCGCGGTACGCGCAGCAGCTCGGGCGTCAACTGGCGCGGGAGCGGGACCCTCGGCATCAGCTCCAGGGCATACCCGCGCGCGGGCACCAGGCGGGCCTCGAGCCCCGTCGCTGTGCCGAGCAGGGTGATGCGCGTGCCGGGCGATGCGGCCCGCACCGCGTCGGCGACGGCCAGTGCTGGCTCGACGTGGCCGGCCGTCCCGCCCCCGGCCAGCACCACGCTGCGCAGGGCGGCGGCGGCCTCGAAGGGCTGGACCGCTTGGGTCACCGGCTGGCTCGCCGGGCGCGTCGCCCGCTGAGCCGCCGGACCGCCCCGGCGGGGACCCGGGCACCCCCCGCCCGCGCTTCGGCGCCGGGGACGCGCCGCTCGGCCCGCCCCTCGCCGCGACTGCGACTGCGACCAGTGCCCGCCGCAGCGCGCACCCTCGGCTCGGCGGAAGGGCCGCGGCGGCGCAGCAGCGCCTCCGGCCGCCGCGGGGAGCGGCGAGCCGACCGTCCCGCGGCCCGGCGGGCGACCACCTGCGCGGCCGCCGGCTCGGTCTTGGCGAGCGCGAGCAGCATCCCTATGGAGAACATCGTGGGCACTAGTGCTGAGCCGCCGAAGCTGATCAGGGGCAGCGGGATGCCCGTGATCGGCACCAGCCCGACCACGGCACCCATGTTGATGAAGGCCTGGCCGATGAGCCAGGCGGTAACCGCGGCGGCGGCCAGCCGGCCGAAGGGGTCGGCGCTGCGCTGAGCCACCCGGATGCCCCCGTAGGCAAGGACGGCGAACAGGACGAGCACGACGATCGTGCCGACCAGCCCGAGCTCCTCGCCGATGACGGCGAGGATGAAGTCGGTGTGCGCATTGGGCAGGTACTGCCACTTCTCCCGCGAGGCGCCGAGCCCGAGGCCCCACCAGCCACCCGACGCGAGGGCGTACAGCCCCTGGACAGCCTGGTAGCCGCCATCCTGAGCGTCGCGGAACGGGTCGGCGAAGGAGGTGAGCCGGGCCAGACGGTAGGGCGCGGTGACGGCGAGGGCGGTGCCCAGCACCATCAGGATGGAGAGCAGGGCGCCGAACAGCCGCAGTGGCGCGCCGACCACCCACAGGAACGCGAGCACGATGGTCACCAGCACCAGCGTGGTGCCCATGTCGGGCTCGAGCATCACCAGCACGAAGACGAGCATGGCGACCGGCAGCATTGGCACCAGCAGGTGCCGCCACTCGCTCAGCAGCCGCCGCTTGCGGACCAGCAGGTCGGCGCCCCAGAGCGCGAGGCCGAGCTTGGCCAGCTCGCTGGGCTGGATGGTGAACGGGCCAGCTGCGATCCACCGCGATGAGCCCAGCACGCTCTTGCCGATCCCGGGGACGAGGACGAGCACGAGCCCGGCGAGCGAGGCGAGGAGCAGCGGGTAGGCCAAGCGGCGGAACGAGCGGGCCTGCAGCCGGCTGGCGACGACAAGCAGCGGCAGGCCCACGGCCACCCACATCAGCTGCTTGAGGAACACCGAGTACGACGAGCCCGACACCCGGAAAGCGTTGACGCTGCTGGCAGACAGAACCATCACCAGGCCCAGAGCCAGCAGCAGCCCGGCCGAGGACAGCACGAGGTAGTACGACGCCAGCGGCCGGGCCAGCAGCGGCACGCGCTCGATAGGGCGTGGGCGCGCGGTGCTGCCGGCCGGCTCGCGTCGGCGCGCCCCGACCGTCGCCGGAGGGGCGTCGAGCGTCGTCACCGTCGCCTCACCTCCCCTCCCCGAGCCGGCGCGCCGCTGCCGCGAACGCGGCGCCGCGCTCCGCGTAGTCGCGGAACATGTCCATCGACGCCGCCGCTGGCGCCAGCAGTACGGTGTCGCCGCGCTGCGCGAGCCGGGCTGCCTCGATGACCGCATCGTCCATCGACCCGGCATCGACGACCGGGACATCTGGTGCGTGTCGAGCCAACGCGGCGCGAACCTCCTCGGCGCAGGTGCCGATCAGCACGGCGGCACGCAGCCGATCCGCGGATCGGGCGACGAGGTCGTCGAAGCGCAGCCCCTTGTTCAGGCCGCCGGCGACCCAGACCACCGAGGGGTACGCGTCCAGGCTCGCCGCTGCGGCGTGGGGGTTAGTCGCCTTGCTGTCGTCGACGTAGGCGACCCCGCCGACCTCGGTGACCAGCTCGTTGCGGTGCGGCCCTGGCGCGAGCCCCGCGAGCCCGGCGCGGACGGCTCCGACCGGCACGTCAATGGCACGGGCCAGCAGGGCGGCGGCGAGGGCGTTGGCGACGTTGTGCGCCCCGGGCAGCTGCAGCTCTCCCGCCGGCAGCAGGGCTCCCCCACCGAAGGCCGCGTCGGTCAGCCAGCCGTCGACGACGTCACCCAGCCCGAAGGTGACGAAGCGCTCTCCGCGTACCAGTCGGGCGAGGGCCATCGTCGCCGCGTCGTCGCGGTTGGCGACCGCCACCCCCGGTCCGGCCCAGATCCGCCCCTTGTCGGCGGCGTAGCCCGCGAAGCCGCCGTGCCAATCGAGGTGGTCGTCGGCCAGGTTGAGCACGGCAGCGGCATCCAGGGCAAGGCTCGAGGTGTAGTGGAGCTGGAAGCTCGAGAGTTCGACGGCCAACACGGCGTACGGGTCACCTGCGCCCACCGCATCCAGCAGCGGGGTGCCGATGTTGCCGGCGGTCGCCGACCGCACCCCGGCCGCCTGCAGGACCGAGCCCAGCAGCTGGGTGGTCGTCGTCTTGCCGTTGGTGCCGGTGACGCCGAGCCATCTCTGCCCGGCCGGCCGCAGCCGCCACGCCAGCTCCACCTCACCCCACACCGGCACGGCGCTGGTCGCGATCAGCGGGGTGCCCGGCCGCACCCCTGGCGAGGTGACGACGAGGCCGACGCCGGCCGGGGGGCGCTCCGGCAGGCCGCCGAGCCGGGCCTGGACGCCGAGAGGGGCGAGCCGGTCCGCGGCCGCCTGCTGGCGCTCGCCGGCGGCGGCGTCGAGCACGACCACCTGCGCGCCGAGCCGCGCCAGGGTGCGAGCCGCCGCCTCGCCCGAGACGCCCGCTCCGACGACAGCGACCGAGCAGGCCGGCCAGTCGGGCTGGCCCGGCTCGTCCGGCCAGCTGCTCACGGACCCGTGCCGTGCGAGAGGAACTCGGCGTAGAACAAGCCCAGTCCGAAGGCGGCAGCGAGCCCGGCGACGATCCAGAACCGGATGATGACCGTGGTCTCGGGCCAGCCGGCGAGCTCGAAGTGGTGATGGATCGGCGCCATGTTGAACAGGCGCTTGCGGGTCATCTTGAACCCCGCCACCTGCATGATCACCGACAGGGTCTCGAGCACGAACAGGCCACCGAGCACGACGAGCAGCAGCTCGGTGCGCGTGACGATGGCGATGGAGGCGAAGGCCCCGCCGATCGCCAGCGACCCCGTGTCGCCCATGAAGATCTTGGCTGGGCTGGCGTTCCACCACAGGAACCCGAAGCACGCTCCCATGGCTGCCGCCGAGATGAGCGCGACGTCGAGCGGGTCCCGGGTGGTGTAGCAGGCGGCGTCCGCCACCGCCGCCGAGCAGGAGTTGCCGAACATCCAGAACGAGATGATGACGTAGGCACCGAAGACCATCGCAGACGACCCGGCGGCGAGCCCGTCGAGCCCGTCGGTGAGGTTGACCGCGTTCGACGTCGCGCTGATCACCAGGTAGGCGAGAATGGGGAAGCCGACCACCCCGACCGAGAAGTTGATGTCCCGGACGAACGACAGACTGGTCGAGCCGGGCAGCGACCCGACAGCGCTGCGGAAATGCAGGGCAAGCACACCGAAAACCAAGGCCACGACGAGCTGCCCGCCGAACTTGGTCCGCGCGGTGAGCCCGAGGTTGCGCTGCCGGCGGATCTTGATGAGGTCATCCGCGAGGCCGACCGCGCCCAGCCCGGTCATCACCATCAGCACCAGCAGCCCGCTCGCCGTCGGCCCGTGCCACGTGACCAGGTGCGCGACGGCGTAACCCGTGACTGTCGCAAAGACGATCACGACACCGCCCATGGTGGGCGTGCCGCGCTTGGTCAGATGCGAGGACGGGCCGTCCTCGCGGATCTCCTGGCCATACCCGCGGTGCCGGAACAGTCGGATGACCGCCGGTGTGCCGGTCAGCGAGAGCACCAGGGCGACGAGCGCTGCGATCAGAACACTCTTCACCCCGCCACGCCCTTCTCGTCGGGCTCGCCGGCCAGCAGCGCTGCCGCCACCCGTTCCAACCCGGCCACCCGGCTGCCCTTGACCAGCACGACGTCCCCGGGGCGCAGCTGCTCGCGCAGCAGCTCCACCGCGGCGTCGACGCCCGCGACGTGCACCGACTCCTCCCCCCACGAGCCCTCGAGCACGGCGCCGGCATGCGTTGCCTTGGCCGCCTCACCCACCGCGACGAGCCGGCTGACGTCGAGGCGCACCGCGTAGCGCCCGACGGCGTCGTGCTCGGAGCGGGAGGCCTCGCCCAGCTCTGCCATCTCACCGAGGACCGCCCAGGTGCGGTGCCGCGAGCCGGACCCGCCGTCGCCGCGCCCCATCGCGGCCAGTGCCTTGAGCGCCGCCCGGACCGACTCGGGATTGGCGTTGTAAGCGTCGTTGACGACTGTGACGCCGCCGGCGGTGGTAGCCACCTCCATCCGCCACCGGCTGCGGGGCTCGGCGGCGGACAGGGCGGCAGCCACGGCGCCCGGCCCCAGCCCGCACTCCAACCCGGCGGCAGCGGCGGCGAGCGCGTTGCCGACCTGATGCTCACCGACCAGCCGGAGCTCGACCTCGGTCTCCTGGTCGCCCGCCACGAGGAGGAAGCGGGCGCGTCCGTCCGCACCGAGCCGGACCGCCTCGGCGCGCACGTGCGCCTCGCGCGACTCGCCGAACGTCACCACGCGGGCCTCGGTGCGTTCCCGCATCGCGAGCACCAGGGCATCGTCGGCGTTGAGGAGGGCGACGTCGCGCGTGGCTTCCACCAGCTCACCCTTGGCAAGGGCGATGGCCTCCCGACTGCCGAACTCACCGATGTGCGCGCTGCCGATGTTGAGGACCGCGCCTACGGACGGCGGCGCCATCGCGCAGAGCCGGGCGATGTGACCCGGCCCGCGGGCGCCCATCTCCAGGACGAGGAAGCGCGTGGCGCTCTCGCAGCGCAGCACGGTGAGCGGCACCCCGAGGTCGTTGTTGTAGGAGCCGGGCGGGGCGACTGTCGGACCGGCGGCCTCGAGCACCGCGGCCAGCAGGTCCTTGGTGCTGGTCTTGCCCGAGGACCCGGTGAGCGCGACGACGCGCACCTCCGGCAGCGCCACCAGCTGCGCGGATGCGAGCGCGCCGAGAGCTGCTGTGACGTCGTCGACAATGACGGCTGGGACGCCGACCGGCCGGCCGGCGAGGACCGCGAACGCGCCGCGGCCAATCGCATCGGCGGCGTAGTCGTGGCCGTCAACCCGCTCCCCTGGCAGCGCCGCGAAAAGGGTGCCGGGCCCGGCCGCCCGGGAGTCGATCGTCACCGCAGTCAGGGTCTGGCCGGCCAGGCGGGCTTGCTCGCCGGCATCACGCATCCCGTCGAACCGGCCGCCCGTGGCCGCAGCCACCTCGGCCAGTGTCAGCGTGGTCACCGGCCCGCCTCGGCGAGCCCAGTGACCACATTGCGCAGCACCACCCTGTCGTCGAAGGGGGTGATCACGCCGCCGACGTCCTGCCCGGTCTCGTGACCCTTGCCGGCGACGACCACAGCGTCACCTGGCCGGGCCTCGGCGACGGCGAGAGCGATGGCAGCGGCCCGGTCGGGCTCGACGAGAACCTCAGCCGTGCCGGGAGCGCCAGGTATGCCCGCGCGCATTGCCTCGAGGATCGCCAGCGGGTCCTCCGAGCGGGGGTTGTCCGAGGTCAGCACCACCACATCCGCCCCGGCTGCGGCGGCGGCGCCCATGAGGGGCCGCTTGCCGCGGTCGCGGTCGCCCCCGCAGCCCAGCACGACGAGGACCCGACCGCGGGTGAGGCCGCGAACGGTGCCGAGCAGCGTGGTGACCGCCTGCGGGGTGTGGGCGTAGTCGACGATGCCCAGCCACGGCTGGCCCGCATCCACCCGCTCCATCCGCCCCGGTACGCCGGTCAGCCGGCCGATGCCGTGCACGGCCGCGTCGATGTCGACGCCTGCCTCGATCAGCACCGCCAGCGCCACCAGGGCGTTGGAGACGTTGAACCCGCCGGGCAGCTGCAGCCGCACCGGTGCGTCGACCCGGCTCGATGCCGCGCTGCCCACGAGCCGGAACGTCGAGCCCTCCGGCCCCAGGACGACGTCGCGCGCAGTCCAGTCGGCCTGCTGCTCGGTGACGCCGACAGTCACCGCGTCGGGACGCCGGGCCAGCAGCGTCCGTCCGGCCGGATCGTCGATGTTGACCACTGCGCGACGGCAGCGATCGGGGGCGAAGAGCGTGCCCTTGGCGGCCAGGTAGTCGGCCATGGTCGGGTGGAAGTCGAGGTGGTCCTGGCTGAGGTTGGTGAAGCCTGCGGCAGCGAAGGTGCAGGCATCGACCCGGTGCAGGGCCAGGGCATGGCTCGAGACCTCCATCGCCGCTGCGTCGACACCGCGCTCGAGCATGGTGGCGAACAGCGCCTGCAGGTCGGGCGCCTCGGGGGTGGTCCTCGCGCTGGGCACGGACTCACCGCCGACGCGCGTCTCGATCGTGCCGACCAGACCCGTTGCGTGCCCCGCCGCGCGCAGTCCGGCTTCCAGCAGGTAGCAGACCGTCGTCTTCCCGTTCGTGCCGGTGACGCCCAGCAGCAACAGGGTGCGCGTCGGGTCGCCGTAGACGGCGGCTGCCACGTCGCCGAGCACGGCGCGCGGGTCGCCGGCGACGAGCGCGGGCAGCCCTGCAGCGGCCGCGGCGGCGCCTCCGGCGGCGTCCGTCAGCACGGCGACCGCCCCCGCGGCTGCAGCGGCGGCGATGAAGTCGGCGCCGTGGACGCGCGCGCCGGGCAGCGCGGCGTAGAGGTCGCCCGTGCGCACGGCACGGCTGTCGAGGGTGACGCCCGTGACTGCCTGCCCCGCGGGCGCCGACGGCGCGCCACTCGGTGCGGGTTGCAGCCGCACGGAACCGGCCTGGACGCTTTGCGCCCGCCGGATCAGCTCCTCCAACGCTGCAGGTGTGACGCGTCGAGGACGGAGCGGAGCCGCGGCCGCGGCATCGGGAGCAGGGACGGCCACGATCGGAAGGCTAGCGGGCCGGCACGCGGCCGCTGCCCGCGTGCCCGGCGGCGCCGCGAGGGCGCTCACTGCCCCTTGAGAGGGAAGTGGGCGGGCGGTGTCAGCGTGGGTGGCACCCGTCCGGCTGCCAGCGCGTAGGACATGATCTGCTGGAAGATCGGCGCCGAGATTGCCCCGCCGTAGTGGCCGTTGCGCGGGTTGTCGACGACGACGGCGACCACGTAGGCGGGCTTGTCGGCCGGGGCGAACCCCACGAACGAGGCGACGTACCCCGAGTAGCGGCCGTCCGGGCCGATCCGGCTGGCCGTGCCGGTCTTGCCCGCCACCCGGTAACCCGGGATGGCGGCCTTGGGGGCGGTGCCGTCAGCTGTTGTCACAGCCTCGAGCAGCTCGGAGACTGTCGCTGCTGTCGCCGGCGAGACCACCCGGCGCGGCGCACCCTGCGGGGCAGGCGCGAGCCCGTCTGTGCCGACGAGGCCCTCGACCAGCCGAGGCGGCATCCGCAGGCCGCCGTTGGCGATGGTGGCGTAGACCGAGGCCATCTGCAGCGGAGTCACGCTCATGCCCTGGCCGAAGGGGATGTTCGCCGCCCGGCTGACGTCCCACTCGGCCGAGGGCTGCAGTATGCCGCTCGACTCGCCCGGGAAGTCGACCCCGGTCGCGGCGCCGAGCCCGAACCCGCGCAGCGCGGTTTCCAGCTCGACGGGGGCGCCGAGCATCCGGCTGATCAGCAGGGTGCCGAGGTTGCTCGACTGCGCGAGCACGCCGGCCACGGTCAGCGGCTCCGGCGGGTGGCTCTCGGCATCGGAGATCGTGTAGGAGCCGGCCTTGATGCCCGGCGTCGGCGAGCCCGGGACGTTGATGACAGTCGTCGGGGTGATGATGCCGTGCTCGATGCCGGCGGCGATCGTGATTACCTTGTTGACGCTGCCGGGTTCGTAGGTCCAGGCAGTCGCCGGGTTGCCGAACTGGTCGGCCTTCGCCCTGCTGGGGTTGTTGGGGTCGTACGTGGGCGCCGAGGCCATGGCGAGGACGTCGCCGGTCTTGGGATCCATCACGATCGCGACGCCCTTGTCGGCCTGGGCCTGCTGCACACCGCTCGCGAGCGCCTTCTGGGCCACGTACTGCAGGTCGCGGTCGAGGGTCAGCTGCACGCCGCGACCGGGCTTGGAGTCGACCTCGTGGTGCGTGGCAGCCGGGATGACGCGGCCCTGCGGGTCCTCCTCGATCACCAGCCGGCCGTCGCGGCCGGCCAACGCCGTGTTGTAGGCCGACTCGATGCCCGCAAGGCCCGCGCCGTCGCGGCCGGCGAACCCGATCACGTTGGCGGCGAGGGACCCGGTCGGGTACAGCCGTGTGCGCTCGGGCAGCGAGCCGACCCCCTTCAGGTCAAGCGCGGTGATCTTCTTGGCCACCTGCGGGTCGACGCCGCGTTCGAGGTAGACGAAGGACGATGCGCTCAGCAGCTTGGTGCGGACCTGCTCCTGCGGCTTGGCGAGCAGTGGAGCCAGCTCGGTTGCCGCGACGTCGACGTCGGCGATGTCGCGAGGCTGGGCGTAGATGTCACGGGCGTCGACGTCGACGGCCAGGACAGCGCCGTTGCGGTCGGTGATCTGCCCGCGCCACGCGGCCTGCGGCAGCACGCGGGTGCGCTGCGCTGTCGCCATCCCTGCGTAGTGCTGGGACTGGAAGCCCTGCAGCTGCACGAGGCGCCCGCCGAGGACGAGCAGGAGCAGCGCAAGCAGGACCGCTCCGCCGCGCAGCCGCCGACCCGGTGAGCCCAGCCGCAGCTGTCCCCGGCGGACGCCTCCCGACCCGGGGACGCGGGGCTTGCGCGGCATCCCCGCAGAACGGGCAGATCCGGCGGCGCCCGCTCCGGGCGTCGCACCGCCGGGTACGCCGTAGGCACCCCCTGCCGGGCCGGTGACACGCCTGCGCTGCTGGGGTTCGGTCGACACGCGGGCACGGGATGCCCCGGACGGGCGAGTGGGGGTGCGGGGGGTTGGGCGCGGCGGGGTCCTTGTGACGGCGCGGGTCACGGCGTGGTCCGGGTCGCCGGCGCGGGCGGCGTAATTGCAGCCTTTCGGGTCGTCGTGGGCGTAGTTGGTCTCGTCATGGTCGCGGCTGCCTTGGTACCCGCCGTCTTCGAGGGCGACGGAGTGGCGGCAGTCGCTTTGCTCGACGGCTTGGGTGCAGGGGCTTTAGTTGCGTGGCCGTTGGCTGCCTGGGCCTTGGCTGCTTGGGCCTTGGCTGCGGCGGACGCCTGTGGCGTGGCCGCTGAAGGCGCTGCTGGCGCCCGCATGAGCGACCGCGGTGGGTAGTCCTGAACCGGCGGCGCGAGCGGTGCCGGCACGATGATCAGGTCGCCCGCGAGCACGGTCGCGCCCTTGGGCAGCGGCTGGCCGGGGGCAAGGAACGTGGGGGCGCCGACCGGCACCATCCCCAGCGCGCGGGCCTTGGCCTCCAGCCGGGCCGGATCGGCGAGCGCCGCGGCCTGCCGCGCGAGCTCCTGCCGTTGCAGGGCGAGCGCCTCCTGCCGCGCCTGCAGCGAGCTGAGCCGAAAGGCGTCCTGCGCGGACGCGGTGTTGAGCAGCAGCAGGCCGAGCAGCCCCACCAGAAGCAGGACGAGCAGCACGACGACGAACGGCGCCCGCGGCGCCCGGCGGGACGGGGTGACGAGGCGCAGGCGTGGTGTGGTCGACGCAGGGCGGGCGGGCGCCGGCGGGCGCCGGCGTGCGGGGGCCGGACGAGCGCGGGCTGGCCGGCCGGGGCTAGTGACCGGCTCAGCGCTCACGCCGCCTCCTGGGTGATCCGCTCGGCCGCGCGCAGCCGTACGGAGGCGGAGCGCGGGTTGGCCGCGATCTCCTCTGGTCCCGGACGCTCGGCGCCGCGGGTCAGCAGCCGGAGCGTCGGGCGCAGCGAGGCCGGCACGACTGGTAGGTCCGGCGGCACGTCCGGCTGGGCCTCGGCGGCCATGGCCTGCTTGACCAGCCGGTCCTCGAGGGAGTGGTAGGCGAGCACCACCAGCCGGCCGCCGGTCTCGAGGGCGGCGAGGGCAGCGGGCAGGACCTGCCGCAGCCCCTCGAGCTCGTCGTTGACCTCGATGCGCAGCGCCTGGAAGGTCCGCTTGGCGGGGTGGCCGCCCGTGCGCCGGGTCGCGGCCGGCACTGCGTTGCGGACGACCTCCGCCAGCCGCTGCGTCCCGGCGAACGGCTCCCGCTGTCGTTCCCTGTCGACGGCCTGCGCGATGCGCCGGGCGAACCGTTCCTCGCCGTAGACCCGCAGCACTCGAGCCAGCTCTCCCACCGGGTAGGTATTGACGACGTCGGCCGCGGTGCGGCCCTTGCGCTGGTCCATCCGCATGTCGAGGGGTGCGTCGCGGGCGTAGGAGAACCCTCGCTCGACGGCATCGAGCTGGAGCGACGACACGCCGAGGTCCAGCAGGACAGCTGCAACGGACGGGCGATGCACCCCCTCGAGCACCTCTGTCAGCTCGGCATCGACCGCGTGGACCAGGGTGACGCGGGCGCCGAAGGACGCCAGCCGCTCGCGAGCCTCGGCCAACGCCTGCTCGTCGCGGTCGATGCCGACGAGGTGGGCCTGCGGGACTGCAGCCAGGATGGCCGCCGCATGGCCACCGAGCCCGAGGGTGCCGTCGACCACGACGGCGCCCTCGTGCTGCAGCGCCGGAGCCAGCAGCTCGGTGACGCGCTCCAGCAGGACGGGGACGTGCTCCACGGCGTCCCTCCCTGTTGGGGCTGGCGGTCGGTTGACGGTTCTGAGTGGGCGGCTCGGCTGGAGGCGCTGAGCAGGTGGGGCAGGGCGGTTAGGGCGTCGCGGTCAGGTCCCGCCCCGCTCTCCCGCCAGGCACCGGGGAAGATGCGTCTGGATGGGAGCGGGCCGGAACCTCGCCGTACGCCGCGAGCTGGCGTTCAGATCACGCCGGGCAGCACCTCCTCGGTGAGCTCCGCGAAGCGCTCGTCGTTGCCTTCCGACCAGCGGTCCCACGCCGCCGCGTCCCAGATCTCGAAGCGGGTGTTGCTGCCCACCACGACGCAGTCGCGGTCGAGGGATGCGTACTCGCGCAGCCCGGCGGGCAGCGTCACCCGGCCCTGCCGGTCGGGCACCTCGCTCGTCGCCGAGCCGAAGAGTGTCCGCTGGTAGTCCCGCAGGGCCTTGGCTGTCACCGAGGCAGTGCGCAGCGACTCGCCGATGCGCTCGAACTCCTGCTGCGGGTAGCCGTAGAGGCATCGCTCCTGGCCCTTGGTCACGACGACGCCCTGGCTGAGGTCGTCACGGAAGCGAGCAGGAAGCGCGATGCGGCCCTTCTCGTCCAGGCGGGGGCGGTGCGTCCCGAGAAACACAAGGCCCCCTCTCATCCGCCATCTGGCCCCACGTTACCCCACTTTGCCCCACTGGAACACCTGTCGGCAGCTACGGAGCGGGAGTTGAGGCAACGGTCATGGGGTTCCGCTTCGCTGCCGGTACGGCCGCTGCTGCTACTTCCGCATTCGGCGGGCAGACTGGAGCAACCTCGTCCCCGTCCCCGGGAGGCACCAGCGGTGACCGAACCGGCCCTCGCACCGCTGGCCGACCGGCCCATCGGCGGCCCCGACGTCGAGCGCGTCGCCCGGATCGGCAGGGAGCTCGCCGCCGCGGTAGAGACGGTCATCGACGGCAAGCCTGACGTGGTCCGCGTGGCGCTCGTCGTGCTGCTCGCCGAAGGTCACCTGCTGATCGAGGACGTGCCGGGCGTGGGCAAGACGATGCTGGCCAAGGCGCTGGCACGGGCGATGGACGCGCCGGTCCGGCGCATTCAGTTCACGCCTGACCTGCTGCCGAGCGACGTGACCGGTGTCAGCGTGTACGACACCGAGACGCGCCGCTTCGAGTTCAAGCCGGGCGCGGTCTTCGCCACCATCGTCATCGGTGACGAGATCAACCGGGCCAGTCCCAAGACGCAGTCAGCCCTGCTCGAGTGCATGGAGGAGCGGACCGTCACCGCTGACGGGGTCACCTACTCGGTCGGGCGCCCGTTCTTCGTCGTCGCGACGCAGAACCCGGTCGAGATGGAAGGGACCTACCCGCTGCCCGAGGCGCAGCGTGACAGGTTCACGGCGCAGGTGGCGATGGGCTACCCCTCGCCCGCCGCCGAGCTGGCGATGATCGAATCGCACGGCTCGGGCGACCCGCTCGAGCTGGTGCGGCCGGTGGCGAGCGCGGCAGAGGTGGCGCAGCTCGCCGACGAGGTGCGCCGGGTGCACGTTGCCGACGAGGTACGGCGCTACGTCGTCGACCTCGTTGGGGCTACGCGGCGCTCGCCGGACCTGCGTCTCGGCGCCTCCCCCCGAGCCAGCCTGCACCTGCTGCGTGCGGCGCGGGCCGCCGCGGCGCTCGACGCGCGCGACTACGTCCTGCCCGACGACGTGCACGACCTCGTGGTGCCGGTGCTCGCCCACCGTCTGCTGCTCAGCCCTGAGGCGCAGGTCGCCCGCCGCCCCCCCGCTGACGTGCTCGCTGACCTCCTGCGGGATGTACCGCTCACTGCCGACGCGGGCGGCGGGACAGGCGCCGGTGCCGACGGCGCAGCGCCGGCCGTCCGAGCGGTGACCCCCCGCGGCGCTGACCGCGGCGGCCGTCGCTGGGGGCGCTAGGCGATGGCTGCCTGGTCGGCGACCGAGCTGCAGGGCGCGCTCACGGCGCTGACCACCCGCGGACGGTGCTTCGTCGCAGCGGGCGCGACCAGCGGTCTCGCTGGCCTCCTGCTCGGCGAGCACGACCTCGTCCGCATCGGAGTGCTGCTCATCGCCCTGCCGCTCGCCGCTGTGCTCACGGTCGCCCGCTCGCGGTACCGGCTGTCGTGCACCCGCGTCCTCGAACCCTCGCGCATCGGCGCCGGGGAGCAGACGACTGTCACGCTGCGGCTGACCAACCTGTCCCGGCTGCCGACCTCCGTGCTGCTCGTGGAGGACCAGCTGCCGCGGGCGCTCGGCACCGCTCCACGCTTTGTCCTCGACCGGCTGCCCGCCGGCCAGCAGCGCGCCGTGGCCTACCGGGTGCGCAGCCGGATCCGGGGGATCTGGCGGGTCGGGCCGCTGTCGGTGCGCCTGGCCGACCCCTTCGGCTTCTGCGAGCTGGCCCGCTCGTTCGCCGCCAGCGACCGCCTCGTCGTCACGCCGGCCATCACGCCACTGCCCTCCTTCCGCGTGCCCGGGGACAGGACCAGCGGCGGCGAGGGGCTCGCGGCAGCTCTTGCGCTCGGCAGCGACGACGACGTCGGCACCCGCCCGTACCGGGAGGGCGACGACCTGCGGCGGGTGCACTGGCGCACCACCGCGCGCACCGGGGAGCTGAGCGTCCGGCAGGAGAGCCTGCCGTGGCAGGCGCGGGCGACAGTGCTGCTCGACACCCGCGCGTCGGTCTCCGAGGGGGTGACGATGCCCGAGTCCGCGACCGAGCGGGCCGTGGCAGCCGCCGCCTCCGTCGCCGTCGCGCTGGCTCGCGGCGGCTTTGCCCTGCGGCTGGTCGACGCAGCGGGCCGGGTCCGGGTCTCGGCGCCTGCGGCCACGGCCGAGGCAGCGGTGCTCACCGAGCTGGCCGGTATCGCCTGCGAGGACCAGGTCGTCGACCTTGCCGGTGCCGCCCTCGCCCTGGCGGCCGCGCCGGGCACGCTCGTCGCCGTGCTGGTGCGCCCGAGCCCGGCCACGGTGGTACCGCTGGCGCCGGCCGCGAGCAGAGCCCGCGGCCGGGCTCGCGCGCTCGCGCTCGTCGTCGGCCAGCCTCCCCGTGCGGCCCGCGCGAGTGCCCCGGGGCAGGCGGCCTTCTCACCAGCCGCGAGCCCCCCGGATGCCGCCACGGCCGGCGAGCTGCTGGCCGCCGCCGGGTGGAGCGTCGCGACAACAGCCGACGGTGTCCGGCTCGGCGAGCTGTGGCCCGAGCTGCTGCACGCTGACGCCGCACGCGCGGGGGCTCGCCAGTGAGCCCGGCCGCCCCCGTCGCAGGCACGGCCCCAGCGGCAGACCAGGTCGCTGGTGGGAGCCGCCGCGCCGGCCCTTCGCCCGAAAGTGGCGCCAGTGGCGCCAGTTTCCGCCGGGCCTTGGAGGCGGCGCCTGCCGCGCCGCCGCGCCTGCCGCTCGTTCTCGCCGCTGCCGCCGCGACCATGGGCGCCGCCACCACCCTGTCGGCCGTCCTCGCCGGACTCGGCTGGTGGCTGCCGGCCGCCGCCGGCGCCGTGCTGGTAGCGGCTGTGGCCGGCGGCCTCGTTCGCGTGGTGCGCCGTCGCGTGCCGGTCCCGCTGGTCCTGACCGTGCTGCCCGGCCTCGCGGCAGGGCTGCTCTACGTGACGGCGCTCTGCGCCCCGTTCACTGGTCGGCTGGGCTTTCTGCCGACCCGAAGGACGCCCGGGGCGCTGCGAGACCTCGCATCGCAGGGGATGCACGACATCGCCGTGCTCGCCCCTCCGGTCGCCGAACGCCGCGGGCTGGTGCTGCTCATCGTCGCGGGCGTGCTGGTGGTCGCCCTGCTCGTCGACGCCATCGCGGTCACCGCCCGTCGGCCGGCGCTGGCCGGCCTGCCGCTGCTGACGCTTGTCGCAGTGCCGGCGGCGGTGGCGCCACACGGCGTGCCGGCGTTCGCTTTCCTGCTCGCGGCCGGCGGCTACGTCGGTCTGCTGCTCATCGGTGGTGGCCACCTGGAGAGCTGGGGCACCGTCATCGGGCCGCGTCCGGATGAGGTCCGCCGCGGGCGCGCCAGCGCCGGCCGGCGCATCGGGCTCGGGGCCGTGCTCGCTGCACTCGTCGTGCCCGCGCTGCTCCCGTCAGGGCTCAGCCGCGGCTGGCTCGACGGTGCGGGTGGCGGGGGCACCGGTACCGGAGCCGGCAGTGGAGGCGCCACGCTCGTCGTCCAGCCCCTGGTGACGATCGACCAGCAGCTCAAGACCAGCGAGACCGTTCCGCTGCTGAGAGTGCGGACCACGCGTCCCGAGTATCTGCGCCTGACCGCGCTCGAGCAGTACGACGGAACCAGCTTCCGGCTCGGGCGCCTCAGCGCTCCCGCGTCGACCCGCGTCTCGTCCGGGCTGCCGCCGGTACCCGCCGGCGCCGGCGCGGCGCTCGAGGCGAGCATCGACATCGACACCCGGTTGGCCCAGCGCTACCTGCCGCTGCCCTACCGGCCGATCCGCATCGCGGCCAAGGGTGACTGGCGCCTTGAGGCTGGCACCGGGACGGTGCTGTCGACCCACACCGACACCTCCGGCCTGCGGTATTCGGCGAGCGCCCAAGTACCGCTGCCGACAGCCGCCGAGCTGCGGACCCTTGCCGCCGTGCCCACCGGCCTCCCGCCGGTGCTGCAGGCCGACCTGTACGTCGGGAACCTGGATCCACAGGTCCTCGGTCTGCTCGCCAGCCTGACGAACTCCTCGCGCACTCCCTACGACGCCGTAGCGGCGATCCAGGCCTACTTGCGCGGACCCTCCTTCCGCTACGACCTGCAGGGAGCGCCTGCACCTGGGCCCGGCGCCCTACGGCAGTTCCTCCTGCAGGACCGGCGTGGCTACTGCCAGCAGTTCGCCACCGCGATGACCCTGCTCGTCCGCGCCTACGGCCTGCCAGCTCGCGTCGGTGTCGGCTTCACTCAGGGCGTCCAGCAACCCGACGGCAGCTGGCTCGTCACCAACCACGACGCGCACGCCTGGCCCGAGGTCTGGTTCCCCCAGGCCGGCTGGGTCCGCTTCGAGCCGACGCCGCGCACCGACAGCACCGACGCGCCGCCGACCTACACCACGCCGGCTGACGCAGGGGCGCCCGGCACCACCGCGGTCCCGCTGCCCGACCGGGCGACCGGCACCGGGCAGCAGGCGACAACTGACCTGTCCCGGCTGCCGAGCGAGGACCGCGCGGGTGTAGCCCTCCCGCCTGTCGACGGGGTCGGAGCGGTACCGGCCACCCGGCAGACGGGGCGGCTGCTGCTGTATGCCGGGGTGGCCGGCATGCTGGTGCTGCTGCTCGCGCCGATCCCCGCGATAGTGCGCTGGCGTCGACGGCGCCGCCGCCTCTCCGGGGCCGGCCCCGCTCATGCGGCCGAGGCGTGGCGGGAGGTGCTCGACGCCGCGACCGACCTTGGCGTGCTGGAGTCAACGAACGGCTCGCCGCGCCAGCTCGCTGGGCGCCTCGCGGCCCTGCTGAAGGCCGGTCCGTCGCCTACGGGTGAGCGATTGGTAGCGGCGTCGGACGCGGCGTTGGCATCGGTTGCGAACACAGCGCGCTTCACCCTCGAGGTGCTGGTCGCCGCCGAGGAGCGGCGTCGCTTCCGTCCGGTAACCCTGGGAGCGGGCGGTGAGCCCGAGTGCAAGGTCGACGCGGCTGGCGTCCGGGCGCTGCTCTCAGCGCTTCGGCGCGCGAGTGCTCAACGGCAACGAATGGTGGCCACGCTCTTGCCGAGGACCGTGGTGGGGCCGGTGTCGACACGCGTGCGATCGATGCTCGTTGCCGGCGGCGAGCGCTGGACGAGCATCGCGGACCGGGGCCGGGGACTGCTCGGTGGGGCCCGGCGCCGGCGGGGGTGGCAGCGATGGAGCCACAGTCGCACGTGACGTGAGCGACGCCGCCGGCTCAGTAGCCGTCGCGCTCTTCCCACCGGCGGCGCCACCGCTCCTCGAGCCGCTCCATGAAGCCGGAGCGCGATGCCTTCGGGCTACGGCGGCGGCTCCCCGACGGGCGGGTGCGGGGAGCAGGCTGCGGTGCGCTGCCCGCCCGGCGTGGGACTCGCCGGTCGACGTCGGGCTTGCCGCCCAGGCGGCGCAGGTCGCCGTTGCCGCGCAGCGCCGCGACGAGCATGAGCACGAACCCGAGCAGGCCGAGGATGACCGACGCTGCCGAGGAGGTCATGGCCACAGCGGCGACGAGGACGCCGAGCCCGACGATGAACAGCACGAGCGAGCGCCACAGCCGGCGGATCGCGTAGGTGCGTGGGTTGATCGCCCGGACGCTGCTGGCAAGTTTGGGGTCGTCGGCGTAGAGCGCACGCTCGATCTGCTCGAGCAGTCGCTGCTCGTGCTCAGAGAGCGGCATCGGCGCTCCTCCCCCACGTCGGAAGGACGGCCCTTCGGGCCACCTTGTCAAGCATAAACGCGCCTGGCGACCGGCGACACCAGGTCTGCTGTACCAGCTGACCCGCACCGGGCCGGGATCGCCCCTCGGCGGGTGGTGCCGGAACCCTCATTGGGGGTCGCCAGGAACCGGGGAGTCAACGAGCGTGGCGGGTCGCACCGCTCCCGCACCGTACCGGCGGGCCGCGCGGTCGACGGCCTGCTCGGCTTCACGCCAGCCGTGCTCGCGCTCCCCCAGGGCCAGCTGGCGTGCCGCCCGCTCGGCCGGCACGAGTCCTTCAGCCCGGACGCCGACCAGCCGCAACCGGGCCCGCTGCAGCCCCAGCGCCTCGAACAGCTGTCTCGCCGTGTCGTAGACCTCGCGCCCGGTGTCGGTCGGCAGCCGCAGCGTGCGGGAGCGGGTGATCGTCGCGAAGTCGGCGAAGCGCACCTTGATGCTGACGGTCCGCGCAGCCACCGACTGCTCACGCAGCCGGGCAGCCGTGCGCTCGGACAGCCGCAGCAGCTCGCGCAGGACCACCTCGGCGTCGTCGACGTCGCGTCCGAACGTCTCCTCGGCGCCGATACTCTTCTCCGGCTCACCGGGCACGACCCGGCGCTCGTCGCGACCCCACGCGAGCGCCGACAGATGCGCGCCCGCGGCGGGCCCGAGCGCCCGCTGCAGCGTCTCCTCCCGGGTACGCGCGAGGTCCCCGACGGTGTGCAGCCCGAGGCGGCGCAGCAGCTCGGCCGTCTTCTCGCCCACCCCCCACAGGGCCTCGACCGGCAGCGGATGCAGGAACGTCACAACGTCGGCCGGTGGCACGACGAGCAGCCCGTCGGGCTTGCAGCGGGCGGAGGCGAGCTTGGCGACGAACTTGCTGCCCGCCACCCCGACCGAGCAGGTGATGTCCTGCTCGTCCTGCACCGTCGCCCGGATCCAGGCCGCCACCTGCCGCGGACTACCCAGGCGCCGGGCGGCCCCCCGCACGTCGAGGAAGGCCTCGTCGAGCGAGAGCGGCTCCACCAGTGGCGTGACCGACCGGAACACCTCCATCACACCGAAGGAGACGTCCTGGTAGGTCGCGAAGTCCGGTGGCAGCGTGACCAGCTCCGGGCACAGCCGCCGCGCCCGCATGACCGGCATGGCGCTGCGCACTCCCTGAGCCCGCGCCTCGTAGGTGGCCGAGAGGATGACCCCCCGCGACCCTGTGCCTCCCACCGCCATCGGACGACCCCGCAGCTCGGGGCGCCGACGCAGCTCGACGGATGCGTAGAAGGCATCCATGTCGACGTGCAGCACAGGACATCCCGCGTCGGAACCCGCCGCGGAGGCGGGCGGTGGCGGCACCGGCTCAGCCGGCAGCATCGGCACGCCCTCGCCCTCGCCTTCGGTCACGGGCGCCGGGCGAGCAGGTGCAGCGATGCGGCCACGACCTGCCAGGCGGCCTCACGGCTCGCGACGCGCTCGAGCTCCTGCAGCGCCTCCCGGCGCACCGGGTCGTCGAGGGCGGCGCCCGGGACGAGGTCGGAGAAGACGCGAACCCCGTGCACCGCCTGCACCTGCATCCCCGCCCCCTCGGCGAGGGCGACGAGGCCGGCGGTGTCGAAGCGTCGCACCGTCCGGTCATGGGCGCTGCCGCGACCGTCGGGGTCGGCGAGGACCGCGCCAGCCTCCTCGAACCGGCCGGCGAGTGCGCGGGCGAGCACGACGGCATGCCGGTTGGCCACCAGAATGCTGAGCAGCCCGCCGGGCCGGATGACCGCCACCGCAGCCCCCAAGGCCTCGCCGGCGTCATCGGCGTACTCGAGCACCGAGTGGCACAGCAGGGCGTCGGCGCTACCGGCCGCGACGACGTCGGGCAGCGACGACAAGTCACCCTGGCGCGCATCGACTCGGTCCGAGACCCCGGCCTCGGCCGCCCGGCGGTCCAGCGAGGCGAGGGAGTCCGGGCTCGGGTCGACGACGACAACGCGGTGGCCCAGCTCCGCGAGGGGAACAGCGAAGCCGCCGGTGCCGCCCCCGGCATCGACGATGTCGAGGCCCGCGGAGACGTCGCGCGTGCTACGCGTCGCCCCCGTCCCCGTCCCCGCCCCTCCCGGCGCCGCGCTCGGCTGGGCGAGTGCTTCGCGCAAGTCGTGCCACAGGGTGCTGACCGCCAGGCTGGTCGGGGCGGGCTGCCGGCTGGCTGGCACGCGATCCCCCCTCCGGCCCGCACCCGAGCGGCGCACGGACACCCGCAGCCTAGCCGTGACCAGGCCCGGCTCAGGGCGTCCAGAGCGCTGCGTGGGCTCAGCCCGCGGCGACCACCGTCACCTTGAGGGAGCCCGAGTTGTCGGCCCGGGCTGCGTCCTGCACAACGGAATAGAGGTCCTGCCCGGCCCACGGGCGCAGGGTGATGCGGTAGCGGTAGTCGGCAGTGTTGCAGCCGTGCCCGTTGTTGATGGCCGGCACCCACGCTGACGTGTCGTCGACAGCCAGCCGCAGGTTGCTGCTCGACACCGTGCCCTGCGCCGAGCACATCGCGTCGGCGACCTGGGTCGATCCGGCACCGTAGCGGTAGGTGCCGGATGCCTCGAGGGTGTATGAGACGCCGGGCAGTAGGGCGCGCTGCGCCAGCGCGGGTACCGCGACGCGGGAGTCGACAGTGAGGGAGTCGCCTACCCGGGCCGCCGGCAGTGGTCCAGAGCGCCAGAACGAGGTCAGCTGCTCGGCCCCGCTCCAGGTGAAGCTGAAGTGGATGTGGTTGACGTGGCAGTCGTTCGGCGTCCCGTCGCAGGAGTAGGGCGTGGGGTTGAAGTCGTTCCACGACCCGTACATCTGGTGGTTCCAGATGAAGTACTGGATGCCCAGGCGCCGGGCGACGGCGTTGGTGTTGCCGTTCGCGTCGGTCTCGCGGAGCCAGTCGATCACCGTCTGGCCGTGCTGACGCTGCACAGTGTTGGTGTAGTCCATCCCCCAGTCGAGGGCGCGGCCCTCGTTGTGCTCGCTGCGGCTGCCGTCGCACGCCCGCGTGACGCCGGCCCAGGTGTAGCCGTAGGTGGCGAGCAGCAGCTGCTCGAAAGCGACCGGGCCGGGTTTGTCGAACGAGTCCCCGGGGTCGCAGGGCATTGTCGCCGCCTCGTCCTGCGGTGTCGCCTCGATTGCCGCCGAGAACACGCGCGTCGCCGGCCGTGGGTCGGGAGCGCCGCAGCCGGCTGCGGCAGCAGCTGTCGCCGCCAGGGTGAGTGCGGTCGCCATGCGGCGCCGCGTCGACGAGACGGTGAGGCGGCGGGGGCGAAGATGCGGCACGGGGGTCCTCCACGGCTGGGGCAGCAGCTGTACAGGAGGTGTTGTCGGCAGACTGAATCTCCTGATCGACCCCATGAGGTACCGGCAGACGGGTGAATTGCACCCGCGCAAGAAGTGCAGGAAGCGCCGGAAGTGCAGCGAGAGCCGCCGTCGTCACCGGCTCACCCACCTGCGCTGCCCGAGCTGGAGTGCCAGAGCCGGCGGGGTGCATCCCGGGTGCTGGTGCCGGCGGAGGCGACATCGGCGTACGGCGACTGGCGGAAGCCGGTGGAGTAGACGTGCGGTTGGCCGAACGGCGGCGGGGTGATGACCGGGCGGCTCGACCGGCTTGCCGCAGCTCCCTCGACGGCCTGCTGGCTGACCCGCCCGATCGCCCCCATGCTCGCCTCCACCGCTCGCATGCCGCCGTGCTCCCACTCGGCACGCAGCGCCGACAGCTCCCAGCAGCCGGTGGCCCGGATGGACACCCCACGTGGGCCGGTGCGGCGCAGCACCCCCCTGACCACGAGCAGCCAGGAGTGGAAGACGGTCGAGGCGTAGCCGACCTGGGCGTCCTCGAAGAAGGTCGCGTCGAGCGGCCCGGTGGCGTCGTCGAGGGTGACAAACACGACCCGCCGCCCGGAGCGGATCGGGGGGGTCTGGGTCGCAACCTTGACCCCGGCGACCAGCACCTCCTGCCGGCTGCGGCACGACAGCAGGTCGCGGGCCCGGGAGGTGCCGAGGGCGGCCAGGAAAGGCTCGTAGAAGTCAAGGACGTGCCTGCTGACGTCGAGACCGAGCACCTCCAGCTCGGCGCGGACCTGCTCGGAGCCCGTCATCTCCGGCAGTCCGGAGGGACGGGCCTCCCCTGGGTCGTCGCCGAGGTTCAGTGCCAGCTGCACGTCGGCGACAGGCACGACGCGAGGAGCCTGTGACTGGCGGGCTGCCAGAACCTCCGGGCCCTCGGCGACCGGCTCACCCGGCGGGCCCGGTGGGCGCTCTGGGCGCTCTGGGCGCTCTGGGCGCTCTGAGCTCGGTGTGCGAGCTGCGGCACGTGCGGACCCGCTCCTCGGCAGCCCCCGCGCCCGGCCTCTCGCGAGCGCCCGGCTCCAGGTGTCGAGCTCGGCGACCTGCAGCAGCAGGTCGCGGCGGGTGAGCTGCCCGCGGCGACGGACCGGGGAGCTGACCCCGATGCCGTAGAGGGAGTCGAACGCGCCGGCCAGGACCATCCGCTCGACGACGGGGCGAGACACCGCCGCCCGGTGCCAGAAGTCCGAGAGCGAGGCGTAGGGGGCCCCGGTAACGATGCGGGCCGTCTCAGCCTCGCTGATGCCCTTGATATCGGACAGCGACATCCGGATGCCGTAGGCCCGCCCGTCTGGCAGCCGCGGGTCGTCCGGACGGCTGCGCGGTGGCTGCCCGAGGATCTCCGGTGGCGGCTCGTCGAGCATCCCGACCCGTTCGACCCGGTAGGTCGTGCCCGAGCGGTTGACGTCGAGGCCCAGCACGGCGATGCCGAGCTGGCGGGCGTCGTCGAGGATCAGCCGCTTCGGGTACATCCCCGGGTCATGAGTGAGCACCCCGGCGAGGAAGGCCGCCGGATGGTGCACCTTCATCCACGCCGACTGGTAGGTCGGCAGCGCGAAGGCAGCGGCATGCGCCTTGCAGAAGCCGAACGAGCCGAACGCCTTGAGCACCTCCCACACCCGCTCGACGGTGGGCAGCTCGTAGCCGGCACGCAGCGCCGCCGGCACGAACCAGGCGCGCACCTCCGGCTGCCCCAGCGGGTCGCCCAGGGCACGGCGGGCCTCGTCGGCCTCGGCCAGGGTGCAGCCGGTCATCTCGGCGACTATCTGCAGCACCTGCTCGTGGAAGACGACGACGCCCGCGGTGCCGGAGAGGTAGGGCTCGAGGTCGGGATGCAGGTAGGACGGGGCACGCCAGCCATGCCGGGCCTCGAGGAACGGGGTGACCATGTCGCTCTTGACCGGACCGGGCCGGAACAGCGAGATGTCGATGATGAGGTCCTCGAAGGTCTCCGGCGCGAACTTGCCGACCAGCTCGCGCTGGCCGGGCGACTCGATCTGAAAGCAACCGAGTGTGCGGGTCGACTGCACCAGCGCAAAGGTGGCCGGGTCGTCACGGGGCACCGCATCGATGTCGACTGTCTCGGCGTCGACGCGCTGGACCTCGTCGACCGCGTACGACAGGGCCGACTGCATCCGGATCCCGAGCAGGTCGAGCTTGAGCAGGCCGAGGTCCTCGACGTCGTCCTTGTCGAACTGGCTCATCGGGAAGCCGAGGAAGCTCGCCTCGACCGGGGTGCGGTCGAGCAGGGTCCGGTCGGAGAGCAGCACCCCGCAGGGGTGCAGGGCAATGTGGCGAGGCAGCCCGTCGAGTCGCTCGACGAGCCGCAGCATGAGGTCGAGACGCTCGGCCGACAGCCCGCTGGCCCGCAGCTCGGGCAGCTCCCGCATCGCCGCCCTGACCTGGCTCGCCCGGATGTGCGGGAACGCCTTGGCCACGGCGTCGACCTCACCGGGCGGGAGCCCGAGGGCGGTGCCGACGTCACGGATGGCGTGCCGGGCCCGGTAGGTGTCCATCATCGCGACGCAGGCGCAGCGCTCACCGCCGAAGTGGGCCAGCACCCGCTCGTACACCTCGGTCCGCCGGGCGGACTCGACGTCGATGTCGACGTCGGGCAGCTGGTGTCGCAGCGGGGAGAGGAACCGCTCCATCAGCAGCCCGTACCGCAGGGGGTCGACGTCGGAGATCCCCAGCAGGTAGGTCACCAGGCTGCCGGCCCCCGACCCGCGGGCGGCGCAGCGCACCCGCATGCTGCGGATGAGGTCGACGACGTCGGCCACGGTGAGGAAGTAGGACGGGTAGCCGAGGGTGTCGATAATCGCCAGCTCCGCATCAAGGCGCTCGAGTACCTCGGGGCCGGCCAGCATGCCGCGGCGGCCGAGCCCCGCGAGGCAGCGCTGCCGCAGGACCGTGCCCCCGTCTGCCCCGCCCGCGCCCACCACGGCGAGCTCGGGGAAGTGGACCGACCCGATCCCGAGGTCGGTGACGGGGTCGAGAGCACACCTGTCGGCCAGCATGCGGGTCCGAGCCAGCAGCGAGTGACCGGCATCGGGCAGACCGGCGAAGCGGGCAACCTCCTCGGCTATCTCCGCCATCTCCTTGCCCGGCTTGAGGTAGCCCTCGGCGTTGGCGCGGTCGACGTGCCGGGGACCCAGCGGGACCAGCCGGCGGGCCGCGTCGAGCACGTCGGCGACCGGCGCGTCGGACCGGTCGGCGTATCGGACGCGGTTGGTCAGCACTGCCGGCAGCTGGTGCGCCGCAGCGAACCCGGTGAGCCGGCCGGCGTGTGCCGCGTCGTCGGGCCCGCGGTGGTGGACCACCTCGATGACGAGGTCGCCCGGCTCGGGGACAGCCCGCCGCCACTGCTGGAGATGGGCCTCGGCAGCGGCGAGCCGGCGGGTCGACAGTGACCGGCCCAGCTCGGACTGGGGGCCGAGTAGGACGACAAGAGCACCACCTGCCTCGCGGGACCCTGCGGCGAAGTGGGCGATCCGCTCGAGCGTCGCGACCGGGACCCCTCGCTCTCCCACCAGGTGGGTGTCGCTGATCAGGCGGCACAGCGCGGCCCACCCCGCAGCGCCAGCCGCGAGCACGGTGACGCGGGGCAGCCGGGGGTCGACCTCTGCGCCGCCGCGGGCTGGTGAGCGTCGCGACGACGGTGCGACCCCGAGCGTGGCAGCGGTAGCACCCCCCACCCCGACCGGACCCCCACCCAGCGGCACGGGGGCGACGGCGAGGTCGACGCCCAGGACCGGCCGGAGCCCCGCCGCCTGACAGGCCTTGGCGAACCGCACGGCGCCGTAGACGCCATCACGATCGGTCAGCGCGAGCGCATCCATGCCGTGCTCGGCAGCGCGCTCGACCAGCGCCTGAGGATGGGAGGCGCCGTGCCGCAGCGAGTAGCCCGAGGCCACGTGCAGGTGGACGAAGGGGTCTGGCATGGGCTCAGCCAGCGACTGGTAGCGGCAGCCGGGCCGTAAGCCCGAGCGCAGCCTCGACCGCGGCGAGGAACCGGTCGGCGTCACGAAGCAGGTCATCGGCCTCCCGCTGGCTCACCACCGGTCGGCCCGCCTCCGCAGCGGCCCGCTTGGCGGCACCTGCGGCGAAGAACTCGGCCCACTCCCCCAGCTCGGGTGCGACACCGACCAGCAGCCGCCACGCACTGGTCGGTCGGCTGCGGCGCCCGGAGGCCGGCCGGGCACGGGCAGCAAGCACCGCCGCCGCGGCCCGCAGCGCCGACCGGTGGGCGAGCGCGTACCGCTCGCGCGGGACCAGCGCGCCCTCCGCCTCACCGAGCCCCTGACGGGCGGCGACGAGCAGGGCATCCGCTGCTGCCGGTACCCCTGGCGCCAGGCCCCCTGGCAGCAGCGACCCGAAGCCCCCGCCGCGGGTGGACCCCGGTGCCGGTGTCGGTGCTTTCGTAATAGTTGCCATGGGATTCTCCTCCGTCGCCATGGTCAGTCCGTGACCCGGGTGAGCCGCCAGGCACCGCGGGACCAGTCGAAGCACAGGTCGTACACCCCCGTGCCGGCGTAGCCAGCGGTGCCATCGATGCCGGCGTAGCCGGCGGTGGCTTCGACCCGCCACATCTCGCGTTCACCGTCGTCGAGCTGCATGGGGCCGGTCGCCGCCCCGACGTCAGGAGCGGGCTCACCCCACGCGCGCTGCGCCCACTTCGGGGACGGCGGAATGGGGGCAGTAGCCAGTGCGCCGGTGCCCGAGTCAGGGGCAGACGCCGCTGGCTCCCCGGCCAGCAACGCGGATGCGCCAGCAGCAGACCACCACTGCCCAGCCTCGACCCAGTGGGCAAGGACCTGACGCACGACGTACACCCGCTCACGCCACAGGAACTGCTCGGGCGCGTCGTCTCGACGGCGGACCTCGATGGTGTCGGCGTGGCGCCGGGCCATGGACTCTCCCCTCCGGCCTGCCAGCAGGCAGGACGACGCGACTCAGGCGCCGGGGAAGAGGCGGTTGCCGGGTGCCGACGGCGCTTCCCCACGCCGCCGGCACCCGGCCACGAGGCCGGACTGCATACGCTGGATGCGCAGCACCATAGGCCTCGTTCGAACGTGTGTTCGATAGACAGGACACTAGCGCGTGCTACCGACAAGAAGCAACACCGCGTCCAGCGCCCTGTGGCAGAGCGAGTGGGTAACCCCGCGGGGAGCGGGCTACCGGTCGAGTTGGCCGCGCGCCCTCAGACCGAGCGCCAGTGACCGTGCGTCGACTCGGCCGCTGCCCGCGGCTCGAACACGTTGCCATCGGTCGCCGGCACCGAGTCCTTCGCGATGCCGAAGACCTTCAGCAACGGCCCGACGAGCGCATCGAAGACCGGCGGGAACAGCCGGAACCCAGCCAGGATGACCGGATTGAACGCGCCGGACTGCACGAGGCGGCGGGGGTGCTCGACCCGCGCGGCGATCGAGCGGGCGACCCGCTCCGGCGAGTAGACCGGCGGCGGCGGGCGCCCGGTGCTGCCGACCACGGTCCCGGCCTGGTAGTAGATCGGCGTATCCACCCCGCCCGGCGCCACCGCGGAGATGGCGATGCCCGGCATGTCGCGCGTCTCCTGCTGCAGGGTGCGGATCAGCCCCAGCTGGCCCCACTTGGCCGTCACGTACGCGCCCATTGTTGGTGCGGTGATCGAGGCCAACAGGGAACTGACGATGATCAACGACCCGCGGCGCTGCCGCCTGAAGGCCGGGAGCACTACCCGGGCGAGGTTGGCCGTGCCGTAGATGCTGGTGTCGACGACCTTCTCGAACAACTCCTTCGGCAGCTCCTCCACGGTCCCGTACGCCATGACGGCGGCGGCGTGGACGACGACGTCGAGCCTGCCAAACCGCTCGACGGTGGTGGCGACGACGCGCGCCAGCGCGGCCTCGTCGTTGACGTCGGCAGGCAGGACGAGGACCTGGGTGGCCCCTTCGGCGCGGCAGTCGATTGCCGCGGCCTCGAGGGCCTGCGCGCTACGCGAGACGAGGACCAGCTGCGCACCATCGCGCGCGAAACGCAGAGCGCTCGCTCGGCCGATCCCGCTCGAGGCCCCGGTGACGAGGACGACCTGGGATGCGCGCGCTGAATTTGTCATGGTCTGCGGTGGCTGCCCGGCAGGCCCGGCCCCATGCCTGCAGCGGCCTACGAGTACGAGTACGAGTGGGAAAGAGTCCGCTACCGCTAGATGTCCGAGGCCACTAGACGTTCCGGGCTTGAGACGTTCAGGGCTCTGGACACGTTCGAGCACCCTCATGCAGGGAAGCGATCCCATATGGCTTCAGGTGTGGCAACAGTCTGGGTACCCGTGCAGGACATGTCGCGCGCGGTGGCGTTCTACCGCGACGCGCTCGGCCTCGCGGTCAAGAGCGAGAGCAATGAATGGTCTGAGATCGACGCCAATGGGCTCATGATCGGGCTCAACGCCCGGGAGCAGACCTCATCCGCGGGCAGCGCGGGTGGCGCGGTGATCTCCTTCCAGCCCGACGGCGAGCTCGACGCCGAGGTCGAGGCGATGAAGGGTCAGGGCGTGACGTTCACCGGTGGCGTCAGTGAGCACCCGTGGGGCCGCATCGCCCCGTTCACCGACCCCGACGGCAACGACCTGCAGCTCTACGCACCGCCCAGCTGACGGCCGGCCGACACTAAGCAGGTGCGGCGCCCGCCAGCCACTGGCTGGTCGCCGCATCTGCCGGCAGGAAGGTCTCGATCGCGAGTTCGCTGGCCGCGATGTCCAGCGGCGTCCCGAACGTCGCGACGGTGCTGTACAGCCGAAGGGCCTGCCCGTCCACGTCGAGGTTCATGGCAAGGGCAAAGGTCGGTCCACCAGTGAGTTCCTCTCGCGACCGCACCGGGTAGCCCTCGACCTCGACCAGCAGGGCGTCCAGGTCGGCGGTGGGCGCGGCCGCAGCATGGCGACGCAGCTGGCGCAGCAGGTGTGCTCGCCACTGGGCGATGTTGGTGATGTGCTGCGACAGCCCGCGGGGGTGCAGCGTCACGCGCACGACGTTGATCGGCGGGTCGAGCAGGTCGGCGTCGATGAGCGTCAGTAGCCGTCCGACTGCGGCGTTGTTGGCGACGATGTCGAAGTGGTCGTCGAGTACGAGAGCAGGCCACGGATCGTAGGTATCGAGGACGAGGTCCAGCGTGTCGAGCAGTGTTCGCATGGCAACCCGATCCGTTCGGGAGTCGTCATACGCGGGGGCGTGCCCTGCGCCGAGCAGGATCTGGTTGACGTCGCGCAGGGGGACCTCGAGCGTCTCCGACAGCCGCAAGACCATGTCACGGCTCGGCAGCGACCGCCCGTTCTCCACGTAGGACAGGTGGCGGGCCGACGTGCCTGCCAGATGGGCGAGGTCGAGCTGGCTCAGGCGCCGGCGCTGCCGCCACTCGCGCAGGAGCGTCCCCGCGGGGGTCACCCGGGAGGCTGTCATCGTGGTCACCTGCGCAGGCTAGGCAGCAGCGACGGCGGAAGGCCATGACCTCGCAGGTCATGGCCTCCCGTCGGCGTTGACGGCAGTGCGTTAGGCAGTGTCGCCGGGAGCGAGGTCGCCGAAGAATCCGGTCACCTGTCCGACGCGGCCGTCCCTGACCAGCAGCGCGAAGTCCATCCCGGTGACGGCCACTGCACCACCGGGCCCCACTAGCGCCCAGGCGAACCGGAGCCTGTCGTGGTGGCAGTCGACAACGCTCGTGCGGCGGAACGCGTGGCCCGGGAACTGCTCGTGCAACGCCTCGCCGACCCTGACGATGCCGGTGTGGCCCTGCCCGACCAGAGGAGGGTCGGTCATGCTCCCCTCCGGCGTCCAGGCCGATGCGATCAGGCGAGCCCGCTGCTCCGGGTCGGACTCGTTCAGTGCGGTCAGGTAGCGGTCGACTGTTGCGGTGGCGTCGACGACGGGTTCCGAGATCATCTGATCCTCCTGCGATGGTTGCGGCGCAGCCGGCCGGCCCGCCTGGCGCAACCCTCTGACGGGGCGAAGGGGAGGGCGATGACCCCGCAGGTCGCGCTCACATGACGTGCAGGGTCATCGCTCACGCATGACCGGGAAGCAAGGTCGCCGCGCACCTTGAGCGACTTGGGGGGCCCTCGCAACAGTCGCAGTGGCACCTAGCCCGAAAGGCGTCGGTGAGCCGACCCGCTGCAATCGCCGGGCAGTTGAACGGCAGCGGGCAGCCACATCTCGGCCGTGCGCGCGTCGGGCAGCTGGCCGTGCGCGTGCAGCTGGCCGCGCAGCGCGGCCACAGCCGAGTGCGCGGCAGTCGTCGGCCAGACGAGGTACCAGGGGTGGTGCGGTGCCGGCCGAATTGGCACCACTCGCAGGGCTGGGTCCTGCGGCAGCGGCCATTGCGTGCTGATGATGGTGATCCGGTCGGGATCGTTGCGGATGCCCTCGAGCAGGGCGTCCAGCCCGAGGTTGCGGGCGTCTGACCAGTTCGGCTCCGATGGCCTGCGCGTACTCGAGGGCGAAGCTGTGCAGCTCGGGGCTGCCCGGTTCCATCGGCCACCACAGCTGGTGCTGGCTGAGGTCGTCCGGAGTCAGATCGAACCGCGCGGCCAGTGGGTGGCGCGTGTTCAGCAGCGCCGCCAGCGGCGTGGTGGTGACCGGCTCGCCGATCAGCTCGGGCGGCAACGGCTTCGGGAGCCCGGCCACGTTGCCCAGCGCGGCATCGATTTCGCGCCGCCGCAACGCGACAAGCGCCAGCGGCAAGCTGCGGCGCATGCTCATCTCGACGACCAGCGCCGGGTGCTCGGTGGCGAAGCTCTGCACCAGCGTGTACGGAGGGTGCAGGTGACCCCAGACGTCGATCCGCAGCGGACTGGTCGGCTGCTCGCGTGCGCTGGCCACCGCCGCATCCGCGGCCGCTAGCAGGTCCCGGGCGCCGGGTAGGAAGCGGACCCCGCGGCCGATCAGGACGACCCCACCCGGTCGGCGCGAGAACAACATGCCCACGCTGGCCTCGAGCTTCACGATGCGCTTGGACAGCGCCTGCTGCGTGATGTGAAGCTCCTGGGCGGCGCGTCCGAAGCTGCCGTGCTCGGCGGCCGCGACGAACGCGCGGACGTGCCCGAGATCCAGGTCCACTTCCACAGCCTGGCACAACCACCGGTTGTCGCCCCATCCCAGGATGTGTTGGACGCGGCCGCCTACCGGCATGCACTCGACAGATCCTGACACTGCGGGTCGGGACCTCCTACCTGAGGGGCACTTTGTGCAGACACTGTTCGAGCACGCCGGCGGCCAGCCTGCGCTACGCCGCTTCATCGACGCCTTTTACACAAGCGTTCTGCGCGACCCGGTCTTGAAGCCGCTTTTCGGCTCGGGCCGACCAGAGCACGTCGATCGCTTGACGGCCTTCGACAGCGAGTCCTTCGGCGGTCCGGATGACTTCAGCCGCAGCATGGGCGGCTTCGCGCACCTCGTTGACGTGCACCGGGGCCTGCGGATCAGTGAGCCGCAGCGGCAACGGTTCGTCGAGCTCTACCGCGCCGCCGCCGACATTGCCCAGCTACCCACCAACGCTGCTTTTCGCGAAGCGCTGCGGTCACACGTCGAGTTCGGCTCGCGCGTGGCCATGCAGAACTCGCATGCCCGCAACGACGAAGAACTCCACCGCTGCGTGCCGTCCCACTCTGGCAGTGGCCAAGCCAGCCGTGACAGGACCAACGTGGACCACATGACGAGGGCCACGTGCTGGGCTTCACCGAGCAGGGGCGTCCCGCTGTGTCGCGCGCGCCAGCCCGTCGTCACCGCGGCTCAGCCCTGGACGGACGGCCAGTTCGGATGGATGCTCGCAGCCACTCGTCCGCTAGTGGGTATGCGCCTTCTGGCGCCAGGCACGGCGAGCGGACCAGGAGGCCACAGTGAGCCACGCCCCCGATGAGTCGCTCGACGCGAGCGCGGAGCCCAGCGGGCCGGGCTGCGTCGAGTGTCTGGCGGCCGGCGGCTGGTGGTTCCACCTGCGTCGCTGTGCCGGCTGCGGCCACATCGGCTGCTGCGACACGTCACCGGCGCAGCACGCCAGCAGCCATGCCCGCAACCTGGGGCATTCGGTGATACGCAGCTTCGAGCCGGCCGAGGACTGGTTCTACAGCTACGACACCGAGCAGTTCCTTGCCGGACCCTCACTCGCGCCGCCCCAGCACCATCCCCTCGAGCAGCCGGTGCCGGGGCCGGTGGACCGGGTCCCACAGGATTGGGAGAGTCAGCTCCACTGAGCGCGTCCAGCGACAGCGGTCAACAGCGATCACCCCTCGATGGAGGATGCGACCCCTTCGGCGCCTGCGGCAAGCGCTGGATCCCAGGCACCCACCGTGCACGAGCGGAAGTGTCTCTCAGCCGCGGGCGCTCAGACGCAGGGCTGTGGGCTGCAGCTGGGGCTCGGCTGTGCAGCGGCGCGGTTCTCTCGGACCCAGGTGACAGCATCCGCACTTGGCGGGCAGAGCAGTAAGCGTGGCGGTCGCGTCCCCTGGCACCCATCAGCCGCGGGCGGTCATCCCCTGGCCTGCAGCACGTCGCGCAGTTGGTCGACCACCCAGTCGAGCTCGCCGCGTTCGACGACGAGCGGTGGGGCGAGCCGGATCGTGCTGCCGTGGGTGTCCTTTGCGAGGATCCCGCGGGCCAGCAGGTCGTAGCAGACCTCGCGGCCCGTCCCGAGCGCAGGGTCGACGTCGATGCCGGCCCACAGCCCCAGTCCCCGCACGTGCGTGACACCCGCTCCGAGAAGCTCACCGAGCCGCGCGTGCAGGTGTGCACCGAGGTCACGAGCGCGCTCCTGCCACGTGCCGGTGGCGAGCATCCCCACGACAGTTCGACCGACGGCACAGGCCAGCGGGTTGCCGCCGAAGGTCGAGCCGTGCTGGCCGGGCTGCAGCACGCCCAGCACGTCGCGGTCTGCGACGACGGCCGAGACCGGCACCACTCCCCCACCGAGCGCCTTGCCCAGCAGGTAGACGTCGGCGACGACGCCGAAGTGCGCGCACGCGAGGGTCGCGCCCGTGCGACCGAGCCCCGACTGGATCTCATCGGCGATCATGAGGATGCCGTGGCGGGTGCAGGTCTCACGCACAGCAGGCAGGTAGGCGGCGGGCGGAACGACAACTCCGGCCTCGCCCTGGATCGGCTCGAGCAGCACGGCGACCGTGTCCGTGTCGATCGCGGCCTCGAGCGCCACCGCGTCGCCGTAGGGAACGAGGCGGAAGCCAGGGGTGAAGGGGCCGAAGTCGGCGCGGGCATCGCAGTCGTCGGAGAAGCTGACGATCGTCGTGGTCCGGCCATGGAAGTTGCCGGCCATGACGATGACGTTGGCCCGACCGGCTCGGACGCCTTTGACCTGGTAGCCCCACTTGCGCGCGACCTTCAGACCGCTTTCGACGGCCTCGGCGCCGGTGTTCATCGGCAGGACCATGTCCTTGCCGACAAGCGCGGCGAGCTCGGCGCAGAACGGCCCGAGCTGGTCGGAGTGGAAGGCCCGGCTCACCAGCGTCACCCGGTCCAGCTGGGCGTGGGCGGCCGCCAGCACCTCCGCGTTGCCGTGACCGAAGTTGACGGCCGAGTAGGCGGCCAGGCAGTCCAGGTAGCGCCGGCCGTCGACGTCGGTGACCCAGGCCCCGGATGCGCTCGCCACCACGACCGGCAACGGGGAGTAGTTGCGGGCGGCGTGCCTGTCGACCAGCCCGATCAGATCGGAGGTTGTCGTGTCGAGAACGCTCACGTCAGGCTCCTGTGCGCAAGGGGCCGGGCAGGCTCCGCGACGGCGGCGGACTCTTCTGCCAGCGAGTCCAGGCTACGACCACCGGTCAGTCAGTGAAGTGTCACGCCCTCGGCGTGGCGCGCTCTTCGCCTGCCAGCGCAGCAGGGCAGGAACTGGCGCGCTCAAGACTCCTGTGTCAGTCCGGAGAGACTGTGATGCCCATCGTCGCGGCGAGTGCGGGCGCGAGTTGCGACAGTTGGAGCAGGTTGATCGTCGAACCCGCCAGGCGGTCCACGCCGTCCACGACGCCCAGCTCGGCGCCGGCGAGGTCGACGGCCTCGAGTGTTGCGCCCGAAAGGCTCAGGCGGTCGATCCGGCAGTCCCGGAAGCGCACGTGCTGTAGCCGCGCTGAGCCGACGTCGAGGTCCGCGATCCGGCAGTCGAGGAACTGCACCTGGGCCAGGCCGGCGCCGCGAAGGTTGACGTAGTCCAGCCGCCCTCCCTCGACACTCAGCCGAAGCAGGCTGGCTCCATGCGCTGTCAGCGCGCCGAAGCGGCTGCTGCGCACCACGACATCTCGCACCGTCGAGTCGGCGATGTCCAGCGCCGTGGCTCGGACCTCCTCCAGCACGCAGGCACTGAACGTGCTGCGGCGCAGCCGGGCGTCGGTCAGCTCGCAGCGCGTGAAGCGGCACTCCAGCAGGTGTGCGTCGTCTGCGCGCAGGTTCTCAAACGTCAGCCCGTCGAAGCTGAGTTCGTCGAGATCGTCGCCCGCGCACAGCTGCGCAGAGGTGGCTGGTCGCAGTGCCGGGAGCCTCACCTGCGACAGGGCCGACCAGTCCACCGGCATCCTGGTTTTGCCGGCCATGCAGGTATGGTGCCAGCGCTACTCGGCGCCGCACTACACACACTGCATAGCTGTCCGCAGCCGCGCATCACCTCGGGTGCGCCCCACCTAGCTCCGGGGAGCGTCATGACCACCCTGACCGACCGCCCCAACACCGCGTTGCTCGTCATCGACGTCCAGAACGACGTCATGGCGGGCGCGCACAACCGAGACACTGTCGTCGCCAACATCTTCACGCTGGTGGACAAGGCGAGAGCCGGCGATGTGCCGGTCGTGTGGGTCCAGCACTCTGCCGACGACCTGCCTGAAGACAGCGACGGCTGGCGCTACGTTCCCGAGCTCAGGCAGGACGAGTCCGAGCCGGTCGTCCACAAGCGGTACGGCGACTCATTCGACGACACCGACCTCGAGGCCGTGCTTGCTGAGCGCAAGGTGGGGCGGTTGATCGTCGCGGGGGCGCAGACCGACGCCTGTATCCGGTCGACCCTGCACGGAGCGATCGTTCGGGGCTACGACGCGACGCTTGTCGGCGATGCCCACACCACCGAAGACCTCACCCAGTGGGGCGCACCGGCCCCGGACAAGGTCATCGACCACACGAACCTCTACTGGCAGCACCACACCGCGCCCGGGCGACATGGAGGGACCGTGAACACGGGTTCCGTCACCTTCTGAAGAAGGGGGCAGCAGCGGGGCGTCACGCACGACAGGTCGTGCAGCGGCATACCGGTGCGCTGCTAGATGCGGACGGACCCGTCGTCGGCCAGGAACTCATCCGCGGCTCGAGTCGTCCGACGTTTGCTTGAGAGAGTCGCCAGCGCGAGTCGACGGCTCGTCAGCGCCCCCGAGGTGATGGCACCCACAAGCTGCCCGTGGCCGCGGCCCTGCGCACGGTGTCGGGAAGCAAAGCGGTGAGACGGTCGACGTTCACCTGCTCGAGCGGCTCGGCTCCCGCAGCGAGACAGAGTCGTAGAGGCGCCGCGGAAGTGCGCGAGGTATGGGGCCGCCGCCGAAGCTGATGCAGTCTCCCTCCCGGGCGACGAGCCTGCCCTCTTGGTCAAACGGCGGTCATATGCATGTACGGCCCCGACAAGGACCGGCTGCGGGCCGCAGTCGAGCCTGTTGCGCACGCGTTCCCGGTTCGTCCTACGTTCGCGCTCGTGCGCGCCGGCGGCCCCATGGTCGGGGCCCGGCAGTTCCGCCTATAGCGCTTGTTCCGCAGCGCGTCCCTTGCTACCCGCCAGCAAGAGTGGCGAGCCGGGGACGCGTTGGGCAAGGTGGGCGGGTGACCGACGACATCGCAGCAGGATCGTCCGCGTTCGACGCTGTCTCGCCTGCGGAGGGTTACGTCGGGGACCCCGCGGTGCAGGCGGAGTGGGACCAGCGGTACACCGAGCGGGAGCGGCTGTGGAGCGGCCAGCCCAACGGTGCGCTCGTGGCCGAGGTCGCAGGGCTCAGGCCTGGGCGGGTGCTCGATGTCGGTTGCGGCGAGGGCGCGGACGCCGTCTGGCTCGCAGGCGGCGGCTGGGACGTGACCGCACTCGAGGTCTCGGGCGTGGCGCTGGGGCGGGCAGCCGGGCACGCGCGAGACGCAGGTGTCACCGTTCGTTGGGTGCACGCCGGACTCGCCGAGGCGGCGCTCCCGCCGGCGTCCTTCGACCTGGTTTCCGCGCAGTACCCGGCCTTGCTGCGCACCCCCGATGCGGCGGCTGAGCGAGCGCTGCTCGCCGCCGTAGCGCCCGGCGGCGTGCTGCTGCTCGTGCACCACGCGGGGATGGACACCCATCAGGTGCACGACGGCGGCTTCGACCCGGCCGACTACGTCTGGCCTTCGATGGTGGCCGCGCTGCTCGACGACGACTGGGGGGTCGAGCTGGACGAGCAGCGGCCGCGCATCGCGCCCGCCGGCGGCGCGGGCGCGCATCACACCGACGACGTGGTGCTGCGCGCGCGCCGATTGCGCTGAGACGGCCGGTTGGTCAGGCTTCGCTGCCGCTTGGCGACAGGGAGACGACGACCTTCTTGGCGGACACGCCCTTGAGCTGGACGTCGAGTGCGTGCTGCACGTCGCCGAGGCCGTGTCCAACGACGGAAGGCGGCGGTGCGGCGCGGTAGCGACCCTCCGCTAGGGCGCTGGGCAGAAAGTCCTGGTAGATCGCCGTGCTGACCTCGTTGGTCTTCAAGGTGGTGCCGAAGACGAAGTTGGAGCCGATGCCCCGCGGGCGGGTCCGCAGCTGCAGCGACACAGTGGCCGACACCAGCTGCACGACCAGGCGCGGGAGCCCGAACCGCGGACGCTTCTCCCCGGCGAGCCCGGCGAAGGAGACCGGCGTGCTCACGATCGACACGAACCTTCGGCCGGCACATCTGCGGACCACGTCGGCACAGGCCTTGGCCGAGCCCGTCCCGATGGCGAGCGCCCCGGCCAGGGTCGTGCCCTGGAACGCCGCGACGATGTCCTGCACGACGCTCGGGCTGTTGTAGTCGAAGACCTGGGAGGCCCCGAGCGACCTCACGTATTCGAAGTTGCGCGGCGAGGCCGTCGTGATCACCTCGTAGCCGGCGGCAACGGCGAGCTGGATGGCATTGCAGCCCACGCTGGTCGAGCCTCCCCAGACCAGCACCGTCTCGCCCGTGGGTTCAGCCTTCGCTAACGGGTGCCGCAGGGCCAGCTGGTCGGTCTGGAACAGGCCGCACGCCGCGGTAGAGACGGCCAGCGGCAGGACGCAGGCGTCCTCGTGGGACAGCGCGTCCGGGATCGGGGACGCCATGCGCTCGAGGACGATTGTGTAGTGCTGGAAGGCCCCTTCAGCCGCGCGGTTGCGGTCCTTGTCGGTGCCCACGGCATGGCCGAGCACGCGGTCGCCCACCCGGAAGCGCGTGACCGCCGTCCCGACCTCGACGACCTCGCCCGCGACGTCGGAACCCAGGACGGTCGGGTAGGTGAGCCAGCGGTAGGCGACGGTGCCAGCGACCTGGATGATCCAGTCGACCGGGTTGACCGCCACGGCGTGGTTCCGGACGACGATCTGGTTCTCGCCAGGAGGCGTGTATGGCGCCGTCCCAACCGCGAGCTGGGCGCCCTTGGCACTGATCCACGCAGCTGTGTTCGACAGCATGTCTGCTGATCCTGTCACCTTCGCCGAGATCGCCCAGAGCGTCGGCCTGACGAGACGGACCTTCTTCCGGCACTTGGTTGACAAGCCGAGGTGCTCTCGCTGGCGCGCCGGCGTGACCTCGTAGCGTCCTCCGCCGACCTGCAGGAGAGGGAGTTGATCAAGATGGCGTCCCTGACCGGGCAAGGAGTAGATGCTGTTCCCTGATTGCATGATGATGTCATGGCTCGCAAACGCCTCAGCACGACGGTGACGCGTCACTGCTTGAACACGCGCGCACCGTGCGGTGCGCTGCTAGCTCGGCATCGACCGCCGAGGTCGACGCGCCAGTTACGCCGCCTACGACAAGCACCCACTTGACGAACCGGACGAGTGGGGCGACCTGAAGTCGTTTCGGCGGGCCGTGGCACGTTCGTGACGGCGCTCCCCCCCGGGGGGAGGTGTGGTGGTGCGAGATGGTCGAGATTGGCCGTCGACCCGTCGTCGTCCTGTCTCGCGACGCAGTGATCCCGCGACATCGCCGCGCACTGGTGGCGCCATGTACGACAACGATCCGTGGGCTCGACAGCGAGGTAGTGCTCGAGCCTCCTGAGGACCCCCTACCTCGTCGTTCGGCGGTGAACCTCGACTCGGTCGAAAGCGTCTCGGTCGCCATCCTCGCCAGCCGGTTGGGACGGTTGCGCGACACCCGAGTGAACGAGATCTGCGCCGCCCATTCAGTAGCTGTCGACCGGTCCGGCTGAAGGCCGGACCCACGTGCGGAGGACGCTGAGGTCGAGCTCGAGGAGGTCCAACGCTTCCTGACCGTGCGCGGACTCCCGGACAGCCTCGGGTGACCCTGCCGGTGGATCTGGCCTGACCCCGATTCGTAGGTCCATGTCGAGTCAGAGTCTGAATGCCCGAGGGCGGGCAGGAAGGCTCGATGATCATGGCGACGAGGAAGCGGCATTCGCCGGAGCAGGTCGTGCGGAAGTTGACGACGGCGGATCGGTTGTTGGCCGAGGGCAAGGACGTGGCGGCGGTATGCCGCGAGCTGGGCGTGTCCGAGGCGACGTATCACCGGTGGCGCAACCACTGCCGGGCACATTCACCGTGTGACGACCCGGAAGTACTGCGGGACCGGTACGGCACATTCGGGGCAGTGCGTTCAGGATCAGGCGAGCCCGAGCGGACGCCACCTGGTCATGTAACCCGGTGCCGACAGCCTTGGCCACCTCACCGCCGAGCTCTAGCAGGAGTTCGATCGGCGAGCGTCTTGGATCGACGACGTCGAGCTCTGACGTCGGTTTCGGGGTGTCCGGAGGCGACTCCTGCGGCGGTCTTCAATCCGAGTCGGCGTGGACGCGCCGGTAGCGCTCGTAGATCACGCGTGAGCCGATCTCGATCAGGTCGAGAGGAATGTCCTCGGTGGCGGGTGGCAAGTACGGCGTGCCACCACCGACCACGATCGGAATGCGGAAGATGCGCAGCTCATCGACCAGGCCGAGGTCGATCGCTGCTGCGGCGAGACCGGCGCCGCCGATCTCGACGTCCTTGTCGGTCGCCCCGAGCGCAGTGGCGACCCCCTCGGCCACCGATGAGTCAGCGAGCCGGGCGTTTCCCTGGACGCTGTCGAGTGTGCGGCTGAACACGACCTTCGGCAGGGCGGACCAGACGTCGGCGAATTCGGCCCCGAGCTCAGTGTCGCGCAGCGATGGATCGGTTTCCCACGGCAGCATCGTTTCGTAGAGCCTGCGGCCGCAGAGGTGGGCGCCGAGCTCGCGCACTCGCGCGAGGTGGAACGCAAAGAGCTCGTCGCTCGGTGCGGTCCACCCGAACGCGCCGGCGCGGTCGGCGATGTAGCCGTCCACGGAAACGCTCATCGAGTAGATCAGCACCGCTCGATTCTAGTCCGCCCACTCGCCCAAGCCCGCGTCGTGATCAGCGACTCGAAGGAGGACTACAACCACCGCCGACGGCACAGCTCGCTCGGCCACCAGGCACCAGGTCTACGCTGCGGCCTGCAGCCACCAATGATCGACTCTCAGCGACGGTGGATCAGTTCTCGGGGCCGGGCAGACCCGTCCCAACGAGCGAAGCTTCCGCGCCGCGTAGGGATCTCGATGGGGACGCGCTCCAGGCGTACGAGTCGCTACTGGCGCTTACCGGTTGCCGCGATCCGCTCGAGCGCCAGGACGACGTCGACAACGGGGGTCGTGGTGACGAGCTCGTGGCTGGCGCCAGCGCGCAGGGACGGCTCGAAGACCGCCTGGTCCTCGGTGATCTTCGAGCGATCGCTCGACGTCGAGCCGAACGGGTTGGCACGGCTGGTCACCCGGGACAGGAGGACCTCGCCTGGAGCGCTCAGCAGGACTACCGCGTCGAAGCGGTCGTACAGCACCGCCTGGTTGGCCACGCAGCCGGCGATGAACAGCCAGCCGACCTGGTGCCGCTCGACGACAGCAGTCAGCCGGTCGAGGTCCCACCCCGGCTCGGGAACGCCGAGCGTGTCGAGCTGGATGATCCACCCGGGGTCGTCGGTGTCAAGGACCCGATGACCGCGACGACCTAACTCCCTGAGCACGGTGGACTTGCCGGTGCCGGACATCCCAGTCACGAGTACGACCGCTCGTCCTCGTGCCGGGAACGCACCGTCCACGGGCATGCAGCCCCTCTCCCCGCTCCAGACCTGGGTGGCACTCCGGTAGCATCGTGGTGTGAAGCTCAGCGTCAGTTTGCCAGATGAGGACGTGGCGATCCTCGACGAGTTCGCTCGTACGACGGGCCTTTCCTCGAGGTCAGCTGCGCTGCACCACGCTGTGCGCATGCTGCGCCTGCCCGAGCTGGAGCAGGACTACGCGGCCGCCTGGGACGAGTGGGAAGCGTCAGGCGACCACGCGGCGTGGGACCCCACCGCTGCCGACGGGCTTACCGATGCTGCGCGGTGAGATCCGCTTGGCCGATCTGGCCACCGTTCGAGGGAGTGAGGCCAGCAAGCGACGCCCCGCGGTGATCGTCAGCAACGACCGCGCCAACTCGGTCGCGGCACGGCTCGGGCGGGGCGTGGTGACCGTCGTCCCGGTCACCAGCAACACCTCCCGTGTGTTCCCGTTCCAGACTCTGCTCCGGGCTACCGTGACCGGGCTGCGGCAGGACTCCAAAGCACAGGCCGAGCAGGTCCGCTCAATCACAGTCGAACGCCTGGGAGCCACCCTCGGACAGGTCCCAGCGGACGTCATGGCGCAGCTCGACGACGCCCTGCGCCTCCACTTGCAGCTGTAGCCCACGCCACGCCTGGTCGCACGCGCGGAGGACGCTGAGAACCAGTTCTTGGGCCCCTCCCCGGCCTGACCTTCACCTAGCGGGCCGGCGCTGGAATTACCACCCAGCAGGGTCGGTGGACACACCGTGATGTACGGCAGAATGTGCTACGCACGACAGCCACCACCGGAGCCTCCGAGACCTGGCAGGCGCGCATTAGCCACCAAAGGGCAGCTCAGCTTCGGGACGACGCCGAACTGTTGGGACTCGACGGCCGGACTGAGATCGTCAAAGCCGCGCTCGAGCTGCTGCACAAGCAGGCTGCCGAGGAGCGGATGGCCAGGAGCGTTGACTCCTTCTACGCAGGCCGCGAACCGGCCCTGCCCATCGGCGTCCGACCGGGCCGCGGCGACGCCAACGTCGATGTCCCTGCCTGAGCCGTTTCGCGGGCAGCCACGGACCAGACCAGACCCACGTGCCGCTCGATGGTGACCCTGGGCTCACCCGCTACGACGAGTCCTATGCCGACGTCACCGGACTACAGCCGGTGGCACGCAGTCAGTTGCTCGAGCGTCGGGGCCTGCTCGCCAGACCCGAACTCGACCGCCTGGCGCGCCAACTCGGGATCTACCTCGGGCTGGACGTCGCAACAGGAGGAGCGCCCCCCTAGGCGGTGGTTCTTCTTCAAGCCGCTCTCAGCCCGCCGCCGCCGTCGAAGAGCCATCCGCCGGCGACCCCGGGCCCGCTCCATCGAGCCGCAGCAGCCATCGGCGCGTGCACGCCCGGCACCACCACGCCCCGCGCTCCCCGACCGGCTCGATGTCCTCCTCGCCGCAGTACGGGCAGTAGAAGGGCACCGCGCGGCCCTCGGGCGAGGTGCTCACGCGAGCCGGCGCCGAGCCACGCCGCGCGCCTCAGGCCGCTATCGACAGCAGCGACTCGTCCGCTCGCCTGACCCACGACGCGAAGCTCTCGCCGCCTGCGCGCTGGGCCTCGAAGGTCCGCAGCAGGTGCTCCACCAGGTCGGGCAGCCGCTCGGCGGTGACCTTGAGGCCACGCACCTTGCGGGCGAGCGCCGCCTCCTCGGCCAGCGACCCCCCGAGGTGGACCTGGAAGCCCTCCTCGCCGCCGATCAGCATCCCCTTCAGGCCGATGTCGGCGACCTGGAAGCGGGCGCACGCGTTGGGGCAGCCGTTGACGTGGATGCCGACGGGCTCCGCGAAGTCGGGCATCCGCCGCTCCATCTCGTCGATGAGCCAGCTCGAGCGGGCCTTGGTCTCGACGATGGCCAGCTTGCAGAACTCCAGGCCCGTGCAGGCCATCGTCCCGCGGCGGAAGGCCGAGGGCCGGGCCTGCAGGTCGAGCTCGGCCAGAGCTGCCGTCAGAGATTCGACGTCGGTTACCCCGAGGATCACCATCTTCTGGCCGGTCGTGGCGCGGACCTGGCCGTTGCCGTACCGATCGGCGAGGTCGGCCACCGCACGCAGGGTCGTGCCCGACACACGCCCGACGCGGGGAGCGAAGCCGACCGCGGAAGTGCCGTCGACGAGTGGCGTCACGCCGATGTGGTCGCGCGTGCCGGAGCGCACCGGCGCCGGCGGCGGCGAGTCCGGCAGCGCATACCCGAGGTACTCGCGCTCGAGCACCTCTCGGAACTTCTCGGCGCCCCAGTCGGCCACCAGGAACTTGATGCGTGCCCGGGTGCGTGAGCGGCGGTAGCCGTAGTCGCGGAAGATCGACACGACCCCCTTCCACACCTCAGGCACCTGCTCCTCGGTGACGAACGCACCGAGCCGCACGCCGAGCTTGGGGTTGGTGGACAACCCCCCGCCGACCCACAGGTCGAAGCCGGGGGTGTCGTCAGGTCCGACGACGCCGACGAAGGACACGTCGTTGATCTCGTGGACCGTGCAGTGGTCAGCGCATCCCGACACTGCAGTCTTGAACTTGCGGGGCAGGTTGGAGAACTCGGGCGAGCCGATGTAGCGCTCGATGATCTGCCGGATGGCAGCGGTGCCGTCGATGACCTCGTCGGCGGCGTAGCCGGCCAGCGGGCAGCCGAGGATCACGCGGGGGGTGTCGCCGCACGCCTCCATCGACGACAGCCCGACGGCCTCGAGCCGCTTCCAGATCTCGGGCACGTCCTCGATCCGGATCCAGTGGAACTGCACGTTCTGCCGGTCGGTGATGTCGGCGAGGTCGCGGCCGAAGTCGGTGGAGATGCCGGCAACTGTCCGCAGCTGGTCGGCCGTCATCGCCCCGCCGTCGATGCGGACGCGCATCATGAAGTACTCGTCGTCGAGCTCCTCGGGCTCCAGCGTGGCGGTCAGGCCGCCGGGGATGCCGGAGCGGCGCTGGGTGTAGAGGCCGTACCACCGCATCCGGCCGCGCAGGTCGGAGCCGTCGATCGATGCGAACCCGGCTTTGGAGTAGATGTTCTCGATCCGCGCGCGGACGTTGAGCCCGTCGTCGTCCTTCTTCGTCCGCTCGTTGGCGTTGAGCGGCTCGAGGTGACCGAGGGCCCACTGGCCCTGCCCGGTGACGGGCATGCGGTGTCCTTCCGGTATGCGGATGCCGACGGCGACCGGCCGCGGCGATCAGTCGAACTGGTAATGGTGGGGGTGGGGCGGCCGGCGCTCGCTGCGCACGCCTGCAAGCCAGGCTCCACTCTTTCACAGCGCGACGCGGCAGGCTCCTGCACCGACGGCCGCCCCCGCCGGCGGCACGGGGAATAGAAGAGCTCCGCTGGTAGTCTCACCAGTCGTGTCCACGCGTCTGTTTGCTCGACTGCACGTCGACCTGCAGCGCGTGTCCAGCGCGGTCTGTCGGGGCTTCTAGCACCCCGGACGCGCCCGCCGGCAGGCCCTGCGCGTCCTCCCCGTCCCGACCCGGCTGAGGACTTTCCCATGACAGCGACCATGCTCGACGTGACGACGATGCCCCCGGCCGAGCTGGCCGCCCGCGCCGGCGAACAGCTCGAGGGAGCCCCGCCGATCGAGGTGCTCCGCTGGGCGATCGACAGGTTCTCCCCGCGCTTCGCCATCGCCTCCTCGATGGGTGACCTCGTGCTCGCCCACATGGCCAGCACCGTCGCCTCGCAGGTGCCCGTGATCTTCCTCGACACCGGGTACCACTTCGCCGAGACGATCGGGACCGCCGACGCCGCCGAATCTGTCTATGACATCGAGCTGCGCCGCATCCGCCCGAGCCTGACGGTGCTGCAGCAGGACAAGGCCTACGGCGAGCGCCTGTTCGAGCGCGACCCCGACAGCTGCTGCGCGATGCGCAAGGTCGCTCCGCTGCAGGCTGCGATGGCCGACCTCGACGCCTGGGCAACCGGCCTGCGCCGCGACGAGGCCGACAGCCGGCAGAGCGCCAAGCTCGTCGAGTGGGACGCCAAGCGCCGCAAGATCAAGGTGAACCCGCTGGTCGCGTGGTCGCAGGAGCAGATCGACGACTACATCGAGGTCAACGGCGTGCTGGTCAACCCGCTGCTGTCCGAGGGCTACGGCAGCATCGGATGCGCCCCCTGCACCCGTCCGGGCCTCGGCCGCAGCGGCCGGTGGTCGGGCTCGAGCAAGGTCGAGTGCGGAATCCACACGTGAGCCCTGGCGGCTACCCGCTGCAGCTCTCCCTCGACGGCCGCCGGGTCGTCGTCGTCGGAGCCGGCCGGGTCGCCGCCCGTCGCATCCCCGCCCTGCTCGATGCCCGCGCTGACGTCGTCGTCGTCGCACCGGATGCGGCCGCCCTGCCCGAGGGGCTGCGGGACAGCATCCACCTGCAGCACCGTCCGTACTCCGGACCCGCCGACCTGGCCGGCGCGTGGCTGGTGCACGCCTGCACCGACGACCCGGCGGTCAACGCGCACGTGGCTGGGGATGCGGAGGCCGCCGGCGTGTGGTGCGTGCGCGCCGACGACGCAGCCAGCAGCAGCGCCCGTGTGCCGGCGGTGGGGCGCAGTGACGACGTGACAGTCGCGGTGACCACAGCAGGTGACCCCCGCCGGGCTGTCGCGCTGAGGGATGCGCTGCTGGCTGCGCTCGAGACCGGCAGCGTTCCGGCCGCCGCGCTGCAGCACCACCGGACGCGTCCGGGCGGGGGGTGCGTCAGCCTGGTCGGCGGCGGCCCTGGGGACCCGGGGCTGGTGACAGTGCGCGGGCGCCGGCTACTGGCAGAGGCCGACGTCGTGGTCACCGACCGGCTCGGCCCGCGCGCACTGCTCGACGCGCTCCCGCCCGAGGTCGAGATCGTCGACGCCGGCAAGACCGGTTACGCCGGCGGGATGGACCAGGAGGCGATCAACGCTGTCCTCGTCGATCGCGCTCGAGCCGGCCACCGGGTGGTGCGGCTGAAGGGCGGCGACCCGTTCGTGTTCGGCCGCGGCGGGGAGGAGGCGCTCGCGTGCATCGAGGCCGGCGTCCCGGTCGAGGTCGTGCCCGGCGTGACCAGCGCTGTCGCCGTCCCAGCCTGCGCCGGCATCCCCGTCACCCACCGGGGAGTGGCACGCGGTTTCGCCGTCCTGACTGCCTCGCCGGGCTCGGGCGTCGACTGGTCGGCCCTCGCCGGAGTCGGCGCCGACACGCTGGTGCTGCTGATGGGATTGGCCCGGCTCGAGTCAATCGCTGCCGAGCTGGTCGCGGGCGGACGCGCCGGCTCGACACCCGCTGCGGTGATCGCCGCGGGCACGACGAGTGAGGAACGCGTTGTCGTCGGGGTGCTCGATGACATAGCGGACCGGGCGGCGCAGGCTGATGTCGGGACGCCGGCGCTTGTTGTCGTGGGTGAGGTCGTCCGGCTGCGCGAGCAGCTGGGCCGCCCTCATCAGCTCGCCGGCCGGTCAGCCCGCGCATGACGGCCCCATCAGAAGCGCTGCAGGCGGGGCCGCCCAGTGCGCCGCCGCCGCTGCTTGCCGTCGCGCACGGCAGCCGCGAGCCGGAGGCGGCTCTGGCCAGCGAGGCGCTCGTCGAGGCCGCCCGGCGCCGGCTGCCCGGGGTCGACGTCACGCTCGCCTACATCGACTTCGGCTCGCCCTCGTTTGCGGAGGCGCGGCGCCGCCAGCCGTACGCCGTCGTCGTCCCCCTGCTGCTCTCCCGCGGCACCCACACTGCCCGCGACCTGCCTCCGGAAGCGGTCCGGCCCCTTGGCCCGGACCCGCGGCTGACGACAGCGCTGCTGGGCCGCATCGAGCAGGCCGACATCGCCCGCGGCACGGCGCTCGTGCTCGCCGCGTCCGGGACCCTCGACCCGGGCGGGCTCGGCGACGTCGCCGACCAGGCCGGGCTGCTCGAGCAGGCCTGGGACGCGCCAGTTGGCGCAGCGTTCGTGACGGCAGCCGAGCCGACCGTACGGGCGGCTCGGGCCGCGGCATTGGCAGAGTACGGTGCTGTCGCCGTCGTCGGCTATTTCCTCGCGCCGGGACGACTGCCGCGCGCCAGCCGCGCGGTGACAGCTCCGCTCGGCGACCACGCCGAGGTGGCCGAGCTCGTCGCCGAGCGATACCGGGCCGGCGTGAGCGTCCTCGCGGGCACCGGCTGACACCGCCGCTGCCATCCCACGGGCGGCGTCGAGGATCGTGTGCCGGGCCGCGGCCGGGGCTCCAGAACGGACGCACTGCTGCCGACACTTCTAGGCGTGGCAGGTGTGCAGGTGGTCATCCGACCGGCGGCGGTACTCCCGGAGCAGGCGGCCCGGGTGATCCTCGCCGCGCTGATGCAGCTCGACGTCACCAGCGGCGGCGTGTGGCACACCACGCCCACCTTGTGGCAGCGCTACGACCGCCCTTGGGACGGCCAGCTCGGCACCTGCGGCACCAGCAACCTCATCGGCTCGCTCAACGTCGTCTACGGCACCCCGACCCGCGAGAGCATCACCGTCTACCGCGCCTCGGTCACTGACCCGGCCGTCGCGGTCGGCTGGAGCACCGACGCCCTCTGCGACGAGGCGTTCGCCCACGCGGGCCTCACCCTCGCGAACTGCCCGCGGGCTGCCCTCCAGGCGCCGCCGGCCCGAGACCCCTTCAAGCGCACCGCCCCCGCCTGGTTCGGCGCAGGCGACTGACGCACTCGCGGCTTAGTAGCCGGGCCCGAGCAGGGCACACACTCATGTGATGAGCACGCCCGCCCTGGTGACCCTGCAGCTGTGGGGCGTGCCTGGCCGGGCGGTGCCGCGCGCCCTCGTTCGGATGGCGACCGACCGGCGACGGCTGCGCGGCGTGCCCGGGCTGCGCTTCGCCAAGCTGCTGGGCACCGGCAGCGGTGAGACCTTCGGCCTGACCGATGCCGACGCGCGGCACTGGGCGCTGCTCACCACCTGGGAGGACGAGGCTGCGGCGGATGCGTTCGAGCAAGGGCCCGTGAGCCGGGGCTGGGAATCCCTGGCCGAAGAGCGGTGGACGGCGAGGCTCGTCCCCATCTCCTCGCGCGGGTCGTGGTCGCGGCAGGCTCCGTTCGGTCCGGCGGCAGCGGAGCGGCGGCCGGATGAGGACGGTGGGCGCGTCGCGGCGCTGACCCGGGCGCGCCTGGTCCCGCGGCGGGCGGCGACGTTCTGGCGGTCGGTGCCGCCGGTCTCGGCGGCGCTGCACGCATCCCCCGGGCTCCGTTTCGCCGTCGGTGTTGGCGAGGCACCGGTCGGGCTGCAGGGCACCTTCAGCGTCTGGGACTCCGCCGCGAGCCTGCGCGCATTCGCCTACCGCGGCGTCGCCCATCAGCGGGCCATCGCCGACACGACACGGCTCGGCTGGTATGCCGAGGAGCTGTTCGCGCGCTTTGGCGTCCTGTCCGCGGCCGGCACGTACCGCGGGCTCGACCCGCTCGGGCCGTGAGCCCCACAGGTGCGGTGACAGCCGAGACGCGGGCCGAGGGCTGGCAGGCTGCAGGGATGCTCGAGCTGCAGCGGTGGGCGCCGCGGGAGATGGAGGAACGGCTCGACGACGTGCTGCACGTCTACCGCCGCGCCTTCCTCGACCAGCACGAGGCCGACCCGGCACGGGCCGAGCAGGAGCGCAAGGCCTACGCCCGCACGCACCTGAGCCGGCCCGGGCTCTGCGGGGTCGCCGCGCTCGACGCTGCCGGCACGGTGGTCGGCATCGGGTACGGCCAGCCGGGCGCGCGCGGCCAGTGGTGGCACGACACCGTCGCCCACGGGCTCGGCGGCGAGCGGGCGCGCGACTGGCTCGGCGACTGCTTCGAGGTCGTCGAGCTGCACGTCCTGCCCGAGCACCAGGGCACCGGCCTCGGGCGGGCTGTGCTGCGCTCCCTGCTCGGCGGGGTGACGCAGCGGACTGCGGCCCTGTCGGCGCTGGAGGAGCCGGGGAGCCGGGCCCGCCGGCTGTACGCATCCGAGGGCTTCGAGTGCCTGCTCGCCGACTTCGCGTTCCCCGGCACCCCGACGCGGTACGCCATCCTCGGCAAGCGGCTCGACCGGCCGGAGCCCGGGTGATGCGCCAAGACATGCCCGCAGAGCAGACCGACGTGGTCGTCGTCGGCGCGGGACACAACGCCCTGGTCGCCGCGTGCTACCTGGCTCGGGAGGGGCTCGCGGTCGAGGTGGTCGAGCGTGACACGGTGCTCGGGGGCGCGGCCTCCACGGTCGAGCGCTTCCCCGGATACAAGATCGACCGCGGCTCCAGCCTGCACATCATGATCAGGATGACGGGTATCGTCGAGGAGCTCGCGCTGGAGGAGTGCGGCCTGCGCTACCTCGACTGCGACCCCTGGGGCTTTTTCCCCGTCGCCGGCGCACCGGGCGGGGGCATAACGTTCTCCGTCGACCTCGACAGCACCTGCGCCTCGATCGAAGCGGTCTGCGGCGGCCGCGACGCCGATGCCTACCGCGGCTTCGTAGCCGACTGGGGCGCCCGCAACGAGCGGGTCTTCGCCGCCTTTGCCGAGCCGCCTACCGGGCTCTCGCTCGGGCGGACGCTGTGGGGCACCGGACGCGAGACCGGCCTGCCCGGCCTCGAGCTCGCCCGCCAGTTCCTGCAGCCGGGCGATGCCCTGCTCGACGCGCTGTTCGACGACGAGCGGCTGAAGACGGCGCTGTCCTGGCTCGGGGCGCAGTCCGGACCGCCGATGACCGAGGCAGCCACGGCCGACCTGGTCGGCTGGAACGCGATGCTGCACCGCCAGGCCCCTGGGCGGGCGGTCGGCGGATCGGGGGCGCTTTCCGAGGCGCTGCGCCGGCGGCTGGAGAGCCTCGGGGGCCTGGTCAGCCTGGGCGATGCGGTGACCGGCATCGAGGTGCGCGGCGGACGGGCCGCGGGGGTCGTCACCGCATCCGGCCGGCACATCGGTGCCCGCGCCGTGCTCGCCGGCTGCCACGTGCTGACAACCCACCAGCTGCTCGGCGGGGCGCTGCCCGCTGCCGCGTCGGCCCGCATGCGCGACATCCGGGTGGGCGACGGGCTCGGGATGATCGTCCGGCTGGGCACGTCGCCGGCGCCGGTCTACCCGGGGGCCGCCGTCGAGGCCGGCCACGGGATGGTGCTCGCCGTGCCCGACCGGGGTGCGCTGCGCCTGGCGCACGGCGAGTTCGGGGCCGGCCGGGCCCCGAGCCATCCACCCGTCCTGGTGATGACGCCGTCGCTGCTCGACCCTTCGCTGGCGCCCCCCGGGCGGCACACGGTCAGCGTGTGGGCGCAGTGGTATCCCTACGCGCGTGCCGACGCGCGCTCCTGGGACGACGAGCGCGAGCGGGTCGCCGAGACCGTGCTGGCCGAGGTCGACCGCGTGGCACCAGGCTTCACCAGCAGCATCGAGCACATGCACGTGCAGACCCCGCTGGACCTCGAGCGCGAGCTGGGGCTGCTGCGCGGCAACGTCATGCACGTCGAGATGACGCTCGACGCGATGTTCGCCTGGCGCCCGCTGCCGGAGCTGGCCGGCTACCGCGGGCCGGTCGACGGGCTGTACCTGTGCGGCGCCTCCACCCACCCCGGCGGGGGGGTGTTCGGGGCCAGCGGCCGGTCCTCAGCCCGGGTGCTGGTGCGTGACCTCGCGGGCCGCCGCGGGCGGCTTATCGGTGCCGCCCGCCGGGCGGGGCGCGCTCTGCCGGGCATGTCGCGGGGGGTCGGATGAGCGCGCGCCCGCGCATCCCCGGCCGAGTCCCGTGGCTGCTCGCGGCCCTGACTGTCCTCGCGGAGATCGCCTACCCGCTGGTGCACGGGCCGGGCCGCGACGCGCTGACCGTGGCCACCGTGGTGCTGTTCGCCGCGGCAGTTGTCGCTGCCGCCTGGCGCGCGCACGGTGGCCGGACCGCCCTGCTGCTGCTCGCTGCCTGCGCCTCGGTCGGCTTCGTGGGCGAGGCCGTCGGGGTCGCGACGGGCGTGCCGTTCGGCTCGTACGCCTACACCGGAACGCTCGGTCCGCGCCTCGCCGGCGTCCCGCTCGTCATCCCCCTGGCCTGGACGATGATGGCCTACCCCGCGCTCGCCGTCGGCCGCCGGATCGGGGCGCCGGTCCTGGGCGGAGCGCTGGCGCTCGCGACCTGGGACGTGTTCCTCGACCCGCAGATGGTGCGGGGGGGCCACTGGCGCTTCACGGGGGCGGACGGGCCGCGGCTCAACGGCATCCCCGTCGTCAACCACCTCGGCTGGTTCGCCGTCGCACTGGTGCTGCTGGCGCTGCTCGTCCGGGTCGTGCCGGACGCCGCGGGAACCCACCGCAGCGATGCGGTGCCGCTCGCCCTGTACGGCTGGACCTACGTCTCGTCGCTGCTGGCCAACCTGGCCTTCTTCCACCGGCCGGCGGTCGCGCTGGCCGGCGGGCTCGCGATGGGCGTTCCGGTGGTCCTGCTGGTCCGGGCGCTGCGCCGGCCCGATCCGGCGCCGAGAGCGGGCACGCGCACCGCGCCTGGTACCGCGGCCGGTCCCGCGTCCCCGCGGGCCGCGTGACCCCGGCGGCGCTGCAGCGCGGGCTGCGCGTCACCGCCTGCGCACTCACCGCCCACACAGCTGTCAACGCCGTGCTGCTGCGCGTCCCGCCGCCGGCGGTACAGGTGGACGAGGGCGTGGCCGTGCTGCTGCCCCTGCGCGACGAAGAGCACCGCGCCCGGGCCTGCCTCCTGTCGCTCCTGGCCCAGACGCACCTGCCCGCGCTGACCATCCTCGTGCTCGATGACTGCTCCAGCGACGGAACGGCGGCGCTGGTCCGCGACATCTCCGGCGGCGACCCGCGGGTGCGGCTGCTCGCCGGCACCCCTCCCCCAGCCGGCTGGCTGGGCAAGCCGTGGGCGTGCCAGCAGCTCGCGTCCGCCGCGCCCGAGGCAGCCTCAGTGCTCGCCTTCGTCGACGCCGATGTCGTGCTCGCTCCTGACGCGCTGGCCCGCAGCGCGCTGCTGCTGCGCGAGGCGCGGCTGGCGTTCGTCTCCCCCTATCCGCGGCAGGTCGCCGTCAGCGCCGGCGAGCGGCTCGTGCAGCCGCTGCTGCAGTGGTCCTGGCTGGCGATGCTCCCGCTGTGGCTCGCGGAGCGCTCCACTCGGCCGTCGGTGGCTGTGGCCAACGGGCAGTTGCTCCTCGTCGACGGCGCCGCCTACCGGCGGAGCGGCGGCCACGGCGCGGCCCCGGGAGCGGTGCTGGAGGACGTCGCGCTTGCCCGCACGCTGCGCCGCAGCGGCGGTCGGGCCGGGGGCCGGGGCGGGATGGCGGACGGAACGGCGATCGCCACCTGCCGGATGTACCGCGGCTGGCGCGAGGTGCGGGACGGGTACGCCAAGTCGCTGTGGGCGGCGGCGGGTGGCTCGGCCCTCGGCAGCGCCGCGCAGGTCGCCGTGCTCGGCGCGTTGTGGGTGTGGCCCGACCCCGTCACGCTCGCAGCCGGCGTCGTCTCACGCATCGTCGCTGGGCGGCGCACCGGCTCGCGCGTGCTGCCCGACGCGCTTGCCCATCCCGTCTCGGTGGCGGCGTGGGCCGCGCTGACCGCCCTGTCGTGGTGGCGGCGCCGGCGGGGGGCACTCAGCTGGAAAGGTCGCCCGGTCAGCTGAGGGCATCCCGCCAGGCGACCTGCTTACGGTGGACGGGTGGCCCGCGTCGTCGTCATCGGCGCCGGCGTCGGGGGGCTCGCCGCGGCCGCGCGCCTCGGTGCGCTCGGGCATCGGGTGACGGTCCTCGAGCAGTCCGGCGCGGTCGGGGGCAAGCTCGGCTGGTACCAGCGGGGTGGCTTCGGCTTCGACACCGGCCCGTCGCTGCTGACGATGCCGCACGTGTTCGCCGAGCTGTTCGCCGCTACCGGGGTACCGCTCGACCAGGTGCTCGACGTCGTGCCGGTCGACCCGATCGTGTCCTACCGCTTCGCCGACGGCACCCGGCTCGACGCACCGACCGACCCGGCCGCCTTCCGCGCCGCCCTCGACGCCGCCCTGCAGCCGGGCAGCGGCGCCGACTGGGGGCGGCTGCTCGAGCGGGCCGGCCGGATGTGGCGGGCAACGGCACACGACTTTCTCGAGGCGCCCGGACCACCCTCGCTGCCGCGGCTCGCGCTGCGCCGGCCGCTCGACCTCGGCGTGGTGCGCCCGTGGCAGAGCCTGCGCAGGCTCGGTGAGCGCGAGCTGCGCGACCCGCGGCTGCGCATGTTCCTCGACCGGTACGCCACCTACTCCGGCTCGGACCCGCGCCGGGCACCGGCGGCGCTCGCGACAGTCCCGTACGCCGAGCAGAGCTTCGGGGCCTGGTACGTGCGCGGCGGGCTGCATCGGCTCGCCCTCGCCCTCGCCGAGCGGGTCATCGACACCGGGGGGCAGGTGCGGCTGGGCTGCGACGTCCGGGCGGTGCACACGAGTGCCGGCCGGGCCGACGGCGTCACGTTGGGAGATGGCGAGCAGGTGGCGGCCGATGTCGTCGTCGCCAACGTCGATGCTGCGCACCTCTACCGCGACCTGCTGCCCCGGCCCCGGCTGCGGCCGGCCGGTGAGCCCTCGCTGTCCGGGTTCGTGCTGCTGCTGGGCGTACGCACCGATCCTGATGCTGCGCCCCCGGCGCATCACACCGTGCTGTTCCCGGCCGACTACGACGCCGAGTTCGATGCTGTCTTCGGCGGCCGCCCCCCCGCCGACCCCACGGTGTACATCTCCGTGCCGCCCGACCCGGCGCTCGCCCCGGCCGGGCACGAGGCCTGGTTCGTCCTGGTCAACGCCCCACGGCAGGGGCCCTACGACTGGGATGCTCCGGGGGCTGCGGACGACTACGCGGGGCTGGTGCTGGGCCGGATGGCCGAGCGGGGCATCGACGTGCGCGCCCGCATCGTCCTGCGCGAAGTCCGGACCCCGGCCGACCTCGCCCGGCGCACCCGGGCCGACGGCGGTGCGATCTACGGCACGTCGAGCAACGGCACCCGCGCGGCCTTCCTCCGCCCGGCCAACCGATCGCCGGTGCCGGGGCTGTTCCTCGTCGGCGGCTCGGCGCACCCCGGCGGGGGGCTGCCGCTCGTCGCCCTGTCGGCCCGGGCCGTCGCAGGGCTGGTCGGCCCGGCCTGACCGAACCAGTGGTCCCGGCCGGCCCTGGCCGTCAGCCCTGCAGCGCCCGCCGGGCCGTGCGCAGGAACTGCACCGACCCGATCAGCGACACCCCGGCCGTTGCCGATGCGCCCGCGCCGGCCACCCACCGCGCATGCCGCGGGGCCGCCGCCACCCCGGCCAGCGCCACCGCGGTGACGATGATCCGCGTGGGGCGCTCCCCCACGGTGACGACGCCGATCTCGCTGAAGCCGGCGTTGGCCGCGCGCGCCCGGCCGTACTCGAGCAGCACGACAGCGGCCGCCGCGCCCGCGCACCAGCCGGCCGGTGCCCCGGCGAGCCGCAGCGCGAGCAGGTAGAGGGCGTCGCTGGCCCGGTCAGCGAGCGAGTCGACGACGTAGCCCCACGAGCTCGCCCCGCCGGTCAGCACTGCCACGGCGCCATCGAGGTTGTCGAGCAGCCCACTGGCGACGACGACGAGCCCTCCGCCGAACGCCCACCGCCCGCCCGCGGCGGCGAAGGGCAGGACCCCGGCCGTCACGGCGACCCCGGCTGTTGTCACCGCATCCGGCGTGACGCCTCGCTGCGCCAGTGGTCGCGCGACCTCGTAGGCCCAGCCGAGCCACAGCCGGGTGAGGATCGAGCTACGGGGGTCGTAGCCACCGTGCAGGGCCGACCAGCCGTCGTAGTACGCCTCGCGGTCGGGGATGGGCCGACCGGCGGGCTCGTGCGGTGCCGGACCGCTCACGCCACCCCGGCGGCCTTGCGCAGCCGACGCCGGTGCTCACGCTCGGCGGTGCGGGCAAGCATCCGGGCGGTGACGCTGCTCGAGACCCACAGCGGCAGCAGCGCCGCCATTGCCAGCGGGCCCTCGGTCCGTACGACGATCGTGATCTCCGTGCCGCCCCTGGCCGTCGGCACCAGCACGTGCTCGACCTGCTCACGCAGCCCCGGCACGGTGTGCACCATGATGCGCAGCGCCTTGCGGGGCACCACGCGCCGCACGTCGATCGGCACCCGCAGCATCCCGCCGCGGCTCACCCCGAGCAGTCGCTGCCCCTCGGCCACCCGCCCGCCGGCGCCGGTCACGCGGTCGAGGAACAGCTCGAACTCCGGCCACCGGCTGGGCTCGCACAGCACCGCCCACACGTCGGCAGGCGGCGCATCGCAGCTGACCCGGTGGCTGACCGCGCGCGGCAGCAGACGCTGCGGGAGGCTCAGCGGCAAGCTGAGGCCCGACGACAGGCTGGGCAGGCTCGGCATGAACTGTTCATGTCCACCTTGTTTCGGCTTGGAACCCCGCGGATGACCAAGGACCGGGACCCGCCGTAAGGTCCAGACGTGCAGCAACGGGCTCTGGCGATCTTCGCGCATCCCGATGACATCGACTTCGGCGCCGCCGGCACAGTCGCCCGCTGGGTCGACGATGGGTGGGCCGTCAGCTACGTCTGCGTCACCAGCGGCCAGAAGGGCGGGCAGGACGCGAGCGTCGGCCCCGAGGCGTACGGCGCCCTCCGCGAGCGCGAGCAGCAGGCGGCCGCGGCAGCCATTGGCGTCACCGACGTGCACTTCCTCGGCTGGATGGACAGCGAGGTCGTCGACTCGCTCGACCTGCGCCGGGCCCTGTCTCGCGAGTTCCGCAAGCACCGCCCGCACCGACTGCTCACGCTCGACCCGCAGCTGCTGCCGACCGACCGCTTCGTTAACCATCCCGACCATCGCGTCGTCGGCACCTGCGCGCTCGACATCACGATGACGGGCGGGACGACGGCTCAGATCTTCCCGGAGCTGGTGCGAGACGAGGGGCTGCCCCCGTGGCGCGAGCTCGAGGAGACCTGGCTGATGGGCCCGGGCGAGGCCCCTGTCGCAGTCGACCTGACCGACTACGTCGACGCCAAGCTCGCCGCCCTGCGCTGCCACGTCTCGCAGCTCGAGGGCCGCCCTGACGTCGAGGGGTTCGTCCGCGCCCGCCTCGCCGCCGCCGGGGCGCCGCACGGACTGGCCTATGCCGAGACCTTCCGCGTCCAGAGCTATCGGAGATGATGGTCCCGTGACCGAGCCCGCGCCGTACGTCGTCGACACCAGCGAGTCCTTCGTCCCCGACGAGCTGTTCACCGAGGCACGCGACCAGGTCGTCGTCGCCGTCCGCATCACGCCGGTCTACGGCCAGATCGACCTCGGGCTGCTGGCCGAGGTCGTCGATGCCGCGGCCGACCGCGACTTCACGCTCGCCCGCGAGCAGGGGTTCCGCGACGAGTGGCTGCTGTGTGTCTTCGAGGCGTTCGACGACGCCGAGTAGGACGTGCCGACCGGGCCCTCAGGCCGCGCGGTCGAGGCCGAGAGTCGCGTAGATCTCCCGGGTCGCCGTCGAGCGGTTGAGCGTGTAGAAGTGCACGCCGGGGGCGCCGCCCTCGAGCAGTCGCGATGCCAGCGCGGCGCCGATCTCGACGCCGACGGCGCGGACCGCCTCCGGGTCCTCACCGACAGCGTGCAGCCGCGCGGCGAGGTCGTCGGGGAAAGCCGCGCCCGACAGCTGCGCGAACCGCTGGATCTGCGCCAGGTTGGTGACCGGCATGATCCCCGGCAGGATCGGCAGGCTGCAGCCCAGGGCGTCGACGCGGTCGCGCAGCCGGAAGTAGTCGGCGGCGTCGAAGAAGAACTGGGTGACGGCGAACCCGGCTCCGGCCTCGGCCTTCTCGACCAGCCGCCGCGCATCGGCGTCGAGGTCGGCGGACTCCGGGTGCTTGTCGGGGAAGACCGCGACGCCGACGCAGAACTCACCCAGCGAGCGGACCATGCGCACCAGCTCGCTGGCGTAGGACATGCCCTGCGGATGCGCCTCCCACGGGCTGCCGGGGCCGCCGGGCGGGTCGCCGCGCAGCGCGAGGATGTTGCGCACCCCGGCGCCGGCGTACTGCCCGACGACGTGCCGCAGCTCTGCCACGCTGTGCCCGACCGCGGTCAGGTGGGCGACCGGGGTCAGGGAGGTCTCGGCGGCGATCCGCTCGGTGACCCGCACAGTGCGGTCACGCGTCGAGCCGCCGGCGCCGTAAGTGACCGACACGAACGACGGCGCGATCGGCTCGAGCTCGCGGATGGCCCGCCAGAGCTGACGCTCGCCCTCGTCGGTCTTGGGCGGGAAGAACTCGAACGAGAACGACCGGCGCCCGCTGCCGAGGTAGTCGGCGACGCTGGTCACCGGATGCCGCGACGGGCGCTGCGCCTGGTTGCGCGTCGCTTCGGGGGTGACCGGGCGGGGCAGGCCTTGGTCGGCCACCAGCACGCCGTCGGCCGCAGTCACGCCAGTCAGCGTAGCGGGGCCCGGCCTGCCAGGGCCGTGCGCGGCCGGTCAGATCGGCAGTGCGCCGGCATCACTCACCACGCGGACGGTGCCCGCCCGGCTGACCACCCGCAGCAACGGGCCGTCGCCCTGCTCCACCTCGACCACGGGACGTCCCGCCCCGGCCTCGGTTTGCACCGCATAGGTGCCGAGCGGCAGCACCAGCGCGACGTGGCCGCCCGCCACGATGTCGACCGCCGTCGGCACCGCCCGCAGGTGTATCCGAACAGTCCCGTCCTCGACCCGGGCCACGATCGACGTTGCCGCTGACCCGGCGGGAAGGGCTCCGGCGCCCTTGCCGGAAGGCCCGTCCGCGCCCAGGTCCCGCCCGGCAATCAGCCCTCGACCGGTGACCAGCTCCAGCGCCCCGGATGCGCCCCACAGCGTGACGTCGCCCGTCCGCAGCCGCGCGCTCACCCCGGTGGCGGGCGGCAGCCCGAGCTCGACCCGGGCGTGGGAGCGCGGGCCGGCGACCCGCAGCGTCCCGCCATCCTCGTGCACGGTGAGCGGGCGGTCGTACCAGCGTTTCCTGGTCGTAGTTCGCAGCCGGATCGAGGAGCGCGACTGCCCCGACAGCTCCAGCCGCCCGGCCCGCAGCTCGACCGCCACCCGCTGAGCGCTCCGCACCACCTGCTGCTCGCGCAGGGGCGGTCGGGCCATCGGCTCCCCTTTGTAGCAAACTGCGTCGCACGGTTCGTCGCCGCTGGCGGGTCGGGCACTTATCGTCGCATCATGCCGACGGCACCGCTCGACGCCGCTGACCTGCGCGAGCGCGTCCGCGCAGCCCTGGCGAGCTTCCTCGACGAGCAGGCCACCGCGCTGGCTGCCGTGTCGCCGGACCTCGGGCTCGTGGCCGATGCCGCAGCGGACTTCCTGCTCGACGGCGGCAAGCGGCTGCGGCCGGCGTTCTGCTACTGGGGCTGGCGGGGCGCGGGTGGGGCTGGAGACGCTGACGACGACTCAATTGTCGCCGCCGCGTCGTGCCTGGAGCTGCTGCACGCCTGCGCACTCGTGCACGACGACGTCATGGACGGCTCCGACACCCGGCGTGGTCAGCCCGCCGTGCACCGCCGCTTCGGCAGCACCCACCGCGCCGAGGGCTGGCAGGGCTCACCGGAGGCCTTCGGCACCAGCGCAGCCATCCTGCTCGGCGACCTGTGCCTGGTATGGGCCGACCAGCTGCTGGCGACCTCGGGGGTCGGCATCGAGGCGCTCGCGCGCGCCCAGCCGGTGTATGACGAGATGCGTGTAGAGCTGATGGCGGGGCAGTACCTTGACCTGCTCGAGCAGGCGCTCGGCGGCCACGACACCGAGCGCGCCCTGCGCGTGGCGCGGTTCAAGAGCGCCAAGTACACGGTCGAGCGGCCGCTACACCTGGGGGCCGCGCTGGCGGGCGCACCGGCCGACGTCGTGGCCGGCTACACCGCCTACGGGCTGCCGCTGGGTGAAGCGTTCCAGCTGCGCGACGACGTCCTCGGCGTGTTCGGCGACCCGGCCGAGACCGGCAAGCCGGCGGGCGACGACCTGCGCGAGGGCAAGCGCACCGTCCTCATCGCGGCGGCGCTCGAGCGGGCGACGCCGGAGCAGGCAGGCGTTGTCCGGCGCTACCTCGGCGACCCGCACCTCGACGAGCACGGGGTCGCGGCGCTGCGCGGCGTGATCGAGCAGACCGGGGCGTTGGAGGCAGTCGAGGCGCTGATCGAGTCACGCACCGGCCAGGCACGCACGGCGCTGGAGGCCGCGCCGCTCGAGCCGGCGGCTGCCGACGTGCTCGACGCCCTGGCGGTCGCCGCGACCTCACGTCGGGTCTGATCGGACGGCTCACCCCCGGGCAACGGCGCGCCGCAGCATGAAGCGGACCAGCTCGACGACGTGCTCGGGACGGTTGACCACGTCCTCCCATGTCACACGCAGCAGCGTCCCGCCCAGCCGCGCGTAGGCGTTGGCCCGCTCCCGGTCCTTGCGGTAGTCGGCGCGCTCGCGGTGCCAGGCGAAGCCGTCGGTCTCGAGCAGCAGCCGGGCCTCGGGCCAGCCGAAGTCGACCATGCCGACGAGAGTGCCGTCCTCGTCCCGCACCTCGAGCTGGGTCACCGGCGCCGGGAGCCCGGCCAGGACCAGCAGCAGGCGGCACAGGCTCTCCAGCGCCGACATCGCCCGCGGGTCGATCAACCCCGGCAGGGCCTGCACCCGCGTCGCACCGTTGCCCCGCGCAGCACGGCACGCGTCGGCGATGTCGACGGACCCAACGACTCCGTGGCGCAGCGCGCAGTCAGCAGCGACGACGGCTTCGGTCAGCGATGAGCGCCGCGCGATGTCGATGAGGGTAGGCAGCGGACCGAGCACGGGCAACCCATCCACGGACACGACATCACCTGGCAGCAGGTCGCGGCGGGTGACGCGAAGCCCGGAGCGGGTGCCGCGCGAGCTGTTGCGAGGCACGGTCAGGTGGATCAGTAGCGGCGGCTCCGGCAGGTCGAGGCCGTGCACCACGGCGGCGCTCGGTCCGCTCACCACTGCCCCGGCCAGGCCCAGTGAGGCCACCCGCAAGGCGTCCTGCGGGGCAGACGTTCCCGGCAGAGCGACGATTCGAGGCGCCACGCGGTGCAGGACACCCAGTGCGACGAGCTGCCGGACCACTGCAGCACCGCCGAGCAGCCCCCGCGCCTGCACGTCGGAGAGCAAGCCGCCCTGCTCGTCAGCCAGGCGGCGCTGTCGGTCGGTCAGCTGCACAGCGTCATGATGCGAGCCGCAACCGCCCGGCGGAGCGCTGCTGGGAAGGCTGTGGACAGCTGCTGCACACAGAGCGGCCTCCGGCGGCCCACGCTGGAATGCGGCGCTCTGTGTGCGCGTCAGGTCAGTCGGCGTCCGTCATGACGCTGAGAAGGCTGAACGCGGCGCCCTGAGGGTCCTTGAGCGCCGCGATCCGGCCGACCTCGCCCAGGTCCTGCGGCGCGAAAACCACCTCGGCGCCGAGCTCCTTGGCCGTCTCCACTGCCTTCTCGCAGTCCTCGACACTGAAGTAGACGGTCCAGTGCGGGGGCTCCCCTTCGGCCAGCGCTTCCTTGGGCAGCGCGCCGCCGATCATGCTTTCACCGAGCTGGAAGGTTGTGTAGGGCTCGCCCCCACCATCGTCCTGCTTGGCCGTCCAGCCGAAGAGTGCCTCGTAGAACGAGGCGGCCGCCTCGGGGTCGTTGGACGCCAGCTCGTTCCAGATCAAGGCGCCGGGCTCGTTGACGATGCCGGCGCCCGGGTGCCGGCGCGGCTCCCACAGGGCGACCATCGCCCCGGTCGGGTCCTGCACCAGCGCCATCCGGCCCGACTCGCCCACGTCGAACGGGTCGGCGTGCAGCTGGCCGCCGGCCTCCTTGGCCTTGGCCGCCGACGCCTCGACGTCGGCGACGCTGACGTAGGTCAGCCACATCGGCGGCACGCCGCGCTGGCGCATCGCGTCGTCCATCTCGTAGAACGCCGCGACCGGCTTGCCGCGCAGCGAGCACATCGTGTACGTCCCGAGCTCGCCCGCGGGCATGTCCTCGGTCTCCCAGCCGAAGAGCCCGGTGTAGAAGGCCCGAGCGCCGTCGGCGTCGGTCGTGGCCATGTCGACCCACGACGGCGTGCCCGGCTCGTAGCTGTCCATCTCGGTCATCTGTGCACCCTTCCTAGTCGTGCGCCCGCGACTAATGTCGACAGCGTGCGGACCGTCGCGGGACCCACCGACTCGGTCGTCGTGGTCGGGGCGGGCCTCGCCGGCCTGTCAGCGGCGCTCAGGCTAGCCGGGGCCGGCCGGGCGGTGACCGTGGTCGAGCGCGAGAGTGTTCCCGGAGGCCGCGCCGGCATCATCCATGACAGCGGCTACGCGTTCGACACCGGGCCGACAGTGCTGACGATGCCCGACCTGTTGCAGGACGCGCTCGACTGCGTCGGCGAGCAGCTGACGGACTGGCTGGAGCTGCTCCCCGTCAACCCGCTGTACCGCGCAACCTTCCCGGACGGGTCGACGCTCGACGTCAAGGCCGACGTCGACGAGATGTCAGCTGAGGTCGAGCGGGTGTGCGGGCCGGCCGAGGCCGAGGGCTACCGGCGCTTCGTCACGTTCGTCGCGAAGCTGTACCGGCTGGAGATGGCCAATTTCATCGACCGCAACCTCGACTCCCCCTTCGACCTGGTACGCCCCTCGCTCGCTCGGCTGGTCGCGCTCGGCGGCTTCCGGCGCCTCGCGCCCAAGGTGGCGCAGTACCTCAAGGACCCGCGCACCCAGCGGGTGCTGTCCTTCCAGGCGATGTACGCCGGGCTCTCCCCGCAGGACGCCCTCGCGATCTACGCCGTGATCTCCTACATGGACTCCGTCGCCGGCGTCTACTTCCCGCGCGGGGGCATGCACGCGGTGCCCCGGGCCCTGGCTGCCGCGGCCGAGAAGCACGGGGTCAGCTTCCGCTACGACACCGAGGTCACCCGGGTCGAGGTCGCGCATGGCCGGGCCACCGCCGTGCTGACGGCGGGCGGCGAGCGCATCCCCGCCGACGCCGTCGTGCTGACCGCGGACCTGCCGGTGGCCTACCGCGATCTGCTGCCGGCGGGAGCCGCGGGGCGGCTGACCGGATGGCAGTTGCCCCGGCTGCACTACTCGCCCTCGTGCTTCCTGCTGCTCGCCGGGTCGACGCAGGGGTACTCGAAGATCGCCCACCACAACATCTCGTTCGGCCGGGCGTGGAAGCGGACGTTCGAGGAGATCATCGACCGCGGCGAGCTGATGAGCGACCCGTCAGTGCTGGTCACCTCCCCGAGCTACAGCGACCCCGCGCTCGCCCCGCCCGGGCGCCACAGCTACTACGTGCTGTTCCCGACGCCCAACCTGTCCGCGCCGATCGACTGGTCCGTGGTCGGCCCCCGCTACCGGGACGAGGTCGTCGAAACGCTCGAGCGGCGCGGCTACACCGGCTTCGGCGACGGCATCGAGGTCGAGCACGTGACGACTCCCGCGGACTGGCGGGCCCGCGGGATGGAGCAGGGCGCGCCGTTCGCCGCTGCCCACTCGTTCACGCAGACCGGGCCGTTCCGGCCAGGCAACCTCGCGCCGGGGCTCGACAACGTCGTGTTCGCCGGTTCGGGCACGACACCGGGCGTGGGGGTACCGATGGTGCTGGTCAGCGGGCGCCTCGCGGCCGAGCGCATCCTCGGCCCCGACCGCGGCTACCGCTCCCGGGCGATGTCGCTGGGCGAGCCCCAGCCCTTCGTCAACCCGCGGGCCCGCGCGTCGGCCGGCAACTCACCCGCGCGGTAGCACCATCGCACCGTTCAGCTGCAGCGGCTCGGCTGCCGGCGGTGCGTCCCGGATGCGAGCCTGGTAGCCGCGCAGCCATGGCAGGAAGTCCTCGGTCGGCATCGGCTTCGCCAGCAGGAAGCCCTGGGCGTGCGGGCAGCCCAGCCGGACCAGCTCGTCCCAGGCATCGCGCTCCTCGACCCCCTCGGCGACCACCTCGAGCGACAGGTCGCCGCCGAGCTGGATGATCGAGCGCACGATCGTCGCGCCGGCCTCGTCTCGGCCAAGGTGCCGGATGAACCCCTTGTCGATCTTGACCTGCTGCACCGGCAGCCGCTCGAGGTACGCCAGCGAGGAGTAGCCGGTACCGAAGTCGTCGATCGACAGGCGCACCCCCTGGTCGTGCAGCTGCCCGAGCAGCGCCAAGGAGCGCTCCGGGTCGGACATGATGCCGCTTTCGGTGATCTCCAGGGTCAGGACGTCGCTGGGCAGCCCGTGGCGCGCCAGTCCGGCGGTCAGGATCGTGGGCAGGCTGTGGTCGTCGAAGGAGCGGGCCGACACATTGACCGCCACGCCGATCGGCACCCCTGCCGCTCGCCAGCGGGCGCAGGCAGCCAGCGCGACATCGAGCACCCGGCTTGTCAGCTCCCCCATCAACCCGGCCGACTCCGCCAGCGGCACGAACTCAGCCGGTAGCAGCAGCCCGCGCCGAGGATGCCGCCAGCGCGCCAGCACCTCCACCTCGCTCACCTCGCCCGTCGCGAGCAGCACCTTGGGCTGGACGTGAACGACGATCTCGTTGCCCGCGAGCCCTCGGCGCAGCTCAGCCAACAAGGTGAGCCGGCCTGGGCCGGGCCGCTCCAGGTTGGGGTCGAACAGGCGCACGCCCCCCGCAGCGGCCTTGGCCGCATACATCGCGAGGTCGGCCCGCTTGAGCAGGCGCGAGGCCTCCAGGCCGTGCGCGGGAGCGAGCGAGACCCCGAACGAGGCCCCGACCGTGACCACGACACCCCCCAGGTCGACCGGCTCCTTGAGGACCTGCACCAACCGCTGGGCGGTTTCGAGGGCCGGGCTAGCCTCGCAGGTGCCCGGCAGCAGCACCGCGAACTCGTCGCCGCCGAGTCGCGCGGCCAGCTCGGTCGGGCTCAGCGCGCCCCGCAGCCGGTCGGCGACGACCTGCAGCAGCGTGTCGCCGCTGTCGTGGCCGAGCGCGTCGTTGACGTCCTTGAAGCCGTCGAGGTCCAGGAGCAGGACGGCCAGCCCAGGCAGCCAGCCGTCGCGCACCTCATCGAGCGCCTGCTCGGTCCGCTGCTGCAGCAGAGTGCGGTTGGGGAGCCCCGTCAGCACGTCGTGCTGGGCCGCGTGCACCAGCCGGTCGATCAGCTTGCTGTTGCGCAGCGCCATGCCGGCGTGGTTGGCGACTGTCTGCAGCAGCCGGACGTCGCCCTCGTCGAACGAGCGCACCCGCCCGAGACGGTCAGCGGCGACGACGGAGGCGAGCGACTCGTCCGCGTCGTCGACCAGCGGCACGCAGATGGCCTCACGAAAGCCGCGCTCGCGCAGGGCTCGGCGCATCGCGGTGTCCGGGCAGGATTGCGGTACGAACAATGCTGTTCCGGACAGGGCCCGGCGATGCAGGGCGTCGAGCTCGATCTCGCTGCGCACCACGTGCTCGCTGTCGTCGAGCACCAGGCGGGTGGCCGTTGTCGATCCCGGCAGCGGACGAAAGACGACTTCTGCGTGCTCGGCGTGCAGCAGGTCACGGGTCTGGACCAGCAGCCGGCGCAGCACCTCGTTCGCGTCGCGGGTGTGGTTGAGGTAGGCGCTGAAGCCGTACAGCAGCTCGAGGGACTGGTGCCGCTCCGTCAGCGAGGCGTACGCCCGGTAGGCGCCGAGCATGACAACCGAGCTCGCCAGCAGCAGCCACCAGGTTCTTCCGTCGCGCTGGAGCGCGTTGATGCCGACCAGCGCGAGGGTGCCGACGACGGCCGACACGGTCGCGCTCGAGCGCAGGGCGGCCCGCAGGTCTGCCCAGTGAAAACTTTCCTCCGACAGCGCGATCACTAGCGCCACGGCGCACGAGGCGACAGTGCCTGCCAGTGCGATCGCGCAGTACGCGGCAACCCAGGCCCGCGGGTCGGTCGTGGGGCGGCCGCCGAGCACCGCGTCGAACACGGCGATAGCGACGACAACCTCGGCGAGCAGCTGGGCCGCGTTGAACAGCACTTTCAGCGGAGGCTGGCGGCGCAGCAGGGCGAACACGATCAACGGGCCGATCAGCCTGGCGAGCACGAGCTCGCTCGAGCTGCAGACGAACAGGCCGAGCACGAGGGGAGCCTCGGACAGCGAGACCGACCGCGCCTCGCGCCGGCCCTGGACGTTCATGACGACCAGCTCCGCCAGCCCGAAGGCCGCGCTCAGCGCGAGCCAGTGCACGTGCGGCGTGCCGCTCGCGCGCAGCGGCTCCATCAGCCGCAGGACCAGCGTCACTATGAGCAGTCCGAGGCTCGCGGCGAGCACACGCCGCTCGCCCCGGCGGCGCTGTACCAGCGCGGCCGCTGCGGCCCGCTGAAGGGGGCTCCGATCACCAGGCCAGTCAGAGGGCAGGCGCATCGTCGAAATTGTCACGTGTGAGGCTCCGGCTCGGGACCGGCAGGCCTCAGAGCCAGCCGGATCCCGATGGCGAGCGTGACATCCGCCATGACGAGCCGGCCAGCTGATGTGCCGAGGCGGCCGTGCTCAGCCGGGCTCCGTGACTCGTTGGGGCCGGCGCGAGAGGCGAGGCTCCCAGCAGAGCGATTGACCCAGCCGCTACCAGCGCCAGGCAGGCAAACCGGTAGCCGGGGTGACGCGATGCAGTGCGCTCCATGTCGTACCTCTCGTCGCCGGCGAGACTCTGCTGTCCGCCTCCGGAAGCGCTATCGGCCAGATCAGGGTAACTTGATGACCCACTCGGGTGAGGCCGCCGCTGCGGACCGACCCTGGCAGGTGCCTGCGGGGCAGGGCCCATGCCGCGCTTGCCTGCCAGACTGGAGGCGTGGCGAACGAGACGCAGCGGCAGCACGACGGTGACCAGCGCCGGTCACTCGCCGGCGGGGGCGAGGCCGCCGACCTGCTCGAGCGGGTGGCCGTCGAGGTCGAGCACGTCATCGTCGGCCAGCAGCGCATGGTCGAGCGGATGCTCGTCGCCCTGCTGGCCCGCGGCCACTGCCTGCTCGAAGGCGTCCCAGGCGTGGCGAAGACGCTCGCCGTCTCCACCCTGGCCACTGTCGTCGGGGGCTCGTTCGCGCGCCTGCAGTTCACCCCCGACCTCGTCCCGAGCGACGTCATGGGTACCCGCGTCTACCGCGGCAGCACCGGGGAGTTCGATGTCGAGCTCGGGCCGGTGTTCGTCAACTTCGTGCTCGCCGACGAGATCAACCGAGCGCCGGCCAAGGTGCAGAGCGCGCTGCTCGAGGTGATGGCCGAGGGCCAGGTCAGCCTGGGCGGGCGGACCTACCCGGTGCCTCAGCCCTTCCTCGTCCTCGCGACCCAGAACCCGATCGAGTCCGAGGGCGTCTACGCCCTTCCCGAGGCCCAGCGCGACAGGTTCCTCATGCGGGTGCAGGTGCCCTACCCGCGGCCGTCGGAGGAGCTCGAGATCGTGCGGCGGATGGGCACCCGCCCGCCGGTCGCCCAGCAGGTTCTGCAGGCCGGCGAGCTGCAGACCCTGCAGGAGACGGCCGAGGACGTCTTCGTCCACCACGCGGTGGCCGAGTACGCCGTCCGGCTCGTGCTCGGGACCCGGGAGCCGGCGACCTACGGCATCGGCAGCCTGGTCGGCGCGCTGTCCTACGGGGCCTCGCCGCGGGCCAGCCTGGGCCTGGTTGCCGGCGCGCGGGCGCTGGCGCTGCTGCGGGGACGCGACTACGTCGTCCCGGCTGACGTCGCCGACGTCGCTCCCGAAGTGCTGGCCCACCGCCTCGTGCTGTCCTACGACGCTCTGGCCGAGGGGGCGGCCCCGGAGCGGCTGATCGACCTGCTGCTCGGCGCCACCCCGCAGCCACGCATCGCCGCTCGCCAGGTCAGCGGAACGGCGCCGGAGACAGCGACGGAGTGGGAGTCCGGATGAGCGGTCCGGCAGGGACGGCGGGCGCGGCCACCGCCGCCCCCGCGGGGCACCCGGGAGAAGTCGACGCCCGGCTGCGCCGCCTCGAGCTGCTCGTCGTCCGGCGGCTCGAGGGGCTGCTCCAGGGTGAGCACCGCTCCCTGCTGCCGGGGCCGGGCAGCGAGCGCGGCGAGAGCCGCGAGTACGTCGCCGGTGACGACGTGCGCCGGATGGACTGGGCCGTCACCGCCCGCACGACGGTCCCGCACGTTGCCGACCTCGTCGCCGACCGCGAGCTGTCGACGCACGCCCTCGTCGACCTGTCCGCATCGATGGAGTTCGGCACTGTGCAGTGGGAGAAGCGAGACCTTGCCGTGTCGGCGACCGCCGCCCTCGGCGCCCTGTCCACGCGGATGGGCAGCCGGTTCGGGCTCACCGCCTTGTCGCCGGGTCTGCCCCAGGGGCGGCTCGAGCTGCCGCCTCGTACCGGCCGGGCGCACCTCAACGCCGTGCTCCGCGCCCTCGCCTCCGTGCCGCGAACCGGCTACGAGATGCCCGGCGAGGCTCGGGCGGGACGCTCGGCACCCTTGCCGCTCGGGGACGGCATCGAGCTGCTCGCCCGCCGCCCGCTCCGCCGCGGCCTTGCCCTCGTCGTCAGCGACTTCATGGGACCGGTTGACCGCTGGCAGCGCCAGCTGCGCGCGCTCGGCGCCCGGCACCAGGTCCTGGCGGTCGAGGTGCTCGACCCGCGCGAGCTTGCCCTGCCCGATGTCGGCGTCCTGCCGCTGCTCGACCCGGAGACCGGCCAGGTGCTCGAGGTCGACACCCGCTCCCGCCAGCTCCGAGACCGCTACGCAAGCGCCGCTGCCGGTCGCCGCGCCGAGGTGGCGACGACGCTGCGCCGGGAGGGCGCCGGGCACCTCGTGCTGCGAACCGACCGCGACTGGGTGCGTGACCTCGTCCGGCATGTCGTCGTGAGCAAGCGGCTGCGCCAGGCGCAGCCCCGGGCGTCGGCCGTCGGCCGATGACGCCAGAGCGGACGATGACAGCCGCGCGGAGCGCGAGGTGACGCTGCTGTCGCCGGCGTGGCTGTGGCTGTTGCTGGCCGTCGCCGCGCTCGTCGTGGCGCAGGTGCTCGTCGCTCGGCGCCGCCGGACCTACGCGGCCCGCTTCACCGACCTGTCGCTGCTCGCCTCCGTCGTCCCGCGCCGCCCCTCGTGGGTGCGCCGGTACGTCCCGGCCGCGCTGCTGCTGCTCGGCATCACCAGCCTGATCGTCAGCATCGCGCGGCCGGCCGCGCAGGTGCGGACGCCGAAGGAACGGGCCACCGTCGTCCTGGCCATCGACGTCTCCCGCTCGATGGAGGCGAGCGACGTCTCCCCCAGCCGGCTCGCCTCGGCGCAGCAGGGTGCGCTGTCGTTCATCGATGCCTTGCCGCCGCGCCTGCAGCTGGGGCTCGTGTCTTTCTCCGGCACCGCCCAGGTGCTGGTGCCGCCGACAACCGACCGCGAGCAGGTACGCGAGGGCATCCGGACGCTCACGCTCGGCCCGGGGACGGCGATTGGGGAAGGTGTGTTCGCCTCACTGTCGACGATCGCGGCAACGGCCCGCACCGCCGGCACGCCGGACGGAGCGGCGCCCGGCCCGGTGCCCGCACGGATCGTCCTGCTCAGCGACGGCGAGACCACGCGCGGGCGGCCCAACAGCGAGGCGGGCGACGCCGCGCTCGCCGCACACACGCCGGTGAGCACCATCGCCTACGGGACCGCCGACGGCACCCTCGACATCCAGGGCGAGACGATTCCCGTACCGGTCAACGAGGGGGCCCTTCGGGACCTCGCGGACCAGACGCACGGCTCCTACCACCGAGCCAAGTCCGGCGACGAGCTGCGCTCGGTCTACCAGGGGCTGGGCTCGTCGATCGGCTACGACGTCCGCACCCGGGAGATCGGCCGCCGGTTCACCGCTGCCGGGTTGGCGCTGAGCCTGCTGGCGGCAGCGCTCGGCTTGCTGTGGGCCGGCCGATTCCCCTGAGCCTGTTCGATGCGGCCAACCTCGCCCTCCGCCCGCGGCATGAACGCCTCGGCCCGCGGAACGACACGGGTGTGAGCGCCCCCGCCGTCGCCTTGCTGCCCCTGCCTGCGGCCGAACTAGAGCCGCCGGTCACCGTTGCGCCCGCCCTTGCCGTTGCCCCGCTGGCCCCGCAGGCCTCGCTGGCCCCGCTGGCCTCACTGCCCCCAGCCGCGGCGGACCCGGCAGACCTCGCGGCGTCCTACGCCGAGTGCCGGCGCCTCAACGCCGTGCACGGGCGCACTTACTACCTCGCGACGCTGCTGCTGCCGGCCTGGAAGCGGCCGTACGTCCACGCGCTCTACGGCTTCGCCCGGTACGCCGACGAGATCGTCGATGACCTCGGCTCCGCCCTCGACGACGCAGGAAAGGCTGCCTGGCTCGAGGACTGGTCGCAGGGGTTCCTCGCCGGCGCCGACGACGTCCCCGTGGACGGGAGTGTGTCGGTGGTGCCGGCGGTGCGCGACACCATCGCCCGCTGGCACATCCCCATGGAGTACTTCGAGGCGTTCCTGCGCTCGATGCGGATGGACCTCACGGTCACCGAGTACCAGACGTGGGAGGACCTGCTCGGCTACGTCGACGGCAGCGCTGCTGTCATCGGGCTGCAGATGGTGCCGATCCTGGAGCCGAGCTCGCCCGCCGCTTACGCCTACGCGCGCGACCTGGGAGTGGCCTTCCAGCTCGCCAACTTCCTGCGCGACGTCGGCGAGGACCTGCGGCGCGGGCGCATCTACCTGCCGCAGGAGTCGCTGGCGCTGTTCGGCGTGACGCGCGAGCACCTCGAGCGCGGCGTCGTCGACGGCCCGGTGCGGCGCCTGCTCGCCCACGAGACGGCCCGCTGCCGCGAGCTGTTCCGCTCCTCCCTCCCAGGGGTGCGACTGCTGCACCCCACGTCGCAGGACTGCATCCGCACCGCCTACCGGCTCTACGGCGGCATCCTCGACGAGATCGAGCGGGCCGACTACCAGGTGCTCGACCGCCGGGTGGCTGTCCCGATGCGGCGACGGCTCGCCGTAGCGGGCCCAGCTTGGTGGCGGTCGACGCGTGCCCGGTCGCAGGCCGCCGGGTAGGGGTCGGGCATGGCTGACAAGGCGCACGAGTCCACCGGCGACACCGACCCCGAGCCGCGCGCGACGCCGGGGCTGGAGCCGGGCGGGGGTGTCGCGCCGGGTGACACCCCGCCGATGGCCGACTCGGGCAAGGAGACTGTCGAGCGCCGCGAGGACACGCCCAACATGGGGCCGCTCGTACCCAACCGCACCCCGATGTTCATCGGGCTCGCCTTCATCGCCCTGCTGGTGCTCGCGGTGCTCGGCTACGGTGTGGCGCAGATCATCACCTACGCGTCGAAGTAGCGGGCGCGGGGCGGCGCCTACCCCACCGCCCCGATCGGCCCCACCACACCCACCACGCCTGGGTCTGCAGCACCAGCGAGAAGCCGAACGCCAGGTCCTCGATCGGTGCGTAAGCGATGCGTACGCCGGTGATGGCGGCCGGGTCGTAGGTGACGATGTCGCGCCCCGTCAGCACCCCGTTCGTCACCAGCTGGAACCCGATGATGATCGCGTAGGAGACCCAGAAGGCGCGACCTAGCAGCAGGCGGGTGCGCAGCAGCAGCAGGTCGAGCGCGGCGGCGGCGAGGACGCCCACCACGGCGAGGGCGGTGTAGCTCATCGGTGCTCGGGTTCCGGCGCGGGGTCGCCGCTCGGCGCGCGGTCGAGCGGCCAGCGCCGCACCGCGCTGACCGCCTCCAGCGACAGGATCGAGCAGGCGGGGATGACGAGGAAGAACAGCAGCTCCTCCAGCGGCAGGCCGCCGGGCAGCACGACGCCGACCAGCTGCGCCGGGTCGTAGGACCATTGCCGGCGGGTGATGGCGTAGAGATCCCAGGCGAGGAATACCACCAGCACCGGCACCAGCGTCAGCAGCAGCCGCCGCCAGCGGGCGTAGACGCGCACCCGCAGGACAAGCTCGAGCGGCAGGGTGCCGAGCAGGCACCCAGCGAGCACAGTCAGATAGACCAGGTGGCGCACGGGCGTCAGGCCGCGCGCAGCCGAGCGGCGAGCTCGGCCGCCACCGCTGCTGGGTCGCCGGCCTGCGTCAGGGCGCGGACGACGACGACCCGGCGCGCGCCGGTGGCCAGCACGGCGTCGAGGGTGCAGGCGTCGACCCCGCCGGTGACGAACCAGGGCTTGGCGCCAGCTGCGAAGGGAGGCGCCACGCGGACGGCGCGTTCGAGCAGGCCCAGCCCCACGCCCGGGCGCCCCTCCTTGGTCGGCGTCTCCCACACCGGCCCGACGCAGAAGTAGTCGACGTCGGGGTCGGCGGCGGCCGCCTCGAGCTGCGCCTCGTCGTGGCTGGACAGCCCGATCAGGACGTCCGGCCCGAGCAGCTCCCGGGCGTGCCGGGGGGGCAGGTCGTCCTGCCCGACGTGCAGTACGTCGACTCCGGCGAAACGGGCGACGTCAGCGCGGTCGTTGGCGCTGACCATCGCCCCGGCCGGCTCGGCGAGCGCAGTCAGCCGGGCGAGCGCGTCCACCTCCTCGCGCCACTCCAGGCCCTTGCGCCGGAGCTGCACCAGGTCGACCCCGACCGGGCACAGCGGCTCGGGCGTGCAGAGGTAGAGGGCCGCCGCTGCCAGTCGGGTGAGCCGGCGCTCCCGTTCGGTGCTCACCGCGCTGTCGGGCACGGTCACGAGGTGCGCATCTTGCGGTGGTCCCAGGAGGCGGTGCGCTCCGGGACCAGGCGCAGCAGGGCGCGCTTGGCGGCCTGGGCGCGCAGGGCGTCGCGGGTCTCGGGGGTGTCGGGCGCTCCGCCGTACTTGCCGGCCACGCGGACCATGGTGTCGAGCACGGCGTCGTCGTCGTCGACGACCTCGATGCTGCCGGTGAGCTGGATCCCCCGCAGCTCGCCGTAGGCAAGGCCATCCTCGACGAGGGCGGCGACCCGGGGGGCCCGGCGCAGGTTGACCACCTTCTGCGAGCTGGCGTAGGTGGTCATCAGGAGCACGCCATCGGCGTCGCGGACGAACCACATCGGCACCGGGTCGGGCAGTCCGTCGGGGCCAAGGGTGCACAGGATGAGCGTCGGCTGCTCGTTCAAGTAGGCGGTGACCTCGTGGTCGGTCAGGGCGAGGTGGGCCCGGGCGCCGGGCATCAGGCCGTCATCTCGGCAGTCTCGCGCATCTCGAAAGTCTCGGGCGTCTCGGCATGTCGTACGTCTCCGGCATCTCGGCAGCCGGCTCAGAACGCCATGGCCTGGGCGCGGCGGTGGACCTCGCGGCCCCGGTTCTCGCGCAGCGCCTGCACCGGCGTGCCCGGCAGGCTGTCGTCGGTCTCGAACAGCCAGCGCAGCGCCGACTCCTCGTCATAGCCGGCGTCGAACAGCACCGTCAGCAGCCCCGGCAGGCCTTTGAGCACCTGGCCGCCCTGCACGAAGTCGGCGGGGATGCGCAGCACGCCGTCGTGCCGCACGGCTAGCAGCCGGCGGTCGCGGATCAGCTGGCGTACCCGCGTGACCGGCACGTCCAGCGCCTCCGCGACCTCGGGCACCGTCGTGAGCTCCACACCCCGATCCTGCCACCCGAACGGGCCGGGATCAGGCGGGGATCAGCGCTGGATCAACCCGCCCGGACCGGCAAGGACCCGGCCCGGGCGGATGCAAAGCAGGCGTCGATGACGAGCGCGGTGTCGCGGGAGTCCTCCAGCGGCAGCACCCAGTCCTCCCCGCCGCGGACCCGGGAGGAGACGGCTCGCAGCATCTCCAGGTACGGGTCGCTGCCCTCGACGGGAACCCGCTCGGTGCTGCCGCCCGCGGAGACCCACAGTTCGGTCGGAGAGAACCACGAGGTGAACGGCGCGCCCCGCAGCTCCAGCTCCCCGGCGTCGCCGCGCACGACCAGCCACTGCGCCTCGCCGCCGGTGATCCCGGCCCGCATCTCGGCGGTGGTGTCCTCGTCCCAGGTGAGGATGGCGTCGGTGGTGAGGTCGACCCCGGTCGCGCTGAGCTCCTGACGCGCCACCACTTCGGCTGGCAGCCCGCGCCCCACCGCCCACAGCATGGCCGACAGGGCGTAGCAGCCGACGTCGTACAGGGCGCCCCCGCCCCGCTCAGGCATCGTCCGGAAGTTCTCGTCCGGCACGCCGCCGAAGGTGAAGCCCGCGCTCACGTGGCGGACCGCGCCGATGGCGCCCGCGGCCAGCCGGTTCTGCGCGAGCTGCACGCGTGGGTGCCAGCGGTACCAGGAGGCCTCGACGACCAGCCGGTCCGCGCGCCGCGCGGCTTCGGCCATCTCCTCGACCTCGGCGGCATTCATCGCGAGCGGCTTCTCGCACAGGACGTGCTTGCCGGCCTCGAGCGCGGCGAGCACCCAGGGCAGGTGCGCGTCGTTGGCGAGCGCGATGTAGACCACCTCCACCCGCGGGTCGGCCACGACCTCGGCGTAGGAGCCGTAGGCGGTGTAGTCGAGCTCCGGCCGCAGGGCGCGGGCACGGTCGGCATCGCGCGCGCCGACGGCGACCAGGCGGGCGTCCTCCGCGGCGGGCAACACGCCGGACAACACCCGGCTCATCTGGCCCGCGCCGAGGAAGCCCCAGCCGACCGGGCCGCCCGAGCCAGCGGGGACCCGCGGGTCGGTGCCGTTCATCGCGGCGGTTCCACCGGCCGGCCACCGGCCCGGGCGGAGGCGCTGGCCGCCTGCATGACAGCGACAGTGCGCCGCGACTGCTGCGGCGTCACCGACATCGGGATGCTGGACAGCAGCTGGTCGGCGAGCTCGCGGTGGAAGGGCTGCGGCAGCGCTGGCGGTGTCGCGAGCACCGTCTCCGAGCCGTCGGCGGTGACCAGCCGCATCCGGGCAGGTGAGTCGGCCAGGGCGAGGAAGTCCTCCTCCAGCAGCCCGGTTGCCCCGCGGGCGAGGACCCGCTCGCGCCGCCACTCCCCCACCACGGCGCCGGTGGTCCCCAGCGCGTAGAACTTCGGCTTGGCCATAGCGGCCAGGTCGCTCACGGTGAACTCGGCCTCGGCGCCGCCGGCGAAGTGCAGCAGCACCCGGGTGTGGTCGGCGTTGGTCACGTCGTGCCAGACGCGCTTGTGCGCTGTCGCTGAGACCCAGGCAACCTCATCGGGCACGAGGTCGAGCACCCAGTCCAGGTAGTGCGAGCCCCAGTCGTACACCGCTCCGCCGCTGGCCTGCTCGTCGCTGTGCCAGTAGTTGCAGGGGTGGCCGTAGCCGCCGACGAACGTCTCGAGGTGGAACAGCTCGCCGATCACGCCGCTGCGTACCGCCCGGCGCAACGCCAGATAGTCGCTGTCCCACCGGCGGTTCTGGTAGACCGCGAGCGTCCGGCCGGTCTCGGCGGCGAGCGCCAGCTGGGTGTCGGCCTCCTCGACGGTGAGGCAGAACGGCTTCTCGACGACGACGTGCCGACCTGCCGTCAGGGCGCGGAGCGCCTCCTCCGCGTGCGTCCAGGGCGGAGTCGAGACGATGACGAGCCCGACGGCGTCGTCGCTCAGCAGCTCGTCCGCATCCGCGTGAATGCTCACGCCGGGTACGGCCGCCCGCGCGGCCTGCTGCCGGGCGGGGTTGGTGTCGGCCACCGCGACCAGGCGTAGACCCTCGACCGCGGCGACCGCGCTCGCGTGCTCGACGCCGATGGCCCCGAACCCGAGCATCCCTACCCCGACCGGCGGCGCGTCGGCGATGCCGAGCACCAGGCGCACGCAGCGCACGACGAGCCGCTGGAAGCGGGTGTCGCGCCGGGTAGCGGGCGCGGCCCCGAGGGTCAGGACGCCGACACCGGTCGATGGCCGCCAGGTGCATACCGGATGCTGCATCGACGCGAGGCTCGCCGTCAGCAGCTGCCGCACGTCATCGGCGACCTTGTCCGGCACCAGCCAGGCGTCGGTGACGAGAAGGTCGGGGCCGTAGCGGGCAGCCAGCTCGCCGGCGTCCGGGCCGGGCCGAACCCGGACCTCGTGCACAAGCGTTCGCGGCCCCGGCGACAGGCCGCTGGCATCGGCCAGCACCCCGCCGGGCTCCAGCTCGGCGAGGGTGTCACCGGCGAGCAGGACGGGAAGGCCGGCGCCGAGCCCCGCCTCCAGCTCGCCACTGGCGGCGCCGGCGCCGAAGGCGAGCAGGGCGTCGGCGCTGGCCGGGGGCCCATCGACGCCGAGCACGGTGAAGCCGGCCGCGGACAGCGCAGCGGCAACGGCGCCCGACTCCTCGCCCAGGACGCGGACGGCGGGCACGCCGACGAGCGTACGGCCGCTCGTGACCCATATCGGGGCGAGGGCAGGGGGCAATCGGGGGTCGGGCGTTCCGGCGGCGACCGCAAGGGTAGACGCGCGCCATGGACGGTTTCGGGGGACGGGTCGGGCTGCACTCGGAGAGCGGGAAGGACGGGAGCTCCCGGATCGAGCTCGACGCCCTCGAGGAGCACCTCAACCCGTCCGGCACGGTGCACGGGGGCGTGCTGGCGACGCTCGTCGACTCGGCGATGGGCCTGGCCGCCCGGAGCACAACTGACGACGGCGGGGTCCCGGCGACCAGCCAGCTGACCGTCACCTACCTTCGGCCGGGTCGAACCGGGCCGATGGTTGCCACTGCCCAGGTGCGCAAGCAGGGCGAGCACCTGCTGGTCTGCGACGCGGAGGTGGAGCAGGAGGGCAAGACGCTGGTCTACGCGCTCGCCACGTTCGCCGTCATCCGGCACTGACCCCGGTGGCCGGCACCGGAGGGGCGACCAGGCGCGGGACTAGTTTCCGGCCCCGCGTCGACGCACCAGTGGGTCCACCCCGTTGACGACGCCTGCCACCGGCTCGCCGCTGACCGCCGCCCGCAGCCCGTCGACGACAGCCGACGTCAGCCGCTGCTGGGCCTGCGGCGTGCTGCCGGCGACATGCGGGGTCAGCAGACAGCGAGGAGCCGTCCTCAGCGGACTGTCCGCCGGGAGCGGCTCCAAGTCGTAGACGTCGAGCGCGGCTGCGGCGAGGTGCCCCTCGTGCAGCAGCCGCGCGAGCGCGTCCTCGTCGACGATGCCGCCCCGGGAGGCGTTGACAACCACCGCCCCCTGGGGCAGTGCCGCCAGACGGCCCGCGCTGAGCAGACCACGGGTGGCCGGGGCGAGCGCCACCGCGTTGATGAGCACGTCGGCGGCTGCCACCAAGGCGTCGACATCGGCGACGTAGCACGCGCCGTGCTCCAGCTCCGGCGGCCGCTGGTGACGGCTCCAGTACGAGACCGGGCAGCCGAAAGCGGCCAGCCGTGCGGCCAGTGCCTGGCCGATGTCGCCGAATCCCACGATGGCGACCCGCCGACCGGCCAGCTCGCCCGGCACGTGCTCGATGACGTCGGACTGCGGCCAGCGACCGGCGCGCAGCTCGTCCTCGGCCCACCGCAGCTGGCGCAGCACCGACAGCAGCGCGCCGATGGCCCACTCGGCCACGCTCGCCGTGTTGAACCCCGGCGCGTTGGCGAGCGGGATGCCGGCGGCGGCGAGAGCGTCGGCGTCGTGGGACTGCACCCCCACGCTGGGCTGGAGCACCAGCGCGAGACGCGGTGCCGCGGCCACTGCGGCGGCATCGAGCCCGGCACTGGCGAGCCGCCAGTCGCCGAGCACCAGCTCGGCCTCGGGCAGGGCATCCTGCAGGGCTGCTGCGTCCGTGCCGCCGGCCCGGAACGGAGCCACCGGCAGGTGCCCGGCGAGCAGGTCGACAGCCTGGTCGGCGAGCGGGGCGAGCACGAGCAGCCGCCAGGGCGCCTCAGCCACGGCGCGTCCCGGCTGATCCGGCTGATCCGGCTGATCCGGCTTGTCGGGGTGGTCTGGCTGATCCGGCTGTCACGGGCGGGAAGCGCACGTCCTCACCCTGCCATCCCCGCGCATCACCCCAGCGGCCGCACCCACGCCCAGGCGCGTCCGCACCTCGCGCAGCAGTCGCGGACCTAGGATGCCCCCATGGGCGTCGTCGCCGATCGCCTGGTGGGGCGCGTCCTTGACCAGCGCTACCAGGTGCTGCGCCAGATCGCCCGCGGCGGCATGGCCACCGTGTACGAGGCGGTCGACCTGCGCCTCGACCGCGGCGTGGCCGTCAAGGTGATGCACCCCGCACTGGCCGCCGACGACGAGTTCGTGGCTCGGTTCCGCCGCGAGGCCCGCTCGGCGGCCCACCTCGCCGGCCCGCACGTGGTGGCCGTCACCGACCAGGGCCGCGACGGCGACGACGTCTTCCTGGTGATGGAGCTGGTCGAGGGCCGGACCCTGCGCGACGTCCTGCGCGAGCGGGGCCGGCTCTCCCCCACGCAGGCGCTGGAGGTGCTCGAGCCGGTGCTCGCCGCGCTCGCCTCGGCACACCGCGCCGGGCTGGTGCACCGCGACGTCAAGCCCGAGAATGTGCTGCTCGGCGACGACGGCTCGGTGAAGGTCACCGACTTCGGCCTCGCCCGTGCCGTCGACGACTCCCCGCTCAACGCCACCGCCGGCATCCTGCTCGGCACCGTCGCCTACGTCGCCCCCGAGCAGGTCTCGCGGCGCGTGGCCGATGCCCGCACCGACGTCTACGCGGCCGGCATCGTGCTGTTCGAGATGGTGACCGGGCGCCCTCCCTTCGACGGCGACAACGCCCTCTCGGTCGCCTACCGGCACCTGCACGAGAACGTTCCCGCACCCTCGTCAACGCGGCCGGGTGTGCCGCCCGTCATCGACGACCTCGTCCTGCGTGCCACTGCCCCCGACCCCGACCTGCGGCCCATGGATGCAGCCGCGATGCTGGCCATGGTCCGCCTGGCCCGCAGCCGCCTCGGCCGGCTCCCGATGCAGGAGCGCAACGGGTCCGCAGGTGAGCACGCCACGACGGTGATCCCGCTTCCTAGCGGGCCGTTGCCGGACTCGGCCGCCTCCGACACCGGAGGCCATCTGGAAGGGGGCAGCAGCAGCACCGATGCGGGCAAGGCGACCGACCTGCCCGACCTGAACGGAGCTCGCCGCCGCGGCGGCCCGCGGCGACCCCGGGCGGGACTGCTCGCCGCCCTGCTCGTCCTGCTGCTCACCGTCGCCGCGGCCGGTGCCGGCTGGTACCTCGCCGTTGGCAACCGCACCCGGGTGCCGTCCGTCGCGGGGCTGGCGCCGGCAGCCGCCGCCGCGGCGTTCACCCGCTCGCACTTGAACGGGCGGGTGCAGCCACCCGGCGCCTACAGCGAGACGGTGCCGAAGGGGGCCGTCGCCGCCACAGACCCCGCTGCCGGCGACCGCGCGCGGCGCGGCTCGTCGGTCGCGTTGCGCGTTTCGCTCGGTCCCGAGCGCTACGCCGTCCCCGCGCTGCCCGGGCTCCGGCTATCGGACGCCACCACAGCCCTGCGGATCGCCCACCTGGCAGTCGGGGCGATCACCAAGCGCTACGACGACAACGCACGGGACGGCACGGTCCTGTCGAGCACCCCGGTCGCGCAGACCCTCGCGCGGCCCGGGCAGCTGGTCGCCCTGCTGGTGAGCCAGGGCGCCGCTCCGGTCAGCGTTCCCGACGTGACGGGCCAGCCGGCCGACACCGCGCAAGCGGCTCTCGAGCGGCTGAGCCTGCGGGTGCGGCAGGACACCGCCAACTCCGACGCCGTTCCCCAAGGGAGCGTCATCTCCGTGACACCGCCGGCGAACCTGCACCGCCGCCAGCAGGTAACGCTCACCGTGTCCCTCGGCCCGGAACTGGTGACGGTGCCCAACGTCTACGGCCAGAGCGCCGAGCAGGCCCGCCAGATCCTCGAAGGCGCCGGCTTCCAGGTGCGGGTGCTGCGCCCGCTTTACGCCGACGGCATCGTCGTCGCCGTTCGTCCCGGTGGCTCCCGAGTGCCGCACAACGCGACGACCATCGTCGTCGTCTGAACGAGTCGGACGAGCGATGGCACGGGGCGCGACCTCGCCGATCGGTGCCCACATCCCGAGCGGTGGCGGCCTGGTGCGGGCCGGGCTCCCCTACGCCCGAGCCGTCGGCGCCCAGGCGGTGCAGTTCTTCGCCGGCAACCCGCGCGCCTGGGCGCGCTCCGAGGGGGACCCGGCGCAGGACGCCGCCTTCCGCGAGGGATGCGCGGCCAGCGGGATCGCGGTGTTCATCCATGCTCCGTACCTGATCAACCTCGGCAGCCCGAGCCCGGTCACCCGCGACCGGTCGGTGGATGCCGTCGCCCATGCCCTGCTGCGTGGGAGGCAGCTCGGCGCGGCGGGCGTGGTCGTGCACGCCGGGTCCGCTGTCGACGCCGCCGGACGCGGCGCGGCGCTGAGCCAGGTCCGTGAGCTTGTCCCCACCCTGCTCGACGCCGTGCACAGCGTGCAGTCAGGGGAGGCCGGCAACGACAGGGCGGCCCGGTGGCCGCGGCTGCTCGTCGAACCCACCGCAGGGGGCGGCGGCACTCTGGCCTCGACCCTCGAGCAGATCGGCGAGTACTTCGCAGTGCTGGGCGGGGACGAGCGCGTCGGCCTGTGCCTCGACACCTGCCACGCGTTCGCCGCGGGGGCCGACATCGCCCGCCCCGGCGGCGTGCGGCGACTGCTCACCTCCCTCGTGCGAACGGTGGGGCGGGGCCGGCTGGGCCTGGTGCATGCCAACGACTCGCGGGACCCGGCGGGCAGCGGCCGCGACAGGCACGCGCGCATCGGGCAGGGGTCCATCGGCATCGACCCGTTTGGTGAGCTGTTCGTGCACCCGGCGATGCGGGGGGTTCCGGTGGTCGTCGAGACACCGGGCGGGCAGGCCGGCCACTCGCATGACATCGAGCTGCTGCGCCGGCTGCGGGACCTGCCCCGCTGACCAGGCCGCTCACCAGGCCGCCGACGAGTCCCTGGTCCGGCGGGTCGACTCCGCCGCCGTCACCTGCGAAACTGGGAGAGAGCGGTCATGTCACGCATGCCGGCCGCCCCTGACCCGGCTAGCAGAGGAGGTACGCGTGGCACTCCTGCCCAGCGCGCGTGCCGCCGAGCGCTTTGCCGACCTGCTCGATGGCCGGGCCGGAGCCGCCGACCCCGGGATGCAGCGCCTCGCCGACCTCGCCCAGCAGCTGTCCGCCATCAGCGTCCCGGCACCGGCGAGCGCCGCGATGCGTGAGCGGCTGATGCGCGAGGCCGCCGCGGCTTCGACCAAGGCGCCGGGCTCTGCCAGCCCAGCAGCGACCGGCACTCCTTCCAGCGGCACTGGCGGCAGCGCTGGCGGCGGCGCTGCCAGCAGCGGTGGGGCTGCCGCGGGCACGGGGTCGAGCGCCGGGTCGGGCGCTGCGCTGAGTGCTGCCGCACCCGCGCTCATCAAGCTGGGCTCGGCTGCCCTGGTCGCAACGCTCATCACGTCGGGGGTCGGCATCGGCGCGTCCCGCTCACTGCCCGGCGACGCCCTGTACGGCGTGAAGCGGGGGCTGGAGCAGCTGCGCCTCGACGTCGCGAGCGGCCCCGTATCCCGGGGTGAGATCGAGCTCGACATAGCCCGCGCGCGGATGAGCGAGCTCACGCGGCTGCTGCACGGCGTCCCGCCGGGGGCTGTGCTCACCCCAGACGTCGGCCAGCAGGTCGCCGGCGTGCTCGTTGCCTGGGCCAAGTCAACCGGCACCGGCGTCACTGACCTGCTGCTACGTCCCCCCAACGCTCGAGTCAAGGCCCTGCTGGACCGCTTTGCAGCCGAGCAGGGCGCCCAGCTCGCGCGGCTGCGGCCCTTGCTGGCCGCCGGGACGCTGGCGAGCCTTGGGACCGACGCCGCGACGTTCCTTGCGCGGCTGAAGACGGCGGTCGGTGCGACGGCGACGCGCCCGCACGTACTGCCCGGCGGGGCGGCTCTGCCCGGCGGAGCCGCGGCCGTGCCCGGCGGTGTCCCCCCGGTGGGGGCGCGCAAGCCGAGCGGGACGACCCCCGGGAAGGTGGCGTCCCGGCCGGCCGGCCGCGTGCCGGGCGTGGGACCCGTGCCCGCCGCCCCGACCGCACCGATCACGGTGCCGACCGCGGCGCCGAAGGGCACGCTCCCCGGTGGCCAGGTCCCGCCCGCGACTGTCGATCCGCTCGCGCCACCGGCACCGGTTGTCCCCCCCGGTCTGCCGGCGGTTCCGGTGCCACAGCCGCCGGGCGGGCCAGTCACCGTGCACCCGACGCTGCCGGTGCCCCCGCCGGCGCAGGGTCCGCTGTCGGGGACCGTGTCGGCCATCCCCACTCGCCTTCCGCTTCCGGTGCCGCTGCCCTGAGCGGTCGCGCCCGGCCGAGGCCGGACGGCGCGAGGGGCTGATCAGCTAGCGTCGGCGACATGGTCGTGGTGATGCGCTCCGGCTGCTCCAGCAGCGATGTCGACGAGGTCGTCGGTGTCGTCGAGGAGGCCGGCGGCAACGCGTTCGTCTCCCGCGGGGTGGCGCGCACGATCATCGGGGTGGTCGGCGACGACGACGTGATGGCGACGCTCAACCTGACGGCGGTGCCGAGCGTCGCGGAGGTCATCCGGGTCACCCAGCCCTACAAGCTGGTCAGCCGCGAGCACCACCCCGACCGTTCCACGGTGGTGGTGGGCACGGGGGAGCTGGCCGTCTCGATCGGACCAGACACCTTCGCCCTGGTCGCCGGCCCGTGCGCGGTCGAGACTCCCGAGCAGACGCTCGAAGCAGCGAGGATGGCCCAGCGCGCCGGTGCCCGGCTGCTGCGCGGCGGCGCCTACAAGCCGCGGACCAGCCCGTACGCGTTCCAGGGGCTGGGCGAGAAGGGGCTGCGGATCTTGTCAGAGGTCCGGGCCGAGGTCGGGATGGCCGTGGTCACCGAGGTCGTCGACGCCCACGACGTCGACCTCGTCGCCGAGCACGCCGACATGCTGCAGATCGGCACCCGCAACATGAGCAACTTCGCGCTGCTGCAGGCGGTTGGTTCCGCAGGCAAGCCCGTGCTGCTGAAGCGGGGCCTGACCGCGACCTACGAGGAGTGGCTCATGGCCGCCGAGTACGTCGCCCAGCGGGGCAACCTCGACATCGTGCTGTGCGAGCGCGGCATCCGTACTTTCGAGACCGCGACGCGCAACACGCTCGACATCAGTGCCGTGCCGATGGTGCATTCGCTGTCGCACCTGCCGGTCATGGTCGACCCCAGCCACTCGGCGGGGCGCCGTGACCTCGTCGTGCCACTGTCTCGGGCGTCGATCGCCGCGGGCGCCGACGGGCTGCTCGTCGATGTCCATCCGCATCCCGAGACCGCGCTGTGCGACGGCCCGCAGGCCCTGCGCGAGGAGGAGCTGGCCGAGCTGGCCGACGTGTGCCGGGTGTTCACCGCAGCGGTGGGGCGTATCGGCTGATCCGTTGGGGGGGCTCTAGTTGACCGTCTGCTGGGCGGTGTAGCCCGCCACCCCGCCGTCGGCGGCGAGGGCGAAGGGGCTGAGCCACCAGCCCTTGAGCTGCCAGTTGAGGAAGTCGAGGGTCGAGCGACGGGTGAGGTCGGCGACCCTGTCGTCACCGATCAGTGGCCAGATGTGGTACGCCCCGGTGACGCTCAGCATCGTCTTGGGACGGCCCTGCACGCCGTTGACCACGCCGAGCCCGCTGCTGTAGGCGTTGTAGGGGTCCTGAGTCGCCTGCTCGACGAGCACCGGCGTGGTGCGCCGCACCCCGTAGACGCCGCCCGGCATCGGCAGGGCGGCGCCGCTCATCACGACTGTCACCTTGGGGCGAAGGTCGTAGTAGCCGGTCGTCAGCTGCATCCCGGCGACCGTCATCCCCCCGTCGCTATGCCCGACGACGCCGATGCGGACCGGGTCGGCGGTCGCCCGCAGCAGCCACGGGTCGCGCGCCACGCGCCATTGGATTCCGCCGATGACGGCCGACATGTCGTACGCCTGGCTCGCCATCTCGGTGTAGCTGCGCGGCGGCATGGTGACGCCGTCGATGTAGTGGCTGGTCGGGAAGGTGGGGGCCGCGACCACGTATCCGGCGGCGGCCAGGGTGTGCAGGAACGGCTGATAGGTCGCCGGGTTGGCGTTGTACCCGTGCGCGAACACGATCGTCGGGAACCGTCCCGCAGCCGGCGCGACGGCGCCCTGGTCGTAGCCCTTGCCGCCGGCAGCGGCCGGATACCAGATGGTCGTGGGCAGGTAGCGGTTGGGGTGTGCCGCTTGGCCGAAGTAGGCCGGGGTGCCGCGTGCCGTGTCGACGTAGAGGTCGTGCACCGTGCCAACCGGGTAGGCGTCGGGCAACGGCGTGAAGCCGGCCGTCGCGCGGGGCAGCGGGATCGAGAGCGTCCCGCCGCTGCTGGTGGTCCGCGGGGCGGCCGCCTGAGCCTCGGCGCGGGCGATAGCTGTGACGTCGCGGGTACTTGCGACCCGCAGGGCGGAGGCGGGCGGGGCCGCCGACGCCAGGCCGGGCACGCCCACAATCGTGGCCACGAGCGCGGCAAGGGGCAGGAGACGGCGCATACCGGGTACTCGTCAGGCCGCTGCGGCGCCTTGAGCGAGCTGTGGCGCGCCGATGACGCGTCGCCCGCTGCATCCTGGGGAACGGGGAGGACGTGAACGCCTACCGCGACAGCCGCTCGGAAGGTCCCCGCCGGTGAGTCGCTGGACTGCTGACGACATCCCGGACCAGAGCGGGCGTACCGCGCTGGTCACCGGCGCGAACTCCGGCCTAGGTTTCCACACCGCGCTCGCCCTGGCCCGCAAGGGCGCCCACGTGCTGCTCGGATGCCGCGATGCGGGACGCGGGCAGGGTGCGCTCGAGCGGATCCAGAACCAGGCGCCGTCCGCCACTGTCGAGCTGGTCTCGCTCGACCTGGCCGACCTGACCGCGGTTCGTGCAGCGGCCGGCGATGTCGCGAGCCGGGTGCCAGGGCTCGACCTGCTGGTCGCCAACGCCGGGGTGATGGCGCTGCCCTACCGCACCAGCGCCGACGGCTTCGAGATGCAGCTTGCGACCAACCACCTCGGCCACTTCGCCCTCTCCGGGCTCCTGCTACCGACGCTGCGCCGTGGGCACGACCCGCGCGTCGTGGTGACCAGCAGCATCATGCATGCCATCGGCCGGATCAACCTCGACAACCTCTCGCCGAGCAAGGCCTCCTACCATCGCTGGCCGGCGTACGGGCAGTCCAAGCTGGCCAATCTGCTGTTCATGCGCGAACTGCAGCACCGCAGCGACGCGCGCGACTGGGGACTGTTGTGCGCGGCGGCGCATCCGGGGTACGCGTCGACCAACCTGCAGATGGCAGGCCCGGCGATGAGCGGCAGCCGGCTCGGCGGCCTTGCCAGCAAGGCCGGCAATGCTCTGCTCGGGCAGTCCGACGCCCAGGGCGCGCTGCCGCAGCTGTACGCAGCGACGATGCCTGACGTCTCACCCGGCGACTTGTGGGGCCCGGACGGGCCGATGCAGGCGCGCGGCTACCCCACCCGGCAGTCAGGCAGGAAGACCGCCTACGACGACGACATGGCGCGCCGCCTCTGGGAGCGCTCCGAGCAGCTGACCGGCGTGCACTACGCCTGATACACCACGCCGCAGGCCGCGCTTGGATCAGGAGGCGCGGCGCAGGCGCCCTGGTGACGGCGCGGCCGAGGCTGCCGGGCGCGCCCCCTGAACCTGCGTGCTGACCTGCTGCCGCGCCCGGGCGCGCGCCCGGGTCCACGCCCGCTCGAAGTACTGCGGGTCGCGCACCAGCGCCTCGAACCGGTCATCGCCGGGCATCCGCTGATCAACCATGGCTCAACGCTCCCTGCTGGTGGTCGTGCCGTCAAGGACCGGGGTACCCCGCGTCGCCTGACCGTGCGGGGGCGGCCGAGGCGCCGGCGGCACGGGGACAGTAGCGAGCTGCGGATCGGCTGCCCCCGCGGTGACCGCCGCCCCGACCGCGGGCTGCGCGACGTCGGGTGCCCATGGCAGGGCCGCGGCAAGCAGGGCGGCAAGGACGCGCGCCAGGTCGGCATCCTCCTGGCCCAGGTCGCCGACATCCGGCGCGTCGAGGCTCAGCATCCCGTAGCGATGCTGGCCGGCGCCGACTGCAACTGACAGGAAGGTCCGGTACTCACTGGCAGTCGGCGTCCAGCCCTGCGGCGCATCGACAGCGACATCGCGGCAGAAGTAGAAGCCCCCGGCGGCGACGAGGTCGAGGGCGAAGCGGCCCGACGCGTCGGCGCGCGTGAAGACCGTCACCGGGGGATGGCCCCGCCCGATGTAGCTGTCGGGCTCGAGCGTGCCGTCTGCACTGAGCCGGTAGAGCGAGGCACGCACCCGACCGGGGCCGATCAGCTGTGCCGCCGTCGTCAGGACGGCAAGCTTGATCTCGGTCGCCAGAGCGGCGCGAGCCACTGCCGCGTCGCTGCAGGCACCCGACGCCGGCTCCGCCAGCCTGGCCAGCCTGGCCAGCCGAGCGAGCCGGGTCGCGATCGGCTCCAAGGCGTCGTCGAGAGTGACGGTCAGCCGCGACTCCGCCTGCTCGGCGAGGTCCTCCGCCCGGCGCCGCTCCTGCACGCTGCGGTAGAGCTCGCCGGCCGGCAGCGCCGTGGCCACAGCGACAGCGACGGCGCTGAGCAGGCGCCAGGCCACCTGACGCGCGGGGTGGGTGTCGAGCCCGACGAGACCGCCGCTGACCGCCCCGACGACCGCAGCCAGCGTCGTGCCGAGCACGACGCCGACAGCGCGGCGGCGCCGGGAGCGGGCAGTGGTAAGCACACGAGAAAGCTAGGCCGAGCCACCGACAGAATCCGACCCCCTGCCGCGTCAGCGGGGCGTCAGCCGTGCGAGCACCTCGGCCGCACGCGACGCGCCCGCGTCGTCGATGTCGAGGTGCGTCACCAGCCGAACCCGCCGCGGCCCGACGACGCTGACCAGGACCCCCTCGGCCCGGGCGGCGGCAGCATAGGCGGGCGCGTCATCGACGCTGATCGGCACGATGTTGGTCTCGACCGCGGCCGCATCAACCCCCACCGCGTGCGCCAGCCGCCGGGCCCGGGCATGGTCGTCGGCCAGCCGCACCACGTGGTGCGCCAGCGCGTAGCGCCCTGCCGCCGCGAGGATCCCCGCCTGGCGCATCCCGCCGCCGAGCCGTTTGCGCAGCACCCGTGCCTCTGCAGCCCGCTCGGCGTCAGTCACCACGACCGACCCCACCGGAGCGCCGAGCCCCTTGGACAGGCAGACCGACAGCGTCGCGAACAGGGAGCCGTAAGTCGACAGCGGCACCCCGCACGCCACCGAGGCATTCCAGATCCGCGCGCCGTCGCAGTGCAGCGGCACTCCGAGCCCGGCCAGCGCCCGGAGTTGCTCGAGCGGGTGCACCAGTCCCCCGCCCCGGTTGTGCGTCTGCTCGACGGCGATGGCCGCTGTCGGCACCGTCCCCCATCCCGAGGGCCGTACCTGTGCCTCGTACGCCGCGACGTCGAGCGCGGGACCGGCGACTGTCCGGCTCTGGATGCCGCCGTGCTGGGCCGCGCCGCCGTGCTCGTAGGTGACGACATGGGCATCGGCGTCGCAGAGCAGCTCGCCGGCAGAGGGCACCAGGAGACGCAGGCAGATCTGGTTGCCCATCGTCCCCGTCGGGACGAAGACCGCAGCCTCGTGGCCGAACATGGCCGCCACCTCGGCCTCGAGCGCGTTGACACTCGGGTCCTCGCCGTAGACGTCGTCGCCGACCTCGGCTGCGGCCATGGCCTGCCGCATGGCCCCGGTCGGGCGGGTCAGGGTGTCGCTACGCAGGTCGACGAGCTCGGGCACGCGCCGACCGTATGCAGTCGCTGGAGGCTCAGCCGAGCCTGGCCCGCAGGAACTCCACGGTGCGCCCCCACGCCTGGTCGGCGGCCTGCTTGTCGTAGGTGCCCAGCAGGTTCTCGTCGTTGAAGAAGGCATGCCCGCGACCTGGGTAGACGTGCAGGTCCGTCTGCACTCCCGACTGGCTGCCGATCTGCTCGAACAGGGCCTTCGCGGCCTGCTCGGGGACGAAGTCGTCCTTCTCCCCGAAGTGGCCCTGTACGGGCGAGGCGATGCCGGACAGGTCCCCGGGCGTCTCGGGCAGCACGCCGTAGAAGGCGACAGTCGCGGCGATCCGGGCACGCTCCTGGTTGGCCAGCAGGACGACGAAGCCGCCGCCCATGCAGAACCCGACCGCCCCCACCTTCTCGCCGGTGACGGCCTCGTGCCCCAGCAGGTAGTCGACGGCGCCGGACAGCTCGCGCACGGCGCGCTCGGGCGGCAGCTCACCCATCAGCTTGCCCGCCTCGTCCGCGTCGTGGGTGGTCCTGCCGCCGTAGAGGTCGGGGGCGAGGGCGACGAACCCCTCCGTGGCCAGGCGGTCGCACACGTCGACGATGTGATCGACCAGGCCCCACCACTCCTGGATGACGATCACGCCGGGCCCCGAGCCCGACTCGGGCACGGCGAGGTAGCCGTGCGCATCGTTGCCGTTGCTCGGGAAGGTGACGTTCTGACGGGCGCTGTTGTCGGTGCCGGTACCGGGCATGCGTTGCTCCTGGTTCGTCGTGGCGGGTGCGACCAGGCCTTACCCGCTCGGCCGGGCGCTACCGCTGCTGCAGCATCTCCGCGACGAGGAACGCGAGGTCGAGCGCTTGGGACGTGTTGAGCCGCGGGTCGCACGCGGTCTCGTAGCGCCGGGCGAGATCGATCTCGCCGATGTCGAATCCGCCGCCCAGGCACTCAGTGACGTCCTCGCCGGTCAGCTCCACGTGGATGCCGCCAGGCCAGGTTCCCAGGCCCCGGTGCACGGCGAAGAACCCCTCGACCTCGCTCAGCACGTCGTCGAAGTGCCGCGTCTTGACTGTGCCAGTCGAGGGGGTGCCGATCGAGCGGGTGTTGCCGTGCATCGGGTCGCACGCCCAGATGACCGGGTGCCCGCTGGCCCGGACCTTCTCCACGAGCGGCGGCAGCGCGTCGCGCACCAGGCCCGCACCCATCCGCGCGATGAAGGTCAGGCGTCCGGGGACCGCCTTCGGGTCGAGCCGCTCGACGAGCTCGACGGCATCCTCCGGCCGCGCGTGCGGACCGAGCTTGACGGCGATCGGGTTGGCGACGCCCGCAAGGAACGCCACGTGCGCGCCCTCCGGCTGCCGGGTGCGCTCCCCGATCCAGACAGTGTGCGCGGACTGGTCGTAGCACTGGCCATTCCGCTCGTCCTCGCGGGACAGCGCGGCCTCGTAGTCGAGCAGCAGCGCTTCGTGCGAGGTCCAGAGCTCCACCCCGTGCCCGGGTGCGCCGAGGTCGACCCCGCAGGCCCGCATGAAGGCGAGGGCCCGGCCGATGTCACGAGCCAGCGCCTCGTACCGCTCACCCGCCGGCGAGCGGCGGACGAAGTCCTGCGTCCAGGCATGCACCTGGTCGAGGTCGGCAGCGCCGCCCGTCGCCAGCGCCCGCACGAGGTTGAGCGTGCTGGCGCTGCTGTGGTAGGCCCGCACCAGCCGATCGGGGTCGGGCACGCGCAGCGCCGCGTCGGGCTCCAGCGCGTTGACGGCGTCGCCGCGGTAGGACGGCAGCCCGCCCGGCTCGGTGTCAGCCGAGCGCGGCTTGGCGTACTGCCCCGCCATCCGCGCCACCTTCACGACCGGCAGCGACGCGCCGTAGGTCAGCACCACGGCCATCTGCAGCAGGGTGCGCACCTTGTCGCGGATGGCGTCGGCAGTGGCGCCGGCGAAGGTCTCCGCGCAGTCGCCGCCCTGGAGCAGGAAGGCCTCCCCGCGGGCGACAGCGGCGAGTCGGGTGGTCAGGGTGTCGATCTCTGGGGAGGTCACCAGCGGCGGCAGCGCCTCGAGCTGGGCCACGGTAGCGGCGAGCGCGCCGGCATCGGGCCACAACGGCTGCTGAGCAGCCGGAAGCCCCCGCCAGGTCCGCTCGGTCGTCATGGTCGGAGCCTACGGTCGAACGCCCTGCCCCGAACTGCCGCTCAGGTGCCGACGGCCGTGCTGCGCCGCTCGAGCAGGAGCACGTCGCGCCACACGCCAGCGAGCCGGCCGAGCCGCTCGCGATGCCCGACGAGACGAAACCCGGCGGCGGCGTGCACGGCGAGGCTCGCCTCGTTCTCCGGGAGGATGCCGGCCTGCAGCGTCCACATCCCCGCGTGCTCGCTGCGCAGGGCGAGCCCGGTCAGTAGCTCGCGACCCACGCCGCGGCCCCGAGCCGACGCTGCGACGTAGACGCTGACCTCGGCCACCCCGGCGTAGACGCAGCGGTCGTTAACCGGTGACAGCGCGGCCCAGCCCTGCACGTCGCCCCCGCCGTCGGGGGCGACCAGTCGGGGGTCGGCCAGGTGTACGGCGTTCCATTCCGCCCAGCTCGGCGGCTCGGTCTCGAAGCTGGCCTTCCCGGTCGCGAGGCCTTCGGCGTAGATGGCGAGCACCGCGGCACCGTCCGATGCCCGCATGTCCCGCAGCGTCATCGTTAAGGCTGGGGCGCGGTGTCGGCGAGCAGCGCAGCAAGTCCGGTGAGGGCGCCGGGCACCAGCCGGTAGTAGGCCCAGACGCCGCGCTTGTCGCGGGTGACGAGCCCGGCGTCGTGCAGCACCTTGAGGTGATGGCTGACAGTCGGCTGGGCCAGGCCCAGCGGCTCGGTCAGGTCGCAGACGCAGGCCTCCCCGCCCTCGTGGGCGGCGATCATCGACAGCAGCCGGAGCCGCGCCGGGTCAGCCAGTGCCTTCAGCGCTCCCGCGAGCTGCTCGGCACCGGCAGCGGACAGCGGCTCACGAACCAGCGGGGCGCAGCAAGCTGCCGCTGGGCCGGCTAGCGCGTCCTCCGCTGCTGTCTTCGTCAGGAGCATGCGCCCCAGTCTGCCCCAGACATTGACAGCCGTCTATCCGTAGGGCAGTGTCAGACATCGACAACTGTCGATGCCTACCGAAAGGCCAGACCAATGCCTCGAGCGGCACACACGACCGAGATCCCGACCGGCGGCCGGCTGCAGCTGGCGCTGAACGTCGGTGACCTCGACGCAGCAGTGGATTTCTACAGCAAGCTGTTCGGTGCCGAGCCAGCCAAGCGCCGGCCCGGGTATGCCAACTTCGCCATCGCTGCGCCGCCGCTCAAGCTGGTCCTCATCGAGGACCCGGGGGCTCGCGGTGAGGGCGTCGCCGGGGCCCTGAACCACCTCGGCGTCGAGGTTGCCACGCCCGCACAGGTTGCTCACGCGACCCAGCGGCTGACCGGGCAAGGCCTCGACACCCTCACGCAGGACGCCACCAGCTGCTGCTACGCCGTGCAGGACAAGGTGTGGGTGCACGACTCTGACGGTGCCCCGTGGGAGGTCTACGCGGTGCTGGCCGATGCCACCGGCGACACCAGCCTCGCGGGCAGCAGCTGCACCACGGTGGACGGGCAGTGCGTCCCCGCCGCCGAGGGCACCGAGGGCACCGCGGCCACCGGAGTCGAGCTGACCTCGCACGGCGTCCCGCTCGCCGCTTCCCTTGCGGCGGGTGCAGCTGCGGCGGATGTAGGACCGCCCGCCTGCTGCGACTCCGGCACGGCCGCCACCTGCTGCGAGGCATCGGCGAAGGCGTCGTGCTGCGGCGACACCGCTGCCGGGCTGCCCGGCTCGTGCGGTTGCACGTGAGCGACCTGATCGCCGAGGCCGCCCGGCCGGGTACAACCTCGGCGGCGCCGGTGCTGGCCCGGCTGTCGACCCTCGACCGCTTTCTGCCCGTCTGGATCATCACCGCCATGGCTGCCGGGCTGTTGCTCGGCCGAGGCGTCCCGGGCCTTGCGGGGACGCTGAACGCGGTGCCGGTCGGGTCGGTGAGCCTGCCGATCGCCGCCGGGCTGCTGGTGATGATGTATCCGGTGCTGGCCAAGGTCCGCTACAGCGAGACGGCCCGCATCACCGGCAACCGGCGCCTGATGACAGCGTCCCTCGTCGTGAACTGGCTGGTCGGACCGGCACTGATGTTCGCCCTCGCGTGGCTGCTGCTGCCGGGCCAGCCCGAGTACCGCACAGGGCTGATCATCGTCGGCCTGGCGCGGTGCATCGCGATGGTGCTGATCTGGAACGAGCTGGCCTGCGGCGACACCGAGGCCGCTGCTGTGCTCGTCGCCGTCAACTCGGTGTTCCAGGTGCTCGCCTTCGGCGCCCTCGGCTGGTTCTACCTGCAGGTGCTGCCGTCCTGGCTGGGGCTGGCCACGACGAGCGCCGGCTTCTCGGTCGGCGCGATAGTGCTCAGCGTGCTGGTGTTCCTCGGCATCCCGCTGCTCGCCGGCTACGCCACGCGCACCGTGGCCGAACGCACCCGGGGCCGCGCCTGGTACGAGCAGGCGTTCCTGCCCCGTATCGGGCCCGTCGCGCTGTACGGGCTGCTGTTCACCATCGTCATCCTGTTCGCCCTGCAGGGGGATGCGATCACCAGCCGGCCCGCCGACGTGCTGCGCATAGCCCTACCCCTGCTGGCCTACTTCGCCCTGATGTTCGGTGGCGACTTCGTGCTCGGGCACGCCCTCGGCCTCGGCTACGCCACGACAGCCACCCTCGCCTTCACCGCCGCGGGCAACAACTTCGAGCTCGCCATCGCCGTGGCGATCGGCACATTCGGGGTAAGGAGCGGTGAGGCCCTCGCCGGCGTGGTCGGACCGCTCATCGAGGTACCCGTCCTCGTGGGCCTCGTCTACGTCGCCCTGGCCATCGGCCGGCGCTGGTTCACCGGCGACCCCAGCGCACCACCGCCGCACCCCCGCCGACCCGAGGTCCAGGAGGCGTCATGACCCGCCCGAGCGTCCTGTTCGTCTGCGTACACAACGCCGGCCGCTCTCAGATGGCCGCGGGCTACCTGACCCACCTGTCCGGTGGCGCCATCGAGGTGCGCTCCGCCGGCTCGATCCCCGCCGCGCAGCTCAACCCGGTCGCCGTGGCGGTGATGGCGGAGGACGGCATCGACATCAGCGGGGGTACGCCCCACCAGCTCATGCCTGATGCCGTGCGGTCGGCCGACGTCGTCGTCACCATGGGCTGCGGCGACACCTGCCCGGTCTTCCCGGGCACGCGCTACGAGGACTGGGACCTGCCCGACCCGGCCGGTCTGGACCTGGGCGAAGTCCGGCCGATCCGCAACGAGATCAGGGCGCGCGTACAGACCCTCGTCGACGAGCTGACGTCGAGCGAGCACGCCCCATAACTACCGGCGGCTGCTGCGCTGACAGGGCCGACGCCTCAGCCGAAGAAGACCTCGGCTTCGGCGTAGAGCTCGGGCGGCACCGTCTTCAGCTCGCGCACGGCCTCGGCCAGCGGCACCCGGACGATGCTGGTCCCGCGTAGCGCGACCATCATCCCCCTCGCACCGTCGGCGACGGCATCAGCGGCGTGCAGCCCGAAGCGGGTGGCCAGCCAGCGGTCGTGCGGGGTCGGGGTGCCGCCGCGCTGGACGTGGCCGAGGACTGTCGCCCGCGCCTCGTACCCCGTCCGCGCCGTGATCTCCCGCTCGAGCAGCGCGCTGACCCCGCCGAGTCGGGCGTGGCCGAACGCGTCGGTCTCGGCCGCGCCGGCACCCGCCCCCTCGATCGTCCCCTCCCGCGGCAGCGCACCCTCCGCCACGACGACGATCGGGGCGTACCGGTGGGTGGCGAACCGGCTCTTGACGTAGGCGCACACCTCGTCGATGTCGAACGGGCGCTCGGGGATGAGGATGACGTTGGCGCCGCCGGCGACGCCACTGTGCAGGGCGATCCAGCCGGCGTGGCGCCCCATCACCTCGCAGATGAGCACGCGGTGATGGCTCTCGGCCGTGGTGTGCAGCCGGTCGATCGCCTCGGTCGCGATGGTGACAGCGGTGTCGAAGCCGAAGGTGTAGTCGGTGGCGCCGAGGTCGTTGTCGATCGTCTTGGGGACGCCGACGACAGTGACCCCCTCGTCGGCGAGCCGCGCGGCGACCCCCAGCGTGTCCTCACCGCCGATGGCGACGAGGGCGTCGATGGCACTGCGTTCCAGGGTGGCCCGCACCCGCTCCGCGCCGCCGTCCTCCTTGTAGGGGTTGGTGCGGCTCGAGCCGAGGATGGTTCCGCCGCGCGGCAGGATGCCCCGGACCGCCTCGACATCGAGCGGCAGCATCATCTCGGCACTGCCCTCGAGCGGGCCGCGCCAGCCGTCACGGAAACCGACGACCTCGAAGCCGTGCTCCTGCACGCCCTTGCGGACGACAGCGCGAATGACAGCGTTCAGCCCCGGGCAGTCGCCGCCGCCGGTCAGCACTCCGATGCGCACTGCGGCAGCCTAACGGCTGCCCCGGCGGCGGCACCCGTGGCCGCAGCCGGACCTGGTCAGCTTCCACCTGCACCGGCTGCCCGGCCCCCAGCCGTTCAGCGCAGCAGTCGGCACGCCGAGACAGTCAGAGTGACCGGTGCGTGGACGACGCGTGCGCCAAGACGGCCATGCGTCCGCGCTGGGACCCTCGCCTTGGCGGTGACTCTGGCGGCTCAGGGGGCAGCGGTGGCTGGCGCCGGCCCGGCAGCTGCCGCGCCGGCGCCGGCGCCGGCCACCCAGGCACCGCCACCGGCGTCCTCCGACGCGCAGCCGACCGGGCAGGACCTCGCGACGCTCAGTGCCCGCCTCGGCGCAGCGGAACAGCAGGTCGGTGTGGCGACACGTTCGGCACAAGCCGCAGCCGATGGAGCGCTGCGCCTTCGCACTGCTGAGATCGCGGCCGAGCAGCAGGTCGCCACGGCCCGCGCCGGGATCCGGCGGCAGATATGGAGCGTTGTCGAGGGCGGCCCCGTCGACCCGGCTGCGGTCGTCCTGCTGCCCGGCGGCGCAGGTGGCTCCGCCGGACCGGAGGGCGCGGACCTGCTCGCCCAGGTGCAGCGGCGCCGGCTCGACCGCCAGCGCAGCAGCCTCGTGGAGGCACGCGAGGCCAGCGCACAGCTACAGGCCCGGCGGGCTCAAGCCGCGTCCGGACGCAGCTCCGCTCGGGCGCGGGCCGGCGCGGCCAGCCTGGCAGCCGAGCGGGCGAGGCGGTTGCTCGACACCGCAAGGGCCAAGGCTGCGGACGACGCCGCGGCCGCCGCTCGTGCCCGGGACGCCGCGAGCGCCGCAGCCGCGCTCGCCGAGCAGGAAAGGCTGGCGGCGCTCGCGCTGCGCCTCGACGCGGCGGACACAAGCCTGGTTCGGGCCATCGCCCCCGTCGCGGCCGGTCCCGCCAGCCCCAGCCACGCCACCAAGCCCGCCGGCTCTGCTGACCCCACCGACAGCACGGCTGCGAGCAGCACGGCTGCCCCCTCGCCGGCCGCCGGCTACCAGGCCGTCGCCTCTCCGGACACCCCGGACGCGGCCCGGCAGGCGGCTCTGCTGCGGGTGCTCGATGCCACTTCAGCAGGTCAGCTGCCGGCGGGTTACCACCCGACCGGCCAGGTCGTCACCGGCCTCGGCAGCTGGTATGGCCCCGGCTTCGTCGGCAGCCCGACCTCGAGCAGCACCCCGTACGACCCCGAGCAGCTGACCTGCGCGATGCTCACTGTCCCGCTGGGAACGCTCGTCCGCGTGACGACCGCCGCCGGGCGGTCGGTCACGGTGCTGGTGACCGACCACGGCCCGTACGAGCCCGGGCGGGTCGTCGACCTGTCGATGCGGGCGAACCGCGCTGTCGACCTTGGCCTGGGCACCGTTCGCGTCGAGGTGCTGGCCCCACGCTGAGGTCCGTGCACACAGAGCGGGCTCCAGCAGCCGATTTTCGGTCCTGAGCACCTGCTCTGTGCGGCACGCCCCGCTCTGCACACAGAGCGCCCTAGCAGGCCCTGCGAATCGCTCGATTCGCCGCCTCTGTGTGCCGCCGTCATGCTCCGGGCGTCATCACCCGCCACCGCGCGAGGTTGTGCCGGGCGTCCGCGAGGGCGTCGTGCGCATCAGCCGGCGGGTTAGGCAGCCGCGGGCGCCCGACAGCGTCCCAGCGCTGCCGCAGGTCGCGCGTGAAGCGGGGCAGGGCCCGGGGCAGGGCGGGCATCGGGCCCCAGAGCTGGCAGAGCGCGACGTGGTCGTAGGCCGCGTACCAGGCCCAGAGCTCAGGCTCGCCGTCCTCGGTAAGGAAGGCCAGCAGCTCGTCGCGGATAGTCGCGCGCGACCGCCACGCCGGCGACGCGGGCCCCGGCAGCTTGTCCAGCACGTTGCGCCGCACCCAGACTCCTGCACGGGCGGGGTCGAAGCCCGTGCTGACGGCGTAGTAGTCGCGGGTTCCGGACTCGTCGACGACCCCGATCGACACCAGCTCGATCGTGGTGCCGTCCTCAATGAACTCGCAGTCATAGAAGTAGCGGGTGACCGGCTGCCTCGCGGCCGTCAACTCGAAACCGGCAACGAGGTGGCTCAGGCGGCGCGGCCGGCGGCGCGGTCAGCCGACTCCGCGGCCTCGCGCTTGGCTTCGCGCGCGGCCTCGACCATCTGCTGCTTGGCCTTGGCCGCGTAGACGTCGACGTACTCCTGGCCCGAGAGCATCATCAGCTCATACATGATCTCGTCGGTCATGCTGCGCAGAACGAAGCGGTCGTCGTCGAGCCCGGCGTAGCGGCTGAAGTCGAGCGGGGCGCCGATGCGGATGCCGACCTTGCGGATGGACGGCCACACCGTCCCAGGCGGCTGCACCTCGAACGTGCCGATCATCGCGACGGGGATGACCGGCACCTCGGCCTGCAGCGCCATCCGCGCGATGCCCACCTTGCCGCGGTAGAGCCGGCCGTCCGGCGAGCGGGTGCCCTCGGGGTAGATCCCCAGCAGCTTGTTGTGGGTCAAGATGCGCACGCCGGTGCGCAGGGCGTCCTCGCTCGCCTCGCCCCCGCTGCGGTCGATCGGCACCTGGCCGACCCCGGCGAAGAACATCAGCTTGAGCTTTCCCTTGAGGCCGCGCTCGGTGAAGTACTCGCTCTTGGCGAGGAAGGTGATCCGCCGCGGCACGACGAGAGGAAGGAAGATCGAGTCGAGGAACGACAGGTGGTTGCTGGCCAGGATCGCCGGGCCGTCGACCGGGACGTTCTCGAGACCTTCGACGGTGGGCCGGTAGAGCGGGCGCATCAAGGGAACGAGGAAAGCCTTGATGATCCAATACAGCACGAACGCTCCTCGCCGGAGTAGGGGCAGTCACCGTCGGTGATCGCCCGTTGCCGGTCGCGACCAAAGCCGAGCCTACGGTGACCCGCCCCACAGATCAAGATGTCAGCGCCCGCGTGGCGCTTCGCCGATGACCGTTCCCGAGCACGTGCCATCGGCGACAGCGCGTCGAGCGACCCCTGTTACGGCGCGCCAGGACATGCCAAACTGGGAGTGGTGAGCGTCCCCGCGGGGTGGCGCCGCCGCATCCGCAGTGAGTGGCGCACCAGGTCGTAGCGGCGCAGCTGTCAGCGAGTGGAGGTGCGGTGGCCGTCCTTGCTGGTGCCGAGCCCTTCGCGGCCGCCGGCGGCCCGGTCGGCGCGCTGGTGCTGCACGGCTTCACCGGCACCCCTCAAGCCGTCCGTCCCTGGGCCGAGCACCTGGCGGCGGCTGGCCTGACAGTCGAGCTGCCGCTCCTGCCCGGGCACGGGACGCGCTGGCAGGACATGGCCCGCACCGGGTTCGACGACTGGTACGCAGCAGCCGAGCAGGCTCTGCTCTCCCTGCAGTCGCGGTGCCGGTCCGTCGCCGTGTGCGGGCTGTCGATGGGCGGCACCCTCGCGCTGCGCCTGGCCGAGCAGCACCCGCAGACCGTGTCCTCGGCTGTCGTCGTCAACGTCTCGCTCAACACCGAACGGCGCGATGCTGCCCTGCTCCCGCTGCTGCGCCGGGTTCTTCCCGCCTTCCCTGGCGTGGCAGGCGACATCAAGGCGTCGGGCGTTACCGAGCTCGCCTACCGATGGATGCCCCTGTCGGCCGCCTGGTCGCAGACCCGGGCGTGGGGGCGCGTGCTCGGCGACCTGCCGGCTCTGCGCTGCCCCGTCCTTGCCTACCGCAGCCGAGAGGACCACGTGGTCCCCGCATCGAGCACACGGCTGCTCGTGAATGGAGCGGCCGGCACGACTGTCGACGAGCGCGTGCTAGGGGACAGCTACCACGTCGCGACGCTCGACAACGACGCAGCGGCGATCTTCGCGGGCACGCTAGCCTTCGTGCTCCAACACGCCCGGACCGACGCGGAGCTCGGGACGTGAGCGAGGGCGGGCTGCGGGGTCGCGGCAACGGGCTGACCGCCGCGTCCTACGCGCCGCTGGTAACTGTCGGGGCGGACGAGGTCGATGCTCTCCTCTCAGCGCTCGCCGCCGAGGGGGTGGCGGCGTACGCAGCGCTCACCGGCGGTCCCGCCGACGCCGGGCAGGTTGCCGGGGCCGGCCAGGCAGGCGAGGGGGTCGGTGCCCGCCAGCCGGGCGAGGCAGGCAGTGTCTTCGTCGACAGCGAGCAGCGGCCTGCGGCACGGCGCGTGCTCGGCCAGGCGCTGCCCGTCGTCGCGGCACGCCTCGACGAACAGGAGCAGGAGGCGGCCTTCGCCGCCATCGTCGCCGGCTGGGACACCCACGCCGAGCGCAGCTGGCCCGATGCCGAGGACCTCGCGTCCGTCGTCGAGCCATCCTCCGACCCGCCGGACAGACCCTCAGCAGCTCCGCCGGCCACCCAGCCCACGGCGGCGCCCACTGTCACGCCGCGTTTCGAGGCGCCCCCCACGGCCGCAACTACGCCGCCGCCGCAGGACGACGACGATCACTACGTCGCTCCACCTCCACCACCGCTGCCGCCGCTGCGCGGCAGCACCGTCCTCATCGTGGTGGCGCTCGTCCTGGGCATCGGGCTCTTGCTCGCCCCCACGCTGGTCGGCCTGGAGCACCGGACCTCGCTCGACGTTCTGGGCGTCGGGAGCATCGTCGGCGCTGTTGCCCTGCTGGTGAGCCGGATGCGCCCCACCAGCGCTGATGACGCTCCCGACGATGGTGCCGTGGTCTGAGGTCCTTCAGTCGCTGGAATCCGCCGTCTCAGTCATGGTCTCAGCCATGCCGTCAGTCGATGTCGATCTTCTGCGCCGCCCTGGGCGGACCCGTCGTCCACGATTGCTGCGCCGTCTCGATCGCGCTGCGCAGGGCTGCGGTGAGCGAGACCGCGGCGTCTCCGAGGTGCTCGGCCACCTCCGGGCGGGTGGTCTGCAGGACCCGGATCAGCTGGCACACCGGGCACAGCCGGCACTCCTCCGACGCGCCGAGCCCCGCTGCCGCCGCCCCCGTCGCCATCCACCCCTGCAGCGCCTCGAGCAGCCGAGCGGCCTCCTCACCGACCGGGCCGGGGCCGGAGTCGGCCGCGTCCGCTCCCCCTGCTGCCGCGTCCGGGCCAGTCACGACGACATCCAGACGGCCGGGTCGGGCACGAAGGTGATCTCCAGCCGGCCGTCCTCCAGCCGCGCGCCCGTCACGTCGCAGCGCCGCAGCGCCGAGGGAAGCGCCACCAGCCGCCGCCAACCCCCCACCGTCACGGCCAACTCGTCCCCCTTGCGCACAAGCGTCGTGTCCGAGCGCGCCGCGAACGGTAGCGCCAGCGTCATGACGAAGCCCTCCGTCGTCCGGCGGACCCCGACCGGCGGTGGCCCGGGCGGCAGCTCGGCTGGGTCGAGCTCGGCGTAGAGCTCCTGCGCCAGCAGTGCGAGCGCCTCGACCCCGACCGGTTCGGCCGCCAGGTAGGGCGCGCGAAGCACGGGTAGCGGCGCGAAGGACTCCTCGACGTCGGCCAGCTGCCGGGACTGCGCCGCAACCCAGGCGTCACGCCACGGGTCGCCGCCCGGGAACAGCCGGTTCGCGACAACGGCGTCGACGCGGTAGCCGTAGAGCGACAGGCTGGTCAGCGTGCGCCGCGCCTCGGCCACGACGACTGCCTCTGGAGTCAGCACCAGGCGTACCGCGGTCCGCTCGGGGTCGCCGACCACGGCGCGCACGCCCGCCAGCTCGGCGTGCAGGCGCTCGACGGCGTCGAAGACCGCGTCTGTCGGCATCGGCACGCCGGCCACCTTGCCGAGCACCGGCCGCAGCGTCCGGACCACGCGGCGCTCGGTCGGCCAGATGCGCCGCATGTACCAGTCGAGCGCGTCAGGTAGCGCCAGCAGGCGCAGCGTCTCGGCCGTCGGCGCGCAGTCGACGACGACCAGGTCATAGCTGCCGGACTCGACCTGCTCGCGCACCGCCAGCAGGGCCAGCACCTCGTCGGCGCCCGGCAGCACGGTGAGCTCCTCCGCTTCGATGGGGTCGACCCCCGCGCGGTCGAGCACGGTCAGCAGGTAGCCCTGGAGCTCTCGCCACACCGTTTCGAACCGCGCCTGGGAGTCGACCTGCATCGCGTGCAGGCAGGGCTCGACCGGTACCGGGCCGCCGCCGGCCAGTAGGACGTCGAGCGCGTCCGCCAGCGAGTGGGCGGCGTCGGTCGAGACGACGAGGGTGCGCCCCCCCGCCCGCGCGCTGCGAACGGCTGTCGCCGCCGCGGCTGTCGTCTTGCCCACACCGCCCTTGCCGGTGAACAGCAACACCTGCGTGGCGGTGGGCGCCGTGCCGCTCAGCTCTCCACGCGCTTCTTGAGGTCTTTGAGTGCCGCGTCGACGACCTTGGTCTGGATGCGCCGCCGGATCAGGCCCGGCACCGGGATGGCCACCTCGACCAGGAGGTCGTAGGTGACCCGGGTCGAACCAGCGTGGGGGGTCAGCTCGTACGAGCCCCGCTGTGACTTCTGCGAGCGGCCCTCCAGCATCGTCCACGACACCCGCCGGTCCCCCTCGAAGACGTACTCATTGACGTAGCTGTCCGACAGGCCCAGCAGCTCGACCTCGATGCGGACCGTGCGGGCGCGGCCATCGACCCCGGTCTCCAGCACCTCCGTGCGCTTCACAGGGCCTGCCCACTGGGGGTAGTTCTCGAAGTCGGCGATGACGCCCATCACGACCGAGGGGCCGGCCTGCACGACGATGCTCTCGTGGGCGTGGTCGGGCACTGTCGCCAGCTCCTCCCACGTGACCAGGTGGCAGCTGACGAGGCGACAGCTGCCGGTGCGCAGCAGCCTCCACGGCCAAGCGTGCCTGCGTGCCTGCGTGCCGAGAATATCGGGGCGATGGCCACCCGGTGACAGGTGGGTCCCGTGCCCAGCTCGGGCGTGTTACAGCAGTGCCAGCATCAGCGGGACGACGACGGCGAGCAGGACGCCGGCCGCCAGCGCGAGCACCAGCCGTCCCCCGCGCGGCATGGCCACGAGCCGTGCCGCGATACCGGTTCCGGCACGGTGCTGACCGGGCTCGCTTGCAGCCGAGAGGAATGCGGTGCCGCATCCGGCGCAGGTGCGGGCGTCCCAGGCCACACTCGTCCCGCAGGTCCGGCACGGCCACCCGCGTGCGAGCGGGCCGGGCAGCTGCCCGGGCGGCTGGGGCGTCGCGCGAGGATGGGAGTTGGCGTCGTGACCGGCCACCGCGGCTGTTGCGACAGCCCGCTGGCCGCTGGCAGCGCGCGGGGCGGGCACGGTCGAGGCGGGCCCGGTCGGGGCGCCCAGCGGGGCGTAGCAGAGCGTGCACCACGGCGCTCCAACGCGCACGGCCGCGCCGCACGCCGGACAGCGGGCACTCACCCTGCCGTTATCGGCACCCGGAGCGGCACCTGCAGTGGGCATCGAGTCAGCCGACAGTCGCGCCGCCCGGCGCCACCCGCGGCTCACCTGTTGGCCGGCCCTTCTCGAGAGCGTCCTTGAGCGCCCAGATACCGCGCTTGTTCTGCTGCCCACGGCGACGGACCTCGCGGGCTGCCGCCTTTGCCGACAGCGCCCTGACCTCGACGGCGCTGCCGGGCCGAGTCACGTCGGCGCGCAGGAAGTAGTGCACGACGACGCCGTCACCCCACGGCTCGAGCCAGAACTCGGCGGTGCCGACCAGCGCGCCGGTGACGGCGAACCGCAGCCCGTCACGCCCCCGGTCGTGGGCGACCTGCAGCTCGAGATCGGGCCACCAGCGCCGCCACAGTGCCGGGTCGTGCACGATCGCGGCGAGCTCGGCGGGGTCGGCCACCACGAAGCTCTCGTCGATCACGTCCACCTGCGGCACCTGCCCGATCCTGCCAGCCGCGCTCTGCGGCTGTTACCGTCCGTTGTCCAGGGGTGACGCCTGCGGTGGCGGATCGGAGGCCATCCACCCGACCGCCAGCCACCTGACGAGGAGAAGACGTGCGCGAGTTCAGCGTCCCCGTGGACATCAAGATCGCACCGGATGCCACGCTCAGCGATGCAGTCTTCGACGCCGAGCGTGACGAGCCCGACCGGGTGATGTTCCGCCGCAAGGACGGCGACAGCTGGCAGCCGGTCACGGCACGGACCTTCGCGGGCGAGGTGCGACGGCTCGCCGCGGGCCTCATGGAGCGGGGGGTGCAGCCCGGTGACCGCGTCGGGTTGATGAGCCGCACCCGCTACGAGTGGACGCTGTGCGACTACGCGATCTGGACCGCCGGCGCCGTCACCGTGCCGGTCTACGAGACCTCCAGCGCCGAGCAGGTCGCCTGGATCCTCGGTGACTCCGGGGCTGTCGCCGTTGTCGTCGAGACGAGCGAGCACAAGGCCACCGTCGACGAGGTCTTCGGCGAGCTCGGCGAGGTCCGCCACGTGTGGCAGATCGAGGGTGGCGCTCTGGACGAGCTGACCGAGATCGGGGCCGGCGTCAGCGACGACGCCATCGAGCAGCGGCGCAGGACGGCAGGCGCCGACACGCTGGCCACCGTCATCTACACCAGCGGCACTACCGGGCGGCCGAAGGGCTGCGAGCTGACGCACGGCAATTTTCTGTTCGACGCGACGACGACGACCGACGGGCTCTCAGAGCTGTTCACCGACGATGCGTCGACGCTGCTGTTCCTGCCGCTCGCCCACGTGTTCGCCCGCATCATCCAGGTCGGCTGCGTGCTCAACCGGGTGACGCTGGGTCACACGGCTGACGTCAAGAACCTGCTGAGCGACTTCGCCGTCTTCCGGCCGACGTTCATCCTCGCCGTGCCGCGCATCTTCGAGAAGGTCTACAACGCCGCCCAGCAGAAGGCCCACGCGGGCGACGGCGCCAAGGGCACAGCGATGGGCGCCCTGTTCGACCAGGCCGACCGCACCGCCGTCGCCTACAGCGAGCAGCTCCAGAACGGCCGGGTCAGCCCGCTGACCAAGGCCCAGCACACCGTGTTCGACCGCCTCGTGTACTCCCGGCTGCGCGCCGTGCTCGGGGGTCAGGTCGCCTACGCCGTCAGCGGCGGCGGCCCACTCGGCGCCCGGCTCGGCCACTTCTTCCGCGGCATCGGGGTGACGATCCTGGAGGGGTACGGGCTGACGGAGACGACGGCCGGTGCCACCTGCAACCTGCCGCACTCACTGCGCATCGGCACCGTCGGGCGGCCCATCCCTGGCGAGATGGTGCGGATCGGCGACGACGGCGAGGTCCTGCTGCGCGGGGACAACATCTTCCTCGGCTACTGGAAGAACGCGCAGGCCACGGCCGACACGCTCAGCGGCGGCTGGTTCCACACCGGCGACATCGGCGAGCTCGACGCCGACGGCTTCCTCACCATCACGGGGCGCAAGAAGGAGCTGATCGTCACCGCGGGCGGCAAGAACGTCTCGCCCGCCGTGCTCGAGGACCGGCTGCGCTCGCACCCGCTCATCAGCCAGTGCATCGTGGTCGGCGACAACAAGCCCTACATCGCCTGCCTGATCACCCTTGACGACGAGGCGCTGCCCGCGTGGCAGAGCGAGCACGGCAAGCCCGGCATGAGCCGCGCGGAGCTGACGCGCGACGCCGACCTGCAAGCGGAGATCCAGTCCGCTGTCGACAAGGCGAACAAGGCGGTCAGCAAGGCGGAGTCGATCCGCAAGTTCACCATCCTCGAGACCGATTTCACCGAGGAAGGCGGTCAGATGACCCCCACCCTCAAGCTCAAGCGCGCAGTGATCATGGACGAGTTCTCCGCCGACGTCGAGCAGCTCTACGCCTGAGTAGCCGGCGCGGGGCCGGTCAGGGCTTCGCGCAGGCGCCGCCCGGAGCGGTCCCAGCGCCAGTCGCGCTGCACCCAGGCGCGGCCAGCGGTCCCCATCCGCTCGCGCAGGGCCGGGTCGAGCAGCAGGGCGACGATGCGCTCGGTGACGGCGCCCGCGTCGCGCCCATCGACGACGTAGCCGGTCTCCCCCTCGAGCACGGCGTCAGGCGCTCCCCCACTGTCGCCGGCGACAACCGGCCGCGCGCAGGCCGACGCCTCCAGGAACACGATCCCCAGCCCCTCGACCTCCAGCCCGCCGCGGCGGGTGCGGCACGGCATCGCGAACACGTCACCGGCGGCGTGGTGAGCGGGCAGCTCGGCCCAGGGCACCGAGCCGGTGACGACCACGTGCTCGGCCACGCGGGCCGCGGCGGCAAGCCGCTTCAGCCGCTGGCGGTCCGGACCACCGCCGACAATCAGCAGGGCTGTGCCAGGCACCCGGCGGCGGATCTCGGGCAGCGCCTTGACCAGCTGGTCCTGCCCCTTGCGCCGCACCAGCCGACTGACGCAGACCACGACCGGGCGGTCCCCGAGACCGTGTCGCGCGCGGACGGCGGCGCCATCTGCCGCGGACGTGAACATGCCGGTGTCGACACCGCTCGGCAACTGCACCAGCTCGGGATGCGGGCCGAGGGCGGGGGCGAGGCGCGCACGGGTGTAGCCGCCCAGGTAGGTGACGACGTCGACGCTCGAGCCGATCCGCCGCAGCACCTGGCGGGCCCCTGGCAGCATCGCCCACCCGACCTCGTGCCCGTGCGTACTGGCAACGAGGCGACCGATGCCGGCGGTCCTGCGCAGCCCGGCGGCTAGCAGCCCCAGCGGAGCGGCGGCGCCGAACCACGCGGTGTCACAGCCGGTCCGCAGCGCGACGGCGCGGATGCGGCGCATCGCGTCAGGGGTGGGCAGGAGCAGCGAGGACGGGTGGCGCACCACCTCATACGGCTGCTCAGCGTCAAATGCCGCCGCGCCCCGCCACGCGGACGCGTACACGACGAGCTCACCGGGCGGGAGCTGGAGCGTGAGGGCATGCACGTACGCCTGGATGCCCCCAGCCCGCGGCGGAAAGTCGTTGGTGACGAGCAGGGCGCGCATGGGCGGATCCTCCCACCTGCCCGTGGTCGGCTCCGGCGTGCTCAGGCCAGCCGCCGGACCGCCAGCTGCCAGCGCCTCACGACCTCGGCCAACGTGTCGCCGGTCGCTGCGCGCAGGGAGGAGTCGAGGGCCGCACCGGTGACCGGACCGGGGTGCTGCTCGAGCGCGCGTACCAGCCGGACCAGACCTGACGCGCTCCCCCGGCGCACGATCTCGCGCACGGCGAGCCAGGCGCTGGAGTAAGCCGCCGCGGCATCGGACGCACCGGGGCTGAGGTCGCCGGAGCTGGCCAGCAACAGAGGCTGCTGGTGAGCCCGGACGAGCCGTGTCAGCTCCGGCGCCACCCGAGCGTCGGCCCAGCCCTCGCTGCGCCACGCTGTCCACTCCGCCGCCCCCTCGACGAGCCAGTCCGGCAGGTTGCGGTCGGCGCCGGACGCACCGCCGGTCGCCAGGTGCGTCAGCTCGTGACGCAGGACGACGTCGCGACCGATCGGCGAGAGCGTGGACCACGCGGCGGAGTTGATGGCCAGCCGCGGCCTAGGGCCGCCGGTGAATGCGGCAGCGACGTCCCCCGCCGGTTGACCTGGCGAGCCGCCCGGCGGCTCCCCCGCGCCCGCCGAGCCCGGGCCGGGCGTGACGACCACCTCGACCGGCCGCAGAGCAGCCGCGCCCCAGGCCGCAGCGACGCTCGCCGCGGCCGCCGGCAGCCGCCGAAGGACGTCGTTACGGATCGCATCCGCCGGCGAGACCCCCGGGCGCGCTGCAGCGGCGTGAGTGCCAGCGCACGCGGCCAAGCCGCCGGTCAGGAGCAGCAGCAGCCCGGCGAGGGCCGCCCGCAGCAACAGTCGCGGTCTGCGCCCAGCTGGGAGCCGCCTCACCCGGCCCTGGCCCGGTGCGCCGGGCCGGGCACGAGCTGCAATGGCGGCACCAGGCCGCCAGCCGCCAGCGCAGCGAGCGCAGCCCGCTCGCTCTCGTCGAGCTCGACACCCTCTGGCGGCGCCCCCAGCATCACGCTGACCACGCAGTCGCCACAGCGCAGCCCCCGCATCTCGCACCCGTCGCAGTCGATGTGCATGTGGCCTCCCGGTCTCACCCGGTCGTCCCGGGACTGACGCGGACGCTAGGAGTCCCCACCGACAATTCTCGACCGCAGCCGTTCGGTGGCCCGCTCAGCGCGCGGCGAGCGCCTCGCGGATCCGGCGCTGGGCGTCATCGAGCGCCGCCGGGTCGGGGTCGGTGTCGGCCAGCTCGAAACGCACCTGGTCCTCGCTGTCGATCGGCAGCAGGTGCACGTGGACGTGTGGCACCTCGAGCCCGAGCAGCAGGGCCGCCACCTTGCGCGGCGAGTAGGCCGCGTCGATGGCCCGCCCGACAGTCGCCGCGGCCGTCCAGAGGGCGGATTGCTCGCCCTCGCCGAGCTCGAGCCAGTCGGCGACCTCACGCCGGGGCACCACGAGGGTGTGGCCAGGCCGGACCGGCGCGATCGTCAGGAACGCAACGACGGCGTCGTCCTCGTACACCATCCTGCCAGGCAGCTCACCCTGAATGATCTTCGTGAAGATGCTCGCCACGGGCGTGACCCTAGCGGGCACCACTCGGCGCTGGGCGTCCGGCCGCTCAGCCCACCCGCAACGTGCCGTACGCACCGCGGACCAGGTGCGTGATGTGCAGCCGGCGCGGATGGTCAGGCCGCGTCTCGCCGGCCCAGTAGGTCGCGTAGGCCAGGCGCAGCCCGCCGGTGGTGTCGGTGAAGGCCGATGCGCCTCCCGGCCCCTGGTCGATGCTGTTGCTGGTGAGCAGCGGGTGCGCCGGGTCGGGCCGGAAGCACGGTGCGAGCGGACCCTTGGGGCAGATCGCGTACCCCGTGGCGTAGTTGCTGTGCCCGGTTGAGTCGGACCCGGAGAAGTTCGCCGAGTAGAACAGGTAGGTCGTGCCGCCGTAGGAGATCATCGACGGGTTCTCGATCGTCCCGCCCTCCCAGGGCGCTGCCCGGTTGGTCTCGAGCAGGTCCTGCCAGGGCGCTCCGGCCTGGGGCTTGCCGTCGGGCCCCAGCTCGACCGCCATCAGAGCGGACTCGCGCACCCCGATCATCCCGGCGGCCTTCCACAGCAGGTAGTTCTTGCCGGTGGCCGGGTCGTGGTAGGGCGAGGGGTCGATGGAGCCGGCGGGGTCGTGCGTGGCCGGCTGGCACTGGATCGGCGCGCCGCCGCTGATGTCACGGAACGGGCCAGCCGGGCTGGCCGAGGAGGCGACCGTGAGGCAGAAGCGCCCGTAGTGGTTCGGGTCGTCGCTCGCGTTGCTGACCCGCACCGCGGAGTAGGCGTAGTAGGTCGAGCCGATGGCGAACACGCCCGGCGCCCAGAGGTCGCGGGTGAGCCATGGGCCCTGGGCGTGCGGCAGGCCCCAGGACGCGGGCTTGACCAGCCCGTCCTCGTTGTTGTATTTACCCCAGTCGTTGTCCGCCGAGGCCTTGATCTCGGCGGGGATGGCAGGGTCGTTGGCGAGGCTGTACCCGGGTCGTCCCGGCGGGCCGTTCGTCGAGTACTGAGCCCGGATCCGCCAGGTCGTCAAGTCCATGCTGGTCAGCACCGGCAGGTAGCGCCCGCCGGTCGGCGAGGAGTAGGCGTAGTAGACGCTGCCGACCCGCACCACGGTCGGGTCACCGAGGTCACCCCGCCAGACCATCCCGGCCTGGAACCAGCCGTGGTCGTTCGGCCCGCCGTTGTCGGCGTCCTTGAAGGGGGGCGCCGGTGTCCCGCACGCCCCCGCGAGCACGGCCGCCACGAGCCCGGCTCCGAGCATCCCTCGTGCCGCTCGGCGCCTGCCGCGCCACTGCCGCATGCCGCCAGCCGTCAGCCCCCACGTCCGCATGCCTGGTGCATCGGCGCGTGCTGCCGGACGGCTTGAGGCGGCCGGGGCAGGCCCACCCTGACGGCGCAACGCCTCGGCGATTACCGGCGCCCGGGCTCGGCCCGGCAGGCCCCGGGGCAAGGGCGGGAACCCTATGCTTGCGCTCGTGGCTCTGCCTGTCGACCTTGCAGCGCCTCGCGTGCAACGACGTCCCTCGCTGACCCGCCGGCAGCTGTGCCTGGTGTTCGCGGCAGCGCTGACGGTGCGCGTCGTGTACGTCCTGCTGGCGCTGCGCTCCTACAGCTTCCACGCCGACGACGGGCACTACTCCGAGATCGCATCGAACGTCGCCGCCGGGCGTGGCGTTTCGTCGGCCTTCCCCTACCTATGGGTGCACCACACCGCGTTCCGGCCGCCGCTGTACCCGCTGCTACTAGGGGCCGCCTACGCCGTGTTCGGGGTCCACATCGGGGTCGCGCAGGGCCTGAACATCCTGCTGGGCAGCCTCGTCGTCGTGCTGGCGGCACTCGTCGCGGGGCGCCTGGCCGGCCGGCGGGCGGCACTCGTCGCGGCGCTGGTCGCCGCGCTGCACCCCGCTCTGCTCGCCAACGACGGCGTCGTCCTCACCGAGCCGCTCGCGCTGCTGCTGATGCTGCTGGCCGTGTGGCTCCTGCTCACCCACCGAGCGCTGCTGGCCGGGCTGGCCCTCGGACTGCTGGTCCTCACCCGGCCCAGCGCCCAGCTGCTGGTCCCGACCCTGGCCGTGCTGCTGGTGCTGCAGGCGCGGTGGCGACAGGCCCTCGCCGTCGTCGCGATGGCCGGGCTCGTCGTCGCCCCGTGGGTGGCGCGCAACGTCGTTTACTTCGGCAAGCCCGTCATCGTCACCTCCAACGGCTTCAACCTCGCGGCCATCTGGTCCGACCAGTCGATCGCGGCGGGACACTTCCTGGACCCGGTGCGCGACCCCAGCTTCACCGAGCTGCGCGGGTACCAGCACTCGAATGCCAACCTCAACGAGGCGACGCTCGACGCCACGTTTCGCCAGGCGGGCATCGACGGGCTGCGCACCCACCTGGGCCGGGTGCCCTCGCAGGTCAAGGAGAACCTGCTGTTCCTGTCCGACGTCTCGTGGGGGCGCAACGACAACGCCGAGCAGCTCGACGGCCGCAACCTGGCTGTCCGCCACGCGGCACTGCCGCTGATCTGGCTGCTCGAGCTGGCCGGTGTCGCCGGGCTCGCGGTGCTCGTCCGCCGCCGCGACGGCGTGCTCCTCGTCGTCACCGCCGGCTATTTCGTCGCCGTCTCGCTCGTCACCGTGGCGCCTCCCCGCCTGCGCGCGCCGTTCGACGTCCTCGCCTGCATCGCGATAGGTGTGCTCGTGAGCCGTCTGTCGAGCCGGCGGCGGCACGAACGGCACGCCGAGCCGGATGCGCGGCCGCGGCGTGCCACGGCCTCGGTGGCGGCCGGCGCCGCATAGCCTGGCGCGGTGCCGCCCGCGCTCAGCCTGCCGCTCCGGCCTGGTCGTGGTCGGCTGAGCCGCTGGCAGCTGGTGACGCTGTTCCTGCTGGCCCTGGCGGTCCGCGGTGTATACGTCCTCGTGGTGATGCGGCACTACCACCCGCAGTCTGATGACATGCAGTACGTCGAGATGGCGCGGCGCTTCGCGGCCGGGCGTGGCATCGCGACGTCGTTCCCGTACGGCTACCTGCATGCCACTGCCTTCCGGCCGCCGCTCTACCCAGCCCTGCTGGGCAGCTGGTTCGCGCTCGTCGGCGGATCGGTCGGGTCGGCGCAGGTGCTCAATGTGACCCTCGGCAGCTGTGTCGTGACGGGGGCCGGCGTGCTCGCCGCCCGGCTCGGCGGCCGGACCGCCGGGCTGGTCACTGCCGGACTCGTCGCCGTGTACCCACCGCTGCTCGCCAACGACGGCGCTGTCCTCTCCGAGCCGATGGCGTTGCTGCTGCTCATCGGGGTGCTGGTCGCCCTGCTCGACGACCGGGCCTGGCTCGTCGGCATCCTTGTCGGCCTGCTCGTGCTGACCCGGCCGAGCGCCCAGCTTGCTGTCCCCGTGCTCGCGTTGTTGCTGTGGCGCCGGGCGGGCGGTCGTCGGGCGGTCGTGCTGGTGCTCGCAGCCGCCGTTGTCGTGCTGCCATGGGTGGTACGCAATGATGTCAAGGTCGGCCGGCCGGTGATCGTGACATCCAATGGCTTCAACCTCGCGGCAACCTGGTCACCCCAGGCCCTGCGCAGCGGCCGGTTCATCGACGCCTACTTCGACCCCGCGTTCGCCGGCATCCGCGGCGACATCGAGCAGCCCGGGCATCTGCAGGAGGGTCCCGTCGATGCCCGCTTCCGTGCCGAGGGGCTACGCGGGCTGCGCGGCAACCTCGGGCTCGTGCCAGGAAGGCTGCTCACCAATGCTGCCTACCTGTTCGACGTCGGTTGGCACAACACCGACAGTGCGGAGGTCAAGGACGGGCGCAGCCTGCTCGTCCGCCATGCGGGGCTGCCCCTGGCCTGGGCCGTCTGCCTGCTGGGGGCAGTGGGATTGTGGCGCCTGCGACGGCATCCGGATGGCCTGGCGCTGCTCGTCGTGGCGGGCTACTTCGTGGCCGTCGCCCTGGTCGCCGTGTCCCCACCGCGGCTACGGGCCCCGTTCGACCTGCTCGCCTGCGTCAGCGTCGGGGTCCTCGTGGCGCAGCTGTGGGAACGTCGGCGGGGGCGGCGCGACTGGGACGCCCTGCTGCCCTACGGCGAGGATGACCTGGCCGGCAGCGAGCGGGCTGACGAGGCTGCCGGGCCGGCCACCGTGGGGGCGCATGCGCGCGAGCCCGGTTTTGTCGGAGGCCCCTCCTAGCGTCACGCCATGCCCAGCACCGCCCCACCCAGCACCGCCCAGCCCACCACCGCCCAGCCCTGTGCGCCCGCTCCGGGTAGGCCCCTTGAGAATATGCCCGCTCCGGATGTGCCCGGCCTGCTCGCCGCCGGCCGTCAAGGCTCGTTCGACGACCTCGGGTGCCCGCTGTCAGGCGTCGTGTTTGTCGTCGTCGACCTCGAGACCACCGGCGGGTCGCCGTCGAGCTGCGACATCACCGAGATCGGAGCGGTCAAGGTGCAGGGCGGCCAGGTGTTGGGCGAGTTCCAGACCCTCGTGCGGCCGGGCATGGCGATCCCCGCGTTCATCGCCGTGCTGACCGGCATCACCGACGGCATGGTGGCAGCTGCCCCACGATTGTCAGCGGCGCTGCCCGCGTTCCTCGAGTTCGCGCATGGGGCCGTGCTCGTCGCGCACAACGCACCGTTCGACCTCGGGTTCCTGCGCGAGGGCTGCGAGCGGCTCGGCATCGAGTGGCCGCGGCCGGAGTCGGTCGACACGGCCAGGCTCGCCCGGCGCGTGCTCACCAGGGACGAGACGCCCAACTGCAAGCTCTCGACGCTGGCCACGCTGTTCAAGGCGAGCGAGCCACCCTGCCACCGAGCCCTCGCCGACGCCCGCGCGACAGTCGACGTGCTCCACGGGCTGTTCGAGCGGCTCGGCCCGCTGGGCGTGACCACGCTCGAAGAGCTGCGCACCTTCTCCTCCCTCGTGCCGCCAGGGGTCCGGCGCAAGCGCTACCTTGCCGACGCGCTGCCCGCCGGCCCGGGGGTGTACGTCTTCCGGGATGCCGGCGGCCGGGCGCTGTACGTGGGGACCTCCCGCAACCTGCGCACCCGGGTGCGGTCCTACTTCACGGCGAGCGAGCCGCGGGCACGGATGGCGGAGATGGTCCGCCTGGCCGAGCGGGTCGACGCCGTCCCGTGCGCCACCCCGCTCGAGGCCGAGGTCCGCGAGCTGCGGCTCATCGCCGAGCACAAGCCCCGGTACAACAGGCGCTCTCGGCACCCGGAGCGGGCCGCGTTCATCAAGCTGACGCTCGAGACCTTCCCCCGGTTGTCGATCGTGTGCAGCGTGCGCGACGACGGCGCGCTCTACCTCGGGCCGCTCAGCGGCCGTCCGGTCGCCGAGCGGGTGGTCGCGGCGCTGCACGAGGCGTTCCCGCTCCGCCAGTGCACCATCCGGTTGGCTGCGCGGCGCCCGATTCCCGCCTGCGTTCTGGCTGAGATGGGGCGCTGCGGGGCGCCCTGTGACGGGCGCGAGACACCCGAGCAATACGCAGCCCATGTTGCGGGCGCGGCCAGGGCCATGACAGGAGACGCCCGCAGCGTGGTGACGGCACTGAGCCGGCGGATGGGGGTTCTCGCCGGGCTCGGGCGGTTTGAGGAGGCGGCCGTGCACCGCGGCCGGCTGCTGGCATTCGTACGAGCAGCAGCGCGACTGCAGCGCCTGATCGCCCTAACCGCCCTTGCGGAGGTGGTGGCCGCGGCACCCACGCCCTCGGCGGGGTGGGAGCTTGCCGTCGTGCGGCACGGCCGGCTCGTTGCGGCGGGTGTGGTGCCGCGGGGCGCTGCGGTCCGGCCCTACGTCGAGGCGCTGCAGGCCAGTGCGGAGCGAGTCGCGCCAGGTGCAGGGCCGGTCCCTTGCGCTACCGCGGAGGAGACCGAGCGCGTGCTGCGCTGGCTCGAGCCTCCCGGGGTTCGCCTGGTGGTCAGCAGCGGAGCGTGGTGCTCCCCCGCCTACGGGGCGCAGGGCCAGCAGCGGCTGCTGCGCCGCACCGAGCCCGACGCGCTGCCCCGGGAGCCTCGGCACGGGCGCCCGCTCAGCCGGCCCGCGCGGGCCATCGAATGAGCGGCCAGGCGGTGCGCCAAGGCGTCGAGGGACGGGCCGGGCGGGTCGTCAGCGCGCTGGCTGGCGCCGCCGCTAGGCTCGTCCCAGTCGCCGAGGGCGGGGGGATGCGGTGGTCACGGCGGTCGTCCTGCTCACCGCGGCGGTCGACAGCATCCCCGAGGTCGCGCAGGCCGTCGCCGACCTCGACGGCGTCAGTGAGGTCTACTCCGTGGCGGGTGACGCCGACCTCGTGGTGATGGTCCGGGTGCGCCGCCACGAGGAGCTCGCCGATGTGATCGCCGACCGGATCGGCAAGATCGACGGCGTTCTCGGTACGCACACCATGATCGCGTTTCGTGCGTACAGCCGGCATGACCTGGAGGCGGCCTTCAGCCTCGGCGACGAGGAGCCCTGATCCGCAGGTCCCTTCGCACGGTCACCCGCCGGATGCGCTGACCTCGGCCCACCGCTGCAGCACATCCGCCGCCGCACCGCTGTCGATCGCGGCCGCTGCGGGGAGCATGGCCGCGCGCAGCTGGTCCTCCAGAGGGGCCGCCCCGATCCCGCCGGCGGCAACCAGCGCCGCCGCGGCGTTCAGCAGCACCGCCTCGCGCACCGGACCGCTCACGCCCTGGACCAGCCGCCGCGCCACCCCGGCGTTGTAGGCGGCGTCCGCGCCCTGCAGGTCCTGCGGCCGGGCCTGCTCGAGGCCGAGCCCAGCCGGCTCGACCCGCTCCTGCCGCACGGCTTCGCCCGACACGGCCCACACCGTTGTCCCTGCCGTCGTCGTCAGCTCGTCGAGCCCGTCGTCGCCGTGGACGACGAGTGCCCTGGTACCGCGGCGGGCCAGGACGTCGGCGAGCACCGGGGCCAGCCGCTGGTCGGCGACCCCGACGACCTGCGCCCCTGGCCGGCCCGGGTTGGTGAGAGGGCCGAGAACGTTGAACACGGTCCGCACCCCCAGCTCGCGCCGGGCGAGGGCGGCGTGGCGCAACGCTGGGTGGAACAGGGGGGCGAAGCAGAACCCGATCCCCACCTCCCGGACGCAGCGCACCACCGCCTCCGCCGGCAGGTCGACCCGCACGCCCAGCGCCTCGAGCAGGTCAGCCGAGCCGCACTGCGAGGACGCCGCGCGGTTGCCGTGCTTGATCACTGGCACCCCGGCACCGGCGACTACCAGCGCTGCCATCGTGGACAGGTTGACGGTCGAGGCGCGGTCGCCCCCGGTCCCGCACGTGTCGACGGCGCGCCCTGCGAGCGCGTCGTCCATGGGCAGGGCAACCGCCCGCGCGAGCATCCCCTCGACCAGCCCCGCGACCTCGTCGGCCGTCTCGCCCTTGGCCCGCAGCGCGACGGCGAAGCCAGCGATCTGTGCGGGCGTTGCGTTGCCGTCCATGATCTCGCCCATGGCCCAGCCGGTCCGAGCGACCGAGAGCGACTCGGTCTCGAGCAGCGTGCTGAGCAGGCTCGACCAGCTCTCCCCGGCGCTCTCGCTCACCGGCGGCTCTCCGTCATCGGGGCTCCGTCACAGCAGGGCCGCTCGCGACCGTCAGTGCTGGCGCAAGCCGCTGCTGGCGGGCGCCGGCGCCATTTCGGCTCGCTCGCGCAGCAGCCGCACGACTGTCTCGGTCAGCGCCACGGGGTCGGCCGGGTGCTGGATGACGCCGTCGGCGAGCGACCAGCGAGCGAGCCAGGCGTCATCCCGGCGCGCGACGAGCAGCAGCATCAGCGGGCAGTCGCGGATCTCGTTCTTCAGCTGCCGCGAGAGCCCCATGCCTCCCTCGGGCGCAGCCTCCCCGTCGAGAATGCACAGGTCGATGCCCCCGCGGTCGACGGCGTGCACGACCTCCTCGCCCGCGGCCGCCTCGACCCACGTGATGTCGGGTAGGTCGGGGTCGGGATGCCGGCCGACAGCGAGCTGGACGCGCTCACGCACGCCGGAGTCGTCGCTGTAGACGAGCACCGTGCTCATGCGCAGGCTCCTCGGATCGACCGCGCCCCGCCGACCAGCAGGGACGCCAGAAGGCTACCGGAGCAGCCCCTGCCACCCGGGGCCGTCGTGCAGCTCAGGCCGGGTGCATCCGCTCAGGCGGGGCGCGCAGCCGGCGGCGGGGCCAGGGCCTCCCAGCCGAGGTAGTGCACAGCGAGGCGCGTCTCGAGCCCAGTCAACCGGGCGCGTGCCTGCGAGGCCGACAGCACCGTCAGGACCTGCGTCTTGCGGCCCACCAGCTGCTCAGCGCATGAGCCATCGGCACGATCGCCGGCCTCAGAGTCCCTAGGGTCCCCTGCGCCCCCAGCCGCCCTGACGACCTGGTCGACGTCGTAGCCGTTCTCCGCCAGCGCGGCCACCAGGGCCGGGCGGTCAGCCAGATCGTGCAGGGTGAACAGCTGGCGGACGAGCACCGGCTCCGTGAGGTCGTGACCGGCCCGGGCGACGTCGTCGAGCACGGCGCTGTCGCCGCGCACCGGGTCGAGCCCCGAGCCCACCAGCCGCAGCGTCCCGTCGTCGACGAGAGGGACGGCAGCCGGCCGGCCCCGCCCGAACAGCCTCACCGTCGCGACGATGCCGACGGCGGCGCGCTCGCTCGGGCGAGCGAGGCCAGGTACGCGTTGTAGGCCGCGAGCTCGTCGCCGCCGTCGTCGCCTCCGCCGCCGTCAGGGTTGAAAATCGCGGTGCGCTCGGCGCGCCGGTCCTCCCGTCTGGCCGAGCGGTCCTCGGCCCGGGACCATTGGATGAACAGGGCGACGAACACCAGTGCCCCCATGAGCTCGCCGGCCGCCCACATGAGGCCGCCGCCGGTCTGCTGGTCGGTGAGCAAATTGCCTCCCCACGGGCGGTGCAGGCCGACGTACCAGGACTCGGCGAACACCTTGTTGTAGGACATGATCGCGAGCGCCAGCAGGGCGTGCACCGGGAAGGTGATGAACAGCAACAGCAGCCTTGCCCAGTAGTCCAGGCGGGGCAGCGGGTCGACGCCGATGATCGGCCAGAAGAACAGGCAGCCCGCCAGCAGGAAGTGCACGTGCACGGCGTCGTGCAGGAAGGCGTTCTCGAGCGTCGCCGGGTAGAGCGAGGTGAAGTACAGCCCGTACATGCTGACGATGAGGACGACGAAACCGACCAGCGGGAAGGCGAGCACGGCAGCGAAGCGGCTGTGCAGGACGACCAGAAGCGCCGAGCGTGGACGCCTCGGCAGGGTCCGCAGCCCCAGGGTCACTGGCGCGCCGAGCGCGAGCGGTACGGGGGCAACAGTCGCCAGCAGCATGTGCTGCACCGCGTGAGCGGAGAACAGGGTGTCGTCGTAGACGGCCACACCACCGACCACCGCGTAGGCGACCACAGCCACCCCGAACAGCCACGCGGCCGTTCGCCACCGGCTCCAGCGCACACCCCGCCGATGCAGTTGCAGCACCCCGTAGAGGTAGAGCCCAGCGGCGAGCAGGACCCCCAGCACCGGAGCCCAGGCCAGGTGGCCGCCGAACAGCAGCCGCACGAGCGTCGGCGCCGCCGGGAGCTGCTGCGGCGCCGGAGCGTTGGCGAGCAACAGGGCGGGGGCCACCCACTCAGGGTAGGCCGCTAGCGGCCCCCTGGCCCTCGGCCGCCATGCCGACTGTGCAGCCCCCGATCAGCGCTCCCACCAGCGCCGCGACCAGCGTGGTTGTCCTCACGCCGACACGAGCAAAGCCGAGGCCTACCCCCCACCGGTTCGGCGCTGACGTCTGCCAGAATGAGCCGCGTGGCAGCTGCAGCTCCGGTGCTGGAGAACGCACCCCCGCACGGATCGGTGACCCGTCCGTCGATGGTGTCGGTCGGGACCATCGTCTGGCTCTCCTCGGAGCTGATGTTCTTCGCGGCGCTGTTCGCGATGTACTTCACGGTCCGCTCCGTCGCGCCTTTCCCGTGGCCGCCCACCGAGGGCGTGCTCGGCAAGGGGCCGGTCGTTCTGCACGTCACCTACGCGCTGGTGTTCACCTCCATCCTCGTGCTGTCGAGCCTCACCTGCCAGCTCGGCGTGTTCGCGGCGGAGCGCGGTGACGTCTACGGGCTTCGGCGCTGGTTCGTCATCACGTTCTTCATGGGGGCCGCTTTTGTCGGCGGCCAGATGTACGAGTACTTCGGCGAGAACACCTTCTCCATCTCCTCCCACGCCTACGGGTCGGTCTACTACCTCACCACCGGGTTCCACGCTCTGCACGTCACCGGCGGCCTCGTGGCCTTCATCCTCGTGCTCGCCCGGACCAACTTCGGTCCCTTCACCCCGGAGCAGGCAACCTCAGCCATCGTCGTGTCCTACTACTGGCACTTCGTCGACGTCGTCTGGGTCGGCCTGTTCGCCGCCATCTACCTCCTTCAGTGACAGGGCTTCCTTTAGTGATGGGGCTTCAGTGAGAGGGCCGCTCGTGAGACACGTGAGAGCCACCCCGCGGCGCGCCCGCCGCGTGCCGTCGATCGTGGTGGTGGTGCTGGCGCTGATCGGCATCGGCGTGCTGTTGAGCCTTGCGGCTCCGCGCAGCGACGCGGCCGAGTCAGCCGGCCAGAGCGAGGCGGTCCGTCAGGGCCAGGCCCTGTTCCTGCAGGGATGCTCGTCCTGCCACGGCCTTGCCGCCCAGGGCGGCAACCAGGCGCCCAGCCTCATCGGCGTGGGTGCAGCAGCTGTCGACTTCCAGGTCGGCACGGGACGGATGCCCCTTGCCCGTCCCGGGGCTCAGGCCGAGCGGCGCGACCCGCTCTACTCGCAGACGCAGATCGACCAGATGGCCGCCTACATCGGCTCGCTGGCGCCCGGGCCGGCCAAGCCTGCCGTCGACCTCGCCTCCGGCGACCTGTCCTACGGTGGTGAGCTGTTTCGCGTCAACTGCGCCCAGTGCCACCAGGCGGTGGGCTCCGGCGGGGCGCTCTCCTACGGCAAGCACGCTCCCAACCTCAGTGAGGCCACTCCGGTGCAGATCGCGGAGGCCATGCGTACCGGGCCCGAGTCCATGCCGGTCTTCTCCTCGGGGCAGCTCAACGACCACCAGGTCAACTCGATCGCCAAATACGTCAAGTTCGTCACCAACCCCAAGGACCCGGGCGGGGCCGGCATCGGCCACTACGGGCCCATCCCCGAGGGGCTTGTCATCTGGCTGATCGGCATCCCGATGCTCGTCGTCGCGACGCTCTGGATCGGATCGAGGATCACATGAGCAATCGTCCCGACCTGCCCGACGAAGCTCCTGAGCTGCCCGCCGGCGGGGCACCCGGCCAGGGGGCCGACCCCAATACGCGGGTCGCGCCGGGGCACGAGGGTGAGACGGCCGCCGAGGCCAGCGGCAGCATCATCGGCCGCGCGAAGTCCCCACTGCGCACCAGCGAGTCCGGTGGGCGCGACCTCGCGCCGCTGCACGGCAGCGACTTCCAGCAGACCGACTCCCGCCTGCAGGAAGGCGGCGGGGGCAACTCCTACATTGGCGGCAGCGGCTACACCGAGGTCGACATCCAGCAGCCGCGGCCCGAGGACGTCGACAAGCGCAAGGAGCGGACGGCCGAGCGCTGGGTTGCCACCTGGTTCGTCCTGTCCGTGCTCGGCACGCTCGCCTTCGTGGTCGTCAACTTCCTCGGCGACTCGCACCGTCAGTACTACACACCCGTGCTGGGTACCACGATGTTTGTCGCGCTCTCCGCGCTGGGTGTGGGCGTCATCCACCTCGCCAAGCGGCTGATGCCCGACGAGGAGGCCGTGCAGGAGCGCGAGCCGCATTTTTCGACCCCAGAGGACCGCGAGGCAACCGAAGCTGCGTTCGCCAGGGGCTTTGCCGAGACCGGGCTCGGCCGCCGGCCACTTGTGCGCCGCACCCTGCTCGGCGCGGCCGGGGCGCTCGGACTCCTCGGCCTCGCGCCGGTCCTCAACTTCGGGCACCTCGTCGGACGCAACCCCCAGTTCCTCGAGACCACCCGGTGGCGCAAGGGGATGCGGATGGTCAACCAGGACGGCGTGCCGATCAAGCTCGGCGACGTCGCGGCCGGCGGCCTCTACACGCTGTTCCCCGGTATCCCGAAGGAGGGCACCCCGGGCGAGTACGAGCGGCCCGACATCGCCACCAAGGCGGACTCGACGATCCTGCTCATCCGGCTGCGGCCCGGTGAGAACCGACCGGTCAAGGGCCGGGAGAACTGGGCGTACGACAGCCACATCGTCTACTCCAAGATCTGCACGCACGCGGGCTGCCCCGTGTCGCTGTACGAGCAGCAGACGCACCATCTGCTGTGCCCCTGCCACCAGTCGATCTTCGACGTGACCGACGGCGGGCGCCCCATCTTCGGGCCCGCCGCCAGACCGCTCCCTCAGCTGGCGATTGACGTCGACAACGAGGGATACTTCATTGCACAGGGCGACTTTTCGGAGCCCGTCGGTCCGTCGTACTGGGAGCGCGGATGAGCACTGCTACCACTGCTGGGGTCCGCAAGGGCTACCGCACCGTCGACGACCGGCTGGGCAGCTCCAACTTCACCCGCCGGAGCATGAACAAGGTCTTTCCGGACCACTGGTCGTTCATGCTGGGCGAGATCGCGCTGTACAGCTTCGTCATCCTGCTGCTATCCGGCACTTATCTGAGCTTCTTCTACAAGGGCAGCACGCAGGAGACGGTCTACAACGGGTCGTTCGCCCCAATGCGAGGGCTGACGGTCTCGGAGGCGTACGCCTCCAGCATCGACCTCTCCTTCGACGTCCGCGCAGGCCTGGTGTTCCGGCAGATCCACCACTGGGCGGCGCTGCTGTTCCTCGCCTCCATCGTCGTACACCTGCTGCGGGTCTACTTCACGGGAGCGTTCCGCAAGCCGCGCGAGATCAACTGGCTGATCGGCGTCGGCCTGCTCGTGCTCGGCATCATCGAAGGGTTTGCCGGCTACTCCCTGCCGGACGACCTGCTCTCGGGCACGGGGCTGCGCATCGCCTACTCCATCGTCGAGTCGATCCCGGTCATCGGCACGTGGGCAGCATCGATCCTGTTCAACGGTGACTTCCCGGGCGACGCGATCATCCCGCGGCTGTACGTCGTGCACATCTTGCTGGTCCCCGGCGTGATCCTCGGACTCATCAGCGCCCACATGGGCATCCTCTGGCACCAGAAGCACACCCAGTTCCGTGGCCCGGGCCGGACCGAGGACAACGTCGTCGGTTCGCGGCTCTTCCCGGTCTACGCCGCCAAGGCGGGTGGCTTCTTCTTCCTGGTCTTCGGCGTGTGCGCCCTGCTGGGCGGCCTGGTGCAGATCAACCCCATCTGGCTCTACGGGCCCTACGACCCCGGTCAGGTATCAGCGGCCTCGCAGCCCGACTGGTACATGGGCTGGCTCGACGGCTCGACCCGGCTGTTCCTGCCGTGGGAGATCCGCGTCTTCGGCATCACCGTCTCGCCATTGGTCTGGCCCACAGTCGTGATGCCCGGCATCATCTTCACGCTCCTGGCGCTCTATCCGTTCCTCGAGGCGAAGCTGACGGGCGACAAGGCCTACCACAACCTGCTCGACAAGCCCCGTGACAACCCGAACCGGACCGCCATCGGCGCCATGGCGATTGCGTTCTACGGCGTGCTGTGGATCTCCGGCGGCAATGACGTCATCGCGACCACGTTCAACGTCTCGCTCAACGTGATGACCTGGGCTGGACGCGTGGCTGCCATGGTGGTGCCGCCCATCGCCTTCTACGCCACGCGTCGCCTCTGTCTGTCGCTGCAGAAGAAGGACGAGGAGCTCATCGAGCACGGCATCGAGACGGGCATCGTCCGCCAGCTGCCCAACGGTGAGTTCGTCGAGGTGACCACGCCGATGCCGGCGCCCAAGCACATCGAGCTCACGCCGGTGGAATCGGACAATGTCACGAACCACGAGACCAACCAGCACGCCGGGATGCTCGACAAGGCCGGCCGGGCTGTCGGCAGCTTCTTCGTCGAGCGCAAGGACGACACAGCAGGCCGTACGCCGGAAGAGGCAGCCGGCCGCAGGAGCTAGTCACCGCGAGGCGTGAGGGGCCGGTTGCAGCGCAAGCTGCGCCGGCCCCTTCGCCTTGCCGTTCGGCTGTGCCAGCCCCAGCTGGCCCCGGTGTGACGGCTCTGGCTCAGGCGGGAGTCAGTGGGCTTCGGTGAAGATGGCGCGCGCTTCCCGGAGGCCGTAGACGACGATGACCAGGCCGGCCAGAGGATCGGCCCACCAGAGTCCGAGGGCAGCGTTGAGGGCGAGCCCGAGGAGCACGGCGCCGGCTAGCAGCGCGTCGACGGCTGTGACCCGGCTCTCGGTGAGCAGGACGGGGTTGGCTAGAGCTCGCCCGGTGCGAGCCTTGCCGGCGGCGAGCGCGATCATGACGACGGCGGTGACGCCGGTCCAGGCGATGCCGAGCGGGCTGTGCTTGGCGTGGTAGCCCGTGGCCAGGACAAACACGGACTGCCCGGCGATGTAGAGCGACAAGGCGAGGAACGACGCGCCGATCAGACGTAGCGCGGTGCGCCGGCGGTGATCGCCCCTCCCGGACAGTTCCCACAGCACGACGGTGCTGGCACCGACCTCGACGAGGCTGTCCAGGGCGAACCCCGCCAGCGCGACAGACCGCGCTGAGAGGGCGGCGATGCCGAGGACGACGATCCCGATGACGTTCCAGGCCAGTGTCGCGTACTCGAGGTGCACGCCGCGGCGCAGCAGCTGCTTCTGGTCGACGCCGGCGGTGATGGTGCCCATGAGGGCCGATTGTTCCAGGCAAAGGCGGGGCACCGAGGTCAGGATCTGGGCGGGGCCACATCCAGCCGTCGTAGTGGGTAGCTGGGTTAGCCCGGTGCCTGATCGACACAAAGGGCCCGGTACGGGGCCTCGAGAACGGTCGTACCACGCATTCGGGCGGCCATTGTGTCGATCACAGGCCCCTTGAGAGGGCAGTGCGTCGCCCAGAGGCGAGGAGCGTAGGCAACTGACTGCTCGGGCACCAGGGCAGCCCGACGCCCGGGCGAAAGGGACGACTAGGTCAGGAGTCCTGCGGCGAAAAGCGGCCGACGTAGCCCTCGAAGAGCAGGCCGATGACACTGGTCAGGACCACCGCCAGGCCGATGAGCGAGAGCCAGATCCCGAAGATGACGCCGAGCAGGAGCAGCGCCGTACCGATGGCAATGAAAAACGGCCAGTAGCTACCCGGGCTGAAGTGGCCCAGCTCGCCAGCACCATCGGCCACCTCGGCATCAGCAAGGTCCTGGGGACGGGGCTCCATGCGACGGGCGACGAACAGCAGGTAGCCACCGACCAGGACGCCGAGGCCGGCCGAGATGGCGAGCGCCGTCGTCCCGGTCGGGTCCTTCGACGTGAACCAGTAGACGATCGAGGCCACGCTGAGGAAGCCGGCGTAGACCGCAAAGACCAGGCCTTCGATCTTCATCTGGTCACGCGTCCACAGACTCGGGGCTGGCGTGGAAGTCAGCCCGACCAGCAGCCTGCGGGTAGTGCAGGTCGAACGCGGGCCGCTCGGACCGGATGCGCGGCAGCGAGACGAAGTTGTGCCGTGGGGGCGGGCAGGAGGTGGCCCACTCGAGGGAGTTGCCGTAGCCCCACGGGTCGTCGCCGGGGGCCAGCTCGCCGTAGCGGTAGGAGTGGATGACGTTGTAGAAGAACACCAGCTGGCTGGCGCCCAGCAGGAAGGCACCGATCGTTGAGATCGTGTTGAAGGTCGTGAACCCGTCGGTCGGCAGGTAGTCGGCCACGCGGCGCGGCATCCCCTTCATCCCCAGCCAGTGCTGGATGAGGAAGGTCATGTGGAAGCCGATGAGCTGGGTCCAGGCGTGCAACTTGCCCAGGCGCTCGTCGAGCATCCGGCCGGTCATCTTGGGGAACCAGAAGTAGATGCCGGCGTAGCCGCCGAACACGGCAGAGCCGAACACCACGTAGTGGAAGTGGGCGACGACGAAGTACGAGTCGGTGACGTGGAAGTCGATCGGGGGGCTGGCGAGCAGCACGCCGGTCAGGCCGCCGAACAGGAACGTGACCAGGAAGAAGACGGCCCACAGCATCGGCGTCTCGAACGTCAGCTGGCCCCGCCACATCGTGCCGATCCAGTTGAAGAACTTGACCCCGGTCGGCACGGCAATCAGGAACGACAGCAGCGCGAAGAAGGGCAGGAGCACGGCGCCGGTGGCGAACATGTGGTGAGCCCACACCGCGATCGACAGCGCGCCGATGCCGATCGTCGCGAAGACGAGCCCCTTGTAGCCGAAGACCGGCTTGCGGCTGAAGACAGGGATCACCTCGGTCACCACGCCGAAGAACGGCAGCGCGATGATGTAGACCTCGGGATGGCCGAAGAACCAGAACAAGTGCTGCCACAGGATGGCGCCGCCGTTGGAGGCGTCGAAGATGTGCGCGCCAAGGTGCCGGTCTGCAGCCAGCGCCAGCGCGGCGGCCGCGAACACCGGGAACGCGACGAGCACGAGGATGCCGGTGATCAGCATGTTCCAGCAGAAGATGGGGAGCCGGAACATCGTCATGCCCGGGGCGCGCAGCGTGAGGATCGTGGTCACCAGGTTGACGGCACCGAGCACCGTCCCCAGCCCGGACATCGTCAGACCGAAGATCCACATGTCGGCGCCGACACCGGGTGAGAAGACGACGCTGCTCAGCGGGGCGTAGGCGAACCAGCCGAAGTTGGCGGCGCCATCGGGCGTCAGGAAGCCGCCGACGGTGATGAGGCCGCCGAACAGGTAGAACCAGTACGCCAGCGCGTTGAGGCGGGGGAACGAGACGTCAGGCGCCCCGATCTGCAGCGGGATGATGAAGTTCGCGAAGCCGAAGGCGAGCGCCGGCGCGAACAGGAACATCATGATCGTGCCGTGCATGGTGAGCAGCTGGTTGTACTGCTCGTTCGACAACAGCTGCAGGCCGGGGCGTGCGAGCTCGGCTCGCATGAACTCCGCCATGATCCCGGCGAGGATGAAGAAGAAGAACGCCGTGCAGGTGTACATGATGCCGATGGTCTTGTGACTCGTCGTCGTGATGTACCCGAGGAGCGTCGTGCGGGGGATCTCGTGCCGGCTCTGCTCCCCGTGTGCGGCGGCGACTGGCGCGGGCTCGTGGAGAAGTGTCATGACCGGCTCCCTACTGTGGAGTTCGGGCCTGCGGCCGCCTGGGACTGGAGTCGCTGCATCATCGCGTCGTACTCGGCCGGCGGCACGACCTTGACCTGAAAGTTCATGCGGTCGTGGTCGGTCCCGCACAGCTCGGCGCACCGGCCGACGAAGGTGCCCGTCCGCGTGATCTTCGAGATCTCGAACTGGTTGGTCCGGCCCGGGACGACATCGCGCTTGAACAGGAACTCGGGCACCCAGAAGGAGTGGATGACGTCGGGTGAGGTCTCGATGAAGCGGATGCTGCGGTCGGTCGGCAGCACTAGCTGAGCGGGCTCACCGGGCCGACCGGTGACCTGGCCGACGACCTTGTTGGGGTCGTTGGCGTCGATGTAGCGGAACTGCCAGTTCCACCGGAACCCGATGACGCCGATCGTGACGGCGGGGTGGGCGGTGGTCCTGTCGAGGTAGCTCTCGTCGCGCGCCGTGAAGTAGAACAGCGCCGCGACGATGATGAACGGGACGACCGTGTAGAGCACCTCCACCGGCAGGTTGTATCGGACCTGCGAAGGAAGCTCGTCGCTGCGCTTCCGGAAGCGGACGACAGCAACGAAGATCAAGCCCCAGACCCCGGCGCCCACCGCGAACGCTGCTATCCACGAGCCGGTCCAGATGCTGGCGACCCGCTCGCCCTGTGGCGTGATCGGGTGCGGCAGCCCGAACGTCGACAACTTGCAGCCGCTGGTCAGGACGGCCACAACAACGGCCAGACCGGTCAGCCGCAACACTCTGGCGATGGCGCCGGCGCGCGGCCGGGATGCCCGGCTCCGCCGCGTCAAAAGAGTCAACTCGGATGCCTCCTGTGCGGCCGGGAAGGGCCAGACTGCAACGCTCGCAGCGTATCCCAGCCCTTCTGGGCCTCGGTACCTGCCCCGCCTGTGACCTGGCACTTACCCCGGTTCCGGGTCGCTGCGCGTGCCCAGTCGGCCGAGTTCGGCGGGCTCGCCGGTCAGCCGGGCAGGTGCGGCACGATCTCGTCCGCAGCGGCGCCCCCGAAGGCGCTCCTCACTCGCGCTGCCGCGTCCGGACCCACCGCATACTCCTGCGTCCCGACGGTCTCGAGCGCCAGCGTCGCGAGCAAGGACCCGACCTGGGCACAGCGCACGGGGGCCAGCTCCCAAGCGACCCCGGCGAGGAAGCCGGCACGGAAGGCGTCGCCCACGCCGGTGGGGTCCGCCTTCATCCGTTCGGGCATGGCCGCGACATCGATGGCGGGCTCACCGCGCCGCTCCACGCGCACCCCATGTGCCCCGAGGGTGGTGACCCTGGTCCCTACCCGGCCCAGCACCTCCTCGTCGGACCAGCCGGTCTTCTGTTCGAGCAGGCCCTTCTCATAGTCGTTGCAGAACAGCCACTCGGCGCCCTCGACGAGGCGCCCGATGGCTGGCCCCTCCATCCGGGCGAGCTGCTGTGAGGGGTCGGCAGCGAGCCGGTAGCCCCGCTGCCGGCACTCCTCGGAGTGCCGCTCCATGGCGGCGGGGTCGTTCGGGCTGACGAGCACGAGGTCGAGCTCGCCCAACCGCTCGGCGACGGGCAGCAGCTCGATGTCGCGCGCCTCGGTCATGGCGCCGGTGTAGAAGGAGGCGATCTGGCACATGTCCTGGTCGGTGGTGCACAAGAAGCGGGCGGTATGCGCGCTGGTGCTGACGTGGATGCTCGCGGTGTCGACGCCCGCACGATCGAGCCAGGAGCGGTAGTCGACGAAGTCCTCGCCCACGGCACCGACGAGCGCGGGGCGCACCCCGAGCCGTCCCAGCCCGAAGGCGATGTTGGCCGCCACTCCCCCGCGGCGCACCACCAGCTCGTCGACGAGGAACGACACCGAGAGCCGGTCGAGCTGGCCCGGCAGCAGCTGGTCGGCGAACCGGCCCGGGAAGGTCATCAGGTGGTCGGTGGCGATGGAGCCGGTGATCGCGATGCGCACGACGGGCGACACTAGCCGGGACGCGTGTCGCGGCCCGTCACAACTACCGACGAGTAGAGCATTCGTACTGGTCAGTAGGGGTGCCGCGGCTCAGCGGGGAGGCTAGCGTTGGCCCATGGTCTTCCTTGACGACGTGTTCGACGATCACGATGCCCTGGTGGCGGCGGCATACGACGTGCACCCGGCCGCTCTGGGTGGCCCGTCGGCTGTCGACCTGCGGGCCTACGTCGTGCCGCCGCGCCCGCCGCTCGTCATCGACGACGGCACCGCCGGATTGATCGAAGGGCCCCTCGTCGGCTTGGCGATGCACGGCTGACATGCTCGGCTGAGACTGCTTCGTCACGCAGAAGGCCCGGTACGGAGCAGTGCTCCGACCGGGCCTTTCGCACGCTGATGGCTAGCTGAAGCTGTCGCCGCAGGCGCAGGAGCCGGTCGCGTTGGGGTTGTCGATGGTGAAGCCCTGCTTCTCGATGGTGTCGACGAAGTCGATCGAGGCGCCGCCGAGGTAGGGCACGCTCATCCGGTCGACGACCAGGTCGAACCCGCCCCAGTCGGTGCGGTCGTCGCCGTCGAGCTGCCGCTCGTCGAAGAACAGCTGGTAGCGCAGGCCGGAGCACCCGCCGGGCTGCACGGCGATGCGCAGGGCGAGGTCGTCGCGCCCCTCCTGCTCCAGCAACGCCTTGACCTTCAGGGCGGCGGCCTCCGTGAGGTTGATGGTGGTGGCCGGCGCCTCGGGCGCGGATGCTGCGGGCGCCACCGGGGACGCGCTGGGGGCTGTCGTCTCGACACTCATGTGTGCTCCTCTCGGACTGCCTGCAATGGTACGGACACCAGCGGCCGGCCGGACATTCCCGCGCCCGGCCCGGTCACCCGGCCGCGATCGCCGGCCCGCCGACCAAGCGTCAGCGCAGCCAGTCGCGGGCAAGCCGCTCGGCGGCGCGGTCGAGCCACTCCCGCGGGTGGTCCATCGCCGCCTGGACCGACCCGGCGAGCTCCGACAGTGCGTACGTCGCGTCGATGCCGTGAGCCGCGGCCTCGCGCCGCCCGACCTCGACCTGCCCGGCGACCACGACGCACGGCACGCCGGCCTCCTGGGCGAGGCGGGCAACCTCGGCGCAGACCTTCCCGCGCAACGAGGTCGCGTCGTACCGGCCCTCCCCCGTGACAACGAGGTCGGCGGCGGCGATCCGCTCGGGAAGCCCGACGACGTGAGCGACGAGGCGGGCGCCAGGCTCGCGATGGCCGCCGAGCCACAGCAGCGCGGCGCCCATCCCGCCGGCAGCCCCAGCTCCGGGCTGGGATGCCGGCAGCCCGACTGCCGCCGACCATCGCCCGAGCGCGGCGTCGAGCCGCTGCACTCCCGAGGCCGAGGCCCCCTTTTGCGGGCCGAAGACGGCGGAGGCGCCGGTCAGGCCGAGCAGCGGTGCCGCGACGTCACTCGCCACGACCATCTCGGCGGCGTGCAGGCGGGGGTCGAGCGCCGAGGCGTCGACATCGACCGCCTCCTGCCAGGGTCCTGTCCAGCGCAGCCCCAGCGCGCCGAGCAGGCCGGCCCCGCCGTCGTTCGTCGCCGACCCGCCGAGGCCGACGACGAGCCTGGTCGCCCCGGCCTGGAGGGCGGCGGTGAGCAGCTGCCCGCTCCCCCGGCTGGTGGCCCGCTCCGGGTCGCGCTCGTCCGCGGCGAGCAGGTGCAGACCCGACGCTGCCGCGGTCTCGATGTATGCCGTGGCGCCGACCAGCAGCAGCTCGGCCGGGACCGGTCGCTCGAGTGGATCATCGACGAGGACCGGCAGGAGGGTCCCGCCCAGCGCGGCGTGCAGCACCGAGACGAAGCCAGGGCCTCCGTCGGACATCGGCACGGGCTCGACACCGGCCCCCGCGGACGTGACGGTGGCAGCCAGCGCGCCAGCCACCTCGACAGCTGACAGCGTGCCGGCGAACTTGTCCGGAGCGACGACGACGCGCACGCGGTGCAGTGTGCCCCGTCGCCAGGCATCGGCGTGTGCCCGCTGGGCCTCGCTGGGCCCTCGCGCACTCGCCGTACGGTGGGACCCTCCTGCTCCTCGGCGCGCCTGGCACGCGGCGCGGCACGACTTCCGGAAGGCCCACCCGATGCTGACGGCGAGTCGATGACCCTGATCCGCCGGCGGCCGCCGGGACAGGCATCCCCGCCCGAGCCCGTCGAGCCGCTGCGCCCGGGCGGCAAGGGGCGCGCCACGCCCAAGCGACAGCAGGCCCGCGAGGCCCGCCGCTACGCCACGAGCACGCCGAGCGACCCGAAGGCGGCGCGCCAGCAGTCGCGCGACGAGCGGCGCCGGCGCACGGCCGAGTACCGCGAGGGGATGCGCAGCGGCGACCCCGCCAAGCTGCCCCCCGGCGAGCGCCAGCCCGAACGGGTGCTGGCCCGCGACATCGTCGACCGCCGGTTCAACGTCGGGCCGCTGTTCCTCGTCATCCTGGCGGTAAACCTGCTCGGCGGGCTGGTGCCGGTCCCGGCCCTGCAGCGCACCGTCTACTTCGCGATGCTCGCCGGCTTCGCGATCCTGGTCGTCGACTCGGTGCTGCTCGCCCGCCAGGTGCGCCGGGCCGTCCGCGCGCGCTACCCCGACTCGACCGCCAAGCTCGGCCGCTACGCCGCCCAGCGGGCCCTCATGCCGGGCCGCTGGCGGATGCCCCGGCCGCGGGTGTCGCGCGAGCAGGGCCTCGGCCGCTGATTCTGGACACATGGAGCGGGACTCCACCGCACCTGACTCGTTTGCCCGCGTGCTCGTCCGGCTAAGGACGGCGCATGGAGTTTCGTCGCCTCGGGCGCAGCGGTCTGTCGGTCAGCGAGATCGCGTACGGCAACTGGCTGACGCACGGCAGCCAGGTCGAGGAGGATGCCGCGCTCTCCTGCGTCCGGGCCGCGCTCGACGCCGGCATCACCACCTTCGACACCGCTGACGTCTATGCCGGCACCAAAGCCGAGGAGGTGCTCGGCCGGGCGCTGGCGGGCGAGCGGCGCGAGTCCTACGAGCTGTTCACCAAGGTCTACTTCCCGACCGGCCCGGGGCAGAACGACAAGGGGCTCGGGCGCAAGCACATCCTAGAGTCCTGCCACGCATCGCTGCGCCGGCTGCAGACCGACCACATCGACCTCTACCAGGCGCACCGCTACGACGACACAACCCCGCTCGAGGAGACTCTGCGGGCCTTCGACGACCTGGTCCGGGCCGGCAAGGTCAACTACATCGGCGTCTCGGAGTGGACCGCGGCCCAGATCGAGGACGCGATGCGCATCGCCGCGCAGATGGGCTTCGACCGCATCGTGTCCAACCAGCCCCAGTACTCGATGCTGTGGCGGGTGATCGAGGGCGAGGTGGTGCCGACGTGCGAGCGGGAGGGCGTAGGCCAGATCGTCTGGTCCCCCATCGCCCAGGGCGTCCTCACCGGGAAGTACCGGCCGGGCGAGCCGCACCCGGGGGGGTCACGCGCCACCGACAAGCAGGGCGGGCAGATGATCTCGCGCTGGCTGCGCGACGACGTGCTCGAGCCCGTGCAGCGGCTGCGCCCCCTGGCAGATGGGGCCGGGCTCAGCATGGCGCAGCTGGCGGTCGCCTGGGTGCTGCAGAACCAGAACGTGGCGGCAGCCATCATCGGCGCCACGCGCCCCGAGCAGGTCGAGGACAACGTCAAGGCCGCCGGGGTCCGCCTCGACGACGACCTGCTGGCCGAGATCGACGAGATCATCGGTGACGTCGTCACCCGGAAGGCGGGCCGGGCAGGCTGAGGGGCGGCTAGGTCTGCGACAGCCCGGCGTCTGCGGCAGCGGTGCGGAACTCGTCGAGCTCCTCGTCCACGAGCTGGCGCAAGCGCTCCAGGTCGGGAACGAGCCGGGAGTCGACCATGATCCCGACGGTCAGTTCGCCCGCGTAGCTGATCAGGCTCATGCCGACGCCGACAGGTCCTGAGGTCGGCACCCAGAACAGCAGGCCGGCCACTGGAGTGCCGGCGATGCTGATCCGCTGCCGCGGACCGGGGACGTTGGTGATGATCACGCTGCTCATGCCTGCATACCTGTAGATGAGCAGGTTCTCCACCTGCGCGGGAGTGCGCCCCACCGAGCTGACCCAGGCGAACACGACATTGGCCTGCTTGGCGAGCTTGATGCGCTGCATCACCTCGTGCACGCGGCCGACGCGCTCGCGGCGGTCCATCGGCTTGACCGGGAGGGTGGGGTAGACCAGGCCGAACTTGTTGCCCAGGCTTCGGGCCATCGGCTGGTCGAGGGGGCGCAGGTTGAACGGCAGCATGGCGCCGATCTCGTCGACGTCGCTGCCGTGCTCGCGCAGGTAGCGACCCAGCGCAGCGGCGATGACGGCAAGCAGCAGATCGTTGACTGTCGCGGCGTCCTCCTTGGCTGCCCGCCGAAGTTCGTCCAGCGGGACCGGCGAGGACCAGGTGACCCGCTTGGCCGTCCCGAGCGTGTCGCGCAGTACCGTCGGCTTGTCCTGGCGCACCACAGCGAGCTTGGCTAGCGAGGCCACCCGCGCCGCTGCGGCCCTGGCGTGCTCGCGCTGGCCAAGCAGCGCCTTCGGGAACGTGGTGACCCAGTCGGATGCGGACTCCCGCACCGCCTCGGTGCCGGAGGGGCCGACCGCCTCGTCGGTCGGCGGCGCGACCAGGGCGACGGAGCCTTGCTGCTCGCGGCCCGGCGCGGCGTCGGACAAGGCCAGTAGGGCGTGCATCAACGCGGTGCCGTCCCCGATGGCGTGGCTGGCGCGCAGCAGGAGTGCGCTGCCCGCCTGGTAGCCGTCGATGAGGTGCACCTCCCACAGCGGCCGGCCGGGCGGCAGCGGGTCGGCGATGTGCCGCTCGACGTAGTCGTGGAGTGCGGTCTCGTCGCCCGGCGCCGGCAGCTCCTCGTGGCGCAGGTGGTCCTCGAAGCGGAAGCCGGGGTCGTCCACCCACTGCGGCGCGGTGACCAGCGACAGGGGCAGTGCCGGCTCCTGCACCCGCTGGCGGAAGCGCGGGTAAACCTCGACCCATCGCTCGCGCAGCGCCGCCTGGACCGCGTCCCAGTCCGCTTGGCCCTCGAACCAGCAGACCATGTTGACGATCATCCGGTTGGTCGGGCGGTCCATGTGCAGCCAGGCCGCATCGGCCCCCGTCATCGGCTCGCCCACTGCGTCCCCCTCGTTCTGTGGTCATCGCGGCACGCCGCAGCGACGTGACCGACTGGTTCTACCAGGGACAGACTGTCTCAGGTCGGGCGACTGCGCGGACGGGTCCCACCGGCGCGGGCTCAGGTCGCTGGACGCAGCTTCATCGGCCCGTACACGGCGCGCGTCCCGTCGAGCAGTGTCACCTGCTCGACGCCCGCGTGCAGCAGCTCCTCCCAGGTCTCGCCCAGCCACGACTCGGCGTCGGACTGGGCCGGAAATGTCTGCGGGCCGGGGGTGGGGTCGGGGTCGACCTCTGTCCCGGCGCTGTCCTCGTACCGCCACGTCCAGGGCACGTGATCCGCTCCTCGTTTCGCGTCGGGCGCTGCTCCTCAAGGCCCGTCCTGCCCCGGCTGGCCGTGCGGCACGCGTGGGGCAGCGGGGACAGGCGGGGCCAGCAGGGGTTGCCGGCGCCGCTCGCGGATACTGCGACTGGTGCGTGTGCAGCTGCTGGGGACCGGGTCCTCCGACGGCTGGCCGAATCCCTGGTGCACCTGCGCGTCCTGCGAGTGGGCACGTAGCAGCGGCGAGCTGCGCGGGCACACCGCCGCGCTGCTCGACGGCGAGCTGCTGATCGACTGCGGACCTGACGTGCCCCGCTCGGCCGGCCGGTTGGGCATCGCCCTGTCGGGAGTCCGCACGCTGCTGCTCACGCACGCGCACCCGGACCACACCGGCGCCGAGGCGTTGATGTGGCGCGGGTGGTCGACTGCTGCGGCGCTGCCGCTGACAGTGATCGGCCCGCCAGCAGCGCTCGAGGCCTGCCGCCGCTACGTGGGCGAGGGCGACCCGGTCTTGCTGCGGCCCGTCGCGCAGGGCGATGTGCTGGAGCACGCCGAGTACCGCATCGAGGTGCTGGCCGCCCGGCACAGCGGACCGGAGGCGGGGCCGGCGGTCCTCTTCGACATCACCGGGCGCGACGGCACCCGGCTGCTGTACGCCACCGACACGGCGCCGCTGCCCGACGACGCCCTTCCGAGCGGCCCGTTCGACATCGTGCTGCTTGAGTGCACCTTCGGGGACAGGCGGGGGGTCGGCGACCACCACGACCTCGACGACCTGGCTGCCACGCTGGCGGCGCTTCGGCGCAAGGGTGCTGTCGCCGCGGCGACGCGGGTCGCGGCGGTGCACCTCGGGCACGGCAACCCGCCCGGCGCCGAACTCGGGCGCCGGCTCGCGTTGCTGGGGGCGGAGGCACTGCCCGACGGTGCTGTCGTCGGCAGCGGTGCCGCCCCGCCTGAGCGGGCACGCCGCGTCCTCGTCACCGGCGGGGCACGGTCGGGCAAGTCGCTGGAGGCCGAGCGGCGGCTGCTGGGCGCGCCGGAGGTGGTCTACGTGGCCACCGCTCCTGAGCTACCCGACGACGCCGAGTGGACGGCCCGGCTCGACGCGCATCGGCAGCGCCGGCCACCGGGCTGGCGGACCGTCGAGACAGCGGTACTCGCGCCGCTGCTCACCGAACCGGGAGCGCCGCTGCTCGTCGACGACGTGGGCCTGTGGCTCACGCGGGGCGAGGAGTCCGCCGATGTGTTCGTCGAGGCCTGGCGGGCGGCTGCGCGGGAGGTGGTGCTGGTGACGGCGGAGGTCGGGTCCGGCGTCGTCCCGTCCACCTCGTCCGGTCGCCGCTTCCGGGACGAGCTCGGTCGGCTCAACGCGCGCCTTGCGGCTGAGGCGGACGAGGTCTGGCAGTGCACCGCCGGCATCGCCGGGCGGCTGCGATGACATCCGCCGACGAGGGCGGGGGGGCATCCGCTGCCGCTGTCGACGCCCGAGCCCGAGAGCATGCTGCCATGCGGCTCGCGGCCCTCGCCGGCCTGGATGGTGATGCCGGGCAGCTCGGCACCCTTGCCATGTGGTGGGCCGGGGCCCGAGGTTGCTGCCCGGCGCCGCAGCCCGAGCGGGTCCGGGTGCTGCTGCTGGTGGAGCCTTCCGGCGGCCAGCACTCGGAAGCTGAGCCGCCATACGCGGGTGGCGCGGGTGCAGTCGCGCTGGCAGCCGCTGGGGCGAGCGCTGCCGGCATCGAGGTGGCGGCTGGGGAGCTGGACCCGGTTCACCAGGGCCGGCGACTAGCTGATGCCGAGGCCGACGCGGGAACGGACCTGCTCGTGCTCGGGACCGCTGCTGCACGGCCGGCCGTCGAGCGCGCCGCTGCCACGCTGGTTGCCGCGCTGCTCGGCCGTGAGCCGGTCGAGGTTGCCGGCAGCCAGCTGCGGGAGGGGCGGTTCGACGACGCGCGGTGGGCGGCGGAGGTCGTCGCGGTCCGCGACGGGCTGCGCACCATCCGGCAGCAGGCCTCGGGTCTCGACCCGACCGCGGTCCTGCATGCGCTGGGTGCCCCGGCGCTCGGCATGCTGGCCGGCGTCATCGCGCAGGCGGCGGCACGGCGGACCCCGATGCTGCTCGACGGGGTCACGGCTTGCGCGGCCGCGCTGCTCGCCGCCCGGTGGGAGCCCGGCACGACAGCGTGGCTGCTCGCCGCGAGCCGCCCGACCAGTCCCGCGGGAGTGCTCGCGCTCGACGCCACTGACACGGAGGCGGTCCTCGAGCTCGGGATGCGGCTCGACGGGGCTGCGGCAGCGCTGTGCGTCGTCCCCCTGCTGCGCACTGCCGTGGAGCTGCTGGTGGCACCAACCGGTTCCGGCGAGGGCGTCCGATGACCCAGGACGTCCGATGACCCAGGACGCTCCTCCGGTGGCCGGCAGCACCGGCGCGCGCCCGGCCCGTGGCAGCGATGCCCTGGCAGGGCTGGCACTGGCCGTCACGCTGCTCAGCGTCGTGCCGCTGCGCGGCGTGCGCCGGACCGATCGGGCCGCGGCGGGCTGGGCGATGACCTTCGCTCCCCTGGTGGGGCTCGGCATCGGCCTCACCTGCGACGCGTCGATGTTCCTGTGCCGCGTGCTGCTGGACCCGGTCACGGGAAGTCTCATCCCGGCGGTCGTCGGCCTCGGGACGCTCGCTCTGCTGACCCGCGGGCTGCACCTGGACGGGTGGGCCGACGTCGCCGACGGCCTTGGCGCCGGCCCGGACCGGGAGCGCTCGCTAGCGGCAATTGCGCGACAGCAGCGTCGGTGCGTTCGGCGTCGCGGCGGTGGTGTTCGTGCTGCTCGTGCAGGTGACGACGCTGGCGCAGGCGGTGATGCTGCACCACGGCACGGTCTCGCTGCTGCTGGCCGTCGTCACCGGGCGGACCGCGGCCATGCTGGCCTGCGTCGAGGGGCTGCGCGGGGCTCGCTCATCGGGGCTCGGGGCAACAGTCGCTGGGACCGTCCCGCGCGCCAGGGCCGCGATCGCGCTGGTCAGCGTCCTCGCCGTCGCCGTGGTTGCCGGCCGCATCGACTACGACGGGGGCAGGCTTCTGGAGAGCGTGCGTGCCGTCGCCGCCGTGCTCGTCGGGCTCGGGGCGGCCCTGCTGCTACGCCGGCGCGCCGCGCGGCGGTTCGGCGGCATCACCGGCGACGTCCTCGGGGCGATGATCGAGGTGGCCGCGCTCGCCGTCCTCGTCGTCATGTCGACCCGGGTGCCACACGTGCTCGTCAAGTACTACTAGCCAGCCGTCGCCGCATGGGTGGAGCCTGCACGGCCGGCAGCCTGACCCTGACCGGCTGGGCGACGAAGCGCTCGCCTGGTCGGTCAGCGCGTCGAGGGCTGGACGAACGGCGGGCGGACGACCTCCATGGCCGCCTGACGGCCGCGGACGTCGACGCTGACCACGTCGCCCTCTAGCACGTCGCGGTCGAGCAGGGCAAGCGCGATGCCCACCTTCAGGGTCGGCGAGAACGTGCCGCTGGTGACCTCGCCGACCGGTGAGCCGTCGGTGCCGGTCACCGGCATGTGCGCACGAGGGATGTCCCGCCCGGTCGAGCGCAGCCCCCACAGCATCCGTGCCGGTCCTTCAGCCCGCTCGCGCAGCAGCTCGGCCCGCCCCCAGAAGTGCGGCTTGTCCCAGCCCACCGCCCAGCCCGTGCGCGCCTGGACGGGAGTGACCTCGAGCGACAGGTCCTGGCCATGGAGCGGATAGCCCATCTCAGTGCGCAGCGTGTCGCGCGCCCCGAGCCCGCACGGCCGCGCACCCGCGGCGACGATGGCATCCCAGAGCTCACCGGTGTCGTCCCAGTGGGGCAGCAGCTCGAAGCCGCGCTCCCCCGTGTAGCCCGACCGGCACACCACGACCGGGCGCCCCTGCCACTGCCCCGCCGTGAACGACATGTAGTCGCCAGGGTGCGGCAGCCCCAGCCGGGCGAGCACCTCCTCGGCGCGCGGACCCTGCACGGCGAGTACGCCGAGCTCGCGGTGCATGTCGTGCACCTCGACGTGCGATGGTGCGGCGTCGCGCAGCCGCCTCACCACCTCAGCGGTGTTGGCGGCGTTGGGGACGAGGAAGACGTCGTCGTCGGCGTGCAGGTAGGCGATGAGGTCGTCGACGACGCCGCCGGTCGCGTCGTCGCAGCACAGCGTGTACTGGGCCTGGCCGGGGCCGATGCGGTCGAGGTCGTTGGTGAGCGTCTCGTTGACGAACGCGCGCGCCCGGTGGCCGGTCACGCGGCCCTTGCCGAGGTGGCTGACGTCGAACACGCCCACGGCGGTGCGGACGGCGGTGTGCTCCTCGATCGTCCCCGCGTACGACAGTGGCATCTCCCAGCCGCCGAACGAGGCCATCTTCGCGCCGAGCGCGTGGTGCCGGTCAGCGACGGGAGACTGCAGAAGGTCGGCCACGGGCGGGACGATACGACCCTCTCCACGCACGACGCACGCGCCGGTTCGTGTCCGTTCCTGTCAGAGGCCGCCCGTACCCTTCGGGCATGGCTGAGCTCACCTTCTCGTCCACCTCGGCCGCCGAGGTCGAGGCCGATGCCTTGGTCATCGGGGTCGGGGCTGACGGTGATGCAGCGGTGCCACTGCCGGGCAGCGAGGCTGTCGATGCCGCGCTCGGCGGACGGCTGGCGGCGGTGCTCGCCGACCTCGGCGCCACCGGCAAGGCCGGCAACCTGGTGCGCTTCGCCAGCCTCGGGATGCTGCCCGCGCCGGTGGTGGTGGCCGTCGGGCTCGGCGAGGTCGGCGGCGAGGCAGCCGCCGAGCCGGAGTCCGAGACGCTGCGCCGTGCGGCGGGGGCGGCGGTCCGCGCCCTGGCCGGCCGCTCGCGGGTGGCGCTCGCGCTGCCGGGGCCCGCTGACGTCGTTGCCGAGGGTGCGCTGCTGGGGGCCTACACCGTGCGTCCGGGCACAGGCAAGGCGCCGGTCGGGCACGTCGTCGTGCTCCGCGAACCCGGTGCCCCTGATGCCACCAATGCCACCAATGCCACCAATGCCACCGGTGCTCGGGCCGCTGCCCTGTCCCGGGCGGTGCACCTGGTGCGCGACCTGGTCAACCAGCCTGCCAACACGCTGTTCCCGGCCGCGCTCGCCGACCGTGCGGTAGCTGAAGCCCAGGAGGCAGGGGTCGAGGTCAGCGTCCTCGACGAGGCTGCGTTGGCCGAGGCGCGCTTCGGCGGCATCCTCGCCGTCGGCACGGGCTCGAGCCGCCCCCCTCGGCTGGTGCGGCTGCAGTACGCGCCGCCCGGCGCCACTAGGACCATCGCCTTGGTTGGCAAGGGCATCACCTTTGATTCCGGCGGCCTGTCGCTCAAGCCGCCGGTCGGCATGGAGTACATGAAAAGCGACATGGCCGGGGCCGCGTCAGTGCTGGCCACGATCTGCGCTGCCGCCCGGCTGCAGCTGCCGGTAGCCGTCACCGCGTGGATGGCGATTGCCGAAAACCTGCCCTCGTCCACCGCCTACCGGCCGACCGACGTCGTGACGATGTACGGCGGCACGACTGTCGAGGTCCTCAACACCGACGCCGAAGGCCGCATGGTGCTCGGCGACGCCCTCGCCCGGGCGGCGGAGGAGCTGCCCGACGCCATCGTCGACGTCGCCACGCTCACCGGCGGCCAGGTCGTCGCGCTGGGCTCCCGCACCACCGGGTTGATGGGCAACGACGAAACCCTGCTGCGTGCGGTCGAGCGGGCGGCCGCCCGGGCTGACGAGCCGGTGTGGGCGATGCCAATGCCGCCGGAGATCCGCAAAAGCCTCGACAGCCCGGTCGCCGATCTGCGCAACGTCGCCGGCAACGGCAACCGCGACGGCCACATGCTCATCGGGGGCATCTTCCTGCGCGAGTTCGTCCCTGATGCGCTGCCGTGGGCACACCTCGACATCGCCGGCCCGTCCTGGAACGGCGGCGAGCCGTACGGCTACACCCCCAAGGGCGGTACCGGGGTGATGGTGCGCACCCTGCTCGCCCTGCTCGAGGACACCGCCGGGCAGGGGATGCCTGGCGAGCAGTGACCCGGCCGGGCGCCCCGGAAAGCGGCCCCTGACCCAGCTCTGCCCATGCGTGGGAGGATGCGTGGCAGGCCCTCATCCGCCCCCGGACAAGGAGCAACAAAGGTGACAGACCCGGTCGACCTGGTGATCCTCGGTGCCGGCAGCGCCGGGTACGCGGCCGCCCTTCGCGCGGCCGAGCTCGGCTTCCAGGTGGTGATGGTCGAGCGCGACAAGGTCGGCGGGACCTGCCTGCACCGCGGCTGCATCCCGACCAAGGCGCTGCTGCACGCCGCTGAGGTTGCCGACAGCGCTCGCGACGGCGCGAAGATCGGCGTGCGCAGCAGCCTCGAGGGCATCGACATGGATGGCGTCAACGCCTACAAGGACGGCGTCGTCACCAAGCTCTACAAGGGGCTGCAGGGCCTCGTCAGCGCGCGCAAGATCGAGGTCGTCGAGGGTGAAGGCAGGCTGTCCTCCCCGACGTCGGTGACTGTGGGCGACCGCGTCATCGAGGCCAAGCACGTCCTGCTCGCGACCGGGTCAGAGTCGAAGTCACTGCCGGGCCTGACGCTCGACCACGAGCGCGTGCTCGCCAGCGAGGATGCGCTGAAGCTCGACCGCGTCCCGGCATCGGCGATCGTGCTCGGCGCCGGGGCCATCGGCTGCGAGTTCGCATCGGTGTGGGCCTCGTTCGGCGCCGAGGTCACCATCCTCGAGGCGCTGCCCCACCTCGTGCCAGCCGAGGAGGAGTCCTCGTCCAAGCTGCTCGAGCGTGCCTTCCGCCGGCGCGGCATCAAGCAGCAGCTCGGCGCCCGTTTCGCCAGCGTCGAGTCGACCACGCTCAGCTCTGGTGGTGAGGGTGTCAAGGTCACCCTCGAGGATGGTTCGGCCCTGGAGGCGGAGCTCCTGCTGGTGGCGGTCGGCCGGGGGCCGGTGTCGGCCGGCCTGGGTTATGAGGAGGCCGGCGTCGAGGTCGACCGCGGCTACGTCAAGGTCGACGCCTACTGCCAGACCAACGTGCCGACGATCTCGGCGCTCGGCGACCTGCGGCCCGGGCTGCAGCTGGCCCATGTGGGCTTCGCCGAGGGCATCCTCGTCGCCGAGCGGATCGCCGGCCTGCCGGTCGTGCCGATCGACTACGACGGGGTGCCCCGCGTGACCTACTCGCACCCCGAGGTGGCGAGCGTCGGGCTGACCTCGAAGGTGGCGAAGGAGCGCGGGTACGACGTCGTCACCACGACCTACGACCTCGCCGGCAACGGCAAGGCGCAGATCCTGCAGACCGCCGGGGCGGTGACACTCGTCGCCGCCAAGGACGGGCCGGTGCTCGGGGTGCACATGGTCGGCGAGCGCGTCGGCGAGCTGATTGCCGAGGCGCAGCTGATCGTCAACTGGGAGGCGCACGCCACCGACGTCGCCCAGCTCGTGCATCCGCACCCCACCCTGTCCGAAGCCGTCGGCGAGGCTCACCTCGCGCTCGCCGGTAAGCCGTTGCACTCGCACAGCTGAGAAGGAGTTCGACGACGATGGCGGTCTCTGTCACGATGCCCCGCCTCGGGGAGAGCGTCTCCGAGGGCACTGTCACCCGCTGGCTCAAGCAGGAGGGCGAGCAGGTCACGGCCGATGAGCCGCTGCTCGAGGTCAGCACCGACAAGGTCGACACCGAGATCCCTGCTCCCGCCTCCGGGGTGCTGCAGTCCATCAAGGTGGCCGAGGACGAGACCGTCGAGGTCGGCGTCGAGCTGGCCGTGATCGGTGATGCGGCTGACGGTGACGCGTCCGGCGGGAGCGACGAGCCGGCCGAGCCCGCCGCCCCTGCGGCTGAGGCGCCGGCGCCCGCGGCCGCCGAGCCCGAGCCCGAGCCCGATCAGCCCGCCGCTGCTGAGGCCGCCGCTCAGCCCCAGCCGGCGGCGACCGCCGAGCCCGAGCCGCAGCAGGAGACAACCCAGGCCGGCCCGCAGGAGAGCGAGCCGACTCCGGCTGCACAGGCAGGCGAGCCGTCGCCGGCCGCCGGGCAGCCGGATGCGGACGGATCTCCCTACGTCACCCCGCTCGTGCGCCGGCTCGCGGCAGACAACGGCGTCGACCTCGCGACACTCACGGGGACCGGTGTCGGGGGGCGGATCAGGAAGCAGGACGTGCTCGACGCGGCTCGCAACCAGCCAGAGGGCGCGGGCGAGCACGTCCCTGCAGCCGCTGCAGCCGGCACTGACTCCGCTGTCACAGGGCCGACGCCGACGATCAGTCAGCCCGCACCCGTTGCCCCCAGTGCTCCCCAGGCGCCCGTCCGCCTGGCCGAACCGGTGGCCGCCGCTGCCGCCACTCAGGTCCGTGGCAAGACCGAGAAGCTGTCACGACTGCGGACCGTCATCGCTCAGCGCATGGTGGAGTCGCTGCAGGTCAGCGCGCAGCTCACCACAGTCGTCGAGGTCGACGTCACCCGCATCGCGCGCCTTCGCGAGCGGGCCAAGACCTCGTTCGAGGCCAGGGAGGGCGTACGGCTCACCTTCCTGCCGTTCTTCGCGCTCGCCGCCTGCGAGGCGCTGAAGGCGCATCCCAAGGTCAACGCCTCCATCGATCTCGAGCAGGGCACTGTCACCTACCACGAGGCCGAGCATCTGGGCGTCGCAGTGGACACCGAGCGCGGGCTGCTCGTGCCGGTGATCCACGAGGCGGGCGACCTCAACATCGGCGGTATGGCGCGCAAGATCGCCGACCTCGCCGCTCGGACCCGCAGCAACGACGTCACCCCGGACGAGCTGGGCGGTGGCACCTTCACGCTGACCAACACGGGCAGCCGCGGCGCGCTGTTCGACACCCCGATCATCAACCAGCCGCAGGTCGCCATCCTCGGCACCGGGACGGTCGTGAAGCGCCCCGTGGTCATCGACGACCCCGACCTCGGGGAGGTGGTGGCGGTGCGCTCGATGATGTACCTGGCGCTGACCTATGACCACCGCATCGTCGACGGCGCCGACGCTGCCCGCTTCCTCACGGCGGTCAAGGGCAGGCTAGAGGAGGGCGCATTCGACGCGGACCTCGCCCTGTGAGGGTCGCCGTCACCGGGGCATCCGGGCTGATCGGCTCTGCTGTCGTCGATGCCCTGCGCTCGCGCGGGGACGAGGTGCTGACCCTCGTCCGCCGTGAGCCGTCGGGTCGGGCAGAGGTGCGCTGGGACCCAGCAGCCGGGACGATTGACGCGGCTCGTTTGGACGGCGTCGAGGCGGCGATCCACCTTGCTGGTGCCGGAGTTGCTGACAAGCGCTGGACCGCTGCTTACAAGCGGACGGTTCTCGAGAGCCGGGTGTCGGGCACGACGCTGCTGGCGCAGACGCTGGCCGGCCTGCAGGCCAAGCCGCGAGTGCTGCTGTCAGGCAGCGCCGTTGGCTACTACGGCGACACCGGTGACCGCGTCGAGGACGAGTCCGGCCCCCGCGGTGCGGGCTTCCTCGCCGACGTGGTGGAGCGCTGGGAGGCTAGCACGGCGGCGGCCGAGCAGGCTGGGATTCGGGTCTGCCACCTGCGGACCGGGATCGTGCTGACGGCTAGGGGCGGTGCCCTGAAGAAGCAGCTGCCGCTGTTCAGGGCGGGGCTTGGGGGTCGCCTCGGCAGCGGCAAACAGTGGCAGAGCTGGATCAGTCTTGATGACGAGGTGGGCGCGATCCTTTTCCTGCTCGGAGCGGAGCAGGTCAGCGGGCCCGTCAACCTCGTCGCACCGGCCCCGGTGCGGCAGACCGACTTCACCAAGGCCCTCGGGCGGGCGCTGCACCGACCAGCCGTCGCGGCTGTCCCGCCGTTCGCGCTGCGGCTGGCGCTGCCGGGCTTCGCCGACGAGGGGCTGCTCATCGGGCAGCGACTGCAACCAAAGGCGCTGCAGGACGCGGGCTACGTCTTCCGCCAGCCGACGATCGACGCCGGACTGGCCGCTGCGCTGCAGGACTAGGCGGTCGGCTGTGCCGGGCGAATGCCCTGCTCGCGGTTCTGGTTCGCCTGGGACGGCTGCGACGGCGTGCCGCGGACCCGAACCGCGAGCCGCGTCAGTTGTCGGTGAGGTGTGCTCCGTAGGCGGCGACGGGCAGAGTCTGGGTGCTGGTGCGCTCCACCGTCCCGTTGACGGTGCGGACGTCGGGGAACCCGGCCATCCGGTAGGTCGCCGTCCACACCGCCGTCACCGACACCGCCACCCCAGCCGAGCGGGCGATATAGGTGTGGGCGACGTAATGCTCCGGGCTGCTGCGCGGGTCGACCCCGTCATAGCCCTGACCCGGCCAGCTGCTCGTGGTCTGCGCCCCGTCGCCAAAGCTCCACACCCACCGCACCTGCGCGCTGATCGTGATCTGCGGGAACGGCGCCTGGTTGACCACGAACACACCACCCGGCGGCGCATCGGCGCGCACCACCTCCGGCAAGTTCACCACCGCCTGACCAGCCGGCTGCACCATCAGTCCGGGTAAGGGCAGCGGCAGCCGCTGGAAGTAGGCATCGACGAACGCCTGCGCATTAGCGGGGTTGAACGTCAACTGCTGCGCCGTCGTCAGACACACACTGCCCGGCTGGCGGTGAAAGGCAGCAGCCCCCACGACCCGCTCAGACACATACACCCGAAGCGCAGCCGCATCGGCACAGGTATGCGCCGCCGGGCAGTCAGCAACCCCACCCGCATCAGCATTCGTCCCATTCCCACGACACGCCGGCGCATAGTCATACTCCCTCACCGGCCGGGTTAGGGGGCTCTTCGCACTTGGCGGGGGTGACCTCGCCAGCTGGTGTTCACGCCGCCCTGGTGACGGCGATGTGGGTCATGATGCGCCGCTGGTAGTTGTCGATGTTCCGAA